>Ga0156269_111_pt1 | contig 393140 bp, 390 predicted proteins | sample RifCSPlowO2_12_FD_107918 | JGI IMG/M metagenome (GOLD analysis project Ga0156269, IMG submission 107918) | Candidatus Roizmanbacteria bacterium RIFCSPLOWO2_12_FULL_40_12 | reverse complement strand
CTCGAACTCATCATAATACGCAGTGTCTTCCCTCGTACGGTTTGAGTAAAAAAGCACAAGCTCTTTTTGGGATTCGTCATGAGTTTGCTGAAGTATCATACTCCTGAAGGGCGTGACTCCAATCCCACCTGCTATAAAAACACAAGGAGTACTTGTTTCGTCAAGAAGAAAAGATCCCATTGCGTCGGTTACGATCACTTCCTGACCAATTTTGGACATATTTAAAGCTTGTTTTAATTGGGTCGGTCTGATGCGGGTAGTTACTCCGAGAAAAGATTCATAAGGAGCGCTGGATAATGTAAAGAAATGTTTAGTTTCTTTTTCATCTCCTTCGAGTTGAGCCAGTGTCAATTCAATAAACTGACCGGGTTCATAGGTGTAACCAACCGGTTTTTCAAAGTGGAATGTGACCGTTTCCCTTGCGACTCCCTTTTTCGCTACAAGTTTTACACTGTGTTTGGCCATAGTTTTAATTATACACCTGTAATTTTAGCACCCACCGCATTGAATAAAGAGAGCCCTCTTGATATACTTTATGCTTTATGTCAGCTCATGAAAGATTGTCTAGAGAGGAAGAGGCTTCGCCTTTACACATAGCCAATATAGATGTGATTTCTCTTCCTGGTGGCGAAAATATTACAGGTAGTGCTTATCTTAATCTTGCACGTACTCCCACAGTGTTTAGTATTGGCTGCATAATATATCCGTTTGATTTAGCCGTATATGTAATGCCTGCTGGTGAAACCGATAACGGAGTATTAGCTCCACTTGCATTTAGTCGTTTAACACCGGTAGCAGATGCACTGGATGAAGTAAAAAGACTTTGTGATGAATGGGAGCAGGAATATCCAAATGGGGGAGTCGCGAGAAACATAGCATGGTATAGTCTATCTGTCGGGGGGATGTCTTTTTACTCGTTCGATCTTCAACTGAAGGAGATGGAAGAGCGAGAAGCTGCAAAAATTGAGTATGACGCAGTTGACACTGCATCACAAAAAATTACTCTCACGGAATTACTTACCAGGCCGGGAATCCCAGGCTTTAGAGGATATATCGCAGAAAATAATTAAGAGGATTTAGTAAAGAGTTTTTCGTTTCTACGGAGGAGTTTTTCTTTCTCGTCGTGACCCAGAGAAGATTTTTTAAGCGCTTTCTCGATTATCTCAATAGTTTCGTCATACGTTTTTTTATTAATCGGATAGGGGACACCATCTTTTCCTCCAAACGCGTATGTGTAGCGGATTGGATCGTCGTATGAAGGCTTGGATCCAAACACCACCTCCGAGACAAGTGTAAGCGCACGTATTGTTTTTGGACCCACCTTTGGTGTCATAAGAACTTCCTCAAAATTGTCTACTGATTTTTCTACTAGATTTCTCACGCTATCTTCCAATTGCTTGGTAAACATTTCCGGAACACCAGAATCCTTGAGCCTATTCAAACTGCTTTGATCAAATCGTTGATGATTTACCGGATGATCGGAAAAATCTTCATTGGAAAGGTCAAGCAGCGTTAATTGATCTCCGTGTTTTTTGATTCTTCTGATTTCGTAAAAGAGACTTTTTTTGTGTTTTACGAGCTCAACTGTACCTTCGCGGTTGGGAAGACTTTTTTTTGCAGAAAGATTTAGCACTTTTGGAATTGTTACTTCTGATTGAATTGCGCTGTGAGGTTCAATTGTAAGATCCTTCAAGTGCTTTGAGTACCAGTGATATCTTCGTGCACGTCCGACTTCTGTATTCATTCCCTGTTGAATTACTGCCCAGCCTCCCTGTTTTGTAAAAAGAAAATTATGATGATAAAGTTGGAATCCGTCTTGGATAAGTGCCGAATCTACTTTTGCGGTGAGCTTAGAAAGATACGCGTAGCGTCTGGATTTTTGCTCTGGAAGATTGATACGTCGACCCCAGGCAAGAATCTGATCAGGTGTTTTTTTAGAAGTTTTTCCCTTCCCACCCGCTACAAAGATACCGAGGTCTGTTTCTAGTCCAAAAAGCGCCTCTTTTAGCGCGCCCATAGTGGTCGTGGTAAGACCTGACGCATTCCAGTCAAAAGCAAGGAGTGAGCCAAAGGATTGAAACCAAACAGGGTCAGACATCCTCTCTAGAAATTCATCAGGTCCAAAGCGCTCAACCACCGCAACCGTTATGATACGTGCGAGCTTAACCATTCTTTGAAAAAGCCACGGAGGACACTTGCCATAGTCGAGCGTAAATGTCGCGACACCTCTTTTCATAATGTTATTTTATCAAGTTCCGAAGGGGTATAATATATACACTTATGCGCAACAAAAACTTTAAAGGAAAATTGATTTTGTTAACCGTTTTGGTGACACTATTTGGATTATTTATTGCTACAAAATTCTTCTTCCTTGATAAGCAAAATGAATTCGGAAGTCTAAAGGTCCTTTCTTCACCATCTTCTACGGTTTTCCTCGACAATGTTGCGGTAGGTAAAACTACTCCGTTTGAAGACAGGGTAAAAATAGGGGAGTACATGATAAAACTGATTCCGCAAGGGGAAGCAACACAAACCGCATCATGGCAGGGAAGAGTAAAGATCTACAAAAATGCATTGACCTACGTGAACCGCGAGCTCGGAAGTTCAGATGTGACCTCTGCAGGAGAAGTCTTTACTGTAGTCAAGATGGAGACAGCACCAAAGAATAAAAATTACGGTGAAATTTATATAGAAACCGATCCACTTGGAGCAATCGTCTATCTTGATAATGATGAAAAAGGAGTGGCGCCGGTTTTACTGGCAGATGTGATCCAAGGAACTCACGAACTTTCAATTTTCATGCCCGGTTTTTTTCGACGTACGCAAAAAATAAACATTGACGCCGGATACAGAGTGAATGCTCAAATAAAACTTGCGATTGATCAATCACAAAAGCGCGCCAGTGATTCGGGCAAACTAAAAGAGGACAAAACCTCAACAGAAAGCGCTTCACAAAAATCTCTGAAAGAGATTCTCATTAAAGACACCCCTACGGGTTTTTTAAGAGTAAGAGAAGAACCAAACATTATTGCAACAGAAGCTGCGCAGGTTAAACCGGGTGATAGATATAGCGTAATTGAAGAGCAAAACAGCTGGTACAAGATCGAATATGAAGAGGGAAAAGAAGGCTGGATTTCTTCAGAGTACGCGGAAACTACTCAGTAATTTCTATCACTTCTTCTCTTTCCAAACCACTTTATTATAGAGGATATAAGAGTAGGGAATAATAACGAAGGCAATAATAAGGACCTTATAGATATACCAGTATTTCCTTCCAAATAGAAATCCTGCAAGTTCGATACCCCCTGCCTGTATGCCCAACGCGCCGGCAGATATTGTATTAAATTTTAAGAACTTATTAACATAAAGAGAAAATTTGGAGTCAATTTTTTTATGAGAAAAACTCCAGAAATTATTGAAAAGAAAATTTGAAATAATTGCGCATTCTGCAGAAAGAAGAGTTGCGATCCATAGATACCAATGGAGTTTTTCAATTAGGAAATATGAAATACCAAAGTCAAGGACAGCTCCGGTAAGTCCGACAACGACATATTTGATAAAGGACGACTTCGTTAATACATAGAAAAGCGTTTGAATAATATATTGAAATGAATTGATCTTTGAGACTCCATGTTTTCGGTCAAGAAAATGAATTGGGATCTCGGCGACCTTCGCACCTTTTTTTATAGCTTTATCCAAAAGAGCAACTTGAAAGACATATCCCGAATATTCTGAAAGTTGAGGAGCGATATCCTTCACGATCCAAGTTTTTATAGCGCGGAAACCAGATGTCCAATCAGTTACTGAAAGTTTCATTAAGCCAAAGCGGACGATGAGATTTCCAAAAATTGAAAACATTTTTCTATGAAGCGCCCAATCTTTGGGGATCGATCCTCCCTTTATATATCGGGCTCCTATTACAAAATCCGACCCTTTTTCAATTTCTTTTAAAAAAAAAGGTATGTCGGAAGGAGAATGTGAAAAATCCGCATCCATTTCAAAAATGACAGTTGGTGACAAATGATTGACCACATAAGTAAATCCTGCGATATAGGCTTTTCCAAGGCCCTCCTTCTCTGTTTTTAAAAGATGAAGGTTGTCGTATCTGGACTGAGTTTTTTTTACAAGGTTACTTGTTCCATCGGGGGAGTTACTATCGACGACTAAAACATGGAGCTGCCAGTTTTTTAATTTTTTCTGTTGGTTAAAGATTTCCCCGATCAACTTTTCTATGTTTTTTGACTCATTGTAGGTAGGAAGAATGATGGCAACTCTTTTCATTTTAATGCGTTAACTTTTTTACATACTCAATCATTTCCAAGAGCCCTGATTCAAGGGATTTTTTTGGTTTCCATGAGAGAAGCTTGCTTGCCTTGGTTATATCAGGACATCGTTTTTTTGGATCATCTTCCGGAAGATCTTCCGAATAAACGATAGAACTTTTGGATTTAGTGAGCTTTTTTACGAGGTGAGCATATTCCAGAACTGTACGTTCTTCGGGAGATCCTATGTTAACGACCTCACCTTTTATTTTTTTTGCATTCATGAATCTGACTAACCCTTCTACCGTATCGTCTACATAGCATAAAGCCCGAGTCTGGGTTCCGTCTCCGAAAATCGTAATAGGCTTATCTAAAAGAGCCTGCGTTATAAAAGAAACAATCATACGCATGTCTTCCTTTAACATCCGCGGACCGTAAGTATTAAATATCCGGGCGATTCTGACATCTACATTTTTTTTCCTGAAAAAATGACTAGCAATCGTCTCTCCAAATCGTTTCGCCTCGTCGTAAACAGAGCGAGGTCCAGTGGACGAGACATTTCCACGGTAGTTCTCATTTTGAGGATGTTCTAGGGGATCCCCATAGACCTCAGAACTTGAGGTAAAAAGAAAAACCGATTTATCCTTTTCGGCTTTTTTCAGCAATTCGAGTGTTCCCACGGTGTTTACCAGCATTGTTTCCAAGGGCAGTGTGTGGTAACTGATTTTACTGTGATGATTGGGAGATGCAGGGGAGGCAAGGTGAAAAACTACATCCATCTTCTCTACGTTTTTCGGAAGAGGTTGAATGACATCGTGCCTGAGGATTTTAAAATTCTTTTTTTTAACAAGATGTTGTATATTTTGTTGAGAACCGGTAAGGAAGTTGTCAACGCAAAGAACGTCATGTTTATCAGAGAGAAGCTTCTCGCATAAGTGCGAGCCTATGAAGCCCGCTCCTCCAGTGACTAGAATCTTCATAAATTTCTTCCAATTCCGAAGTAGGAAAATCCGAGCTTTGCCATTTTTTTGGGATCGTACATATTTCTGCCGTCAAAAACCAAGGGGTTTTTTAAAAGACCTTTGACCTTTTTAAGATCGATTTGTTTAAACTCATTCCACTCGGTTAATATACACAACGCATCAGCCTCTTTGAGAACTTCGTAAGGATCCTTTGCATACGTAAGCTGATTTTTAAAAAGCTTCTTAACATTTTCTATTGCAACAGGATCATATACTGAAACCTGAAGATTCTTATCTAAAAAAGCTTGAAGAATGTATAAGGAAGGAGCAAATCGGATGTCATCCGTATTTGGTTTGAATGAGAGACCCCACACCGCAATTTTTTTGCCTTTAAAATTTTCAAAAAGTTTTTGTAAGAAATTTTTTCGCGCAGTCTCATTGATATCCTCTACTTCCTGAAGAAGCGAAGTGTCGACTCCCAAGGTCTTTCCGGAGTCGATGAGTGCTTTCACATCTTTTGGAAGACAAGACCCACCGTAGCCTACACCAGGGTACAGAAAGACGCGGCCGATTCTATTATCGAGCCCAACCGCATCAAGGACTTTTTCCACATCAGCCCCTGTCTCCTCGCAATAAAAAGAAACAAAATTGGCAAACGATATTTTAGTCGCAAGCATAGCATTTGAAGCATATTTGATGAGCTCTGCCGAGGCTAGATTAGTTATTACTCTTTTACCATTGATCGGTTTATGAAGCTCAAGAAGTATATCAATGGCTTTTTTTGAGTCTGAACCCACGACAACTCGGTCCGGATTGAGCGTGTCATAGATAGCCGTGCCTTCCCGTAGAAATTCAGGGCAGGAGGCGGTTAAGATTTCAGCCTTGCTTTTTTTGTTTTTCTGAAGGATGGCCTCGACTTTCTTGTTGGTTCCGACCGGAACGGTGCTTTTGCAGGACACAACGGTTGTCCCGTCTTTCAAATGCTTTGATATTTTTTCTGCAACTTCAAATACCGAGGTTAAATCTGCTTCTCCTGATTTTTTAGGCGGTGTCCCTACCGCGATAAAGACAATATCGGATTCGGCAACTGCAGTATCATAGTCTTTGGTTATGTGAATGCGCTTTGTCTGTAGGTTTTTCTCAAGAAGTTCTTTTAAACCAGGTTCATAAATGATCGGATCTCCGCTTTTGAGCCTCTTGAGCTTTTCTTCGGTGTGCCCGATGATCCAGACCTTGTTGCCAAAGTCCGCAAAGACGCAGGCAGTCACAAGTCCTACGTAGCCGTGTCCGATGAAGGTGATTGTCATAAAGATCTATATTACTTGAAAAAACGCCCAATTTCAATTAAAATAGGAGTTCAAATATGGCCATACTAGAGGGTAATGGAGGAGATGCACGTTTTCCAAGGATGGAAGCATTAGCCCTTCCTGACAAAACACTTCAAAGACAATTATATCAATTTCTCGATGGCAGGGCTGATTTTCTTTCTAGAAACCTTGAACTGGGGGATTATGACGAAAAAGAGCTTGGAAAAAGACAAGCGTTTTTAAGAGAATTCTCAAATGTTTTTTTGACCGAGCGACTTCTCAGGGCAGAGGAGATAAGTTCCTCAAAAGTAAAATCTGCAGTCGAGGTCTTCGAGCACTGGTTACCATATCACACGTATGGAGTAGTGTGTTATGACGGAAGACTAGGAGCAGCTGTTATTTTTGGAATTCCCGGCGGTTATGGTGGATTTCTCCGCACGAAGGGAGGAGACTTAAGCCATTTTGATATAGGAGCTGATGGGGAACTGGTTATAGATGAGGGCTCAAATATTGGTCTTTTATTAAAAGAGGTCGAAGAGAAGGAAGAGGGACAATCGTGTCAGGTGCTGGATAGTCATATAGGGTGTGCTGCAAGAGCTAGAATCGAGCAAAAAAGAGGAAAAGCGGGGTTGTATGATGATGGAGGATTACTTAAGGATGTTCAGCGGAAGAAAGGGTTTGCGACAAGCTTTGAAGCAAAAGGGATCTTGCCTATTCAATTCAGCTCTGATCCTCATCACGGATATGGTTTTATGGGACTTGAAAGAGAAGAGGCAATGAATTTTGCAAAGACAAGAAGGGGTTTTACCCCAGAGGTACGTAATGAGTTAGTAAAGATGGAGGCTGTCATTTCAACAGAGGACATAGCAGATGAACATCTAAAGTTTTTCCAAAACTTAATAGTTCATATTGATTGGGAGTCTGAGTATGCGACAAGTTCATATGAGTTTGCTCAAAGATTAGATCTCATCTTAAAAAGTGAGGTATACGAAGAAGTGAGGGATAAAGTCGTTAGGGTTTTTGGAGGCGACAGTGAAGATAAGCTTTCTGACGACGAGATCCAACAGAGGACCGTACTTATCATAGCAAATGCGTTTAATGGTTTTCTCCAAAACAGATCAAGCGAAAAGGGTTATTCCTACGACTCACACGAAGAACAGTGCGTGGTGATTCTCGAGGGAGGATTTGGGCCATATAAAGTGACCAAAGAACTTCCCATTGCGCCAGGAGATAATTTTTTAGGAGATACAGATTTTGCACAGTTTGAGATAATTCGTGGTAATCGTGCCGAAAGAAAGACAATAAAAGATTTCACTGGAGTATATCATGACGATGAATTTCTCTCTGCTCCGGTTCCAGTCTATTTACTGGGAATAGTGAAGGGAAGAGATGCTAAAGAGGTAGACGAGCATGATTGGGAGTCAGTCATTAATATCGACTGGAGCAATCTTCCTGAAAATTGGTACGATATGGAAGAAGAGCATTTTGGAATATGGCTAGAGGATCGAGGAGTTACTCACGCAGGGATGATTCGCACGATAAATACTCTTCGTGACAGATTTGCAAAAATGTGCAGAAGAGGAGACATATCGAGACTTGTTGCAGATGGAAGTTTGGAAGTGATCCCTGTTATAGTTGACCAAAATCGCAAACCACGAAGCATCCCAAATCTTAAGTTTGAGGGAGTTTCAGTTTCACCTGCCGCTTAATTTCTTCTAGTCCTTCATCAATCGATTTCATCTTCCAGGAGTAGTTTTTCTTGCTCTTTATCGTCAGATCGCGGGGGCGGATTTTGCTATTTTTATAGAATTCGTCATATGTTGTTTTTCCAATGAGTGATTTATCGAGTTTGAAAGCTTCAGCGATTTTCTGAGCAATATCATAAGGGGAGTAACTTCCAGACCCCACAACATGATAAACTTCATTCGAAAAATGAACAAGAAGATGCTTTAAAGAAAATGCGATGTCGTCAATGAATGTTGGCGTTATTATGGTGTCTGTTAGCATTGCAATTTTTTTTCCTTCTTCGAGATAGGACCTGATTCCTTTAATCAAATCTTTTTTAGGTCCGTAAGAAGCTCTATAAGGATATGCAATTCTTACAATCATTCCTTTGTTTCCAATAATTTTCTCTCCCTCATATTTTGTTTTCGCATACCAACCAATGGGGTTGGGTTGAGAACTCTCATCATAAGGAGAATTTTTTCCATCAAATACAAAGTCTGTCGAGATATAGATAAATTTCTTCTTTTTTTTCGTTACCTCATCAAATAGGTTCCTAGTTCCATCAACATTTATTTTTTTACATTCTTCCCGTTCTTTTTCTGCTTGGTCAACCGCCGTGTATCCGGCAAGGTGGAGCATGATGTCGAAATCATTTTGCCCGACAAATTCGGAGACGCTTTCCTTATCGGCAATATCTACTTTTGATCGGAGTAGGGGGATGAAGACTACATCATGATAGAGGAGTTCCTGAATGCGAGAGCCAACCAAGCCGGTTGATCCACTTATCGCAACCTTAAGCATTATCGTATTGCTTCTTATAATATTCTCGATATTCGCCGGATTTCACGTGTTTCCACCAGTTTTTGTTTGTCTTATACCAATCGACCGTTTCTTTTAAGGCCTGATCAAAACTATGTTTTGGTTCCCATCCTAATTCATTTTTGATTTTACTCCAGTCGATACTATATCTTCGATCATGGCCAGGTCTGTCTTTTACCTGTTCGGTAGAACTTTCATCATGTCCCATGACCTGCAAGATTTTTTTAACTATATCAATATTTGGAATATCTTGAGTCAGTCCTCCGACTAGATAGGTCTCTCCATTTTTGCCTTTTTGAAGTACAAGATTAATTGCTTCACAGTGATCTTCAACATAAAGCCAATCCCGTATGTACAAGCCGTCTCCATAGATGGGAACCTTTTTCCCCTCCATAAGATTGGTTATCGCAAGAGGAATCAGTTTTTCCGGGAACTGATATGGTCCAAAATTATTTGAACAGTTGGATATGGTAATTGGAAGTTCGTATGTTTCGTGAAATGCTCGGACCAGATGATCGGAAGAAGCTTTGGAGGCAGAATATGGGCTCCGGGGATCATACGGGGTTTTTTCATTAAACTTGTCTTTTGAGTCAAGAGAAAGACTCCCAAAAACCTCATCGGTTGAAACGTGATGGAATTTTTTAACCTTATTTTTCAAAGCGGCTTTTAAAAGGATATATGTTCCTTCAATATTTGTTTTAATAAACGGATCCGGATCAAGGATAGACCTGTCAACATGCGAGTCTGCTGCAAAATGAACGACAGTGTCTACATCCTTCATCGCCTTGTCGACTAATGCAGGATCGCAAATGTCTCCATGTGCAAAAGAATATTTTGGATTGTCCTTGATGGAAGACAGATTCTCAAGATTTCCTGCGTAAGTAAGTTTATCCAGATTGACTATTTGATCTTCAGGGTGTTTCTGAAACCAATATAAAATGAAGTTTGAGCCTATAAATCCTGCTCCTCCGGTCACTAGAAGTTTCATAGGAAAATTGTATCACAGTTTGAAAAGATCAATTTGATTGCCGAAGCTGTTCTAAGTAGGGTTTATTTATCAAATCTTCAAGGTATTGCCACCGTTGTTTTTTAACAGCGTGAGGGACGTCGTCGTTCATCACTTTTGTTGCTGCGGTTAAAGGCCTTTGGGAATAAATCGAAAGATAAGCTTTCTTATAGCCGACTTCTTTTGCAACTTCAACGGTGCTTTTAAATTCTTTTTCAGTTTCTCCACAAAAGCCAACGATAATGTCCGTAGTAAATGCAATCTCAGGAATCTTCTTCTTCATTTTATTTATGAGATTGATATATTGTTGCTTTGTATACCATCGGTTCATTCTCTTTAACACTTTATTATCACCCGATTGAATGGGAAGGTGAATGGTACGAGTGATATTTTTATTTCTCGATATAACTTCAATGAGTTCGTCTGAAAAATCCCAAGGATTTGAAGAATAAAAATGTATTTTTTCAAACCCAAGTTTCGCAACAGCTTCCAGGAGATAAGGAAACAACGTCGGGATTCTGTAGCGGCCAAGATGTTTTACATATACAGGTTCTATCTTTTCTCCGTTCAGCTTAAACTCTATCTTTACTCGAGGATGCGCCAGATCTTTTTTTTGAAAATATGTTTTTTTTAAGTCTCTAGTTTTTTGAATATTATTTTCTCCGATCAAGAGATCAGCGCCATAAGAATTAACATTTTGGCCAAGCAGAGTGACTTCAGTGTATCCTTTGTTCTTTAAATTAAGGCATTCGTTTACGATATCTTCAAATGGGCGGCTGACCTCTCTTCCTCTCGTAAAAGGAACGATGCAAAATGTACAAAAATTATTACAGCCGTTTGATATTGGGACCAATGCGTGTTTTTGGTTGACCCGGATTGATTCAAGATCAAAACCTACTTCCTCAATAGGCATGAACTCATCTACATCAGGCATCCGTTTTCTGATAGTTTTCAAAAATTCTCCGGACTTATCTCTGAAGGCAATTCCCACCATACAACCGGTTACGACAATCTTAAAAAACTCATTCTTTTTCTGTTTTTGTTGTTTAATTTTTCCTAAATTATGGACAAGACCGTAGACCCGGTGTTCGGCTGACTGCCGTACCATACAGGTATTTACGATTACATAATTTGCACGCTCATACGAAGAAGTAGGATTAATACCTCGAGCTTTAAATGCAGACGCTATCCGCTCAGAATCTGCAACGTTTTGCTGGCATCCAAATGTCTTGATAAAAAATTTCATACCAGAGGATAGATTCGTTATTTATTATACTTTATTGAAGTGGTTCTGCTTCAACTGTTCTATAACAATAATGAAGACAACAAGGAGAATCGCAACCGTAGAAAAAGCAATTAATTTTTCAAGCCCCTCGAGAAATAAACTCGCAATACCAAAGACCAAGGTTACGATCCAGTAAAATACTGCAATTCTCCTTCGTCCCCAACCAATATCCAAAAGTTTGTGATGAAAATGACCCCAATCGGCACGAAAAGGCGACTGTTTGTTTTTAATACGACGGATTATAGTATATACAGCATCAATCATCGGGACCGATAAAATAAGAAGCGCGGTTCCAATTTTTCCAAACGAAAGAATTGAAAGAATTCCCAGCCAAAACCCCGCCAGCGCCCCGCCACCATATCCCGGCATAATTTTTTGCGGATATCTATTGTATGGTAGAAATCCCAAATATGCCCCTGCGATTATAAATGAAAGAAGCATGACGTATTGAGCCGAGATATCATGAGTTATAAACCTTTGTGACAGAAGTCCCAGAAAAATCGCCGCAATTCCGACGAAACCAGGAAGCTGTCCATCCACCCCCTTGCTCCAATTGACCATGTTGGTAGTCCAGACAAGCCAAATAATCGCCAGGAGATCTGCAACTACAAGAATCGTGTGCTGTGTTCCAAACAATTCGAGTGGAATTTTCCATTGATCAAGTCTGATTACTCCTCCAAAAGGACTAGATACAAAAGGAATTCCGAGGCCAAAACCAATTACGAGTACTGATATAAGTACGTTTGCGATGAAGCGGCCATACGGGGAGAGATCAAAATAATCGTCAAGAAGTCCCACGACTACCATACAAAAACTGGCAAGTAAAATACCGACAACGATTTTGTTGGGAGGAATAAATAAGAGAGTGGTCAGAAGAAATGCGAGAAATATCGGTGCGCCGCCACCTCGTGGAATTTTTCCTTTATGGGTATGCGCAGGATGGGTTTTCTTTTTAGAGTCGGTAACAAAATCCAATTTTTTTGCAAGGTAAATAGTAGGACGAGTAAATAAAAACGAGAGGAGAAATGAGACGGCAAAAACAATATACGGCATTAGGTTACTAAGAAAATAATTCTTAAAAAGATGACAGTGAAAGCTATGATAATAAATAACTTAATGTAATAAAAAAAAGTTTTTACAAATTCGTTTTCACCAAAAAAGCGATGATACGCAAATGTATTGAGTAGGAATAACCCATTCATGAGAAGAGGTATGAGAAATATGAGCCACCATTCACCAAGTTGTAATTCACCCTGTGGACGTGAGTAAAAAAGGGGAATTTGCGGAGGAAGAGAGGTAAACTTAAACACAACAGCTAAAAGCATCAAGATATTTGCGGAAAGAAGAGTCAAGGGCATGATTAGTATGCTTTTTTAATTGGAAACTGTCTGGTAAGCTCTTTGACTTTAGACAAGACGGCTTTAATACTTTTCGTTTTTAAAAAGAGAGTTTTTCTCTTGTCTCTCTTTTTTTCATCTTCTATCATGAATCCCAATTTCTCCTTTTCTTTTTGGAGATCTGCGACTATAAGATTCATAAACCGCGCGACCATTTTCATCTGTTTTTCTTTCATTCCGCGACTGGTAAGCGCTGGGGTTCCCAGACGTATTCCAGACGGGTAGTAAGGAGGATTTGGATCAAAAGGGACGGCATTTCTGTTTAGAACAATTCCTGCAGCTTCAAAGGCTTCAGCAACTGTATTGCCAAGCAATTTTTTATTACGAAGATCTATTAGGATTAGATGGCTGGTAGTCCCGCCAGTTACTAGCTCAAAGCCTTGTTTTACCAGTTCTTGTGCTAAAGCTCTGGCGTTCTTTACGACCTGTTTGCCGTAGGTTTTAAACGAAGGTTTGGAGGCTTCTTTCAGAGCCACTCCGATTCCAGCAATAGTATTCATATGAGGACCGCCTTGTATTCCTGGGATTATCGCGCTGTTTATTTTCTTTGCAAGATCCGGATCTTTGGAAAGTCCTTTTTTAGTCGACAGGATAAGTGCTCCTCGTGGTCCGCGCAAAGTTTTATGAGTCGTTGTCATTATGACGTCTGCATACGGAACCGGTGTCGGATACACACCCGCAACTATGAGTCCTGCAATATGGGAGATGTCGGTTAAAAGATATGCGCCGATCTCTTTTGCAATAGATGCAAATTGTTTCCAATCTATAATTTGCGGGTACGCAGTGTAGCCAGCAACAATCAATCGGGGTTTTTCTTTCTTGGCAAGTTTGCGAATCTTTTCATAGTCTAGAAATCCATCCCTCCCGACATCGTATTGGATAGAACGAAAATACTTGTCGCTTGCAGTGCGAGCCGCCCCATGGGTAAGATGTCCTCCGCTTGAAAGCGAAAGTCCCATTATCGTGTCCCCTGGAGAAAGAAGAGCTGTGTAGACTGCAAAATTAGCTGGTGAGCCCGATAGAGCCTGAACATTTGCCTCGGGCACGTTGAAGAGTTTTTTTGCTCGTTCTATTGCGAGGGTCTCAACCTTGTCAACAAATTCATTACCCTGATAGTATCGCTTATGAGGATAACCTTCTGCGTACTTATTTCCGAGCGATGATGCAAGCGCTTCTTCCACAGCTTGCGAAGCAATGTTTTCCGAAGGAATCATCATGAGTGTATTTTCCTGACGACCTTGTTCTTTTTGGATGAGATCTGCGACTTCAGGATCCGATTTCTTAAGGGTTTTCATATGTCTATATTATAACGTGTCAATACAATGCTTCAATCGTGTAGGAATGATCATCCTTCAACACAAATGCTTTTTTTGGATAGTATGGAAGTCTATTAACAATCTTTCCTTTGGGAATCAGAACTTTTCCGGTGTAGGACGGAATTTCACCATAGTCTTTTGAAAAAATGTAAATACGGTTCTGATCAAAATAATATTGCGCCGTAAAAAAATCTAGTTCATCGGTAACATATAGAGGTTCATCTCCTCGACTTAGTAGCTTGATTTCGTAAAAAGCTTTTTTGACAGGAGCTTTTGCCCGTTTCTGCAAATGGAGCTGTAGATATAGAGATGAATAAAAGATCAAAAATGCAATAAGTAAAAGTTTTAGTAAAACCGGAAACTCGTCAATGACATAAATAATAAGCAAGGTTAAGCCGACCGAAGACGCGATAAGGTATCGAGGGAGGAATAGTGGATTAAAAAGCGAAATGCCAAATGTAATAAAAACCGGTATAAATGCCCACGAAGTAAGAAGAACGAATATATCGCGATATTTTTCACTCTGTTGTCGCAGTTTATACAAACCGTAAAGAGGAACGATGTTAAAAAAGATCGTCAACGGAAATAAATAATTCTGAAAAAAACGAAAACCAAATTCATAACCGGTGTAAAGAAGAGAGGGCATATGCGCATATGTTTCAAACTGCGGTTTAAGGATCCAAAAATTTTCTTTACTAAAACTATGAGAAGAAATAAGAAAAATCAGCCAGGGGACAAAGAAAATAAACACAAGTCCGATTTCTTTATAATCGAGCAGTTTAATCTTTTTTTTCAGAAAGTGAGAGCTTACGATATAAAAAATCTGAGACGCAAGAACAAACACCATAAAGTAATGGGTATAAAGTCCAAGAGTAGTAGCTACAACATAAGACTTTCTTTTTTCTGTTTTAAGAAAATACCAAGAGAGCGTTGCGAAAAAAGCAAGCATGGAATACATACGTGCCTCGAAGGCATTATACAAAAGAAGTGGATTAAAAAGGAAGACGAGGAGATATATATATGCTTTTTTCGGACGAAATTTGAACACTTGCTCCATTAAAAGAAAAACTGCGAGAGCTGTTCCTGCAAAAAAAAGAAAAGAAAGACTCCGGATGGCAATTTCAGAATGTCCGAATAACTTTATCCAAAAATGCACAAGTATGTAATAAAGAGGCGGATTAAAATCACGGGCGGTGAGATAGATGATATCCAAAAGTTTTTTCTGGGAAAGAATTGCCGTAAAAGCTTCGTCTCTCCAAAAATCTTGGACGAAGTATAAGAGCGGTGTTTTACTAAACAGGAATTCAAGCATTTTTATACTTTTTCGGTGACTTTATACTTTAACTTTTTTCCTAAAATTATTCGGGTATGAGCTTCCAGCGCCGGAAGTGATGATAGGATAAAAGAAACTACTGGCAGGAGATACCATTGGACCACAAGAAGTGGGATATTATAGAGTTTGGTTTTCTGCGCAAGTCTTTTTCTCAACTTAATATCTATATATGTATATACAAGAAGAAACGCAGTAGAAATAGACAGGATGAAGCTGGTGAGTTGGGGAAGTAGAAATCCTAATACTGTTCGCTTAAATATTGGATTAACGAGAGGAGGAATAAGCCCGCTTACGGTAAGAATGAAGAAGGAAGTTGGCCAGAGGAGGTGGGTTTCAATAAGATTCATGATTTTTTTTGCCTTTACCCATGGCTTAATATGTGGGGTAAGAAAGGATTGAGTCAGTGCATATCCAATATCTGAAACTCCCCACGCCCATCGTTTTTCCTGCTCGTATCTATTCATAAGGGTTTTTATCAGTCCACCCGAATAAACTGCGTCACCAGACACTATGGTATATATAGGAAGCGTCTTCACCTTATCTCCAAATTTAAAGAAAGCTTGGAAAAAAATATGCCAATCTTCCGGAATAATATCAACATCCCAAAAACCTACCTGTTTCAGAAGCCATAAATTGGTCGAATATGTGGAAATCTGTATGAGGTTGTCTCCTCGGGATAAAAGCGCAAGTCTCAAAATTGAGGAAAGCGTAGCTTGCATCCTGACCACAAAAGGAATCTGGAGAAAGTTATTGTAGAGCATGACAGGCGCCCAGTAAAAATGATAGAGCCGTTCTTTATCTTTCAGAAACTCTATTGTGAGGTATGAGAAATAATTCTTTGGGAGAATGCTATCAGCATCACAGATTGTAATAAGAACGTTCTCGCGCTTGATTTTTCTTTTTTCGAAAAGAGCGTCAATCTGTTTTGCGGAGTAGGCCTGATTGCTTGCTTTTCCCGCGACCTCATCCTCCAAGAGTTCATGATATGTAATAATTACTTCTTTGAAGAACGATCCGAATTTTTCTTTTAATTTTTCTGCTTTCCCGGATCCTTCTTCTTCCCGTGTTTCAAACGCAAGAACCAAGGTTACTGTTTTATTATGGGGATAATCCGAATGAGTAAGTGCCTGTACCGTCGTCTCCAGTTTATGAAGAGGTTCTTTGTAGGTGGGGATAATGATTATGTGTTCAATACTCTCGGCTTTTTTGATGGCCAAAACCTTTTTCTTAAACGGTATATGTTGATTGACTAAAATCATCTGGTAGGAGAGTACCGAATAATATACCGTAGCAGCAGACTTGTAAAAAAAGTAAAGATCAAAGGCTATAATGAAATACGCTACAACAGCAGGATGAAAAGGAGAAAGCCATAGAGGTAGCGTGATAGCGAGCCACGTCAAAATTGGAACCAGCATGTCAAACAGTCTCGTGAAAAATCTTGATTTACCAATCCGTTCAGGCATGGGTATTATTATACCACTCGCATCACTGCCACGCTTCGCAGACCATTCTAAATGGGCAGAAGTCGCACCACGGTCCAACATGAGGAGTAAATTCCTGCTTTTGAATCTGTCCTACGATCTCTTTTACCTTTTCTTTAACGTTGCTCACGTCTCTTTCAGTTTTCTGCATAGTAATTTTTGTAGGCTCTTGAAGATAGTAAAACGTCAGGTGAACTTTATGCGCCTGTTTTCCATATAAACTTTTGTCTGAAGCAGCAAGAAGATATATAGAGAGTTGTAGAGAATCCCTCAATTTTTTCTCGTCTGGTTTTCTCCCTGTTTTATAGTCAATGATTTCAATTTCATCTCCTCTGACGCTATCTACTCGATCTATTTTCCCCGTTACTATAACGTCATCGATCTTAATCTTAAAAAGTTTTTCTACATCTATAACTTTATTTCTTTTACTATGGAAAGTTTTGAAATACGTTCCTAACATTTTTTCTCCTTCTCTTTTCATTCTGTTCTCATGGGCTCGTGAAAGATATCCCACGGGAATCCAAGAGGCATAATATGACGACAAAAGATTTTTTAGTGACGGCGATTTTTTGTTTACTACATCTTGATAGAAGTCTTGTAAAGCCTTATGAATTGATGATCCAAATGACGCCGCTCCTATTGGGGGAGTGGGGACACGCAGGACGTATTGGTATTTATACCGTAGAGGACAGAGCATATATGTTTCCAGTTGAGAAAAGGAAAAAGAGGTAATAGGTAGTTCTTCTTTGAGGAGAGACGCTTCCGGAGTTTTTTGATAGTCAAACATTGCCAGCTGTTTTTTTTGATCTTCACGAAGAGAAAGCGCCTTTGAGATTTTTTCTTCTCCCAGTGTTTCTACTATAAATGGAGAGATTCTTCGTTCTCGTTTTCCTCCCGCATAGAATTGGGCTGCGGTAAGATAGACATGATCCATAGCCCGGGTTAAACCCACGTAAAATAATCTTCGTTCTTCAAGAAGATGAGGATTATTTGTAGGAAGAATCTCCTTTATTAAAGAATTTGGAATTGGTATTTTTTCTTTTTGTTCCCGCGTTGGAAATCTTTCCTGTGTGAGATTTACTAAAAAAACTACGGGAAATTCAAGTCCTTTTGCCGAATGGACGGTTAAAATATTTACAGCATTGTAAAGGAGAAGATCTTCATATGTTGCAAGAGGGGACTCGCCAAGTTCAAGACTCATTTTTATATAATCGACGACTGCAAAAACAGATGAGTCTTCATGTTCAAGCTCGTAGCGCTTAACCTTGTCGAAGAATTTAGAAATATTTAGACTTAGTTTTTCTTCTTTGGGAGTTTTAAAATTGGCCAGCTTTTCAAGATATCCGGTTTTATCAAGAAAAAAGTAAAGGAGCTGGCCCGCCGACTCTTTTTTTAAAGAACCAAGATGATCGTGTACGAGCTGATAAAGTGAGACAAGTTTTTTATATGAAATTTTTTTGAGTTGCGGAAGATATTTTTCATATACGGAAAATTCATCTTGAAAAAATTGTCTGTCATGAAATCCGATCAATATCTCCAAGGCCTGGAACACAGACAATTTTGTACGGTGTGCAAGTGAAACAAGAGATGCCAGATCCTTCTTGTCAAGATCAAAAACATCCATCGAAAGAACACGATAAAAAGAGACAGAATCATCGATGTCAGAAAGAAAGGTAAGATAGGCAACCATATCTTTTACTTCAGGTTGCTTGAATAACATTCCCGGACCTAAAAATTGGAACGGTATTCCATTTTGAGAGAGAGCCCGTGCAAACGGATCTGCGTGGTTATTGGCGCGTACCAAAATCGCGACATCAGAAAATTTATACTTTTTACCGGATACAAGTTTTTTTATTTGTCCTGCAACGTAATCAGCTTCCTCTTCAACTCTTAGGGTGGAAGAAAAGCGAACCCTGTTTTCTGTTTTTTCAGTTTCTTTAATTTGAGATATGAGCTCCTTTGAAATTCCGAGTTGTACTTCTAAGGTGTCGGGATCATTGTATTTGATAAGTTTATAAGCAGAATCGAGAATTTGCTGACGGGATCTGTAATTTTTTTGAAGAGTTATTTGTTTTGCATCCGGGTAGTCTCTTTTAAAAGTGAGGATATTGGAAATTGATGCTCCTCTAAATTTGTAAATTGCTTGAGAATCATCGCCGACAATAGTCAAGTTCGGATTTTTTCTTGGAGGACAAAGTAATTTGATCAGAGCATATTGTGCGATATTGGTGTCTTGAAATTCATCAATCAATATGTGTTTAAACTGCTTTTGATATTTATAAAGAATATTTTTTCGGCTCCGAAACAAGATCAGGAGGTAGTAAATAAGATCTGAGAAATCAAAAGAGTTTTCTCGGACCTTGAGATCCTGATATCTTTTGTATGCGCCTGCAAGTTCTTTATACTTTTCTTTTTCCAGAACCTCGCGGCCTTTCATATTTTTCGCCCATGAAAAATATGACTCTGGACTTATATCTTCATCTTTCAATCGTGAAAAATGTTCTACAAGCGCCTCGAGAAATTTATGAGGATTTCCCAATGGACGGAAATACTTAAGTTTAAAAAGAAAAAGATTTTTCCTAAGAAAAAGAATTGTTTCTGCTTCTGTCATGAGTTTATAGGAAGAATTAAGACCGATCTGTGACGCCTCTTCGCGAAGAATCCGATCTGCAAAAGCATGAAACGTTGAGATCCACATTTGAAAATATCCATAAGGAAGCGCTTTGTCTACGCGGTCTTCCATTTCTGCCGATGCCTTTTCAGTAAAGGTGAGAGCGAGTATTTCATGAGGCTTCACGTTTTTCTTCGAGATAAGATAGTTCATTTTCTCCGTGATTACCGATGTTTTTCCGGTTCCTGCGCCTGCAATAATCAGAAGCGGGCCGAGAGAATGCTTCACTCCTTTTTTTTGTTCTTCATTGAGAGGTGATTTTTCAAGAAGTCTCATAGCATCACAATTTTAGCACAAGAAGGTAAATACGTTTCCAGGCCCTCAATGAGGCTTGTGATGAGTACGGGTAACCGGATCCAGATAGGCTTCGAAAATACCCGATGCCACAAAAACAAATGAAAGTATGAAGAAAACCAGATATATCAATGGAAGCCTTGCGATTTCGGGTCGAAATAAACAAAGTCCATAGTCAACAAGTATGGGTATGGTTACTGCGTGAAGCGATATTTGAAATGCTTTTGAAAGCTTTATTTTTCGGGAGAATATTTTAAAGAAGAAATATGCTAACAGACTCAAAACAAAAAAATACAAGAGATACATCAATGTAAAAATCAACGGCGCAACGAGAATAAAAAAGAGGAGGAGGATAATGAGGCCGGAAGAGAATAATCCGGCAGCCCGAACTCTTAGTTGCGTTGCATCTGCTTTATCAATTGAAACTTTATTATCGCCATATGGAATTTCTTTGAGTCCGTTGTCCGTTTTAAAAACAATATGTTTTGCGGTGAACAAAACCGAGGAATCGTATTGGTGAATTTTACTGGACGATGCAGATTCATCAACAACGCCAAGGAGTCTTTTTTTTTGGTTCAGATCGAGCCAAATAAAATACGGTCTTCCATAATTGCTCTGGAGTGTTCCGTTCTGGACCGTAATAGAAAGCTCTTTGGGGTATTGATCTAGCGTTTTTAGAAACGCGTCTTTCATTGGGAGTATGCCTGAGGCATTCAGTCGAAAAATAAGAAGGAGGGCGAAGATGAAATTCACGATGTAAATAAGCGCGGTGAAGTATTTTATTGAAAAAGAAATGGAGGTCTTGATCAGTTTGTGATAATAAGGAGCTTGTGGTAGCAGGCTATTTATGAAGATATGAAAAAAGGTCTTGACTTTTTGCATTCTGCAATTTATGATAGATTTCTAAAGAGCGAAAATCAACTGCATTTGCCGGATCGCTCCAGGCGGTTTGCATTTTTTGTATTACTTAGATATAATAAGAGCTCTTTTGTTTCAGATTATTACAGTAAGATTTATTTTATATTATGGCAGAAGGTGTTTTTCAACGAAATAAACCACATTTAAATATCGGTACAATCGGTCACGTCGATCATGGAAAAACCACACTTACTTCAGCAATTCATACTGTTCTTTCAAAGAAGGGACTGGCAAAAGCGATGAAGTATGAGGAAATCGATAAAGCTCCTGAGGAAAAAGCTCGAGGAGTCACTATTAACATCCACCACTCTGAATACGAGACTGAAAAAAGACACTACGCTCACATTGACGCTCCAGGACACGCAGATTACATTAAAAATATGATTACCGGCGCCGCTCAGATGGACGGTGCAATTCTTGTCGTATCTGCTCCTGATGGTCCAATGCCTCAAACTCGAGAGCATATTCTTCTTGCAAAACAGGTAAACGTACCTGCCGTCGTGGTTTTCCTTAACAAAGTAGACATGGTTCAGGATAAAGAGATACTTGATCTTGTCGAGATGGAAGTACGAGATCTGTTGACAAAATACGGATACCCAGGAGACAAAACAGTAGTTATAAAAGGATCAGCATTGAAAGCTACAGAAGGAGATCCTGAAGCTGAAAAGGCTATTGAAGAGCTTATGAAGGCTGTTGACGAAAACATTCCAGAACCGGTTCGAGACATCGATAAGCCGTTTTTGATGCCTGTCGAAGACGTCTTTACCATCCAAGGCCGTGGAACAGTAGTTACCGGTCGCGTCGAAAGAGGAGAAATGAAGGTAAACGAAGAGATTGAGATTGTTGGACTTCAGAAGGGTGGAAAGAAAACCGTCGTTACCGGAATCGAGATGTTTCGAAAGTCACTTAATGAAGCACGTGCGGGAGATAATACCGGACTTCTTTTAAGAGGAATAGAAAAGACCGATGTAGAACGAGGTCAGGTTATTGCAAAACCGGGATCCGTAACTCCTCATACGGAATTTGAAGCTGAAATCTACGTTCTTACAAAAGAAGAAGGCGGACGACACACTCCATTTTTTAAGGGATACCGACCACAGTTTTACATTCGCACAACTGACGTTACCGGAGAAACCACACTTCCTGAGGGAGTAGAGATGGTTATGCCTGGAGACAACGTCAAAGTATCAGCAAAACTTATTTATCCGGTTGCAATGGAGGAAGGACTGAAATTTGCAATCCGTGAAGGTGGACACACTGTAGGTGCAGGAGTTGTCACTAAGGTCATCAAATAAGGTTTTGTTTCAGCACATTTAAATATGCCTAAAGGCAGAATTCGTATCAAATTAAAGGCGTACGATTATCGTCTCATTGACGATACGTGCCAAAAAATAGTTGATGCCGCGATTAAAGCGGGTGCATCTGTTGTTGGTCCAGTGCCTCTTCCTACAAAAAAAGAAGTCTACGTAGTTAACAAATCTCCATTTACCGATAAAGACGCCCGAGAACATTTTGGTTTAAAAATCCATAAACGGCTTATTGATCTTCTAAATCCCACAAATCAAACGATCGATTCCCTCATGCATCTAGAGCTTCCCGCAGGTGTCGAGGTCGAGGTAAAGATGTAGCTTCGATTCCCTTGACCATACGATCTTCTTACGATATAATGATCCTAATGATATTTTCCCCTCAAAGGAAAATCCATACATAGCATCAGTTAGCACCGGAATGGAAGAAAACAAGGCTCCATCTGGAGCCATTTTTTGTGTTTAAAAATAATAGGAAATAATATGTCAGGATTTATACTCGGAGAGAAGACAGACCAATCCCAAAGATTCACCGAAGACGGTGACAGAATTCCCGTTACATTTGTGAGGACAAATCCCTGTTATCTTATTGGTATTAAAACCAAGGATAAGGACGGATACCAAGCCCTTAAACTCGGATTCGGCTCTGTCAAAAATATTAAAAAACCAACAGCCGGAGAATTAAAAAAGGCGGGGATAGAAGCCCCGCTTCATTTTTTATCAGAGATTCGACTTGATGGATACGAAGGACAGTTTGAATTTATTGAAGAGAATGGAAAACGCGGAGTTAAACTAGGAGAAACTACAGTTTACACGGGTCAGGAAATGAAACCTTCCCAGTTATTTCAAAAAGGAGAATTAGTTGATGTAACAGGGACCTCTAAAGGTAAAGGATTTCAGGGCGTTGTAAAAAGACATGGATTTGCTGGTGGACCAAAAACTCACGGTCAATCAGATCGGTGGCGAGCACCAGGTTCTATTGGTCAATCTGCTACTCCCGGGCGCGTCTACAAAGGGAAAAAAATGGCCGGGCGTATGGGTAGCGCGACAGTTACTGTTAGAAAACTTCAGGTTGTGGAGACTGCTGACGATCATATCGTTTTGAAAGGGACGTTGCCCGGAGGAAAAAAAGGTTTGTTAGAAGTTCGTACTTCCCGATAACTATGTCTAAAGCGCAGGATTCAAAAAAAACCACGGAGTCTCCAAAAAGCAAAGAAGCTGTAAAGAATAAGAAAACTTCGAGCACTCCTCTTGAGATGTTAGCCTACGACATTACTGGGACAAGAAAACCTTCAATGAAGGTTTCATCTGAGATTTTTGACAAAAAGGTAAGCGAAAAACTTCTCGCACAATATGTAAGAGTATATTTGGCAAATCAACGGCAGGGAAACGCCTCCACGAAAAGCCGGGCAGATGTTAATTTGTCAAAACATAAAATTTACAGACAAAAAGGAACAGGAAAAGCAAGACACGGAGCAAAAAGCGCTCCAATTTTTGTTGGAGGAGGAATCACGTTTGGTCCAAAACCCAGAGACTTTTCGCTTAATTTTAATAAAAAACAAAAGAAAAGCGCGCTTTTCGGAGCGTTAACCTTGGCATTTCAAAAACAAAATATCTTAGGGTTAGTAGATAGCGCCACTGAAGTAAAACCAAAGACAAAAGAAGTCGCCGCGTTCTTTAAGAAGTTAAATCTAGAGAACAAGCGAGTGCTTTTCGTTTTGCCAAAGTTAGAAAAAAACAATCTCGTACTTGCCGCCCGTAACATTTCAAATGTTAAGCTCATGGATGCAAGATCGCTTAACACATTTGAAGTGATGAAGCAGGAAAAAATTATTTTTCTGAAAAACGCAATAACAGTTTTCGAAGAACATTTCTTAAAGAAAAATGAAAATTGAAGGAGTAATTCTCGGACCGGTCTTAACAGAAAAAGCGACAAATCTTGCAACGGGTAAGGTATACATGTTTCTTATTCATAAAGACGCAACCAAATTTAAAGTCAAAGACGCCTTAGAGAAATTGTATCAGGTAAAGATTTCTCAGGTTTCTATTATGACAAGAAAAGGAAAAGAAAGAAGAACAGGAAGACGCATGATGAAAAAAACACTTCCAAATAGAAAAATAGCATATGTAAAAGTTACCGAGGGAAAGATAGACCTCTTCCCACAAGTCTAATAAGGCAATATGAAACAATCGATCATTCAATCAACCAGCGAGCCGGAAAAAAATCTGATAACAATCCTAAAAAAACATTCAGGACGCAATCACTCCGGAAAAATAACAGTGCGTCATCAGGGCGGAAGACAGAAGAGATATTATCGAGCCATTGATTTCAAAAGAGACAAAAAAGACGTAGAGGGAACCGTTATGAGTCTTGAATATGACCCAAACAGAAATGCCCATATCGCACTGATTGAGTATAAAGATGGCGAAAAGCGGTATATCTTGCATCCAAAAGATCTAAAAGTGGGCGAGAAGGTTGTCTCTTCTGACGAGGGAGACGCAAAGATCGGAAACGCTCTTTTGCTAAAAAACATCCCAATCGGAACTCAGGTTCACAATGTTGAGTTGTATGCAGGGCAGGGCGGAAAAATGATCCGTGGAGCAGGAACGTTTGCGTCGGTTGTCGCAAAAGATGGTGAGTATGTCCATCTAAAACTGCCATCAGGAGAGATGAGAAAATTTCTGAAAGATTGCAGAGCGACAATAGGCATGGTAGGGAACGTCGCGCAAAAAGAAGAAATAATAGGAAAAGCGGGAAGAAAAATCCTTATGGGGATACGGCCGACGGTCCGCGGAACAGCACAAAATCCGCGAAGTCATCCTCACGGGGGAGGAGAAGGCCGCTCTGGAGAAGGCATGCACCCAAAAACTCCATGGGGTAAGTCTGCAAGAGGTACGAGAACGCGCAAAAAAAACAAATGGAGTAGTAAACTCATTATTTCAAGACGCAAATAATCTATGGAAGCTCAAGCATATATAAGAAATGTAAAGATAACGCCTAAAAAACTGAGGTTTTTACTGGCTGGTGTAAAAAGTCTAACACCACGACAGGCAATGGACAGGTTGTTTTATCTTGAAAAAAGATCGGCTAGGATATTGCATAAAGCGATTCAATCGGCTGTCCATAACGCAAAGACAACTCTGAAGGTTAATGAAGAAGGTTTGGTTTTTAAAACTCTGGCGATTGAAGAAGGACAAAAATTAAAACGGTATAAAGCCGGAGGAAGAGGCAACGTAAAACCATTCTCGAGAAAATATGCGCATATAAAAGTTATTTTACAGGCAAAACAGGTTCCCGCCCTTGCAAAAACTTCTATGAAAACAGAGTCGAAAAAAACAGAACAAGTACCGGCATTAGTAGGAAAGACAAACATGAAAAAAACACCGCAAAAAAAAGTTACAAATAAGACAAGTAAATAATATGGGGCAAAAAGTACATCCAAAAGGACTAAGGCTTGGAATTTTATACAACTGGAGTTCCCGGTGGTTTTTTTCAAACAAAAAAGTTTTTAGAGAAACATTACTGTCAGATATCAATATCAGAAAAAAACTCATGGATCAGTTTAGATTTGCATCGGTAACCGACGTGGATATCGAGCGGGCCATTAATAAAATAACCGTAATTATTCATTCGGTAAAGCCCGGAATGATTATCGGAAGAGGAGGAAAGGGACTGGAAGATGTTAAACGATCAGTAATGAGCGACTTAAATCTTACGAAAAAAAATAAAGAGACCAAAGTTGATCTGAAAATTGAACCGGTTAAAAAACCGTACCTTAATGCATATTTTGTAGGTCAGTCAATCGCGGAAAAATTAGCAAGAGGATTTCCTCATCGTTCGGTCGTGCACAACACCATGAACCGGGTTACAGAAGCCGGAGCAAAAGGAGTAAAGGTCCAGTTAGGCGGAAGAATCGCAGGAGCAGAGATTTCCCGACGTGAAAAATATTTTCAGGGAACCGTTCCTACATCTACAATCCGTGAGGATGTAGAGTTTGCTCGATTTCCAGCACTTACGAAGTCAGGATATGTAGGGGTAAAAATTTGGATTTGTAAATAACATGTTAGCACCAAAAAGACAAAAATACAGAAAACAATTTCGTGGTTCCTGGCGGAGAATTGCGGTGAAAGGTGAAAAGCTCAACTTTGGAAATGTTGGCTTAAAGGCGATTACCCCTGGATGGATTAAAGACCGAGAAATCGAGGCGACTCGTGTCGTACTTGCCCGTGCAACCCGAAAAAGTGGTAAATATTGGATACGGATTTTTCCTGACAAACCGTTCACGAAAAAACCACCAGAGGTTACGATGGGATCTGGAAAGGGAGAAGTCTCACACTTTGTTGCGTCGGTTACGCCAGGGCGAGTTCTTTTTGAAATAGATGGATTAGATGAAGCTCAGGTAAAGAATGTTTTCCGCGTGGTTTCATCAAAATTATCAGTGCGGACAAAAATTATCCATAAAAATATATGAAAAAACTTTATAAAAAGATAAACAGTCAATCAACAAAGGATCTGGAAAAAGAAATAGTCAAATTAAGAGGCGATATCGCAAAAGAAGCGCTAACCATGAAGGTTAATCCGCCAAAAGATTCAAACAGTGTATTTAAGAAAAGAAAGACCTTAGCGGTTTATCTTACTGTTCTTTCTGAAAAGAGGGAATTGGAGACATTACAAAAAAGTAAATAATCAATATGGCAAAAATATTAACTGGACAGGTAATTTCGACCAAAATGCAGAAAACTCTGGTGGTTTTAGTCGAGAGAAAATTAAGACATCCACAATACAGAAAAGTTATTACGCGGAGAAAGAAATATAAGGCTCATTATGAAAACGAAGGAGTCGCAGTGGGAGATATAGTCCAAATAAAAGAAACCAGACCTATATCAAAAGATAAGCATTTTATGCTTGTCACAAAAGAAGATATGAAAAAAACAGCCATGAAACCTAAAGAAGTTACTGAAAAAATAAAAGTTTAAGACAGTTATATGTTGCAACTAAGAAGCATGCTGGGTGTCGCCGACAACACAGGTGCAAAAAAAGTACAGATGATAGGAATGCCAAAGCGAGGAAACAAAAAATTCGCGGCAATAGGAGATGTCATAATCGTCGTGATAAAAGAAGCAATTCCTTATGCGCAGGTAAAAAAAAGTGAAGTTGTTCCGGTGGTAATAGTTCGCTCAAGAAAAGAAAAACGCAGAAAAGATGGAAGCTATATCAGATTTGACGACAATGCATGCGTGATCCTTCAAGCCAAGGATAGTAAGGAGCCAAGGGGAACGCGTATCTTTGGTCCAATTGCAAAAGAGATTAAAGACTCAGGATTTAACAAGATTGCATCGCTTGCCGAAGAAGTTTATTAAATAGTATGAAAATTAAAAAAGGAGATAAAATCATTGTTTCAGCCGGAAAAGATAAGGGAAGAAAAGGAACAGTTGACCGAACATATTCAAATCAGAAAAAAGTCGTCGTTGGTGGAGTAAATATGGTTAAAAAACACATCACAAAGTCAGAACAAACTCCACAAGGGGGAGTAGTAGAAGTACCAAGATCATTTCATGTTTCAAATGTGCTTTTGGTATGTCCAAAATGCGGAAAGGCAACAAAAGTAGCTTACAGCATAGAAAAAAAAGGAAAAAAGCGAATGTGTAAAAAATGCAAAAGCAAGTTTTAAATAAATATCATGTCAGATTTTAAAAAATATTGTGAACAGGAAGTCTATAAAAAACTTAAGGAAGAGCTTAAGCTTGATAATCCAATGGCAGTACCACGAATTAAAAAAATAGTATTAAACGTCGGCGCAGGAGAAGCGGTTACCAACAAGGGAGTTCTTGAAAAAATTCAAGAGCAAGTTAGTTGGATTGCTAGCCAAAAGCCGGTAATAACAAAAGCGAGATCATCAGTGTCTGCTTTTAAAATCAGGAAGGGATTACCTATTGGAGTAAAGGTAACCCTGAGAGGCAAAAATATGTATTTTTTTCTTGAAAAACTGATTAAGATTGTTATCCCGCGGTTCAGAGACTTTCGTGGGATCTCCGATTCAAATATCGATCAACACGGAAATCTTAATCTTGGACTTACCGAGCAGACCATTTTTCCGGAGATTGAATATGACAAGGTGGACAAAATGAGAGGTTTGCAGGTAACCGTTGTAACCAACGCAAAAGATAAAATAAAAGGAAAAAAATTATTTGAAACATTAGGAATTCCCTTTAAAGCATAACTATGGCTAAAACATCAGATGAGGTAAAGTTCAAAAAAAAGCAGAAGTTTGTGGTGAGGATGCGCAACCGATGTCAGCTTTGTGGAAGATCACGTGGATACATGCGTCGATTCGGATTGTGCCGTATTTGTTTCCGCGACAAGGCGCTAGTGGGTGAAATTCCAGGAGTTAGAAAAGTTTCTTGGTAATACAATATGAGTAGATCACTAAAAAAAGGACCATACATAGATCAAAGACTTTTTGAAAAAGTTACAAAACAAAAAGGATCGAGCGACAGAAGCCCTATAAGAACATGGGCGAGAGCGTCTCAGATACCGCCTGAATTTGTAGGGCACAGGATCGCAGTACATAACGGAAGAAAACATATAGAACTTTTGATAACCGAAGGAATGGTCGGGCACCGGCTTGGCGAGTTTGCACCGACACGAACATTCAGAACACACGGAAAAGTTACCAAAAAAGTAATTTCAGCAACATAATATGAACAACTCAATCATCGATCTAATAATCCGGATAAAAAACGCATATCTTGCACGAAAAGAGAAAATTTCCAGTCCACATAGTGGATTCAAGGAAGATGTAACGAAAAAACTAAAGGAATTAGGATATTTGAAGTCATACCAAATTCAAAAAGACGGGAGTAAAAAAAATATACTGTTGGAGCTCATATATGAAGATGGAGTTCCCGCTTTAACAGATGTAAAAATTATTTCACGACCGGGTCGAAGATGGTATGTCGGAAAAAAAGAACTAAAACCGGTTTTAGGAGGATTGGGGTATGCAATAGTATCTACTCCGCAAGGAATCCTAACAAGTATCGAGGCAAAAAAGAACCAAACCGGTGGAGAATTATTATTTGAAATTTGGTAATTATGTCAAAAATAGGAGAAAAACCAATAATTATTACAGAGGGAGTAAATGTGGCCATGGTCGGAGCTGCAGTATCAGTAAAAGGAAAAGAAGGGGAATTGTCGATAGATATACCAAGAGAACTGGAAGTAAAGTTGGAAAAAGAACAGGTGAACGTAAGACGAAAAAACGAAGTAAAAAAAGTAAAAGCTCTTCACGGACTTTATAGGACGTTGATTTCAAATGCAATGCAAGGAGTCGTGACACCATGGCAAAAGAGACTCGAGATAGTAGGGACCGGGTACAACGCAAAGATGCAGGGAGAAGATCTTGCTTTAAAAGTGGGATATTCACACCCGATCGTCTTTAAAAAAGTCACAGGAATTAAGTTTCAAGTTGACGGAAACAATATAATCATTATCTCAGGAGTTGATAAGCAATTAGTAGGGCAGGTTGCTCATCAGATAAAAACTAATAAAAAACCAGATCCATACAAAGGAAAAGGTATTAGGTATGAAGGTGAACGGTTAAAACTTAAGCCGGGGAAAAAGGCAAAAACAGCAGGAGCTGCGTAACATATGAAAAAAGTACAGACAGACAGAGTTTTGAGAAAAAAAAAGCGAGTGAGAGGGAAGCTTTTTGGGACGCATGAAGTTCCAAAGATTTCTGTGTTCCGCTCTAATAGATATGTATACGCTCAGGCAATCGATGATGGCAAGCGGGTAACAATCGCTTCCTCATCCAGTTATACCAAAACGAAAAGTAATGAAAAAATATCAAAAGCAGATCAATCAAAAAAAGTTGGAAAAGATTTGGCACAAAAACTCATTAAAAAAGGTATTAAAAAAGCAATTTTCGATCGAGGACCTTATAAATATCTTGGAAGAGTGAAGTCGCTCGCAGAAGGTTTGCGAGAAGGAGGACTACAAGTTTAAACATTTATGGATAGAAACACAGAGGAGAAAAAAATAGAAGAGAGAGTGCTTCTTATTCGGCGCGTCTCAAAAAAAACAACTGGAGGAAACTATATTACGTTTTCCGCACTCGTTGTGGTGGGGGACAGAAAAGGATCTGTAGGGATCGGTATCGGCCGTTCTCAAGAAGTTCCGCCTGCTATTAAAAAAGCAATTTCATACGCAAAAAAACATATGTTTTTGATTCCTCTTCACAAATCAACGATTCCGCATCAAGTCAAGTTGAAGTATAAAGCGGCAAAGATTCTTTTGAAACCTGCGCCCGAAGGAACAGGATTAAAGGTTGGAAGTGTGGTACGTGCGCTTCTTGAACTTGCCGGCGTAGAGAATGCATCAGGAAAAATAATCGGATCCCGCAATCAGATCGTTAATACATATGCAGTTCTTCGTGCTCTAAGAAGTTTAAAAGCGCGTAAAAAATAACTATGGGAGTTTTATTGTCTCAATTGCCAAAAATGGTAAATCGTAAAAAAAAGCGAGTCGGAAGAGGAAGCGGTAGCGGACGGGGCGCAAAATCAGGAAGAGGAACCACCAGACATCAAAAAGCACGGTCAAACATCCCTTTACATTTTGAAGGAGGCCAGGCGAAAATGGTTAAAAAATATCCTCTTTTGAGAGGAAAAGGTAAAAATAAATCGGTTAAGAGGGAGGAACAATCCATTTCTTTAACCTCTCTTAATAAATTAAAGGTAAACGAAGTGGTTGATTTAGCAAATCTTTTGAAATACGGTATTATAGATACGCAAAGGAAAACGACCAGAGTAAGAATAGTTGCAACTGGCACGTTAGATAAAAAACTCATAGTCCGACTGCCAGTTTCCAAAAAAGCAGGAAAATTAATAGAAAAGGTTGGTGGCAAAATAGAAACTCCATGGAAAAAATAAAGCAGAAGATACAACTTTTTTTGAAGGATCCGGAATTAAAACGTAAAGCTACGTTTACGCTTTTTATTTTTTTTATATTCCGAGTATTCGCCTTTCTTCCGGTTCCGACGATAGATCTTACCCGTCTTCAAAATCTTTTTGCGCAAAATCAATTCCTTTCACTTCTTGATATTTTCTCAGGAGGGACGCTTATCAATTTTTCTGTAATGGCATTAGGGTTAAATCCTTTCATAAACGCTTCGATAATTTTTCAACTCTTAACGATCGTCGTACCCAGATTCGAAAAACTTGCAAAAGAAGGAGAGTACGGCAGATTTAAGATAAATCAATATACGAGATTTCTTACGGTACCTCTGACATTGATGCAAGCTATAGGAATTTATTTTCTTTTAAAAAGTCAACAGATTATTGGATTCTTGAGTCCGATTGAATTTTTCTCGTTTATTTTTACGCTTGTTGCAGGGACATTTATCCTGATCTGGTTTGGCGAGCTCATTTCAGAATTCGGAATGGGAAATGGGATATCGCTTCTTATTTTTGCAGGAATCGTAGGACGGATTCCTATCACGCTAACCCAGACAATAAAAACGATTAATTCCGAACTCATATTTAATGCAATTATTTTTCTAGCACTTGCTGTATTTGTTATCGCATCCGTGGTATTTGTAAACGAAGCAATACGAAAAATACCCGTATATTATGCCAAACGAATCCGTGGAAACAGAGTCTATCAAGGGGCCACCAACTTTCTTCCATTAAAACTTAATCAGGCGGGTGTTATTCCTATAATATTTGCGGTTTCATTCGTATTATTTCCCCAACTCATTGGAAACTTCTTAGTTTCCTCAAGTAATCAAGCGACCGCCCAAGTGGCACGTTTCTTGGTGACCGCTTTCAATCCTTCGGGCTTTTTTTACAACTTCTTTTACTTTTTCCTCGTCGTAGGATTTACATTTTTCTATACAATAGTAGTATTCAATCCTCAGAAAATCGCAGAAGAGATACAAAAAAATGGAGGTTTTATTCCGGGCATAAGGCCGGGTACACCTACGAAATCTTATTTAGAGAAAATTTTATATAGAATTACATCAGTGGGCGCGATATTTTTAGGACTTATTGCAATATCGCCGGCAATTGTCTCAAAAATAACAGGAATAGAGAACTTATTGATTGGAGGAACAGGAATTCTTATCGTTGTTTCGGTTATATTAGAAACATTCAAAACGATAGAAGCTCAGCTCGTCATGAGAAGTTACGACAAATTTGTAAACTAATATGGCAAAAAAAGGATCACGAGTCTTGTTTGGGTTGGTCTGCGAGGTTTGTAATAAGCAGAACTATGTGACGCAAAAAAACAAAGTCAATACAACCGAACCGCTCAAGCTAAAAAAATACTGTAATAAGTGCCGCAAGCGCACCGTCCACAAGGAAAAAAAGAAATTAGGATAATATATGAAAATTGTTCTGACAGGAATTCAGGGATCAGGAAAATCAACTCAGGGAAATCTACTATCGAAACAATTAAATCTTCCATATCTTTCAACTGGTCATATTTTCCGTCAACTTGCCAAAAAGAAAACACAGTTAGGCCGCTATATAAAAACCGTTATGAACTCGGGTCTTTTGATTCCCGATAGTAAAACAATCCAGATCGTAAATAACTACCTGTCAAGAAAGGAATATAAAAGAGGGTATATTCTTGATGGATTTCCTCGAACGATCGAACAAGCTAAAAAGTTTAAAAACGACATCGATAAGTTTATTTTCCTTGAGATTCCTGATAAAGAAGCATTGTGGAGAATTTCCCACCGGAACGACAGCGGTCGAGATGACGAAACCGTCGAGGCGGTCAGGATGAGAATAGAGGAATTTAATAAACACACAAAGCCTGTTATCGAGCACTATGACAAACTTGGAAAGTTAGAGACTGTTGACGGCACTCAGAAAATCGAAGATGTAAACGAAGATATCCTAAAAAGTCTTGGAAAACAGCTTATTAAAAATCAAGTACAGTCATGGAGTCAAAAAACAAAGTCGATAATTGCGATTGTTGGATTGCCGGGAGTGGGAAAGACTGAAGCAGCTGATTATTTCGCCAAAGAGGAAAAGTTGCCGGTAATATCTTTTGGAAAAATCATAAACGACTATGTTGATTCACACGGTTTAAAGCATTCGATCGAGACTCACGAGAAACTCCGCGTTGATTTTAGAAAAAAGCACGGCATGGAAGCAATGGCGTACTTAAGTAAAGATAAAATACGAGAACTTCTTGAAAAACACATGATCATAGTCATTGATGGATTATATTCATGGGAAGAGTTTAAGTTTTTAAAAAAAGAGTTTCCGGAAGTGAAGGTGTATCTTTTAGCCTTATTCGCAGACAAAAAAACAAGGTATAGCCGAATATCCAAAAGAACTTATAGATCAGATCTTCATGGAGAAGACCGCGACATTCACGAACTAGAAGAGACAAACAAAGGGAATCCTATTGCTTTTGCTGACTTTATGGTGAAAAATAACTTCTCCATTCAGGACTTTCATGACAAGCTGGAAGACGTATATCGCGAAATCTACTATTCATAAAAATCCCCATGGTTAAGCTCAAAACTCCGGAAGAAATAGAGATAATGAAGACTGGAGGAGAAAAGCTTAGGAATGTTGTGGCAGAGCTTACCCCTCGCATTACAGAGGGAGTAAGCACAAACGACATTGACAAATGGGCAGAGGAATTGATTAAGGGGCAAGGCGGAGAATCTTCCTTTAAAAGAGTTCCGGGATATCACTGGACCATATGTTGTCCTATAAATGAACAGGTAGTCCATACCCCACCGTCAACACGTAAGTTGAAAGACGGAGACGTTTTTACCCTTGATATCGGAATGTATTACAAAGGCTTTCATACAGATTTTGCAAAAAGCTGGGTTATAGGAAAGCCAAAAAGTCCCGAGTATATATCTTTTCTGGAAACAGGGAAGGATATCCTCACGAGAGCACTTTCTCAGATCCGGACAGAAAAATATCTAGGAGAGATATCAGACTTTATCCATGAGGAGATTACAAAGCGTCATTATTTTATACTGCGGGAACTGACAGGGCATGGAATCGGACGGGATCTTCATGAAGACCCATCTGTGCCAAACTATCTTGACCGGCCGGTTCAAAAAACCATGAAAATAGTTCCGGGACTTGTGGTTGCGATTGAGGTGATTTACTCTATGGGAACCGAAGAGATTGCCTATGAAAAAGACAGTGAGTGGTCGATCCGCACACAAGATAATAGCATGTCGGCATGCTTTGAGCATACGATCGCGGTGACCGATACAAACACTATCATTTTAACCTAGTTTTGTGGTAAAATTATATCTTTATGAAGGACAACGTAATCGTTGTGGAAGGTGAGGTAATAGAAAACCTTCCAAACACGCTCTTTCGCGTCCGAGTATCCGATTCAGAACAAATGCTTTTATGTTATTTGTCAGGTAAGATGAGGAAGCACTACATCAAGATCTTACCCGGAGACAAGGTACGCGTTGAGATGACAGAGTACGATCTCACCAGAGGTCGTATTGTTTACAGGATCTAATAGTATGCGCGTACAATCATCGGTTAAAAAAATCTGTGCTAAGTGTAAGTTAGTAAAACGAAAGGGAATGCTGTATATTATTTGTTCCAATCCAAAACACAAACAACGTCAAGGATAATTATTTTATAGAATGGCTAGACTTTTAGGATTAAATCTGCAACCAGAACACCGCGTAGAGTACGCTCTTACCAATTTTTACGGAATCGGTTGGAGAAAATCATCCGAGATCTTAAAAAAACTGGAGATTGATACGAAAAAAAGAGTAAAGCAGCTGAATGAAGACGAACTGCGAAAAATCGGCGTAGAACTCGAAAAGAATCAAACGGTAGAGGGTAATCTACGTGAAGAAGTGACAGAAAACATAAAAAGACTGCGGGAGATCGGATCATACCGAGGGGGTCGACATGCAAAGGGTCTACCTGTTCGTGGACAGAGAACTAAATCAAATTCCCGCACCAAAAGAGGAAAGCGAAAGACAGTAGGAGCTCTTAAGAAAGAAGCATGGGCAAAGTTGGAACAGCAAAAACCTAAAAAGGAATAATCTATGAAAAAGAAAAAACAAGCACAAACAACTGAAAAAGGCCGGATTTACATAACCGCAACATTCAACAACACAATGATTACGGTTACGGATTCAGCTGGCAACCCAATCGTGCTGGGTTCATGCGGTATGCACGGATTTAATGGGACAAGAAAATCTACTCCCTATGCTGCAACCATTACTACCGAAGCAACCTTGCGAAAGGCAACCCACGATCATGGAATGAAAGAAGCGGTGATTTACGTTAAAGGGATTGGGCCAGGAAGAGAGGCAGCGTTACGAGTTTTGCGTGGAACTAGCATCGAGGTCAATAAGATCATTGATATCACCCCTGTTCCTCACAATGGAGTGCGACCTCCAAAAATCCGCAGAGTCTAATTTGACACATTATGAGACACACCGGACCAAAAAATAAGATATCCCGAAGAGAAGCAATGGATCTTGGACTGAAGACTCCAGGGTCAAAAAGCCAAGCGTCATTACTGAGACGTCTAAACGTTCTTCCTGGACAGCACGGCACCAGAGGCAGAAGAAAACAATCCGAGAGAAGCAAACAGTTGAGAGAGAAACAAAAATTAAGATTTATCTTTGGAATTACAGAAAAACAGCTCAAAGGATACTTTCAAAAGGCGATGAATATAAAAGGAAATACCGGAGTTCTTTTAGGACAGCTTCTGGAAAAACGTCTTGATAATGTTGTCTACCGGCTTGGTTTTGCGCCAACCAGAGCAAGCGCCAGGCAATTAGTCAATCATGGGCATTTTACGGTAAACGGGCGACTTATGAATATTCCCTCGTATAAAGTCGAAATTAATGATAAAATAGGGTTTCGCAAACAGAAGACGGCTAAGATTCCCTACGTGGAAACAAGTCTGTCCTCTAAAGATACGCTCATTCCAGCATGGGTCGCAAAAGAAGGAATCGCGGGAAAATTATTAGCTGAACCGACGAGTGAAGATATAGAAAAGCAGGTAAATTTGCGCTCAGTAGTAGAGTATTATTCAAGATAAATATTTATGCAACCACAGTTTATAACTAAAAAACAGGACGTTTCTCCCTCATACGGAAAATTTGTAATGGAGCCATTACCATTGAGTTTTGGCAATAGCCTCGGTAATGCTTTGCGCAGGACGCTTCTTTCCTCTTTAAAGGGAGCTGCAATTACTCAGGTTAAGATAGGTGGAGCTGTCCACCAATTTACAACCATTAAGGGAATTAAGGAGTCCGTTCTTGAAATTATTCTTAATCTTAAAAAGCTCCGATTTGAGACTCCAAACGAAGGACAGTTTAAAGTACACCTTGACGTAAAGGGAAAACAAAAAATAACCGGTAAAGAGGTAAAAGGAGAAGCAAAGGTCACCAATAGCGATCTTTATATTGCCGAAATCACTGATGACAAGACTAAACTTGAGGTTGAGGCGATCGTTGAAACCGGCACCGGACTTCTCGGTGAAGACAGTATTGAAAGTCAGACCGGGTATATTGCAGTTGATGCCTTTTTCTCTCCAGTTAAAAAAGTCACGTTTAAAGTTGAAGAAGCACGAGTGGGTAGAAAAACAAACTTCGATAGGCTTGTTTTAGAAGTATGGACAGATGAATCAGTCTCACCAGAGGAATCAGTAAAACAAGCAACACTAATTCTTAAGAATCATTTTGACCATGTACTTTCAGGAAAAGATAGTCCTCAGTCAAAGTCTGTTGATGAGAAAAAAGAAGAGGATGCAAAAGAAGTAGACGCTCGATTAAACGATATTATTATCGACGAACTAAATCTTCCTTCCCGCGTTATTAACGCGCTCCTTCGAGAAAATATAGAGACGGTTGCTGATTTGGTAAGAGTAGGAAAAGAAAAGCTCATTGGTGTCAAGGGGTTGGGGAAAAAGTCCTTCGTACTGATCGAGGAGGAACTTAAGAAAATGGACGTGGACATTTAACCCAAACTAAAAGCCATGAGACACCAGCAACGCACCAAAAGATTCAGACACGGTAAAGACGCAAATAGAATGCTCCTCAGGAAGCTCTCAAGAAACTTCTTTTTAAAAGGCAGTCTCACTACAACTATCACAAAGGTAAAGGTATTACGGCCGCGGGTTGAACATATGGTAAGCCTTGCTAAAAGGAAGACAGAGGGTGGTAAGAATATGCTTTTGAGATATACAGGCGACAAATTGTTAGTTTCTCTACTTACACAGCAGATAGCTCCTGTTTTTCAAGAAAAAACCGGAGGATTTGTACGCGTTGTGAGAATAGGTTCCCGATCCTCTGACGGATCAGAAATCGCAAGACTTGAATGGACACTTCCCGTTGTAATAGAAAAAAAAGCCGCCGTTAAAAAAAGTGTAACAGTAGTTACAGAGGAAAAACCGGTAAAAGTTTCAGCAAAAAAGAGCAAGGCAGCTCCCAAAAGCTCAAAAAAAGTTTAGAGACTATATGGTAACCCTTACTAAATCCACCAAGCCTCAAAAAGAAGCCGATATTAAAAGATCATGGCATCTTATAGACCTCAAAGGTAAGGTTCTCGGAAGAGCGGCGGTTTCAATCGCGGGTCTTATCCAGGGAAAGCATAAAACTGCGAGATCGTTCCATTTTGACGGAGGGGACTACGTCGTTGCCATAAACGCAAAAGATATTGTAATGACAGGTAGAAAATTGTCTGATAAAGTTTACACGCGTTATTCAGGTTATCCTGGTGGTTTGAGAACTAATACTGCAGGAGAAATATTATCAAAAAATCCAAAAGAGTTAGTCAGACATGCAGTTTCTGGAATGCTCCCAAAAAATAAATTGAGAAAACCGCGTCTCACAAGATTGTTTATTTTTCCGGATGCAAAACATCCCTATGAAGAAAAACTTGCGTCAAAAGGTGAAGTTAAAAAATAACTATGGTAAAAAAAGCAAATAGCACAAACTATTTTGAATCAATCGGAAAAAGAAAAGAAGCGGTTGCTCGCATTCGCTTATATGCAGTTAAGTCAAAAGAAGGAGTAACGGTAGGCGGAGTAAAGATCAAACAGGGCGAAATTTTTGTAAACAAAAAACCAATCACCTCAGTTTTTCCATCTAAAGCTCAAAAGGTTTTATACCTGAGACCATTAAAACTCGTTAATGCAGAAGAGAAGTTTGCAATTTCAGCACTTATCAAAGGCGGAGGACAGACCGGCCAGCTCGGTGCGTTTATTCATGGACTTTCTCGAGCGCTTGAAAAAACAGATAAAGAAACGCTTCGGCCAATCCTCAAAAAAGCAAATCTCCTAACACGAGACGCACGTATAAAAGAACGAAGAAAAGTAGGAACCGGCGGAAAAGCGCGAAGGAAGAAGCAGTCTCCAAAGCGATAAGATCGACTATACTGTAATCATGGTAGATCTCTCCATCATAATCGTCACATACAACACCTCTGAAATGACCGGTAAATGTCTTAAGATTCTTCAGAAGTGTCTTTCTAAAGAAGAGGATCTAAGCTCGGAAGTTGTGGTAGTTGACAATGCATCAAAAGATAATACGTTAATCACCCTTAAAAATATCGAACAATTATTTAATGAACAGAAAATCGGTCTCACCGTTGTCCACAATTCTCAAAATCTCGGCTATTCAAAAGCCAACAATAAAGGGGCTTCGATATCGAAAGGGAAATATCTCCTCTTCTTAAATTCGGACGTTCTTATTGAGGATATTTCTTTCAAAAACCTTCTCGCCCAACTACAAAACGATTCAAAACTTGCCGGCTTAACAGTAAAAGTAGTTTTGCCAGATGGTAATCTTGACCCCGCCAGTCATAGAGGATTTCCTACCATATGGAGGTCGTTCAGTTATTTTTCAGGTCTGGAAAAAATCTTCGGAAAAATTCCAGGACTCAATCGTCTCTTTGGAGGATATCATCTTACCTCACGGAGCCTCAAGAATATTCATGAAATCGATTCTCCCACCGGAGCTTTTTATCTTATAAAAAGAGACGTATTTGAAGAAGTGGGGGGATTTGATGAGGACTTTTTTATGTATGGTGAAGATATTGATCTTTCATATCGAATAAAGAGTCTTGGGTATAAGATAATCTACACACCCTCTTACAAAGTAACTCATCTAAAGTATCAGAGCGGATTACAAAGCGAAGATCGACAAACAAAATCAAAAACCAAACAGCATTTTTATGACGCGATGAAGATCTTTTACAGGAAGCACTATGAGAGAAAAACTCCGAAAATTATAACCAATATTATTTTTTCGGTTATCAATAAAAAAGCCGGCACAGCATGAAAAAATTGGGAATAGATGCTCGTCTATATAGGCAAACAGGAGTTGGAGTATACGTCCGAAACTTACTTTATTACTTAGGATCCAATCTCCCTTCTGATGTTCAGGTCTATATATATCTCACGGAACGGGATTTTGATACGGCTTCGTTTAAAGAAAAAAATTTCATCAAGCGGAAAGCAAATTTTCAATGGCATACATTTTCCGAACAAACCGGTTTCCTGAAAACCATCCTTGCGGATAATCTGGATCTAATGCACTTCACCTACTTCAGTTACCCGATTTTATATCGAAGAAGTTTTATCTCGACGGTTCATGATCTAACGCCATACCTTTTTAAAACAGGGAGATCATCAACGAAAAATATTTTACTGTACAAACTAAAACACTTTTTCTTTACCAGAATTCTCAAAAGTCAGATCAAAAATGCAAAAGCAATAATTACTCCGACACAAGCAGTAAAAAATCAGATACTCAAACACTTTAGTAATAAATATGAGAAAAAAATACACGCAATCTACGAAGGCTTAAATGAAGAATTGTTACAGATAAAGGAAAATACCGATCTTAAAAAGTCTTTCAGCGAAGACTTTATGGTCTATATCGGCAATTTTTACCCACATAAAAACGTTGAACGGCTTATAAAAGCTTTTACAAGAATCAACAAAGACATCCAATTAGTACTTGCGGGACCTGATGATTTTTTTGCAAGAAGAATCCAAAGGCTGATCATAGAATTTGGTCAGACTAAACGAATCATTTTTTACAAAAATCCAACTCTCTCTGATCTAGTATTTTTTTATAAACATGCAAAGGCACTTATCAATCCCTCTCTGTCAGAAGGTTTTGGTCTGCCCATGATAGAAGCATTGTATTACAACTGTCCTATACTCGGCTCAGATATCGAAGTTTTTCAGGAGGTTTTGAATAAAAATTATCGGTCTTTTGATCCGTATAATGACGCGAGTATGTCATACGCCATTTCTTCATTTTTAGAAAAGCCAACTAATAATTCAAATAAAGAACTTCTTAAAAAATATTCTTTTGAAAAAATGACAAAAGAGACAACAGATCTTTATAAAGTCCATCTTAATTTGTAAGTTATAATTGAGGTTATGAAAGACAAGGATGGAAATGAATTATCAGCTGGAGAGGCAGCCGGGAAAGTAGGAAACCGCGTCGTAAATACCGGACTTGAAGCGGGTGTTTTCTTTCTTCATCTTGCAGGATATATACCTTCTCACAATATTCGCAAGCTTATTTATCGTCTCGGAGGGGTAAAAATAGGCAAAGGTTCAACCATTCACATGGGCGCCGTATTCTACGATCCAAAAGGTATTGAAATAGGGGAGGATACGATAGTTGGTGAGAAATCAGTACTGGACGGAAGAACCAATTTAAGGATCGGAAATCATGTTGATATTGCATCTGAAGTAATGATTTACACATCGCAGCACAATGTGCACGATCCAAAATTCACTGCAGAGAGTAAGCCGGTTACTATCGGAGACTACGTTTTCATAGGTCCCCGCGCAATTATTATTCCAGGAGTAAGGATTGGCAAAGGAGCTGTTGTGGCCGCAGGAGCTGTAGTTACTAATGACGTTCCCGAATACGCGATAGTCGGTGGAGTACCTGCGAAACAGATAGGGGAGCGAAAAGCAAAAGACTTAAATTACCGCCTTGGCCGCCCAAGACTATTCAGATAGAGGATATTCATTAGGGATCTGACGCACAGCTCTCTCAACAATATCCAGATCAAATCTAGCATCATCAAGCGTTCCAAATCCCATATGTCCAAATCTAAAAATCTCGCTCACTAACGCTCCTTGGCCTCCGGCAAGCTCTACTCCATACTGAAGTGCGAGGTTTACCACGTCTTGCGGATTTGCATGCAGTACGGCTGTAATTGTATCCGATGCGCATCTTTCGTCAGCCGCATATAATTCGAGGCCCATTTCCTTAAACCTTTTTCGCACATAGTTTCCAACTTCCTCATGTCTTCTTAAAAAATTTTCGTAACCTTCTTCTAAAATAAGCTCAATTGCGGTATCAAGCGCTCTAATCTCTTGAACTGCAGGAGTCCATGGGGTCTCATTCTTTCCATCCAGAAATTCTTTTGCATGGTAAAAGTCAAAATAAAATTTAGGAGAAGTAGAACGAGTCTGAAGCGCGAGTTCGCTGACGCTAACGATAGCTAACGCGGGAGCAACGCCCCATCCTTTTTGAGATCCGGAAATGTTTATATCAATTTCCCATTCATCAGTTTTTGTTTCAATTGATGGAATGCTACTAATAGAATCTACTATAAGTAGAGTCTCAGGATCCATTTTTTTTACAAGTTTTGCTATTCCTTCCATGTCATTTGTGACGCCAGTTGAGGTTTCGTTATGAGTAACGAGAACCGCATCAAAATATCTTTCTCCCTCGTCGTTTTCGGCGATCTCATTAAATGCATTTTCGATACGATCAAGACTCGCAGCCCTTCCAGGAAGTTCTCGAAGGACTACTGTTTTGACTCCAAATGCATTGGCTATTTTTTCGAAACGGGTACCAAAATCACCTATGTTTATAACTAACGCTTGACTACCTGGTCCTAATGTATTTGCGATTGCTGCTTCCATTCCGGCAGTCCCTGACCCAGTTAAAATAAAAACATCATTTTGTGTTTGAAAAAACATTTTTAATCTTTCTGTAACTCTTGGAAGAAGATCATGAAACTCTACTCCACGATGATTTATCATCTGTTCTCCCATTGTTTGCCGAACAGGATCTGGTAGCGGAGTTGGACCTGGAATCCTTAATGAACGATTTCTTTCTGGCATATTCGTTGCCTATTGTAACAAATTTTAGAGGGTTAGTCTGAGGTGCCGACGAGATATACTGCCTGCCACGGTCGAAAGTTTGAGAAGAATGTTTTTTCAAAGTTAACATCGCCGGAGCCGGTTACTTTATAAGAAAAATTTGCCTTACCACCCCACGCTGCAAAATCCACCTGTTTGGTTACTCCTTTTTTAAGAGTCGGATCATCCTGATATTTTGGATCAGGAGGAGGGGAGACATCTGTCAGAGTTCCCGGTGATATGTATATCTGTCTTCCATCCTTTTTTCCATAAAATCTAAAATAGACATTGCCTGTCCCATGATCAACCTCTGTCTGAATCAATAAATATCCAGGCGTGTTGTTTTTTATTTTCAGATCAACTGTTGGTCCATAAACAGTTGCGTCAAAACCAGGCTTAGAGTCGTTTTCATAATATCCCACCCTATATGCATGAGCCGTCCTCTCGATTATCGGGAGCCCTGCCTGAAGAGCTGCGCGGAAAAGTGTAGTAGAGACCTGACATACGCCTCCTCCATCACCTAAAACAGTTTTTCCTCCCTTGATTATGTACGCAGGTTTATAGCCTGTGGTTGAAGAAATATCTCCGACAATATCATTAAACGAAACAACTCCGTCCTTGGGCACAAGTATTCCGTTAAATCTTGAAGTTGCGAGTGTTAAGTTATGAACGCGCTCCGGAATAGAACCGGCATAATTCGATTTTCCTTCAGAGACCAATTCTTCAATTCCGAATTGATTTGATTTGGCGAGTGTTATCTGAGGTTTGATAATTTGATCCGCAAGAACAACGGTTTCATTCTTCGGATTTTTCTTCCAGAAAATGATTTTATTTTCCATGTCAGAAATTAATTTTTCAGAATTAATTTTTGCCCCCTCTTCTTCTATCCTAAAATTAACTACCCTGTCATTTTCAAACTTAAAGAGTGCGTCTTTTGCCGGTTTGTTATATTTATCTTCCTGCAACGAAATAAAGTCGGAAAGAGAATTTTTGTCATACGTAAGCTGGGTCGCAAAATCAAAACGGTCACGATTAAATAATGTTTTTAATTTTTGAGAAACTCGAGAAGGAAGATGGCTTACTCGACCAATAAGATATGCACGTTCTACAACATCATCAACATTTCTGTGTACTCCCATTTGTTTGCCCGAAACTGTGGCAATCGGAGTGTCCTTATAAAGAACGGTAATGGTGAGATTGTCCAAATCTCCTGCCCGTTTCGAAAAAAGCATCGCTGCCTCTTTTTTCGTCTTTCGACCGACAGAAACATGATCAATGTAAACGTTAGGGTAGATGTGATTCTGAAGACGTTTTTCCTCCCGGATGATGTAGCCCGTAATCGAGACACCGATTACCAAGAGGAGCGCTATAAGAAAGATTAAACTATACAAAACAACAACCTCTTTCGTTCTTGTTTTTGGTATCATAAACGTATGGATGATGATAAAACAAACTTGAACGAAAATCAATCAAAACGCCAAGAAGAAGAGAAGAACGATAAGGGGCCGACTCCCATTTTCCAAGCGGTTCCCGAGGAACATTCAAATCCACTGCCAGAGTCTCTGGATCAAAAAGAAGAGGAGCATTATAACCCTCTGCCGGAAGGTCCGGAGTTACAGCCAGAAGAGATATCTCCTGAACTGACTGCACCCCCAAACTTACAGCCTCCTGACGAACCGCCTCCACCTGATTCTTCAGAGCCAAGTTCTTTTGAACAAAATCGTTCAAAATACCTGATTATAGGAGCCGCAGCTGTTTTCTTTGTCTTCATCCTTATTCTCATATTGCGTCTTGTTTTCGGAGGAGGAAAAAAGGAAGTAATATCGCTTACATACTGGGGACTATGGGATGATGCTGAAGTCATGCAGCCCCTCATAGATCAGTATCAAAAAAGTCATGAAAACGTAAAAATTCAATATCAAAAAATGACCCCTGACGACTACAAAGACAAACTCCTTGCTAGAAGTAAAAACAGCCAGGGACCGGATATTTTCCGCTTTCACAATACATGGGTACCTGAGATAAAGGAGGTCCTCACGGCGATGCCTGAATCGGTTATGAGCAATGGTGAATATGAGAGGACTTTTTACAAGATTCACCAAAAAGATTTGAAGGTCGACGAGCGTTATTATGGGATACCGCTTATGGTTGATGGATTGGTTCTGGTTTACAACGAAAATCTCTTTAAAAAAGCAGGAATAACCAATGCGCCGACCAGTTGGGAAGACATTTTGGACTATGTAGGTAAATTAACGGTAAAGACAAAGGACAATCAGATCGTTACATCCGGAATAGCCTTAGGAACGACAAACAACATCGAGCACTTTTCCGATGTTTTCGGACTATTTCTCGCCCAAAACGGTGGAAACATAAAAAATCTTGACAGCGGTGAGGCTGTCGGGGCGCTTCAAAGTTATAGAAAGTTTGCAGAGCCTCCTGATAGCTTTTGGGATGAGAATATGCCTAATTCGACATCCGCTTTCGTACAGGAAAAGGTCGCAATGATCATTGTTCCTTCTTGGGAAATACTAACGATTCAAAAAGCAAATCCTGATCTGGCATTAAAAACCGTACCCGTACCTCTCTTGCCAGGTTCAAAACCGGTATCCATAGCTACCTATTGGGTAGAAGGCGTCTCCAAGTTCAGTACTCATCAGACAGAATCATGGGAGTTTCTCCGTTTTCTTTCAGAACGAGACCAGATGGCTAAGTTATACGAACTACAGGCAAAAACGCGAAGATTCGGCGCACCGTATTCTCGGGTTGATTTAGCTTCAACTTTATCCCAAAATGAATATATAGGAGCCGTTATAAAGCAGGCAGAAGCAGATTCGTACGTTTCGATGCCGGTAATTGCAAGAACGTATGACAATGGGCTCAATGATGACATCATCAAGTATATTGAAAATGCAATTAACGCGGCGTCGCAAGGTGTATCCTACCAAGAGGCCATGTCGACCGCAAAGCAGGGCGTTGATCAAGTTTTCTCCCGCTATCAAATCGAGTAGAGATTTATCATGAAATTTTCTTTAGACTTTTTAAAAAAGCAGCCTTCTGACGAGAGCTATCTCGGATTATTCTTAAAAGAAAAAAAAGGAGAGGTTATTTTTCTTGAAAAAAAGGGAAATAGACTAGACGTAATTACTAAAGAGCATTTTTCATATACGAACGGATGGGATAACATCGTCGAAGATGTTGATGATGTTTTATACAAGCTTGAGACCCACACTAAAAAATCTCCGGAGAAAGCGATTTTTTTTATTTACTCTCATCTCGTGGACGAATCGTCACGTGAAATAAAAGGACCGTTTCTTCACAAAATAAAGGATCTGTCTAAAAAGCTCGAACTTAAACCGATGGGATACATTGAAAGTCATGAAGGAGTTGCGGGAATTCTGCAAGACAGGGAAGGAGTTGGGTTGACCGCTACATTGATTGAGCTCGACAGTTCATTTCTTTCTGTTTTTATCTACAAGAGCGGAAAAGTAATTTTTAAAGAGACCGTGCAGAGAACCCATGAGATCATTGATGATCTTATTCCGGTGTTTGAAAAAGTAAAACATATCGCAATGATGCCTACAAGAGTGATTCTGTATGACTCCCATAATACGAGCATGGAAGCTGAGAAAATACTCAGCCACCGATGGAGCGCAGAACTCTTAGTACAGCTCCCCAAAGTAGAGGTGGTGTCAGAGCAAGACATACTTGAAGGTCTTATAAATCTTTTTTCGACTCAGGTTGCGCCTAGTGCAAAAGCAGAAACTTCTATCCCGGAAAAAAAAGAGACGCTTGGTTTTGTGATCGGTGGAGACGTTGGACCTAAAAAAGAAGTGGAGAAGGAACCAGAGCAGGAAGAGTTTGCAAACGAGCTTGAGTCAAAGCCAAATCCCTTCCAAGGCGTCCTCGCATCAATAATTGTTTTTTCAAAGAAAATAGCAAATGAAATAAAAAGCAAAAGCGGACGTTTAAAAACCGTACCGATTCCGGTGCTTGCCATAATTGGCGTTTGTTTGATTGCCCTCGCAGTGTTTTTGATGGAGTTTTATTTTCATAAGGCAGAGTTGACCATTTTTTTTCCAGCCAAAAAAATCGAAAAGTCTTTGACGCTTACCGGATCTACCTCAAAAGAAGCGCAAGTTCTCGCATTAAATTCCGCAACTACTGCGACTCAGTTTACCGACTCTAAAAATGCAACAGGCAAAAAAGAGATCGGGGAAAAAGCAAAGGGAACCGTTACGATCTATAACAGTAGTCTTACGGAAGGAAAAAGTTTTTCTAAGGGGACTACGCTTACCTCTCCGAATTCAATAGAGTTAGTATTAAATTCTGACGTGAAAGTCGCCTCAGCTTCAGGCGACGCCGCATCTGTGAAGCCAAGCACTACAAAGGTTGAGGTAACCGCGGCTGCAATCGGTCCAGAGGGCAATTTGGCATCTGATACTAAGTTTAGTGTTGAGGGAGAGTCGGCAGTGGTTATTGCAAAAAACGATTCAGCTCTTACCGGAGGAGTAAAGCGCTCGGTTCAAACCATTGCAAAACAAGACATAGACGACCTGAGAAAAAGAGCAATGGATAAAGCGAAAGACTTTAACAATAAAGAGGTCGAGTCAAAACTACAGGACGATGTAAAAATTCTGAAAGACCTGAGTGAGATTCAGCTTAAAAATCCACAATTCTCTGGAGAGGTTGGAGAAGAAGCGGGTACTGTTTCCCTCAAGTCAAACATTACCATTACCTATTTCAGCTATAAACAAAATAACCTTCTCGATCTCATACAAGAAGACTTAAAAAAAGATATTAAAGCAGGAGAGGAAATACCAAAAGACTCACTTGAGTATTCAATTAAGAAAATTACAGAAAATAAAACCGATTACGACATTCTCGTAAGCGTTCAGGCAAAGGAGGTTAGGAAAATTGCCAAGGATGAGCTGGAAAATATAGCAACCGGTAAGAAAGACAAGGACATAGAAAAAATCCTTAAAGATAAATATGGAGCATCAGGACTTGAATTACAGGTGTCTGATCCATTACCATTATTTAAGAACAGGTTGCCGTTTTTCAAAAAAAATATTAACTTGAAAATTTCATATTTGTAAGATGTCGTTATACGTATACGTCAGAGAGAAACAATCGGTTAAAAAAAAGGTAGTAAACTATGCTTCGTACGCGACTCTAACATTGGGATCGCTACTTCTGTTTTGGGCATTTTACCCCGTTATTTCGTTTGAGATCTATTCAAGACTGTTTATTCAGAGGCAGACCGCAACACCCGTACCTTCACCTCTTACCTCATCCCTCTCGATAGCAGACACCGTTATAGGCTCAAATAACGGCATTTTTTCCAATAATCTCCGGGATTTTACCCAGGCCAGCCTGTGGTTTCCTACATCGAAAAATCAGGCGCCTACGAGTACATTTAAGGCTAAAGAATACTCACTTTCTATCCCTAAGCTAAATATCGATAGAGCGCGGGTAATCGTGGGTGGAGAAGACCTCACAAAAGGTCTGGTACACTACCTTCCGGTAACACCTCCGGGGGAGCACGGAAACGTAGTTATTTTTGGTCATTCGACCTTACCCCAGCTTTATAATACAAAAGACTACAAGACTATTTTTACCTATCTTCCTTCCTTGGAAAAAGGGGATAAGGTTCTGGTAAATAGCGATGGTGGAACTCTCGAATACCAAGTCTACGAGATGTTTGTCGTGAAACCGGATCAGATCTCTGTTTTGGAGCAAAAATTTGACGCATCCTACCTGACATTGGTAACCTGTGTTCCACCCGGGACTTACTGGAACAGACTCGTTGTGCGGGCGAAATTATCTAAACTACCCGACCAGCTTTCATTGAAATAACCTATAATATCTGCTAAAATTACGGGATGCCCAAGAAGGAGGAAAAACCTCTCGTTTTGTCTGTTATTGAAAAAGCACTCTACAGCAGTCTTTTTGCCTTAGTTAACTTCTTTATTTTTATAGGAGAGGTTACTACAAATGCATTTTTCGGGCCATTTCGTTTTCTCTCATTTCTTTCCCAGACGTTTCTTAATCTTCTCGTACTCATAGGACAGATCATAGAAAAAGTATATTCGTTTACACAAAATTTTTTTGTCAATACTCTTCCCGCATATATAAAAAGCGTATCTAAAATATCTCTTCCAAAGCCTCAGTTTAAGATGCCTAAGGTTTCTATAAAAAAACCAAAATTTAAACTTCCCAAGTTTACGTTACCAAGAATCAAACTCCGTTTTAAAATACCACACGTGGCTCTTCCTAAATTTCCGACCATTCAGAGAACACTAGAGCCTAAACAACTTAAAATTACAAAAGAAAGAAAGGCAAAATTACTAAAAGAGAAAAAGGAACCTGCGCCGCGTGTCCGTTATTTTATTGTAGGATTTGCTACCGCATCGATCATAATATTGATTCAGCAGTCATACGTATTTGTAGAATCTTTACCTTCACCTAAAAATATCGGAAAAGTAAATTACTCACTCACCACTCATATTTTTGATAGAAACGGGAGACTCTTGTATGAAGTATACCGCGATCAAAACAGAACTCCTATCAAGTTAAAAGATCTTCCACCGTACGTATGGCAAGCATCGGTCGCAATAGAAGATAAAGATTTTTTCAGACACAATGGAGTCTCTCTTATAGGAGGGATAGTAAGAGCTGCGAAAGAAACATTTTTTACAAAAAATCTTCAAGGAGGGTCAACTATTACCCAACAGCTTGTTAAGTCAGCTCTTCTTTCACCAGAACGAACCATAGAAAGAAAATTGCGAGAAATCGTTCTTGCACTTTGGGCAGAAAGACTTTATACCAAGCAAAGAATTCTAGAGATGTATTTAAATCAAGTTCCATACGGAGGTTCCTCCTATGGTATAGAAGAAGCATCAAAAACGTACTTTACCAAATCGGCAAAAGACTTAACTATCTCAGAAGCAGCGCTCCTTGCAGGGTTGCCACAGGCACCTTCAATCTATTCACCGTTTACAAATCCACAATTTGCACAGGTACGACGAGATGATGTTCTTAAAAAAATGTATGAACAAAGATATATCACCGAGCAACAATACATGAAAGCAAAAAAAAACCCGCTTATTGTAGCTGCGCCAAAGACTAACATCAAAGCACCTCACTTTGTCTTTTATGTAAAAGGAGAACTTGAACGCCTCTTCGGAATACGTACTGTAGAAGAAGGAGGACTGAGAGTTCATTCCAGCTTAGATCTTAGTCTTCAGGAAAAAATTCAGGAAATTCTCGCAGATGAACTGGCAAAAATCAAAGGTTTAAACGTCAGCAATGGAGCAGTGCTGGTGACCAAGCCTTCGACTGGAGAGATTCTTGCGATGGTGGGGTCGGTTGACTATTTCGCAGCCCCTTCAGGCGCTTTCAATGTCACCACGGCCCTCAGGCAGCCGGGATCATCGATAAAACCGCTTATGTATTCGCTTGCACTATCCAGGGACTTTACTGCGGCTTCGATTTTGGATGATAGTCCCGTTACATTTGCGCTCCCCGGAGAAACATATAAGCCGGTGAATTATGACGGCAAATTTCATGGTAGGTTGCCGCTTCGGTACGCACTTGCCAATTCTTACAACATTCCCGCAGTACGAACGCTCAATGCGGTAGGTGTAGACAACTTCGTTAATCATGCAAGAAGCATGGGAATCTCTACGTGGTATGATCCTTCACGGTTTGGTCTATCCTTGACTTTGGGAGGGGGAGAGGTAAAGATGACCGACATGGCAAAGGCATTTGGAGTATTTGCTAATTTGGGAAACAAAGTAGAAGAGACTCCGGTACTCTGGGTACAAAATTATTCGGACGAGACGATATATGAAAGAAAACCTGAATCTCAAAAAGTTCTCAGTCCGGGAGTGGGTTACATAATCTCAGACATTTTGTCCGACAATGCCGCGCGGCAGCAGGCATTTGGTGCGCGTTCAACTCTTGAAATACCGGGATACAAGGTTGCGGTGAAAACCGGAACTACGGATAGTAAAAAAGACAACTGGACGATAGGTTATACGCCAGAATACATGGTAGTTGTGTGGGTTGGAAATAATGATAATACGCCTATGAATCCAGCGCTTACCTCTGGTATCACCGGAGCAGCGCCTATCTGGAGCAAGGTCATGACCTATCTTTTGACCAATTACAGTAATAAAAACTCATGGTTTAATAAGCCTGAGGATGTGGTCGAGAAGAGTTGTTATGGAGGACGAACAGAAGTATTTTTAAAAGGAACTGAGAATGTTTATTGCTCCACGCTACCCGTACAAAGACCTTCGGTTTCTCCAACACCGCAGCCAAACTAACTCTTTGGTTTTATCTCCTTAAACCCCGTATATTTTTGAAGAGCTTGAGGGATTCTAACAGATCCGTCTTTTTCCTGAAAGTTTTCTAGTATCGCGATTAACGGCCTTCCTGAAAACGCTGTACCGTTTAAAATGTGAACAAATTTCTTTTCGTTGCCATCTTGATATTTAATATTCAATCTTCGCGATTGAAAGTCAGTGGTGGTGGAAGTTGACGTTACTTCTCTGTATTTATTTTGTGAAGGCATCCATGCTTCAATATCATATTTTCGCGCAGCTGGAAATCCCAGATCTCCTGTGCACATTTTGACTACTTGATAAGGAATTTCAAGCATCTGAAACAGTTTTTCCTCTAGCGATAAAAGATATTCGTGCTCTTTGTCGCCTTCTTCTGGAGCAACAAAAGATACCATCTCTACTTTATTAAATTGGTGGAGACGAAGGATTCCTTTCACATCTTTTCCATACGATCCTGACTCGCGGCGAAAGCTGGTGGAGTATCCGACATAACGCTTAGGGAGATTTTTCTTTTGTAAAACTTCGTCTCTATGTATGGGGACAATAGATTGCTCTGCTGTTCCAACAAGAAACAACTTATCTTTTTCCAAAAAAAACATATCGTCTCCTCCTTCATTTTCTAAATACCCAAGTCTAGACATCGTATCTTCTGTTACAAGAACTGGTGGTATCACTGGAACAAATCCCTCCTTGATGAGAGTTTCCATTGCAAGTTGCACTAAAGCAAGTTCAAGAAGCGCGCCTTCATTTTTCAAATATCCAAATCGAGAGCCGGATACTTTTGCGGCACGTTTTACATCAATGACGTCTAACGACTCTCCGAGTTGAAGATGATCTTTGAGTTCAAAAGAGAACTTTGTTGGATCGCCATACTTTTTAATTACCTCGTTTTCCTGTTCGCTTTTTCCAACTTTAACGTCTTTTGCCCCAATATTTGGAATTTGATAGAGAACTTCATTAAGTTTTGATTCGAGATTCCTCAATTCGATCTCTTTTTTTCTAAGCTCTTCTTTGATTTTTTTTCCTTCTTCTACATTTTTCTCTTTGGCTGTTCTATTTTTTTTTGATTGCAATTCCTGAACATTAGTCAGAAGTTTTTTATACTTCTCATCTAATTCAAGAACACTTTTGATGTCAACTGTGATCCCTTTATCTTTAGAGGCTTTTTCGACTACTTTTGAATTTTCACGAATGAATTTTATGTCGAGCATATTATTTAAGATTGAGAGTTTCTATGATGGTGGGTTTTAATTTTTGGATTGCGTTATATCTGTGATTATACAATTTTTCTTCTTCTTCGGTAAGTTCATTTGTATGATAGTACTTTCCAACTTCTGGAAGAAAAAAGAAAGATCGGTACGGTAGTCCTTCAAGTAATGTGTTTAGCGGCTTTTTAGCGATAATTCCATCAATTCTTCCTTCTACGGTCGTAATTACTTTTTTTGGTAACACAAAAGATATGACTGCTCTAAAACATGCGCGACGGTTTTCGTTTGGGAGATTTTTCGAAACCTTAATCATATTTTCAAGTAGCTCTTTATCTTCTCCTTTGGGGCCGAGCCATCTGTTGCTTTTTACTCCCGGAGCTCCACCAAGGGCTTCGATCTCGATTCCACCGTCATCAGCAAGTGTGGGCAAGTTACTTAATCCTGCGTAAAATAATGCTTTCTTTTTCGAATTCTCTTCGTACGTATCACCGTCTTCTGCAACATCATCAGTAATCCCAACATCCTCAAGCGAGAGTAGTTCAAGAGGCAGGTCGGAAAGATATTCTTTCAACTCTTTCAGCTTCCCTTTGTTTTTAGTTGCGATTAGTAGTTTTTGCATGAAGTTTCTATTTTAACATGATAAGATATATGAAATATTCATGAATTTCCAGCAAAAACTTAAGAAAATCGTTAAGAAAAACAACTCTCTGGTTTGTCTGGGACTTGATCCTGAGATTGAAAAAATACCAAGTATATTTAGAAAAAGAAGAAACCCTCTCTTCTCCTTTAATAAGGAAATTATCGACTCTACATATTTTCTGGTTGGAGCATACAAACCAAATATCGCATTTTATGAAGCGTATGGATTGGAAGGACTCAAAGAATTAAAGCTTACGATGACGTATTTGCAGGAAAAATATTCTGAAGTTCCCGTGATACTTGATGCAAAAAGAGGAGATATCGGAAATACGGCAAAGATGTATGCAAAAGCAGTTTTTGAATACTGGAACGCTGACGCTGTTACCGTATATCCTCATCTGGGTCTTGACTCATTACTACCTTTTTTCGCCTATAAAGACAAGTTGACAATTCTTTTGATCAAAACCTCAAATCCCGACTCAAAAGTTTTTCAAGATATGAAGACAAACGGAGAGCCCTATTATTACGCCCTGGCTAAAAAAATTAGCAAGTGGAACTATAAAAACTACGGAATCTTTGTTGGTGCAACATATCCTAAGGAACTGAAGGCGATACGGAAACTTTTCCCTGACAAATCAATGCTTTCTGCCGGGCTTGGAGCTCAAAAAGCAGCAATTGGCGAAGCAGTTAAAGCGGGGATAGATAAAAACGGAGAAAATATCGTATTCAATGCCAGTAGAAGTATCCTCTACGCCTCATCTGGAAAGGATTTTGCAAAAGCCGCGCAGAAGGAAACAAAAAAATTAAAAGAACTCATAAACTCTTTTCGTAGATAAAACTACTCCCACTCCATTGTTGCAGGAGGTTTGGTCGTAATATCATATACTACACGTGAGATTCTAGGAACTTCATTGACGATTCTAGAGGAGATCTTTTGAAGGAGGTCGTAGGGGAGTCTGGCCCAGTCAGTAGTCATGACATCTTTAGATTCAATGATTCTTAAAGCGATTACTTCCAGCAGTTCACGCGCATCACCTTTTACAGCAGTACTTACCGTATTTGTCATAACCGGAAAGCTCATATAAATTTTATCGTACAATCCTGCTTTTGTTATTTCCTCAATTACTATAGAATCCGCTTTTTGTAGCTGCTCAAGTCTTTCAGGAGTTACTTCGCCGACAATTCTTATCGCCTGACCAGGTCCAGGAAAAACCTGTTTGTTTACAACGCTTTTTGGCAATCCGAGTCTTAATCCGATCTTTCTCACCTCGTCCTTATAAAAATGCCTCAGCGGCTCTAAGAGCTGTAGATTCATTTTCGTTGGCAAGCCACCGACATTGTGGTGAGATTTGATTTTATCCGCATTTTTGCTTCCCTTGCTTTCTATAACATCTGAATAAATAGTACCTTGAGCAAGATATCTGACACCTGTTATTTTCTTTGCTTCTTTTTCAAAAAGATCAATATAAAGTTTTCCGATGATTTTACGTTTAACTTCGGCATCTTTTGCCCCCCTCAGTTTTTTAAGAAAAAGTTTCTGCGCCTCGACGACAACCGGCTTAATCTTCAAGTGCTTTTTAAATATTCTCTTCACCTCTTCTTTAGTTCCGATTCTCATGAGACCGCTCTCAATGTAGATAGGATGAAGTTTCTTACCGATGGCCTTTCCGATAAGAGTAGCCGCAACAGATGAGTCTACTCCTCCTGAGACCGCGCAGATTACTTTTTGATCTTTTACGACGTTTTTTATTTGTTTAATGAGATCATTGACCGAAATGTTGTAGGTTTTTAAATTGAGCTTGCAGATTTTTGTCGCAAAGTTTTTTAAAATTTCGACACCAAAAACTGTGTGTTCGACTTCAGGATGAAACTGGATACCAAATATTTTTTTATCGAGATTTGCAGCAGCGGCAAATTTTACACTTTCAGTTTCTGCTAGCGGTCTATAACCCTTGGGAAGTTTAGTAACTGTAGTCCCATGGCTAACCCAAACTTTGGAATAGCTCTCAACATTAGAAAACAACGGTTCAGTCCGGTCGATTCTTAGATTTGCAGGTCCATATTCCTTGTGACCGGAAATTACCTTTCCTCCGAGTAAATAGGCGGTAAGTTGCCAGCCGTAACATATCCCCAGAATTGGAAGTCCGAGTTGAAAAACCTTTTTGTTTATTCTGGGAGCGCCTTTTTCAAATACGGATGAAGGACCACCGGAAAAGATCAAGCCGGCAGGCTTCAGTTTTTTAATTTCGTAGATTGCATTTTCAGGGTCGATTATCTGTGTTTTGATTCCTATATCGCGCAGTCGTCTTGCAATAAGATGGGCAGTTTGGGAGCCGAAATCTACAACGAGAATCATACGGTCAGCTTAAATAATTATCTCCGGGATCTTCAACAATGATGCTATGTGGATGACTTTCAGCAAATCCTGCGCTCGATATTCTTATAAATCTCGCTTTTTTGAAGAACTCTGAGAGATTTTTCGATCCAAGATAATAAAAGGAACTTTGCAAACTACCACGGACCTGATGCATAAAATCGCTCGTTTTCCCCTTGTACGGCACAAAACCTTCGACCCCTTCTGGAATCAGTTTTCTTTTTTCATTTCTTTCTTGTCCGTATCGCTCGGCAGATCCCTTACGCATTGCGGTTGTTGAGCCCATTCCCCGATACGCCTTGTATTTTTTCCCTTTTATCGTAACAACTCTTCCGGGTGATTCTTTAAGCCGCGCAAGAAGACTTCCGAGCATTACAGCCTTTGCTCCAAATCCCAACGCTTTTGCAATGTCACCGATTTGTTTAATCCCACCGTCAGCGATTACTGTTACACGGGATCCAACTGTCGCACGCATTGCTTCCCGCACTGCCGTTACCTGAGGCGTCCCCATGCCGGTTATAACCCGAGTCGAACAAATACTTCCCGGACCCATGCCAACTCGCAAAATATCAGCCTTTTCTTTCACCAGTGCTTTTGCGCCTTCGTACGTGGAAACGTTTCCGGCCATTACAATTTTTTTAGGAAATGTTTTTTTAATATAGCGGAGAATGTCGATGATGGATTTGGAATGTCCGTGACCCGAATCGATAAGAATTACATCTATCTCACTGGAAACAAGCTTTTCAGCTCTTTCTTTCAGATCTTTACCCGAACCTACAGCAGCCGCGACAAGCAGTCGCCCTTTTTTATCAGTGGCAGCTTTTGCTTTGTCGGTGACCCTAGTTTTTTTTACTTGCTTGACCATTACTATCTGTTTTTCTATTGACAGATTTCTGTGTATTACTCCCAGACCTCCACTTTGAGCCATAGCAATTGCCATTGCGTCTTCTGTTACCGTATCCATCGGAGATGAAATCAAAGGAAGTTTTAATTCAATATCAGGATGGAGGGAAGTGTTTAAATTTATATCCCGACGCCGAGTGTCGCTGTAATTGGGAAGAAGAAGTACGTCGTCAAAACTGAGACCCTCGAAAGAAACTATCTTGTTTCGGAGAATTTTGAGGTCGTCCATATATTATTATAAAGGATCAAAAACTTATTTCAAGTGATTCTTGGGCACATAGTAGTAGTTTTGCTTTAAGAAGTCAACAGTCGTGGATTGTTGTTAGATTACTGCCACAGTCTCCACTGTGCCGCCAGCGTATTGAAGAATTTGCCGGATTGAGTCCTGAAGAGCATTTTCAACCTGGCGCTTTGTGATATCAAAAACTCCGTCAACATTTATATAAAGACTTTTTGTCTTTTCGGTGACTGCGGTTCTTTGCGCGTCTCGGTAATTGAAATCGATATTATAACCGCCCTTCTTATCAAAATATGCGATCTCTCCTTCTTTATATGTTGTTTCTACTTTATCTCCAAGCAAAAGAATTTTTTCATCTTTTTTTGCAAAGCGTAAAATAGTGGGAAAAGAGATGTTGTCAAGATCAAAAGCGCCAACAGAAACTTTACTGTTCATAACGACAAGGTTATACGCGTCAACAACATTATTAACAGAATACAATCCTTTTTTTAGAGCAATTCTTCGAAGTAATGCTTCCGGTGAAGGCCTGCGTGAATGCCAGTCAATTCCCGTTGCCTTGTAAAGTTTTCGGTAACTTTGAATTTCCGGATAAGCGCTGAGGATTTCATTAGTGAGATTGCCATGTTGTTTAATAAACGCATCCGTTCTTTTTTTTAACTCCGCAGAAGCTTTCTCTATCCTGACGTTTTTAATGATCGCGACTCCTATGTGGATAGAGGGGTAGGTTTTCTTTAATCGAGAGTCAATAGAAAAAATCTTCTTGCTTATTTTATTTGTAAAGCTTGATTTCGATGTAGTTGTCGAATTATTTTTTGCAATGTTTATATCCTTAAGTCTTGCGACCACTTTATCGATTCCAAACTCTAAGATCAGGTCTGCAGCTTTCGGTCCATGCTCTCTTCCTAGAAGAGCTTTATAAAATGCAGAAAATACTTCTTTTGCCTGAAAACTATTTCTCTTCAGCGTATCGAAAACAATTTGTTGTAGGTCTTCTCTCGAAGGATCTTTCTTTTTTTCAATATTTTCCGCAAGCTTATTCAGAAAATCCTTTTGCTTGATGGTTAAATCTTTTGGTGAATCCTTGGTCAATTGTATTTTATCTTCAGGATTTGCATAATTTTTGAGATAAACTTGTGCGTAAACGACTCTCTCTTCTAATATTTCTCGTTCTTCTGCTGTTAATTTTGAGCCCTTTTGTTCTTCAAAAAAAGTAAGTACGTCTCCTTTTGTTCTTGCGTGACTCGCTACCGTTCGAAATCGGGGAAGGAATAATCTTTTTTTAGGTAAAGGCCTGACTTCTGAAAGTTCGGCGATTCTTGCAAAATCATTTAAAACTTCTCCCGTCTTACCTTCTGGAATCTTATTTTCTAATTTGTCGAAGTATGCAGCAAGACAACGGTCGTATTCGTCAAATAAACTTGGAATCGTATCTCCTTCAGGCTGGAAATCAATAGTTCTTTCGATTGGCGTGCGAACCATAAGAAATCGTAGTAATTCAGGGGGAAGTATTTGGGAAACTTCTTTTGAAGACGACCCGAGTCCTTTAGAAGAAGACATTTTTTTTCCACCGATAATGAAAAATTCATAGGTAACCGGATGGGGAATAGGGTAATGAAGTACCTTGCGGCAGATTTCAGATGCAATATCATGTGAGCCGCCAGCTGACATATGGTCTTTTCCGGCTCCTTCTACTGTTATACCGATAACCTTCCATTTTGCGGCCCACTCAACCTTCCATGTTAACTTTCCGTTTCCATCGAAAGGAGATATTTTTCCTTCATGACCGCAGCCTTTTGCCCACACAACCATATCCAGCTCACAGCGGTAGTGAACGTATTTACCATCCCACTTGAAAACCTTTGTGGTTCCGATTTTTTTACAATTCTCACAGACTGGATTAAACGGATACCAATCTTTCGGAAGCTTTTTCTTATACATTTTTTCATAGATCGTTTTTACGAAATTAACATTATTAAGTATTTCGGTGATGACGTCATTCATTTTTCCTGATTTGTATAAATCCGATCCCCATATAATTTCAGGGTGGCAGTTTATAGAATTAAATACGCTTATAAACTCTTTGGCATAGTAATCTGCAAAACTTTTAAATCCCGGCTCTGGTGAAGGTACGTTAAAAAGCTGAAGTCCTGAGTATTTCTCCCACTTTTTTTTATCAAGATATGACGGAATTGCATCCATCGGATCATGATCGTCAAAGACATACGTAAATTTAGTTTTTGCTCCCGCATCAAGAAGCGCTTTATATAGAAGATCGTGTATCACGACACCACGGAGAGAGCCGACGTGGATACGGCCCGATGGCGTTTTCATGTCATCTACCCACTCAAGAGGAAGTTCTCTTTTTGCAATTCGATTTGCTTCTCTGTCGACCCAGATCATAGGAAATTTATGTAAGAACTAATTTCAAATGAATATAATTGTAGCAGACTTATCGGATCTGAAGGACTTTGTAGATGATTTTTCCTGAAGGAATTTCTACTTCTACGGTGTCATGTGTTCTTTTGCCGATAAGGGCTTTCCCGATAGGGGAAGTAGAGGAGAGTTTTTTAGCCATTGGGTCTGCTTCAAATTCTCCAACGATAGTAAACAAGTCTTTCTCGCCATTTGCTTCCACCATGACTTGTGACCCCAGAGAAATTTCCGTACCATTGGCGCGATTTTCGACAACCTCTGCATTTTTCAATATTTCCTCAATCTCTTTGATTCTTCCTTCAACAAAAGCGAGTTCTTCTTTTGCCGCCGAGTATTCACTATTTTCAGATAGATCACCCATTGCGCGGGCTTTTTGTAATCTCTCGATCGTCGAGGGACGCTTTGTTTGCATAAGAAGAGATAGCTCTTTTTTCAGATTATTTAAGCCGTCTTTGGTCAGCTGGGTCTGTTTCATAGAATAAAAAATATCCCCTAAGACATCTGGGGATTATGTTAAAATAGTACTACATTTTGGTCGTTCTGTCAATCTAGATTAGTACGACCTTGGCCCTATCGTCTAGAGGCCTAGGACGGCAGGTTCTCATCCTGCAAACCGGGGTTCGAATCCCCGTAGGGTCACAAGGTAGAGCTTGGTTTCACCATTAAGTCCTAATTTCAAAAAGTTTATTTTTTGATTTCGCACCCGAAATTAGTCGTATAGCTGAATGCCGAATCTTAAAGTACTTCGCCAACGCGGTAATCACCGCGCTATTTGCTTTTCCCTCAAGGGGTGGTTGATTAACATAAATATGTAATGTTTCCAAAAGATCTTTCTCAATCCTTGGCCTTTTTGAATTAGGGTGGACAATAGCCGAGATTTTCATGCTGATAGTATAAAATAAGAAATGATGGATTCGGAAACAAAAGAATTACCCCATACTCCAAAAATAGAAGACTTATCAGGAGGTTATGTGGAACTGGCTAATAGAGATTCGGTTCTAGTTAGTGCTGAAGCGCTTGGAGTAGATCAATGGAGGGAGATGATAGATGCAACTCAGAAAGACTTTAGAGAAAGAGGACTTGTCGTATCTCGAAAAAGAAAAGGCACTCTTGTTAGGAGCAAGGTCTTCATAGGTGAAGGAGAAGATGCTGAAATAGAAATTAGAGCTCCTATTTCTCATGAACTAAAGAGTCTTATACCGGGAAGACAAAATCTTGTTTTTATCCATACTCACGCTATGACTCCAAAGGATGACCATCTTCGAACAAGTTCATTTTCTGATGACGATATCCAGAAATTTCTTACCAGTGATTATAAAGCATTGGTAATGTTATGTCGTGGAGGAGCGCACTTTCTTGTTCCGACGAGTGGATTTCCAAGAGCTCATCAATCGCTAGATAAAGATCTTGTGATGAGTGTAGTAGAAAACGTAAAGAAAAATTCAGGGAGGACATGGGATATTGTTAAAGGTGTCTCCAAAAAATTAGCTCAACGGGGATTTGGCTATTTCTATACACCGGAGCTAGATCATACAGGTAAGGATTCTGTTAGATTTTATAATCCCGAAAACTTTCAAGCGTAGGCTCGAGTAAAATAAGGCTTGTGCTCAGGAGATTCAAACACCATTCTCCAAATCTTGATTGTCTCCAAAAATTCATCTATACTTTGGTTTGAAATAATAAATTAACTGCTCACCGCATGATGGATAAACCAAAAATCATTTACAAGGTTGGATTAGCTCACTTTAAAGACGGGAAAATACTCATGACCAGAAGTATTGGTAAAGACGTGTTTTATTGTGCAGGTGGAAAGTTTGAAGAGGGTGAGTCAGATATCGCATGTCTTAAAAGGGAAGTAAAGGAAGAACTTGGAGTAGAGCTGGACGACGCAAGTATTAAATTTCTCAAAACATTTGAAGACGTTGCTCATGGAAAAGTTGACATGAGAGTTAATATAAAAATGTATTCCGCCAATTTACTTAGTGAGCCAAAACCGTCTCAAGAGATAGAAGAGATACGGTATCTGGATTCTACCGCGGAACCGAAAATACTTGCACCAATTGATATTCAGATTTTCGCATGGCTAAAAGAAAACAACTTCATTGACTAATGAATAAATAGAGCTAAGAAAGAAGAGAGAGTGGATTATTATTCAGCTGCGAGCGCTTTGTCAATGGCCTGTTTGAGCTGGTCATAAGGAACAGCTCCTTCGACCGTTGTAGTCTTTCCGGTTTTTGTATCAAAGATAACGCTAGTTGGTGTAGCTTGGACTCCTGCTTTCACACCTTCAGCAAGTTGATCTTTTACTTTTTTCTCATTCTTTCCAGAATCCAAACATTGCTTAAGCGCAGCCGAATCAAGACCTGCTTCTTTTGCAACTTGTGGAAGTTGACTCAGTTCAAGATCAGGCATCTTCTCAAATATCGCGTCAACCATCTTCCAGAATGCATCGTCGCCTCCCTGTTCTGCTGCACACTCTACTGCTTCTGCAGTTTTTTGTGCTTTGGGATGAAAACTCAATGGATAGTGTCTGTAGATCCATGCAAACTTTCCAGGATAGTCTGCTTGTAGCTTCACAAGATTTGGATGGATTGTTTTACAGAATGGACATTCCAAATCAGAATACTCTACCCATACATAACGAGCGTCTTTTGGACCTCTCCAGTGATCCGAATTAGCCGATGGTTTAGCTGCTTTGACATCTGCGGGCGCTTGCTGGGGGAGTTGCGCTTGGTTGGGGAGTCCTCCTCCTTGTTCAAGATTTTTTAGTTTAAAAAATAAATATCCGCTAAAAAATGAAACAACAATTAATAAGATGACGAGTAATGTTTGCGTTCTGGATTGAGAAAGGGGAGAGATCTGAGATTGATTTGCTTGTCTTGAGGGGGCTTTTCGTGCAGTTGCTCTTTTTCTTGTCGCTTTAGCCATATTCTAGCAATATAAAAGAATTAAAAAAGAATGTCAACCGCGATTATCGGGGTTAAGGTTTATTTCGCATATAAGCGATATAAATTGCTTCCGATGTTTTCAAATTTGTAGATTTTGATCTTTCCTATCTCTTTTGTATTTTTAACATGAGGACCACCACAGAACTCTTTTGAGTATGCAGTTTCGGGTTTATCGTCTTCTCCTCCCAGATAATATACTTTTACTTTGTCCGGATATTTTTCACGAAAGAAAGACCGCGCTCCGATTTCGTATGCTTCGTCTTTCGTCATAATTTTAAATCTCATGGGAAGTTCTTCCTTTACCTTTTTGTTTATTATGTCTTCTGTTTTTTGCACGTCTTCCTTTGTGAATTTTTTTAAAGATGAAAAATCAAAACGAAAACGGTCTTTTGTGATATTTGATCCTTCCTGTTTGACACCTTCTCCCAGAACGTCAAAAAGCGCTTGATGCATCAAGTGTGTGGCGGTGTGGTATTTTAGTACTTGATCGCTGTGATCTGCGAGACCTCCTTTAAATTTTCCTGCCGAAGCAGAGCGGGATAAGTTTTTATGATTCTCAAATTCTTTTTGAAACTGTTCATGATTGACACTTTGTCCTCTTTCCCGAAATAACTCTTCAGTCAATTCTAAGGGAAATCCATAGGTCTGATAAAAATCAAAAGCAACTTTTCCGTTTATATCTTTTACTTTTTGAACTTCACGGAGACCCCTCTCAAGACTTTTTTGAAATTTTGTAATTTCGTCTTCAATCACTCCCGCGATAATTTTAAGATCCTTTGCCTTTGAAAAGTAAACTTCTCCATAGGTTTCCAGAACGCTTTCGCTAATCCGACGAAAATCCTCACCTTTTCCAAGGGATCCCTTTAGAGATCTCATCTTTACCGCAGCTCTGCGTAAAAGTCTTCTTAACACATATCCTTGTTCTTTATTTGAAGGAGTTACACCGTCCACGATTAGAAATACGGAAGCTTTCAGATGGTCCGCGATTATACGGATAGCTTGCTTATTGGATTCCTCATCATATTTTTTTCCGCTCACATCTACGATGGTTGCAATAATCGCCTCGTACAGGTCCGACTTAAAAACATCAGGGTCGTCATAAATAGCAGCCAGGATCCTTTCAAAGCCTCCACCAAAGTCCACATTTTTTTTAGGGAGTTCCTTAAACGATCCGTCCTTTTGTTTTTGATACTGCATGAAGACCGAATTGCCGATTTCGATAAATCTTCCGCAGTCGCAGTTAGGATGGCATTTCTTATCTTTAAAACTGGAATTTTCATGAATTTTTCTTTCTTCTCCAAAATCATAAAAAACTTCAGTGTCCGGTCCACCGGGTTCTCCTGCAGGCATTCCTTCGGGTTTTCCACTTCTCGACCACCAATTCTTTTCGGTACCGTAAAAATAAATCCTTTCCTTTGGAATACCAAGTGATCTCCAGAGTTTTGCAGATTCTTCATCTTTTGGAATATCTCTTGATCCTTCAAAAACCGTAACATGTAATTTTGAAGGATCAAGTTTGATAATCCGGGTTAAAAACGTATGAAACCATGTGATCTGCTCTTTTTTAAAATAGGTTCCTAGAGACCAATTACCCATCATTTCAAATGCTGTTGTATGTCGGTTGTTTCCAACCTCCTCAATATCTTGCGCTCTAAAACAGGGTTGAATGTTGTACAGTTTTTCACCAAGAGGATGCGGCTCCCCCAAGAGATAAGGGACAAGCGGCTGCATGCCCGACCCTGTAAAAAGAGTGGTGGGGTCGTTTTGGGGAACAAGCGGGATAGGAGGGACTTCCTTGTGACCTTTGGATTCCCAAAAGTCTGCGAAGAGGCTCCGTAGCGCTTGATGCGTGACTTTCATACTGTAAAATTATATCACGTATATCTTTATGCTTATACAATCGTCTAATAAGAAATCTATCAAGCCCCTTTTAAAGGACTTTTATATCCCTCCGAAGATTTCTCACAAAGGACAAAATGGAAAGTTGTTGGTTATAGGAGGCTCATCTCTCTTTCATGCAGCATCTATCTGGGCAGCTGAGACGGCTTCGCACTTTGTCGATATGGTTCATTATTCCTCAATAAAGGAGAACAACAAATTAGTGATGACCATAAAGAAAAAATTCCGAAATGGTATAGTAGTTCCTCAAAAAGATATTCCTTACTACGCGGAGGAAGATGATGCGATCCTCGTTGGACCCGGCTTAGTACGCGGAAAGCATTCTTCAAAAAAAATAGATGATTTTAAAAAAATTCTTTCATTAGTCAATGAAGCAGATTTTACTTATCATCTTACACGATACCTTCTTCATGAATTTCCACAAAAGAAAATAGTTCTTGATGCAGGATCTTTACAGATGATGGATAGAAAGTGGTTAAAAAGAAAAAAAGGGTTAACGCTGCTTACACCTCATCAAGGGGAGTTTAAAAAACTCTTCGGCTTAGATCTTTCTTCTTTATCGCAGGAAGAAAGAAAGCAAATAGTAACAAAAACCGCGCAAAAGTTTTCATGCACGATCCTTTTTAAAAGTATTGTCGACATCGTCTCAGACGGCACTGAGACATATGAAATAAAAGGGGGAAACGCAGGATTAACAAAAGGCGGAAGCGGCGACGTACTTGCGGCGACAGCGGCATCTTTTTTTACAAAAAACGATTCGATAAAAAGTGGAGTTCTCGCCTCCTATTTGATAAAAAGCGCGGCAGACAGGCTTTCTTTACGTAGCGGATATTGGTATAATAGTTCTAATATCATCGAGACGATACCCGAGATCCTAAACGAAATCTACGGAAGCGCCTGAAAAGTCATATGAAAAAAGAAGTCGGAATTGCAATTTTTTTTGGAGTGCTTTTGGGTTTGATCGTTGCAGTGGTTATCATCTCACGAATCAGACTGCTCGAAAATCAAAAAGTAAAGCTTCCTTCCAATGTGCAAATCTCTCCAGCAGTTAAAAATCTAAATTCTCAAGTTCAAACTCTTGAGGTTACCGAACCCAAAGATCAGGCTGTTGTCTCTAAAAACAGTGTAAAGGTTAAAGGAAAAACCGTCAAAGGCTCGCTTGTTATAATTCAAACGCCGATTAAAGATATTGTGGTAAACAGTAAGGAAGAATCGTTTTCCGCAGATGTTCCGCTTGCACTTGGAGAAAACATTATCACGATCGCTTCTTATCCAAAAGGCAGTCAACAAAGATCTCAGGAAAAAGTAGTAAAAGTTTATTATTTAGATGAACAATGAAAAAAATAGTTAGTTTTTTTGCAATTTTTATTTTGGTTTCGCAGATGTCATTATTTGCGCAGGGGAAAGTGGCGACACCAACTGCTCAAGAAAATGGCATACAACAGCTGAAGGATAAACTGGAAGAAAAAGTAGTCGAACTTCAAAAAAAAGATCAAAAAGCTATAACGGGAATAGTCTCTGAAAACAAGAAAAGTACGGTTACTATTAAATCTGCCGACGGAACCGTTTATAGAATTAAGATAGACAACGTAATAACCAAATTATATGATGTTGCCTCAGGTGATAAAAAAGAGTTTAAGATTGACGATCTTGAAAAAGGCGACTTCATCATAGTTTCTGGCCCTGTGAGCGATCAAGTCGCAACTGCTAACAATATTTACAGGGACGTCCAGTATCTTATGGGTTCAGGGAAAATAACAGAAGCTAATGCTACTGATTTTTTCTTGAAGGTGTTGACGCCTGAAAAAGAAACTCTCACGCTTGACGTGGAGGACAGCACGAAAAGATTCTTGATAGATGTTAAGACTTTTGAGGCGGAAACAATAGGGTTTGCCAAAATTAAAGAAGGGGACACTATTCACTACGTTGTTAAAAGGACAGGAACTGAGCGGGAAAAAAACAGGTATTCTGCAACTAAAATTCTTATCATTCCGCAGGAATATTTTCAGAAATAGGATAACGCGCAACATGGAGCGTGGAACACGTAACATGTGCTAGACTTAATACGCTCTATGCTCCACGTTCTAAGTTCCATTTTTGCCTATGTTCAACTTTTTTAAAAAACTACTGGATCTCAATGAAAAGGAAGTAACCCGATATCAAAAAAAAGTATCGGAGATAAACGACTTAGAAGACAAAGCCCGAAAACTCAAAGACAGTGATTTTAAAAGAGAAACCGAAAAGCTAAAGAAACAAGCTCAAACCGAAGGACAGGATCTCCATGAGATTTTGCCATGGGCCTTTGCCTTAGTAAGAGAAGCAGCACGTAGAACTCTCGGACTGCGACATTTTGACGTGCAACTTGTAGCAGGACAGGCACTTTTTGAGGGAAAGATTACCGAACAAAAAACAGGAGAGGGAAAAACATTATCTGCAACAACCGCTCTATATCTTCATGCATTAAAAGGAAAAGGAGCTCATCTGGTCACGGTCAATGATTATCTTGCAAGGCGTGACGCTGGATGGATGGGGGGGATCTTTCATTTCCTCGGACTTACGACGTCAGCAATGATTTCAGAGAGTTCTTATATCTATGATCCTTCGTATAAGGATAAAGAAGCTTCTGATTGGAGACTATTTCATTTGAAGCCCATCTCAAGAAAGGAAACATATGAGGCTGACATAACATATGGCATTAACAGTGAATTCGGATTTGATTATCTCCGTGATAATATGGCTAATCGTCTTACTGATATCGCACAGCGAGAATATTATTTTGCGATTATAGACGAGGCAGACTCGGTTCTTATCGATGAGGCGAGAACTCCACATATCATCTCGGCTCCGTTTGAACAGGATGTGAGTAAGTACTATCAATATGCGCAAATCGTGAAGCAACTTGCAGCAGAAACAGATTATGTAATTGATGAAAAAGCACGTACTGCAAATCTTACCGAGTCCGGGATAGGAAAAATCGAAGCAGCGCTTGGAGTGGAAAATATTTATGAAAAAGATTTCAATACCTTGTTTCACGTAGAGGCCGCACTAAAAGCTGAAACTTTATTTAAAATCGATAAAGACTATATCGTGCGGGAAAACGAGGTTGTAATCGTTGATGAGTTTACCGGGAGACTTCTGCAGGGGAGGCGTTTTTCCGAAGGAATTCATCAGGCGCTTGAAGCAAAAGAAAATGTCGAAATTCAAAAAGAATCAAAAACTCTCGCCACGATATCCCTTCAAAATTACTTTCGTAAGTATAAAGTATTATCCGGGATGACCGGTACCGCAGCAACCGAAGCAGAGGAGTTTAACAAAATCTACAAGACAGACGTGGTTGTAGTTCCGACTCACCGCAACATGATACGAAAAGACGAATCGGACATGATTTATAAAACAGAGAGGGCAAAGTATAACGCGGTGATAGAAGAAGCAACGGAAAATTATAAAAAGGGAAGACCCGTACTAATAGGCACCACATCTATTGAAAAAAACGAATTGGTTTCACGTCTCTTCAAAGAAAAAAATGTTCCACATCAGCTATTGAATGCAAAAAATCATGAGGGGGAGGCGCAGATAATCGCAAAAGCAGGGGAGAAGGGGATGATTACTGTTGCAACCAATATGGCAGGACGGGGAGTCGATATCATACTGGGAGGCATGCCGCCAAATGAGGACGAGACAGACACCAAGAAAAATAAAGAAAAAATTCAAAAGGAAAAACAAGCATGGCAGAAGAAGCACGATGAAGTTGTTGAACTCGGCGGACTGTATGTAATCGGAACAGAAAGACATGAGTCAAGAAGAATTGATAACCAGCTCCGAGGTCGATCAGGAAGGCAGGGAGATCCTGGTGAGACGCGTTTCTTTGTTTCACTTGAAGATGACCTGATGAGGATTTTCGGAGGAGAGCAGATCGCCAAACTCATGAACTTTTTCAATCTTCCGGAAGATCAACCTTTGACGCATTCTATGGTAACAAAAGCAATTGAACAGGCGCAGGTGAAGGTTGAAGGCTACAACTTTGATATCCGCAAACACCTCGTTGAATTCGACGATGTTTTAAATAAACAAAGAGAGATTATCTATGATCTTCGAAGAAAAATTCTTTATTCTTTTGATGGAAAAGACAATACGTTTCAAGATGTGGTCTTTGAGATTTTTGATGAGGAGGTAAACATTCTCGTTAATAGTCACATGATTGATGAACCCACAACCGATGACATTAAAATTACGAATCTTATCGTTTCCGAAGCGCACCTTATCGTTCCTGTCGAACCACCCAAAATAAAAACTTTTATTACAAAAAAAGACACAGAGGGTTTAATTGAATACTTAAGCAAAAAGATTCGCGATGAGTATGCCCAAAAAGAAAAGAAGCTAGGGAAATCAGTCTGGAACGAGATAGTTCAGGTGGTATTTCTCTCAACAATAGATACGTACATCACCGAACATCTTACATCCATCGCAGATCTGAGAGAGGGTATTAACTTAAGGGGGTACGCGCAGATGGATCCACTGGTTGAGTACAAGAATGAAGCCTATAAGATGTTTGAGAAGCTGATGGGGGATATAAAGTTTGAAATCACAAGGCGCATCTTTAAGGTTGAGGTTCAGCATCATCATCACGACGAGAAGAAAGAATTAATTCTTGATAAGCCTGCGGTAAATGCATTTGAGGTCTCCCCCATTCCAGAAAAACCAGAAGTACATTTACCGACGTCTGAGGAAGTAGTAGCTCCTCCGGTTGAAGAAATTCCACAAGAAGAACAAACAGTTGCAGGTTTCAAACTCACTCCTCCGGGTACAAAATCGCGAAAAATCGGTCGAAATGACCCATGTTGGTGTGGCTCCGGCAAAAAGTACAAAAAATGCCACTACCCAGACTAAGAATTTTTCACTAGTATAATCAAAATATGGACTACACAGGAGTTATTATTGAGGAAAGCCTAGACGATAAGGAAGTACTTAAACATGTAAGAATAACTAACACTAATATTGAAGAAGCTACCCCTAAACATCGGACTCCATGGATAAATCAATGGACCTTACATACCGTCGAAATAACAGAAGATAAAGCAAAAGAAATCGCCGAACAATTGAGTCGATCCTTGGATAAAGATCATGCTAATGCGTGGTATGCAGACTTTAAAAACGAGAATTATCATTACATAATTTATCGAGGAAAAATATTTCAAATTGATCTGAAGAATCCTGTTCTCTACAAAGAGGCAAGTAAATACGGAGTTTCTATTGGCATTCCTGATTATCAAGTAGATTTTGCACCGGATGATAAAGTTTGGGAAAGATGATTATTTTAACTGACGTAGTCTTCAGATTCGAAGAGGAAGCGGGATTTGAGGGCTTCACCGCGTCGTCCAAAAATAGTCCTTCTTTTCGTGTAGGTAATATATAGTCTCTTTCGGGCGCGAGTTATTCCCACATAAAATAGTCGTCTTTCTTCCTCAAGCTGGAAGTAGTCATCTATAGAGCGTGAATGGGGTAGTATCCCCTCTTCAACTCCCACGATAAAGACAACGTCAAACTCCAGTCCTTTTGCCTGATGAAGCGTCATGAGCTTTACCCCATCTTTTGGTCCCCTCTTCTCTTTTTCAAAATACTCGGATTCAACAAGTGCAACCTGTTCTAAAAACTCCACCACGTTCGGAAAACTAATCGCGACCGATTTAAGTTCTTTTATATTCTCTATCCGCATGGCATCTTCCGGATCAATAACGCTATAAAGATCAAGATAATTAGTTGACTCAAAAACCTTCTCCATCAGAATCTCTGTCGAGAAATCTTCGTAAGATTCTTTGATTTCGTTATAAAGTTTTGCAAATCCTTCAAACCGTTTCTTTCCTATTTTTACTGCCCGGTCTCTTGCCACAGAGTCTTTAGGGTTTACTAAAAGCTTTAGATAGGCGAGTATGTCTTTTATCTCTTTTCTTTCGTAAAATCGGGTGCCACCGACTAAAACATAGGGAGTTCCCACGTGAAGAAATGCTTCTTCGATGATGCGCGATTGAGCATTAGTCCGGTACAAAACGGCAAAGGAGCTGTAGGGATATTCATCTTTCATCTTTTCAATCTCCTGTGTTATGTAAACCGCTTCTTCTTGCTCATTATCACTCTCAAAGAAAACAATTTCTTCGCCCTGTATGTTTTCAGACATGAGGTGGAGGATTGGATGACTTTTATTTTTCGAGATGATTTTATAAGCAAAGTCTAAAATCGTTTGAGAAGATCGGTAATTCCGTTCAAGGTTAAAAACTTTCGCCTTCTCAAAATCTTTTTGGAACTTTTCAAGATTCGTTATATCCGCTCCACGAAATGAGTAAATACTTTGGGAGAAGTCCCCTACTATCGTTATATTTTTGTATTTGTCTGCAAGGAGTCTAGTAATTGCGTACTGTGCAAGATTGGTATCTTGAAATTCATCAACGAGTATATATCTGTGGCGATTTTGATATTTTTCCAGAATCTCGGGGTGAAACGTAAAAAGTTCGACAACCTTAACCAGAAGATCGTCAAAGTCCAGAGCATCACTTTTCCTTAGCTCTTTTTGATAGGCGTCATAGATTTTATGAACCTCTTTTGCCTGATAATCGGTAAAAACTTCAAGATAACGGGATGGAGGAATAAGCTCATTTTTTGCAAGAGATATCCTATAAAGGAAGTAAGAAGGGCTAAATTTGGAACTGCCCTTTTCCTTTATTATCTTGCGGATGAGCGCCAGTTGATCCCCGTCGTCATAGATAACAAATTTATTAGAGAAACCAAGTAAGGCGCCGTTAATTCTCAAGAGCTTTGCGCAAAATGCATGAAAGGTGCCGATATAGCCAAGAGACTCACCCGTGGGATTGAATGCTTGTATCCGGTTTTTCATCTCAGAAGCCGCTTTATTGGTAAAGGTGATCATTACGATCGAATAGGGACTTATATCGTTTTCGATAAGATTTTGTACCTTATGGACTAATACGCGTGTTTTTCCCGATCCTGCACCTGCAAGGATGAGGGAAGGGCCTTTTATATGGGAAACTGCGTCATGTTGGTGTTGATTTAGGTTCTTGAAGATCTTTGTATTCATACCATATAATAAATAAACGACACTTTTGTATGAAATACATTATAGCGAATTGGAAAGCTCATAAAACTCTGGAGGAAGCGTCAGCTTGGGTGGACTCAGTAAATAAACAAATTTCTCAAACTCCAGACGTACAGCGGAAACTGGAAGATGACGAATTGATAATTCTAATTGCTGCGCCATTCCCCTTTCTGGTTCCACTTTCTCAGAAGATCTCGCAAAAAAATCTAGCTGTTGCCGCTCAAGACGTTTCTGTTTATGGCGAGGGAGCATATACCGGCGAAGTTACTGCAAAAATGCTCAAGGGAGTCACGACCCATGTTTTAATCGGACACAGCGAACGAAAGGATTATTTCCACGAGACTGACGAGGTGGTGTTAAAAAAATCAGAACAGGTACTGTCACAAGGACTTTCGCCCATCTTCTGTATTCAAAACGAATCCAATAAAATACCCGAGGGAGCAAACATTATCGCCTATGACCCAAAAGAAGCAATTGGTACTGGAAAAAATGTTCCGGGAGAAGAGACTGCAACATTCAGAAAAAAATTAAATCTTTTTCCGGATGCGGTATTTCTCTATGGCGGTAGCGTTAACCCAGAAAGTATTGATGAGTATCTATCACATCCTGAGATAAATGGTTTTCTGGTGGGCGGTTCATCTCTTGATCCTGAGGAGTTTTTCGAACTGGTGAAAAAACTATGAAGGGTCCAGTATCTTCAAAAAAAGTAAAAATCTGGATCATCGGAATCGCAATTTTACTTTTCGTACTAATTTTCTTTGGCCCTTATTATCTTTTCCTCACAAGGGATCTTAAAATTTCTCCATTTCAAACTCTTTTTCTCTCAGGTGGTCTAAGAAAAGTAAACGATCAGGTAAATGTGCTCATTTTGGGAATTCCCGGTGGAAATCATGACGGTCCTTTGTTATCCGATTCTATGATTGTTCTCAACTATGACTTTAATAAAAGGAGAGCCGTGACCATAGGAATGCCCAGAGATGTGTGGAGCGCGACCTTGCAGGATCGTTTAAATTCAGCATACGCCTACGGAGAAGCGAAAAAACCCGGTGGCGGACTCACTCTTGCAAAGGCAGAAGTCGGCGCGGTCGTAGGAATGCCGATTCAGTATGTGGTTGTAATGAATTTTAGCGAATTTAAAGATATTATTGATTACTTCGGAGGTATAGACATCGAAGTAAAGAATTCATTTACCGATAAAAAATTTCCTCTTGAAGGTAAGGAGAGCGACGAATGTAATGGTGATGCGGAGTATCGTTGTAGATATGAAACGGTTCACTTCACCCAAGGAAAACAACATATGGATGGTAATACAGCACTGAAATTTGTGAGATCGCGAAATGCAATCGGAAAAGAAGGAAGTGATTTTGCACGTAGTCTCCGTCAGCAAGCAGTTACCGAAGAAATGAAAGGAAAAATAGTAAAAACAGCCTTTACCTTTAACCTCGGAAAAATAAAAGAAATGTATTCAATTCTTGACAAATCTGTTCAAAGAGACATTAGCAATCAACAGGCAGCCGCTCTCGGCAAGAAATTGATATTTGATGGGAAGTTTTATGAAAAAAACTTTGGACTTCCGCGGGAGTTATTTACTATACCCGACGGAAGTGATTATGAGGGGAAATACGTGCTCATACCAGCTGTAAGTTTCCAGAATGTCTACGATTACACCCATTGTCTTTTATCAAAAGAAGATGAAGTGAAATGCAGTTCTTTAGTAAAGAATTGAGAAGAAAACCGTTAAAGCTCCTAGAAGTAAGATAAATAACTGAGGTTGAACTGTTGCCGCAACCGGCAAAGTCTGAGGAGTTGTAGGTGTAGGACTACTCACAGAGGCTACCGCAGCTTTTGTAGGAGTAAGTGTCGCGCTTGCGGATGTTGAAATTAACGTTACGGTTGGTGTACCCGTGGTCGTCTCAGGTCCGCCTACGGGAGGAGTTGTGGGCGTGATACTTTCTATAGGTACGCCCGTAACAGTAGGTGTTACATTTTCAGCAAGCACCACATCTGTTGGAGTTGGCGTGACGAAAAGAGCTTCTTGAGTAATTTCCGGAGATGGGCCTTCAGTTACATTCACATCTGCACGTGTTCTTATCGGAGGAGGAACTTCTTCGGGAGTTTGAGTGCTTTGAATTGTGACAAATAAAATGACGCCAAGAAAAGCAATAAGGGTAACAGCTATCATCACGGCAAGATTCTTATGCTTTTTTAGCGTTTTCGGTTTTTCATTTTCAGAACTGGGTGCTGGAGTATAGTTATGAGCTTGTACTACGCGTGAGGGATTAAACGTCGGAATTTTGGGTTTTTCCTTTTTCTTTTTTTCCTTTTGAAATAAGTAAAATTCATATCCCAAAACTCCAAGAGTTAAAATAAAGAAAAAAATACTGACTTTATTGACTGAACCTAACAACTCAAGTACATCCATACCTTACAACGCAAATACTAAAAGCCACATTCCAATAGTAACAAGACTCAGTGATGAGAAAACAAGTAGCGAAGTATTTACTCCGCTCACAGGAGGCGTAGGAGTAGTATTAGCAATAATTGTTGGTGAGGGAGACGCTGTGGGAATAGCTGCACCCGTTGCTTCTCCAAGGACCTGTTCTCCGCTTTTTGCAATTGAAAAGTTCCGCGTAAGAAGGGTTTCTTTTCCATTTGTGTCCGGCGTGCGGACAGTAAGAGTGTGTTTGCCGGCAGAAAGAGGACTCGCCAGACTTATACTCCAAAATCCATCACCACCTATTTTTGTTTTTACTGTTGTGTCCTTTTTTGTATCGGTGACCACTGCTGAGAGATTGCTGTTTGGGATACCGGTTCCCCGTATAAGAGGGGTTGAACCCGGAACAATTGCGTTTTCCCGCGGAAAAAGAATCTCGATTTTTACTCTTTTATCATCGGTTACAGATAAAACATTTTCTTTTTTATTCAGATTGTAATTTTTTCCTAATATTATAGTTTCAGGTAAGGGACTCAGATTTGAGATGTTGGTTTGGACGCTGGAGCGGTTTCCATTATCCGAAAAAAGTTCAATTTTAATCACCTCATCTTTAGAAAGGACCTTGAGTGCTCCTGTTTTTTTATCAATTATATAGTTAAGAGGAATCAGCCACTCGCCGGAAGCTTTTGAAAGAGCTGATAGTAAATACGCATTGTTTGCCGACAAAAGAACGATAACATTATCAAGAGGCGCTCCGTTTGAATCCGTCACCTTGCCATATGCAGGTTTCAGATTGCTCACCCTTGAAGTTCGTGGCAAAGTGGATAAGGAGAAAGCTCTTCCCTCCGGATTTGCAATAAGCTCCTTATTATTAACAAGCTTAAAAAAATACTCGTTTGAAGGAGTTAGATTCTTCAATATTACATAATGAGTAAGCCTTGCCGTTTTACTATCCTGAAAATCGCGCTCATCAAGCGCTATTTGGTTGAGCTTATTTTCTTGAGATCCGTATGCAATCCAACCGGGTTCCTTTTGCTCTGTTTGCCAAAATATGGCGACTTGGCTCGAAGATAGATTGGTTACTTCGACGTTTTTTATTACTTTTTTTGTCGCTCTTGAAGAAGGAGGTTCGCTTCTAAAGAAAACAATACTTACAAATACCACAACGACTATCACCACTGCAAAAGACAACCATGTGGGAATCTGAACTTCTTTTCGAGAATATATATCGGTGAAGGAGGTCATCTTAGTGATTTTTTGACTTAAGAACTTCTACCATCTCTTTGCTTATCGCTGTTTCTTTTATAAGAGGAAGACTCACATTGTCTTTTTCATATTCCCGCGCCGCCGCATGATAAATATCTGCCATAAGCCATGCGATTACCGTACAAAATACTCCGATTGAGATCAGCAAAAATTCCTTTCTATTCATAAGTAATATCCTTCAATTTCAAGTTGAAATTTAAGACCGGCACTTCCAGTCGCTTCGCTTTTTTGTCTTGTGATTTCAAACTTTCTAATTTTTTTAAGACGTCTTTGATTATAAACTTCCTCTATTGATTTTAATAAATTTTCAAAAGAAGATGTTGCCTCAATGTTAAAGGTAGTGGATTGTAATTTTCCCTTCGTCTTATCTACGAGATTAACTTCTCCTGAGTTAAATTTTTCGATTGTCACTGAGTTGGTCGCAGTCGCATTCTCAACGTCTCCAATCAACTCGTTCATATTAGGGCGTCGAGGGATAGCTTCTCCAAAAAGATGGAGATCGTCTCTATATGTTTCAAAAGAAGATTGTATATCGACTATTTTGGAGATAACCGATTCGTACCGTGAATTAAGTGCGAAAAGCTGCTCTTCCTCTTGTTTAAGAGAAAAGGCCGTGACAAGTGAAGGGCGGATTGCAAAAAAAACAAAGATTGAAAATACCAGAAAGAACAACGATGCAAAAGTATAATCTTTTGCCTTTTTTGAAGAGATTTGTTTTAAGAGTTGTTTTAACAGATTTTGTTTATCCATATTATTTTTTTGCTTTTGAAACTTTTATTCCGGTATCAAGCTCGATAGTAAATGAATATCCACTTTCCCCACGTTTCACATTGACAAGCGCAACAGAAGGAAATTTATTCTCTTTTTTCAATCTGTTATAAAAAAGCTGGAGGTGTTGAGGGTTGAGGGCAACGCCGGTGAGTGTCAATTTTCCCTCGTCAAATACCATATGGTCAAGAACAAGAGCCTCGGGAAATATAGACAATATATATCTAACAGAAGAAAGCAGGTTGTCTTGGTCCTTCAGGATTTGTTTTGATTCCGCTGCCTGGTCGTTTATCTTTTTTGCTTCTGCAAGAATTGGTTGAACGACCTCTATGATCGCTCTTTTTTGTCCGATTGAATCTCGAAGATCAATTATTGTCTCATCTACACTGAAACGAAAGAAGAAAACCACGAGAACAATGAGCTGTGTAAAAACCAGGATATAACGTAAATAATGGAGAAAGAAATAAACAATCTTGTCGACTATATTTGGCTGCTTTTTCCCTGCAAGATTGATGTTATATTTCATTTGGCCGATTTCGTCTTAATATGTACCGTACGAGAAGCTTTTGACTTTAATCGGCTCGCCTTTTTTTTATGAATGACGCCACGTTTTGCTGCTTTATCAATCGCCTTGTATGCTTTTGAAAGAACATCCCTTTTGTCTTTAGCAGTTCCTTTGAGCTGTTTTAAGGCTTTTTTATAAGACTTTTCATACAGCTTATTTCGTACTAATCTTTTTTTTGTTTGTCTGAGACGTTTTTTTGCGGACTTTATGATAGGCATAAGTACCTCCTTATCTTTTTACTACCTGACTTTAAGCTTTTTTAGAGATCATATTCCTTCTCAAAGATCCGTTGTCCGTAACCTCCGTTAAATATAAGCGAAAGTCTGACCGGTCCGACTACAGTATGGTAGACACAGGTGCCGGAAGAACAGGTGCCCAATGTCACTGTTTTGGAGAAAAAACTTTCTCTAGATTTCAGTTCAACGGTACCTATTGCTCCCTGAGGTCCTTGTCCTTGGGCATCATACGATAGTTCGTACTCTACGGATTTTGTTCCAGAAGGCATATTTTTTACAGAAAGCTCCACTTCTTTTTTATTGGGTTTTGCTTTTAGGCTGATCTGTACGGATGCATCAACGGTCGGAATCGCTTCCTCATTGTTCAAGACATCTTCCATCTGACTTTTTTTCGATTGGTTAGATGAAATAAAGAAAAAAATTCCTCCTAAAACAACCAAAACAACAACTACAAGAGCAGCTGCAACAGCTTTCTTATTCTTCAAAAATGCTTCCATAGTTTATCCAGGTAAACTTATAACAGTTGATCTTTAATTAACGATAGAACAGTATCTTTCGGGATTCTTTTTTGTTCGGCGCTATCACGGTCCCGGAGGGTTACTGTTCCATCCTCCAGACTTTGATAGTCTACAGTTATGCAATACGGCGTCCCGATTTCATCCTGGGCGGCATATCGCTTTCCGATGTTTCCTCTATCATCCCATGCTACCATAATCTCACCTCTTACATTATCGTAGATTTTACGCGCAACATCAACCATTTCTTCCTTATTGGCAAGAAGGGGGAAGACAGCTGCTTTGTACGGAGCGAGTTTTGGATGCAACTTCAGGATGAGCCGTTTATCATCTTCATGATAGGCATTCAGAAGGAAAAATAAGGTTGAGCGGTCAACACCTCCTGAAGTCTCGATGACCCATGGAGTATATTCGGTATTATCTTCATCTTTATAGGTCAATTTGTGACGGGAAAGGTCCCATTCTCCCCGGTGATGAATTCCCTCAAATTCACTCCAACCAATCGGAGCGTGAAACTCTATGTCGGTTGCAGAGCGGGCATAGTGGGCACGCTCGTCATCGTGGTGATCGCGAAAGCGGAGGTTGGCTTTTTTCATGCCGAGTCCTGTATACCATTGCATCCGTTGCTCTTTCCAGTAATCAAACCATTTTTGGCCTTCGGTTTCATCAGGTTTGATGAAAAACTCAAGTTCCATCTGTTCAAACTCACGGCTTCTGTAGGTGAAATTCCCCGGCGTAATCTCATTTCTAAAAGCTTTTCCAACCTGCGCAATACCAAAGGGGATCTTAACCCGAGTTGAATCAACAACGTTCTTAAAGTTCACAAAAACTCCTTGCGTTATCTCACCGCGTAAGTATGTTTTCAACTTTGGCTCTGTTACGCCAAGATAAACTTCAGTTAAGAGATTAAAGTGCTTTGCTTCAGTCCATTCGGTTTTTTTCCCAGCATGTTCTTTTTCGTGTTCTTTTACCTCTTCTTTTTTGTCGGCGCGGAATCTTTTATGACAAACTTTACATTCAATTAGAGGGTCAGTAAAGGCCTCCAAGTGACCTGAGGCTTTCCAGACCTCAGGATTCATAATAACCGAAGCGTCTAAGCCAACCACGTCATCACGAAGCTGAACCATGGACTTCCACCACTCATTTTTAATATTTCGTTTCAGTTCGGTTCCAAGCGGTCCGTAGTCCCAGAAGCCTGCAATTCCTCCGTAGATCTCTGATGAAGGGTAAATAAAACCTCTTCTTTTTGCGAGTGCGACAACCTTATCCATAGAAGAATTATATAATAAAAAAGGGTAGTTTTTCGTTTATCAGTTGTTCAATTGTGACGCGCAATTCCTCAATATCTTTTTCCTTATCATCTTCGTGTAGATACCCCAGTTGAGCAAGAAGTGTATTGAGTACATGTTCAAGATCCTTTAGATTCGGTTCTTTCTTTTTTTGAGCGAGAGCGGAAATGTACCGCTTAACCAAGACATACTCAGAAAGCTCCATCTGGGCTTCTGGGAGGAGACGATCAACCACAAAGAATAAAAAATACATGTAGCTGAGCTTCACCGGATCTTTTTTTATCTCAGAAAACGCACTTAAAAGAACGGTTTCTTGGAGATAATAGCGCTCTTTGCTTTTTGCAAGGGTAGCGGTGACCAGATTACCGGTTTGGAGATGAGGAAGGCGCCTGCTGGTGAAGGTTCTGACGCCCTTTGCAAAGACCGACAGCTTCCCGTGATCCTTTGAGAATATGGTGATAATACTGTCTTTTGTGGGCAGATTTTTCTTCTTGAGAATGAAGGCGTCTGTTTGTATATTCCTTGGCATACAGCGTATTAGTCTGTAATGACCACGTCTTTGTCAAGAAGTTGATTATATACAGTTTTTCCTTTGATTAGAGCCTTGAGAGTGAGAGTGTCTACGCTTGGCTGTTTCTGCACCAGAAGTTCGTAATTATTCGCTGAAATCCCATCAGGAAGGGTATAAGTGACCTGAACGGTAGCTTTTCCAAGAGGATTGACTCTCAGGAATCCCTCGAACACTGTTTTTCCGAGCTCATCATAGGTTTTAACAGGAGTTTCTGAGCCGATAAATTCTACGAGTTTTGAACCTTTGGGGACATATATACGAATCCAGTTTCTCAGCTGGGCGTTAAGACAGAGTCCTCCTCGCTCAAGATTGCAGTCTGAGTGGGGATATGGATTTCTCCAGTCGATCAGAACCTCTCTTTCTACAGTGTTTCCCTTAAATGTAGTCTTAGACTCAACTGTTTCATTTACAAAAAGGTTGGATTTTGCGCCGGCAAAGTTCACGTTATTAATGTGAAGATAATCACCATTAAATTGTCTTATTCTTCCCCCATAATTAAGCTTTTCAATGGACTCTTGAAGGGTTTTATCAGGGAAATGGACAAGAATATGTTTGGTGTCCAGATTATGGATAGAGTTTTCAATAAATGGTCCCCAGTAGCGTGAGGGAGAAAACCCAAGGACTTTCAAAAGGAGTGCCTGCATGAGTTGTCCAAGAATACCTTTTCGGTCTTCTTTTACATAATTTACCGGCCTATCGACAATGTCAAAGAGAGTGTAGATAACCTGCGGACAGTCACATCGTTTATCTTCTTTTGCTGAAAAAACTACTCCACCGGCTTCCGTGTCACCGAAGATTGTAAGCATATCGACCAGTACTTTGGAATCAAGCGTGATGATTCCGTCATAGTCAACTTTTTTAGGACTCTTTTGATAGAGAGAATTAAAAAGCTTTATAGACTCGACAAAGTCAGGAGACAGATTACTGTCTCTTATGACAAACTGGGACACGCCCTTATGGTAGGCAAGAATTTCACGGGGGGCACGTGGATGAGACGACAAAGAATTATCAAGTTGATAGATATCGTCAGAAGACTCTTTCTTGATTCTTCCTTTGTCGATATTAAATACCGCATATGAAGTTAGAAATCCACCTGTTGCTCTTCGTTCCTTATCATTTTGAAAAAGAATCAAATATGTTTTTGGCTCGTCTTTACCTAAGATATCCGGAAGCTGCTTAAGAAGCGGTTTTGCATCCACAAAAAGAGTAGTAACTCCAAGCGCCGAGTTTCTCAGATTCGCCACTTTATCCTGAGCTTTAAATCCGAGGAAATTTTTTGGATATCGGTGAGGGTTGATTTTGTTAAGTCTGATTTCCGCCTGCTCAAAATTTTTCGATATTGGATCAATTCTATCAACGATTTTATCAAGGGTGAGGACCGCGGTTTGTAGTCTATCCTCTGCTGATTTCTCCACAAAAGACGCTTCTCCTTTTTTAAATCCAATAAGATCTGCATAAGGACTGATTGCTACGACAGACTCTTTTGCTGCGCGGATCATGTAGTTTCCTGCCTCAAGCCCGTTTTTCATATCGCCTACGTATGGAATGAATGCGAAAAGATAAAGAGGTTTTGCCTCGCGCTCTAAAGCAGCGTATTTTACAGAAAAGTCATCAAGGTCTTTTTTTACCAGATCAAGATCATTTTTCGCAAAATCCTTTTTAAGTTGTTGGGCAGATTTTTTAAGAGCGCCACCGCGGACGTTTATCAGTTTGAAAGGTTTATATACGAAAAAGTAGAGCAGGATAAAAACGATAAATCCGACGACGTATGGGTTTCGCTTTTTTCTGTTTTTTCTCATAATTCCATTTGGTTCTATCGTGCTTCTTTGTCTGTTTTGAGATCTCAGACTGCGCCTTTGCCAGTTAGCATTACCCAGGGAGTTCGAAAAATTATTTCTAAATCTTTCCATAGAGACATTGCATCTATATATTTTGCATCAAGAGCTATTCGTTTGTCAAAATTAATTTCCGATCTTCCGGATACCTGCCATAATCCGGTAATTCCTGGTTTAACCGACAAAACTTTTGCAACTAATCTTTTTGTTTGCGGATATACCAGTTGTTGTCCCTCGAGCTCATCTTTGTAATAAGCCCTTGGTCCAACCAAACTCATTTCTCCCCGTAAAACATTTACAATTTGCGGAATTTCGTCAACCGAGTGTTTTCTAATAAACCTTCCAACACTTGTTATCCTCGGGTCTTTTTTTAATTTGTAATTGCCTCGTTTGTATTCCTGATACAAACTTTTAAAACGTGGGTCGATGCGCAACATCTGATGAGCATCGATAATCATGGACCGAAACTTGAACATTTTGAAACTTTCTCTTCCCTGTCCTACCCGTTCGGGAACATCGGCAAATATCGGTCCCTTAGAGTTTAATTTTATCGCAATGGCGGCAATTAAGCAAATAGGAGAGAAGATCACAACAAGGATTACGGAAAGAATAATATCCAGAAGTCTTTTTAAGTATCGTTCGTACGCTTTTCCTGTAAAAGGATTTCCCATAAACTGTTTTTCTTAGGTTAACCTCTCGTTTTCTGTGCCCTCAAAACTCTCGACGATTTTTTTAATTTTGGAGACTGATGTTTTTTTTGCAACTAAAGTGACGTCACCGGTATTGACAACCAGTAAATTTTCAAGATCGACGCCGACCACCAGCGTACCCTTTTCAAAGTTATAGACAAGATTATCTTTAGAGTCTTTTAAAAGAACCTTACCTTCAACAATGTTATCATTCTTATGTTTTTCCAGTGCTTCTTTTAGTGCTTCCCAAGCTCCTACATCGCTCCATCCAATATCTTCGACAATTACATATGCGCTTTCCTTTTCCAACTGTTCTAGAACGGCATTGTCAAAGTTTATTGACGGCATATCTTTATATTCTTTTTCCAACACTTCTTCGAATGATGGCTTTCCAATACTTTCTTGAATAGCGAGAGTTCTTCTGGAGATCTCAGGAGTAAATCTTTCAAACAAGTTAAGAATAAATTCCGGAGTAGATACAAAATACCCCAGATTCCAACAGTGTTTTTTATCGGTAAAATATTTGTCGGCAAGCGCCTTATCGGGTTTATACTTAAAACCCTCAAAAGAGTAGAAATTGAGGTCTCCTTCCTTTTTTTTGGAATCTCCAAATTTAATCCATCCTAAATTATCAGATGCAAATCTCGGTTTTTGTCCTATAAACACGATTTTATTCTTTTCTTCTTTAATTACTTTTCCTGCAGTCGTTAGGATTTTTTTAAACACATCGAGTTTTTTTACCAGATGGTCGCTCCACAAAATCACAACAGGCTCCACTTTGCCGAATTTATGCGAGATGCACGCTATGGCATATGCGACAGCAGGTCCCACGTCTTTTTTATACGGCTCTCCGATAATGTTTTCTTTTGGGAGAAAGGGGAGCTGTTTGCGGATAGTGTCGACGTACTGTTTTCCTGTTGAGATAAATATATCCTCAGGTTTAAACTCGGGACGCATCCTTTCCACCGTCAACTGAAGAGTGGACTTTTGATCAATCATCTTCTCGAATTGTTTTGGAGATTTTTTCCTCGAGAGAGGCCATAGTCTAGTTCCGACTCCTCCTGCAAAAATAACAGCCTTCATAAGATTAGCTTAAAAGTTTAAAAAGAAAAAAGCAAAATTACAATGTCTTTGACGTAATAAATTGCAATAAATTATTAGAGAAATTCGCCTTATCGAATTGTTTTACTTGTTCCGGACCCTGAGTCTTCGTTGACCTCCTCAGATTGTATGAGATTCTCTCAAATCTTTCAAGAGCGTCCGCTAGTGATTTTTCATTCGGTCTGTCAAAAAACAATCCTGTTTTTCCCTCTATGACGGTCTCAAGAGAGCCCCCTTTCTTAAGAGATATGACGGGAAGTCCAAAAAACTGAGCTTCAAGCGCGACATATCCAAAATCTTCCTCTTGAGATATAATGAGCGCTTTGGCGCTCCTGTAAAGAGATACGAGTTCAGAATCTGAAATGTTTTTGAGAAACTTGATATTTGGAGAAGCGATTGCTTTTAGTTTTTTTTCAAGCGTTCCCTGTCCGACGATGACCAGAGGGACCCCTCTTTTATTAAAAACATTAATTGCGAGTTCGACATTCTTATACGGTTCAAGTCGGGAGACAATTAGAAAAAACTTTTCTGATTTAGTTTCTTTTTTTTTGTTATTTTTTATTTCGGTCCAGTATGAAGTGTCAAATGGAGGGTAGATAACCTCAGAACTGCGTTTGTAATATTGTCGACTTCTTTTTTTTACAGCTTCTGATATAGAGATGATAAAGTCCGGTCGTTGAGCTGCAGCAAAATCCCACATTCGATAAAAGCGTGCGCTACGCCTAAAAAGCGAATTCGTAAGATATTGTTCTGGATTAACCCATAAAAAGCGCGTAGGAGTAAGAAGATATAAAATATGCAGAGTATTGGGAGATGTAACTATTCCCTTTGCAAAAGAAGACGAAACCGAAATCACCAAATCATATAAGGAAAAGTCAAATGACTCAAATGCATATGGGTAAAAGGGAGAGGATAAGACTCTGTTTCTTTTCACAATAGATGGGAGTTTCTGAATAAAAGAGGAAGTTATGGGCAGTTCGGATGCCCACTGTGCTTTCTTAAGGTCAACGTAGGAGGTGAAAAACTGCGCATTCGGAAACAATTCACGTAAAGAAAGAAGCACGCGTTCAACACCTCCCCACTTATCGATCCAATCATAGACAATCGCAACTTTTTTCTTTTTCATACTATTACTTAACCGTAACGCTTTTTGCTAAGTTTCTTGGTCTGTCGGGATTTACTCCTTTTGCAAGCGCGGTGAAGTAGCCAAGAAGCTGTCCAACTACAGCATACGAGATGAGAGTCGCCTCTTTTGTATCCTTTACATTGATAAATTCATCAAAGATGCTATTGTTTTTGCTTGATATTCCTATAACGTACGCTCCCCGAGCCTTTACTTCATAGGCAGAAGATAAAGTATCTTGGTAGGTCTCATCTTCAGGGTTAAGTACGAGAACAGGGGTTCCTGTTTCAATGAGAGCCATGACGCCGTGTTTAAGTTCTCCACCCGCAAACCCTTCAGCATGGACATACGAGGACTCCTTTAGTTTTAACGCGGTTTCGAGAGCGATCGGGTATGACGGTCCGCGTCCAAGGACATAGACATGGCTTTTTTTAGATAGTTTTTTTGCAATCTGTTTGTTTTGTTTTGAAGTAAGAATTTTTTTTATCTCTTCCACCGATTCTAGAACAAGTTTTTTACCTGTTTCAAATTCTCCCCTCAGTGTGTATGCGGTTAAAAGAAGAGCGGCAAGCTTGGTACTAAAGGCTTTGGTTGAAACAACAGCCTGTTCGGGTCCGGCAGAAAGCAGGAGTTGGTAGTCTGCTTGTCGGTAAAGAGTAGACCCGTAGACGTTGGTGAGCGCATAGATTTTAGCCTTTTTTTCTTTCGCGTGTTTTATAGAGGAGATAATGTCTATAGTTTCTCCTGATTGAGAAAGTGGAATTACCAGACTTTCTTTTTTTAGAAAATCTACAAGATATGAGAACTCGGATCCAATAGCAGGGTTAATGTGGCGTTTAGCGATAGTTGAAAAAAGATACGATCCCGCAAGACACGCATAAAATGCCGTACCGCATCCGATAAGATACGACCCGAAAGCTTTATCAATTTTTTGGGCAAGATTACGGATCTCTTTTTCTTTTGTCGCGACGAACTCCGAAAGGATTTTAGGTTGTTCGTGGATCTCCTTTTCCATGTAGTGCGAGTATGCTCCCATCTCCCGTCCCCTGACATCTTGAGAAAAGGCAGTAAGTGCCAGTTTGAGTTCTTTTCCCGATGAAGAGTTGAGGGAGTACGAATTTTTTCCAAACGAAAGAAGGGTTTCATCGTCAAGAAAGTATATTTTTTCAACATCTTTAGGAAAAGCGATGACGTCTGAAGAAAGGTAGAAAGACTTCTTTTTTTTGTCCGTTCCGAATATAAGCGGAGAACTGTTTTTAATAGCATAAAGTTCATTACTCTTTGGAAAGAAAACTATGATTGCATTTAGCCCTTTGAGTTTTTGAAACGTTTTTAGAACTGCTCGTTTAGAATCCTTACTTTTGCTCAACTCTTGTTCGATGAGGTGCGCAACGACCTCGGTGTCAGTTTTTGAAACAAATGAATGTTTTCGAAGAAATTTACTTGCGAGTTCCCGGTAATTTTCAATAATACCATTGTGAACAACGATAATATCGCCTGAACAATCGGTATGCGGGTGAGCGTTGATTTTATTTACTCCGCCGTGCGTTGCCCATCTTGTGTGTCCGATTCCCGTAGAACCCGTGAGTTTTGGATCTTCAGCAAGATTTATTTTTCCCGGCTTTTTTTTAATAGTAGTCTTTCCCTTGCTGGTTACTGCGATACCCCATGAATCATATCCACGGTATTCAAGCAATTTAAGTCCGGATAAGATAACAGAGCTAACGATGGTTTCTTTTCCTGAGTATCCAAATATGCCGCACATAAGCGTAGCTATATTCTAACAGAAGGAAACAAAAGCCTAGAATAAGTTAATCTGGTCGTCTGAAGTCTTTTTCTTTGGTTTTGGAGCCGGAACCGGTCTTTCATTAAAAAAACGTTGTATAAGCGAATTCATCTCAAGTTCTGAAAAACTTTTTTTTAGCTCAGGAGTGAATCCATCAAAACGTGCCTTTTTCATATCAAAAGAGATTTTAGCATCGGTTACTATCTCTGATAGTTGTTTGGCAAGAAGAATGTCTTTTTTGTGACCGAGCAAAATCTTTTTGATCTTTTCCTCCTTAATTTTTGGAAGGCTGGAAAAAATATTTTCTAAGGTTTTATATTGATCAACAAGTCTCGCCGCTGTTTTTGGACCGATTCCTTTTGCTCCTTTGTAGTTATCAGAGGGATCTCCTGCGAGCGCTTTCCAGTCTGGTATTTGAGATGGGTCGACAAATAACTTTTTTTTCACCTCTTCAACGTTATAAATTTTTGTATTACTAAATCCAATCTGAGGACTGACTACAAAAACATTTTCATCCACTAACTGCATAATATCTTTATCTCCGGTTAAGATAAGAATTTTCGTATTTTTGTCCTTTGCTTTTACAACGATCGTTCCAATGATATCGTCTGCTTCTAATCCATCTTGTTCTTCGCGATAAATCTTGGTTTTATCGAGGAGATCTTTAAGAAGTGGAATTTGAGTCCTGAACTCATCTGCCATTTCCGGACGATGAGCCTGGTATTCCTTATGAAGTTTTTGCCGGAACGTTTGAGCAGGAGTGTCAAAACAAACTACGATATACTTTGGATTAAAATCTTGAATTGCTTTATAGAGCATCGTGAAAAATCCATAGATAACATTGGTCGGTATTCCTTTTTTCGTTTTAAAGGGAGGGATGGCGTGAAACGCGCGGTGCATTATGGCATTGCCATCAATGACGAGCAGGGTGTTCATTTGAGTTTTTGCTTTAGTCCTACTATGCTTTCGAATTCGTCCTGATCAAGGCTCTCTTTTTTGACCAGCTCTTTTGCAACTTTTTCCAGAGCCACTTTATTTTTTCTTATAATTGAAACCGCTTTATCATAGCACTCGGTAATGATTCTTTTTACTTCAGCGTCAATTTTTCCCAGTACTTCCTGCGAAACCACATTTTCCTGATAATATGCTTTTCCCATTTGGGTGATATCCATATTGGGTCCGAAATTAATAGGACCAAGATCACTCATTCCGTATTCTATGACCATTGCTTTTGCGATCGTAGTTGCCTGATCAAAGTCATTTGCCGCACCTGTCGTGATTTCACCAAAGAAAATGTCTTCTGCTGCACGTCCACCCATCATGACAGATATTCTTTCCAAAAGATGCGACTTGGTCTCATGGAGCTTGTCAGCAACAGGGGGGATTAGGGTAAACCCAAGAGCCATACCTCTTGAGACAATGGATATTCTATGAACAGGATCGGTGTGGGTCAAGAAATGGGAAACTACCGCGTGACCCGCCTCATGATATGCGGTAAGTTTTTTATCAAGATCAGACTGAAGTCTTTTTTTCTCAGGTCCAAGTTTTACCTTAGTCGCAGCTTCTTCAAGGTCCTGCATGAGTATTTTATCCCGCGCTTCGCGCGCAACAAGAATAGCCGCCTCGTTTAACATGTTTTCCAGATCAGCTCCTGAAAATCCGACGGTTCTTTTTGCGACTTTATCCCAGTTTATGCCGTCAGTAAATGGTTTGTTACGTGCATGAATTTTAAGTATTGCCTTTCTTCCCTCAAGATCCGGATAATCAACGATGATTCTTCGGTCAAAACGGCCTGGTCTTAATAGCGCAGGGTCAAGAAGATCTCCGCGATTTGTAGCAGCAATTACAACAACTTGTTCGGTAGGAGTAAATCCATCCATCTCGACCAAGATCTGATTGAGCGTTTGTTCGCGCTCATCGTGAGAAGGCATGACGCCGACCGAACGAGCTCGTCCAATCGCATCAACCTCGTCGATAAAGATAATGGCTGGAGTATTTTTCTTCGCTGTTGCAAATAAATCCCGCGCTCGTGCAGCTCCAATTCCCACAAGCATCTCCATAAATTCCGAACCTGCAATCGAAAAGAATGCAACTCCTGCCTCTCCTGCAACCGCTTTCGCAAGTAGCGTTTTTCCACAACCCGCAGGACCAATGAGGATCACACCTTTTGGAGTACGCGCTCCAAGTTTTTTGTATTTTTCAGGATTTTTCAAAAAGTCTACAACCTCTTCCAATTCCTTTTTTGCCTCATCGACACCAGCAACATCCTTAAACGTTACTTTGGGGAGATCTTTTGAGAATCTTTTTGCGCGGGATTGTCCAAATGAAAACACCGATTCTTGAGCGCCTTTTGCCTGTCTGAAAAGAAAGATGAAAAACGCTACCATCAGAATGGTTGGAATTATATTTGCTAGAAAATTTACCCAGCCTGCGGATCCTTGAGTATCTTTGACAACCAAGTTGACCTTATCAAGATTTACATTATTGTCCTTAAGTGTCTTTAAAAAACTTTCACCTGTTTCTTTGTACGCAATTGCGAGTTTTTCGTCGTTGTAATAAACAAGTATTTTATTGTCAATAATCTCGACTTTTTTTACTTTTCCTGCTTTTGCCTCCTTAACCACTGTGGTAATTGATTTTTCAGGCATCACCTGTTTGGCTGCTTTTGAAAGGGATTGAAATGCAAAGAAAAGAAAAAAGCCGATGAAAATAATTATGAAAAGAGTTCGGATGTCTACATTAAAACGGAACTCGGTTAACTTTTTCCCTTTGGAGTTATTTCCTTTTTTTTGGGGAGGCATAATGGCTCATTGTACCAAATTTTTGGTAAAATAGCCTGTACGTACACATGAAGACCCTATCTATAACTTCAAACTCGCAGAAAGAAATCTTGGAGGAAACCGTTTCACAATTACGAAAAGGAGGATTAGTTGTGTTTCCTTCGGATACAGTTTACGGGCTTCTTGTGGACGCGACAAATGAAAAAGCCGTACAAAAACTTCTCAAATTTAAAAACCGTCCAGCCGGAAAACCAATCTCGGTATTTACTACATGGAATCAACTTCCTCACCTTGCGAAAGTAGATAAGTTGAGACAAAAGAAATTACATGAACTGTTTCCCGGTCCATATACAATTATTCTATCGTCTAAACATAAAACATCACTCCTGCTTGAATCTGAAGAAAAAACACTCGGCGTTCGAATACCAAATTCGCGTCTTATTGATGAGTTGACAACGCGATACAGAAAACCAATCACTGCAACCTCAGCAAATCTTTCAGGCAATTCACCTCATTACTCCGTTTCTTCTCTTTTTAATTCTCTTTCTGAAAAGAAAAAAAATTTGATTGATCTTGTTATCGACGCCGGAACTCTCCCAAGAAATAAACCTTCTACGGTAGTCGATATGACGAAAGAGAAAATAAAAATATTACGTCGCGGAGATGTAGGGTTGCAAGAAAATAAAGTTAATATTTCTAATTCAGAAAATGAAACGAAAAGAATCGCTAAAAATATTCTCAGAAATATTTCGAAAGAAAAAAATACTAAAGCAATAGCATTTATAATCCGGGGCGAGTTGGGCGCAGGAAAAACTATTTTCGTAAAAGGAATAGGTGAACACTTAGGAATAGATAATATAATTTCTCCGACATATGTAGTTATGTATGAATACAAAACATCACATAAAAAAGTAAAAAAACTTATTCATGCGGACCTTTATACCATCACCTCTCCCGATGAGTTTAAACATCTGGGGATAAAGGAGGCATTGGAGAAAAATAATGTTTTGTGTGTCGAATGGGGAGAAAAAGCAGGTGAGATTCTAGATATTCTTTCCGAGAAAACTCATATCGTATATGTAGATATTAAATACCTAAATCAAAATAAACGGGAAATTATTTATACAGTTTGAATATATGAACATTCTTGCAATCGACACATCCGCCGATGAAACATCTATTGCAATCACAGAAGGAAGAAGAATAATCTCAAATGGAGTATATTCTCAAATTTTGACTCATACCCAATGGGGCGGCATTGTTCCCTCTCTTGCAAAACGGGCTCATCAGGAGCGTATAGATTTAGTTATCGAGGAGGCAAGTAAGCGTTTTTTAAAGGCAAAAGGTGAGAAGAAAGAGAGAAAAACTACTTATCTTAACGAGGCCATGAAATCTATCGATTGTATTGCGGTGACATATGGACCTGGTCTTGCAATAGCGCTTGAAGTTGGGATTCAAAAAGCAAAAGATCTTGCAAAAAAGTACAAGAAAAAACTAATCGCGGTAAATCACATGGAAGGACATATTTATTCTTGTTTTGCTCAAAACAGCAAGGGTAAGCCAGATGTTCCTATAAAATTTCCCTATCTTGCGCTTCTGATTTCAGGAGGTCACACTGAACTCATACTCCTAAAGGATCATCTGTCCTACGAAGTGTTAGGAGAGACTGTTGATGATGCGGCAGGAGAGGCGCTTGATAAAGCGGCAAAGCTTTTGGGTTTTGGATATCCGGGGGGACCTATTATAGAACGGTTGGCAAGCGGCGTAAAAAATAAAGATATCTACAAGCTTCCTAGACCAATGAAAAAATCTCCGGATCTTAACTTTTCATTTTCCGGTTTGAAAACCTCGTTTTACTACATGCTCAAAAAAATGTCTGAAAAAGAAATAAATAAAAACGCGAAGTTTTTAGCGTCAGCATTTCAGGAGGCAGTATTTGAAAGTCTTCTTATAAAAACAGAAAAGGCGATTAATCAAACCGGAGTAACTAATATTCTTGTGGGAGGCGGAGTCGTAGCAAATAAACATTTGAGAAGCTATATGCGTAAACTTGCAAAGAGACATAGCGGACAGGTGATATTTCCACCATTTCCTTATTTGACCGGCGACAATGCGGGGATGATCGGAATAGTCGCTTTCTACAAAGCAGAGTTGGGAAGTTTTTCAAAAGAAAGCCAGATCGATAGAACTCCACGTCTCAGGCTTTCAGAAAAAGCTGTCGGTTGATTAATCCTACTCCGTTTTTTACAATAGAGATATGCTTAATGTTAAGAATCTCAGCGTCATGGTGGGAAAAAAGAAGATTATTAAAAACTTCAGCTACAATTTCGCAAAAGGAAAAATATACGTCATCATGGGGCCAAATGGATCAGGAAAGTCTTCATTTGCCAACGCAATCATGGGTCATCCGTCGTATACTCTCTCTCCACAAAGCAGGATCGCGCTTGGTAAAGAGCGAATCGACAAACTCCAACCTGAAAAAAGATCTGAAAAAGGCATCTTTCTTTCATTTCAGTCCCCTCTTTCTTTAGCCGGAGTTTCCGTACGGGAACTTCTCTATTTGGCCTTAACTAAAAAGAAAGAGCCACTTGCGGTAAGACAGGAAATCACTCAGTATGCAAAAGAGCTTCATATTTCCGAAGAACTTTTAGGGCGTTCATTAAATGAAGGCGCGTCAGGAGGAGAGAAAAAGAAACTAGAAACCCTACAAGCTGCGGTTCTCGATAAAAAAGTCATGATCTTTGATGAAATTGATACGGGTGTGGATGTCGATGCACTTCGGGCGATCGCAACATTCTTAAAAAAACGAAAAAAAGACAAAACCTTTATTTTGATCACCCACTATAACCGCGTTTTGAGGTATCTTATGCCTGACAAAGTCCTTATACTTATGGAAGGAGTACTAAAAAAGGTAGGAGACAAGAAGTTAGCTAAAAAAATCGAAAAGGAAGGATATGAAAAGGCAGTTAACTAACTAACTATATGGCGAGTAACGTAGCACCAGTACTGGATTTTGAATATAAATTCGGGTTTTCAATGCCCGAAAAAAACGTCTTCAAGTCCAAAAAAGGAATTTCTGAAGAGATCGTTTCAATGATCTCAGATATGAAACAGGAGCCTGCGTGGATGAAGGAGTTCCGTTTAAAGTCTTACCGGATCTTTAGAGAAAAGAAAATGCCTGAATGGGGAGCAGATCTTTCTAAAATAGACTTTGAAAATATTTTTTATTTTATCCGGTCCACCGAAACACAGGCTTCCTCTTGGGAGGATTTACCTTCTGAAATCAAAGATACGTATGACAAGATCGGTGTACCAGAGGCGGAGAAAAACTTTCTGGCAGGAGTTAGTGCTCAATACGAATCTGAGGTTGTATATGAAAGTGTAAATAAAGAACTCGAAAAACAGGGAGTGATTTTCTGCGACATGGATACCGGACTTAGAGAACATCCGGAAATAGTAAAAAAATATTTTGGAACATTGATTCCCCCACATGATAATAAATTTGCAGCGTTAAACTCAGCAGTTTGGTCAGGAGGGTCGTTTGTATACGTTCCAAAAGGAGTTAAGGTCACGCTTCCCCTGCAAGCATATTTCCGGATAAACGCCGAACGATTCGGTCAATTTGAAAGAACATTAATCATCGCAGAAGAAGGAAGTTACGTTCATTACATCGAAGGATGTACGGCGCCGATTTACACGACTCAATCCCTTCATTCGGCAGTCGTTGAGATCTTTGTAAAAAAAGGAGCACGTGTGCGATACACCACGGTACAGAACTGGAGTAAGAATATTTACAATCTGGTTACTAAACGGGCAAAGGCTGAAGAAGATGCCGTCATGGAATGGGTTGACTGCAATCTCGGTTCAGGAGTCACGATGAAATACCCAAGCGTGTATCTTACTGGTCGCGGCGCACGGGGAGAGGTTCTTTCCATTGCGTTTGCCGGAAAAGATCAACATCAGGACGCAGGCGCCAAGATGCTTCATCTTGCACCAAACACCTCATCAAGGATAGTTTCCAAATCCATTTCAAAAGACGGAGGAAGGACGTCTTATAGGGGTCTTATTGTTGTCCATCCCGGAGCAAAAAATTCATCGGTATATGTCTCCTGCGACGCGCTTATACTTGATGAAAAATCCCGTTCTGATACGTATCCATATATGAAAATTAAAGAAAGTGATACGGAGATCCAGCATGAAGCAACCGTTGAAAAATTGGGTGAAGAAAAACTTTTCTATCTTACCTCGCGTGGCATATCAAAGGCTGATGCCGAAGGACTTCTCGTAAACGGATTTATCGAACCGATAACAAAAGAGATTCCACTGGAATATTCAGTTGAACTAAATCGACTCATCAATCTTGAGATGATTGGGAGCGTAGGATAAAAGTGAACGATCGCAATGAACAACTCCAAAACTTTTCTAAACTTAAACCTACTGAAACAAAAAAAATTCAACTTTAATAAGCCGGGAAAATACATAGTTTTTTTCCACAATCTTTCAGGAGAATTAATTTTCAACATAAATGCAAAAGGAGTGGATCTTGACATCTATGGATTATATACGGGAAAGGACCAGGATAAATTCATAGTTAAAACACAGCAGAGGCATGTCGCACCAAGCGCACGCTCAAATTTATTAATCAAAGGAGTTTTTGATGATACTTCGAGCTTCCATTACGAAGGGCTAATCAAAATCGAAAAAAAAGCTCAACAAAGTCATGCATATCAAAAAAATCAAAATATAATTCTTGCAGACGGTGTTTTCATAAGATCAGAACCATTTTTAGAGATTCTGGCAAACGAGGTTTTCTGCACTCATGGATCAACAACCGGAAAACTGAATGAAGACCAGATTTTTTTTCTCCAATCACGAGGTCTTAAAAAAACCGATGCCAGAAAAATACTTCTCAAGGGATTTCTGGATGAAATTTACCATAAACTCATGGATGAAAAAATTCAAATTATAAAACCAAAATATGATTGATCCGAAGATCATAAAAAAGGAGTTTCCGGTTTTTAAAAATAATTCCAATCTTGTATATCTGGACAGTGCGAATACTTCGCTGACTCCACAAATCGTTATACACAAACTCGTTGAATATTATGAAAATTATCCTGCGAATATAAAGAGGGGAATTTATTCGCTTAGCGAACGAGCTACCGCAGAGTTTGAGGAGACGAGAAAGGTAATCGCTTCGTTTATTAATGCGAAAAATAAGAAAGAAGTCATTTTCACCAGAGGAACAACAGAGTCTATAAACCTCGTTGCGTATTCACTTGGGAGGAAAATAGTAAATGAAAATGATGAGGTTGTAGTATCTGTTTTAGAACACCATTCGAATTTTGTGCCATGGCAGGTACTTGCTCAGGAAATGGGTGCGGTTTTTAAAGTAATCGATATAAACGATGAAGGAATACTTACAATTGTAAAAGATAATTCTTCAGAGGTTTCCTTGGACGACGTAATTACTAAAAAAACAAAAATTCTCGCACTTGCATACATCTCGAATGTTTTAGGAACGGTAAATCCACTCAAGGAAATAATAAAAAAAGCACGACAGATAAACCCTCACATAGTAGTTGTAGTTGATGCAGCGCAAGCAGTAGCTCATAGACAGGTTGACGTACAAGATCTGGATTGTGATTTTCTTGCATTTTCAGCTCACAAGATGTTTGGGCCAAAAGGCGCCGGAATACTGTGGGGTAAAGAACAACGACTTGAGGAAATGTTTCCATTTCAATACGGAGGAGAGATGATTGAACAGGTGAAAATAGAAAAAACTACATTTGCCAAACTTCCTGAAAAGTTTGAAGCAGGGACGCCATCTATCGCAGACGTCACAGCATTTAAAGAAGCAGTAAAGCTAATCCAAAAACTCGGATTTTCTAATATTCAAAAACATGAAAAAGATCTTGTAAAAAAAGCTAGAGCCCAACTTCTTCATATTTTTGGAAAAGATATTAATATCTACGGACCTCAAAACGAGTTTTCCAGCATCGTGACATTCAATCTCAAAGGGCTTCATCCTCATGATGTTGCATCGCTTTTAAACGACAAACATGTCTGTATCCGCGCAGGACATCATTGCACTATGCCGCTTCACACCAGATTCGGCATACCCGCATCATGTAGAGCGAGCTTCAGTATCTATAATAACGAGGACGATATAGAGGCTTTAATCAAGGGGCTTTTGACTGCAAGAAAACTCCTTACTCATGCTTGACAATTCTTGCAATACAAGTACAATCTTTATAAGCAGGGTTACTTACTGTTATGGATACGACAAGCTCGAACAATCTTAATATTTCTTTTTCATCACCTTCGCAAACTCCTCCTGCCGCTACCCCACCACCAAAAAAATCAAAAACAAAGATAAACAAGAAAACATTCATTCTGCTCGGACTCATTCTTTTCATGATCGGTGCGATCGGCGTCGGACTATATCTCATAAATCAACAGCGGTCATTGCGAGGAGAAGCTGCAGTTTGCACTCTTTCACCGGTCGGACAAGAAGGTGGTTGGGTGACTACGTCGTGTGGTCCAAAAGGACCGGGAGATAAAAGCCCCGACGGTTTCCATTATCAGAGATATAACTGTAAAAATTGTAGAGCTGGTGGTTTTACAGGAAACGTAGATCCAAGGCAAGGTCCACTCGGAAAATATCCGAATGGAGGAGGAGTAGTGCGTTACAAATGTCCACGTACTCAAGCAAACAAGGCTGATCCTGTTGTGATGGACTGGTACCAACGGGGCTGCAATGTAGGTGTTCCGGGTTTTGGTTCTGCTGATCCGGGAGTGGGATTAGTGGATGAGAAATTCTGCGGAATGCAACAAATTGATAAAAACGGAACCTTTTATTCTTACTGGAACTTGACGGATTCAGCCTGTCAGGCAGCTCCTCCTCCCCCTGTTTCTAAAGCGCCAACCGAGACACCGCCACCAGGCGTATCACCTTCACCTACTATCCCAGTCATAACGGTTACTCCCACTGAAGGACCGTCACCTACGCCCACGGCTACTCCAACAGCAACGCCCACAGCAACTCCTACTCTTACTCTAACACCCACTCAAGGACCATCTGCAACACCCGGACCATCGGCAACCCCAACCGCTGGCCCATCAGCTACACCAACAGAAGTAATCCTTGCAAAGAGTACGCCTACACCTACAGGTCAACAAGTGACTCAGGCGCCGACCATTGTAGCAGCCGGTTCTCAGGCAGGGACATTCTTCATGGTAACCGCAGGTTTGATCCTCATGACCCTGTTGTTTGTCTTCTAAACAAGGTATAATTGCTCGATAGAGTGTATAAAGATTTTCTACTGGATCATTACCGAAATCCCCGCAATAACGGGCATTTAAAGAAGAAAACCCACAGCGCGTCCTTATATAACGCCATGTGTGGAGATAGGATACATCTTGAGATTTTACTCTCAGATGACACCGTACAAGACGCTTCATTTACCGGTGAAGGATGCGTAATTTCTACAGCTTCAGCGTCTCTTCTCACAAGCTTCATAAAGAATAAAAAGATCTCAGAGTTGAATAATCTAACCCGAAAGTCTATGATAGATTTAGTTGGTATCGAGGTAAGTCCCGGACGTATCAAGTGCCTTTTACTGCCGTATGAAGCACTGAAAAAGGCGCTGGAATAGTATGAGTGATTTAAAAGTAAAAGATCCAAAAAACCCGTCCGGTCCGACTACTATACGGAGTCTTGTAGTCCATATCGACCGCGACCTGTGTATAGGAGCTGCAACGTGTGCAGCTGTTGCTCCTAAAGCTTTTCACATTGACGATGAAGCCAAGGCAATAATCCTCGATACTGTTGAGGAGGAGACAGATGAGGCCATTATTGAGGCAGCGCGGTCCTGTCCGGTCGCAGCAATCATCGTAAAAAATATAAAAGGAGAAAGGGTTTTTCCCAAATAAATCATGCAAAAGCAAATAACCGAGATAGAGTTAACCGCCCTCGACGACAATCTCCGCGAGTGTCCTTCATGCCAGAAACAAACGCTTTCCGGAATGCCCGGAGGAAAAGACGCGATCTGTGAAAACTGTGGATATAAAGATCCTTGTTGCTACGATTAATTACATCATATGAAAGATTTTCTTTGGAAAATAGGAGGAGAGGCTGGATATGGGATCATGACCACTGGCCTGACATTCTCGAGAATTGCGACCCGTCTCGGATACCACATTTTTGATTACATTGAGTATCCTTCGCTTATCCGCGGTGGCCACAATGCATTTGAGGTGCTGGTTTCAGAACAGGAAGTAAGAGCGCTCCAAAATGAAATTAACTTCCTCATCTGTTTAAACAAGGACACGTACGACTTTCATAAAGCCCGATTGACCTCTTCGAGTGTTGTAGTCTACGACGATGAAGATTTTAAACCTGACGGAGATCACAAGAGCGCTATGGTGCCGTTTACCAAAATACTTAAGGAGGCTCATGGAGAGTCGATCATGAAAAATACAATTGCCTTTGGAGCATCTCTAGCCCTTCTTGACGGTGACATATCAATGCTTTTTGATATTCTAGAGCAGCAGTTTGGACGAAAAGGAGCAGAGATTGTAGAGCTTAATAAGAATTTTGCCCAAAAAGGATACGATCATATAAGAGAGAACTACAAAGATCTCATTCAACCATATCTGAAAAAGCGAGAAGATAAGGAAAAGGCTGTCCTGACGGGTAATGATGCGTTTGCGCTGGCAGCAATCGCAGCAGATTGTAGATTATATTCATCATACCCTATGACACCGTCGTCTTCGATCCTGTCCACCCTTGCTGCGTGGCAGAAAGATACGGGAATCGTGGTAAGACACGCAGAGGATGAGATTTCGGTCATAAATACGGCGCTTGGAGCCTCATTTATGGGCACGAGAGCCGCTGTAGGCACATCCGGAGGTGGATTTGCGCTTATGGTCGAATCTTTGTCTTTTGCAGGCGTGGCAGAGATGCCGATCGTTGTTTTCCTTTCTCAAAGACCCGGACCTGCTACCGGTATGCCGACATGGACCGAGCAGGGAGATCTCTTATTTGCAGTCCATGCAGGACATGGAGAGTTTCCAAAGATCGTACTTGCGCCGGGAGATGCTGATGAGATGATCGAACTTACTCTTAAAGCCTTTAATCTTGCAGATATTTACCAGACACCGGTCATCGTGATGTCAGACATGTGGCTTTCAGAATCTCACAAGTCAGTTGCAACAGAAACGATTAAATCGCTTGTAAAAGCAAACAAGATAGAAAGAGGAAAAACCATTACGGCGCCAAAAGGAGAAGTTTATCTGCGGTACAAATTAGAGTCCGACGGAATATCAGAGCGGCTGATCCCCGGCGCAAAAGGATTTTTTTATCAGGCAAATTCATATGAACATTTTGAGGATGGTCATTCTGCAGAAGATGCTGTTGCACGGCGCCAGCAGGTTGATAAAAGAAATCAGAAAACATCGACCTATCTTGCGGCCCATTTTCAAAAACCAAAAGTTTACGGCGATCCAAAAACTGCCAAAAAAGTTTTTGTTTCATGGGGAAGCATGAAAGGACCGATCCTTGAAGCAATGGAAGATCTCAAAAAAGAAGGGATTGAAACAGCACTGATTCATTTCACTCATATGTTTCCTCTTGATCGTGCACGACTGCAAGATCTTTTTTCTCAGAGCAAAGATTATGTACTGGTAGAAAATAATTCTCATGCGCAGTTTGGAAGATTACTGCGGCAAGAAACAGGAATCGATCTGCAAAAAACGTTATTAAAATACGATGGAAGACCTTTCTGGAAAGAAGAAATTTATAATTTTGTGAAAAGCAACGTATGACAAAGGTAGAGGATTTTGCAGCTTATACTCCCACGTGGTGTCCTGGATGTGGCGACTGGGGAATCGGTGCCGCGATCAAAGCAAGCTTTGCTCAACTCGGTCTTGATCCCTCATCACTCGCGATCATATTTGGTATCGGGTGCTCGGGCAACATGAACGATTTCTTAAACGCTTACGCCATCCACTCTCTTCATGGAAGAGCCCTTCCCAACGCAATAGGAGCAAAGCTCGCAAATCACAAGATGCCGGTTGTGGCGATCGTTGGAGACGGGGATTGTTATGGCGAGGGAGGCAATCATTTCCTCCATGCATGTCGTGGAAATCATGATATCACGGTGATCGTGCATGACAACGGCGTATACGGGTTGACTACCGGACAGGTTGCTCCAACAGCCTTAAAAGGTGCAAAATCCAAATCAACTCCATCGGGGATTATAGAAACGTCTGTTTTCCCATTGACCCTTGCGCTTACCCAAGGAGCTACGTTTGTTGCCCAATCTTTTGCAGGAGACATGAAGCATATGGTCGAGATGATAAAACTTGGAGTCTCTCACAAAGGATTTTCTCTGGTAAACATCCTTCAACCCTGCGTAACATTCAACAAAGTAAACACGTACCAGTATTATTTGGAGCGTAGCTACAAGCTTCCTGAAAATTACGATAAAAGCGATTATAAGCTCGCACTTTCTACGGCAGTTGAGATGAATTATGAAAAATATCCGCTCGGCATACTCTTTCAAGAGGAAAAACCACCCTATCACGAACAGGTGATAAATTATCATAAAGAGAGTAGTCTTATAGAGCGCGCGCCTTTTAGCAACATAGATTTATTAATTAAAGAATTTGTCTGAGTTTGAGGGTTGTCACGCGCAGCGTGACTTAACCCCGTCAAGCGGGGTTGACAATTAGCAATTCTTTATCTATACTGCTAATATGGCATTGTTTAACGAAGCGCCAGAAAAAACACAACTCCCTTTAGTTTCAGTGCGTGACAGCATCGTGTTCCCCAATACTGAAAACGTGCTTGTTTTCGGAAGACCAAAGAGTGTCGCTGCGATAAATGAGTCTCTCAAAAGAGACAAACAGATAATTCTTGTCATGCAGAAAAATCCTGCTCAGGATGACCCGGCTAAAAGCGATCTCCACACCGTCGGAGTACTCGCAACCATAAAAAACATCGTAACCGGTGAAAAAGGTGAGATCAATGCATTGGTCCGCGGTCTTGAAAAGGTAAAGGTCCACGAATTTGTAAAAGAAACTCCATATTACGAAGTAAAAACTTCCAAACTAGAAGATGAAATAGTCGAAGATGAAGAAGTGCAGGCAATGGTCAAATATATTTCTTCACAGATCAAACGCGCGATCAATCTTGGAAAGACAATAGACTTCATCTTCCTTATGAATATTCTGAATATTTCTTCCCCTCAAGATTTCTCCAATCAGGTCGCAATGGTTTTGGATCTTCGTGAAAATGAGAGACAGGGACTTCTTGAAGAATCTAATCTGAAATCCAGACTAAAAAAAGAGGTCGAATATACAAACCGTGAAATCCGCATTCTTGAAATTGAACAAAATATTTCTTCAAAGACCCAACAGAAATTCGAGCAGGGTATGAAGGAGACCTTACTCCGTGAAAAGATGAGGACTATAGAAGAAGAGTTGGGAAGCAAAGGAGAAGACAAAGAAGTAGCATCCTACAAAGAAAAGATCAAGAAAGCCAAGATGCCTCAAGAAGTCGAAGAAAAAGCGTTTAAGGAACTAAAGAGATTAACACAGATGTCGCAGTTTAATCCTGAGTCTTCTTACATCCGCACCTATTTGGACTGGTTGGTGGAGCTTCCATGGTCTATCTCCTCTTCACATGATATCGATATCAAACAAGCGGAAAAAATCTTAAATCAGGATCACTATGGACTTAAAAAGATTAAAGAAAGAATTCTTGAATTTTTGGCAGTAATGGAACTCCGAAAACAACAGGAAGAAAAGTCCAAAAAAACACCGGAAAAACAAACCGGAGACAAGAAACAACTGAAACCAAAAGAATATCAGCCGACCATTCTTTGTTTCGTAGGACCTCCGGGAGTCGGAAAAACATCCCTTGGCAAATCTATTGCCCGTTCACTGGGTAGAAAGTTCGTCAAAATGTCATTAGGTGGAATAAGAGATGAAGCTGAGATAAGAGGACACCGAAGAACCTATGTAGGAGCACTTCCGGGAAGAATAATCCAAAGCATTAAACAGGCAGGAAGTAAGAATCCGGTATTTATTCTCGACGAGATTGATAAAGTAGGACGTGATTACAGGGGAGATCCGACGGCAGCGCTTCTTGAGACGCTTGACCCGGAGCAGAATCACGCATTCTCAGATCATTATCTTGAGGTGCCTTTCGATCTTTCAGATGTGTTTTTCATCACAACCGCAAACATGCTCGATACTATTCCTGATGCGTTACTTGATAGATTGGAAGTCATTCATTTCCCGGGGTACACAGAAGACGAGAAGTTTAATATTGCAAAGCAGTATCTGATCAGAAAACAGCTTGACGCCCACAGTCTTCCAAAAGACATTAATATTAGCGACAACACATTAAAGACTATCATACGGCGCTATACGAGAGAAGCAGGAGTCCGGGAACTCGAGAGACAGGTTGCGACCATCTTTAGAAAAGTAGCACGTGAAATCGTCGAGAAAAAAGCCACAAATAAAGCAGTAGGGATGACCGAGATCTCAAAATACCTTGGTCCTTATAAGTATCAGTCTCAGATGATCGAAGAGAAGGACACTATTGGAATCTCAACAGGACTTGCATGGACGCAGGCTGGTGGAGACATATTATTCATCGAGGTTGTAATAATGCCGGGTAAAGGAAATATCACGCTTACGGGTCACTTGGGAGATGTCATGAAAGAATCATGTCAGGCTGCGCTTTCCTATATAAGATCCCGATGGGAGATGTTTGGACTAAACAAAGACTTCTTTAACAAAATCGATATCCACGTACATGTGCCGGAAGGTGCTGTACCAAAAGACGGACCGTCAGCAGGTAATGCTATAGCAACCGCCATGGTATCAGCGCTCACAAAGATCCCGGTACGTCGCGATGTCGCAATGACAGGAGAAATCACTTTAAGAGGACGCGCTCTTGAAGTCGGTGGAATTAAGGAGAAAGTGATTGCCGCACACCGCGCACACATTAAAACTATAATCCTTCCTAAAGACAATAAGAAAGATCTCGAAGACATACCGAAGTACGTGCTTGACGACTTGAACTTTATATTCGTCCACAACATCGACGAAGTCCTAAGAAACACATTAGTATTCCCCCAAAAAACACAGCCATTCCCATTACTGCACAAGTTCACTCCCCTCAAAAAAGAAAAAGAAATAAACTAAACCTTTCTAAAGTTGGCAAACGAGTTCATTTTCAACGACTTGAATAGTGAGCTATTTATCGTAAAATAGCCATTACTATGTCATCAAAATTAAGGAGCCAATCCTCTCAAGAGAAACCACTCCAACAGTACATGTTGAACGCGAGACATTTAATTCAAATTGACAGTATTAATGTTGTAGAACAACATCTAATGTCATTCGAACAAGAGAACTTATTAAAGAGAATGAAAACCGGAAGTGGAAAAGAAATTTTCGATTTTCTTCAGAGTAAAATTGATTCAATCCCACCAGCTAATACAACAGATATTTTAAGACAAATACTTGGAAATCCAACAGTTACTGACCTGCGCGCGCTACAGTATAGAATTCTTCAAGAAGATTGGGTTGCTTTGGAAAAAGTCTACTTATACTCTCTTCCGGACAGAAAAGATCATACCACTTTTTTTACAAATAAATTTTTAATGATAGTTGTTTATAGAAAAGGCATTGATGGTCGATGGATAGCCGGGTACAGCTCTGCAATTCCTGTAAAACATGCCCACGAACTTTTAGGATCTATTCACAATAGATTATTAAATAAGAAAAGGGATCAACAAGACTCTGATAGTAAGGCTCAGCTTCAGGAAACAAAGAGCGCGTCTTTTTTCTTGAAAATACCTCCCGAAGAAGAAATATATGTTATCGATACGAATGTATTATTGCAAAGTCATGATTTTAGAAATTATTCTTTTTCAAAGAAGAGATGCTCCATAGTAATACCTAGCGTAGTTATCCAGGAGATAGATAGACTGAAAAAAAACCCAAAGTTAAAAAAGAAATGCCTTTCAATATCTAAAATTATAGATTCACTCTTTAGGAATAATAGCGATTCAATTCCCATGAAATTAATCAACAAAGGAAAACTAAGAATAGTTCTAGTCTTACTAGAGCCATTAGTCTCATCTTACCCACCGGGTTTTACTTTTGAGAATCCTGACGATAGGATAATTATGTATGCAAAATCCATCGCTCTACAGAACAAACAGAATAAAGTGACAGTAGTTAGTGCGGATACAAACATGCGACTCAAGAGTAAAATCGTAAAGCTAGATTCTCTTCAATTTAAACTGAAGATCAATCATTGATCTAAACGCCTAAAAAGATGTTTCTTACGCGTTGCGCAGTATTAAATAAGTGATAGATGAGGGGGTTGAAGACGAGGTCGTACGTTCCTACCATTTCTGTGAATTTGCTGCCATAGCCTTCCTTAAAGCGAGTAAATCCTGACCAGATATTCTTCTGATCATAATCAGGAGGTAAAGATCCCCACATATCAAAATTCTTAAATCCTTTTTGTTTTCCATATCTTATCGCTTCCCACATTAGCAGATTAGTCGCCATAAGATTTTTCATCTCTTCAGAAGATCCTCCGTATGGATAGTAGAGTGTGTCTTTATGATAAAAAAGTTCGTATGCAGCTAGGGGAGTCTTCTCATAAAATGCAACAAGTATGGCTGCGTTGTTTTCCTTTAAAGCTTCAAAGATAGCTTGATGATATTCCTTCGTGTGGCCAAAGTATTTTTGCCGTTTGGTAGTTTCAAAATAAAGCTTGATAAATATTTCAAAACCTTCGTAGCTTGTCATCTCACGGACAGTTACTCCTTTCTTTTGTGCAAGTCTTACGTTGTATCGGGTCTTCGGCTTCATCTGTTTCAGTAGTTCGTCTTCTGAAGGAGTAAGATCAAGCGTCATCGTCCATTTGGGAAACAGAGTATAAGGAGAGGGTTTCAACATGGAACTTGGAACTTGAAGCTTGGAGCTTGCTTTGGTGTTTGGCTCGAATTTTACAAAGGCAAGTTTTCCTTTGTGGGCAATCTCTCTGAGATGATCAAGTAGTTCTTTCGACGGAAAGTTAGAGCGTGGGACGTATCCGACATGCTTCCCTGTGTAGGGAATTGGGTGACGCGTCAGTTGATAAACGTTGACGAGTTTGCTTCCTTTGAATTCACCGATGCGGTATACATCAACCCCCATTTTTTTACGCGCCTCTCCCCACGCCCACAGCTGCATTGGATGAGCAGCAACTTCATCATACGTCTTCTGATCAAATGTATCCTCTAGAAGTCTTATCATAGGTATTTTTTGAAAAAATTTATAGTTGCCTGTTTAGCTATTTGTCCATGTTCCTTATTTTCCTGAAAACCGTGTTCTCCATTCTCTACAGTAACTAACTCTCCATTTTTCAGATTTTTCACATACTCTTCGGAGTCTGAAAAAGGGACGTAATCGTCATTGGTTCCATGGACGATTAATGTTGGTATGTCTATCTTTTTTAAAGCCTCATAGGGAAATATACCTTCCATTTCATCATACAGATGTTTACCTATCGCAAAATTATGACTTCCGATCGTACTCCAACCTTTTTCTTCAAAATCTTTTTTTATACGTTCTTTTTTATCTTTAAGCCACGAAGTTATGGGATTTAAAAAAGTATGGTCATAATTTAACGAAGGGTTCCATAGACATAAGCATTTTAGCTGACCTTCATTACTTGATGCGTATAGAGCTGCAGTAGCCCCTCCAAAGCTTGCTCCTACTAACCCGACTGAATTATAACCCTTGGCTTCTACCTCGGATAGAGCAGCTCCTAAGTCTTCAAGCACGCCTTTAATACTCATATCTACTGATTTTCCTTCACTCTCTCCATGTCCTCTAAAATCAAAACGCAATACCGCAAAACCATTTTGCACCAGCAGGGGAGAAAACTCAGTGAAGATCCCTTCCTCTTCTTTATCAACGGTAATTCCATGAGCTAAGACAATTGCTTTATTCGTTTGTCCGTCAGGTGTTTCCCATATTCCGCATAATGTTAATCCATCGTTTGTTTTAAAAAATACTTTTTCTTCCATATTAAATTTCAAGTTCACATACTAATGGTAGATGATCGGATACATCTACGTCAGGACAATAATGATTGGTTACTTTTATGTCAGGACTTACGAAAATCATATCAACGACTGATGTTGCATAACCACCATCCTTTTTTCTTTTCATATTAAACGTACTTTTGAGTTCATCTTTGAAAACATTCTTTAAATATTTCTCGATATTTCTAATAGTTTCGGTTTCCGGCCGTACATTAAAATCTCCGGCTAGAATAACGTTCTTTTCACCTTTAATTTTATCAACTATCATCTGGCTCATCTTCAAACGTCTTTCATTATCTTCTCCATCGAATCCCCAGATTCCATGAACGTTGATGATAGTAAGTTCCATATTATTTACTTTGATCTCTATTTTTTGAAATGCCTGTGGTATCCGGGTAAAGTCATCTTTGGCAAGTAGCTCATCATGGTTTACGTGACCATAGGGGACATCAAAGAATGTATTACTGTGGGAAGTTATCGGGAACTTCGAATAGACTGCATTTCCATGTTCGGTTTTAACTCCCTGCATGATTAAATTGACCTGCGAATCAAAGACTGAAAAAGGATAGGCGAGCTCTTTTTTTAAAATCTCAGTGGTGTGAAATTTCTTGTTTGGGTTGTCGGTATCACTTTCTTGCACTTCCTGAAGCGCCATAATATCGGCATCCTCTTTTTTTAGAAACGCCAACATCTCATCAAAAAGTTCTCCACCGTGAAGGGTATTAAGTGTCAGGAATTTAATCTTCATTTATTGTGAAACAGCAGACTTGATAATACGAAGAGTTTCTTTTGCGCTTTTTTCCCAAGAGAATTTCTTCACTCTTTCCAGTCCTTTATCAATGAGTTTTCCTCGCAGTTCCGGATTTTTCGACTCTTCCATTCTTTTTACAAGTTCATTCACGTTTTTCGGATCAAAGTATAGGCATGCATCTTCACCTACTTCCGGGAGACTCGAGGTGTTAGAGGCGATTACCGGGCAACCATACGACATTGCTTCAAGTATCGGGATACCAAAGCCTTCATAAAAAGAGGGAAGTACGAAGCCGTGGGCATTCTTGTACAGATTTACTAGTTTATCGTCTGAAACAAATCCCTCAAACGTTATTTCTTCTGTTAACTTAAGTTCATCCACCAGACTAAAAATGTCTTCAAAGATCCAACCCTTTTTTCCTACAATCTTCAGTTTATACTCAGGATTATTTTTTTTGAACTCGTTGAAAGCCTTGATAAGTGCTTTCAAATTTTTTCTCGGTTGAAGCGTACCTACATATAAGAAGTAAGGTTCTGAAGAATTTTGAGCTTGGAACTTGGAGCTTGGAACATTCTTCTCAAAACCGTTATAGATCACGCTTATTTTATTCTCAGGAACGTTGTAGAACTTCATCAGATCCTTTTTGGTATTTTCAGAGACAGCGATTACCTTCTTTGCTTTTTCTACACTGTACTTGGTCCAGTGGGTAAGTTTATGTAAATCTTTTTTAAGAAACTCTTCAGGATAGTAAAAATAAGAAAGATCATGAATAGTTACCACAAGCGGTTTGGAGAGATATCGGGGCGCATAATGTGCGGGAGAAAAGAACACGTCAAGATTCGTATTTTTAAGCGCTAGCGGGAGAGATATTTGAGACCAGAGAAATGACGGTCCGACTACTTTGTATTTAAAATCTTTGGTTTCTGGAGGAAGCGAAGCTTTGGGTTTTTCTTTTAGAAATATTTCAAACTGAAGGTTAGAACTTGCTTGCTTTTGAAAATACGATAAGAGGTTTTTTGTATACACTGAAACACCAACCAGCTCATCTACATTTGCTTCGTTTCCATCAATTCCGATAATCATAGATTCATTAAGAGTTCTCCAGAATAGAAATCATTTCTTTATAATATGAATTCCATGAAAATTCACCTCCTCTTTTCAAACCTTTTCTTTTAAGCTCTGCTCTTAATTTCTGATTTGTAGTAAGAAGCCTCAGGCAATGTGAAATGTCGCCTACATTCAAGGGGTCAAATAAAAGACCTGCGTCTTGAGCGATTTCCTTTAAAGAAGAGGTGTTTGAGGTTGCAACAGGTGTTCCATGCTGCATAGCCTCAACTACAGGGTATCCAAAACCTTCCCAGATAGAAGGAAATGTAAAAAACAAACAAGACTGATAAAGTGCGTGGAGAGTTGGTTCGTCGACAAATCCGAGAATTCTAGTATTTTTTACCGGTTGGACTTGCTTGCCCCAGCCATAGCCTCCTGCAATTACGAGCTCAACGTTTTGAAGATTTAACTTTTCAAAAGCTTCTATTAACCGCTGAATGTTTTTTCTTGGTTCCAGTTTTCCAACCGTCAAGATGAAATTTTTCTTCAAATCCAGTTTCTGCTTCATCTGTTTTATTTGTTGAGGACTTACTTTCTGAACTGTTACTCCGGGATAGACTCTGTGTATTTGCGAATTGGTGTTCGGCAAATACTCCCGCGCGTCCTTCAGCGTTGCATCAGAATCTGCAAAAATAACAGAGCTTTCCTGAGATACCCATTCGAGTCTTTTTTTTTGAGTTTTTAAAATCTTAGTGTCAACGGTCTCAGGATATTTAAATACTGAAAGGTCATGGATTACAGTTGCTTTCCTGCATGACGCAGGTGGCTCTGTCCAATCTGAACTGATAAACCAATCCAATTTTCCGGTCAGACGGGTAACAGGAAATATATGAAGATCGTTCCACAGATAAGAAAGAAGGGTTGGAGGAAATGGTAGTTGAGCTAATTTAAATCCAGATGAAGAAATTTTGTTTCGAATTTCTTTGCCAAGTTTACGACGAAAGCCGGAAAAGAAGAAAACCCATTCATGCTTTGTTTTTTGAGTACAAATTACATTAACGAGTCCCTCTATAAAACGGCCAACTCCGGTTCCCTCGTATACCACTTGTGAAATATCCAAGCCGATTCTCATACTGTTTTATTCGAACGGATCTGCTGATAGGCGATTTCAAGCTGTCCGGCAATTTTTTCCCAGTTGTATTTTTCCTTAACTAGTTTATAAGCGTTCTTCCGTATATTTTCATAAAGAGATTTGCTGGAGAGTATCAAACTTATTTTTTCTACAAACTTTTCAGGCGTACTTGCAAAAAGAACATTTTTTTCATCTTTTACGTCAAGTCCTTCGACTCCGATTTTTGTCGAGATAACAGGTAAACCGGATGCCATCGCAGCAAGGATCTTAAGCCGTGTTCCTCCCGGTCCGAAAATAGGAGCAATAAATAGCGTAGACGTCGTATAGAGTCTTTTTACGGTTGCCGTATCGCTGTGTTCAATATCAACGTATTCCACATCATTTTCCTTTGCGATCTTTTTTGCGTGCTGCCCTGCGATTATAAGTTTATATCGGGGAAACTTCTTCTTAAGGAGAGGGTGGATTTTTTCTATAAGGTAATTGGCAGCTTCCACATTCTGAAGCCATGAAAAATTTCCCTGAAAGAGTAGAATCGTTTCCTTATTGTCCTTGGGTTCCAATTTATCTATTAACATGTCTTCTCCTGCACCGTTTGGTATAACTACCGGGCGTATAGAAGACTCGATGTTTGAAACGATGGTCTGATCAAGATCCGAAACCGTTGCGACAAGCGACGCCTTCTTCCAATAGAATTTTTCCCAGAATTTTAATTTGAATATATCTAAGGCAAGGAAAATCCGGAAGATCCACGGAAGAGTCTCTATGAAGTGTTGATACACTTTAAATTCAATTGTCTGCTCAACTAAAAGAATAGGAACTTCGGTTTGTGGAATATGAGGCATCACGTAAAAAGTCTCTGAATGAATTACGTCAAAATGTTCCTTAGACAGTAAATCCTCAAGTACCTTTTTTGCCTCCGGTGAAAAGTTTCTTACGATGAGAAACGGTTGAAAAGAAAAAAGCGACTTTAATATATTTTTAGGCTGCCACGGATTTTCAGATCTTTTACACAAATAGACTTTTTCACAATATTCCTGAAGATGGGAGACGTATTTTTTATCGTGATCAGTTTTGTATAGCGCAACAAGAACAATATCGTTTTTTTTGCTTAAGTATTTTAGTAGGTTGAAGGTCCGTATCTGTCCTCCTGAAGCCGGCGGGTACGGAAGGTACGGAGTCACCATCAAAATTTTCATACCACTTCGTTTTCAAATTTAAATTCTAAACAACTTCGAGGCATGACACTATAGATTGGAGCTTGTAGGGTACACCTCGTAGCCATTATATAAATGATACCTTTCAAATTATGGCGTAGTGGTGTCATAAAGCGAAGATCGCAAATTGATTGTTTTCAAAAAGGACAGCGTACACCTTCTCCTTTTTTATTTGCGAAATAACATCCTGTTTCGAGGTGACAAAGTATTCATAGCCGTCATTTTTAAGATCGGGCAACGATTTAAAGACCGAAGGTGATCCTTCTCTTTCCGATAGATACAAAAGGGTAGTATCACCCAAAGTATCTGTTACGATTTTACTGTTTGACTTGGTAAGATCGCGGACAACCCTTGCCATATTGACCTGATCTTGTGAATAGTTAAAATAGCCCCTTACATGATAAAAAGAGATGAAAAATGAAAATCCAAAGAGTCCGATGATAAGTAAAAAGGTTACCATCTGAGAAATGAATATCTTATTGTGAGCTGCGAAAAGGTTTACGCCAATTCCAATAAGGGCAGCAAGTGCAGGGAGAATAAGCGTTTGATAATATTCATGTTGGACATTCCCACCTTGAAAAACAAGAATATACACGAGAGAGGAAAACCACAAGCTATGAATGAAATAGCGTTTTGGCTTGATAAAAAATCCTAAGACAAAAAAGACTGTTAGATACCCACCGAGAATAATATTGTTTATTCTTTCAAAAAAAATCCAACGGAAAAAAGACGGTTTAAAGAAAATATCTTGCAAGCCGCCCGTAGTATTAACATACTTCATAAGCCACGTGATGGTTCCTTCGGGACAAGTGGGACAGCTGGGGATACCCGCAGGGTACTGACTGATATAAAGAGTCCAGAGTCCATAGGGTATTGCCGTTGCGATAAAAAATAAATACGGAAGTATCTTTTTGTGTATATTCCAGCGGTATTTAATAATAAACAGTGTGAGGAAAGAAAAGGAATAAAAAATCACTGTTGGTTTTGCAAGGACACCGATTATAAAGAATAACAGAGCGAGCGAATACGAAATGGTATTTCTTACTTTGTTTTTTCCAAAAGTAAAGAAATAGAGAAATAGCAAGGCAAGGAATGTAAATGCAAGCGCCGTAGTTTCAGGGAGAATGACGCGGGAGAAAAAAACAAAAAAGGGGAAGACCGCGTAGGTGAAAGTCGCGGCAACAGCTGCAATTCTTCCGGTTTCTTTTAAGAGAAAGTAATACAGGATTCCAATAATGCTCAGGGAGAAAAATATCGTGACGAGTCTTCCATATATTTCAAGAGACGTAAGGGGAATGTATTTCCACAAAGCTGCAATGATCGCATTGTAAACCGGAAATTCTACGAATCGGTATCCTTGAGGATTTTCCAGACCTGACTGAATGTTTGAGAAGTCATGGTATCGTGGCTTTAACAGGTTGAAGTCTTTCGTGGCAAAATTTCTTGCAACAGAGGCGGTATCTGCTTGTCTCCATGAATGAAAATCTCCAAGAGGTGCGCTTATTTTGTAGAGTCTAAAAACAAGAGCTAGGAGAAGAATAACTCCAAGAAGTATAAAGTCGATCCTTTTAAAAAGCTTACTTGGTTTTTCTTTTTTCATATTTTTTTACAGGGTTAGACTGAAGACCGATAAGACCGACATAAAGACCGGCTACCAGCCAAAAATTGTACGCTACTTTTGATGCTTCAAAAACATCAATATATAAGCCGTTTACCAAAAGAGCAAGAACTCCAAAGGAGAATGCGTAATAAATATACCGCATCTCGCCTGTACTGGCTCTTGCTGCCTTATTTACATATCTTACGAGAGATGCGAGGAGGAATACAAAAATACTAAATCCCAGGAGTCCAAATTCACCGAGCCACCTTAAGAAGTCATTATCTGTCGCCTCGGTGATTGACGATGCTCCTGTTCCCAAAATGGGGTTATATAAGAACGCTCCTATTGCCCGTGGCCATTCAAGTTGAAGACGTGTCGCGCATGAGATGTCGCAGAGGACGGTCCGCTCGGGTTTAATAAACTGGGAGATATAGTCCGCTCTTTTCTGAATCTCAATCATATTGACGGCCTTTCCTTTCCTTTTTGCTTCATCAATTGCCTGTTCAAGTGCGATCTGGCGTATTTTTGCAGGATCTACCGCAATCGACTTTTTTGATAGGGGGACTTTTAAACCACCAGCAGGAAGCTTTTTTACGGTAATAAGCTGGTCAATATTTTCCTGACCGGTCTTTGAATTTACGAAAACCGTTTTGACCTGAAACATCTGTTGAAAACGTTTCGTCATGTCTCCTGTTATCAGTAGTAGAATGGCGGTCAAGACAATTATGAGAGCATATAATTTAAACTTTCTTAAAAATAACAAAAACGCTGTAATAGAGACTAAGTAGCCCCCGAATGAAGATCTTGCGGTCGTATAAAGAAGTACCAAAAGAGAGAGAAGGAAAAGTAAAAAGTATCTCTTTTTCTTCGTATAGAAAAAAAATCCCAGTATGATAGGCATTGAAAAAGTAAGGTAGGCTGCAAGGTCAAAATGTCCACCAAAAGTGGAGTTGACTCGGTCCTCCGGATTTAGCGTTAGAAGTCTGCCATCGACGTATGCTGGATTCATTGACTGAATTGAAGGAAAGGCGAGGAATTTTTGACCCAGTGCATATACGCAAACTACGAAGAGCGTCCCCAAGTACACTCTTAGATATTGTAAAAAGTTTTTTTCCGAAACCACCGCCGATGAGGCAATAAAAAATATTGCCATGTATTGGATTCGTCTCAAGCTGTGAAGCAGGCCAACGTTATGGACCACGACAGTGTTTTGAATGTATGCGCCATAGGCAAAAGATAAGAAGACTGCGCCCCAAAAAAAGATCACAGGGATAAGGAATTTAGTATTAAGGCGTATCTTTCGGCGAAGCCATTGGATAAAAAAAACAAATCCGATAACGATCGGCACAAGATCATCGTATCGTATCTTTATATACGTATATTCGACATGCTGAAGAGGAAATTTCGGAAGAAGCGGCACGATAACGATATACAAAAGAAGGAAAAAATGGACAAGATTATCGTCAATCTTCTTGAGTAAGTTTAAGAGCTTTTTCATACGTTTCTATAAGGTATTTATTGCGTGTAGCCCGTCCCATTGCAACAGAGATTACTGCCTTTAATTGTAGCATAAACTTAAGCAGATTAAGCTCAAGTTTGGAGCGGTGTGTCCGATATAGATAGAGAAATCCGCCATATACCTGCAAGATCGGGTAGGTTCTTCCCCTTGAGGAAGCTGATCCTAGGTGAATAAACTGTGCCTGAGGGTAAAAAAAGACCTTGTAGCCTTGTTTTTTTGCCCGATAAAGAAGATCTATCTCCTCCATATACATAAAGATTTCCTCGTCAAATCCTCCTAGTTTTTGAAAATACTCTTTTTTTGCCATAATACAGGCACCTGAGACCCAATCTACCTCCTTCGTAGCGTTGGGAGAATAGCGCGTGAGATTCCAGTGGTCGCCTCGCAAAAAGAGCGCTCCAAAAACAATGGGGAGCGTGTAAAAAGGACCACAGGAGGGTTGGGGAGTCATGTCTTTATTCAGGAGTTTTCCCCCTACAAAGTCGACCTTATTGTCATTTTTATAAAACTCGAATAATTTTTCAATCGCATCCTCAAGTGCAACAGTGTCGGAATTTAACAGGAGGATATATGGCGCTTTGGTCTGCTTTACACCCTGATTGTTTGCTTTCCCGAAACCGATATTGGTCTTGTTTTGTATGAGTTGAAATATAGAAGGGTGCGAAAGTTGGAATTTCTGAAGCATCTCCAGACTACCGTCTTTGGAATCATTATCCACGACTACAATTTCATAGGACAAAGCTGTTTTTTCAAGCGACTTGAAGATCGACTCAAGGCAGTTTTTTGTGACTTCACGGGTGTTGAAAGAGACTATTACGATCGATAGATCCGGTGATTTCATGGAATTTAGTATAATTATACTAGACTTATGCCTCCGTAGCTCAGTGGTAGAGCACACGTTTCATAAGCGTTAGGTCAGAGGTTCAATTCCTCTCGGAGGCACCATCAAACTTTCTTGGAGTTGGGAATCATGGATTTGGAGTGGGAGATGCGGATGGTTGGTCTCCTGCGCAGTCCATACAGTATGTTGAGATGCCATCTGTCACAATGGTTTTTTCTTTCTCCTCGATGTTCGAATCTCCGGGATTTGGATTCTCTACGTATTTATCGCTGTCTTTAGTAACCCAGACTTTTTTCTTTTCCGTTTTAATTGAACCTGAGCCGGTTTTACCGTCGGTTCCTCGAATAAAGTATTCAAAGCGGGTTGGACATGCTCCACCTGGTTGGTCCTTCGGTTGATCCTGACCTTGAGGTGTTCCTGTAGTCCAACATACCTGTCGTCCCACGACGTTGGCAGGACGTATAGGTTTGAGATCCGGTTGGTCTTTCAGAACGTGCGTCATGATTCCATTCCAGATGGGAGACGCTCCGGTGAGACCCGACGTAATATAAGGATTCATTGGCGTATTGTCATTGTTTCCTACCCATACTACGGTGAGAAAATTAGGCGTATATCCGATAGTCCAGTTATCTTTTTTGTCATCAGTTGTTCCTGTTTTTACTGAGACAGTATGTCGTGGAATAACCAACTGAGAAGTAGATCCAAAGGCCTGAGATCGGGCAAAATTATCAAGAAGAATGTGCGATATAAGAAACGCTGTTTCCTGAGAGATTGCGCGTTTTCCCTGGATTGCAAGGGAATTAGGATGTTTAAGAGGTTTGCGGACATCCTGTATAAAATTGGGATCTTCGAATTTATACAGTTCTTTTCCGGATTTATCCTGCACCTTTAATATACTTACCAACTTCTGTGGTTTTCCACGGTTTGCAAATGCAGAAAATGCCTGGGCCATTTCTGTCATTCTTAACTCGCCACCACCTAAAGTGAGAGAAAGTCCATAATTTGAAGGATCTTTAAATGAGGTTATTAAAAATGCCGGTGCAGAAGCCACAAAAGTGCGCACGCCGTTGAGTGAAAGCATTTTTACGGCCGGAATATTATACGAGTTTCCCAGAGCGAGACGTAGTGGGACCGGCCCGTGAAATTTACCATCGTAGTTTACAGGACAGTATCGTTTGGGTACGCTTGGAAAACAGGTTGCGACGTCAAGAAAGATAGTCGCAGGAGTTACAATTTTTCGGTCGATGCCGATCGCATAGTTAATAGGCTTTATAGATGATCCAGGTTGACGAAATGCGGTTGTCACATTAAAAGCGCCTGAGGGTGATGCAAAATAATCGGTTGATCCGACCATGGCTAAAATCTCACCGGTGGGAGGCCGGGTCACGAGACTTGCTCCGTTTGAGACCTGATATCCTTTCAGATCTTCGATTTCCTCACGTACTATCTTTTCCGCTTCCTCTTCAATATCAAGATCAAGAGTGGTCGTTACTTTCAAACCGCCCTCTTCTACAGTTTGAATTCCGAAAGCCTCTTCAAGCTCCCTTTTTACATGAAAGACAAAATGTGGCGCTTTTATATTGGTTTCAGGAGGATTTACATCCAGCTTTTGCGCAACCGCCTGATCATACGTTTTTTTGTCAATATACTTTTCGTCCAACATTTGTTGGAGCACTTCATTTCTACGTCTAAGGGAAAGCTCTGGATTGTTATAAGGCGAATAGAGAGAAGGCGCTTGCGGAAGACCTGCAAGAAAGGCCGCTTCATGAAGTTTCAGATCTTTTGCATGTTTATTGAAATAAGACCGTGCGGCAACTTCGATACCATAGCTTTGGCCTCCGTACGGTACTTCGTTGAGATACAGCTCGAGAATCTCATCTTTTGAAAATATCCGTTCGGTCCATACGGCAAGGATGATTTCCCGTACTTTTCTTCGGATCGTCCGCTCCGGTGTAAGAAGTGCCGACTTAATAAGTTGCTGAGTAAGCGTTGAACCTCCCTGAAGTTTTCTGTTCACTACCATTTCTTTTGCCGCCCGGAGTATTCCTCCGAATATCGAAACTCCTCCGTGTCTGTAAAAATCCTTATCCTCAATCGAAATAGTTGACTGGGAGACATAAGGTGGAAGATCTTTTAACTTGACTGCAGTCCGATTTTGTTCCTTATAGATTTCGTACAGAAGTTTTCCGTTTCGGTCATAAATCTGCGTTGACAGGGGGATCGCCTTATAGTCGATAAGCTTGTAAGGATTGGGGAGTTTGAAAAAGATAAAGAAGTAAATGAAAAGGACAAGTCCGATTCCAAAAGCGCTTGTTATAAGAGTTTTTCTGTCGGCGTTCTTGATTTTTTCTATAGGATTTTGCTCTGGTTGTTCCATAAAATTTGATTGTATCAGACTTCAAGTCGGGGAAAAAGGACAGGCGCTTTTTTAATTTTCCCTGTTGTTGAACTGATAATTTTTTCTGCAGTCTCCGGTAAAAAAGGCTGAAGTCGATGACCCACCAGATTAAGAGTGTTCAAGATATCCTTTAGGAATTTTGCCCTTTCTGTAGAGTTTTTTTTCCATGGCGTAAAATCATCCGTTTTTTTATTCAGGGCTTTTAAATCTACCCAGATCAATTCGAGCATCTTGTGAAATTCAAAATTATTAAAATGTTTGCGTAGGTCTCCTATGAATACGTCTTCATGTTTCTGTTGGTTTAATTCCACTCCGTCTTGTTCAGCAATATGAGTTATACGCAGGAGGAGGTTTCCCAGTTCGTTTGCAAGATCAGAAGAGTACACTTCCTGCATTCTTGATTCAGAAAAATCTCCATCTTCAGTGGATGGAATTTCACGGAGTAAATAATAACGAAGGGCCTCAACACCAAATTTTTTAATAAGTAAGTTTGGATCAATCACATTTCCAATAGACTTGGACATCTTTTGTCCGTTGATTGTTAGATATCCATGGACAAAGAGCTTTTTCGGGAGTGGCAATTTAGCAGAGGTAAGAAATGCCGGCCAGAAGATTGCGTGAAATCTTGTAATTCCTTTTCCAATCACGTGGACATCAGCGGGCCACCACTTTTTGTATTTTTCTTCATCCCATCCGTATCCGACTCCCGATTGGTAAATGTTTAAAGCGTCGAACCATACGTATATACGTTGAGTATTATCGCCGGGAACAGGAACGCCCCAATTTTTCGCTCTTTCATTAGATCTAGATATGCTAATATCATGGAGATCATTCTCAATGAAGGATAAAACCTCATTTTTTCTTTTTTGAGGAACGATCTCCAACTCACCGGATTCGATGATTTTTTTAATCTGGTCTTTGTACTTTGAAAGTCTAAAAAAATAATTAGTCTCTGCGACTATGTCGAGTTTTTTTCCTGGATGTTCAAAACATTCTCCGTTTTTATCGAGCTCGTCCTTAGTGTAAAACATTTCACACCCGACACAATATAATCCCTCATAGTCTTTCTTATAGATGTCTCCGTTTTTTTCACAGAGTTTCCACAATTTTTGACTTGAAGGAAAATGCCGTTCCTGATTAGTACCCCGTTGAAACACGTTGAATTTTACATTGAGATTTTCAGCTAAATTCTGAAATAGGGAGGCATGGTGATCAATAAATTCTTGGATTGGTTTTCCAGCTTTTTCTGCGGCTTGGACATTTTTTAAAGCGTTCTCATCTCCGCCGGATAACAGTAAGACTTCTTCACCTTTGAGCCGGTGGTAACGGGCGATGAAGTCTGTCTGTACAAATTCAAAAGCATGACCGATGTGAGGCGGGGCGTTCAAATAAGGGATGGCTGTGGTGATGTAAAATTTTTTCTTCACGTAAGTAATTTGAGAATTCTTAACGGAAAAGAAGTCTGACTCCTATTATAAAGGAAATGAGCAGGATCGTGTTGAGAACGTTAAAGCCGGCAAACAGATTTGCAGAAAGAAAAAACAGGAGAAAAAGAGGTATAAGAATCTGATTGTTTAATTTTTTCGAAAAATGAGTGGATATTTGAAAGGTGGTCGCCGTGGACAGTATAATTAAGCCAAGTACAAAAAAAATATTGGATGGTGGAAGAAAAACAATATACGAAATGGTCCCTCCTACTAAAAGAGCTGTGATAAAGGGTTTAAGTGAAACAGGGTTTTTTCTGCGTTTAGTCATAGACCGATTAGATACTGTTGAAAAGATTTTCCAAAACTAGTATAATTTTAACATTCAATGAAAAATCTTCCTGTAGATAAGCAAAAAATAATTGAACAATTCGCACAGAGAAAAGGAGATACAGGTTCCCCGGAAGTTCAGGTAGCACTATTATCTCACAAGATTTCTAAGTTGACCGGGCATCTGGACGAAAATAAAAAAGACAATCATTCACGAAGAGGGTTATTAAAAGTTGTAGCAAAACGAAGACGAATTTTAAATTATCTTCAAAAAATTGACGGAAAGCGTTATAAAAAACTTATAGGCGAACTTAGCTTAAAAAAATAAAATCTTCTTCACCACAATAAAAAACAAAGAACATACTATATGAAATTCACCGAAGTGACCACTGAACTAAATAATTCTAAACTTACATTTCAGGTCGGTAAACTCGCAAAAGCCTCCCACGTATCAATCTTAGGAAGACTTGGAGATACGTGCGTGTTGATTACCATCAATACAGCTGCTGCGAAAGAAGACATGGATTACCTGCCGCTTTCAGTAGAATACGTTGAAAAACTTTATGCTGGAGGAAGGATCAAGGGATCACGATGGGTTAAAAGAGAAGGAAAGCCTTCAGACGAGGCTATCTTAAACGCTCGACTTATCGACCGATCTATCCGCCCTTTGTTCCCAAAATCATACAGAAAAGCTATTCAGGTCGTAATAACCCTTCTTTCTGTTGACGGTGTTAATTCACCCGAAATCTTAGCAGCACTTACTGTATCTGCGGCGCTTCAAATCTCAGCGATTCCATGGAATGGTCCACTCGCTACCACACGGATTGGGCATGTAATCAATGAAGGTGTTGATTCTTTCATCATAAATCCTAAAGAAGAAGAACAAAAATATTCTGATCTTGATCTTGTGGTTGCTTCTTCCAAGAAAAAAGCAGTAATGATAGAAACTCAGGCAGAGCAACTTCCTGAGAAAACGATCCTTGAAGGTATAAAAAAAGCACAAGAGGAAAACATACGTCTCATCGGATTCATCGAAGATTTGCAAAAAAAAGTTGGTTTGAAAAAAGAAGAATTTGTCGAGGTTGGAATGGATGAAAAGCTTGAAAAAATTCTAAAAAAAGATTTTTCAAAACAAATCGATGAACTCAATGCGCAAAAAGCTCAAAAGGAATTCGAAGACAAGGATGCTCTTAACGGCATAGTTAGCGAAGTAGTAGAAAAGTATAAAGATGAATTTGATAAAAAGACCGTCGCAAAGGCAATCGACACCATATCAAAAGAAAAAATAAAAGAAAATGTTTTAAAAACAAAAAAGCGAATTGATGGAAGAGGTCCTGACGAAATCCGCGAAATTGTAGTTGAAGCTTCTGTACTTCCGCGTATTCATGGATCTGCTATTTTTCAACGGGGAGACACGCAGGTGCTTTCCATTGTAACCCTTGGTGCGCCAAGCTTGGAACAGTTAATAGAGGGACCTGAAGGCGAAGAGGCTAAAAGATATATACATCACTATTTCATGCCTCCTTACTCATTGGGAGAAGTAGGAAGAATCGGTTTTCCTTCACGTCGTGAGATTGGTCATGGAGCTCTTGCTGAAAAAGCAATAGAGCCTGTTTTACCCGATCAAAAGGATTTTCCTTATACGATAAGAGTAGTATCTGAAATTCTTTCCTCAAACGGATCAACTTCTCAGGCTTCGGTCTGTGGTTCAACTCTCGCTCTTATGGATGCGGGTGTTCCGATTAAAGCGCCTATCGCAGGTATTGCCATGGGATTATACGGAGATCCAGAAAAAGACTACGTGATCCTTACGGACATAATGGGTGTCGAAGACTTTACCGGTGAGATGGACTTTAAGGTTGCTGGTTCGGACAAGGGTATTACCGCGATTCAGCTTGATGTAAAAAATGACGGATTGCCGGAGAAGTTCATCATTGAGACACTTGAGAAGGCAAAAAAAGCACGGGACTTTATTCTTTCAAAAATGAATGCAGTGCTCGACAAGCCTCGAACTGAGATCTCACAGTTTGCTCCAAAAGTGGTCGTACTTACACCTCCTCAGGAAAAGATTGGTGAGATTATCGGCCCAGGAGGAAAAAACATTAAAAATCTTATCGCAAAAACAGACACCGACATAAATGTGAGTTCTGATGGAACGGTCACGATAAGCGGATTAAGTAAAGAGAAGGTAGACGAAGCAGCTCAAATGATTGAAAACATGATACGAGAGGTTGAAGAAGGAGAAGAGTTTGAAGGAGAGGTAAAGCGCATCCTTCCATTTGGAGCGTTTGTCGAAGTGCTTCCTGGAAAAGAAGGAATGGTACATGTCTCAAAGATGGGAAAAGGATTTGTGAAAGATCCCAGTGAAGTTGTCAAGATCGGTCAGAAGGTAAGGGTTAAGGTAATTCAGATTGACAATCAGAACCGTATCAATCTCCAACTGCTTTCGTAAAAGCGATTTAATTGATTTTACATATCCCCTTCATTACAATAAATACTATATATGGCAAGAAGAAAGTCTCTTTTTAAACTTCCCTTTGTAAAAGCCAAAGTAAACAAAAAATCATTTTTCAACATCCTTGGATTTATATTTATCGCAACGGGTGTAATTCTTCTTATTTCCTTCTTTCAATTTTTTTCTGGGGAAGAGGACGGCGGCAGAATTTTAAATACCTTAAATGACGGTCTTACCTTTCGATTTGGATTCTTGAGTGTTTTGTTACCGTTTATTCTTTTCCTTATTTCAGGCCATTTTTTTAATTCAAAAAAACTAAAGTTCATCAAGCCCAATATTACAATTGGAAGCATTCTTGTCTTTATTTCTCTTCTGGGAATAGTGCAGACTGGACAATGGGGTAAGTTTATCTACGACAATCTCACTCTGGATTTTTCGACAGTCGGCGCAGTCGTAATTCTAACCATCTCATTTTTTATGGGTCTGATTCTATTACTGGATACCTCAGTTGACGCCTTTGTGTTGTTTATTCTAAAACTGGCCTCTTCTTTTTATCAATTTATCAAAACATATCTTTTTAGAGAAACACTTGATAAAGACAAAGTTAGAGAAAAAGATGATGATCAGGAGAGATTTATAAAAGACCGAACAATAAACAAACCCAAGCCGATGGAGACAAAACCACAGGTGCAGTCTGCAGGAGCAGCAAAGGACATGCTCATTCGACCTATTACGACAAGTGCTTCATCCACATGGGTATATCCACCACTTAACATTCTTCAGGATGTTCCTCAGGTAGAGGCAGACCGAGGAGATGTGAAGAAGAATGCAGACGTCATTGAAAAAACTCTGGAAAGTTTCGGAATCCGCGCACGTGTCGGAGAGATTAATTTTGGTCCGACCGTTACCCAATATGCGCTTGAGATCACCATGGGAACAAAGCTTTCGAAAATTACAACGCTTGCAAATGACTTAGCTCTTGCACTTGCCGCACCTACCGGCCAAATCAGAATTGAGGCGCCTATTCCAGGAAGGTCTCTTGTCGGTATGGAGATTCCAAACAAAAAACCTGAAATAGTTACGCTTAAAAAAATGTTGGCATCAGATGCATTTAAGAATAAACCAGACCCACTTCTTGTACCGATGGGACTTGACGTATCAGGTCAACCACAGGCGGCAAGTATCGGAAGAATGCCTCATGCACTTATAGCAGGTACCACGGGCTCGGGTAAATCCGTCATGCTTAACGCATGGATTTCGACATTCCTTTTCCGTACCAAACCTGAAGAACTCCGGATGATCTTGGTTGATCCAAAGAGGGTAGAGTTAACGTTATATAACGGAATTCCTCACTTGCTTACCGAAGTTATCGTTGATCCGGATAAAATCATCTCAGCACTTCGATGGACAGTGGCCGAGATGGAATCACGGTATAAGGAATTCTCGAAAGTGGGAGCGCGCAATCTTGAAGGGTTTAACGCTACCGCGGGGGTCCAAAAAAAACCATACATTCTTTTTGTCATTGATGAGCTTGCTGATATTATGATTTTTGCGCCAGGTGATGCAGAGGATCTCATCACCCGAATTGCCCAGATGGCGCGTGCAACAGGAATACATCTCATCCTTGCAACACAAAGACCGTCTGTCGACGTCATCACCGGACTTATGAAGGCAAATATTCCCACCAGAATCGCATTCAACGTCTCATCTCTTGTTGACTCCCGAGTTATTATCGACACACCTGGTGCAGAAAAACTTCTTGGAAAAGGAGACATGTTATATCTGCCGCCTGATCAGGCAAAGCCAAGGAGAATTCAGGGACCATTTATCACGGAAAAAGAAGTAGGAGATCTGGTGAGATTCTTGAGGGCTAAGGGACCTGAGGTTCATTACACAGAGGAGATCACGCAACTTGACACTACACCTGGTACATTTAGTGGAGGATTTGCAGGCGCAGGTAACGGAGGAGATAACGATCCGTTATTTAATAAAGCACTTGAACTTATTGGGCAGACAGATAAAGCATCAGCTTCTCTTATTCAAAGAAAACTTTCAGTAGGATATGCGCGAGCAGCAAGAATCTTGGACCAACTAGAAGCAGCCGGATATGTGGGACCTGCAGAAGGCTCTAAGCCCCGTGAAATACTTCGTCGTGGAGTGGTGGAGACTCAGGAAATCGAAGAGTAAAGTTTTTTTTATCGAAGATATCTTTGAATATTCCTTTCGTGTTCATCACCGTTTCTTGCATAATGAGTTCTTCCGCTTTTGTCATGAATGTAAAAAAGATACGGAGTACTTTCATCCGCATTAACAACTGCCTCTAAAGAGGCAAAGCCCGGATTGCTGATGGGACCTGGAGGTAAACCATCATTTACATAGGTGTTGTAAGGAGATGGCGTTTTCAGTTCTTCTATAGAAAGTTCTCTCCACCATCTTTTTTGGGCAGAGTCATATCCCAGAGCGTATTGAACGGTGGCGTCGATTTGAAGTCTCATTCCATTTCTCATTCTTCTCAAGAGGATACTTGCGATCGGTTGTCTGTCTTTGTCAAACTTCGCCTCTCGTTCTACAAGAGATGCAAGTGTTACTGTTTGATCTTCAGTTAGTCCTATTTTTTTCCTTTTTTCCTCAAGTGGAGCAAACTTGCTTTCAAAATTGTTAGTAAAGATAGCGACGATAGTGTCAATTGTTGCATCTTTTGGGATAAGATACGTGTCTGGAAAAAGACGTCCTTCCGGTGCTTGTTGTGCAAAGTCGACAGCGGAAATATCGAAATCCTTAGTAATTCGCTCGGCGATCTCTTCTTTTCTCCAACCTTCGGGAATAGTAACCCACTTGTCCAGCGTTCCATGGGTTAAGTTTTTTGCCAGATCGAATGCATTCATGGACTGAGAAAGACGGAAATCTCCTGCTTGTATCTTTTTATCAATTCCCGTCTGATACACAATTGCAAAAAAAACAATTCGGTTTCTGATCAGTCTGTGTTCATTTAAGTTATTTATGATTGCATTCAAGCCTTCACCCGGTTTAATCACAAAAATTTGAGACTCTCTACTATTTTTATCCACAGGAAGGGTTCCTTCGCGAAAAAGAATATATGCCGAGACCATTGCAAGGAGTAAGACAATAAAAACAATCCTTAGTTTGGATTTAGCTCTTGATCTCATAAATTGGAAAACTTGTCATGGTATCCAGGGCCTCATTTAATCGATGCTTATCACTGGAATAAAATATAAGCACGGGCTCGTTTTTTTCGACTCTATCATCAATTTTTCGCTCCAGATAAATTCCAGCCTGAATGTCATTGGGCGCTCCTAAAACTTTTGCTAAAGTATTCAAGTTATAATTATTTAGCTTCGTTATGGTTCCTCGATGTGACGCTTTCACTTCATGCTTGTGCGCCCTTATTTTAAGCTTCTCTATTGAAATTTGATCATTTCCACCTTGTGCTTTTAAAATCTCACGAAACTTTCTTAATGCCGATCCGTTTTCGAGTAATTTTTTTGCCTCATCCTTGCCGTTCTTCTTAATTTTAGCATCTTCAAAACAAATATCCAAAAGTTTTCCCGCAAGTCTGATCGTTTTTTCTTCAAGCATCAACGAACGGCTTTTTCTTTGCTCGAGAACGCTGAGGACGTCGCGCGCTTCAAGTACCGGTCCTACACCATATCCGGCAGGTTGTCTTACCTCATTGATATCAACGACAATTTCCATATCAAACTTTTTTCCGAGTGTTTTAAACTTCCTCTCGATTTTTTCAGCATCCTCTCGTCTCCGGATCTTCATCGTTGGTCCAATAGGAATATCGAGCACCATATGATTAGTTGAAACCGCAACTTTTTTCGCCATTATAGAGACGATTACCTTATCAAATGATTCAAAGGAAAGTTCTTCCTCGACGTCTATAATCACGTCATCGGCCGGTGCGATCCCAAGTTTTCCACCCCATACGATACAGCCTCCCACTTTTTCCACAATTTTCTTAATCTGATCTGGTGTAAAAGTAACATTTGCAAGGACTTCCATAACGTCTGCGGTTCCGGCTGAGGATGTGATTGCCCGTGAAGATGTTTTTGGAATAAGAAAACCTGCGGCAGCGATAATAGGGACAAGAATCATGGTAGTTCTGGTACCTGCGACCCCACCAGTTGAATGTTTATCTGCAACAATGCCTGGAAACTGTATAGTGGTACCGGTTTCAACCATTGCCTTTGTCAAGTAATAAAGTTCATCGGCTGTGAATCCTTCTTTAAAAGATGCTGCTACAAAATAGGTCGTCAAAACGTCGCTTAGGCGCTCGTGGGCGATTTCATCCATCAAATGATAGACTTCACGATAGTTCAACTTTTTCCCGAGAAGTTTCTTCTGGATTGTTTTTACTGCTTCAAGAGAAGGATCTTGCTTGTTCATCATTCAATATCAGTATAAACTTCTACTACTTTTTTTCGGTAGGCACGCGCTTTGCGGATAAACTTTCCGATAAGTCGGAATTCCTGAACTCCTAAAATCCAAGATAAAAATAAATAGAGTGAAAAATATACTGTTACGCCTATCACCAGAAGAAAGAAGATGTTTATAGTGCGGGAAGTATCTAAGATAAGTCCGTCAAGAACCTTCATAAGATAGTAGACAAAAAAAGAGGAAATAAACGTCGTGATAAATATCTTTACGGTTTCAAAAAAAACCAGGCGATAACTTAATCCGTTAATTCTTCTCGCCAGAATGATAAGAAGAAGAAATACATTTACGTGAATAGATATGGTAAATGCAGCACCAAGCGCCCAGACTGGGAGCCGCCATACAAATACAAAGAAAAAACTCAAAATAATATTCAGGATGATCGAAAAAACACTGATCACGAAAGGAGTTTTACTATCAAGAAACGCATAAAAGCATCTGGTGAGAAAATAGTAAATAGAATGCGCCGGGATGGAAAGGGCAAAGTACGATAAGGTAAGCGCCGTCTGATTGGTCGCCTGCCAGTCAAATTTTTCTCCACCAAAAAAAAGACGAACCAATGGAGTGCGAGCGAAAATAAAAAACGTCATAAGGGGAAAGGTTAGAAAAAATGTACTCAACAGAGACTCAGTAATGATTTTTTTAAATTCTTCTAATTTTTTTTGTTGAAATACTTCGGAAAGATACGGAAGCGACGCCTGACCAAATGCAATTCCTATAACCGAGACAGGAAGGAGCTGAAGTCTTTGGGCAAGATAGAACGTCGTATAAGAACCGGGTTGAAGCAATGTAGTAAGGGTGAGATCAACCGTTGCATCGATTTGTGCTGCTATAACGGTTATTACTCGTGGAATAACCAGCGTAAAAAAATCTCTCAAAGCCTTGGTTACTTTGAGAATAGGCCTATATATAAATCCAGACGAGAAATATAAAGGAAGTTGAACGACGAAAAGACAGAATGAACCGATTACGACTCCAAAGATCGGGCCCAAAAGATGCATTGTTGGCGCAAGCATAATCGTGGAGATGATAACAACGAGATTATAGACCACAGGAGCAATTGCCGAGATAAAAAATGTTTTATTAGCTTGTCCGATTCCGGTCAAAAAATTTCCAAATACAAGAAAAGGAAGTTGACCTATAAGAAGTATTCTCGAGAAGAAAACCACCTGATCTACCTTTTCCTTAGAAAATCCTGTAGTAATAACAGGAAATATCTTATCCGCGAAAATAACAATCAAGACAACGAAGCTGAATAAAAACAAAGAAATAACATTTATGATAGAAGAAATGTTTTCGTTGAGATCCTTTTTATCCTGTTTGTACTTGATAAAAATAGGAATAAACGAGGAGGTAAGCGCCCCGGTGATGAGAATCTCAAAAATGATGTCCGGGATTCGAAATGAAGCAAAAAACACATCAAGTTCCTCTTTAGTGAAGTAATTGGCAAGGGTGCGGTATCGTAAAAAGCCGATCAGGCTGGAAATGATAATCATAACCGCAACGATCATAGCCGAAGAAAAAATGGTTCTCTGCTTGCTTAAGATGAGGTTCTTCGTACTAGAGAAAAGTTTATTCATAAATGGTGATTTACCCTTGACAACAGTCTAAAAATGGTGCAAAATGGTTTAATATGGTGTTTTTTGGTGAATATCTGGTATCTTTCACTGGTCCCGGAAGAGTGGTTCTTCCAAAAAAACTGCGCGAACTTCTTCAGGGAAACATCTTTATTGTAACAAAAGGTTTTAATTTTTGTCTTGCAGGATATGATAAACGCGATTGGGAGAAAAGAGCTTCGGAGCTTCTGGACGTTTCGCTTCTCGAACAGGACAATCTTGAAAAAAGACGTTTTATCTTTTCTTCCACCTCTTATCTTGAAATCGATGAACAGGGCAGGTTTGTCATTCCCAAGCCTATGCTCGAATACGCCAAGCTCGATAAAAAAGCCCTTGTCGTGGGTGTCGGTGACCATTTTGAGATCTGGAGTCCCGAAGAGTGGGAAAAGTACCTGAAGCAAGTTCGAACCTGATTATGCTACGAAACATGATTTATCACATAATTCAACTCTTTTATCCGGAAATCACGCGTTACAGATTTTGCGCAGTAAGCGTATAGTACACACACCTGTTCTTTTACATGAAGTTCTAGAGGGTTTAGATCTCAAGACCGAGGGAAGCTATATTGATGCAACCGGAGGAGAAGGAGGACACCTTAAGGAGATTGCAAAAAAAGTAAAGCAAGCGCTTGGAATAGAGAGAAATAAGGAGCAATTAGCAAGAATTCAGGAATTGGAACTGACAAATGTAGTCCTAGAGAAGGGAAATTTCGCAGAGATCGAAAAAATTGCGAAAAAGCACGGTTTTGAGAATATTGACGGAATATTATTTGATCTCGGGCTTTCTTTCTGGGAGCTTGTACATTTAAAAAAAGGTTTTTCATACAAAAAAGATGAAGAAAATTTAGACATGACACTTGACGAGACTGGGCAAGAAAAAGCATCGGATATTCTCAATAAATATTCAAAAGAAGAGTTGTATGAAATGTTTTCCAGAAACGCTGAGGAGCCAAAGTCAGAAAAGATTGCAGAGGAAGTTGTACGCCAGAGACGAGAAGGAAAATTTGTAAACGTTTCCGATCTTAAACGTGCGATTGACAGTGTTTTCGGGGCTGAGGATAGAAGAGTGTATTCGCGCATTTTTCAGGCTCTTAGAATGCAAGTGAACAACGAGAAGGAAAATCTGGAAAAAGGATTGGAAGGAGCGGTCAGAATATTAAAAATAGGTGGAAGATTGGTGGTGATTTCATTTCATTCGGTAGAAGACCGGATAGTTAAAAAAATCATGAAAAAAAATAATATGGAACTTATTACAAAAAGAATTTCGCGCTATGACGATATGAGTTTTGAGCGCTCAGCGACGTTGCGCGTGGCAGTTAAAAAAATATGAAAAATTTTATAAAACCAGCAATATGGATGGCATTTCTTGTTCTTATCGGAGCAAATATCTTCATTTTTTTGTCAGGAATGAAACTAAGCGAACAAATCAATTTTTACGAAACCGAAACGAAAAGACTTCATCAGGAAAATATCGATCTTGAAAAAAAAGCATATGAGGCAAATTCACTGCAACATGCGGCTTCAATAGCAGGAGAGCTGGATTTTACAAAAAAAGCAGAGCCATATTTTTTGGAAAGTCTTCGATTTGCTTTAAAGGGAAAAGAATAGACTATGTTTAAACTGCGTATAGTTTTTCTTCTTTTTGCATTTTTCTTTTTGTTTATCATAATCAGATTATTTTACATCCAGATCATTGACCCTCTTTCATCTGCTGCAAACGGATATTTGAAATACAAAAAAATACTTCCTCAACGGGGAAAAATCTACGATCGCAATTATGAACCCATTGCCATAAACCAAAGCCACTATCGTCTATTCATTGAGCCAAAGAAAATGAAAGATAAAGATAAATTGGTTAAAGGTCTTGAAGAAGTTTTAAAACTGGGCGAGGCGACATTGGAGGCGAAAATAGACGAAACCAAGGTATGGCTTGCAGTAACCTCGGGTCTCACAAAAGAACAAAAGCAAAAAATAGAACGATATAAATTTCCAGAAGTAGGATTTGAAGACGAACTTGATAGGTACTACCCCGAAGCCTCTCTTGCCGCGCATCTCGTAGGATTTGTCGGAAAAAATCAGAAAAATGAAGACATAGGTTATTTTGGAGTTGAGGGCTATTATGACAAAGAGTTGGGAGGACTTCCAGGATTTTTAAAAGCAGAGCGTGATCTTCTTGGTAGGCCGATTCTTTTGGGAAATCAGGAAAAGATAGAGCCGGAAAACGGACACGATGTCATACTGACCATAGACAAATCGGTGCAAGAGATCATAAAACAGAAATTGAAAAATGGAGTAGAACGCTATAAGGCAAAAGAAGGATGCGTGATAGTCGCGGATCCTTTTACCATGGAAATAGTTGCGCTTGCCTGTCTTCCCGATTTTGATGTTGAAAATTATTTCAAATTTTCAGAAAGCTACTTTACCAATCATGCAATCTCCTCGGTATATGAACCAGGTTCAACCTTTAAGCCACTTGTAGTTGCAGCAGCCCTACAGGAGAAAAAAATAAAATCTGATGATTTTTATAATGAAAAAGGGCCAGTGCAGTTTGGACAGTATCAGATAAAAACATGGAATGATAAGTATGAAGGAAAAATAAGCATAACCAGAATTCTTGAAAAATCGTCAAACGTTGGGATGGTTTTTATTGGAGAAAAGCTTGGGCAAAAAAACATTATTTCCTATCTTAAAAAATATGGGTTTGGAGACCTAACCGGGATAGATCTCCAAGGTGAGGCCGGAGGAGTTGTAAAACAAGAGAGTGATTTCAAAGCGATTGATTATGCAACGGCCACGTTTGGTCAGGGAATCGGCGTGACGCCGATGCAGATGATAACTGCGTTTTCTGCACTTGTAAACGGGGGAGAACTTTTGAAACCACATGTGGTTAAAAAGATTATTGATGGTGACGAAGAGAGAATAGTCGGAAAACGAGAGGTGAGAAAGATCCTCAACGAAAGAACGTCGGAAATTATAAAAAGAATGCTCGTTGCAACCGTAGAAAACGGCGAGTATAAGTGGGATCGGCCAAAAGGATATAGAATCGGAGGGAAAACAGGGACTGCTCAGATTCCGGTGCAGGGCAAGTATGACGCTTCAAAAACAATAGCGTCGTTTATTGGGTTTGCACCTGCAGATAAACCACGTTTCATCGCGATAGTAATCTTAAAGGAGCCAAAAACCTCCATTTATGGATCTGAAACCGCAGCTCCGCTTTTTTTCGAGATAGCCAAGGATCTTCTGGTTTACTATAATATAGCACCGGTGCAGTAACTTCATCCATGTACGAACGACTCAAGCGCAGATTTCAAAAATTTATCAACGTCTATCATTTCATAAAGGCGGTTTTAGCCAACATTTTTTATGGTTTTCCTAGTAAAAAACTTAAGGTAATCGGCGTGACCGGCACAGACGGAAAGACTACGACTTCCTTTCTCATTTACCACATCCTAAAGGAAGCCGGCAAAAAGGTCTCTATGACCTCAAGTATTTACGCAAATATCGGAGGTGACGAATTCAGCACCGGACTTCATGTGACAACGCCCGACGTAATATATATGCAAAAACTATTAAAGAAGGCTGGTGATCACAATGATGAATATTTTATTTTAGAGACAACCTCCCACGCGCTTGACCAGAACAGAGTTGCCGGCATTAGATTTGAGATCGGCGTAATCACAAATATTACTTCCGAACATCTTGACTATCACAAGACTAGAGAGAACTATGTAAAAGCAAAGGCAAAGCTTCTCCTTCAATCAAAAAAAAGCGTAATTAACAGAGACGACAGCTCATACGAACTCCTGTTTCCAATTTTAACCAACAACAACAAGGAATTCGTTACCTATGGGTTAAAAAACAAAACGGATTACAGCATTGATCTTAATAGAAAACTTAATCTTTCCCTCGCAGATTTTAATAACTATAACTATCTTGCAGCGTATACTACAACAAAACTTTTAGGTGTTCAGGAGGAGGAAATTTTAAAAGCACTAAAAACTTTCAAACTTCCCAAAGGAAGAATTGAAACGGTTTACGATAAGGAATTTAAAGTGATTATTGACTTTGCTCATACAGAGAATTCTTTACGACAGGTATTAAAAAGCATTAAAAGAAATACCAAAGGAAGACTTATTCATGTATTTGGTGCAGCAGGTCTACGCGACCACGTAAAGCGTCCAGGCATGGGTGGTGCCAGTGGAGCAAGTGCTGATGTAACAATTCTTACGGAAGAGGATTACCGGACAGAAGATCCTGAAAAGATTTGTATAGAGATCGCAGCAGGCTTAGAAACACAAAAATTTGAAAAAGTTGAGAAAGAGCTTTTAGATAAAACTTCAAGGAAAAAATATTCAGTTATTATAAATCGTGAGGGTGCTATTAAAAGAGCGCTGGAAATTGCCACGAGGGGAGATGTGATTGTTTTAACCGGTAAGAGTCATGAGAAAAGTCTGGCGAGGGGGAATCGAGAATATCCGTACAACGAAGAAGAAACAGTCCGTATTCTACTCGACCTCATCAAGGCATGAGATTCATCCATAGATGAATTAAGAATCTTCGTCTTGATGATGATCATTGTACTTTTTTACAAATTCGTCAACCTGTTCTTGTTTGCGCCATCCAATGCCGCCTTCTGGGCCCAGCGAGTGAGGAGAAGTTACGATATGAAAAAGCGGCGAATCTTCTCCGTTTCCGGCAAGTGCTTCGGCGTGTTGAAGTAAAATGAGGTCTTCAAGCGCAAAAAGAATCTCGTCTTTCATCCATTGATCAAACCCTTCTGTTTGAAGCCTTGTAAAAAGAGCTCGTTCAAGAATATGCGCTGCAGTTCCTACGATAAGAGATTGAGTATTAGTTTCCGCAGAGGGACTCATAATTGCAGCGCCTTTTAACTTCTCTGGAAGCTTACCCTTCTTTATGTCCTGGCCGATTTCTATAAACTTGTTTGCTGCACGCAGTCCCCTTATAAGATCTTTCTTACCCAATTCTGCAATTGTTGGGAGTTTAGCACTGCCTAGTTTTTGCTTAAGTGTCATAACGTCTGGAAGAAGTTCTTGATTAGGATCATCATCGTTCATAGCGTTAAATCTTTCAATTAGGTCGTTAAAGCCTTGAAAGACCACACGTTCCACAAAATCTGGGTTTCTTTTTGCTTCGCGAGCCATCAAGGGAGCTCTGTTCACATTAGGGAGTCTTTTTGTGATAGTGTCAATCTCCGGGCGCCCAGAATCACTCATGTGAGTATTATAGCACGCAAGAATTCTTCGGTTTTTTGTGGTAAAATAGAGGTAGTTAATTCTTACAGTTTTAACCGAGCTGAGCTCGGTTTTTTTATAGCATATGCAAATTAGAAACATCGCAATTATTGCGCACGTTGATCATGGTAAGACCACTTTGGTTGATGCAATGCTCAAACAGACTCACACCTTTCGCGACAATCAGAAAGAGATGAGCCAGACCCTCATCATGGACTCAAATGACTTGGAGCGTGAAAAGGGGATTACTATTCTCGCAAAGAACACCTCGGTCTTTTATAAAGACACCAAAATAAACATCATAGATACTCCGGGCCACGCGGATTTTGGAGGAGAGGTTGAAAGAACGATTAATATGGCGCAAGCCGCAGTATTGCTTGTGGATGCCGCTGAAGGATGCCTCCCACAAACCCGATTTGTTTTAAAAAAAGCACTGGAAGCAAAACTTAAAATAATTCTTCTTATAAACAAAATAGACAAGAAAGATGCAAGGCCTGATGAAGTAAAACGAGAGGTTGAAAATCTTTTCTTATCACTTGCCCATGACGAGAGTGCACTTCATTTTGAAACTATCTATTCGGTAGGTCGAGACGGCAAAGCCTTCTTAGTTCTTCCCGAGAAATACAGTTCAGAAACAAAAGGGGACCTCTCCCCTCTTTTTGAAACAATTTTAGAACAGGTTCCTGATGCGCATAACGAGAATGATGAACCTTTCCAGATGCTTATCTCAACGCTTGATTATGACAACTATGTCGGAAAACTATGTATTGGAAGGGTCACACGAGGAAAATTAAAAATCAATCAAAGTGTTTCCTTAATTGATGGAGAAAAAATACTGGGAACATATAAGGTGCAAAAACTTTATACGACAATGGGTTTAAATAGAATGGATGCGCAAGAAGTCTCAACCGGAGATATTGTGACGATTGCAGGAATTCCTGAATTGACTATTGGGCAGACGCTTACCGACCCTGCAAAACCTGAGAGTCTTCCCACTATCGCTATCGAAGAACCAACTATTAAAATCACGATTGGACCAAACACCAGTCCGTTTGCCGGAAAAGAAGGAAAGTTTACCACTTCGCGTCAGATTAAAGAAAGACTTCTCAAGGAAAAAGAAACCAATCTGGGTCTGAAGATCGAACCTGATCCTGAGGGCGTTAAGTTTGTCGTTCATGGCAGGGGGGAGCTCCATCTCGCGGTACTTATTGAAAACATGAGAAGAGAGGGATTTGAACTTGAAGTTTCAAAGCCGCAGGTCATTTATAAAAAGGTTGACGGTGTGGTCTGCGAACCATATGAAGAAGTAACTATTGAGGTCGATAAGGAACACATTGGACTTATTAGCGAAGAGATGGGAAAGAGAAAAGGAATCATGATCGACATGAAAGATGAACTTTCCGGACAGGTGGAAACCGTTTATAAAATTTCAAGCGCTAACTTACTCGGCATAAGAAATTCTCTTCTTACTAAAACAAGAGGAACCGTGCAGATCAACTCATACTTTTTAGGATTTGAAAAAAAAGGAACGAAAATGGAATCGGTTCGGAACGGAGCGCTTATTGCAAGTAAAGCAGGAACCACTGTTGCCTACGGACTTATTAATGCGCAGGACAGAGGAACGTTATTTATCGGTACTGATGTTACGGTATACGAAGGAATGGTTGTCGGTGTGGCAAATAGAGATATGGATATTGAACTAAATGTCTGCAAAACCAAACAACTCACTAATAATCGTTCAAGGGGAGAAGGAGTGTCCGCTCAAGTAGTCCCCCATACTGAATTGAGTTTAGAGCAAAGTCTTGATTTTCTCGGAGATGATGAGCTGCTTGAAGTGACCCCTGTTAATTTAAGACTGAGGAAACAATATCTTACAATGACCGAGCGGAAAACCCACTCACGCCGCGCATATCACCAATCCCAAGCAAGCGTCTAACCTGGTCGGTACTCTACGTGTATATTTCCTATATCACCTTCAGGATGATCTTTATCCAAACGAAGTTCTTCTGGACCTACTCTTAAAAACGCATGACCGTCAGGTCTGTCTACTTCAGGTCTGATTCTGTAATCTTCTATCCTGTGTTCAACACCACCAACTCTCGCTATTACTCCACCACCATTAGGAATCGTTAATAGATCTGAGTTTCTACTAAGACGAGCCCTCCTTTTTTTATATACAGTTTTTCCTAAAGAGGCAAGCCTTTCTATTCTATGCGAACTTAGAGGAGTTACGATAGTTTCTCCAAGAAGGGAAAGCACGACAGGAAGTAATGACATTTGTAATCTAAAAAATCCAATATCACGTGGTTCGTTCTCACAAGCTCTCATAACAGATTGCCATTATACAATCTTAAAATTAACTATACAAGCTATAGGATGAGGCGAAATATTAAAAAATACATGTTGCGCTATCATTAAACTGAAATAAAGCGTACACTATAAGCACATGTTTAAAGCAAAAAGAGATATAAGAGCGCGGTACATCTGTCCTTTTTGCAAAATAGAGATTGTTTCTTCAAAGAAAACAGAAATTTATTACAGAAGTAGCTGGATAAAAGGATGTAACGACTGTTTCGATCTTTCAATAGGAGCGCTTACAAACACAGATTTTCAAACTAAAGTTTACTAAACCTTAGTCACTTCGTCTCCGTCCTTTACGACTTTGTCGACCTTCACTCCAACGAGTTGTCCTTTCTTAGCTTTTTGGAGTTTTTCATGTTCAAGCTGAATTGAAGAAACGTCTTGAACGAGTTCATTTCCATGTCCCGCGATTTTTATTTTATCGCCAACAGAAAGACCATTGGCGAGTTTAATTATCGCGACACCGAGCTTGTCGTAGTAATGAGTTATTTTGCCGATTTTTTTATCTGCCATACTCCCTTCACCTCCTTACATTCAAAGTCTACCACAATAAATATCGTACCTTGACATTTTTGCACGTTTATAGAAAAATGGGAGGAAGCATGAAAAAAGCATTGGTTGAAATGATCGGTACTTTCTTCCTCGTGCTCGTCATTGCTTTAACCGGCAATCCCCTTGCTATTGGTGTAGCGCTTATGGCTTTAGTCTATGCTGGAGGCCATATCTCAGGTGGTCATTACAATCCGGCTGTAACGCTGGCTGTACTAATGCAAAAAAAAATAAGGCAAAAAGAAGTAGGAGTTTACATATTTTCTCAGCTGATTGGTGCAATACTCGCATCTTTAGCTGTAATTTATCTAAAAGGTACGCCACTTGTCGTTTCTCCCGCACTGACTACGACATATTCTCAAGCCTTGTTAACCGAGGTTTTATTTACCTTTGCTCTAGTAACCGTGGTGTTAAACGTAGCAGTATCTGAAAAAAACACCCCTAATGATTTTTACGGATTAGCGATTGGATTTACTGTTATGGCCGGAGCTTTTGCCGGTGGGGCAATATCAGGCGGAGCGTATAATCCTGCAGTAGGAGTTGGACCCATGATAGTTAATTCATTTCGTGGTGGGGGACTGACTCCAACTCTTTTTTCACTTTATACTATTGGACCATTCTTAGGAGCAATTCTTGCTTCGTTAGTCTATAAATACGTCACCTCCAAAAAGTAAAACTATTTTTACAGCTGTAGCTCCGAGAGATTGATTTTTTTTCCTGAAAATGGTATTCTACACTTTTATGGCAGAGCGTCACAGAGGTGAAAACCCCTCATTTATCAACTCCATTTTGACTCCATTGATTATTCCTACTATTGTAGCCATGGCAACAAGTCTTCGTTTCCCCCGTGGTAGAAAAGTAATATTTAAAACAGAAGGAGTCGGTAGAGCTGGAGAAAAAGCTTATTTAAATAGAAAAACTAATACTTTACATATACCTTCTGGGGCAACGGTAGTTACCTTCTCAAGAGGATTGCGAATTCTAGTGAAGGATTACAAAAAAAGACCAAAATTAAGAGATGAGCCAAAAGCACACATTGAGTATGGTCCTAAAAACAAAAAGGAAGTAGTCGATCTAACCGTAAGCAATCAGAGACATGTACTTGGCAACTCCGGAATTATTGCTAGATATCACCCTGACTCATAAAGCTTTTTCGAAGTAGACTACTGGGGTTTAATGGAGAGGAGTTCGAGATCGAAGATTAATGTTGAGTTAGGTGGAATGCTTCCCGTTGCTTGATCTCCATAGCCCATTGATGGAGGAATCGTAAGTTTTCTTTTTCCACCGATCTTCATCCCGATTACTCCCTCGTCCCATCCCTGAATCACATTCCCTACTCCAATCTGAGTTTCAAATGGTTCATCTCTATCGTAGGAGCTGTCAAACTTCTGTCCATTTTCTAAAGTACCGCTGTAGTGGATGACAATAATGTCGCCTTTTTTGACAGCTTCTCCAGTACCTTCTTTTACATCTTCGACTTTAAGTTTGTCTTCGTTTTGCATAGTAGATGGTACCACAGGCTCTGTCTTTTGTGAAGCATTGCGGCTGTTCAGTACTACGGCGATGACAATAAGAACTCCGACTAAAAGAACAATTATCATTTTATTCATATTGATTATTGTAATAAAAAGTGAGATAATATATGCACGCTTATGACAAAAAACAAACTATTCGTTGGAAATCTTCCCTCTTCACTCAGTAGTTTTTCATTAGAGCGATTATTTACTTCATTCGGCAAAATCACCGATGCGTCTATTATCCCAGAAAGTAGCACCGGAAGATCTAAAGGCTTTGGATTTGTAACATTTAAAAAAGAAGCTGATGCCAAAAAGGCTCAGAAAGAAATGAACGGAAAAGACGTGGAAGGACAAGGGATCGTGGTAAATATCATTGATCCAAAAGACGAAGAGGCTCTGACGAATTCATATCACGCAAAAAGATCCTACGCGTAAAGAGAGTTAATCTACGAAAGTAAGCGCGGTTCCTGATTTGTGCGCTCTACCGGTTCTTCCGATCCGGTGAATGTAGTCTTCATATGTAGCGGGCATATCATAGTTTATGACGTGGCTTACATCATCAATATCGAGTCCGCGTGCAGCAACATCTGTCGCAAGTAAAATCTGAATCTCGTCTCTTTTAAATTTTTGCAAGATTGCTTGCCTTTGAAACTGCGATCTGTTTCCGTGTATAGCCCCTGCTTTAAATCCTCTTTTTATCAGTTCCTCTGAAAGTCTTTGGACTCCCCACTTGGTTCTTCCAAAAATTAGCACCTTATCAAAGTTTTTCTGATTGAGCAAATCATGTAGTTGATCTACTTTTTTTGATCGATCGATGGTTTTTACGACCTCTTGTGAAATATTTTCCAGCGTATCTTTTGTTTTCACAGAAATAGTAACCGGATCTTTGACAAAGGCTTTCAATACCTCTTTTTCCTTCTCACCGATTGTCGCGGTAAAGAAAAGAGATTGTCGGCTTTGCGGAGTTCGTGAAATTAAGAATTTTATGTCATCAATAAATCCCATATCAACCATGTGATCTGCTTCGTCTAAGACCACCACGGTAAACTTCGAAAGATCCAAAGTTCTGTGGGTCAGTACGTGATCCTTGAGTCGCCCAGGCGTGCCGATCACAAAATTTGGATCTCTTCGAAGGTCTTGTATTTGGGGTCGTGAGTTTACTCCACCTATAGCTAATGCCGAATAGATCCGGAGATTTTTTGTAAACTCAAAAAGTTCTTCTTTAATTTGCGCCGCAAGTTCCCTTGTCGGTGTAACTATAAGAACCTTCGTACTTCTGTTTTTTAAAACTCTATCGATTAAAGGAATGAGAAAAGCAGCGGTCTTGCCGGTTCCGGTATTTGCGATTCCGATAACATCTTTATTTTCAAGTATTTTATGAATTGTCTGGTCTTGAATCGGAGTAGGCGAAGTGTATCCTTTTTGAAGAATGTTTTTCTTAAGATCTTCGTTAACAGGAAGGCTTTCGAAAGAATGAGTAGCTACATACTCTTTTTCTTCTTGAGGAGCTGTAGCCTGAGACACTAAATGAGAAGGATTAAATGCTCTTGCACTAAAACGGGCAGCCCGTGAAGGACTTCTTCGGAAACCATTAGAATTGCCTCTAAATCCACCAGTAGATCGGCCTTTGAATCCGCCTGGACGTCCACCTCTGAAGTGGTTTCCGCCTCCGGTTCTTTGACTGCGATTATTAGAATATCTCATATGAATAATACAAATAGATTAGTTCTCGTAACTTTATGGGAGTCTTAATAGTGAGTAGGTGAAGGATTAAACTGAAGTTTTCTTCTTGACCGATGTCAGTATCGTAACTCTGTAATAAGTATACCATAGAAAAGACCTAAAGTCGAATAGTAATTGATTGACAACCGGAAAGGAATTGATTATTCTTTTTTCCATGGCAGGATCTAAAGGTTACGGAAAAAAACCTTTGTGGTTCTGGGTGTTAGTATACGTCGTCATAGGAGGTATCGTATACTACGGTATATATTACCTTATGTCCGGAAAATCCGGAGGGAATATGTATAAAGCACCTGGTTCTACAAATGAAACAGGATATTAATTTTCTTTTCTAAAGCGGTTTATCTTCGGTTTTTACGAAAGTTGTTGTTTCGGCCACCTCCAAAATTATCTCTTCGGAAACCGCCTCCACCACCACCTGGTCTTTCTTCTCTTGGTTTTGCAAAGTTAACGATAATATTTCGTCCTTCAACTTCTTTTTCGTTCATTTCTTTCTGAGCTTTATCAGCAGATTCTTCAGTAGAAAATGTTACGAAACCAAAACCTTTAGATCTTCCTGTTGCGCTGTCTGAAATGACTACTACGTCAACGATTTCACCAAAAGGAGAAAACAAGTCTTTTAAGGATTGGCTACTAAGAGACCACGGTAAACTTCCTACAAATAGTTTTTTCTTATCCATATATAATCACCACCTTTCGTATTCTTATTAATGAAGTTAAGCGAACTGATTATTGGATAATGCGAGTGCTAATTCCTTCCTAAGAATAGTACATTATCTCACAACTATAGAAACATTGCTAGTGTCAAATTGTCCGAATGAACTTCTACCTTTATAATATACTAATCTACATATGAAGAACGATATCTCTAAAAACGTGGAGAGACTCAGAAAAAACTCTTATTCTGGAAGGGGAATAGTCATGGGGCTTAATAAATCCGGTGATTCTGCTGTGCAGGTCTATTGGGTCATGGGCAGAAGTGAAAATTCAAGAAATAGGATACTTGTGGAGCAAGATAATGTGGTCAGGACCGTCCCTTTTGACGAGAGCAAAGTAGAGGATCCCAGCCTTATAATCTACAATGCCTTGGTTCAGGTCGGCGACTCGCATATAGTCTCAAATGGCGATCAGATAGACACCATTGCAAACGGCCTTAGTAAACAGCAAACAATGGAGGAATCGCTCAAATCACGGACATATGAGTCTGACGAGCCAAATTACACACCTAGGATATCTGGAGTCGTAAAGCTTCGAGAAACGCCTGAGTTTACATTCGGCATTATAAGAAGAGAAGATTCTCCTGAGCCTATACGCCAATACTTTACGTTTTCCAAAGAAATCGAAAAGGGAATGGGTCACTGTATTCACACCTACAAAGAAGACGGAAATCCACTGCCGTCCTTTGACTCGGAGCCTTACATCGTTCCATTAGGTGAAAGCGCAAATGAAATAGCAAAGTTCTACTGGAATCTTCTCAATAAAGAGAATAGAGTAGGAATCGTGGCTAAAATCGTGGATTTAAAGACAAAGAAGGTAGATTTTACCATCCTGAACCAACTTTAGTACTCAAAGTCCACTTAAAACTCGATTAGCCTCAAGACATATCTCATAGTATAATATAGGCATGTTAGATCGTGAGAAAGAAAGTCTAGAACAATGGCCAACTTTATTTGAAAAACATATTTATAGCCTACCAATAGTTAGAGCGAATCCCGATAACGTTTTTATAGTACCGGAACAATTTTTCCACATTCTTGGGAGGCCTGGCGCTCCTCGTATAACGAGAAGATATTATGGATTGCCGAGAAATGGAAAAGAATTTACAGGCACGGATATTCAGGCTGAGACCTCCTTTGAGTTGCGGAATGGAGTATACGTGCCAATCTCTATTGACCAAAATGGTGAAAATTACTGGGATCAGGCTACGCTATGGTTTAATTCAGGAAATGGTTTGGTTAAGCCCGGGGAGATTCGCTATCAAGGTTATAAAAAATCGAAAACTCACCCCTTTGAAGAATTGATTGTCGTATACAATTCCAATGGAGAAGTGAGATTTATTTCTAGAAATCCAGGACGACTCGTTCACGATGGAGGAAGCGCTGTTTTAAGTAGAGACCCCAACCATGTGGACATTAGTAAATTGCTAGCAGGAGAAACTGTAGAGTTTCTATATGAAGGCCTTCTTTTTTCATACGAAGTTTCATTAGATCAGGAAGACGGACAAGTAGTCGTTAGAAGAAGGGATCCTCAATCAGAGGATAAGGTTAAATTCGATAAGCAAGTTTATAGGGAGGAGCTTCTTGAAGAATTGTTTGATCCTCAATTATTAGAAGAACCTTGGACTCTCGATACAACTTTAGATAGAAAATGGCGTGGCGCAAGTCTTCTTAGGGTGATTGGTGGAGAGTGGAAATCGATCAAGGATGGGCAACCTGAAGAGTAACGCTTCAATTAATACTATTTAGTTATAATCAAGCATGGATTTATCCAATAAGCACAATATATTTTTAATAGGAATAAAGGGAGTAGCAATGGCAGGGCTTGCTGTTATCTTCTTAAAAATGGGAAAATCTGTAACGGGAGTTGACGTTGACGAACCTCAAATTACAGATGAACTTCTCAAAAAACATAATATTTCATACTTAATTGGCTTCGATAGTAAAAATTTTCCTGAGGATGTTGATCTTCTTGTTTACTCAGCAGCTCATGGAGGAGCTGATAATCCTTTAGTAAAACTCGCAAAAGAAAAAGGAATAGTAGTAATAAATCAGGCTGAGCTTCTCGGGAAGCTCATGGATCTTTTTAAAACCCGTATTGCTGTAACCGGAACGCATGGAAAAACAACTACCAGCTCTCTACTTACCTACGCACTAATCAGACTTGGCGTTTCACCGAGTTATATGGTAGGCGCTCCTTCCTTTTCAGGATATGAAGGAGGGGATTATGGTAAGAAAGACTATTTTGTTATAGAGGCTGACGAGTACGCTGTGGATCCTCCAAAAGATAAAACCGTGAAGTTTTTACATCTCAGACCCACTCACATTCTCGTTACTAACATAGATTTTGACCATCCTGATGTTTTTGCAACACTGGACGATGTAAAAAAAGAATTTGCGAAGTTCTTTAAAGGAAGGAAGTTAACTGTGTGCGCTGACGATACGAATCTTATGGATGTAGTTTCGCAATTTCCAAAGGACTCATATACGACCTATGGGTTTGACACGGAAGCTCATATACGAATAGGGGATATTTTAAAATCACCCGATCATACGGAGTTTGAGCTTTTTGAGAATGGCGCCCCACAAGGAATATTTAGTATTAAACTTTTCGGCCGGAAGAGCGTTTCAAATGCAGCTGGCGTTTATGCAACGCTTCGACAACTGGGATTTGAGAGCGATAAGATAAGAGCAGCCATAAAGGATTTTTCAGGGGTAAAACGAAGATTCGAAGAGAAGTTTTATGTTAATAAAACATATCTATTTGATGATTACGCCCATCACCCTGCAGAGATAGAGTCAGTTATAGAGGCGACCCGTTCACGTTTTCCCAAACATAAAATCGTTATTGCTTTTCAACCTCACACATACTCCCGTACAAAAGCATTGCTTCCGGAATTCGCCACAGCTCTTTCAAAGGCAGATCAAGCTTTTGTATTTCCGATTTTTTCTTCTGCCCGCGAAAAGAAAGAGGAGTTTAATGTATCCGTTAAAGATATAGAGCAGAGAGCAAAAGAACTGGGATCAGAAACCGTTATTGCGGTAGAGTCGAAAGAAGATCTGCTTGCAAAATTAAAAGGGGTATTAGCTGACAATCAAGTCGTTTTTACGATGGGAGCGGGAGACATTTATACCCTCTCAGGTGATATAATTAAACTGTTAAAAAATACTGTCAAATAAGCCCAAATATGCAAAACAATATGGTTCAAAAGCAGGTAGATTTGTTTCCCCACAACACACTTCGTATGAGAGCAAAAGCAGAGAGTTTTTTTATTGCAAAATCAAAGGGAGATCTAATAGACGCGGTGAAATATGCGAATGAGCAAAGCATTCCTCTTTTCGTCATAGGAGGAGGTTCAAATATTGCACTTACAGCAAAAGAAATAAAAGGTTTGGTTATTAAAAACCTCTATATGAAGAGTGAAGTTGTTGCTGAAACAGAGACAACGGTTGACTTAAAGGTTTCCTCAGGGTATCCGGTGACAAAGCTGATAAATGAGAATATTGAAGCAGGCTATGAGGGACTAGAGTATCATCTTGGTCTTCCGGGGACGGTTGGAGGGGCTCTTTACATGAATTCAAAATGGACTCACCCCGAATGTTATTTTGGCGATCCGCTTATTTCTGCAACTTTGTTATCTCCTGACGGAGTAGTTAGAGAAGTAGACAAGGCATATTTTGATTTCGCTTACGATTACAGTACTATTCAAAAAACAAAAGAAATAGTTCTTAACGCGGTTTTTCGTTTAAAAAAAGAGAAACCTTCAGTAGTTAAACAAAGAGCTGAGGAATCAAAAGAGTATCGATTCAAAACGCAGCCTCACGGAGTTGCCTCAAGCGGCTGTTTCTTTCAAAACATCACAAAGGAGGAGATGAAGGAAATAAACGTAGAGACGCAGTCTGCAGGAAATCTTATTGACAAATCGGGATTAAAGGGATACCAGCTCGGAAACTTTACTATTTCGCCTGAGCATGCAAACTTCGTGATCAATCAAGGAGAGGGAAGCCCGGATGATCTTGCAAAACTTATTCAAACCATGAAGCAAAAAGTAAAAGAAAAATTTGGAGTTGAGCTTAAGGAAGAAGTTGTAGTAAAACAATAAGTATGGAAGACGCATTAGTAATTCGAGGAGGAAATACATTAAAGGGCGAAGTTGTTCTCTCAGGTGCAAAAAATGTTGCCCTAAAAGCAATAATCGCGGCGCTTCTTTTTGACTCAAAAGTGGTAATTCAGAATGTTCCTCGTATTAACGATGTGATCGAACTCGTCCATTTGATTACAAAACTGGGAGCCCATGCGGAATTTACTGAAAAAAACACCCTAGAGATTGACAGTTCCAAACTAACCAGTAATAGAGTAGATCTTCTTCACGCCTCAAAGATCAGAGTTTCATTTTTATTATTCGCCCCGCTTCTTCACCGCTTTAAAGAGTGCTATATCCCCAATCCCGGAGGCTGCCGTATTGGGGAGCGTTCAATTGCACGAATCACGAAAGGAATGAGAAGTCTTGGTATAAAGGTCGCGTATGATTCGAAAAACGGCTATTACAAAGCGACCATGCCAAAGCTCCCTTCAGGTTCTTACAAGTTTGAGAAGCAAACCCATACAGGCACAGAGCTTCTAATTCTTCTTTCAGTCTTGGGAAATAAAAAGATAGTAATAGATAATGCCGCTCTTGAGCCTGAAATCGATTGGCTTACTTCTTTCTTAAATAAAGCTGGCGCAAAAATCATACGAAAAGGTAAAAGAATTACAATCGAAGGCGTTGAAAAACTTGTCCAGCAAAAACCTTACAGAATTCCTTCTGATCGAAATGAAGCAGTGACGTTTGCAATACTTGCAATCGCATCAAAAGGAGACATCACGGTTGGTCCTATCTCAGAGGCAGTTCTTAGTTCATTTATCGATGCGTTAAAAGAGACCGGAGCTGGAGTAGAAAATCTTTCTGACAATCGTATCCGCTTTTTTTACAAAAAAGAGATTAAACCGGTAAGTATTGTGACCGACGCACATCCCAAATTTATGACCGATTGGCAATCTACTTGGGCGGTTCTTATGACTCAGGCGTCTGGAACATCAACTATTCACGAGCGGGTTTTTGAAGGACGATTTGGATACGTCGAAGAATTGAAAAAACTAGGAGCAGATATAGAATTTATCGATAAAAAAGTTTCAAATCCTGAAAAGTTTTACCACTTCAACTATCAGAATAATCGGAAGCACCGACAAGCAATACAAATAAAAGGTCAGCAGGCTCTTCATAATGGAGTACTTCATATAACGGATTTACGAGCAGGTGCAACCCTTGCCATCGCTTCTCTTATTGTGAATGGGGAGTCAATCGTTGAGGGAGCGTCAACGCTGGAGCGCGGATACGAGGATTTTCCGGAAAAAATCCGAGTTCTAGGCGGGAATATAAAAAAAGTTTAGATATGCTACAATAGAAAAGAATTTTTATTATGATAAAGCGACACTCCATAAGTATCAAGCATGCATTAGAAGGTCTCCATTGGGTTATCAGGACGCAGCCAAATTATAAAATTCATATCACTCTATCAATTCTTAGTCTTCTCGGAGCATGGCTTTTTAAAATTTCATATGGGGAGTTTTTAACGATCATAACTCTTATCACAATGGGTTTCGTAATAGAAACTATAAATACGGGAATAGAAGCCACTACCGACGCAATCGATAAAAAAATACGCGAAGACATAAAAATAGCAAAAGACGTATCGGCAGCTGCAATGCTTATTTTCGCAATCGGTTCATTCACAATTGCAAGTATCATATTCATTCCCAGAATTCTCATGTTTTGGGGATCGTAAGTTTTTCAAACTATGTCAGTTTATTTTTTCGCACTTCTCATATCCTTTGCATTAAATGCAGCACTGATCGTGCCTTTTATTGATTTTTTATACAAACTTAAGTTTCAGAGAGCTCATCAACAGACAAAGGACGCGTTTAATAAGGCTACGCCGGTTTTTGACAAGTTTCACTCTCATAAAGCAGGTACGCCAGTAGGAGGTGGAGTGTTAACTGTTGTCACCACAGTATTCCTTTATGCCTTTCTACTCCTTCTTTTTGTGTTTTTTGATCGTCCGATTCAGTCTAACTACCCATCGGTTATCGCAGAAATTAAAATTATTCTTTTTACGTTCATCAGCTTTGCCCTATTAGGAGTATATGACGATCTGAGCAAAATATTTTTTTGGAAAAAAGACCAGTTTTTTGGGTTGCGACTCAGACATAAACTAATTTTTGAGACCGTACTTGCCTTTATTATTTCTTACTGGTTATTCCAAGAGTTAAAAATAGACATCATTCACATTCCTTTTTTTGGAGTCTTTGAGCTCTCTTATTTTTACTTGATCTTTTCGACGTTTATAATCGTTGCTTTCGCTAACGCAGTTAATGTGACTGATGGATTAGACGGTCTAGCCTCAGGCGTTCTTCTTATTGCACTTGCAGGATTCTGGATTATTTCAAGTTCTATTCTTGACGTCCCAACCTCTCTTTTTATTGCTATTTGGCTCGGTGGCCTTATCGCGTTTCTTTACTTTAATATCTGGCCGGCACGTCTGTATCTTGGTGATACTGGAGCTCTTTCCTTTGGAGCAACGTTTGCAGTCATCGGTCTTATTCTTGGGAAGGCCTTTACTCTTTCTATCATGGGTGGAATTTTTGTTGTGGAAATAGCGAGTTCATTCGTTCAACTTATGAGCAAACGGTTTATGAAGAAAAAAGCATTTCCCGTTGCACCGCTTCATTTGTATTTACAGTACAAAGGTTGGGAGGAACCAAAAATTGTAATGCGTTTTTGGATTTTATCGGTCCTTTTTGCTATTTTTGGTCTAATGTTTGCGGTAATGAGGTAATTAGGAAAGTTTTTTTACTTCTTCTTTAAATTGAGCTCCCCTATCTTCAAAATTCTTAAATAAACCAAAACTCGGCGAGCCAGGTGAAAGAAGACAAATGGTACCGGGTGAGCTAACCTCGGAAGCTCTAAGAACTGCTTCTTTCATAGAGTTTACATGGTAAGTTGAGATGTCAGTTCTTTCTTTTTTCATTTCTTTTTCCATGAGCTTTCCGGTTTCAGGAAAAAGAATAAGATTTTTGATTTGGCTTTGTGCGGTTGTTTTTACTAATTTTTTCAAATCCTGATTTCTATTATGCCCGCCAGCAATGAGAGTCTCTACTTTATTTCCAAGTGCCTGTATCGCATGAATAGCCGCTTCCGGAACACTAGCAATTGAATCATCATAATACCTAACTCCGTTTTTTTCAGCAACAAATTCGAGTCGATGCTCCAAAGGTTTAAAGTTGGCAATTCCTTTTTGAATCTGCTTTTTCGAAACACCTAAAAGATTTAAAACAAGTACTGCGGCAAGCGTATTTTCCAAATTGCCATGGCCAATAAGAGGGATAGATTTAACTGGCATTATTGAGATTTCTCCCTCTTCGTTTTTAAAGTAAATATTTTCGTCTTTTATAAAACAATTGGTCGATTGATCTTCGGAAGAGTAGGTATATTTTGTCGCCTGGGATTCCGAGATGAATTTATCAACTTCGCTATGTTTTGGATTGTAAATCATGAAATCTTCTTTTTTTTGGAACGTCAAAATATTTCTTTTTGCCGCTACATAGTCTTCAAAAGAAGGGTGAACGTCAAGATGCCCCGGAAAAATATCAAGAAGAACCGCGATATGAGGTGAATATAAAATATATTCAAGTTGAAAACTTGAGAGTTCAAGTACAAAAATTGTCGAGTCGTTGGAATCATTAATAAGATCTAAAGCCGGGAGTCCGATATTGCCGCCAAAACGAACGTCATCATACTTTTCTTTTAAAATGGTGTGAATGAGACTCGAAGTGGTACTTTTCCCTTTCGATCCGGTTACACCGATTGCGACACCGGAATAATTTTCAAAAAAAAGATTCATATGAGAGGTTATTTTTCCATTCTCTTTTAGATACTTTTGAATTTCAGGAAGACGTGTTGGTATTCCGGGTGACTTAATAACCAGTTCAAACTCTGATAGATGCTTTAGGTAGTCTTTACCGGTATATTTGTTTTCTACTCCGAGAGGAGTGGGTGAAAGCTCCTGTTCATCGGCAACCGAGATCTTCACATCAGGAAAATACTTCGAGAGAAATTTGTGCGTGCTTTTTCCTTCTCTACCGTATCCTAGAATTAATACTTTTTTCGCAGAAAGATTTTTCATAGATTATTTGTGACTTCCTTTTTTAGGATTTCGGCAAATTCTAATGGTAGAAAATTTTGTTTATCCCAACCATTCAAAACTTCATGTTTTAAATCTTCAAGAGGAGTTTGATTTTGTGCTTCGACCTTCGCGGTTAGCTCTTCAAATAAAATAGGTTTTGTAAGATTCTGCTTTTCATATGCCTGATTGCTTAAAAGTACTGCTAATATGGATTCTTTTTTAGTTCCCACGCATTCAAAAGGTTTGCTTTTAGCAAGACCCGTCAATTTATAAAAATACCCAGTAAGTTCCTTTTTTGCAAAGAGATCTTCATTAAAGATAGTCATAAGTTTATCGTAGGAGATGAATGGAAAAAGAGTAAGGTATGCAAATGCACATTTTGCGCAATTTTTACACCAGAGATCTTCATTCATGCCGACATTACAACTTCTAAACGATAAGTACTGTTGGGGGTAGTTTTTTAACATCTTTCCAATTTGAAGTTCGTAAAGAGGTCTCAAAAAACTAAAATAATTTACATCTGCCGTGATGAAAGTAGATATATATTCTCGAAATTTTTTCTCAAATTTGTAACTTTTTGAATACTGATGATTAATAGAAACACCTTTAAATATCGCACTTTCTTCATTTGCGCTTCTTTCATTGGAAACAATCACATTAGTAAAGCCGTTTAGCGCAGCTGTGCAGATTCCCATAAATGCAAGAAAAGCTGAAAAGGGGGTGTGGCCATTAAGATAGCCGTTATTATTTAGCTTTAAAAGAAGAGGGTCTATCGTAGACGAAGCCTTAAGATTATCAGTAAATCCTGCATTTTTTGTTGTTTTTTCTACTGCAGGGTCAGATCCTACATGAAACGTGTTTTTCTCATGAGAAAGTTCTTTTAGTACTTCAAGCGTAACGACTGATTCCTTACCTCCTCCTACAAGTATAAGGTCTTTCTTTGTGGTTTTCCATTTTTCCACAGGAAAGAGTGCTTTTTCTGAGTTTGAAGTAATCGTGAGAAAGCCGGGAATAGTAAAGTCGATGGCGTTAAGGTAAAAAAACTCTCCTAATCCGTTTAACAAAAGATCTTTCAACCAGTCGATTTGACGCGATTCAAGATTGCCGGCTTCAATATGAAAAGCGGGCGAACATGTCGCCTTCCAGTAACTGATTCCAATGACAAGTCCTATATGAAAAATAAGATTTTGAACCTGTTGATCGTCAAACTGTTCCCGCGACGGCAAAGTTATAACATGGGTGAATGAAAAGTCAGGTTCGGTTTTATACTTATACGACACTTCCAGCCGATGATCTTTTTTTACAGCTGAGTACGCTTGATAGATAAATCGAGGGTGGGCTCGTCGTAACTGATCGGTAGTTTTACTAGTCATGTTTTGATTAATTTTACTAAACTTATCGGGCTAATTGAGATTAAGCGAATTTCCCGCTAGAATGATGTAATGAGGATAAAAAAGGAAGTAAGAGCAAAAAAACTATCCTCTTTGATATTTATCCCCCTCACGCTTTCATTTATTGGTTTATTCTTTGTATTTGAGGCTTCGTCTGTAAAAAGTTTTAGTGAGGTAGGGAACAGCTTCCATTATTTCAAACTTCAGTTTCTTTGGATAGCTTTGGGAATCGGAGTTATGTTTTTCTTATCTTTTTTCGATTACCATAAATTTTACTATCTTTCATTTCCCTTGATGATGATGACCATTATACTTCTCATCGTCGTCCTCATACCGGGCCTTGGAACTCAAGCCGGAGGAGCAAGGAGATGGCTTGATTTGGGTATTATCAATTTTCAACCAACTGAAATTGCAAAATTCAGCGTTATCGTATATTTATCTTCTTGGTTTATCCACAGGGAGCGGAAACGCTTTTTCTCTTTCGTGACACTTCTTGGGGCCTTGATCTTTCTGATTATACTTCAGCCAGATATGGGTACCGCAATAATAGTTTTCGCACTAAGCATCATCATTTATTTTCTCGCCGGAGTTGAACTTTCATATTTATTTCTCCTTCTCCCGGTTTCATTTGCAGGATTTTTGCTGCTCATAAAAACCTCTCCTTATCGCTTCAGGCGGCTGAGCGCGTTTCTTGACCCATCGAGTGACCCTTTAGGTATTGGATATCATGTAAATCAAATATTGATCTCGCTGGGTAATGGTGGATTACTTGGTCAGGGTTTTGGCGCCTCCCGTCAAAAATACCTATTCCTCCCGGAAGCTCATACCGACTCCATTTTTGCAATTATCGGTGAAGAGTTTGGCTTTATTGGTGGATTTCTTTTAATCTTTGTTTTTTTTACTCTCATGTATTATGTGTATCGCGTTTCTGCAGGTGCTCCTGACAGATATGGAAGACTCCTTACCGGAGGAATTTTTGCCTATTTCGCGCTTCAGATAATAATCAACCTTGGTGGAGTGGTAGGACTGATGCCGTTAACAGGAGTTCCATTGCCCTTTATTTCATATGGAGGATCAAATCTTCTCGTTTCTTTTGCGCTCTTAGGAATACTTTTAAATGTCGCAAAAAAATCAAAGAAGTTTACGGTACAATAATTACGTCATGAAGATTCTTATTACAGGCGGTCACGTCACGCCAGCCCTTGCAGTAATTGAAGAGTTGCGTGGACATGAGCTGGTGTTTGTTGGCCGAAAGTACGCACTCGAGCAAGAGCAAACGCTTTCCTTTGAATTTAAAGAGATTGCGAAAAGAAAAGTAAAATTTATACCGATAACGACAGGAAGGAGCTTGTCATTTCTAAATCTTTTTAGTTTTTTTAAAATTCCCTTTGGTTTTTATCAAGCATATAAGATAATTCGTGAAGAAAAGCCTGATATCGTACTAACATTTGGAAGCTATCTTGCGGTTCCAATAGCATGTTGGGCGCGTATTTTTGACATCCCAGTATATTTGCACGAGCAAACCAGCATCCCAGGAAAAGCTACAAAATTTATAGGGAAATTTGCTAAGAAAATTTTCATTTCTTTTCCGGAGACTAAAACTTATTTTCCCTCAGAAAAAGTGCGTTTGACGGGTAATCCCATACGAAAAGCCGTCTCACTGATTTTAAAGAAACCTTTTCCTCTACAAAAAGAACAAGTTGTATTATACGTAACAGGAGGGTCGCTCGGATCACATAGCATTAATCAACATATCGAAAACTTATTAGCGAGACTCTTGAAAAAATACACTGTTATACATCAAGTGGGTGATACGAGACGATACAATGATTTTGAGCGACTACTGGAGAAAAAAAGCAAACTTCCAGAAGAGTTAAAAAATCAATATTTTGTTTTTAAGCACTTTTCCGAAGAAGAAGTAGGTTATGTCTATTCGTTGGCTGATGTTGTTGTTGGACGTGCTGGAGCAAATACTTTTTTTGAGCTTGTATCGCTTGAAAAACCTGCTGTATTTATTCCGCTTCCATGGTCTGCTGAAAAAGAACAACAAAAACAGGCTAAAATCTTCAAAGATGCAGGAGTGGGGGAGATATTTAATCAGACTGAGAAGAGCGAAAATCTTTTGAGCATAATAAATGCGATATTCCAAAACCTTGCGAAATATAAGTCGAATTTTAGAAATTTAAAAAAACTCTACAAAGAAAATGCTGCCAGAACAATCGCAAAAGAAATTCTCAAAAATTAAACGAGTTCACATTTTTTTTCTTCTCACCTTCTTCTTAACGAGCATCATACTGTACTGCATTTTTTTTGCACTCCAGATTACAAAAGTTGAACTTTCCTCTTCTCAGGAAGGTCCAAAAGTATTAGGTATAGAAAATTACTATCACAAAAGTCTTTTTTTACTTCAAGAGGGCGAAGTGCAAAGAACTCTTCTTGAAAATAATCCTATGGTAAAGAAGGTTCAGGTTGAAAAGAAATATCCCGATACCTTGAAGATTCAAATTGAGACAGATAAATCAGTTTCTCTACTGGCTGTAGATCAAGGCTATTTTGCGCTCTCCCCGAGAGGAAGGATTCTCCTTAAAACAAAAAGTAAGCAAAGCAACGTCCCCATCATAAACTACTACCAAAAACTTCATTATTCGGCATTCCAGACAGGAGACGTATTAGACCTTAAAGATATACTTACTGCGCTTCATTTCCTCAAGAAAACACAAGAGCTAGGACTGAAGATTCTAAGTATTGATATTAACGGCTTCAATATGATACGATTACAGTTAGAAAATAAAATGATTTTTTTCACGACAGAAAAAAGTACTGCCGAACAAGATTATGAATTGGAAACCCTTATTCGCCAGTTTAAGATCGAAGGTCGTGATTTCAAAATGCTTGATTTTCGTTTTGACAAGCCTATCATCACATTACAGTAATATATGGCCGAAAACTTAATTTGTGGAATTGACATTGGGAGCACAAAAATAGCAACGGTGGTTGCGATACAAACAAATGACGAGGAAGATCTCCGCGTAATCGGTTTCAACTCTACAAAATCGCGCGGAGTTAAGCGTGGTCTTATTATCGATATAGATCAGGTAACTAATGCGATTGAGGAAAGCGTAGAAAAGGCAGAACGGATGGCAGGACATAAGATTACTCACGCGTTTGCCTCGGTCGGCGGTCCACATATTTCCTCTCTCAACTCACACGGAGTAGTGGCAGTCTCAAATCCCCAGGGAGATATAAACGAAACTGATGTAGAACGAGTAGTTGAAGCTGCACGTGCAATATCACTTTCTACGACAAGACAGATCATCGAAGTACTTCCGCGCGAATACATGGTAGATGGGCAATCCGGAATTAAAAATCCAGCGGGAATGAGCGGAGTACGATTGGAGGTTGACACTCATTTGATTACCGCCTCAATAACAAATCTTAAAAATATTGACAGATGTCTTTCTGATCTGGGAATTGAAAATGACGGCTTTATTTTTTCAGGATTAGCCTCGGCAGAAGCGGTTCTTACCGATACAGAAAAAGAACTTGGTGTCGTTTTAGTAGACATAGGCGGCGGAAAGACCGATATTTGCTTATATGCTGACGGCGCACTTTCATACTCAAGCTCGATTCCTGTAGGCGCACGACATGTGACCAATGATATTGCAGTAGGGCTTAGAGTTTCGTTGGAGTCAGCGGAAAAAATTAAATTACTTCTCAGTAAGACCTTAAAGCTTTCACAAGGAAAAGATCAGAAAAAGCCGGATTCTCTCGCCCTCAATGAGCTGAATTTGCCGGAAGACGTAAGTGATGTTTCTCCCAAAACATTAATTGATAATATTATCGGAGCACGTTTGGAAGAGATTTACCGACTAATAGGTGAAGAGATTGAAAAAAGCGGTTTCGGTCAAAACATCCCATCAGGTTTGGTAGTAACCGGAGGAGGAGCTCATACAATCGGTATGATTGAAACCGGAAGAAAAGTCATTGGTCTTCCAATTCGTCTCGGAATTCCGACTAAAGTAATAGGACTTCTTGACGAAGTTCTGGAACCGGAATATGCTTCTACTGTTGGTTTGATTTTATGGGGGAGAAAAAATATAATAGGGTACGAATCGGGCATAAAAAAATTCAATAAAATTTTCAAAGATTTTTCGATAGAAAGTTCCATAGGAAAAGTCAAGAATCTGGTCAAACAATTTATACCATAACATGTTAGTTAAACCACGAGCGGGACAACCTGCAAAGATAAAGGTCATAGGTGTTGGAGGCGGTGGCGGGAATGCAATTTCTTCAATGATCAATGATGGAGGAATTCCTGGGGTGGAGTTCGTTGTTGTCAACACAGACGCTCAGGCGCTTCTTCATAACAAAGCTGAAACAAAAATTCAAATTGGTGAAAATCTTACCCGGGGTTTGGGATCAGGAGGAGATCCTGATATAGGTCAGCAAGCTGCAGAAGAATCAAGAGAAAAACTTCAGGAAGAGCTTGCGGGGGCAGACATGATCTTTATTACCTGCGGAGAAGGAGGGGGAACCGGAACAGGATCCTCTCCGATAATCGCAGAGATCGCGCAGGAAACAGGAGCTCTTACGGTCGCGGTTGTCACTAAGCCGTTTGAATTTGAAGGGGCGAAGCGGAAAGTACTTTCCGAGCAGGGAACTCAAAACCTTCAGGATAAGGTAGATACTCTTATCATTGTTCCCAATCAAAAAATTCTTCAGGTAGTCGACCGAAAGACTTCAATTATTGATGCATTTAAAAAGATAGATTCAGTACTTCATCAGGGCGTAAGAGGAATTGCCGAACTTATTACGATTCCAGGACTGGTTAACGTCGATTTTGCAGATGTAAAAACAATTATGAAAAATGCAGGGACAGCTCTCATGGGAATAGGTGTGGGAAGTGGTGATAAACGTGCCATGGAGGCAATCCGTCAAGCTATTTCTTCCCCGCTTCTTGATGTTTCGATTGAAGGATCAAAAGGAGTGCTTTTCAATATTGTCGGTGGGCCAGATTTATCAATGAGCGAAGTAGACGAAGCAGCTTCCATCATTGCGAAAACCGTTGACCCCGACGCAGATATCATTTTTGGAGCTGTAATTGACGACAAGATGGTGGATCAGATAAGGGTAACCCTTATTGCGACGAAGTTTGATGAGGGAAAGCTTAAGATGTTCCGGTTCCGACCTGATCAAAAGAAAGAAGAGCGTCTGGAACAAAGCGATAACATAGATGAAGAAAAGAAAATAGAAGATCTGAACGATCTTTCTCAACCTTCTGAGGTTACTGAAGAAGAACTCTTTGACGATGACTCTGAGTTCGACATTCCCGCATTCCTAAGAAAGAAATAGTCATCTTTGCTATAATCTTCAAATATGTTTAAGCTTGTCGAAGCGGTCCCCGATTTTGCAAAAATCGAGGAAAATATACTTAAATTCTGGAAAAAAAATAAGATTTTTGAAAAATCTATTGAGCAAAAACCTAAAGATAAGCCTTGGACATTTCTCGATGGACCACCTTTCGTAACAGGCTCACCGCACTACGGATCTCTTCTTTCATCTCTTCCTAAGGATCTTTTTGGCCGATATTGGACTATGAAGGGGTATCGCGTAAGGCGAGTATGGGGATGGGACGGCCACGGATTGCCGATCGAGAACAAAGTTGAAGGTGAATTAAACATAAAAAGAAAAAGAGATATTGAAGAAAAAGTGGGAATTAAGAAGTTCATAGAAGAATGCAAGAAATACGTTCTGCAGGTTTCTGCCGACTGGGAATGGTATGTAGATCATATAGGAAGATGGGTAGATTTTAAAAACGCCTACAAAACATGGGACACAAGCTATATGGAATCGGTCATGTGGGTTTTTAAACAGATGTATGATAAGGGACACGTCTACAAAGGACTTCGGGTTTCATTATACTGCCCGCACTGTGCGACCCCAATTTCTAACTTCGAAGTTGCAATGGACGCGGATAACTATAAGGATGTGACTGAGTCGGGGACTACCTACAAATACCAATTGGAGGGCGAAAAAAACACATATCTTTTGGCTTGGTCTACCACCCCTTGGAATAAAATCGTAACTCCTGCGCTCGCTGTAAATCCCAAGCTGTCCTATGTAAAAGTAAAACAGGGTAACGAATATTATATTCTCGGAGAGAAAACTCTTAAGATGTTAAAAAAAGAGTCGAAACACACAGTTGTCGAGAAAATCAAAGGGAGTAAGTTAGTTGGTCAAAAGTTTGTCCCACACTACGATTTTTACAAAGCTGACAAGGGAAAAAAAATAGGTGTCGTCTTGGGTGGAGACTTTGTTACCGAAGAAGAGGGAACTGGAGTTGTAACTCTTGCAGTATATGGAGAGGAAGACCTGGATGCAATGCAGAAAGGAAATATCCAACTAGAATTTCATGTCGATGAAGAAGGAGTAATAAAAGACCACGTTCCTCAGTTTGGAGGGATGTTTTATCTAAAGGCGAATAAAGCAGTAAATGAAGATCTTGCAAAAAGAAATCTTATTTATAAGGATGAGCAATACACCCATAACGTAGCGTACTGCTGGAGATGTGGGACGCGGCTTTTTTTCAATCCTCTGACTGCGTGGTATGTAAACGTCCAAATATTAAAGCCTCTCATGAAAAAAACCAATGAAAAGATAAATTGGTATCCCTCTTATTTCAAACACGGACGCTTTTTAAAAAATATGGAAAATGCTCCCGATTGGAATATCTCACGGAATCGCTATTGGGGAAGTCCGGTACCGGTGTGGGAGTGTGAATGTGGAGACAGGTTTGTCCCCGGCTCACTAGCGGAATTAGAAAAAGCGAGCGGAAAAAAGATAAGCGATCTTCATAAACCTGAAATAGACGAGGTGACGATTGCATGTAAAAAGTGTGGAAAACAGGCAAAAAGAACACCTGAAGTGTTAGATAGCTGGATTGAAGCCGGTTCTGCGTCGTTTGCCGAAAGGCATTTTCCATTCAACAAAGAAGAAAAACTTGAGGAATTTTTTCCACCAGACTACATAACCGAGTATACGGGGCAGATCAGAGCATGGTTTTACGTACTTCACGTGATCGGCGCCGCTTTATATAAGTCACCATCCTTCAAAAATGTATCGGTAACTGGAGTAATTTTAGGTACAGATGGTAGGAAGATGAGTAAAAATTTTAAAAATTATCCCGATCCAAAAGAGATGCTTCAAAAATACGGAGGCGACGCATTGAGACTCTATCTTTTAGGAAGTCCGGTTATGAAAGGCGAGGATATTCTTATCGCAGAAGAATCTTATAGAAATCAAGTAAGGGGGTTACTGCTCGTTTTATGGAATGTTTATAAATTTTTTGTTACATACGCCGATCTAAATAAATTTAAACCACAGGAGAAGCATGAAGCATCAAAAAATATTTTGGATATATGGATAGTTTCATTACTTAACAAGCTCATTGTCAATATGACAGATAAACTGGATTCCTATGACACGGTCTCCTCTATAAACCTCCTCAATAATTTTGTCCAAGATCTGTCAACTTGGTATCTTCGGAGAAGTAGAAGCAGGGCTTCCTCCATGGAATTTTTAAACACTCTACATCATGTTTTAGTGACGTTGACTAAACTTCTTGCGCCCATTACACCTTTTACAGCTGAAGAGATGTATAAAAACCTTACAGAAGACGAATCGGTTCATCTGGCAGACTGGCCAAAAGCAGACGAGTCGAAGACAAATAAAGAGCTGGAAACATATATGGAAAAGATAAGAAAAGTCGCAGAAAAGGGCCATAAGATTAGAAAAGAAAAAAGCATAAGGGTAAGGCAACCACTTGGCGACATGTTTTATTCTTTTCACACAGAAAAGACATATGATCCTTTAATATTCATAGAACTTCTTAAAGAGGAGTTAAATGTAAAAGGGGTAATGTATTCAAAAGAGCATAAACTTCCAACTCACAAAGGGACGTGGGAAATTGCTACAGATCCGGATGTAAGCGTAGGAATAGATCTTGCAATAACTGATGAGCTAGGGGCTGAAGGAGAAATGAGAGAGATAGTACGCGAAATCCAAGCTCAAAGGAAGAAACTGGGAACTAAACTTTCAGAAGTAGTAGACGTGCAATTAACCAGTTGGCCAAAAGAGTTTGAAGACGAAATTAAAACTAGAGCTCTAGTGGATAAGATAAGTAAGGGTGAAGACTTCAAAATTATCAGAAAATAATCTATGTTTTCGATACTTCTTCCTTTGCTATTTTTAAATTTCTTCAGTTTTTTTAATCTTCTTGGAATAAAAAAAGAACTCTTAGTTAATCAAATAGTCTTTTTCTTTATCGGTATTTGTTTTTTCTTCCTTGCAAAAAAGGTAGGTATATTTTTTTTCAGGAACAACGCAAAATTCTTCTACTGGTTATTCATCTTTCTTCTTGTGGTTACTTTTGTCATAGGAAGCGAGATAAGAGGTTCAAGAAGGTGGATAGATTTTTATATATTTAACTTTCAGTCATCCGAGTTTTTTAAGATATTCTTTGTAATTTTTTTTGCCGATTTTTTCACTCGCTTTAAAAAAGACCTTGAGGACCCAAAAGTTTTCTTAAAAAGTCTTTTATATTTTCTACTTCCTACTTTTATTATTTTTCGTCAACCGGATTTAGGTAACGCGTTGGTTTATCTTGTCATATATTTTTCAATTCTTTTATTCTCATCTGTTCCCAAAAAGTACATCCTCTACTTGTTAGTTGTGGCAGTTCTATTGTTACCATCAAGTTGGTTTTTCCTGCATGATTATCAAAAAGACAGGATAGTCAGCTTTATTAATCCCTCGCTTACCCAGAGAGGTACCGGATACAATATGATCCAGGCTATTATAACGGTGGGCTCAGGCAAGTTTTTAGGAAAAGGGCTTGGTTACGGCACTCAATCGCAACTGTTTTTTCTCCCTGAAAATCATACGGATTTTGCGTTTTCATCACTCGTTGAACAATTTGGCTTTATGGGAGGATTAGTTGTCCTTGGACTTTACTTCATACTAATGCTTCAAATGGTCAAAAAAATATTCAGCTTTGCACAAGCTAAAGATGAGGAAACACTTTTCACGTTTTACTTCCTTATCGGCTTCTTTTCTTATCTTACATTTCAAACTTTAGTCAATCTCGGAATGAATGTGGGACTCCTACCGATAGTAGGAATTGCGCTTCCTTTTATTTCCTATGGAGGCTCATCTTTGGTCAGTCTTTTCTTTTCATTTGGTCTTATCCCTTAAAACAACGATTGCAGATATCGCCTCAGTAAGCTATAATTTTTCATAATATGTCAAAGCTTGCGGTGATAAAAACAGGTGGAAAACAGTATCTTGTAACTGAAAAGGACGAGCTTATAGTCGACAAGCTCCAATCTGACAAGGGAAAAAAGGTAGAGTTGGAAACTCTTGCTCTGATTGACTCTCAAAAAAATACAGTAGAGTTGGGCGAGCCCTTACTAAAGGTAAAGGTACAGGCTGAGATAGTTGATCACATTCAAGGAGACAAAGTGAGAATTGCCCGTTTTAAAGCAAAGGTTAGATATAGAAAAGTAAAAGGATTTAGATCTCAACTTTCCAAAATTAAAATAGTAAAGATTTAACATGGCGCATACAAAGTCACAAAAAGCTGCTGCCGGCAACCGAGATTCACGTTCAAAAAGATTAGGAGTGAAGATTTACGGTGGTCAGAAAGTGGAAGCTGGAAATATTATAATTCGTCAAAAGGGTTCAAAAGTTAGAGCTGGAGACGGAGTTCATCTTTCAAAAGACTTTACCCTTATCGCACTCCGTGCGGGAATAGTCGAATTCAAACAAAAACGAGGACAAAAATATGTCTTTGTTGTATGAACGATGAAATTCTGGCGTTGCTAAAACGCATTCAACAGCAAGAAGATCCTTTTTCAAAAGCAAAACTTCTTTACTCCTTAAAAAAGGACAAACAAATTCCCCTGAGTGTAATAAGCGCTGAAATTAAAATAAAACCTTCATATATCAGTCACATTCTAAGACTATTAAAGCTTCCCCCTCTCATAGTTGACGGATTCTACTCTAAACTGGTTACCATTAGTCACCTTTTTATTCTATCCCGTCTACATGATGAAAAGCAGATGATTGCCTTGTATGAAAAAATCCTAACCGAAAACTTGACTGCTTTTCAAACAGAGCAAGAGGTAAGAGAAATTCTATACGATGTGAAAAACGAAGGGGGACGCTTGGAGAAGAAGGAAGTTGAAGAATTTATTAAGACGGTTGGAAGAGATAATAAAAGAGTAAAAATCATCCAAACTCGCACTAGAGGGAAGTTTATTGTGGAGATAGAGGGAAATTTAGTAAAGACGACTGCTGAGCTTAAAAAAATAATGAATTTACTGCAAAATCTTAAACCTGTCGAAGGAGAAGAATAAAAGAGCGCTCGCTTGAGGGTAAGGGATTTGCTACAGGCCCCATTTTTTGCGGAGGATAATATCTGAAAAAGACTTGGCCAATAATACTTTCTACATGGACAGGTCCGAATTCTCTCGAATCGGATGAACGGGGACGATTGTCACCCATTACGAAAACTTCTTCAGGAGGAATGATGATTTCAGCATTTTCTTTAACATACCCTCCATCCCAAAGTTCTGTTTTTGCAGATATATAGTCTTCGTTAAGAAGGTTTCCATTGACGTAGACATTATTATTAGTAATTCGAATTCTGTCACCGGGAAGGCCGATGACCCGTTTAATAAATTCAATATCCTGATTTCGGGGAGATCTAAAAACCACCACGTCGCCCCGATGCAGAGTTCTAAATTTATAGGTAACCTTACTGGTGAAAATATAATCCCCGGAGAGAAAAGAAGGCTCCATCGAAGCGCCCTTTACCTGATTAGGCTGCATAATGAATAGGTATACGACAATAAAAATAGAACCGACAAAAGTGATCGTTTCAAGGACATCCATTACGAAATCTATGATCGTTCGAAGAATCTGCATTATATTCTATTGTAGAGAGGAAAGGCTTAAAAAACAAGGAGTTTTAGTATAATTCTTATACATAAATTGGTCGCTTAGCTCAGCTGGTTAGAGCGTTCGGTTCACATCCGAGAGGTCGGGGGTTCGATCCCTCCAGCGACCACACTATTTATAAAACTTGACATCAAGTTTATAAAATACTTCCTGAAATCCGCGCCTGACAAATCTGAGTCCATCAAAGAGTCGGTGTCTATATGGCTTGTGAATCGAAATTTTATCTTTATTACTTTCTAGTTTCCTTCTTATGTTTTTAAACACTTTTGGGACATTTTGTTTTGAACCTACAAGTATTACCGTTTGGGGATTTAATTCCACTTCTTTATCAAAGGGCGGCGATATTGCCACAACCATTTTTTCTTTTAAGCTCTTAAAAAGAATAGAGAGACCGAATGGCGTATAGCGGAAATAATCTGAAGGATGCTTATGAATTGGAAAATTCTGTTGGCTTGACACTATACAGATTCCACGAGGATTCATGACTCTTTCTATTTCTTTTGTGATAATCCATGGTTTTTCAGCATGCTCTAGAGTTTCTAAACATAAAACTAGATCGAAAGTTTTATCAGAAAAAGGAAGCGATTCTGCATTGGCGACCACGTCAACTCCTGCTCCATCTCTCAGATCTATACCTATGTACTTAGAATTAATAAATAGCGTGCGGAGATTTGTTAGTTCTTTCTGACCTTGTGTTTGCAGAGACCCTATTTCCAAAATATGTCTATTATGAGGAATTTCCGAAGCAATTATTTCCACCACGACACGAAGATGTTTTTGCATGATTTTGATATTATATATCAAAGCGCGTTCAACAAACGTATGAAAGTTGCCTTCATAATAGTCCTTTATAAAACATCTAAAAAAGAACAAAATCGTCTTAAAAGCGAAGTTCATTCACTTAAATTAGGAGAGTATAAGACTTATTTCATAGACAACTCCGTTGATAATCGAGGATATGCGGCGGGCGTCAATAGGGGAATAAGGGATAGTTTGAAAGACGATCCAGATTTGTTTGTAATTATGAATCCAGACGTCTCCTTGAGTGGTTTATCAAAAAAGAGTTTCATCGAGACCAGCGGGTATTTTGACCTGTGGGGGTTTGCCATGAGACAAGGAAGAGAAATATTTTATTATGGGGAGCTTGACAGAAAAAGACTTACGGGTGCTCTAAGCAGTAAAAGACCAGCTTCACCGCTTGTAACATGTGATTTTCCACCCGGCCCAATTATTTGCATGAAAAAAGCTGTTTTCCAAAAGATTGGTTTCTGGGATGAAGACTATTTTCTTTACTACGAGGATGTAGATTACTCATTTAAGGCTAAGAAAGCCGGATTTACTGTTGGCGTTAATACAAATTCATATTACGACCACTTCGATTATTCGGAGAAAAACAATCCAAAAAAAAAGTATTATCTCTCTCGTTCACGATGGAAATTTTTCTTTAAGTACGCTACTATCAAGCAAAAGCTATACGAGTTGATTCGACTACCAAAGACCTTAACAGAAGAAAGACCATTCGTCCTCAACTTTCTGATTCTTAACACTTCGTCATTTCTCAATAAATTATTAAACTTTGTTCTTTTTATTTTTCTCATCCGCTTCTTATCGGTAAAAGATTATGGGATCTATACTCTTGTGTGGGCCCATGTTGCATTATTGCAACCTTTTTTAGATTTTGGAACAACATCATATGGCTTGGTCTACCTACCGGAAAAGGAAAATCTTAAAATGAATTCATTATTTTCACTAAGGGTTCTTTTAGCGGTGGGGGTATTTATAGGAACTCTATTTCTTGCCTTCTTTTTACGATTCGACAACGTAGTTTTAACATACATTTTTCTTACATCTTTTACATTATTTTCGAATATGCTTTCAGGTAGTCTTCTTATATTCTCATCCATTAGAGAAAAACTTCTCTTACCATCTCTTCTTTCTATTGGATTCAATACCCTTCTCATAGCGGCGCTTATCCTTGGGATTCTTACTATGAAAAGTTTATCCTCTATTTTCTTTTTAATCTTCATCTTTTACAACTCATATTCCATTGTAAATTTCATTATATTAAAGAGGGAAATTCCCAATCTTAAATTTACTATTCAAGTTAATGATTGGATAAAGATTCTCAAGAAATCGACCACGTTTCTTCTCATAGGACTTTTTGCTGGTTTATATTTCAAACTTGACGTATTCCTTTTGAACTTTCTTAAGGGACCACGGGATGTAGGCATTTACAGTTCAGGATATAAGTTTCTTGAAGCATTTTTGTTTATTGCGGCAAGTTATAACATTGTCTCCACTCCTTTTATGGCGAAGCTTAGAAAAGAAGCAATCCTCAATTTAAAGACAAAAATTCGCAAGGATATTCTTTACCTTTTTGTGCTTGGTCTTACAGGATCCTTTTTAATATTTTCTCTTTCTCCCTATCTTCTTACATTCATCTTTCGTAAAGATTACAGTGAGGCGATTCCCGTCTTGAAAATTGTTATCTGGTCTCTTCCATTTATTCTTCTTACTTCTGTATTTTTTAACGGTTTGTATGTATTAGGTAAGGCAAAGGTTGTGATGTGGTTATTCATAGCTCAAACTTTCTTTAACGTAATTTTAAACTTAATGTTTATTCCTCAATATTCATATATAGCGAGTTCATATATTACAATTAGTGGAGAGATCTTAAACTCAGTAATAGCGTTTATATTTCTTCGACGAACATTGAAACATGAAAATATCAGTTGACATAGCCGCCTTATGCAATAAGCTACAGGAGTATGGAAATCATACTGTCACAAGAAACATAGTTGAAGGCATAAAAAGAATCGACGCTGATAATATCTACTCTCTATACTCTTTTTGCAAAAAGCCTCAATGGTTGACATTGCCTGAAAACATGCTTCACAAAAGGATTCTTCCACGAAAACTTTGGCTTTCAACTCGAGTAAGCTTAGAAGAATTTTTGAATACGAAAGATATTTTCCTTGCTTTAAATCAGGCAGTTCCGTTCTATACAAAAGCAAGAATTTTTTCTTTTTCACACGGACTTTCGTACTATTTTTTTAAGGATTTGTATCCCAATTCATACGAAGTATTGAAAGATCAATTGTTTACTATGATGGACAAGTCGCAATATGTATTTGTTTCATCCGCGAAAGTAAAGAAAGAAATGACATCGGTTTTTTTAAAAACAGATAAAGTTAAAGTTTTACCATATGGAATTCCATATGACATGTTAACAGCAAACGTAAACAGTGAATACATATCTTCTAAAGTCCGCCAGATTTCGAAAAAGCTGTTTTTATATGTAGGAATGGATCATCCGGTAAAAAATCTCCAGTTTTTAGTAGATGCATTCACCATTTTTTCTCAAAACCAGGCATATAAAGACTACACTTTGCTTCTAATAGGAGCTGACTTTGAAAATTTAGAAATCAAGACGCCTAATATACAACGTTTAAAACAAGTAAACAGAGAAGAGATAAAATACTTATATCAAAAGGCGAGTGGATATATTTCCGCATCGCTTTACGAAAGCTTTAATTTTCCTGTTCTGGAGGCTTTATCCCAAAATTGCCCTGTGGTCGTACGATCATCCGCAATAATACCCGAACTATCTCCCTATGTTCATATAGCCGATCACGTAGAAGAGTTCGTTGAGTCTATGAAGAGATTAGCTGCCGGTAGCTCAAAAATAATTTCAAAAGAAAAACTTAAAAAAGAATTCTCATGGGATTCGTATCTTACAAAATTAATCTCCTATTACAAACCTGCATGATACAAGTTGCTCTTTTACGAGGAAAGTACTTAAATAAGTTTGAAACTCAAAATCTAGTTTTCACAACAAAAGAAAACATAGGAATAACGGGAGTGTCATCTCTCCACCCGATCCATACAACCTTCTCTTTTTCTACAATAAAATTATTCAGTCTGATAGATTTACTTGACAATAAACCTGCTCGTTTCATAGCAAATCGAACGATTGGAGATTTGCAAATCTTATTCGGACTTGAAAAAATCTTACCGAGCTTTGACATAGTTCATACAGCGGATCCTCATTACTATTTTTCCTACCAAGCAGCGATTCTGAGAAAGAAAGAGTTAATTCCAAAACTTATATCGACATGCTGGGAAACAATACCTTTTAATAACGAATCGACGTGGGTAAAAAAAAAGATAAAAAAACTCGCTATGAAGCATACAGACTATTTTATATGCCCAACCAAAAGAGCAAAAAGAGCGTTGGAAAAAGAAGGAATTTCATCCGACAAAATAACAGTTATACCAATGGGAGTAAATATAAACAAGTTTTGTAAAAAAAAGAATAAACATATAAAAACAATTTTATTTGTCGGAAGACTTGTTGAAGAAAAGGGGATTTTAGATCTGTACGAAGTATACAAGAAAATAAATAACTCAAATTTACGTTTACTAATTGTCGGATCAGGAGTATTGGGTAATAAGTTAAAACAATTAATAATAAACGACAAACTTCAAAAACAAGTTTTCATAGAGAGGAGTTCATACAAAGAGATGCCTAATGTCTATAATGAAGCTGATCTGGTAGTAGTGCCCTCGAAAACTACAAAGACATGGGAAGAGCAGTTTGGAATGGTTGCGGTAGAGGCAATGGCGTCCGGTCTTCCAGTAATCGCATATCATTCAGGAGCGCTTCAGGAGGTAATTGGCAAAGCAGGAGTACTTATTGAGGAAGGAGATGAGAAAGGATTAGTGAGTGCGATTTCAAGAATACTCAACGATGATAAATTAGCCTTGAGACTTGGTACAATTGCTAGAGAACGGGCAGAGAATCTTTACGACTGTTCTAAAGTAAAAAACCAGTATAAAAAACTATATGAATCTTTCTGCAGTGGTATTGACCAAAAATGAAGAAAAGAGCATAGATAGAACACTTTCGAGTCTTACTTTTTGTGACGAAATACTTCTCCTAGACAGTAACTCAACCGACAGAACCCAAGAAATTGCAAAGAAATATAAAACACGAATTCAGAAAAGAGATTTAAATAACAACTTTGCAGGATTAAGGAACTATGGACTTCAAGAAGCGAAAGGGGACTGGACGCTTTTTATAGATGCAGATGAGGTTGTGACAAAGGAACTCGCAGATGAAATAAGGGAAGCAATAAGAAACGGTAACTTTTCTGTATATTATCTTAAACGACGTGACTACTTTTGGGGGAGAGAGCTCAAACATGGAGAAGTAAAAAAAGTTAGAGAACAAGGAATCATAAGACTTGTTAAGAAAAATACAGGAAAATGGGAAGGAGACGTGCATGAATGGTTTGACTCGTCAAGCAAAACGGGACGATTGAAAAATTTTATAAACCATTATCCCCACCCTACTATTGCGGAATTTCTGAAAGATGTTAATTTTTACAGTACTCTTCGCGCCAAAGAGCTACACAAAAAAGGAAAGAGGGTAAACGTATTCGGAATACTTCTCTACCCGGCTTTCAAATTTATCACATCTTATCTTCTGAGAGGTGGTTTTCTCGATGGATCTGCCGGCTTTGCGTATTCATTTATAATGAGCTTTCACGCTTTTCTCGTAAGAACAAAGCTTTACCAATACCGCAATTTAGCAAATACATAATGTTTTCTTACCTTTTATTTTTCTTTTTGTCTTTAGGTCAAATTGGAAGAATTTCCTTTTCAAACCAAGAGATAAATATTTATCTCTATGAAGTAATAGTCGGAGCTTGGTTTCTATTCCTTTTTTTCAAACATAAGTTTTCTCCCATTGAAAAAAGCCTGAAGACTGTCTTTCATTTATATCTCTTTTTTGGATGGCTCTATGCTACCTTTGTACTTAGTCTATGGAGGTTTACCATTCAACAAAACGCAATAGCGTTATTATATTTAGGACGCCTGAGCTTATATTTCTTATTTTTCCTTTATTTGAATTTTGACAAGAAATTCAAAAAAAATTTATTCAAGAGAGGGCTCCTTTTGTATTCGATATTTACTATTATTTTTTCTATAGCTCAGTATTTCTTATACCCGAATTTACGAAATCTTCAATATCTCGGGTGGGATCCTCATCAATACAGAATTTTTGGGACCTTGTTCGATACATCCGCACAGGCAGCTATTGTTGGCCTATTGATATTATTTTTTCTTTTTGAAAGAAAGATCATTCCCAACATGACTCGCTATGCATTACTCCTAAGTAGTGTAGTGACAGGACTACTGACTTACTCGAGAGGCTTTTATATTTCTTTTCTTTCAACACTAGCTGTATTTTTTGTAAAAACAAAACAGTTTTTTTTACTGGGTGGAATTCTCGTAATTTTTGCAATGGGAGTCTTTGCTCTTCCTAAGCCATTTGGAGAAGGAGTCAATCTTCAAAGAACATTCTCACTCGAATCAAGATTGAGAGACAATAGAGAAGCGGTAGACATCTTCAATAAGAGTCCCCTCTTCGGTATTGGATACAATCATATAAGAGCAGTTAAGAGCAATGATCAGCAGTCCCTAGAGAGTCATGCGGGAGCTTCTTTTCATTCAAGTTTTCTTATCATTCTTGTTACTTCTGGAGCAGTTGGATTGGTTCTTTTCCTGATGTTGTTATGGCGTTTGGCAATGACCGGAAAGACGGGGAAATATTACATCCTTTTTCTTTCCTTGTTTTCTCTTTTTGACAATATTCTACTATACCCTACGGTTTTATTACTATTATTGCTTATTCTGAGCAATTCTTCTGAGAGAAAGATTATTTTTCGTACTTAACGGTAAGTTCTTTGGAATCTGAGTTACCTGCAGAATCTTGGACGACAATTTTAATTTTGTTTTCTCCTTCTTTTAATTTGACCTGTGTTTGAAAACCACCAGAGGAATCGACAATCGCAGGGGAGTCGTTAATAAACACCGATACGCCGAGATCAGTCTTTCCTGCAACTTTTATTTCATCTCGCGGAGTAATAGTGTTATCTTGAGGTTCGTTTACTTCAAGTTTTGGTTTTTGATTACGAAAAGTAACTACATATGCCTGTGATTTTTTAGTAGCTGATGAGCTTTCGACTTTACCGATAAAGTAAATTTGATTTTCACCTATGTTGAGACCTGTTATAGTGCTGGCAAATTCTTGTTCTTTTTCTACATTCAACGAGTCGACTTTACTTCCATTCAAAAAAATTTCTAATGTCCCTAGATTTTCTACATTGCCGGAGATGTTTATATCTGCGCTATTTGTTGCCGAGGGGATCTCGTTCACATTAAAATCTCCCAAAGCCTCTACGTTTTTTTCGCTCTCGCTATTTCCGCCTCCGAATAGTTTTCCTATAAAAACAGAACCATTGATAAGAAGAGGTAAACCAATAGTAATCATAAATATAAGGAAGAGACCGAGAACTATAGCCATTGTGATAAGACGTGAACGAATCTGCTTTTTTTCGTGTTGTTCGAGTCTGGTCGGCATATGAGTTTATTATACTATGAGTTTGAGCCGATGGTCGGAATACTCCTTCGCTCTAACGAGCTACGGAAGTACACGGTCGAATCTCCATATCTTGAGCCGCTCGGGAGAATCGAACTCCAGTCGACGGTTTACGAAACCGTTGCTCTTCCATTGAGCTAGAGCGGCAAAACTGTTCCGACGATTCTGTCGGAATCCCGACCGCAAGCGTCGGGAAGCTACATCGGCATTGATGAGCGGGATACGGGAATTGAACCCGTGTCTTATCCTTGGGAAGGACACATTGAGCCACTCAACTAATCCCGCACTTCAGTGTTTATTATACCAATCTCAATCTAAGGAAGCCTGTTTTTGAAGAATTATCGTGGAAGAGAGAGTTTTTGACCGACTTCAATAATATCCGGATTTGCAAGGCTATTTGCCTGTGCGATACGATTCCAAGCATAGCCATCCCCATAAGAGCCTTGAGCGATGTCCCACAGCGTATCACCCTCTTTGACGATGTATTCGCTTCCGGTAATAGTTAAAGGAGTTGTCATTACAGCGCCTACTTCCCCCTTTGTTGCTTCCTTTACCGCGACTTCAGGAATGATCAAAACCGTTCCCACCTCGATTACGTCAGGATTTTCCAGTTTATTAGCCGACGCTATGTCGAGAGCATTGTAGCCAGAGCCGTAGTATTGTTCAGAGATAACCCAGAGGTATTCTCCTTCTTTTACGGTGTGTTTCTTCCGTGCGTCATCCTTTTTTGGCTTTTCCTTCCCTTTTCCTGTTAGTAATTCAATAAGGGATGGAGGCTTTTTTTGTTGGACTGCTTTTTGTTTTGGTTGTACCGGGGTAGCTTTTCCACCTTGGAGATACAAAGAGCTCAATAAAATAAAAACTACAAGAATCGTAATCCCAAGAAGAAAGTTCGGAAGATTAGCTTGAACTTGATCAACGAGTGAAGAAAGACTTTTTGAAGATTGATTTCTTTTTGCCATAATTTCTGACGTATAATATAAAAATACTGGAACGTTGTCAAGTGCTATGAGACAAACAACTAAAAAACATATAGGACATATAACTAACAAAGAAGTCGCGCATTTGCTTCGTACTATCGCGGCGGCACATCTTATAAAAAATGAAAATAGGTTTCGAATTATCGCATACCAAAATGCAGCAGACGCCGTCGAGTACCTTCCTCGAGAAATTTATAACATCTGGAAGGATGGAAAATTGGAAGAAGTACAAGGTATAGGTGCTGTGATAACAGACGCTCTTGATGAATACTTCAGGAAAGGCCGCTCGACTCATTTTGACCGTGTCAAGAAAGGAATACCTGAAACCGTATTCGAATTAATGAAGGTTCCGACTCTTGGCCCAAAGAAAGCATATAAGTTAGTTACAACGTTAAATCTAACTAGCGCTAAAGATCTCTTTGTGAAACTAAAAAAGGCAGCTGAAAAAAACAAGATCGCAAATATTCCAACTTTTGGAAAAAAATCTCAAGAGGGAATACTAGAGAGTCTTCAGAGGTATGAAGGTCATGAGGGAAAACACCAAAGAATACCTTTTTCACAAGCTCATAAGATCGCTATGGAAATTCTCGATTATCTAAAGTCAAATGAGAACGTGCAACGAGTAGATATTTTAGGCTCTCTCAGAAGAAAAAGTTCCACTATAGGAGATATTGATATTGCAGTTATATGTAGACGGAATACCGAAAAGGATGTCGTCAACTACTTTATTAATTATTCGAAAAAAAAGAGTTTGATTAATTCCGGCGCAAAAAAAGCATCAATTATGATCGTGCCAAATATTCGAGTAGATTTACGTGTACAAGATGCTAAAAGCTATGGATCAATGCTTCAATACTTCACCGGAAACAAAGATCATAATATAAAACTTCGAGAATATGCTCTAAAAAAGGGCTATTCTTTATCAGAATACGGGATAAAGGATTTAAAATCGAAAGATAAGAAAATACTCGAATTTCCTACTGAGCAAAAATTCTACAATTTCTTAGGTCTTGAATATATTCCACCTGAAGTTCGTCAAGGCCGCGATGAAATAGTAAAGGCTCGTATAAGAGCAAATCAGAAAACATGATATAATAGACTCACGTTAAAAGATTTCATTAAAGATTGGATTAATAATAAAGAGGAGGTGAATTATCAATGAATCCTACTATCATAGCAATTGCGGTCGCTGTACTTTTCGGTGTTTATATAATCGCTATTTACAACGGGTTTGTAGTTTTAAAGGCTCGAATTCAAGAAGCGCTTTCAGGTATTGATGTTCAACTCAAAAGAAGAACTGATCTTATCCCTAACTTATTGGAATCAGTAAAGGGATACGCAAAACACGAAAAAGAGGTTTTCCAAAATGTTACAAAAGCAAGATCTTCTCTTATGAAAGCTGACAGTTTGAGTGAAAAAGCCGAAGCAAACAACATGGTGTCCAGTGCTTTGAAGTCATTATTTGCCGTTGCAGAAGCATATCCTCAACTGCAAGCAAGCACTAACTTTCAAGAACTCCAAAGACAGCTTGAAGATACTGAAGATAAGATTGCATATTCTCGTCAGTTCTACAACAGCAATGTTCTTGACTACAACACAAGAGTAAAAACCTTTCCCAGTAATGTAATCGCAGGAGTTTTTGGATATAAAGAAGTAGAGTTTTTTCAAACACCAGCTGAAGAACGCAAGAACGTAAAAGTGAAGTTTGACTAATGACAATCTACAGCCAAGTAAACGGAAATAAACTCAAAAGTTTATTTCTCGTACTATTCTTTATTGCTTTTTTTTCCTTTGTTTTCTTTATTATCGGTAAAGCTGTCGGAAATAGTTCTCTATATTTCACAATCGGCCTAGTCTTTTCGTTAGCTTCTGGAATTGGAAGCTATTTTTTCTCAGATAAATTAGTACTTGCGTCAACCGGTGCAAAACCTGCAAATAAAAAAGAACACTTCAATTTTTACACTGTAGCTGAAAATGTTTCTATTGCATCAGGTTTACCAATGCCAAGACTATACGTCATTGATGATCCTTCTCCAAACGCATTTGCGACAGGAAGAGATCCAAAGCATGCGGTGGTTGCCGCAACTACAGGCCTCCTTAATAAACTTAACCGAACAGAGTTAGAAGGAGTGATCGCTCATGAATTTTCTCACATTAAAAATTACGATATCTTAGTTTCTTCATTAGTTGCCGTCCTCGCCGGAACCTTGGTTTTTGTAGTCGACTGGGTAATGAGAGGATTGTGGTGGGGAGGTTTGGATGATGACAATCGCAACGTGAATCCGTTGATATTTGTTTTTCTGATACTAACACTCATAATTTCTCCAATAATTGCAACTCTTATACAACTTGCGATCTCAAGAAAAAGAGAATATCTTGCAGATGCATCAGGCGCATTAATTACCCGTAATCCGGACTCACTGGCAGATGCATTGCTTAAAATTGCTTCTGATCCTCAGCCGTTAAGACGAGCTTCAGGTGGGACAGCGCATCTCTTTATTGAAAGCCCGTTTAAGAAAAAAAAAGCACGATCCTTTTTTTCCAGCCTCTTTAGTACACATCCTCCGACCGACGAAAGAGTTAGAATTTTGCACGAAATGTAATGTATGTGCGGAATAGCTGGCTTTTATGGCTTTAAGGACGACGATCTTATCAAGAGAATCTCCAAAGAACTTGCGCATCGTGGCCCAGACGGTGAGGGTTATTTCTTCGATGGCACGACTACGACCCTTCTCAACCGGAGACTTGCGATAATCGACAGAGAAAAAGGAGATCAACCGATTTACAATGAAGACCAATCGCTCGTAGTGGTTTTTAACGGAGAAATCTACAATTTCCGTCAATTAAAAATAGAATTAAAAAAACACATTTTCAAAACCAACTCTGATACAGAGGTCATCGTACATGCATATGAAGAATGGGGAGAAAACTGCTTTGACAAGTTCAACGGTATGTTTACGATCGCCCTATACGACAAAAAAAAGAAGAAGTTGATACTGGCACGAGACCATTTCGGAATCAAGCCATTATACTATTCAATTCTCAATTCTAAGAATCTTATTTTTTCATCAGAAATTAAACCGCTGTTAAATTCAAACTTGATTGGAAGAAAAGCAAATGAAAAGACAATTTACAGATATTTGCGTTATCGAGTTCACGATGATACAGATGAAACTTTTTTCAATAACATCAAACGCCTTATGCCAGGTGAGTTGCTTATTGTGGAAAAAAAAGAAATCAAGACAAAGTATTTTTCACGGTTAGAAGAGGAACTCTTGGGATTGAGGGAAAAGAAATTTGAAAGAGAGGACATAGATACATTTAAAAATAAACTTACAGACGCGATCAAATTAAGATTAATCTCTGAAGTGCCGGTGGGAACAAGTTTCTCCGGAGGACTCGATTCATCGACTGTGGTTTCGGTGATCCACGAACTTCTAAAGAAAAAAGATAAAGAGGCAGCTTCTGTGGGAAAAGTACAGAATACATTTTCAGCTGTATTCCCCAATCTTCCAAACAATGAAGAAAAATACGTAGACGAACTTATAAAAGACAAACATGAGATCAGATGTCATAAAGTCTATCCAACACCGGAGATTTTTTTTGAAGAAATAGAAAACTTCATAAGGACACAGGAAGAACCAACGATAAGTACAGGTCCTTACGCGCAGTATAAAGTAATGGAAGAGGCTAAGAAGTACGTGACGGTATTACTTGACGGGCAAGGATCAGACGAGATGATGGCTGGATATCTTCCATACTACTTCGTGTATTTAAAGGAATTGAGAAAGAAAGGAAAATATTTAGCACATTTCAAAGAAGTGTTATTTTCACTAGACATAATATTGAAATTTATTCAATTGAAATTTTCAGGTAAAAACAGTGTTAATGTTTCCAAAGTCTTAAATCACGATTTTATTCATAAGTTTAAGGTGGAAGCCCTTATTACAACAAATGACGACTTAAAGAAAAGATTAGTCGAAGATATCTTTCACAACAGTCTTCCTTCACTTCTTCGCTATGAAGATAAAAACAGCATGAAGTATTCACTCGAAGGGCGAGTTCCTTTTCTCGACTTTAATCTTTTGCGATTCATATTTAGTTTGTCCAACGAGGCAATAATCAAAAACGGTTGGAATAAATATATCCTCAGGAAAGCAGTAAAGAAATTACTGCCAAGGTCAATTGTAAAAAGAAGAAATAAAATCGGCTTTACGACTCCTGAAGTCGAATGGTTCCTGCGAATGAAAAATAAGATTTACGGATACTTTTTGAGCGAGTCCTTTGCAAAAAGATCTTATTTCAATCAACAAGAAGTCTTAAAAAGCTTTCAGGAATTTATTGAAGGAAAAAATGAGGATACAATGCTTTTCTGGAGACTTTTAAATCTCGAGCTTTGGTTAAGGTTATTTATAGATAAAGAAGACACGTTTAAAGAAAAAGAAAAAAAAGTGAGTCCGAATATAAAAGTCGGAAATAAACAATACATACGCTATCTTATTAAGACAGATGTTTTTGAAAAAGGAGACGACTCTGCAACAAAAGTTTCAGTTTACGTACGAGATTGGGTTCAGGAATTATCACTGAAAAACTGGTTTGTAGTAGTTTCTGAGAAAGTTATAGCGATCAGCCAAGGAAGGTCATATTTTTTATGGGAAATAAATCCAGGATTTTTTGCAAAATCTCTTTCAAGATTTGTTAAAAAAACTCCATATGGAATAGGACTAGGAAGTCCATGGACTATGCAGCTTGCAATTCAAGAAGTTGGACTATCAAAAATATTGCTAGCGACGTTTCTCTCTGCTTTAACAAAACCGATTGGGATTAAAGGAGTTTTTTATCATGTTGCGGGTCGAGAGGTCGCCTCTATTGATGGACCAACCGAGTATTCTCTTTATCCGTCCAATGTTTCTGCAAAACTTGGACCTAAAAATCCCCAGGAAGTTGCTAAAAAAATAGATGAAGAGATCAGACTGAAATTGAAAAATCCTAAAGGATTTGTCGGAGTAGTTATTATTGACGCAAATGATCTCGGAAGAGACGTTCTCGCAAACACGACAGATTTTAAAAATAAAACTATCGAAGAGATCTTTAGAGATAATCCAATGGGTCAAGGCCGCGAACAAACCCCAATAACAATAGTGACTTCTTAAGCCTTATACGGTAGAGATTTCATCAACAAAATTAGTGAGCATTCCTCTTCGGACTTCTTCAAGAGTTTGATATTCGGTCTGTCCGACCAGCCACATTAATTTTACAGGTGACATAACGTGGGTCATATCTCCAGTTGCTAACGCACCTGCATCAAGTGCTGCTTTGCCAGGACCGTATTGATCCATTTTGGTTTTTCCACCGATAAATTGAGTAGTTACTAATACCGGGACTTTGTATTTATTAGTTGCTTCTTTTATCATGGGAATGAGATTAGTTTCTTGACCAGCTTCTTTGTAGTTTTTGTCTGGAACATTTCCTCCACCAAATGATTTTAGAATAAGACCTTTACACTTTCCCGTTTCTAAAATTGCCTTGGGAAAAATAGGGTTGAGACCCGGTGTAAGTTCGATAGAAACAACGTTGAAATCAAATTTTGCCTTCAATCCATTGTCTAATTTTTGGTGAATGGTCTTTTTATCTTCATAGGCTATATTTTCAGCAACCGGACTCCACACTATTCCACTTCCTACGAATTCTCCAAGAGTTGGAAAAGCAGGAGAATCGAAAGCGTCAAATCTTGATTCGCTAATCTTTACAGCCCTTGATCCTAAAAAAACTCGATGGTCAAAAACCAAAAGGGTTCTATTTAATCCTAACTCTCTTGCTCCACGAGTAGTCATAATTGCCTCCTCTAAATTTGGAGTTGCGTCTGAACCTTCTTGCCCCATGGGTTTTTGAGATCCGGTAAATACAACCGGGATTTTCAGGTGTTTTCCCATGGCTAGCGAAATAGCACCGGCATGATAGGTCATTGTATCAGTTCCATGGGTTACTACAACAGCGTCAATTTCTTCGTCTTTTTGTATTCGATCGATTTCGTGAGCTAGTTTGGACCAATGATACGGATTCAGATTTGTACTATCTTCTTTTTCGAATTCTGAGAACGTAAAATTTGCCATTTCTTGAATATCTTTACTCGTTCTTTTAAGAAGATCCTGTGCATTTTTTGCAGGCATTCTAACCTTAGTGCCGTCAGGATAGACAACGTCTTCCATTCCGATTGTTCCGCCATGTCCGACAATATGGATGTGAGGTTTTTTTGAGAGAGTCATTATGGAAAATTTTACCATAAAGATATACATGAAGTAGGATTTTCAGTATAATTGTCTTACTTATGAAGAATAAAAAGACTCTTGCCAATGAAGAAATTAAACATCTTGCAAAACTAAGCGCTTTAGATCTTACCGACGAAGAAATTGAAAAATATGGAGATCAACTCTCAGAAACCCTAGATTACGTGGAAAATCTAAATGAATTGAAGACGGCGACTGTTAAAGAAGCCCATAGCGTGACTGAATCAAAAGATGTATTTTTTGAGGATGGAGCTGAAAACAAAAGAAGCTTAAAAGAAGAAATAGTCTTCAGAAATTCAAAAAAGACTAAAAATAGTCAATTTGTGGTAGATAGGATCTTAAAGTCATGAATATTCTTGGAAAATCATACGTAGAGCTGCTCGGACTTCTTAATTCAAAAAAAATATCCACAAAAGAACTTCATGAATACTTCTCAAAAAGAGAAAAGAAGTACAATAAAGAGCTTAATGTATTTCTTACGCTTGCTGAGAACCCAGGAGTGGAAGGAGAGATGCCGCTCGCATATAAGGATAATTACAATACAGAAGGGATTCGCACCACAGCTTCATCAAAAGTATTAGATTCATATATCTCACCTTACGACGCAACGGTCGTAGAAAGACTTAAAAAATCGAAAACGTATGTTTTCGGAAAGACAAACCTTGATGCATGGGCACACGGAGCTTCAACAGAAACATCTGACTATGGAGCCACCAAGAATCCTTGGGACACATCCAGAGTCCCCGGAGGTTCGTCAGGTGGCTCAGCTGCAGCAACAGCCTCATATTTGATGCCGGCTACAATAGGTTCCGATACCGGTGGTTCAATCCGTTGTCCTGCTTCCTGGTGTGGTGTGGTCGGTCTAAAACCTACTTACGGACGAGTTTCCCGCTATGGCGTCATTGCAATGGGCTCATCATTCGACTGTCCCGGGCCATTAAGTTGGCATGTCGAAGATTGCGCATTACTTCTTTCGCATATGGCAGGATTTGATCCGTATGACGCAACCACATCATCAAAACCAGTTCCCGCTTACATGGAAAAGTTAAATGCTGAAAAAAAATTAAAAATAGGTATTGCCGAATCATTTTTCGAAAACGTTGACAAGGAAGTAAAGAAAAAAATAGAAGAAGCCCTGGAAATTTTAAGGAAAATGGGCCATATCGAAAAGAAAATCAAAATGTTAAACCCAAAACACGCGCTTTCTGCTTATACCATACTTCAACGATCAGAAGTTTCTTCGAACCTTGGTCGTTACGACGGAATACGATACGGAAATGACCGTTCCTTTTTCAAGGAAGAAGCAAAAAAAAGGATAATGTTGGGAACTTATACTTTATCACATGGTTACTACGACCAGTATTATAAAAAAGCACAAAAAGTAAGAGCGCTTATTATTGAAGACTTTAAAAAAGCCTTTGATGACGTTGATATTATAATTGCGCCAAGTACTCCATCAACCGCAGTAAAACTGGGAGAATTCAAAAAGTATCCCTTTTTTGGAGAGCAGATGGATATTTTAAACGAGCCTGCAAATGTTTCGGGAATTCCAAGTATAAATATTCCCGTTGGATTAGATTCAAAAAGATTACCCGTTGGAATGCAGATAATGGGTCGTCAGTTTGATGAGGAAACAATTCTAAACGTTTCGTATAAATTCCAGCGAGAGACAAACTTTTTCAACATGAGAGAAACCTTATTAAAAAAATATCATGATTGATATGAAAGATTACGTTCCGGTTATTGGACTAGAAATACATGTGGAGCTTTCGACAAAGTCGAAGATGTTTTGTCAATGTTCGGCAGATTTCTTTGGAAAAAGACCAAACTCATTGGTTTGCCCGGTCTGCCTTGGTCTTCCGGGAGCTTTGCCGGTTCCGAATAAAAAAGCAGTGGAGTGGACGGTTAAGATAGGAAAAGCCTTAAATTGTAAAATCAATCCTGAGTCAAAATTTGACCGCAAACACTACTTCTATCCCGATTTACCAAAGGGGTACCAGATTAGCCAATATGACGAACCAATTGCGGTAGGTGGCTTTTTAGAAGCTAACAAAAAGAAATTTCGAATTCACAGAGTTCACTTAGAAGAAGACACGGGGAAATTAACCCATGAGGGAAAGGATTCTTTAGTTGATTTCAACAGATCGGGAGTTCCCCTAGTAGAAATTGTAACTGAACCGGATTTCACAAACTCAGAGGATGTTGTGGCGTTCCTGAAAGAGCTCCATACGATAATAAAAGAGTATTTGCAGGTTTCAGACGCCAATATGGATCAGGGATCTATGAGACTGGAGCCAAACATTTCCATTAAGAAAGTTGATGACAAGAATCTACCAAACTACAAAGTTGAAGTGAAAAACATCAACTCATTTAACTTTGTAAAAAGAGCAATTGAATTCGAATTAAAACGGCAGTTAGAGTTGCTCCAAAAAGGAGAAACACCAATACAGGAAACAAGAGGGTTTAATGAAAAAAAAGGAATTACCGTTCCGCAAAGAACAAAAGAGGGAGCTGAAGATTATCGTTACTTTCCGGAGCCGGATATTCCTCCTCTTTCTTTCACGCAAAAATATGTAGAAGAAGTTGAGATTCCTGAACTTCCAGCTCAAAAAACAAAAAGATATGAAAAAAACTACAACCTGAGAGAACACGACGCTTTCATCCTAACTAGGGATGGCAAAATGGCGACATATTTTGAAAAAGTAATGGAGGAAATTAGAGACAAAGCAAAAGGTCAGAAAGTGGCAAACTTAATAATTAATAAAAAGATAGACTCTACTGCTTCAGTAAAAGAGTTAACAGAGAAGTTAAAAGATCAATCGGAAGGAAGAAAGACAGATTTAGGTTCATTAGAATCTGCTATAGTAGCAGTGCTTGAAGGACACCCAAAGGAGATAAAGGAATACCAATCAGGAAAAGAAAATATAATCATGTTCTTTGTGGGCCAAGTGATGAGAGAGATGAAAGGACAAGCTAATCCACAGGTCGTAAAGCAAGAGTTAGAAAAAAAATTGAAGAAATAATATGTCGTTTGTACATCTGCATAATCATACCGAATTTTCCCTACTGGATGGAATGGCAAGAGTTGAGGAAAGTATTCAGAAAGCAAAAGAGCTTGGAATGCCTGCATTGGCGATCACCGACCACGGAGCATTATACGGAGCTTTCAAGTTTTTTCTAAAAGCAAAGGAATATGGAGTAAAACCGATAATAGGAGTTGAAGCATATAAAGCAAAAAATTCAAGATTCGATAAACAGATAAGTATTGACCGAGATCAAAATCATCTTATTCTTCTGGCAAAAAACCTAAACGGATATCAAAATCTTATGAAACTGGTTACCCAGGCTCACCTTGAAGGTTTTTACTACAAACCCCGAATAGATTTTGACCTTCTGGAAAAATACGGAGAAGGACTGATCGCACTTTCTGGATGCTTGAAGGGAGAGCTTCCACAATTAATAATGGAAAATCAAACGACAGAGGCAGATAAAGTTTTGAAGAAATATTTACAAATCTTTGGTAAGAATTTTTATATAGAGATACAAAGACACCCAAAAATGCCCGAACTCGATAGTGTTAATGAGCAACTAATAAAACTTTCACGAAAACATGCCGTCCCGCTTGTAGCTACAAACGACGTACACTACATAAACAAAGACGACGCATACGCACAGGAAATTCTGCTCTGTATCCAAACACAAAGAACGATTTTGGAAAACAACCGGCCGCTTTCAATGTATAACAACCCCGACTTCTATTTTAAAAGCGCATCAGAGATGAAAGGACAGTTTTTAGATCTTCCTGAAGCAATCGATAACACCGTAAAAATAGCCGAAGAGTGCAACCTTGAAATTCCCTATGGAAACTGGATTCTTCCCCGTTTTGAAACTCCAAAAGGCGAAACAGCAGCGCAATATCTGAAAGAGCTTGTTGAAAAAAAGGCACACAGATTGAAAGACTCAAAAGGAAAAGAGGTGCAGGATCGAACAAAATATGAGTTGGATATTATTACGTCAAAGGGCTATTCGACATATTTTCTTATAGTGCAGGATTTTGTGAACTGGGCAAAGGAAAATCACATCATGGTTGGTCCCGGAAGAGGTTCGGTGGCAGGATCATTGGTCGCTTACATTCTTGGAATAACAGATATCAATCCTTTACTTTACAACGTGCCATTCGAACGGTTCCTGAATCCTGAACGTCCCACACCACCTGATATCGATATTGACTTTGCAGACATACGCCGCGATGACGTACTTCATTACGTAAGACAAAAATATGGAGAGGATAGGGTTGCACAAATCATTACATTTGGAACAATGGAGGCGAGATTAGTGGTCAGGGACGTTGCACGCGCCCTCGGTTGGTCATATTCACAAGCAGACAGACTCGCAAAAATGATTCCTCCTGGACGTCAAGGCTTTTCCATGTCAATCGCTCAAGCTCTGGAAGAATCCAGCGTTCTCAAATTCGCATATCAAACTGAGCCGGAAACAAAGAAGCTACTGGATATTGCGCAAAAACTGGAAGGTCTTCCTCGCCATGCATCAACTCACGCCGCAGGAATAGTGATATCTGATAAACCATTAACAGAGTACGTTCCACTTCAAAAAGAAAACAAGGAGGGAAAAATTATCACGCAGTACGACATGTACTGTCTTGATTTAAATGCAGTTTCTTCAAACCAAGCCATTGGACTTCTTAAAGTTGATCTCTTAGGTTTGCGAAACTTAACAATTCTTGAAGAAACCCTTAAGTACGTAGAAAAGACTACTGGAAAGAAGATTAATATTCACGAAGTTCCTCTTGATGATAAAAAAGCTTACGAGTTGGTAAGTGAGGGAAAAACCATCGGAGTCTTTCAGCTTGAATCTACAGGAATGCGGAGACTCGCGAAGGATCTCAAGCCAAATAAATTAAGCGATATTATTGCAATGGTCGCACTATTCCGTCCTGGCCCAATGGAGCTTATTCCGATCTTTCTTGAAGGAAAAAGTAATCCGCAAGGAGTTCGGTATCTTCACCAAGACTTAAAGCCGATTCTAGAGGAAACATATGGAGTCCTCGTGTACCAAGAGCAGGTTATGGAGCTTGCAAATAAACTCGCAGGGTACAGCATGAGCGAAGCGGATAATTTCCGACTTGCAGTAGGAAAAAAGAAAAAAGGGCTCATGAAGATAGAAAAAGAGAAATTTATTAAGGGCGCCATAAAAAATAAATATTCAAAATCCCTTGCAGATAAAATATTTAACTTCATTGAAAAATTTGCCGCCTATGGTTTCAATAAACCCCACTCAACCTCCTATGCGCTTATTGCATACTGGACCGCTTACATGAAAGCCAATTATCCTGCGGAATTTATGACTGCGCTTCTTACGGCAGAACTACAGGGTATTGCAGGTCCAATGAGAGAGATAAAAATGGCGCAGGCCCTTGAAGAATGTAGAAGAATGAAAATAAAGGTCCTGCCGCCTGACATTAACCGTTCTTACGAAAGTTTCCGAATTGAAGGAAACGGAGTGCGTTTCGGATTATCTGCGATTAAGAATGTCGGACATGCTGCTATAGAGTCTATAGTTGAGGCGAGAAACAAAGGAGATTTCAGAGGATTTAAGGATTTTCTCTTAAGAGTGGATCTACGCAAAGTAAATAAAAGAACCGTTGAAAGTCTCATAAAAACCTCAGCGTTCAGTAAATTTGGCAATAGAGCCACTTTATTGTCAGTATATCCAAAGTTGGTAAAAGAAATAGGAGAATTAAAAGTTGATAAAGAAAAAGGTCAATCTGGTTTGTTTGATGTTGCAGGTCGCGATGAAGTCCTAAAGGACAACTTTGAAGAGATAAAGGAATTTACGGAAGATGAGATTTTCGCAATGGAAAAGGAAGTCATAGGCTTTCTTATAAATAAAAATCCTCTGGAAAAATTTAAAGAAATTGTTGAAAAAAAAGCCACTAAAAAAATAGGAGAGATCTCAAGAGATGATCTGAATCAAAAATTGGTTTTGGTGGGAATTATAAGCGGAAAAAAAGTAATCAAAACCAAAAAAAATAATGATGAGATGGCTTTTGTTACCCTATTTGATGAAACAGGCTCTGTAGAAACAGTAGTTTTTCCCTCGCTTTATAAAAAACTTCTTTCCGTGCTCGCCATCAACCAAGTCCTTATATTTAAGGGCAGTATTACCGAGAAAGACGATAGAATCTCTATGATTATGGATGTTGCAATGAAATTATCTTAAAATGAGATGCAATCAGAAGATAAGTTTATCACGAAAGTAGCATCGCGAAAATTCAACACAAAAGAGAAAAAAATAATAAATCCTGTATACTTTAATGTAGGAATTTATCTAATCATTCCTTTTTTACTTGGAATTTTTGCTGGAATTAAATTAGACGAAAAGTTTAATTCGAAGCCGTTTTTTGCAATAATTGGAATAATTTTGGGAACCGCAAGTTCGCTTTACAACCTTTGGAAATTGACTAAAGAATAGAAAAGACATGACACCAGAACATAAACCCGCAGGACCTCATATCAGTATTCACGCTGACACGATAACTTCATTCATGGGTTTTCATGTTACCAACGCGCTTCTTTTATCAATAATTGTCTTCGTTGTTTTCCTTATAGTCGCAATTAAATACAAGCAAGAATCCACAAAACCAAACAAAAGTAATTTTTTCTACTTTATAACCTTCGTTCTTCGGGCCATTTACACTCTTTTTCGATCCGTTTTAGGAGAAAAAACAAATTATTTTTTTCCTCTAGCTGGTTCATTCTTCTTCTTTATTCTTTTACAAAATGAATTTGGTCTTTTACCAGGTGTCGGAAGTGTTTTGATAAAGGTTCAGGAAGGACATCAGGAAGCGCTTGTGCCGCTGCTACGTGGAAATACTACTGATCTCAATACGACCCTGGCTCTTGCCCTAATTTCAGTAACTTTTTCACAGTACGTTGGCATAAAACACTTGGGCTTTATCGGCTATTTGAAAAAATTTATTAATCTGAAAAGCCCCATGGCATTTTTCACTGGTATAATGGAGACAATTTCAGAGTTTTCAAAGGTTATTTCTTTTTCGTTTCGTTTATTTGGAAATATTTTCGCAGGAGAAGTTATACTTACTATAATGGCATTTTTGATACCCGTACTTGTTTCTTTTCCCTTTCTACTCTTTGAAGTTTTTATCGGTATAATTCAAGCTCTTGTTTTTGCCATGTTATCAACCGTATTCTTTAGTCTAGCAATGGAAAAGGCTCATTAAGAGTCGATTTGTATATATGTATATTAAATTGCCAGGAGGTGAAACTGAATGACACCAGAATCAGCAAAACTTTTAGCAACAGCATTAGCAATAGGATTGGGTGTGATTGGTCCTGGGATCGGTATCGGAATCGTTGCAGGAAAGGCAGTGGAAGCTCTCGGAAGAAATCCGGAAGCTGAAGCAACAATCCGCGCCACGATGATCCTTGGTATTGCATTTACCGAAGGACTCGCAATTTTCGCCCTTGTTATCGCGTTATTAATTAGGTTCACTTAATTCCACTATGGAAGGTTTAGGAATTGATTTAAAGTTGCTTATTGCTCAGATCATTAATTTTGGTCTGTTTTTCTATGTGTTCAAGCGCTTTCTCGCAAAGCCGTTTGTCAGCTTCATCGATGAAGAAAAACAAAAAGAAGCGGAACGGGAAACGTCTCTTCAAAAAGCAAAAAAGCTCGAAGATGAACTACTTAAAAAAGAACAACAAGCCCAAGAAAAGGCAAGAAAAGAAGCTCAAGAGATCGTAAAAGAAGCAAAACAAACAGCAGAAAAGTTGAAAGAAAATATTCTTTCCCAAGCCCAGGAAGAAGGCCAAGAGATAAAGAAAAAAGCTCAAAAGCAAATAGAACTGGAAAAAGAGACGATTTACGCCGATGCAAAAGAAAAAGTAGCAAAATTAAGTCTATTTATCGTTCAAAACACTTTGCGGGAAGTGCTTTCGGACGACTTAAGAAAAAAAATAACCGAAAGAATACTTAAAAATTCCTCCAAACACATAAAATTATCATGAAGATAAAACAACGATTAAAAGAAGATTTAAAAAAGTATCTTTTTAAAAAACAGGAAGAAGAACAAAATAAGGTAACGATCCGTTCTGCTTACAAACTTGCAGAGGAAGAACTTAAAAGTATCGTAGAGTTATTTCCGGAATTAAAAGGAAAGGAAGTTGCGCAAATAATTGACGATTCTTTAATTGCAGGTGTAGTTATTCAACAAGGAAGCAAGGTAAGAGATCTTTCATTAAAAAGTCAACTTATGAGTTTGGAGCAAAGAATAAATGAGATCGCTTGATGCATACATTAAAGAAATCGAGAAGGAACTATCCACGCCAAAAGCCTCTGTTCGGGAACAAGAGATAGGGGTTCTTACGGAAATAAGAGACGGTGTAGCCATTGTCACGGGATTAAAAGACGCTTTTTACGGGGAAATCCTTGAGTTTCAAAACGGAATAAACGGTTTCATAATTGACCTTACAGAAGACTCTGTTGGAGTGGTTATACTGGGAGACTATCTCTCACTAACCGTTGGAACGCTTGTTAAGGCAACCGGTAGAATTCTGTCTCTTTCCGTTTCGGAGAAACTTTTAGGACGGGTAATCGATCCACTTTCCAATGCTATTGATGGCGGGACGAAACTAAAGCCGGATAAATTCTACCCGATTGAGAAAATTGCACCGGGTGTGGTTTACAGAAAGTCGGTCAGTGTCCCCCTGCAAACCGGAATAAAAGCAATTGATGCGATGATTCCCGTAGGACGAGGACAGCGGGAACTTATAATCGGAGACCGCTCGACCGGCAAATCTACGATCGCAATCGACACGATAATAAATCAAAAAAATGAGAATGTAATCTGTATTTACTGCGGAATCGGACAAAAAAACTCAAAAATTGCTTCAGTTATAGAGACACTAAAGAAAAACAAAGCATTAGATTACACGATTGTGGTATCGGCAGCTGCGTCAGACTCGGTAGCCTTACAGTATCTCGCCCCTTATTCTGCAACCGCAATCGCTGAATATTTCTTAGACAAAGGAAAAGATGTATTAGTAATTTATGACGATCTTACAAAACATGCATGGGCTTATCGTCAAATCTCCTTAGTCTTAAGAAGGCCTGCAGGACGTGAAGCATATCCAGGAGATATTTTCTACCTTCATTCGCGACTACTTGAACGAGCTTGTAGAATTGATCCCAAATATGGAGGCGGTTCGATTACAGCACTTCCTATTATAGAAACGCTTGAGGGAGATATCTCAGGATATATACCGACCAATGTTATCTCTATTACGGATGGACAGCTTTTTTTGGAAACGGAGCTTTTTAACAGCGACATCAGGCCTGCTATCAACGTTGGAACGTCTGTATCTCGTGTAGGTGGAAGTGCGCAGACAAAAGCAATGAAGCAAGTAGCATCCGGTTTAAAATTAGATTTGGCGCAGTATAGGTCTCTTGCAGCATTTTCTCAATTTGAATCTGATCTTGATGAAGAAACAAAGAAATCCTTAAACCGCGGTGCAAAAGTTACGCAAATTTTAAAACAAAAAAAACATGAGCCGTATTCTCTGGGTGAACAAGTGGTGGTCTTGTGGGCAGCAACGCACGGATATCTGGATAAATTAGCGATCCATGAAGTAGAAGGATTTGAGCAGCGTTTGATGGAAGCTTTAAGAACACGAAAAAAAGATCTTTTGAAGAAAATTAACCAGAAAAAAATATTAGAAACTACAGATGAAAAAGAAATTGAAAAGTTAGTAAAGAGTATATGAACGTACGCCAGGTAGGAAAAAAAATAAAATCAATTTCAAATGTTAAGAAAATAACAAACGCCATGCAATTAGTTTCGGCAGTTAAAATGAAAAAAGCACAACAGCGAGCGCTTGACGGGAGGTCTTATCAGGAACTCCTCGAAGAGGCGATTGCCAATATCGTTCAACGAGCAGAGTTGACCGCATCCGAACTTTTAAAACCAAATAAAAACACTTCCGGAAAAAAGCTTTTTATTGTGGTCACCTCAAATAAAGGTTTGTGTGGCTCTTTTAATGTAAATGTAATAAGATTTCTAGCAAAGCAGGTAAATAGAGAAAATGCCTTTGTCACATTAGGAAAAAAAGGGACGGTTCTCATTTCGAGTTTAGGTGGAAAGGTAATCGCAGACTATTCATCCACCAACCTTGTAGATAATGTAACCGCCGTATTTCAACTTGCATTAGAAAAATATTTAAACGGAGAATATTCAAGCGTTTCCTTGGTTTACAACAAATTCATCTCTACACTCCGGTATGACCCGCAGGAGAAAACACTCCTGCCATTTTCACTCAACGAAGTAAGAAAGGAAGCCGAGCAAAAGCCAAAAATTTATGAGATTGAGCCAGATTCGGAAAGTGTAATAGATGCGTTATTGAAAAGCTTTATTGAAGAACAGATAAGGTATGCAGTTATTGAATCTGAAGCAGGAGAGCATTCTGCGCGGATGATCGCGATGCAAAATGCAACGGATAACGCAAACAGCGTAATTTATGAGCTGACACTTTTAAAAAATAAGTTAAGACAGCAATCAATTACCTATGAATTGTTAGATATGATTACCGCAAAAGAGTCGGTAGAACAGAGTTGATTATGGCAAAAGGAAAAATAACTGCAGTAAGAGGAGTAGTCGTAGACATAGAGTTCCCGGAAAAAGAGACTCCGCAGATCTATGACGCTCTTCGCGTGGAGATTATAAGAGAAAAAACAAAAAAGACTCTTACACTGGAAGTCGAGGCGGTTCTTGGATTGGGGTTAGTACGTGCGGTAGCAATGGGAGAGGTGTATGGACTAAAAAGAGGAACCGAAGTCTCAAATACCGGAAAACCAATAGAGGTTCCCGTTGGAAAAGAAACTCTTGGAAGAATCTTTAATGTTTTAGGAGAGGTGATCGACGAGCAGGGACCGGCAAAAACTAAAAAAACACTTCCAATTCACCGCAAAGCTCCAAGCCTGAAAGAACAAAGAGTTGAAACCAGTATTTTTGAGACAGGGATAAAGGTAATCGATCTTATCGCTCCTTTTATTAAGGGAGGAAAAGTGGCAATCTTTGGAGCGGCAGGTGTTGGGAAAACCGTCATGATCCAAGAATTAATACATAATGTGGCGACTGCACACAAGGGAGTTTCTGTGTTTACCGGAGTAGGAGAGCGTACACGTGAAGGAAACGACTTATGGATGGAGATGAAGGAAACAAAGGTTTTGCCCAGTACGGCAATGGTATTTGGACAGATGAATGAACCCCCCGGAAACCGTTTACGTGTAGCGCTAACAGGTGTGACGATGGCTGAATATTTTCGAGATGAGGAAAATCGAGACGTACTGCTGTTCATAGACAATATTTTCCGTTTTGCACAAGCGGGCTCAGAGGTGTCCGCCCTTCTTGGAAGAATCCCATCAGCAGTAGGGTATCAGCCTACATTAGCCTCAGAAATGTCAGCGCTTGAGGAGCGGATCACCTCAACAGAAAAAGGTTCTATTACGTCTATTCAAGCAGTGTATGTGCCTGCTGATGACTATACCGACCCTGCTCCTGTTGCTACATTCTCACATCTTGACGCAGCTCTCACGCTTGAGCGATCCCTTGCAGAACAAGCGCTGTTTCCGGCTATAGACCCTCTTACCTCGACCTCTACCTCGCTTGACCCCGAGGTCGTAGGAGAGGAACACTACCAAGTGACCAAAGACGTCCTCAAAACACTACAGAGATATAAAGATCTGCAGGATATCATTGCTATTTTGGGTATGGAAGAGCTTTCTGAGGAAGATAAGCTTACCGTAACCCGAGCACGAAAAATTCAACGTTTCTTAACACAGCCGATGTTTGTGGCAGAGCCATTTACCGGTAAAAAAGGAAAGTTTGTCCCAATAGCAGATACAGTACGAGGATTTAAAGAGATATTAGAGGGGAAACATGACAAAAAATCGGAAAATGCGTTTTACATGATCGGGGGAATAGACGAAGTAAAATAATACATGAAAACCTTACGTTTAAGAATAATAACGCCAACTCAGATAGTACGAGATGAGGAGATTGTATCTGCGACAATCGACACAGCTGCAGGAGAAATAACAGTATTGCCAAGACATACTAATCTGTTTTCTCTATTAAAAGAAGGCGTAATTACGATACGAAAAGAAAAGAGCCAAGAAGATCATCTTGCCATAGGTGGAGGTTACCTTGAGACTGACGGTGAACATCTGAATATTTTAGTATCACGTGCGTACGGTCAAAACGAAGTCGATCAACAACTTACTCAAAAAGCACTAGATCAAGCAAAGAAAATCTTAACAACCTCAAAAGACGATCAAGAACGTCATGAAGCCAATCTATTACTTCGTCGGTCAATAATTGACCTGAAACTGCTTAAGAAAAGACGTCAAAGAGTCCAATAAGATTGCAATTACTAAAAGAACAAAGTATGGTATTTTTAATTGTTTAATTGTTATGGCATTAATAATAGTAGAATCTCCAACAAAAGCGCGCACCTTTAATAGAATCCTAAAAGGACAGGATTACTATGTGTTTGCCACTCTTGGACACATACGAGATCTTCCTACAAAATCCATCTCAATCGATTACGAGAAAGATTTTAAACCAACCTATGAAATTATGAAAAAGAAACAGAAGGTAGTAGACCAACTCAAAAAACTGGCAGAAAAAAATAAAGAAATTATTCTTGCAACAGATCTGGATCGGGAAGGGGAGTCCATTTCATACCACGCAGCGTATATTTTGGGATTTATAAAAGAAGAGTGGCCAAATAGCGAAGTAAAGAAAAACGGCGTCTCACTAAAACGAATTGTATTCCATGAAATTACACAAAACGCCCTGAATGAAGCTTTAAAAAACCCTGAGGAGTTGCGGTTTAATCTCGTGAAGGCGCAGCAGGGGAGAAGAATACTTGACCGGATAGTAGGGTACGAGCTCTCCCCTCTTCTATGGACAAAACTGGGGAAGAACTGGCTATCAGCAGGAAGAGTACAAACTGTTGCACTGAGGTTTGTAGTCGAGCGAGAGAAAGAAATACGGGCATTCAAACAGGAGACGTATTATCAATTGTTTGGAATGTTTAAAAAGGAGATTGATTTTAGAGCAAAACTTATTCAAAAAGAAGGCGTGCCTTATGAGGTTTCTACTAAACTTAAGCTTTTCGCAGGGGACTATGAGTATATTAAAACAACAATAGATAAAAAGTTATTGGAAGAAATTAAAAAGGATCTCGTAGGAGATAGCTTTGAAGTAGAGGAGATCAAGGAAGAAATGGTAAAGAGGTATCCCCCACCTCCATTTACTACTTCTCTACTCCAGCAGGATGCAATTAACCGCTTTGGATTTACCTCCAGAATGGTGATGAGACTCGCTCAGGATCTCTATGAGCGCGGATTGATTACTTATCACCGCACAGATTCATTTAGTCTTTCCACGCACTTTGTGTTCAGAGCGAAGGACTATATCATAGAAAAATTCGGAGAAAAATACGCTCTTGAGAAACCAAGAGGGTATAAAACAAGATCAAGGGGAGCACAAGAGGCTCATGAAGCAATCAGACCTACTAAACTCGACCGGGACGTTGAGGGAATGGTAAAAGAAAAAAAGTTAACTAAAAATCATAAGTTACTTTATGACCTTATTTTTAATCGTGCACTCGCGACTCAGATGAAGGAAGCAGATCTCAAACAAATTAAGATTTATATAAAAAGCAAAAAGAATTATTTATTTGAATCCACATATCAACAGGTTGTGTTTGACGGATTCTTGAAAGTTCTCAATCCAAAGTTTGTGGAGAAAGAGCTTATTGATCCAAAGATTAAAAAAGGGGATACGGTTAACCTTCTCAATCTTGAAGATGAGGAAAAACTTACGAGTCCCCCACCACGATATACAGAAGCCTCTCTTATTAAGATTATGGAAGAGTTTGGAATAGGAAGACCGTCAACTTACTCGCCCATTATCTCGCTTATTCAAGGAAAATTCTATGTAGACAAAGAAGGTCGCTATTTCAAACCTACCAACTTAGGAGAGGTGATAAGCGATTATCTTTCTTCCGCCTTCCCAGAAATTTTCAGCACAAGTTTTACCGCTTTCATGGAAGAAGGACTCGATAAGGTGGCTGAAGGAGAGATGGAAGTCCTTACGCTTTTAAAAAGTTTTTATGGCCCCTTTAATAAGGAATTGGCTGAAAAGAAACACGATAAACAAAAAATTGAGTTTAAAGAAGAAGATTATGGAAAATGTCCAAAATGTGGAAGCCCATTAACTATGAGATTTTCACGTTTCGGAAAGTTCTATGCGTGTACTACATATCCTAAATGTAAGTACACAAAAGCCTTTTTAAAAACAGTACAAGGTAAGAAATGCCCCAAGTGTTCAGGGAATATTGTGGTAAGATATAGTAAATCAAAAAAGCGTTTTTACGGCTGTGAAAACTACCCAAAATGTGATTTTGTAGCTTTTGCCTGGAAGGATTTATGAAAAAGACAAAGTATATCTTCGTTTCAGGTGGAGTAGTTTCCGGAATCGGAAAAGGTTTTACCTCCGCCTCTATCGGCCTCCTGCTTAAATCTGCGGGCTATAAAGTCACCCCCATAAAGTTTGAGAATTATCTTAATGTCGATGCCGGCACGATTAATCCCATAGAACACGGAGACCCATTTTTATGTGAAGACGGCACAGAGGCTGATATGGACATCGGGACTTACGAAAAGTTCTTAGATGAGAACATGACCAAGGATAATTTCGTGACAATGGGCCAAATTTACAAGACAGTTATTGATCGTGAAAGAAGGTTTGAATACGACGGTGAAGACGTAGAAGCCATTCCCCACATCACCAATGAGATTACCGACAGAATTAATTCACTTGCAAAAAAGAAAGACGCAGATGTTGTTCTCGTAGAACTTGGAGGTACGGCTGGAGAATACCAAAATATTTTTTACTATGAAGCTTCCCGAATCATGACCTTAAAAAATCCGGGAGATGTAGTACACGTTCATGTGAGTTACGTGCCAACTCCTTCTCACCTGGGAGAGCCGAAAACTAAGCCAACTCAGTTATCAGTTCGCCTTCTCAATTCAATGGGAATCCAGCCTGACTTTATAGTAGCCCGTTCTGAGGAGATGCTTGATCAAAGAAGAATCGACAGGTTTGCTCTCTTTTGTAACGTACATCCTGAAAATGTAATCTCCAATCCAAATGTAGAAAACGTGTATGAAATCCCGTTGGTTCTCCATGAACAGAAATTTGAGCAAAAGATTTTAAGGAAACTAGGATTACCGGTCAAGACTCCCAATCTCTCAAAGTGGAAAAAACTTCTCAATCTTATAACTGCAAAAAAAGATAAGGAAGTAGAGATTGTAATCGTTGGCAAATACTTTGGAACTGGAAACTTTCAATTAAAAGACTCATACGCCGCTCTTTTTGATGCTATTGATCATGCAGCTTTTCATAATAAAGTTAAGGTTAAAACACGCTGGGTGGATGCGCAAAAAGTAGAAAAAAATGGAGTAGGTCTTATCGGGAAACCTGATGGAATCATAGTTCCGATCGGTTGGGGTGAACGGGGCGCGGAGGGAATGATACAAGCTGCTTCGTATGCTCGTGAAAAAAAGATTCCCTACCTTGGACTTTGTTATGGGATGCAGCTTGCAGCAATATCATTCGCGCGAGATATTCTTGGCCTAAAAGACGCCAATACAACAGAAAACAAACCAAAAACGAAAAATCCCATTATCGGACTCATCAAAAATCAAAAAAAGATACTCAAAGAACGCGCATATGGAGGAACTATGAGACTGGGCGGTTGGGACGCAGTTGTTAAAAAGGGCACTACTACGAGCAAGATCTATGACAAATATAAAGGGTTCACAAACAAGAATAAAGGACTCACAAGCGAGCGTCATAGACACCGATATGAGTTTAATAATACATATGCAAAAAGATTTGAAGATAAAGGAATGACGATAAGTGCCAGGTCTCAGAGAGAAAACCTCGTAGAAATTATCGAACTTAATAAAAAGCTGCATCCGTTTTACCTGGGAACGCAAGGACATCCTGAGTATAAAAGCCGCCCTCTGACGCCCCACCCAATATTTTCTGCGTTTATCGCTGCTTGTAAAGAAACTCCGTAAATGATAAAATAATACATTCATGGCAAATTCATACGTTTTGAAAGACAAATCGTTTTCTGTGGGCGACACAATTGCAATAAAATATCGCATTAAAGAGGACGGGAAAGACAGACAACAAGAATTTAAAGGACTTCTGATACAGGTAAAAGGAAAAACCCTTGACACGAAAACATTCACTACGCGAAAAGTAACACGTTCGGGAATAGGGGTTGAACGAATAATTCCGCTTAACTCTCCAAACCTTGTCGAAGTAAAATTAGTTAAAAAAGGAACATTTAAAAAAGCAAAACTCTACTTTGTCCGCAATCTTTCAGAAAAAGAAATACGTCACAAGATTTATCGCCAAAAATGACCTCTGGAAATCTTACCACCGGTAAGATCGGAGAATCTCTTGCGACAAGATACCTTCAAAATAAAGGCTTCAAAATACTTCATAAAAACTACCGACACGGAAAAACCGAGATTGATATCATTGCGGAAAAACAAAAGAAAATTCATTTTATTGAAGTAAAAACCCGCACAAGTATTATCAAAGGAAAACCGTATGAAGCGGTACGGAAATGGAAGATTGCACATTTATTAACGACCGCCAATTTTTTCCTCTTGCAAAGTGGGAAAAAAAGAAATAGACTTTCACTTGATGTGATCTCGATAGTGCTCGATTCTCAGAAAAGAATAAGCACTATAGATCACTACCTGAATGTTCACATATAAAAACCAGGAAGGGGGTGATACATATGTTTGAAGCGGTAAACAGTATAATGGCCCGCTTCTGGATTCAGCTGCTGGATTTCCTTCCTCGTTTCTTCGGAGGCCTTTTGATTCTCGTAATAGGTCTTGTAATAGCTGGAATACTCAAAAGCGTTTTGATAAGTCTATTTCGCTTAGTGAGATTAGACAGACTATTTGCAAGAACTAAATTAGTAGGTCAACAAGAGACAAAACTGTGGGAGGACATTCTTACGGAGATCGTACGATGGACAGTAATCCTGCTTTTCCTTGTGCCAACACTTGAAGTGTGGGGATTGCAAAGAGCAACCGGCGTAGTCAATCAATTTCTACTCTACCTGCCAAACGTAATCGTTGCGGTAGTTATGGGGTTTGTCGGTCTCGTATTGTCTAACCTGGTCGCTGAAGTAGTCAGAAACGGCGTACGCTCAATGAGAGGTGCTTCGGCAAACGCACTTGCGACACTAGCAAAAGCTTCAATGCTCTTTTTTACGGCATTGGTAGTCTTAAATCAGCTAGGAGTTGCACAGGATCTTGTTAGAATCCTATTTACAGCTATAGTAGGAATGCTCGCTGTAGCAGGAGGATTGGCATTTGGACTTGGAGGTAGAGAGCACGCAAAAGACCTATTAGACAGCCTGAAAAAGAATATAAAATAAGGCTAAGTGTCAAATTAAAGAGCATTTTTTGCTATAATGCTTCTATTGGCCCGCGCTTAGCGCGGTTTATGCCGAGCTGAACTTGGCCCCATCGTCTAGCGGCCCAGGACGTCAGGTTTTCATCCTGAAGATCGAGGGTTCGAATCCCTCTGGGGTCACCATCTTTCGTTGCTATGAAAAAAGCCCGACGAAAACTTATTTTGACAACACCGTAAAAAAAAGGTAGCCTGAGAATAATACTAGAACAATTAAAAGAAGGATAAGAAATATAGACATTCCGATAAAACGAAATGGTTTGAAGGATGGTGGAGCTTGTTGCAAATATGGAGTTGGGGGCTCATGATCTGGCACTTGACCAATCACAGGAGCAACTGAAGAAGAATCTTTAACAACTTTTTTTGCAGAAGTATTTAACTTTTGAGGCATAGGTAAACTATAAACGAGGCACTAAAAATAATCAATTAATCAATTCTGATGCAATATAGAATCGTTGGCAAATCAAATCTAAAAGTCTCAGAAATTTGTCTTGGATCGATGAATTGGGGTGAACAGAATACAGAGGTTGAAGCTCATGAACAATTAGATTACGCAATCTCTCAAGGTATAAACTTCATCGACACTGCGGAAATTTACCCCGTTCCACCCAACCCTCTTTCCCAAGGTAGAACAGAAAAATACATAGGAAGTTGGCTTAAAAAGAAAGGAAATAGAAAAAAGCTAATTATTGCTTCTAAGGTAACAGGTCATGATAAAAGTTTAAGATATATTCGCGGAGGATTTACTCCCAGGCTTAATAAAAAAAACATTCAATCGGCATTAAACGGTTCACTCAAAAGATTACAAACAGATTATATTGATCTGTATCAGTTACATTGGCCGGATAGAAATACAAATTATTTTGGAGAAAGAGCTTATAAACACGACCCTAAAGATCAGGCAATTCCCATTGAGGAGACGCTTGAGGCACTGAAAGATTTTATAAAAGAAGGAAAGATTAGATATGTGGGAGTCTCAAACGAAACGGCATGGGGACTCATGGAGTACTTAAAAGCTTCCAAAGAGAAGAATTTGCCACGAATTCAAAGCATTCAAAACCCATACAACCTAATACTTAGAGAGTATGAAACTTCTTTAGCCGAAGTATGCATAAAAGAAGATATAAGTCTTCTCGTTTACTCTCCTCTTGCTTTTGGAGTCTTGACTGGAAAATATCTTGATGGTAAAACGCCAAAAGGTTCGAGATTTGATCATGCAAGAGGACGAAATAGGCCTCGGTATGACCCACCACATGCACAGATAGCAATTAAGAAGTATGTTGATCTTGCAAAAAAGCACGGTCTTGATCCTGCCCAAATGGCAATTGCCTTTGTAAATTCGAGGCCGTTTGTTACAAGCACTATTATTGGCGCTACATCAGTAGATCAACTCAAGACGGATATAGAAAGCAAAAATGTAAAGTTAGAAAAAAATATTCTTATTGAGATTGAAAAAATTCACGAAGAAAACCCAAATCCTATAACGTAAAAATTAGTGTGAGTTCGCCTTTGTAGGTTTGTTTGGATAGTTCTTCGGGTTTTCCTCGCAATACTTCTTGAAATTTTTTAGTCATTTCACGTGCGATGACAACTTCAGCGCTAGAATTCATCTCTGAGAGAATCCGTAACGATTCATTGATTCGTTGTGAAGACTCGAATGCAATAAAGACTATTTCTTTATCGATCTCGTTTAGTTTCTGCAACGAATTTAAGAGCTTGATCAAATCATTTCGTCTTTTTGGGAAAAAGCCTACAAACATCCACTTTTTAGCCTGTAAACCTGAAAGAACTAAGGCATTTGTAACAGATGATGAACCCGGAATAGAATCATATGGGATATTTCGCTTGACCACTTCTTTTACAAGCAAGAATCCAGGATCTGACACTAAAGGAGTGCCTGCGTCTGATATTAGTGAAACGTTCTGCTCACTTTCTAAATAACCTAGGACTTCAGGTAGCTTTTCAAATTCAACTTCTTTATAATAAGAAATTGATTTCTGATTGGATTTTGGCTTGAGATTGAAGATTCTTTCGATTCCGCTCAGAAGTTTTTGATAGGATCGGGTATCCTCGGCAAGAATAATATCGGAGTCAACTAAAGTCCTTGCCTGACGATACGAAAGATCATCCAGATTGCCGATTGGTGTCGAAACTATATATAGCATGGAAACATTTACTCAAATTGTCAACTTCTCGAATTTAGAGTCAATTATATCAACAATAGGTTACTTAGGTATCTTTACAATCGTATTTGCAGAATCAGGACTCTTTTTTGGCTTTTTTCTTCCCGGAGATAGTCTCCTCTTTACTTCGGGATTTCTCGCCTCTCAAGGGCTATTAGACATTCGTTTATTAGCGCTTGGATGTTTTCTCGCTGCCGTACTTGGTGACAGTGTTGGCTATGCATTTGGCCATAAATTTGGAAAAAGACTCTTCCATAAAAAGGACTCTCTTTTGTTTCATAAAGAAAACCTTGAGAAGACAAAGCGTTTTTACCAGAAACACGGAAAGAAAACGATAGTTTTAGCACGGTTTTTGCCAATTATCAGGACATTTGCCCCAATCGTAGCGGGTATAGGAGATATGGACTACAGGACATTTCTCGCCTACAATATAATAGGTGGAATAGTTTGGGCTATAGGTCTCACTGTGGCGGGTTACTTCCTCGGAAGGGCTATTCCTGATGTTGACAAGTATCTTATCCCTATCATTGCAGGAATCGTCCTTCTTTCACTCATTCCAAGCGTTGTTCACCTCCTTAGAGAAAGAGCAAAGAGTAAAAGGTAATCCATCTTAGTGATTTCTATTTCACAAGCTGCTATAATGAAAGGTTGTCTTTTGTTTTCAAAATAACTTTTCATGTTCAAGCTAACTTCAGATTTTAAACCAACCGGAGATCAACCACACGCAATCCGCAGTTTGACAGAGGGTATAACTTCTGGTTTAAAAAATCAGGTTCTTCTTGGCGTAACAGGCTCGGGTAAGACCTTTACCATGGCAAATATGATCCAACAGCTTAACATGCCGGCACTTGTCATCTCACACAATAAAACACTTGCGGGGCAGCTTTATCAGGAGATGAGAGACTTCTTCCCGCAGAACGCCGTATCGTATTTTGTCTCCTACTACGATTACTACCAACCGGAAGCATATATTCCTCAGACCGATACATATATAGAAAAGGAAGCGGATATAAACGAGCTCATTGACAAACTTCGATTACAGGCAACCGCAAACATAATGACTCGAAAAGACGTTGTCGTTGTCGCCTCGGTTTCGTGTATATACAACATTGGATCTGCAGAAGAATATGGAAAATTTACTTTGGAGGTAAAGAAGGGAGATAACGCAGATTGGAATGCCTTAGGTAAACGGTTGATAGAACTTTTATATGAAAGATCCGAGTTTGACTTTAAAAGAGGAAGTTACCGGGTTAGAGGTCCATATGTCGATATTTACCCGGCATATGAGGATTTCGGATACAGAATCAATTCGAAAGACGGTTTCATTACCTTAATTGAGAAATTTGAACCACTGTCCGGAAAGATCTTAGAAAGTGGCGAAACGCTTAAATCAATTATTATTTACCCTGCAAAACACTACCTTATGGATCCTTCTGTGTTTAAACCTGCAGAAGCACAAATCAGAAACGATTTGAAACAAGAATACACCCAACTTAAAAAGGACGGAAAGCTTGTAGAGGCAGAGCGCTTACTCCGAAGAGTGAATTACGATCTTGAAATGATAAAAGAGGTCGGATATACAAATGGAATAGAAAATTACTCCCGGTACTTTGACGGCAGAAAACCAGGTGAACCGCCCTACACGTTGCTAGATTATTTCAGGATTTCATACAAAGATAACTTTCTCGTATTTATCGATGAATCTCATATGACCGTTCCCCAAATAAGAGGGATGTATAACGGGGATCATGCGCGGAAAAAAACACTTATCGACTTTGGCTTTAGACTAAATGCGGCGTTTGACAACAGACCTCTTACGTTTGATGAATTCTATGAGATCCCTCCTCACATGGTCTATGTTTCGGCTACTCCAAACGAATGGGAGATTGAAAAATCAAAACAGGAAATAATTAAAAGAGATGACAGGAAAGCAAAATTGCACGAGGGAGTTGTAGAACAATTAATCCGGCCAACAGGCATCATCGATCCTAAAATAACGATCAGACCGGCAAAAAATGAAGTGCAAGATCTCATAAAGGAAGTTGAGGAAAGAGTAAAAAGAAAGGAAAAGATTTTAGTTACAACTTTAACAAAAAAAATGGCAGAAGATTTATCCGATTATTTAAAAGAAAGAAATATAAGAGCTTCCTATCTGCATTCAGATATTCACACACTTGAACGTTCAGATGTGCTGGATAACTTAAGAAAAAACGAGTTCGATGTCCTAATCGGAGTAAATCTTCTCCGTGAAGGGCTAGACTTGCCAGAAGTGTTTCTCGTTGCGATTTTAGACGCTGATAAAGAGGGTTTTTTGCGCTCAAAGACGGCGTTGATACAGACGATGGGTCGCGCTGCAAGAAATATCTCGGGAGAGGTGATTATGTACGCTGATGTTGTTACTAACTCTATAAAAGGTGCAATAAATGAGATAGATAGACGAAGAGAGCATCAACGGGAGTATAACAAAAAGCACAATATAAAACCAAAAACCATAATGAAGCCGATTAGAGAAAAGATTGCAGAAAAGCCGGACGACCCGTTTTATATTTTAAATGCACACAAGCCAGAAATTGACCAAAAGGCCGTGGCAGATCTTGATTCAAGTGCACTTACCGGCTATGACAAAAAAAGAGTTGTAAAAAAACTTGAAAGAGAGATGAGAAGACAGGTAGATGATATGAATTTTGAATTTGCGATTGCGATCAGAGATAAAATTAGAGAACTTCGTTCTCAAACAACATAATATGTCAGACACGATCAAAATAAAGGGAGCTAGAGAGCACAATCTTAAAAACATAAACGTCGAAATTCCTAAAAATAAGTTTGTAGTAATTACAGGAGTTTCAGGTTCAGGAAAATCTTCTTTAGCATTTGACACTCTTTATGCCGAAGGGCAAAGAAGATATGTAGAGTCGCTTTCAGCCTATGCGCGGCAGTTTTTAGGAATAATGGACAAGCACGATGTCGATACGATAGAAGGGCTTTCTCCTGCCATATCGATAGATCAGAAAACCACCTCACATAATCCCCGTTCAACAGTCGGAACAATAACCGAGATATATGATTATTTGAGGCTGCTTTTTGCACGAATAGGACATCCCCATTGTCCAAACTGCGGGCGAGAAATAACGAGAATGTCTTTAGATGAAATAGTAGGAAAAATATTTGAAGATATCGAGCGAGCAGTCGCACAAGACAAAATAAGGCCACATAGAATCCGCATTATCGCTCCCGTTGTAAGACAAAGGAAGGGAGAGTTTAAAGATCTCTTTTCCAATCTCATAAGTAAAGGATACACACAGGCAAGAATTGATAAAAAGGAAATGCCGTTGGATTCAGAAATAGAATTGATAAAAACAAATAAACATGATGTTGAAATAGTAATCGATGAGATATTAATGCAGTTTAAAGATTTAAAGGACGACGTTTTCAAATCAAATTTGCGATCACGGCTTGCGACCGCTGTCGAGCAAAGTATTAATTTAACAGACGGATTAGTGATAGTTGATTCCGGAAAAGAACATCTACTTTCAGACAAGTTTTCATGCCCAAATTGTAATATTTCTCTACCCGAACTTGAACCGAGAATGTTTTCTTTCAATTCTCCACTTGGCGCATGCGAGCGGTGTAAGGGAATAGGAACAATCTATAAAGTAGATCCAGAACTAATAGTTAATAAAAATCTGAGTATAAATGAAGGTGCGATTCTTCCATTCAATAAACTTTTTTTTCAAGACACTTGGTATATCAGACTGCTAAAACAAATGGGAGAAGACGAAGACATAAATTTCGATATGAAAATTAACGCCCTTCCAAAAGAAGATTTAAAAAAGATTCTTTATGGAACGAAAAAGACATATAGAGTACCGGGAACTAACCGACAAGGAAGACCGACCGTGATTTACGAGGTATTTGACGGCGTGGTCGCTGAGCTGCAAAGGCGGTTCTTTGAAAGTGAAACGGGATTTGAGGGATATGAAATCGGCAAGTATATAAAAGAAGAAACTTGTCCCAGTTGCGAGGGAAAACGTCTTAAAAAAGAAATTCTTTCGGTTACGATTGACAAACGGAATATATCGGACTTTACAGAGGATTCAATTGAAAAGTTACTTTTATATGCCGACGCACTGCAAAGCAATTTAACAGAGTATGAAAAAGCAGTTGGAAAATCAATTTTAAAAGAGGTGGTAATCCGTTTAACTTTTTTAAAAAATGTCGGACTGGGCTATCTTACTGTCGGGAGAACCGCAAAATCTCTTTCGGGTGGAGAGTTACAAAGAATAAGACTTGCATCACAAATTGGAACAGGGTTGACAGGAGTGCTTTACGTATTAGACGAGCCATCAATAGGACTGCATCCGAAGGATGTGGCAGCATTGATCGAAACTCTTCACAATTTAAAAGATCTGGGAAACACATTGGTAATAGTAGAGCATGACCAGGAAACAATTGAGTCAGCTGACTACATTGTAGAACTTGGACCAAAAGCCGGGAATAATGGAGGAAAATTAATTCACACAGGGACTGTCTCGAGCATAAAAAAATCAAAGCATTCCCTTACCGGCGCATATTTATCAGGACGAAAGAGAATAAGATCTGAAAAAAGAGACCTAGATTCAACGAAAGGAGTTCTGTCTCTTTTGGGAGCAAGACAGTACAATCTAAAAAAAATAAATCTGAAAATACCTCTTGGAAATCTGGTTACCGTGACTGGGGTATCGGGTTCAGGAAAGTCGACATTAGTAGTTGAGACACTGTATCCAGCTCTAAAATATCATATAGACGGGCATTATGGAGAAAGCATGGGTGATTTTGACAGATTAGATGGGTTTCAGTACGTAGACAGAGTATATCTTGTTGACCAGTCGCCGATAGGAAGAACACCTCGCTCAAACCCTGCGACATACGTAGGTTTTTTTGATGAAATAAGAGAGATATTTGCACAGACTCAAGACGCGAGAATTAAAGGTTTTAAAAAAGGAAGATTTTCATTTAACTTAAAGGGTGGAAGATGTGAAAAATGTCAGGGTGGCGGAGTGATAAAAATTGAGATGCAGTTTCTTCCTGACGTTTACATAAAATGTGATGTTTGCGAAGGACACCGATACAATAAAGAAACTTTGGAGGTTAAATACAAGGGAAAGAGTATCTTCGAAATCTTAAAAATGACCATTGATGAAGCATATGACTTTTTTCAAAGCCATTTCAAGATTTTTCATAAACTACAGTTTTTGAAAAGCGTTGGACTAGGATACATAGAGTTGGGACAACCTGCTCCTACTTTTTCTGGTGGAGAAGCACAAAGAATAAAATTAGCCAATGAACTTTCAAGAAAAAATTCAGGAAGAACCGTATACATACTGGATGAGCCGACAACCGGTCTTCATTTTTATGACGTTGAGAAGTTGTTACATGCGTTATACCAATTAATAGACAAGGGGAACACCGTAATCGTGATCGAGCATAACATGGACATTATTCGAAATAGTCAGTACGTCGTCGATCTTGGTCCGGAAGGCGGAGATAATGGAGGGAAGGTTTTATACCAAGGAGAGCTTCAGGGGATTTTAAAGGAAAAATCTTCACATACGGCTCATTTTCTTAAGAAGAACACGTTAAAGTGAAGTCTATAATTTAAGCATGAGAAAATTTACCCAGCTCCTACTCGTCTTAGTTCTTCTTTTTTTTGCAAAAATATCTTACGCTCAGGATTATAAAGTAGACTACACGGTCGAGTATTTCATACAACAGAATCAAGAAAGTTTAAATACTAATGTAAAATTTGCGGTAGAAACTACCAATCTGCGGTCGGATGTATTTGTAAAAAAGTTTTCACTACGCTTCCCAAAAAGCTTCACTATAAGTAATTTAAAAGCAGAAGACGACAATGGTTCGATCGAACCAGTTCTTTTCGAAAGCGAAAATGAAAATGTAATAGAACTCACCTTTTCAAATCCTAAGATCGGAAAAGAAAGTAGTAATAATTTTCTGCTTCGATTTGATCAATCAAATCTATTTGAAAAGAACGGTTCAATTTGGGAAGTAATACTTCCGACAATAGAAAATAGAGGCGAAGGCGCTTATCAAATTTTAGTCCATCTTCCTGACAGTAAAAAAAAGATATCAGTTGCAAAACCACTTCCCGATAATATCAGTGGAAACACGATCACGTGGAACAATCCAAAAGAAAAAACTCTTTATGCAGCTTTTGGAGACAAACAGAACTACTTTCTCGATCTTCGCTACAATCTGCAAAATAACCAACTAACCTCGCAACTACAAGAAATAGCCTTCCCGCCCGACACAACCCACCAAAAAGTAATAGTCGAATCATTGAATCCAAAGCCTGAAGCTGTCTATGTGGACGAAGATGGAAATTATCTTGCTCGGTATCAACTAAACTCAAAGGAAACAAAAACCGTTCGATTCAATGGTTTAGTTGAGGTTTCTACAACAAGTAGAGACGAAGTAAAAGCTTTTCAAAACAATAGGATTCCTTTACAAGAAAAATATCTACTTACGGAAAATAAATTTTGGGGGATTTCAAATGCAGAAAAATTTAAACAGTTAAAAACCGCACATGATATATACAGTTTTCTTGTACAGAACTTATCCTATGATTATAAGAGAGCAACGACTAATACATCAACCGGAAGATTGGGTGCAGAAACCGCACTTCAAAAACCAAAACAAGCGGTTTGTGTCGAGTTCACCGATACGTTTATAGCACTCGCGAGAGAAAAGGGAATCCTGACACGCGAGATCCAAGGATATGCAATTTCCCATGACGCCCGACTTCGTCCTCTTTCTCTTTTAAGGGACGTGCTTCATTCGTGGCCTGAATACTATGATAAGCAAACAAATTCATGGACTTCAATTGACCCCACATGGGAAAACACGTCAGGAATTGATTACTTCACTTCTCTTGATCTCAACCATATAGCGTTTGTGATACATGGAAAGAGCCCTGAGTATCCATATCCCGCTGGATTTTATAAAACAGGTGACACAAAAGACGTATCAGTTGAGGCAACGGATGAAACTATTTTAGAAAAAAAAGACGCGGCTATAGAGGGAATTTCTGTACAGAAAAGTATCACCGATACTAATACGCAAAAAGGAATTGTAATAATAAAAAATACCGGTAATGTTTTTTTATATAGTACGCTGCTTACATTTGAAGGAAAAAATGTAGCCATAACCCCTGCAAAAATTTCTATAGACGTACTGGCTCCTCTACAGGAAAAAAAAGTCGAATTCTCCTACCAAGCAACTTTAAAGCGAAGAAATGCAACAGGAACTATTACTGCAAAAGTAAATAATACATCCAAAACAGTCACCCTACAAATTACTCCTGTCACGTTTAGTATAGGACTGGGAATAGCAGTAACTTTTTTGCTGTTTTTTGTAGTCTTTATGTATTTGATAAACAAATTTAGAAGACTAAAGTAATAAATGATTTTTGTATAATCCGGCCATGAACATCAAACCTCGAAAAACTGAAATTAAAAAAATCGATAGCTTTATAGGAGTTTACATTTTTAAGTCTAAAAATAGACCTATTTATGTAGGTAAATCGATTAGTGTACGGGCACGCTTACTCTCACATCTAGAAAATGCAAAAATAAATGCAAAAGAAGCAAAGTTGCTCAACGAAACAGATAAGATCGAAACGCTTCAGACAGATTCAGAGTTCAAAGCTCTTATTCTCGAATCAGAACTTATAAAGATTCATCATCCCAAATACAACGTGAGGTGGAAGGATGACAAGAGTTATTTGTATATAAAAATTACGATTAAAGAAAAGTACCCAAAAGTTTTACTTTCAAGAAAAGAAAACGACGGAAAGTCTTTGTACTTCGGGCCGTTTTCATCAACAAGAAACGTATACGAACTTCTGAGAGAAACCCGCAAAATATTCCCCTTTTGTATACAAAAAAAGATAAGCAAGTCGCCTTGTTTTTATACCAAAATAGGGCTTTGTGACCCCTGTCCAAATGGCATAGAGCAACTCAATGACGGGAAAGAAAAGGAGCTCTATAGAAAAAAGTACAAAAAACAAATCAAACAGATTGTCCAACTACTCAAAGGGAACATAGAAAGCGTTCAAAAGAATTTTTACAAACGCTTAAAAGTTTTTACCAAACAAGAAGAGTATGAACAAGCAATACAGATGCGTAATTTGATATTACGTCTTGAAAGTCTAGCCAAAAGACAAAAGTTTGATCCAAGCGACACTTCTTCTTACAATCAAGGAAAGGATAATCTTCAGGAGCTCATCAAGTTATTGGCTCTTTATTATCCAAAACTTGATTCAATACACCGAATTGAGTGCTACGACATCAGTAATTTAGGACAAAAAAAAGCTACGGCTTCGATGGTGGTATTTACAAAAGGCGAACCGGATAAGTCCCAGTATAGAAAATTCAGAATCAAAAATATGAAATCAAATTCTGATTTTCAAATGATAGAAGAGGTGTTGGAAAGAAGGTTCAAAAATAAGTGGGATATTCCGGATCTCCTAATAGTAGATGGGGGGAAGCCGCAGATAAGAGTGATGTTGAGAGTATTGGCTGAAATAGAAAAGACGATTCCTGTTATAGGAATTGCAAAGAATCCGGACAGACTAATCGTAGGCAATGAAAATCTGCCCACGATTCGTCCAAAGATCCATAATAAAGGTTTCAACTTAGTGCAACACATGCGAGATGAAGCCCACAGATTTGCACGAAAATATCATCTTCAGCTTAGAGAAAGAGGCGCATTTTTTTGATCGAGCTTAGCTCGATTCACATCAAGCCAAGCTTGATGATATAATTGATATATGAAGAAGTTAACTCGCGTCCTTTTGTTTTCCTCTGTGGCCCTCTACCTTACTGCCTCATGGAATAAGGGATTTCTTCTACCTTCAGAGTGGCTCCCATTTCTCCAAATAGCAGCGTTATTAGCCGTCACAAGCTACTTGGTGGTGCCACTTTCTAAAATCGTACTTTTCCCTATTCATGTTCTGACCTTTGGGCTTTTATCTTTACTCTGTTATTTTGTTATGTTTTATCTTGTAGACAAATACAGTGGTCTGCTCACTATAAAAGAATGGGTTTTTCCTGAATTCAGTCTACTTGGCGTCTCAATTCAAAAAATTATTTTTTCTCCTCTTGGAAACCTGTTTGCAGTATCTGCATCAAGCTCAGTTATAATTAATTCACTTGAAAAATTAACATGAGAAACGTTCTTCTTGTTCTAAATATAATAATTTCCATAGTTATCGTGGTTCTGATCCTTATACAAGGAAAAGGTGCGGGCCTCGGAAGTGCGTGGGGAGGCGGGGGAGACATGTATCAAACCCGTAGGGGAGTTGAAAAACTCACGCTTCGACTCACAGTGATTCTCATAGTCGTTTTCTTTATTCTTTCAGTACTAAATCTGTTTTTGCGTTCATGATTCTTAAACATAAGACGCTCCGATACTATTACTGGTACCTAATTGAATTTACCAAGAAGCATTCTCGGATGATTCTTCTCTCGTTCTTTATAAGCTTTTTCATAATAATCAGTTTAATATCGGTTACTCCATACCTTGATAAAGTCTTTTTTTCAAAAAAGCAAGTGGTCGGAATGGTAGGAAGCTATACTCGTGAAAATCTACCCGAAGATATCCTCAAAAAGATTTCACATGGGCTGGTCTTAGTAAATGAAAGAGGGGAGTCAATTCCCGCCCTTGCATCCTCATGGGAAATGTTAAAAAATGGACAGGAGTTTAGATTTCATTTGAAACCAGGTCTTACGTGGGATGATGGAAAAGAAGTGTCCGCGAAAGATCTGGATTATAACTTTCGCGATGTCGAGGTTCAAGTGATCGACAAAAGCACTGTTTATTTTAAACTGAAAAAAGCTCTTCCGATCGCTCCAACCTATCTAACAAGACCCGTAGTTAGATATCCGCTACACGGTATAATTGGACTATATAAAGTAGATCGAATAAAAACAAGTCAGGGAATCATAACCGAGCTGTTTCTGAGCCCAAATAAAAAAGACCTCGCTCCCCTTGTTTACAGATTTTATGACAGTGAGAGTAAGTTGATAAGTGCCTATAAAGCAGGGGAGATAACGGAGATGACATTATTCAAGAAGAGTCTCGCCGATACATTCAAGGAATGGAAAAATACATCGATAGTAAGAGGGGTTGATTACAATACAGTTCTTACTTTGTTTTTCAATGTACAAAATCCATTTTTAGCGGAAAAAGAGGTACGTCAGGCGATTGCCCTGAGTATTCCAAGAGACAAATTCATAGAGTTTGGAGAAGTTGCCAATAGTCCCATCTCACCAACTTCATGGGCTTACAATCCGGACTTAAAAAAGCCGTTATTTGATCTGGATCAGGCCGAGAAGAATTTGGAGAAATTTACCAAAAGTTCTACAGGAAGTGCAGAGTTGAGCTTCATAACCTATTACGATTATCTGAATGTAGCAACAGATATCGAAGAAAACCTAAAGAAAACCGGAGTTAAGTCAAATCTAACTCTTGGCAATGTAGAAAGACCAGATCAATTTGATCTTTTGCTGGCATACTGGAAAATACCCCAGGACCCTGACCAGTATTTTTATTGGCATTCAACTCAGTCTGAAGGAAATATATCCAATTATAAGAATGTGAAGGTTGATAAGTTATTGGAAGACGGAAGAAGTATACTCGCGACGCAAGAAAGAAAACCTCATTATTTGCAATTTCAAAAAGTGTTAATTGACGACCTACCTGCTCTTTTTATCTACTATCCGTATACGTATACGATAAAGAGAAAGTGATATAATATTTCGAATCTACCATTTATTAGCCGGGGTGTTGGAACCGGTAGACAAGCAAGACTTAAAATCTTGTGTCCGCAAGGGCGTGAGGGTTCGAGTCCCTCCCCCGGCACATGAAAAAAATTCCACGAGTGGGTCTTGCGGTTTTAGTACTTCAAAAAGGGAAGATTCTTTTGGGAAAAAGATATTCAACTATTGGTAAATCGACATGGGGTCCCCCGGGTGGGCATTTAGAATTTGCAGAAACATTAACTGACGGCGCAAAAAGAGAGTTAAAAGAGGAAACAAATCTTCTTCCCAATTCGATACAGTTTATTACTATCACAGAGGAAGTCTATGAAGAATTAGAGAGACATTATGTAACGATATGGTTTGAGGTAGTTTGCAAGTCAGGAGTTCCAAAAATTACAGAGCCTGATAGAATCGGAGAATGGACATGGTTTGACTGGAGCGCTCTACCTAGTCCTCTATTCCTTCCTGTAAAAAACCTTATTAAGACAGGCTATAAACCCTCAAACAAGACTGTATAATAGTATTTATTGCCCTTCTAGCTCAATGGCAGAGCAGCGGTTTTGTAAACCGTCGACCGGAGTTCGATTCTCCGGAAGGGCTCCATTTATTCTCTATCTTTGTTCCGAAGAAGAAAATTTTGAAATTCAGAGTAATCTTTTCCGATAGGAGTTGAGTCCTTTTTCTTTCCAACTACTTCTTCTAAGCCATAAGGCATCGGAACTTTTCTACCAATAAGAGGTTCGACGGTATCTGGAAATTTTGCAGGATGTGCCGTCATAAGAACTACTCCCTGACCTTTGAAATTTGTACTTTGACGAAAAGATGATAAGCCCTGAAAAGCGGTCGCGCTGTGAGGTTCCATAACATACCTATAATTTTCCCAAACTTTTTTCATAGAACTCTTCTTTTCCTTATCTGTAAAGAAGGTACCGTATATGTCGCTTCTAATTTTCTTCAAATCACCATCATATAGATCCATGAGTCTTTCAAAATTATTAGGATTTCCAACGTTCATTGACGGCGAATTGGTTTCAATAGAAGGCCTAGGAAGGAACTTTCCTGATTTTAAATAATCAGGCACGACTCTATTCATATCGGTTGAAGCGATAAACTTCGCTACAGGTAGTCCCATTTTTTTTGATATAACTCCGGCGGTTAAATTTCCAAAATTACCACTTGGCACAGAGAAAACTATCCTATCTCCACTATTTAAACCCTTTCGTCTAAGTTCAGCGTATGCCCAAAAGTAATAAAAAGTCTGGGGAAGAAGTCGTCCGAAATTAATAGAATTGGCTGACGTTAACCTCAAGGCATCTTTTAAAACAGGATCCTGAAAAGCCTGTGTGACTAAAGCCAGGCAATCGTCAAATGTTCCATCAACTTCCAGCGTCCAGATGTTGCTGTTTTCTCCATACGTGGTAAGTTGTTGTTCTTGAAGTTTGCTAACCTTCTCTTTAGGAAACAGAATAGTAACTCTAATTCCCGGCACATTAAGAAAGCCGCTCGCCACTGCACTTCCAGTATCGCCTGAAGTAGCAACAAGTATCGTCAGCGGTTTTACTTTCGCTCCCTTTAGGGCGTCTATATGTAAAAAATAAGAAAGCAAGCGCGCCATAAAACGAGCCCCAAAATCCTTAAAAGCAGCTGTTGGACCATGAAAGAGTTCTAGTAAATGAGTATTTTTGTTTAACGTAAGCAGAGAAATGTCAAAATTAAAAGCTTCCCTGATGATTCTTTTCATTGTTGAAGCCGGGATATTTTTTCCTAAAAGTTTCGTTGCTACCTCAAAAGAAACTTCATGAAAAGAAAGCTGTGGAAGTATGTCGAAGAAATCTGAAGGAAACGTTGGAATTTTTACTGGCATATAAAGACCTGCATCGGGAGCAAGACCCTTCATAACAACTTCTCGTAAAGATGCTTTTTTAGAAAGATTTCTCGTACTGCGAAATGATCGATTGTTTAATTTTCCTACAGTCATTTATCCTATTATAACAATGAATACCATCATTTATTATAAGTTTTGAAAATATCATTGTAAAGCTCCTATGAATGAATAATTGTTATAATATCCTTATATTGACCTCGTAGCTCAACTGGATAGAGCAATTCCCTTCTAAGGAATAGGTTGTGCGTTCGACTCGCACCGAGGTCGCCATGCGACGAAAAATAGAGGTAGTGATAATAGCTCTCATCAAAAAAAACAATAAGTATCTTCTCACCAAACGCTACGATCCTAAAAACAAGGCCGTACATAATACATGGCAGCTTCCTGGTGGAGGACTGGAGTTTAACGAAACAATTATTCAAGGTCTCCATAGGGAATTATTTGAGGAAACAGGACTCAAAGTAAAAATACTCCAGCTAGTTCCTTATATTCACGAGAAAATCTTTTTCAATAGTGGGTGGCATGGAGTAGCGATCTGCTTCTTATGTGAGCCGCTAAATGAGAACGTAGAAATAAAACTTGATGATGAGGCTACAGAATACGGCTGGTTTACTCACAAAGAAATTCTAAAACTAAGACTTCACCATGGTACGGCAGCTGTAGTAAAGAACGGAATGAAGCTTTTACGCAGCTAAGCAGGCGGCAACAGCTGCCCCTTCAAGACATGCATTGGAGCTCACAATAGACGTAGTTTGAAAAACATTATCTAGGTCCCTTCCTAAATACTTTCGTATTGCGTCAGCTTCCCATTCAGGAAAGCCGAATGCTTTTTGTACTCCTCCGTGAAAAACAACAGCGGTATGATCTCGTTCGCCAAGAGGAAGAGAAAAAAGGTTTCCCAGACCAAGTATTACGTGACCTACGATGCCGGCTGCATTCATGTACAGTCTTTTTGCTGTTTCATCGCCTTGAGCCGCCATTTTTGCTAGCTCTATACCAGTAACTCTTTTTCCATAAACTTTAGAAGCAGTTTTTTCCAGCCCCGCAACACCTCCCGCTACAAGTTCGAGACAAGTATGCGATTTACTCTGAAGTTCTTTTGTAGTTTCGCAAATCTCTCTAACCTGAAAAGGATTAAGATCGTCAGGAACTTTAAGGTGTCCCGCCTCAGTTCCTATAATTTTGTCGTCTTGTAAGACGGCCGCTCCCAAACCACCTCCCAAAATTATTAGTAAAAAGTTTTCGAAATCTCTACCTTCCCTACACAGCGCTACTGAACTCGAGATGAGACATGCAGTTGCATCATTTTTTACACTTACAAGACGAGGGAGAACTCGTTCCAAATGTCCGCTGTATTCGGTTTGTAATTCTCGAAACATTGCCATCATGTTGGCAGCATGCTGTGGTTTTCCTTCTTCCATTGGTCCCGCAAACGAAAGACCTACGGGCAGCCGCTCATTGTTTGAAATTTCAGCAACTTGGTGAAGAAAATCAAGGTATCCTTCTCCATTTTGTGACTTTTGAACCAAGTCGTCGTCTTCCTGTAAGAACTCCCCTTGTCTAATTCTGACTTTCCTTGCGGTAATCTTATCTCCTCCCATGTCGATCCCCATATAAACTCTGTCAACTCCCTGTAAATGTCTAAGTACCTTTTTCGGGTCAAAACGACTGGAGGCAGACAAAATCAAGCTTTCAGAAGTAAACTCTACAAGTAGTTCTTGAGAGAGAGGTGGAATTTCCATAGGTGTAGATGGCCCCGTCCTTTCTCTTACCATAAAGATATGGAGCCTACTTTAGTACTATTCTAAAGAAAAATCAAGAGTGTTTGCGCTTAAAGTGTGTCGAGGAGAGGACTTGAACCTCCACGCCTTGCGGCACAGCCTCCTCAAGACTGCGCGTCTACCAGTTCCGCCACCTCGACTATGAACGTTAATTATAACAATGAAGAAGAGATGGGTCAAACTAGCTCCTGCTGATCTACCATACCTTTTAGTCCCATATGTTTGAGAGCTTTTCCTGTGAGGACTCTACCGCGCGAGGTCTTCTTTATGAAACCTATTTGTAGAAGATATGGTTCTATAAACTCCTCTACCGTTCTTTTATCTTCAGATAGGGAAGAGGCAAGCGTTTCTACACCTACAGGATTATTTTGAAATTTCTTCCCTACGGTTCTCAAATAATTTTTATCGATATCGGCCAGACCATACTCATCAAGTTCTAAAAGCTCAAAAAGTTTTTCTAGAAGCCCTATATCTATCTTTTTGTGATTGTCGACTAAAAACATGTCGTGAGCTCTTTTAAGAATTCTATTTGCGATTCTCGGTGTCCATCGGGCTCTTTGAGCAATTTGTTTTGCAGCGTCACGATCTAAAGGAATTTTAAGAATTTTTGCAGATCTTTGAATAATCTCAACCATTTCTGGCTCTGAGTAATAGTTGAGTCTTAGGAGAAGACCAAAACGGTCTCTAAGTGGCGCAGACAAAAGAGCAAGTCTGGTTGTTGCTCCCACTATTGTAATGTTGGGAACAGGAAGTCTTACAGTACGTGCAGACGGACCTTTTCCTATAATTATATCTAGAGAATACTCCTCCATCACTGGATAGAGCATTTCTTCCACTGCTTTTGGCAGACGGTGAATTTCATCTATAAACAATACATCGCGATCCTTTAAATTGGTTAAAATGGCAGCAAGGTCTCCTGATTTTTGCACTGCGGCACCCGAGGTCACTTTAATATCACCGACAAGTTCATTGGCGATTATATTGGCAAGAGTAGTTTTTCCGATTCCTGGAGGTCCATATAGGAGAATGTGTTCGGAGACTTTTCCTCTACTTTTTACCGCTCTGATAAATACCTGCAGAGTTTTAACGACCGAATGCTGTCCTATGTAATCTGAAAGTTTACTTGGTCGCAAGTTGGTAGTGTCTAATCTTTCTTCTGCTGTCAACATAGGCATATTATACTCAAGAAGTTTAAAGGATGTTCTTTACTTGGAAGGCGAAGATGCATAGCGTAGTCCTTCTTTTATTTTTTCTTCAACACTTAGATTTTTAGGAATTTTTGAAAGAACTTGTTTTGCCTCTTTTGATTTATATCCCAGAGAGACCAAGACATCAACAACTGTTTTATCATCTTCAGAAAGAAACATTTTTTCAAGTTGAAATTCTTGCTTAAACTTTTGGGAAAGTTCGAGAATGATCTTCATTGCGGTTTTCTTTCCCAAGCCGGGAACTTTGCTAAAATACTCAACGCTATTTTCCTGCACGGCATTTACCAGTTCGTCTTCCTGGGAAAAAGAAATAATGGAAAACGCTGTTTTCGGACCGACTCCGGAAATTCCGATTAATAGTTTAAATAATTCTTTTTGCTTTTTATTTTCAAATCCGAAAAGAATATGTGCATCATCCCTTACTTGTAGGTAAGTGTAAATCTCAATTTGGGTGTTTAATTTTTGAGAAAGGAAAAAAGGAGGTAGTAATACTTCGTATGAAATTCCGTCTTTTGTCTCAAGTAAACCAACATTTCCGTCAAGTTCCAAAAGATTTCCTTTTATTTTTCCTATCATTTCGTTTGTTTTAATTCCTCCCGCTCAATTTGCCACAAACGATTGTATTTTGCAACTCGTTCTCCACGGGAAGGTGCGCCAAACTTTACAAAATCCGCTTGAACGCCAACTGCAAAATCTGCAATGAAACTGTCATTTGTTTCACCACTTCTATGCGAGACTACATAGTTGATGTTATTTTTTCGTGCAATATCAATAACCTCCAGAGTTTCCGTAATGGTTCCGATCTGATTTGGCTTAACCAAAATTGTAGTACAGGCTTTTTCTTTAATTGCCTTGAGAAACCGTTCCTTATTGGTCGCTAAGAGATCGTCGCCGACAAGATAAATGTTATTTGAAATTTTTCCAAGAAGCTTTTTCCAACCGTCAAAATCATCTTGATCTAAAGGATCTTCTAAAGTAAGAAATGCATATTTTCGAGTAAGGTCGACAAGATATTGAATAAACTCTTCTTTTGACATCGGATGGTTTATTTCTTTAATTACATATCTATCATTTTTGTAAAAATGAGAAGCGGCTATGTCAAGACCGACAAAAATATCAACTCCGGGCCTGAGATTTTTTCTGTTAAGAGCTTCTACGAGAACTTCAATAGCGTCAACGTTTGAACTAAGACTTGGACTGAACCCACCTTCTTCACCGACTGAAATGTTCGCGTTGCGATACGCAAGAACTTCTTTTAATTCGTGAAAGACCTCGACGCCAATCTGATAAGCTTTTGAAAAACTAAAAGACGAAGAGGGAAGGATCTGAAACTCTTGAAATTCAAGATTGTTATTGGCGTGCTTTCCTCCGTTTATAATATTGAAGATAGGAGTCGGAATCTTTTCAACTTTTATTTCATTTTTAAATAGCCTTTTGTACAACTTGTTGACGTAGGCATGAAGAGGAATGCTTTCAGAAAGAGCGGCGGCTTTTACGAATAGCTGAGACACTGCAAGAATTGAGTTTGCTCCAAGTTTTTCTTTCTTTTTACTTCCGTCTGCTTTTGCAAGCCAGTGGTCAACTTCACTTTGTTTGGTAGGGGAAACACCGACCAGTTTTGGAGCAATAAGTTCGTTTATTATGTTAACTGCACGGAGTACTCCCATACCTCGGAATCTTTGTGTATCAGCGTCTCTGAGTTCAAGTGCTTCGTATTTCCCGACAGAAGTACCTGCAGGAATAGATGTTACTACTTCCCTGTCGTCATCAAGCCACAACCGAGCTTCTATAGTGGGAAATCCCCGAGAGTCAATGATTTCGTATGCGAAAACCTTTTTTATGCTTGCCATATGGTTATTGCTCGATAAAAAACTTTTGATCGTTAGAGCTTCTCTTTATCGAATTGAAATGTTTCTTTTCTATGTTATAGATTAATTCTCTTGTTCTCTCAACCGCGTCAGGATTAACGGAAACACTAGTAATGCCAAGTTTTACCAACCCTTCAACCATGTCCGGATAATCAGATGCTGCCTGCCCACAGATTGAGCACGGAACGTTATAGAGAACACAGGTCTTTACAATATATTCTAATACTTCTGTGACCGCAGTGGAACGTTCATCATATAAATCAGCGACGTGTTCATTATCACGGTCAACTCCTAAAAGCATCATAGTTAGATCGTTCGTACCGACAGAGACTCCGTCAATTCCCAGTTTTATAAATTCTTTTAGCTCAAGTGCGGATGAAGGCACCTCTACCATTATTTTTAACTCGAAATCCTTGAAAAGGAAAAGTCCACTTTTTTTAACCAAATCTTTTATTTTTATAAGCTCCCAAGGTCTTCGTACGAAAGGAATCATCAGGTGCAGATTTCGATACCCACGCTCCCATATATTTCTAATTGCTCTAAGCTCCATCATGAAAACATCGCTATCTACGGTATATCTATACGCTCCTCTGAAACCAAGCATGGGATTTTCTTCATGAGGCTCAAACTCTTTTCCACCGGTGAGATGTGCGTACTCGTTTGTTTTAAAATCAGTAGCACGATAAATAACAGGTCTAGGGTTGAAAGGTTTCACAAAAGAAAGTAAATTATGAGTTAATTTCATAATGAAATCCTGTTGTTTTTTTCGTTTAATAAATAACTTCGGATGAGTTCCTATTTCTGCAATCATAAACTCGGCCCTCAAAAGACCGACTCCGTCCGAATCAAGTTTCGCAACTTCAGCTGCTCTTTCCGGTTCGGCAAGATTTACATAGACTTTAGTAATCGTTTTTAAACGTCTATGATGAGATCTTTCCGAAACAGATGTAAAGTTCTGTGTTTTGTTTTTAATTATTGCGCCTTTGAAAACATCACCTGTCTCACCGTTTACACTTACTACCTGATTGTTTTTTAACTTTTTGATTGCTCCTTCTGCACCAACTACTGCAGGGATACCTAATTCTCTGGATACGATTGCGGCATGAGAAGTTCTTCCGCCCCTCTCCGTGACAATAGCAGCGGCTTTTTTCATAGCAGGTACATAATCGGGATTTGTCTGAGGAGCAACCATGACATCGCCTTTTTTAATCTTATCTATCTCCTTCGGAGACATTATTATACTCACCGGTCCTACGCCGATTCCCGGAGATGCGGGCGCACCAGAAAAGAGAAGTTGATTTTGCGTGACACCTGAAGATTTTTCATCTTTTGTTTTCTTCCCAGCCTCTTCGTTCTTCTTAATTGTTGTTATCGGGCGGGACTGAACAATAAAAACCGTATCGTTTGCTATAGCCCATTCAATATCCTGTGGAAAGTAATAATGTTTTTCAATATCTTTTACGAAGATAGCAAGTTTTAAAATTTCTTCATCGGAAATCTTTTGTCCGTCGCCTTCTTTTTTATTTAGTTTTACCTCAACGTTTCCCCGTCCCTTTTTTACAAATTTGATATGCTGTTTTTTAATCTCTTTCACCGAAATCGTGAGTGAACCCTTTTCAACTTCGTAATGATCGGGAGTAACTTTTCCCTGAACTATATATTCTCCTAAACCCTTAATCGCCTCTATAACAATTTTGTTCTTATCGTTATTGACGGGATCGATACTAAAAGCTATTCCGGACTTTTCCGACTCGATCATGTGCTGTACCACCACTGCCAAACCCACCTTGATTTTGTCATACCCGTGATTGTGGCGGTAATACATGGCGCGTTCGGTAAAAAGAGAAGCCCAACACTCTTTTACATAAAGAAGAAGGTGGGATTCTCCCTGAATGTTTAAAAAAGTTTCCTGTTGGCCTGCAAAAGATGCATCAGGCAGATCTTCTGCTGTTGCGGATGAGCGGACAGCAACAAGAGGTAATTTGTAGGCGGATTTTAAACTATGAACCGCTTTCCTTGAGGAAGAAAGCTCCTTCTTTAAGTATTGCTCTTCTTTGGCTGATAATTCGTGATAAAACTTGAGTATTTCTCTAGCGAGTTTTTCGGACATTTTAGACTTCAAAATAAGATCCTTTATTTGCTTTGATCCTTGCTGAAGCTCGTGCGAATTATCGTAGTTGATAACAGAAAGGAGTTCCTTTATTTGTTTCTCCAGATTCGCCTCTTTTATGAAGGTAAAGTATGCTTCTGCTGTTACCACAAATCCATAAGGAATAGGGAAGTTTGCAGTGGTCATTTCTCCTAAGTTTGCCCCTTTTCCTCCAACCAAACCAACATCCTCTTTTCCAACCTCCTCAAACCACACAATACTCTTTTTTACAGCCATGTATTAACTATATGAAGATAGCTGTTTTTTTGCAAGTTCTTGACAAATATATGGCCCCTTGCTAGACTTGATCGGAATATGTTTCTTTCAGGGAAAATAGCAGGTGATTTTAGAAAGAAGCACATCCTCTCTATCTCCCAGTTTGATCAAGCCTCAATAGCCAAGCTTTTTAAGAAGACCGATTGGATTCTCAGTCGCGTCAAACGCAAGAAGGATCTGGATATCCTCAAGAGGAGCGTTGCTACGCTCCTTTTTTTTGAACCATCATCACGTACATTCGGATCGTTTTCTTCTGCGATTCAACGATTGGGAGGGAAAACAATAGACGTACAGAACGCAACGCAATTTTCTGCAACAGCTAAAGGAGAATCGTTAAGCGACACGATAAAAACCTTTGAGGCCTATTCAGACCTGATTGTTATAAGACACCCGCAAGTAGGATCAGCACTACAAGCTGCCGAAGCAACCACTAAAGCTCTTATAATAAACGCGGGTGACGGGGGAGATGAACATCCTACACAGACACTATTGGAGCTTTACACAATCAATAAGCATTTTAAAAGATTGAATAATCTCGTTTGTGTTGTTTCCACAGACCCTCTCCATAGTAGGACTATAAAAACTTTTGTAAGAGGTCTCGCTCTTTATCCAAATAACACGGTTTATTTCTTTTCTCCCAAGAAACTCCACCCAGACAAACTCTTCAAAGATGAACTTCTAAAAAAAGGAGTCATTGTAAAAGAAATAAGTGAGGTGAATGAAATTCCAAAAAATGCAGATATCTGGTACTGGAACAGATTGCAAAAAGAGAGGTTAAAGGGTATGAATATTTCTCAGAAAGAACTTAAGAAGTATGTGTTAACGCTTGATTTGTTAAAAAAAAGAGGGAATAAGAATATGATCATTATGAACCCCCTGCCCCGAGTCGAGGAAATCGACAAAAAAGTAGACTCTGACCCCAGAACTGTTTATTTCGAGGAAATGAATAACGGTTTATATGTGAGAATGGCATTAGTCGGCTTGGTTCTTGGCAAATTATGATTGGAAAACTAACTCTCAAAGACGGAACAACCCTTCATGGCAAAAGCTTTGGGTATGAAACGTCAACAAGTGGGGAAGTTGTCTTTTCCACAGGAATGGTGGGGTATCCGGAGTCAATCACCGATCCTTCCTATAGAGGACAGATACTCGTACTCACCTATCCTCTCATCGGAAACTATGGGGTTCCTAATAAAAAATACTGGGAATCATCGCAGATCCAAATAAAAGGTCTTATAGTGTCAGACTACATTGACACTTATTCACATCACTCGGCAAAGATGAGTCTGGGATCTTGGCTGAAAAAAGAGAAAATTCCGGCTTTGCAGATCAAGGATACAAGATTTCTTACCAAAAAAATAAGAGTGGAGGGCGCGATGCTTGGAAAAGTTCTCCTTAAGCAAAACGTAGATTGGTATGATCCTGATAAGGATGACTTGGTTGCCGAGGTCTCGCTAAAAAAACCGTTAACTGTAGGAAGAGGAAAGATTAAGGTTGGTTTGCTGGACTGTGGGACGAAAAGAAACATTATCAATGAGTTGGTAAAAAGAGGAGTAGAAGTTTCGGTTCTTCCTCATGACTATGATTTCTCCTTAGGAAAACGATTTCACGCCTTGATTGTCTCAAACGGACCGGGAAACCCCAAACGGGCAACTCCAGCAGTAAAAGCAGTACAACAAGCACTACAAAAAAACATCCCGATTTTAGGAATCTGCTTGGGTAATCAGCTATTGACTCTTGCAGTAGGAGGTGACACGAGGAAATTGAAATTTGGCCACCGAAGTCAGAATCAGCCATGTCTGTTGGTTGGAACAAACAAATGTTTCCTCACAACCCAAAACCATGGATACGTAGTAAGCAAAATTCCTAAAGGTTTTAGAGAGTGGTTTGTAAACGCAAATGATCAAACCAATGAAGGGATAATTCATGAAAAGTATCCGATTATGTCGGTACAGTTTCACCCTGAAGCAACTCCCGGACCTGAAGACACTGATTGGATCTTTGATTTTTTTCTAAAAAATGCAAAAGTATAAAAAAATATTGGTTCTTGGGTCCGGTCCTCTTAAAATAGGTCAGGCCGGGGAGTTTGACTATTCCGGCTCCCAGGCAATTAAGGCGCTAAAAGAAGAAGGTATACAGACGGTTCTTATAAACCCAAACATTGCGACGATTCAAACATCGCATGATCTTGCAGATACAGTATATTTTTTGCCAATAACTGAATACTTCGTACAAAAGGTCATAGAAAAAGAAAAGCCTGACGGAATACTCCTTTCTTTTGGCGGACAGACCGCCTTAAACTGTGGAGTAAATCTCTACGAGAGTGGGGTTTTAAAAAAGAATAAGGTTTCGGTCCTTGGCACACCGATAGAGTCAATTATTTTGACAGAAGACCGGAAAAAATTTGCCAATCACCTCCACTCAATCAAAGTGCCTACTCCTAAGAGTTATGCAATTACCTCGACAAAACAGATACAAACTATCCTTCGGAAGCCGGATTTCAACTTCCCTTTTATGGTACGTGCTGCCTATACGCTTGGCGGACAAAAGTCAGGTGTCGCGCGTAATAAAAAACAACTGAAAGAAATAGTCGAAGATGCGTTTTCATTTTCACCACAGGTTCTTATCGAACAATATCTCCATCATTACAAAGAGATTGAGTACGAAGTGGTAAGAGACCCTTATGACAACTGTATTACGGTCTGTAATATGGAAAACATGGATCCCTTGGGAATCCACACAGGAGATTCAGTGGTGGTTGCCCCCAGTCAGACCTTAAATAATTACGAATACCATTTCCTGAGGAAAGTAAGCATCCAGATCGTGAGAAGCTTGGGAATTGTAGGGGAGTGCAATGTGCAGTTTGCGTTGAATCCAAATCCTAAAAACGGACAGATTGAGTTCTATGTAATCGAGGTAAATGCCCGTCTCTCGCGTTCATCCGCACTTGCTTCAAAAGCAACAGGCTATCCCCTTGCATATGTTGCTGCAAAGCTTGCGCTTGGAAAAGGACTTTCTCAAATTACCAATCAGATCACAAAAATTACGCAGACTTTTTTTGAACCGGCGCTTGATTATGTAGTGGTGAAAATCCCCCGCTGGGATATAGAAAAGTTTAAAGGTGCAGAAGAGGATATTGGAAGCGGCATGAAGTCAGTCGGAGAAGTAATGGGAATCGGAAGAACCTTTGAAGAGGCGTATCAAAAAGCAATCCGTATGCTCGATCTGGATCTTGAAGGCGCAACAGTTCGACGCCTTCTTAAAAACGGAAAAACCTTGATTCAACTTCTTCAAAAACCGACTCCAAAAAGAATGTTTGCCCTATCCGAAGCGATTCGAAAAAGAATGAGTGTCGAAAGGATTTACAAATTGACCGGTATTGATCCGTGGTTTTTGTATCGAATAAAAAAAATTGTAGATGAAGAAAAATCAATTCCTTCATCAATCAGTAGACTAACTCCGAAAAAACTAAGAACGTTGAAAGAACTCGGTTTTTCAGACAAATACATTGGCGAACTTGTTGGAACAACCGGATTAAAAATCCGCGCACTCCGAAAAAAGTTCAAAATCATTCCTTCGATCTTTCAGATCGATACACTGGCAGGAGAATTTCCTGCAAGAACTAATTACCTATATCTGACCTATAACGGCACCCACCACGATGTCGAACCGCTTAAAAGAGAAGGAGTCGTAGTCCTGGGAAGCGGACCGTATAGAATCGGTTGCTCGGTAGAGTTTGACTGGACTAGTGTCCGGACCGTTACCGGTTTAAAAAAACATAAAAAAAAGTCAATAATCATAAACTGCAACCCTGAAACCGTCTCAACAGATTACGACATCTCAGACCGTCTATATTTCGAAGAGCTTACGTTTGAAAGGATTGCAGATATTTACGACTTTGAAAATCCGGGAGGAATCATACTATCAGTAGGAGGACAGACTCCCAACAACAGAAGCGGCTCGCTAAAGGAGTACGGATGTAAAATTCTGGGGACAGAACCAAAAAATATCGAAAGAGCTGAAAACAGATCTCAATTTAGCAAACTACTAGACAAGCTTGAGATTATTCAACCCGCATGGGACAAGTTCACAAATACGGAAACCGCTCTAAGATTTGCTGAGAAGGTTGGATATCCGGTCATTATGAGACCGTCCTATGTATTGTCGGGTACGCTAATGCGTATTTGCCACAACAAGGCCGAACTTTCTAAATATCTTAAAAAAGCAACAGTCATCTCCAAAGAGTATCCGTTAACTCTTTCAAAATTTGTAGTGGATGCAAAAGAAGTTGAGTACGATGCGGTTGCTCAGAACGGAAAAGTACTAATCGGCCTTATATCAGAACACATAGAAAACGCAGGAGTCCATTCGGGCGACGCAACAATCGTCTACCCCGCACAAAAAGTTTATCTGGAGACTCAAAGAAAAATAGAAGATGTAGGAAGAAAATTAGCAAAAGAGCTTTCAATCAGTGGTCCGTTTAACATTCAGTTTCTTGCAAAAGAAAATCAGATCTCCGTTATTGAGATAAACCTGAGATCATCACGCACTTTTCCTTTCTTAAGCAAAGCAAGCGGAATTGATCTTATCGAGCTTTCAGTTGACGCATTCTTCAACAGCGCAAAACCCGCAAACTTTACACCACCACGCTCAATAATCGTGAAGGTCCCCCAATTCTCTTTTGCACGATTAACCGGAGCCGATCCGCTACTACACGTTGAAATGGCATCAACGGGAGAGGTTGCTTGTTTTGGAGAAGATTTGGAAGAAGCATACTTCAAAGGAGCGCTTGCCGTAGGAGACACGATTCCCAAAAAAGGGATCTTCATAAGTATTCAGGGAAGCAGAAACAAAGAAGATTTCTTAGCCTCGGTCAGAAAACTTAAAAAACTTAAAATTCCGCTCTATGGAACCGAAAAAACAAACAAATTTTTAAACAACAATGGAATACCGTGCAATCACGTACACAAAATACATGAGTCAAAAAAACTTAACGTATTGCATCTTTTTCAGCAAGGAAAAGTCGATCTGGTAATAAACATCGTCAATACCGATGCTCGGAAGGATGTCGATGACTCTTCACAGATGAGAAGAGCGGTTATTGATCATAATATTACCCTTTTAACAGACTTTAAAAAAGCAAAACTATTTGTGAACGCATTACACGATAAGGAGCTCTCTGACTTACAGATCAAGTCTTGGGATGAATATCTGGGAAAGCCGTAACTTTTGTGTTATACTAGTTGGTGGTCTAGGAAAACTTCTATGAAAAAAACCTACTCAGACACAATCATCATTAAACTCGGGGGATCGCTCATCGTCCCCAACGGAGGGCTTGATGTCGAGTACATCAAACGGTTTCAAGCCTTGATTAGAAAACAAATCGCCGAGAAAAACCGGCGTTTTTTTTTATTTATAGGAGGAGGAAGACTTTCCCGTCATTATCGTGATGCTGGCGCCGAAGTCACCGGCCATAAACTTCCGCCTGAAGAACTTGACTGGCTCGGCATTCATGCCACGAGACTCAATGCTCAACTCTTCCGCACGATCTTCATGGACATTGCGCACCCCAACATCATTATCGACTACGACACGATTCAAAAAACCGACAAGCCCGTTCTTATTGCAGCAGGTTGGAAACCCGGATGGTCCACAGACTATGATGCGGTGGTACTGGCGCAGGACTACAACATAAAAACCCTTGTCAAAATGAGTAATACGGATTACGTATACGACAAGGATCCCAACTCACATACCGATGCAAAACCCTTTAAAAAGCTCAGCTGGGATGAGTATCTCGGAATGGTAGGTGAAGCATGGACACCGGGAAGAAGCCTTCCCGTTGACCCTGTCGGTGCAAAACTTGCGAAGGAACAGGGCGTCAAGGCAATCTACGTAAACGGAAAAGACCTCGCAAACGTAGAAAAAGTCATCAATCAGGAAGACTTTGTCGGCACGGTCCTCGAATAACCTCATTCTACCTTGACTTTACCCTCCTTTTTTACTAAAATACTATTTACATGCGAATATCCTTTGCATGAAGGCACTATTGGAAGCTACAAAACCGCTCTCCTAACAGCCTCCATGAAATAAAATAAATCCAATAGTCAAAAACAGCATTTTTTTAATGTCTGCTTTTTGCGGATTCTTTTCGAAGGAAAAAGTATGGGTGTACTTTGGCTAGGGCCTGTAGTTCAGCTGGCTAGAACGTCGCATTTGCAATGCGAAGGTCACCGGTTCGAGTCCGGTCAGGTCCACCCGTTCGTTGCTTCGCGCCTCAGGGCAAGCTCTTAACTTTGAGAGTTTACCCTGAAACTACGAAGTAGTTGAAGGGCTCTTTGACATTTAAGGTCTTTTTAAAAGTAATAGCAAGTATCCCGACGTAACGTCGGGAACATCAATAACTAATAAAAGAGACGGAAGATTTAATGCCATTGGCGGATGCCTTGGCAGTTTGAGCCGATGAAGGACGTGTGATTAAGCACGAAAACAACGGTGAGCCCTTAATCAGGCGTTACCAGCCGTTGGTTTCCGAATGGAGCAATCCCGGTCGCGCAAGCGACTGAGCCTGTGTTGCGCTGGAAATTTCAAGAAACCAAGTAACAAGAAACAAACAATTTTCAATAAATCAAGCGCCAATGTCTCAAACATTGTGATTTGGAATTTGTTTGGATACTTGTATCTTGTACCTTGGAGCTTCTTGTGCAATACAGGTGGGGAACCCGATGAACTGAAACATCTAAGTAATCGGAGGAAAAGAAATCATATGATATTCCGGTAGTAGCGGCGAGCGAAAACGGAAAAGCCTAAACCAAAATTTATTTTGGTGTTGCGGGTCCACAGTAGGGAGTAGAGCAGGATAGGAAAATGTTTTGGAAAAAACAACCACAGAAAGTGACAGTCTTGTATCCAAAATCTAGCTTTACCCTGGTGGGTTACCCAAGTACCACGAGGCACGGCAAACCTTGTGGGAAACCGGGTCGGTCACGATCCAAGGCTAAATACTCAAACTGACCGATAGTGAACTAGTACCGTGAGGGAAAGGTGAAAAGTCCCCCTGGAGGGGAGTGAAATAGAACCTGAAACCAATGGCTAACAAACAGACAGAGTCGAGCTTAGCTCGATGATGTCGTGCCTATTGAAGAATGAGTCAGCGAGTGTCCGGAGATTGCATGTTTAACCACTTTTTGTGGGAAGGCGTAGCGAAAGCAAGTCTTAAAAGGCGATTTTGCAATTTCCGAACGACCCGAAACCAGGTGAGCTAACCATGAGCAGGGTGAAGCCCCGCGAAAGCGGAGTGGAGGCCCGCACCCGTTGCCGGTGAAAAGGCATGGGATGACTTGTGGTTAGAGGTAATATGCCTATCGAACCTGGAGATAGCTGGTTCTCCCCGAAATATATTTTGGTATAGCCTCTTGTTTTATTCATGGGGTAGAGCTACTAGATGATTTCAGGAGCCTTTGGCGACTGGAACCAACTAAACTCCGAATACATGATGTAATGACAAGGGAGTCAGTCCTACCGGGATAAGCCGGTATGGGCAAAAGGGAAACAACCCAGATTCCCAACTAAGGTTCCTAAATGATTTTTTAGTGGAAAAGGCCGTTTGTTTTCCAATACAGCAGGTAGGTTGGCTTAGAAGCAGCCACCCTTTAAAGAGTGCGTAACAGCTCACCTGAATAGCCCGCTTTGCGGGAGGAGAACAGGCGCCGAAAATGAACGGAGCTTAAATTATCTACCGACGTTGGAAGTAATTTATTACGGTAGGGGAGCATTCTGTTTTCGATAAAGGTAAACTGTAAGGTTTGCTGAAGGAAACAGAAGAGAGAATGCTGACATGAGTAGTGTCTCTGAACGTGAAATTCGTTCACGCCGAAAACCCGAGGTTTCCTCAGCAACGCTAATCGGCTGAGGGTTAGTCGGATCTAACCGGATTTGGTTTACAAATTCGGGATGTACAAGCTGTTAATATTCAGCTACTGTGTAATATGCGTTATTACTTGATTGATGACGAAGTGTGCCAAACCAGGCCTTCTATATGGGGGTTTAAGCAGCGAGTTCCGCCAACTGGCGGAGATGAGCTGTTAATGCGATTGTGTCGCAAGATATGAGAGCTGGTGGGTGTACGTTTCCGGGAAAAGTCAGTCAAGGAGTGTGTTATACATCCGTACCGCAAACCGACACAGGTGGGTTGGTCGAGTAGACCAAGGCGTTTCGAGTAATGGTGGTTTAAGGAACTCGGCAAAAAATCTGAGCGTAAGCTATGCAAGAAGCTCTGCCCTCTTTCGAGAGGGTTTCAACAAAAGACTATCAACCGACTGTTTAGCAAAAACACAGGTTCCTGCAAACCCGAAAGGGCATGTATAGGAGCTGAAACCTGTCCAGTACTGGTAAGTTAATTGCTGTGGCTGATCACATTTATTGTGTTAGGTCGCGGTACAAGCTCCAGTGAACGACAGCTCTAACCCTGAGAGTTCTAAGGTAGCGTAACCCCTTGCCGGGTAAGTTCCGGCCCGCATGAAAGGTTTAACGAGTTGATAACTGTCTTGAACCGCTGCTCGACGAAATTGAAATGGCTGTGAAGATGCGGCCTACTTGCACCAGGACAAAAAGACCCCGGGAGCTTTACTGAAACTTGACATTGAGGATGAATTTTCAATTGTTTAGCAATAGGAGGGAGACTTCGGTCGCAAATGAAAGACCTCTCTTTGTCTATTCAAAATCTTATTTTCGCAAGAGAAAACAGTGTTAGGCGGTCAGTTTGGCTGGGGCGGCCTCCTCCAAAAAAGTAACGGAGGAGCGCAATGGTCGGCTTACTACGGATGGAAATCGTAGTGTAAGTGCAAACGCATAAGCCGGCTTAACTGTGAGAATGACTATTCGAACAGATGCGAAAGCAGGCGTTAGTGATCCCCCAATCCGCTGTGATTGCGGATGGGGCTTAACGGATAAAAGCTACCCCGGGGACAACAGGCTAGTCGCGCCCGAGAGTTCAAATCGACGGCGCGGTTCGGCACCTTAATTTACATCGGGGTGTGGTAGAAGTAATTCTATTAGTTTGTTGTACACATATAATCAGCTCATAACGGTGAACTCCTAATTGCTATACAATGATAGTAATGGACAACACCGTGGGAAGTCTGACAGAAGAACAAAAGTCCATTCTTATTGGCTGTCTCTTAGGAGATGGTACGATGAGAAAAAAGACAAACGCTCATATAGAGATCAATCATAGTTTTGCCCAAAAGGCATTAGTTGATTGGAAGTATGAGAAATTAAGAAATTTGGTAATTACGCCACCGAAATGGAGAAAAGGAAACGGTACAAGAGAAGCATATAGATTTGCTACTCGAAGTTTACCCTGCCTTACTCCATTATATGAATGGTTTTACATCAATAAACGAAAAGTAATTCCAAATAATCTTAGTCTCAACCCTCTAATATTAGCTTTATGGTTTATGGATGATGGATCTAAAAGTCGATCGTCTATTTATCTAAATACTCAGCAGTTCAGTAAAAACGAACAAGAGTTTCTTATTAAGTTACTTAAACAGCAATTTAATATAGAATCAACCTTAAATAAAGACAAAATTTATTTTAGGATCAGAGTCAGAACAGAGAGTATTAGAAGCTTCATTAATCTTATTAAACCGTTTGTCTTAAGAGAATTTACATATAAATTCCCTTCTGTCTTGACCCCGTAACGACTTGTCGTAAAGCGCTAGGCGCATGACAGAGTTCTCAAATTTTTGAGAGCTAACACGCTGACTCCTACTCTTTTAATTCTATGGAGGATTAAAAGACAAGAGGAAGAAGGTATAGTCTAAACTTTCGAGACAATCGAAAGATCGATAGCGATGTCGGCTCAACGTATCCTGGAGGTGTAGTAGCTTCCAAGGGTCGGGCTGTTCGCCCGTTAAAACGTTACGCGAGCTGGGTTCAGAACGTCGTGAGACAGTTCGGTCTCTATCCGGTGCAAGCGCATTGACTTTTGAGAGGGATTCTCCCCAGTACGAGAGGACCGGGAGGAAGAGATCCCTGGTGTACCAGTTGTACTAAAAGTGCATCGCTGGGTAGCTATATCTCTTTGTGATAAGCACTGAATGCATCTCAAGTGCGAAGCACACCTCAAGATGAGAAGTCTTTAAGCTTACCAGTAGATCACTGGTTTAATAGACTCTAGATGTAAGTACCGTAAGGTATTCAGTCGAGGAGTACTAAGTAGCGTTTCTTCCGTCTCTTTAATTAGTTATAAAGCTATCGCTTTAAAAAGACCCTTAAATTTGTTGTTTAGAATCTACAGACAATAGAGTAATTCTTTGCTATAGTTTCTCCGTGAATAAAATTTACGCTTTTATTGACAGCCAAAATCTGAATCTTGGTATAAAAAACCAGGGATGGATCTTAGATTTTGCACGTTTCAGAATATATCTCAAGGACAAATACAACGTAAGCAAAGCTTTTCTCTTTATTGGGTATATGCCTAAGAATAAAAAACTATATAAGCTATTACAGTCTTATGGATACAAGCTTGTTTATAAACTGGTTTTTGAATCAAAAAGAAAATCTAACCCGATTAAAGGAAATGTAGACGCTGAATTGGTACTCAATGCAATGATAGAGTATCCTCATTATGAGAAAGCAGTCATTGTTACTGGTGATGGCGATTTTTATTGTTTAGTTGAATATTTAAAGAAGCAAAAGAAACTTGCTCGCGTAATCGTTCCAAATCACTATAGATATTCAGCGCTACTTAGAGAATTTATTAAAGACATTGATTTTATGAATGGGTTGAAGAAGAAATTGCGCATTAAAAAAGAGGGGCATTAACCTTCGGACAAAACCTTAGGTGTGTCCCCCCATCGTGATAATGATAGTATATCACCCCTTCAATCCTATTTCAATAGCCTATCCACAACATTATTCCTAAATACTGAATGCTAAATGCTAACCCTATTTACTCCCTTAAAAAGACCTTAATGTTTTACGAAAATTGTTTTATTTTTGTAATTGAAGTTCACCTTGAATCTGTCAAAAAAACCTACTTGACCAAGTACACCATAACTATTAGTAGATATTTCATTTGAAAAGAATACCGGTGTATTATAGAAGTAATTTTTCACTCCTATTTCTAGTGCGCCAAGATAGCTAGTAAGTTTCTTGCCTTTCCCTATACCGCTAAATGCATCTTTCTTTAGTTTATTAATGTCTATCTCTAGAAGTGAAGCTATGTCTGTATGAAAAATGCAGAAATCAGCGCCAGAATCAACTAGTGCGAAATATCCGAATTCAATCTTATCCTGCTTTAATGTGATATCAATTATTGGTCGGTAAAAGTTCCCCGCTTTTTTGTACTTGTACTTAATATTCATGTAGAGTTAGCCGAAGTAGGGAAGATTTTCTTGTGGGACTCTAAACAAGAGAGGCTTTAAAAATCCTTTCTTTTTAGCTTTTTCAAAAACAACCTTGGCGGTTTTTCCATCTGCGATTACCGTCTTTTCATCTTCTTTTAGCGCTATCCACTGACCTTTGTACTTTTTATATATCTGCGTCCAATCAATTGCCATATATTGATATTGTACCTCAGAATAGATCATATGCAAATTTTAGACTTGTTCAATTTAAAATCTATCGCCTATTCACCACATTATTCCTAAATACTAAATGCCAAATGCTGAATATTTATGTCATTTACTCCCTTAAAAAGACCTTAATGTCGCAAAACCACTTCGAAACGAATTTCATCATTTTCACAACTTGACAATCGTTTATTTTCCTCCTAGTCTTAATTTGAGCTATGAATAAAGCTCTTATTTGTACCGAGTGTAACAAAAATGTGTCTGTCCATGGCCATTTTTGTGACTCCTGTTATAAGGAAACGAAAATATGTCGAAGGTGTCAACAACGTAAAAGTATTTTTGAGTTTGAAAAGAACCAGAAGAGCATAGCTGGTAAAGTATCTCGAAGGGGAGAATGCAGAGTCTGTCGTAAGTGGAAACTTTCAATAGCTAATAAGGTAAGAAGGGAGTTTGAAAAAATAAATCTACCACCACCTCTAGGTGAACCCTTTCATTGTCCTGTTTGCGATCACACAATAATCAGACAATTTAAAAACGACGTTGTATTAGACCATTCCCACACCACTGGCGAGATACGAGGATGGCTTTGTAGAATGTGTAACAATAGTATAGGGATGATGAATGACGATGTTCCTACGCTAAAAAGGGCAATTAGATGGCTGGAAGGGTCATTACAGAAGTAACTGATTCCAATCTTCTTCGTGCTACCTTACAGTACTCACTGGATATTTCACTACCTATATATTTTCTATCATTTATAGTGGCCATTTTTGCTGTAGTCCCACTTCCCATAAACGGATCATAAACAAGGTCTCCTTTATTACTCCAAGATACTATATGGTCTTGTGCTAATTTTTCAGGAAATATTGCAGGGTGTTCGTGGGCAATTTTGTCGCTTGCAGAATGCCCTTTTCCTATTAAGTACTCCCAAACATTTGTTCTTCTACCATACTTAGAATATCCACCCCGTTTAAGTCTCAACAATGAGCCGTTATGTAGTCGTTTCGTACCCGAATCGCCATTTCGAGCTTCCTTATTCTCTCTGTCAACGATAGGATTTATAGTTTTTGGTTTACCCTTGCTGAGGACAAACATATATTCAAATGTTTGCCAATATGTTTTGTTATTCCCGACTGCACCTCTTGGTGGTTTAAGATATATCATAGTGTCAAAAAGATCAAAACCAACGTCTTTAAAGTGTAGAGCCTGTTTGAAAGATGTCCCAGTTTCATTACCCTTAATCGTCTGATCTCCAACCACCCACACAACGACACCACCTTTTTTAGTAACTCGATACAATTCTTTAGCTATAGATTCAAATTCGCTAAAGGAGTTACCACTATAACTTCGCATGTCATCATATGGTGGTGAAGTTACTGTCATGTCAATAAAATCATCTGACATTTTTGACATAGTATCTAGGCAATTTTCGTTATAAATATAATTCAACCTTAGTTTATTTCGTTTTATCTTTTTAACATACTTATGTCCATTTACTTTTTTGCTTGTTTTTTTTTGGATTTGGTGCCGATCTAAAGATGTTATGACTTGAAGATTGCTCATAATGTCATGGTATCATACTTCTAACTCTCTTTTTAATTCAATTAAGGTCAGCACTAATTATATTTTGTCTAATTAAATTGGTCTATGGATTATAAGCCTAAATTTTTATTTAGGCTCAATTTGTTTTGAGGGGGATTATCCTTTAATTTGAAATCATATTTACTTTTAAAATTTCTTGTATAATGGCAAGGCGGAACTGAGCGTACATTGCATTGAGTGCCGTACGCTCAGTTCTCCTCATGCATTACTCAACTTCTGCATCCTTGGCGTTCTTTTTAACCAAGTCTATTGAATCACGCACGCCTTGAACGCTATAATACGCTTCACTCCAGCATATATCACGTCCATTCGTGGACACGAATACCCAATAAGGGTATCCATTTTTCGTCCACCTTGTTTGAAATTTCATAAAACTCCTTTCTAGTACTTCAACTTGTAATGTTTGGACGTACCGAAAACCAATATATATGGTGTCGCCTCACCTTGTCAAGCACTAATCGCAGCATTTTGCCGTATCAAACTCTATATAAACTGTATCACATGTAAATTTAGCCTCAAAATTTTATTTTGATATAAAAAAGGTGCTGTTTTGCCAAAATTTTTTTGAACAAAATAGTCTTTTTAGCTCTTTGTAAAAGGAAAAAAATCAATTTTCCTCAATTTAATTTTTAAAAAATGCTTTCCTGTTTTTTTAGCGGTTAAATTATAGGTTTTCATTGTTGGGAGACCATATTCGTTTCTTATATATAGATCTAGGGCGTTTGGTTGTAAAATGGAAGATTATTCGGCTGTATTTTATTTGATATAATCTGGGTATGGTTGATGCTCCTGAAAGACCGCGGCCTCCGCAGGCAAGAAAGATTCCTAGAGAACAGACAGAACATTTTGATAGAGAAGGATTTTCCGGTGATATTTATGTTAAGGAAGATGATGGGGTAGGCTATAACGCGCTTGGGGTTGATGTTCACGGAGCTCATCCTCTCAAAGAAATCAAAAGCGGAACCCGATCTTACTTAGTGATGGAAGGAACAGGAAACTTTCACTTTAAACGGTGAAATTCATGAAGTCAAACAAGGAGATCTTTTTGTTGTTCCGGAGGGTGGAAAGTATGAATACGAAGGAACGATGAAGCTCTTCGAATTCAATGTCCCTGGCGACACTACAGACGAAACCCTAGAGAAGTAGCCTCTATTAACATCTACCCTCTACCTGGGCCCTCACCGTATTCAAAAACTCTTTCTACATTAGTTCTTGGCGTGCGCTTACACCAATAATTTTCTCCTTTTTTCAGCACGGATCTTCTTGGACCTTTTTCAAGCTGTCTGGCAATTAGGGGAAGAACCAAATCGGGGTCCTCATGGAATTCCCGAAAACTTAAACTATACGCACCATTTCTAATTGAACCGACGTCATCATGCAATGTGTTACGAGGTGTATAAGTAGGACTTGTAGTAAATTCGATCGTCCTTCCATCAAACGAAACTATTTCTGGTGGGACTTCAACGGTGCTAAAAGCTCTTTTATAATAATACTTTCTCATGAATCTTTCTTCTTCAGGCGTGAGTTCAAGCTTATTACCCCATTCAAGTGCAAAATTGGTACCACTACCTACCGGAGTAATAGTTAGCCTACTTACCCTTGCCGTTTGAATTTCAGGTGACCCCTGTTTGACTTCTTTTAGCACTTTTGTTAAAAGTTCTATAGAACGGCGAGCAATCTTTGCTTTTTCCTCCATAACTTCTCTTTCTCTTTGTTCCTTAGATCTTCTTACGGAATCTTCAAACCTTCGCACATCAGCATGAATTCTTGCCCATTCTCTTTCCTGAGCTTTTCGCTTTTCCTCGTCTTCTTGAATTTGTCTTATCCTTTTCCAAGTTTCATTTGACATACCTATAGTATTATACCCGGTTTTGTTAAATTGATGAAGAGAAATGAAGTATTAAAATTTTAGCCGTGATACGGAGGAGTCATTGGAGCACGTGGGTCAACGCGTATCATACCATGATCTACGTCTACCAACCTTGGAGCTAGCGGATCCTTAAGCATCATGCCATGATCCACGTCTGTCCAATAAGGTTCAAGTCTTTGTGGCGGGTTTGCAGGAATCAAAGGTCTCGGCTGTGGTCCAGCAGGTCCTATAAAAATTGGGCGCATAGTTGTTCTAGCAGGCTCGCTAGTTGTTCCTTCACTTGCAAGCTCTCTGTCGTCATACGTTATATTCGGCAATTCACCCGCGCATTTTTTAAGGTCCTCCGGTGAAATATAATATTCACCTCTACCGGGTGACATGGAAGAACGACGTCTACTCGTTCGTGTCAATTTAGGACCTTTGACCTCTCCAGACGTAAGACTTCTAAGATTTATTCTGGTTCCTCTTTCGGACTCATTCGCCATAGCTATAGTATTATACTCCATTTTTGGAAATTAATAGAAATTACTTAGTTTTTCTTACTATCTTCAAATACTCCTCGACGTTGATTTTTAAAGTTCTCAAATTATTCTTAATGATAAAAACCGGGAGACTTTTGTACATGGGAAGTACAATCGGTCTTTTTAGTCCAACCTTCCAATAAATTCTATGATCACCTTTCTGTCTAACATACTTGCAACCAACTTTAATTAGAAATCGCTCAAAAACCCTCCATGAAACTCTGGTCAAGTAGGGCATTTCAGTTTAGAGAGACTGGCACGGAGAAAGTTTCAGTTTTTTGCGAGATAACATGAGGCGGAACAAATCCTTTATTTCTTTCCTGCCACCCGAGTTCTGTCAGAACCTGTTTAAATGTACCTTTTTCTGAGATCTCTTCAAAAAATAACTCGATTGCCTCGTTGAAGCTTTTTTTAACACCAGAAAATGTATCCGAAACGGTAGAAAGATCCAATGCGGGAGTATAAGCAATAAAGCTTTTTCCCTCCTTAAAAACTATAACGGGTAAAGAATACTTCATTGACATTTTACGTTTGGCCATATGCCATATTTTACTCCAATGTCATTCATAAGTAAATTTTAAATTTTCCAAAACAAAGATCAATAGACTATAATCGACTTTATGAAACGGAGTCGATCAATTTCTACATCAGAAGCAATATTGCACATCGCCGTAAATTTCGGAAGAATTGCGAGATATCTGGAGCAGAATAACGAGAAGAGGGTCAAATTGTTTCTAAGTGATTGCGATGGATATCTAAATCAAATAAACGGCAGAAATATTCCCAGCACTCTTCAAAAGACCTACGAAATAACTCGTAATCTCGCAAATAAAAAGATTTACCGATCAAAAGAGGATTTGATCGATCAATACTATACCTGGGCTAACATCCTCACTCACCGCGCCCGTCTATTCAAATAATAACTGTAAATCATACTTCTCTTTTTGAGGATCAATTGACGTTTCAAGGTCGGATTGCTAAGATAATCTCTGTGAAAGATCGAGTTGATGGGGATCATGCAAACAGAGTAGAGACTATCGCTTCTGAGCTTGCTCCAAGGAAACTTACACCTAAAGTCCTCCGCCAAATAGACATGCTGAGAAAAAGAGTGGTAACGCTTACTAAAGATGACGGCCCTTCCACGCTACAAGGAGTAGTATATGGTTTTGCAGAAGACATGATGAACACTCGATGCGGGGCTATAAAAGACGTACCTCGAGCTATTGCTGGCGCTATAACTCATCGACTTAACGTTCTTTTAGACTTAGAGCCTGCGCAGATACGATTTATGTTGTCTTCTGCGCTTGGCATGCACGCAGATCTCGAAGATAAGTCTCGTGCTACTTCTGAAAAAGAAGCACTTGAAGGTAATCCTAAATTTAAAACTGAATATGAAAGGTGGGCTCGCATTCATGAGGAACGCGCTATAACTATCAGAGCTTTGAGGACTCGTCTCCACGAACCTGTCTCTACATCCACGCCAGCTCAACGCGCCTAAAGAAATCTCATTGATTTTTAAAAAAAGAGTACTACAATATGCTAATGTCTGTAGAAAACAAAAGTCCTGCCGTTAGATTTGGGGAGACTGTTGGTGGTGGTGCGATGAGATTATTCGCACCTACAGTGTTCCAAGAAAACAGAGGAGAAATCAACAAGGTCGAAGACGAATCTAATAGATATTTGTTAAATGAATCGCAAAACGCTGCCCATGTAGGTGAAGGCGTATCTATTTTGTTCTTTTCAACCGGACATTGGGTAAGCGGAATTGTAATTTACATGCTTGGAAGAACTTCCAATCTAGCCGGTCAGACCATTGCACGTCGGATGGTAAGAAGACAGGATAAAAGAGAAGCTTCAGTAATGTCCAGATGCGGCGTAGGCTAATTAGCGGGTGCCGTAGATAGCCATATGACGGTTACTCACAACCTCAACATGAAAATTTGCAAATCCCAAACCATCCAGTTGGGATCTCACTTCTTCCGGTCTATAAGCTGCTTTCAAGGATGCATAAAAGTCTTTCCGCATGAGTCTGGGATCGCCTTTGTGTTCTTTTACCATCTTTTTTGCAACTCTTCTACTTGGCGGGCGCGTAAGATCCATAGCGAAAAAAGGGCTGCCATATTTTAAAAATCTTACAGCTTTCCACAAATCCAGTGGTTTTTTTAGATGATGAAGAGCGCTATTGCAGATTATGGCGTCAAACTTTTCGTCATCAAAATTCATATCTCCTATCATCTGTTGTTCAAATCTTACTCTTTCAGAAAGACTTTCAGCTTCCACAGCTTCTCTTGCCAGCTCAAGCATGGGAGCTGAGCCGTCTATTCCGATAATTCTTGCGTCAGGATAACGTTTTGCGAAACGTCTTGTTGGATCAGCGTCTCCACATGCTATGTCAAGCACCAAGCCTCCACTAAAATCAGGAAAAGTAGCTGTAAATAAATCTACAAAGCGGTTATGACTAAGAGAAAAGTCGGATTCAGCATAAGCTTTAGCTTGTGTTACCGCATCCATCAACTGTCGTCTTTCAGGTGTCCTTCTCATAAAGTGTTATTATATCAAATAAGTTTCTTTTTATGCTTTCCCAGCAATCCGTTGTCCTAAAGAATTAATTGTATTCCGGGGGGGTATGATCGGGGTGCCGTTCTATTCGACTCCACAATCGATACATATTACGTCGACCTCTTCTGTTTAGCGTCTGAAGTATGATAAATGTTCCGAAAAGCGCAACAGCTACTCCCGTTTGAATTTTACCCATCGTCTCATTGCCAATGGTAAAGTCGGTATAGGCATTGAAGCCAAATAGTAAACTCAGTGGTAAAGTGACATTCCGTCCTGCTCTGTAAAATCCTACACGGGAGCGCATCTCTTCGTACCTGTCATGATCCAGTTCGTGAGGGGTAAGAAATTGATCGGACTGTCTCAATCGCTCTCTTCGTTCTTTCCAAAACATATATCGTTTTAAAGTATTATCTAATTATTTTTTTATCTATGCGGGGGGGGCTTTTCTACAAGGAGGAAAGTAGAGTAATCAGGTGTTTTTAACTTCTTCCTAAACTTTTCATCTACATCCACTGATTTGTAAGGTACTCCTGCTAAGAAAAGGTCACTTGAGGAAACGTGCTGAGCAGACCCAACCCCTTGGAAAATAAGTGGCCAAAAAAAGCCTCGACCCCCTGGTCCTAAAACCCGGTAACCCTCCTGTAGAAGTATAGAAATTTCTTCTTTCCTTAGAAACTCAGGAGCCGAATGTACAGCAAATAACACTTCGAATGAATCATCTTTAAATGGCAGAAATCCTTGAGCAAGGGCTGCAACAGCCTTTCTTGTTTGGTTCGTATCTAAGTATAAATTCGTTACCTTTGTAGGATCCGGAACTATAGTAGCGTCCGAAAGATGAGGATTAACATTTACTACCTCTACATTCGGATTCATTGACTGAAGCTTACGCGCAAACGACTCTTCGGTTCCGGAACCTAGTTCTAGAACTAAACCTTTCATACGTGACCATTCGATAGGGCGCAGCCCGAAAATAGCTTCGTAATCTCTCACTCCAAAATCGCTTGTTCTGGGTATTAAAGCTCTATTTAGAGCTCCGCTTCGCTCTGCCATATGATATTATATCACATTAAGACCTATAGCAATGGACTGAACTAAAAATGGTATAATTGTTCTATGAAAAACCCGAAACTTGTTGAACCTGATATAAAGTATCAACAAAGCTATCTTGAAGCATTAAACGAATATCAAGACGGGGGAAGATTCGGAGATTTGCCGCTAGACTTCATAAAAAGAAACTTCGAGACGTACTTAGATTATTTAAAAGGTAGAAAATATGGAAAAGGGTTACCTGAAGGGTGGGTAGCAGAAACTGGATATTGGCTAATAGATGAGAACGAAGTAATTGGCCTATTAAGAATAAGGCACGAGTTGACAGATGAGTTAAAAAAGGATGGTGGACATATCGGCTACGACATTCGGCCATCCAAAAGAAAACAGGGATACGGCAAGAAAATCTTAGAGCTTGGATTAATAAGAGCTAAGGAGCTCGGTATTAAAAAGGCTCTTATTACCTGTAACTTTGATAACCCCGCTTCTAAAAAGATAATTGAAGCCAATGGCGGAAAATTTGAAAATAAGGTTGAGATCGGACAGGGTAAACCTGCAAAACTCCGCTACTGGATCTCTGTAGCGTAAATGGTAAATAGGGCATTGACACAGGCTTTTTTTCTGTTATTATTCCCAACATGAGCATTGCAAGAGAACGCAGTGGGGGAAGACCACCTACAATATCTCAATTATGGGCAATGAAAGACGAGCTCACTACTTTACCAGGTCCCCAATTACTTGCGGCCTTTGACGTTATTCATGACTTCATCGACACGAAATTAAATACAGGCCGGATACGCGTTGCAGAATTTAAACCAGACGGCTCTATAAGTGTAAATGAGGAAGCAAAACAAGCAATACTCATGTTATTTCCGATCGCTCCAATGACCGAAGGTCAAACAGGACCTTTTTATTGGAGAGATAAAGTCCCTCCAAAATTGGATTTTGTCGATGGAGTACGCATAGTCCCGGGGTCATATGTGCGGTGGGGCTCTCACCTTGAACCTGGTGTTGTTGTCATGCCCAATAGCCATATAAATATCGGTGCATTTGTAGGAAAGAATACTATGGTGGATACGGCTACCACGGTTGGTTCATGTGCTCAAATTGGCGCAAACGTCCATTTATCCGGAGGAGTTGGAATTGGGGGAGTATTGGAACCCGCTCAAGCTGCACTGGTTATGATAGGCGATAATGCTTTTATAGGAGCTCGAAGCGAAGTCGCAGAAGGATGCGTTGTTGAAGAAGGCGCTGTGCTCAGTATGGGATGCTATATGGGTCAATCGACAAAAATCTACGATGCAAGAAGTGGAGAATTACTAAAGCCAGGCCGCATTCCGGCAAGAGCAGTAGTGGTCCCCGGAACTCTTCCCAGTGAAGACGGTACTCATGGCACCTATGCGCTTATAATCAAAAAAACTCGAGACGAGGGAACTGATGCAAAAGTAGCTCTTAACGAAGCTCTTCGTTAAATCCAAACCTTCTTCTGGATAAATCTATGATTGGCCCTACTTGACTGGCTATATAGATATGGTATGATACGTACACAATGCTACTGGAAGGAAGAATTGCAAGAAGAAGAATCCTGAAGCAAACCGAAAGAGTCAGGGAAAAAATTACAGAGAGAGTTAATCCTACAGTTTTAGACGCAGATTCTATTCAGAGACAAGTTCTCGGAAACGGATTTTTCATGATTCCTGCGGGTACCACGGTTTTGGTAGACACCAACGTTTCAAAACTCAAAAAAAGACAGACCACTCCTTTACTAGGTGAGCTCACCTTAGAATCTGATCTTAACTGTGAAGTATACGGTTGGGATCGAAAACAATTAAGTGCTAAAGCTCCAGACGGCTCCGCTACCTTATCTGTAGGCTTATCTTCGCCTCAAACGAGAGAATTAGATGAAAATACAAAGGAAGTCCGCGCCCTATTAGGAGCGCTTTATGACAAGCATGGTCTGAAGCCGGATGAAGAGACAGACAAAGCAGAAGATTTGTGGTATGAGCTTAGAAAAAAAATGAAAGTCGAACTTGCAAGATTGACACAGGAAACCATAAGAAAAAATCCAACCTTGGTAGAATTTCTTGGTAAAACTCGCCTTGACCCTTCACGGATTAGAGAATTAACTTTTGAGGTTGCCACTTCCTACCGCGCCGAACTTCCCGGAGTCCTTTAAACTTTAAGAATTAATGTCCTAGCGGTCTCCTTCTTACGGGTGAGGGTTTGGGGTATTCAGTATTCTTTCTTCTGATTTCGTCTCTCATTCCATCAGACATCGGACGATGAAGGGGTGGATGAGTAAACGGACCAAAAGGTCTGTAGAAAGGACGAGGTCTTTCTGTATTTGCCATTGACACAGTATAACTTAAAGAGTCTTCATTTCAATTGATTTCCATTCCGTCATTCTGGTAAGCGAATAATATGAGCGCATCCAGAATCGATTCTGGGCAGAGCTCGCCTCACTGGAACTTTGGCGAAGCGGGCCAGAATGACTATTCACTTCGCTAACACTTCTTCTTTGTTATCTTTTGATATAATCTTCGTTATGCAAAGTTTTTTTGATCTTCTTAAAAAACCTTTTATTTACTTAAAAAGTCTTCTCGTTAAACTCCTCGAATTATTACATATTAAATTTCTTTTTCATTCCGAAAAAAATAGAGCAACTACATTTTTTACTTTTTTATCAATCATTCTTTTTATTTTTCTACTTATTCCGGTAGAAGCAGACCAATACGATATACCTGAAGTAAAAGGCGCAAGCACCGAAGTCACCCCAACACCAACGCACACACCCACTCCAACACCAACACCAAAGGCAAAAGTAACTCCGACTCCGACCCCAACTACAGCTCCTATTGCTCCAACCGCCACCCCAACTCCAACTCCTACACCAGGATCTTCTTCCTCTGGCAATTCGAGCTCTTCTACTAATCCCACTACAACGCTTACTATAAATCTGAGTGTCAAAACATCCACCTGTGCTGCGGCTTTGTCAGACCCAGGGAAATTCAATTTATTAATTGATGGAGAAATAAAAGGTGATGGTGCAAACAAAGGAGATGAAGGGTCTACCGGAGCCGTCACGGTTTCGCAAGGAAACCATACAATTTCCCAGGAGGCAGCAGCCGGAACAAGTCTGGATGATTATGATACCAGTGTGTGTGGAGGCTCAGGAGATGTAACGGTTGCGTTAAACGAAAATAAGGTTTGTGAAATCAAAAATACAAAGAAACCAGCGTCTACTTGCAGCGAGCAGATGTAAACTCATAGATACTATATACTTGAAGTATGATTGTTTTGGCTTTGGATTCGGGGATAGAGCGAACCGGTTACGCACTTTTTAATAAGGAGGGCAACGGCAATACTAAATTCATCTATCTTACCTCTGGTCTTATTCAGACTTCAAAAACATTAACTACGGAAAAACGACTTGAAGAAATCTATAGCAAACTCGAGGAGTTGGTAAAAAAACATAAACCCGATCTCATGGTGATGGAACAACTTTTGTTTTTCAAAAATCAAAAGACAGCGATACGGGTAAGTCAGGCGCAAGGCGCGACACTTCTTCTTGCGGCGCATCACAATATTCCTGCTGAATTTTTAGCGCCTCTTCAAATAAAACAAATAGTAACGGGGTATGGGCAGTCGGACAAAAAAGCAGTGCAGAAAATGCTTAAACTTACTCTCAATCTTGATCTTGAACTAAAACAAGATGACCAGGCAGACGCTATAGCCTGCGGTCTGGCATATTGTTACTTAAACAAAAACCTTGTCTAGTATTTAGCATTTAGTATTTGGCATTTGGGGAATTTAGGAGATTGAAGAGATGAGCTTATTCAACATTTTTAAAATTCCTATTATTTCATTTTCTACTTTGGAAAAAATCCTGTAGTTTATTAATCCTAGGTCTTTCGCGAGAATCAATTGATTTTGTAGTTCAGTGATTGAACCTTTTGCGATAAAATAAAACTGCTGTTTTTCCCTAGCATTCCTTCTTCCGAATCCTTCCGCAATATTACTTGTTATAGATATAGCTGAACGCCTCATTTGAGAAGTTAGGCCAAACTTTTCCCTAGAAGGATAAGATTCTGTTGATTTGTAAACAAAAAGAACTAATGAATGCTTTCTGCCACACGTTCAGTTGTTTGAAGGTGGTAATTGTCACTCAAGAAGTCTAGCCTAAGAGAATAGGCTATTCAGTCGTATATAAACCTAAATGCTACATGCTACATGCTATATGCTATATACTAATAGAATGAAACCCGTCGTCCTTATCGTCCTGGATGGATTTGGAATTGCGCCACCCGGACCCGGGAACCCGATCTCGCTTGCCAATCCTCCTCACATCAACTCATACTTCTATACCTATCCCAATACCACACTTTCTGCATCAGGTGAAGCAGTGGGACTCCCCACCCATGAGGCGGGCAATACAGAAGTCGGCCATATTAATCTCGGAGCGGGGAGAGTAGTCTATCAGGATCTTCCCCGTATTAACATGAGTATCGCCGACGGCATGTTTTACAAAAATCCAGCATTTCTCAAAGCTGCGAATCATGTAAAAAAAACAGGCGGAAAACTGCATCTTATCGGATTGGTTGGTGAGGGAACTGTGCACTCAAGTGGTGATCATCTTTCTGCACTCTTGCATTTTGCAAAAGAAAACCAACTCAGTAAAGTTTATGTCCATGTGATAACCGACGGAAGAGACTCCCCACCCAAATCTGCAAGCGAGATCATTCCCCGGCTTGAGGAAAAAATAATACAGCTGGGAGTAGGTAAGATTGCAAGCGTTATGGGAAGATACTTTGCGATGGATAGAGACCGCAGGTGGGAAAGAATTCAAAAAGCTTATATGTGTTATACCAAAGGAGAAGGAGAACGGGCGCCGACCGCACATGATGCGATCGCTACAAGTTATAAACTTGGAAAAACAGATGAGTTTGTGGAACCTACTATAATCAGCAGTGAAGGATCTCCCGCTTCACTTATTGAAGCAAACGATGCGGTGATTTTTTACAACTACAGAATTGACAGGCCTAGAGAGCTCACAAAAGCATTCGTCTTGGACAATTTTGAAAAAGACGCCAATATTACGACTTCTTTTGATCCGTATGCGGTAAAGTACTACAAAACCCACTTGCCGAAGGAACAACTTACGCTTACCCCTCCATTTTCACGAGGCCCAAAAATTCAAAACCTACTTTTTATCACGATGACGGAGTATGAGAAAGATCTCCCGGTTGAAATCGCCTTTCCTCCGACGGTTGTTGATCTTCCTTTAGGAAGATTGCTCGGTGAACACGAAATCCCTCAACTCCGCATGGCAGAATCAGAAAAGGAACGGTTTGTGACATTTTACTTTAACGGAGGCAGAGAACAACCCTTTCCTCATGAAGAACGGCTGATTATTCCATCGCCAAGAGTACACACATATGATCAGAAGCCTGAGATGTCAGCAGTTGAGCTTACTGATATTCTTGTCAGTAAATTACACGAACAAAAGTATCCGTTTACCCTTATTAACTTTGCAAATGCTGATATGGTCGGCCATACCGGCAACATAGAGGCGTGCGTTAAGGCAATACAAACTTTGGACTCCTGTCTGGAAAAGATTGTGCAGACGGTGCTTTCTCTTGACGGAACAGTATTGATAACCGCAGATCATGGAAATGTAGAGCAAAAGATAAATCCCCAGACTTCGGGAATATCCACCGAGCATACTCATAATCCCGTACCCTTTATCGCAATCAATGCGAAATTTAAGGGGAGACTTCAAAAGCTGCAAAACGGAGTCCTTGCAGATATTGCCCCGACCATTCTCAACCTGATGGGACTAACCAAACCTTCACAGATGACAGGAAGAAATCTCTTGGAGGAAGCACGGCTGCCGCAGAATCTTTAAGGTATCGTTTTCTTGATTTTGGCAACCACCTCATCAAGAGAAGTATTTGCTTTTACTATATAATCTACGGCTCCGATTTCCTTTGCGGTTTTTGCTTCACCATCCAAATTGGTAAGCACGATAACGGGAATAGCTTTAAGATCGTTGTTTGCTTTTACTTGTTCGAGGATGTCGAAACCGTTCATTCCACCAGGAAGCATGATGTCGAGGAGAATAAGATCAGGCTTGCTGCCTTTGAGCATCTCAAGCGCTTGTTTTCCAACGTAGGCGTGTTGGACTTGATATCCTTCATCTGTAAGCCGCTGCTTGTAGATATCTTGGAAATCTGCGTCGTCCTCCACAATAAGAATCTTCTTCATACCTAAAGTATAGATAACTCAATATTATTTGTCCAGAGTTTCAGAGATTTCTTGAGGTTTGGCTATTATCGGAAGATCCACGAAAAAAGTGGAGCCCACCCCTTCTTTACTTTCAAACCATATTTTTCCGCCGAATCGATCGATAAATGATTTGACAAGAAATAACCCCAAACCCGTACCCTCTGCTTCTTGCTGGGTTGCTTTCTGACCTCTAAAAAACTGCGTAAAAATTCTATCTTTTTCATTGTCGGGAATCCCAATTCCGGTATCCTGCACTGTAATCAAAAGGCGTAATGCCCGTTCTTCAATTTTTATAATGACCTGACCGTTGGGTTTATTATACTTAACTGCATTCACGAGAAGGTTTAAGACCGTTTCATAGAAATATTTCGGACTCGTCATTACTTTTGGCATTGTCGTGTTTTCCGGTAGCACTTTTACTGATATTTTTTTTCTTTTGATAAGAGGATCCTGTTCTTTTATGATCTGGTTAATCGTCTCTACCGGATCAACCACTCTAAATTGCTCCTCATGTTTTTGTTCTTCGATTCTTGTTATATTGAGAAGATCATTTATTAGATTGATCATTTTTAAATTTCCACTGTGAAGTCTCTCCATATTACGCCTTAATTCGTCGGAAACAAGACCTTGCTTGCTTGCAAGTATTGCTTCTATATTCCACCGCATTGTGGTAAGAGGAGTCCTCAATTGATGAGCGGCGAGCATGAGAAATTCAGTTTTAATTTGATTCTCCCGGTTTAATTGAGCCAATTGATCTCGGATGACTTCGAGCATAATTTGAATTCCGGCGTATAGTTGCACAAATTCCTCACTGTCGTCCGGTATCTCCAGGGTTGAAGTAAAATCACCGATCGATGCTTTGGCAAAAATTGGAGTCAGGATATCCAAATGCTTCTTGACGAGCTCCTTGTATCCATCCAGGGTAATTTGGTCTGACATATATTACTTCCATTTCATAATGTAGGCGTATTTGTCAGAACCGATTGATTGTTGCTCAACGGTCCCTTCATATCCCGCAAACAGCATCCACTCGTAAAATAAACCTCCAAAATGCTCGATCGGGTAATCATTATTTTCCATAATAACTTTCACCGCTTTCTCTCCCAGATCTTCAGAAACAAACCGCACTCCTTGAAAAACATGACCGGCGATATTGGGCGACTGCATCATCATTAACTTAAAATTTTTCTTAAATGCAGAAAAAATAATGTTAGCAAGAGGCGTGGTGGCAAAATTTCTAAAATGCAATCTTCCTGCTTCAAATTTCTTGTTGCCCGTAAAATCGGGTTCCAAAATGTCCAGTGACAATTCGATTATTTTTACTTCTTCGCGGATCGGTACGCTTTCTGAATTGCGAAACTGCAAAGACTTTCCGTATTTTTTTTGAAGAAGTTCAACCCCCTCTTTCCCTGCTTTTTGAAAGACTGCTTTGATATGACTTTTCACAAAAATACCTTTTATAGTTGGTCTTTTCTCGTCTGCCATTTCGATTAGCTAATTTGCACCGACTTTAGAAATTATAACGGAAGCGTGTTGTGAACCTTTTTCCATTGCCTTCTTTAAATCTTTTGATTTTAAATATTCTGCAAGTAATGCGCCCGTATAGGCATCACCTGCTCCTGTTGTATCTATGACGCGATCGACAGGAATAGCCGGTTGAAATAGCACACTCTCTTGGATATAGCCGTAACTACCACGTCCTCCATCTGTAATTACGATTATTTTTGAAGTAAGCGTCGGCAAATGCGAACTAATTGGTTTTTCAAGATCTATTTCGGTTTCAGGTTTTTCAGATAGTTTTCCAAACTCCGTTTTATTCATAATGAGCATATCTGCATTTTCAAGCAAGGTCAAGTATTCGTCAGAATGCTTTTGGTGATCGCGGACACCTAAATTCACAACAACAAACTTTCCTTTACTTTTGGCGTACTTGAGAAAATTAACTCTCTCGGAAAGAGAGATGTCAGGCAAACTCGCCAAATAAACGGCCTTAGTCTGCTCAAGCAGGGGATACTTACTTTCCCCAATAAAATCACCCTTATTGACTGCTTCGTAATCCACTATGGTTCTTTCTCCGTTTGCCATGACGAAGATTGAAGAGATGTTCAGGTAGTCCTTTGTAATCTGGCAGTACTCAGTGCTTATTCCCAGATCTTTCATCTTGTCCAAAATAATAGGCTTGAATGGGTTGTTTCCAACCAAACCTAAAACTCCTGCAGAAATTCCATTTCTCACTGCGGCAGCCGCTACATTTGCTCCACCTCCACCAATTCCCTCGTGAAGTTCGCTTACGAAGTATTTTTGACCCAACGTCAGGCGAAGATCCCTTTCAGAAGTGTTGATTGAATCTCCCTTATAAAATAAATCTATCCCGATCCTTCCCACAGTAAGAAGATCTGTCATATTAGTAAGTATTTAAAATTCAGTATACAGTATTGAGAATAAGTATAGAGAAAAAACCCTAAATACTAAATGCTAAATGCTTTATACTATACCTCATGTTAACGATTGTCTGCGGAGAAGATACTGTCGCGTCAAGAGCCTACTTTCAGGAAGTAATTGAGACCTATAAGAAAAAAGACTACGAAGTGCTTAAAATCTCACCCGACCAGCTCCCTGACGTCCAACAAGAGCACTTTGAATCACTATCCCTTTTTGGACTTAAAAAGGTGTATTTTATTGAGAATCTCAATAAAACCCTAAAAAGAGGAGGATCTGACAAGCTCTTAAAGACTCTGGAGACCTTAGGGGATACTCCTTTGATAATTTGGGAAGACGGGGTCTCCAAAAGGGAACTAAAACTACAAAAAGCAGGATCCGTCAAGGAGTTTAAACCGGGGGAGAATGTCTTTAAATTATTGGACTCCTGCTACCCTAAGAACCTCCGCTCTTTTCTCCTGATGTTGGATGAGCTGGCTACCCCTCAAAATGAGATGTTTTTGTTTATAATGCTCCAGAGACATATGCGTAATTTGGTCCTGGTAGCAACGGGAAATCCACCATCTTCGCTGCAATCATGGCAGGTGGGAAAACTAAAGGGTCAAAGCAGCCATTGGGAAACAAATTCGCTGTTGGACTTCTACGACAAGCTGATTAATTTGGAAATTGGACTGAAGAGCGGCAAGGGCTCCTACACCCTGAAAAAGGGAATAGAGATGCTAGCTTGCTATTATCTCGGATAGTAGCATTATGACAGTCTAAAGCCGTTTTTAATGGTGTTTTTAGCTTGTTATGAGGCTCTGAACCGTATCTTTAGTCGTATTAGCAGATAAGACAGGAGACTGCTAATATTAGTGCAATATTCAGATTGTCCTGACAGTCTAAATTAATATTAGGTTTTCCGTTTTCTTTTTTATTAGACTTTTATACAATTAAACATGCCAATAGACCCGAAGATTTTTAAAGCATACGACATAAGAGGAATTTACCCGACTCAAATCGATGAAGAAAACTTCGAATCGATCATAAGAGCCATCTATACCTTCTTTTCCCAAGAGCTGAACAAGAGAGACTTTACCATTGCCCTTGGAAGGGACATGCGGGTCTCATCTCCTGTCCTTTTTGAGGTCGCCAAAAAGGCACTTGTCGCCTCAGGTGCCACGGTAATCGATATGGGGCTAACACCTACACCAACCTTCTACTTCGCAGTGCTTAAGTACGGTTATAACGTGGGTATAGATATCACCGCCTCTCATAACCCAAAAGAGTATGCCGGCGTTAAATTCGTCAGACGTGAGGGCGATAAAATCATAAAAATCGGGAAATCTACGGGAATGGACAAGATTGTTCAAATTATTTCTTCAGGTCAGTTTGCTCCGTATACCAATGACGGCAAAGTAGTAGTAAAAGAAAACGTGCTCGAAGATGAAATTAAAGACGCAATTAAATTATTTGACATTTCAAAACTTAAAGCCTATAGAATAGCTTGTGACCCTGCCAACGGAATGGGAGCTTTGTACATCAAAAAATTATTTGAACAGATTCCCGGAGAACTCATTGAGATGAACTTTGAGCTTGATGGCACCTTTCCAGCCCATCCGGCAGACCCTTTAGACTTTAATAATCTTATACCGCTTCAGGACAAGGTAAAGAAAGTAAAGGCTGATCTGGGAATTGAACCGGATGGTGACGGCGACAGAATATTTTTTATAGATGAACAAGCTGAGGTAATTCCTGCGACCTCGATATCCTCGCTTATTGCAAAAGAGGTCTTAGAAAAGAATTCTGGACAAAAAATAGTAGTTGATATCCGGTATACGAGAAATGTGACTGATATTGTTTCTAAATATGGCGGCTCTACTTACGTTAGTAAGGTGGGCCATGCCTATATCACAGAAGATGTTAACCGTGAGGAAGCGTATTTTGCAGGGGAATCCTCGGGCCATTTTTACTTCAGAGCGACTGGAGGAGCCGAAAGCGCAGTAAGAGTTATTTTGTTTGTTTTGATGGAAATGAGTACGACCGGTAAACCGATTTCACAGATACTGAAAGGGTTGAGAACGTCGTATGAATCAGGTGAATTTAACTTTGTTCTCCCCGAAGGTCTAGATAGTAAAAAAATTCTACAGGAAGTCGCCGAAGAATATAAAGACGGGAAGGTTTCGTGGCTTGATGGGGTAGCTGTTGATTTTCCCGACTGGAGATTAAATATACGAACCTCAAACACAGAGCCACTGCTTCGTTTAAATGTAGAGTCGGACGATGTCAAAAAAACTGAGGAAAAGCTTAAAATTCTGACCGAAAGAATTCTCTCAACCGGCGCAAAGCCAAAAGATGCCGGCCACTAAGCCGCTCTTAACTTTTCATCTCTATCGCGCAATTCCACTATTATTTTACCTGCCGGATGAAGCATATCTGGTCTTCTATCACTATCAGGAAAACCTTTTCCAGGTTTTATAAAAGGAACCCATTTACTACGTGCAAGATGAGCTATGAAGCTGCCGTAGGGAGCATCCTTTACTCCTTCCAAGCCTTCCTTGTCTGTGTACGCTATTTTTTGCGGATTTTTATGATGTTCAGGTTGACCTGTAAGCTCATCGTAATTTAAAAGCCTTAAAACTACCCCAAACCAGCCGCTATCGTCTGTTTGAGTCATGTAACTTCCGTTAACGGGTCGTATTTTATAATCTTTCTTCATAGCTATCTTGACAAGATCTAATATTCTTTCCATATAGCCCGCATGCCCGCCACCATTAGTAAGATTTCCTCCTATGATACCTACGCCCATCTTTGCGCCATTTGCCGCGCTTCCTGCTGCAGCAGCTATGAGAAAATCCTTTGGTTCGTACTTTCCTCGTACAACAAGCGCAGCAATACCAAAAGCAATAAACCCTGCGATTACGTCTTTCGGCACAGATCTTTCTTTCTCACCAGGCTTTGGTCGAAGATCTTCATCCATAAGTTCAGGGTGGGCTTTAAATAAACTGGCAGTAGTCTTGTAATCATTGACATTGCTTATCAACTCAAATTTCACGCCATTTAGATGACCTTTTCTGGGCTTTTGAAGACTTGGAGGATGTGGATCCGTAAGAACAATGCATGCTTTTTCTTCATGAGTATATTTTTCTCCTTTTGCTTTTCGAATTCTTCGTAGGTAATACTGCGGCTCTTGCGGATTGAGTATTTCATTAATCTCTTCTACAGTATAGCCTGTAGGTTCTTCGTACGATGTCCCCATACGTTTTCTGAGCGTTTCATCTGCAAGTTTGCCGATTTTTAATTCATCTTCACGAGAAATTTTTTCAATTGAAGGATCTTGATGGGGAAAATATTCAGGAAGAACGACCAGATCGGCATTTAGCGCACTGGGGTTATTTTTAGCCCATTCTGTTAGACGATGAACGCGATAAAAAGGATAAAGGCTCATATCTGACATCTCGTGATGTATTCGGTGAACCATTGCCCACACGTCAATGGGCATTCCTATGGTACGTTCTAGTAGTTGTGCAGCTTTTTTTACCCAAAGAGGCAAATCTAAACTCCTATGTGTTCTTTCTCTGTGGTGAACGAGTGTGATGACCCCTACGGACGCGAGTCCGATAGCTGCCCCAGCAGCAGCACCTTTCAAAACCGGAGGTGCGAGTTCTCGAAAAAATTGATTTGGGCGCGACCTCTCTCTTTCCGACATTAATACTTAACTATACCACTCCTTTGAAAATTATTTTCGATAACGTAATTGTAAGGCTCACACCTGCTATAATTCTTACGTACCATGGAAAAAACGGAAGAAAATGACGACTCCCGCATTCAGCTTTCAAAATATACGATCGCCCTTCTTGAAAATTTAAAATTGATAAAGTCAAAGCCTCAGCCGGATGAAACTTCACGAATAACGGTTTCTCAAACCGCTTCTTTTTTTGCCTTAGCCTATGAAAAAATTCGGAATGCAGTTGAATACCGCGAATCACACCTTATAAGAAAAAGCGCTATAGACCGGATGATACGGCGCAGGCTTGCCTTAAACCCGGAGGCAAAAGGAGAAGCGGAGAATCTTATCCGTGAGCTTTTGTGGGCACGTTATTTTTCAAACGAAAGCCTTGGCATTGAGGATGTATCAAATGTACAGAATATTATTGACAAATATTTATTTGTTAAAAAAACAATTTCTGCCTCGTATTCAGAATTCGTCTTTGATCTTATGGTATGCGAGATCGAAGAAGTACTCTCTCCTGCAGAAGCAAAGCGGAATTCTCTTTTTACTTTTTTTCTTTATCAGGTTCTCAAAAATAAAGTTAAAATGGACCCTCTTACCGAAGAACAAAAAAATATTGCTTTTTATGTAGCACTGGAAAAAACATATAGTAAGAGTGACACGGCATATCTCAGATTTCATTTATTTGCACTTTCGCATAAACCTTTTTCTCAGATGGCCAAACATGAATTAAGCGAAATAACTTCCGAACTCCCCGTGCTTTTTGATCAGATTGACAAGACAATGAAAACCCCGTCTCCTCGCTCTCTTAACAGGTTCATTAAAAATCAATCTCCACCTTTTCTCATATTATTTGAAATCATGAAAAGACACAGCCCTGACCGTGCAAGAAAAACTCTCGAGTATAAAAAACCGCTCTGGCAGGAAGTCTGGACCGTCTGTAAGGAAAAGTATTCTCAAACACAGGGAAAACTCACGAGTCTTGCCATAAGAGCGATTATTTATATTTTCGTGACCAAGATGATCTTTGCACTTATTCTGGAATATCCGGTGTCTTTGTATATATACAATGAAGTAAATTACACCTCCCTTGCCATTAACTCACTCTTCCCTCCATTTCTTATGTTTCTTATCATCGCGCTCACCAGACTACCTAATGAACAGAATACAAAGCGGATTAATGAACGCCTGATCGATATTGTAGATGCGGATAAGTCGTTTGAAACAAGTATCTCGTTTGTCGTCCGGAAGGTTCAGACTAAAAGACCGGTACTTGTGTTCTTTTTCACAATCTTTTATCTTTTTACATTTTTTGCGACCTTTAACCTGCTTCATCTGACGCTCAATGTTCTTAGATTTAATATGATAAGTCAGATTGTTTTTGTCTTTTTTGTAAGCCTGGTCGCATTTTTTTCATATCGTATTTCACAAATTGCCAAAGAGTACAAACTCAGAGAAAAGGAAAGCTTTTTCCAGCCGTTCGCCGATTTTTTCTTTTTACCATTTCTTTCAGTCGGAAAGTTTTTCAGCACTAACCTTGCACGACTTAACTTCTTCGGCGTTTTATTTGACTTCTTTATCGAAGCTCCATTTAAAATTATCGTTGAAGTAATAGAGGAGTGGGTAAACTTTGCACGCTCCAAAAGAGAAGAGATCGCCTAGTTTTTTACTGAGCCAATGCTAAAATTCCGGGGAGCATTCCATTTTGAATATATTCAAGCATCGCGCCACCTCCAGTTGAAAGATGGGCAATTTGATCATGATGCGCTTCGTTTGAAATTGATGATAAAGTTTCCCCTCCGCCAATAATTGACGTTGCCTTCATATTTTTAGCAATCGCATGGTAAATTGAATTTGTGCCGTGTGAGAAGGCGCGATTTTCAAAATATCCTACGGGTCCATTCCATACGACTGTACGAGCTTTTGCGATTATCGAACAATATTCATTTTGTGTTTTTGGTCCAATATCCAGAATTTGCATACCCCGCGAAATAGCCCCTACTTTTTCTACAATACCTTTTTTCTGATTTTTTGAGTTTCCCACTGCTACGTCTGAGGGTATAATAAACACAGTCTTTTTTTTTCTTGCCAATTCCATAAGCTCTTGAGCTTTTCTTACTTTTCCATGCTCACAAAAGCTTTTTCCTATTTCATATCCGTAGGCACATAAAAAGGTATTTGCTACTCCGCCACCGACCAAGATATAATCCGCAATCCCTATGAGCTTACTTATCAGATCCACTTTCGTTTCAATTTTTGCACCTCCTACAATTGCAATAAAGGGCTTTTTATTTTTTTTAAAAATTTCTGAGATTGTCTTTGTTTCATTTTTAAGCAAAAGCCCACCAAAGCTTGGTATTAATTTAGGGACCTTTACAATGGATGCTTCCGATCTGTGTGAAACAGCAAATGCATCATTTACATATATATCTGCTATTTTCGAAAGTTTTTTTGCAAAGTCTTGGTCGTTTTCCCTTTCGCCTTCGTGAAATCGAATGTTTTCTAAAAGTAAAATTTCATTTTCCTTTTGGGAAGCTATCAATTTTTTTCCTTTGGCAGATAGGAAATCTTCAATCAGTCTGAATCTATACTCCGGTAGAAGTTTTTTAAGTCTTTTGAGGATTATGCGAAGGGAATAACGAGAGTCGCGCTTTTGAGGATTACTGAGATGTGAGACTAAAATGAGCTTGTTGCCCTTTTTTTGTAAAAATTTAATTGTTGGAATAACCTGTCTTATCCGTACATCATCAGTTATCCGAAGATTTTTCTCACCATCAAGTGCGACATTTAAATCGACGCGGAGGAGTATTGTTTTTTTCTCCAGCGAGACTTCGTCAATAAACTTTATTCTAGTACTCATTATATATGGATAGAAATTGAAGTGTATATTATATCATAAAGACCGTTGTAAAAGCCTATTAGGTAATTTTAAGAAAAAGAAACAGACCTTACGCTCGAATTATATCGAGGCTTATTCTATTAATTGAATTGTCTAAACGTCTGAAGATAAATGTTGACATTTATTTAATTGTACTATATACTACAGGCTACATGAAAAGCCACGCAAATGGAAACGGCGCAGCCAAGAAGCCAACGATCTGTATTGTCGGACCTGGCGTTGTTGGCCAAGCGCAGGGAAAAGCCTTTGCAACACTCGGATACGAAGTAGAGTTTCTTGGTGGAAATCCGGAAAAAACCAGTAAATTACAAAGTGAGGGTTTCAAAGCACACACAAGAGATTCTTTTTTTGATGGCACCTATAATTTCGATGTTAGTTTTCTTACGGTACCCACTCCAACAACCGACGGAATAATTAATCTCGCACCTCTAACTTCAGCATCACAGGACCTTGGAAAGAGACTAGCTACGAGAAAAGATCAAACCTACCACCTTGTCGTGGTAAAGAGTACAGTCCCGCCTGGAACAACTGAAGATCTCGTAATAAAAGAGATTGAGGCAACTTCGGGTCTTAAAGCGGGTGTGGACTTTGGAGTCTGTATGAATCCGGAATACCTCCGAGAGATTTCGGCCTTTGAAGACGCCATAAAGCCTTGGATTATTTTGATTGGAGAGCTGGATATAAAATCTGGAGACATTCTCGCCACGATTTACAGTAAATTTAAATCACCAATCGTTCGTTGTTCCTTAAAGGAAGCAGAGATGCAAAAATACGTTCATAATCTTTTTAACGCAGTTAAAATTTCATTTTACAATGAAATGCGACAGGTAGCTCAAAATATCGGAGCAGACGCATCTAAAATATTTGAGGTGACTGCTAAAAGCGCGGAGGGTATGTGGAATCCAAAATATGGAACTAAAGACCATGGTCCATTCACAGGCAGCTGTCTTCCAAAAGACACTCAAGCTTTTCATAAATGGGCAGAGTCAAAAGGACTCGCAACCCCGCTTCTTGGTGAAGCAATCAGCGTAAACAACGAACTCCTTAAAAAAAACGGCTTTCATAATCAAACCGCTGAGATCGGAAGCAATCTTTAATTTTATACCTATAGTTCTTCTTAAGAAGATAAAAAGCGTGTTTCATTTTTTAACATTTATTGGTATAATTAGCCTTTATTGACAGGGAGAAATAACTTATGAAAAATAGACTAATTGGGCTTATAATCGTACTTTTCACTTTCTTACTACTCGGGCCCACTACTTTTGCCCGATGTTCTGACACGAAACCTGCTAAGCCCGTTCTTTTGAGCGCCCAAGCAGGAGATAAGAATATAACGCTAAACTGGCAGGAAGTACCTGATCCAGTGACTTACTACCTTGTCAGATACGGAACCTCAAAGGAAAACTTGGAATATGGCAATCCGAATATTGGAGGCCGAGGAGCTACGTCTTTTACAATTGGCGAACTCCAAAACGGAGTAGAATACTTCTTTCAGATACGGGCAGGAAATGGCTGCAAACCCGGCAATTTCTCTGACACGGTCTCTGCGATATCCGGTAACCCTGGAGAACTGGAAGGCGGGAGTTCGGAACAGCCACACAACTTAACTCTTTATAAAGAAGTTTTAGGAGTAGATATTAGTGCAACCGCAAACGCCAAGAGAATTTCGACACCAAGCGCCTTTCCCAACGTACGTCATGAGGAACCTATTGATCCGTGCAAAACCACCTGTTATGGACTTCCGCTTCTGGCGGGTCAAATTACAATTCTCTTTTTATTCTTTATTGCTTCTTTACGCTGGCCTACACTCAAACCTATTTTTTCTGTAATCGTTCCTGTCATAACATTAAGCGTATTTTATGGATTAAACGGTAAATGTGGTGCTAATAGTTTCTACTGTGAATACTTCATTCCGCTAACCGTCATCACATACGTAATTATGCTGGTTGCACAAAAGTATATTCTTATAGACATTGATAGGAAAAATAAATGATAGAAACGCTACAACTTTACTCGTCAGTCGCTCTTTTTTATATCGCCCAGTATTTGGATAGATATTCTCTTCTTCTTCCACTTGGAGCTATTGGTATTTGGAGATGGTCAGTGTGGGTTATGAAAGAACTCGTAGGATCAAATTACAAACCAAAAAAGGAACAATACGATGCCACAGTCTCACTAGTCGTTCCTGTCTATAATGAAAATCCTGAAGTTTTTAAACACGCTCTTCAGACATGGAAAAAAAACAAACCGATAGAAATCATCGCTGTTATTGATTACACGGATAGAACTTGTATAAAGATCTTTAAGGAATTTCAAAATGAATTCGAGAACGCTGTCCTCATCATTACAAAAAAACCTGGGAAAAGACCTGCTCTCGTTGACGGCATGGGAAAAGCAAAGGGAGAGGTGATTGCTCTCGTTGATAGTGATACTATCTGGGATGATAAGGTAATACGCTATGGGCTTTCTCCTTTTCACGATCCGAAAGTCGGAGGAGTAGCCACCTATCAAAGCGTTTGGAAACCTAAAACATTAGCCCAAAAAATATTTGACATTCAATTAGACCTTCGTTATATGCACGACTATCCGTTTTTAGCCGTTGCCGGTGATGCGCTCACCTGCCTCTCAGGAAGAACAGCATTTTATCGTAAAACCGCAGTACTACCAGAACTTGACGGACTATTAAACGAAACTTTCAGAGGAGTTCCGGTAATTAGCGGAGATGATAAATGTCTAACATATCTTATCCTAAAACATGGTTGGAAAACCATATATCAGTCCAATTCTCACGTCTACACTCCAGGAATGACAAGTATGGGACAGTATATGAAGCAGCGCCTACGTTGGACGAGAAATGCTCTTCGTGCAGATTCTAAAGCGATGGCAGATGGATGGCCAAGAAAACACAGGGGCCTGTTCTTTTTTCAGGTAGATAAGATATTACAATCTTTTGTCATCATCTTAAGTCTGATGTTTTTTATTGTTGCTCTTATCCTTCAACAATATTTAGTCGCCAGTGTTATTTTTATCTGGTGGTTCTTGAGCCGCGCTCTCAAGCTCTATTCACATTTTATGCAAAAGCCAAAAAATCTACTTATTCTCCCAGCATATGTCCTATATTCATTTATAACTGGTGCTTTAAAAATCTATGCACTACTTACGCTCAACACGCAAGGATGGATTACTCGATGGGATAAATCAAGACTCCATAAGAGTCGATTTGTAGGACGAGCATTTGCTTCTTTTGTAACCGTGTTTATTATGATCGGTCTCGGAGCCGCTGTCTACTTTTACAAGCAGTACACATACTTCATTCCCTATGCAAAAAAAGAAATATTTCTTTCACAGGTTCTTCCTAAATATGACAACTCTATAATCGCACAAAACCCCGTGCTTGGTACGTCAACCGGCGGAATGAAAAATTTATTTGTAAAAAATTATAAAGTCGAAAAGACAGAATCTCTGTCGAGTATCGCCTCGAAGTTTGGAATAGATCAACGTCAGTTATATGCGGCAAACACTGCAAAACTGCCAGATACCTCAACGGCTCCTATCGGGCTCACACTTTCAATTCCCTCAAAAGAAATGACACTCGACCCTGTAAAAAACTCTGACTACAGCACTTCTCCCGGCGCACTAAATCTTCGAGTAGAGCGAGACGAGAAAACGAACACAATTATAATTTTTGGTCGTGGAAAGCTCATTACATTTTCTGAGCTTTCTAAAAAAGTAGGTGACCAATATCTCAAGCAGATAAAACCTGGCGTATGGAGGCTTTCAGCAAATCTTTACTTGCACAACGGACCAACCCTAGTTCTTGACAAAAGAGAATTGTCATGGCTTCAGCTTGAAAGTAATGAAAAAAACTTTGTAAGTATACGTACGCAAAACGGTGATCTACGTATGCAGGATGTTAAGATAACCTCATGGAATAGTGCTAAAAACGACTACGACAAGAATTTATTAGATGGAAGAAGTTTTATTATGGTTAAAGACAATTCACGAATGGATATCTACAACTCGGAACTTGCGTATCTTGGATATCCAACTAACCCAAGTCTTGCAGTCTCGCCATACGGCGTCTCATGGAAACTTAGTGGCCAAAAGTTAAAGTCAGTGATGCTTAGCGGAGAAGTAATCGGAAGCAAATTCCACCATAATTACTTCGGAGCCTATACTTATGGAGCAACCGGGATGCTTTGGAAAAATAACGAGTTTTATGCAAATACCAGATACGGTTTAGATCCACACGATGACTCAAATGGATTTCTTATAACAGAAAACTATTCACATAACAATGGAACTCACGGAATCATTCTTTCGAAGAGGTGTATGTACAATGTGATAGAAAACAATATCTCCATAAATAACGGGCTTCACGGTATTATGCTGCACGAAAAATCAGACTACAATGTAGTTACCAATAATAAGGTCGGCGGTAACGTCAGCGGAATCGCTATATGGAGATCTAGTAATAATAAAGTCAACAGTAATACGGTCACGGATAACAAACATGGAGTAAGGGCCAACGACAAATCATCAAATAACTTCTTTGAAAAAAATACAGTTTCCGGAAGTAAAAGTTATGGATTCTACCTCTATGATCGGGCAGAAAATAATGTTGCGCGAGCTAACATGGTCAAAAACAATCAAGTTGGACTCTATATAAAATCTGACTCAAATAAGATTGTAGATAACCGAATTATTGATAATAATATAGCCATCTATTTCTTGGAGTCTGCCTCTAAGAACATAGTCTCAAATAATACAATAGAGGATAGTTCCGTTTACGCAGTTTATACTAAAATTCAAAGCGGACTAACTAACGTTCTTGGGGCAAACACTTTTGAAAGAAACCGCAGAGATACAGATGGTCAAAAACTTAACTAACTTCAAAAAAAAACCCATACTCCTTTTTTTTCTTGTAACTCTTGCTCTATTTTTTTTACTGACACTACTTACAAGATTTAATATAATTTCTCCGCAGACAGTCCCATTAATTCCCACAGTAAGTACTATTCCATCAGTAGGAAACTCAGTTTCGCCGAACAAAGCCCCTGCAAAGATCCTCAACCTTTCAAACTGGAAACTTACGCTTCCTATAGGACCTGCAAAAGACGCCGTAGAGATTAAACAACCCCAACTGGCAAACTTTCAAGAAGTTCCCTTGTATTACAGTTCTTCAGACGGCATTGCGGTAATTTTTCGTGCACCTGTAAACGGGGCTACTACCGAGAACTCTGAGTATCCCAGATCAGAGCTTCGTGAAATGACTGGCAATGGACAGACTGAAGCTAACTGGAATACATCCTCAGGTATACATACTATGACCGTTGAAGAGGCCATATTAGCCGTTCCAAAGACCAAAAAACAGCTTGTTTCAGCCCAAATTCATGATGCTGATGATGATGTCATCGTGATCAGATTAGACTATCCAAAACTCTACGTTAATGTGAATGGAGAAAATAAAAAAGTCCTCGATCCTTCGTATCAACTTGGGAAAAGATTTACTGTAAAATTTGAGGTAGAAGGCGATAAAACACACGTCTACTATAATGGTAGCCTAACCCCTTCATACACCCTCTCCGAGGCCTATTTAGGGGCATATTTTAAGGCCGGAGCATATACTCAGTCAAACTGTACAAAGGAGGCTGTAACAGCCTGTAATCAAGATAATTTTGGAGAAGTTGCCATTTACAAAATCGAGGCATTTCACAAGTAACTTAGCTTATCCTCTACACGACTTTCCCGCACTCTTTACAAGCGCACTCTTCGCTGGGACAGCACGAATTACCAGTCTCATAGTATCTCCAAACCCGACGCAAGTATACAGTGTAAGCACTTCTTCATCTGTCGCTTTTAAACTCTGCACATCTGTCGAAAATACAGTTTTTGTACTGGTAATTACGTAAGAATACTGTTTATTATCTTTTGTTTTTAAGATGATCGCGTCTCCTTCTTTAAGAAACTGCAGGTTGAGAAAATTGTTTTTCGTGTTATGTCCGTACATGATTATATTTCCGCTCTGTCCCGGCACTGCCGAACTTTGAAGATGAGACACCTTTTCTTTGCTTATCTGCCATACGTTTCCGATAAGATTGCTGTCTTCTATCTCTGCTGAGACTTCCTGACTGGGTATTAAAAGATTTGTGGGTGAGAGTCTGTTGTTAACGCAACTGTTTATTCCTGAGATCTTCTCCACGAGTATCTGATCTATCGTCTTATTGAATAAGTAAAAAGCAGATGTAAATATAAGAAATGCACCTATTAATAATAGAAGTTTGCTTTGGCTCTTTACAAGATTTTTGAGAATCTGAGGAGTAGGAGAAGTATTTTTTACTCTCTTAATCTTCTTAACTTTTGCGAGTTTTCTTTTTGCCATATTGAGAGCCTACAGCTATAAATCCTATCCCACTGACAAGCGATGCTAGCGCGACCATGTCCATAGCTGTTCCTGCTCCAGCAAGCGTGGAAGGTCCACCTGAACCTCCGCCGTCACCATCATCGTCGTCATTGTCTCCATCGTCTCCGTCATCATCGCCTCCATCTCCGTCATCGTCGTCATCATTGTCTCCATCGTCTCCGTCATCATTGCCTCCGTCTCCGTCATCGTCGTCATCGTCATCGTCAGGAATATCTACGCAGTCATCATCGTTTTCGTCATTTTGATCATCGGGACCGTCCTTACAAAAGTCAGGTGTAGGAGTAGGTGTTGGGGTAGGTGTAGCTTGCTCTGCGCTATCCGTTGCGATCGAAAGATCTGCGCTCTGAGTAGCTTCAAAGGCTCTCACTACTGCGAGAAACTTCAGGCTAAAGATATTTTTAGATACAAGCACGGAGATGAAAAAGGCTAATATCAACAGGCTCCTCTTTAGTTCCATAAGACCCGTAGTATATCTTATTTTTAGTATTTTGTCAATGCATTTACTGATACAACAGCCTAATCAATATATGAATATTTGGAGCAGATAGCTGATAGTAAATTGTTCAAAAACTGCCTTTCTAAAAGGGAGATTATTCGAGATTTAGGGAGTTGGCGATATATTCTGCCATGAACTTATGTCCTTCTACTGACGGGTGAATACCGTCGTGAGAATTAACAAATTCCCGTTTTCCTTCCCCTAGAGATTCATTCGCAAGAGATTTATGATATACGTCGATTAATGGCACGTTTAACGATTTAGCCAGTCCGATTACATTTTCGAGCTGTTCGACGATATATCCTGAGTGTTTGTAAGATGTATCCGTATCCCAGTTTACACCCCCCGGACCCTTCCCAAACTGTCTCCTGAGAGGTGCGGTTTCGGCAAGCATGTACACCTCTGCATCTTTCCTTTTAACTGCTTCCTGGACCAGTCTTGTAAGACCCAGCCAATGTCTATCGCGACTATGAGGAGAAAAAGGATTATAGGCAAAAGATCCTATTATTATCACATCTGCCTGAATTTTTGAAATTGCAGGAAAATTTCGGTCTTGATATTTAAAATCATTATTGTAGCGGGCTAATCCGTCTTCTACATTTTGTGAACCTATTCCGTAATTGTAGAGAAAAAATGTCGTATCCGGGTATTTTTTCTTCAGAGCGCCTTCCAGATACTCCATACGCTCTCCCATCGTGTCCACCATTGAATCCCCAAAGACGGTAACCGTATAGTACGATTTAGAGAGTTTTTTAGTCGGAGTTGGGGTTGGTGTATTTTCCTGCGGCGCCGGTGGTGGATTTGCTTCATTTACACCTAATACTTCGGGTGCTGCAACTCCGTTGACCGTTTCAAATGAAAGGTCCCGCTCAATCTGAGCAAACTTCGGCGTTTGTTTGAAAGCGGTTTTTACTGCGATATTAAGAAGGAAGACCGAAAGAGCAAGAAAGAGACCGAAAAACACAAAAAACTTCGAATGTTTTTTTGCAGTTAAATGCTGAAAAAAAGAAGGTCCAGATCCCTGGGCTCTCTGGTGTTTCACATAAAGAACTGACATTTATAAAAAGTTTATGAAAATTCGCAGCGTATTACAAGCCTAAATCAACTTCCTCTTGACAAGTGAACGATCGTTCACTAAAGTAGTACTATGAAATACGAAAAGCTTCTAAATACATTAAAGCGGTTTTTTAAAAAACACCGGAGACTGCCTTCCTACTCGGAAATGCTTTCTCTTTTTGGTTTTGCTTCAAAAAATGCAATTTATAAGATTGTCCGACAATGGATCACAGAAGGATTCTTTATCAAGGAAGAGGATAAACTGGTTCCAACTTCCAAATTTTTCAGTCTTCCGCTTTTGGGTCTTGTTAAGGCAGGTTTTCCCATTCTTGCCGAAGAAGATAAGAAGTATCTTACCTTAGATGATTATCTTATAGAAGATCCTATCTCGTCTTTTCTACTCACTGTTTCCGGGGATTCTCTGGTGGAAATCGGTATTTTTGATGGCGACATCGTGGTAATTGAAAAGCGAAAAGAAGCTCTTCCCGGAGATGTAGTACTTGCCGAAATCGACCGTGAATGGACTCTGAAGATTTTGCGAAGAGACCAAAATAAAACATACCTTGCTTCCGCAAATATTAACTACCCGCCATTCTTCCCTCAAAACGAACTGAAAATTCACGGAGTAGTAAAAGCAGTCATTCGCAAATTGCGTAATTGATTTTTATGATATATGTTTCAGATTCAGTCATGGCCTCATGTCATTGCTCATATTGATGGAGATGCGTTTTTTGCATCGGTAACCCAAGCCGAACATCCTTCTTTAAAAGGAAAGCCGCTTGTCACAGGTTCTGAGCGCGGCATTGCAACTGCAGTCTCATACGAAGCGCGGGCGCTGGGAATTACCCGAGGTCTTCCTATTTTCAAAATAAAACAACAGTTTCCTTCCTGTATTATTCTAGAATCCGATTACCGTCTCTATAGTGTCTACGCTACCGAAATGTTTAAAATTCTCCGGGAATTTTCTCCGTGGGTAGAGGAGTACTCTATCGATGAAGCCTTTGTCGATCTTAAGGGCATGCGATATGCTTTTCGCACCGGCTACGGAGAGATAGCGCTCCAAGCAAAAGATAAAATTGAGGAAAAACTGGGAATCAGTATTACCGTTGGAGTTTCTCTCAATAAATCCCTTGCCAAACTTGCATCATCGCTCAACCGCCCCTCCGGATTCAACGTCTTCAGTGGAAAACACATCGAGAGTCTTCTTATTCAGGTACCGATTGAGAAGGTGTGGGGAATTGGTTCGCAAACAAGTGCGTATTTAAAAAAACATAATATTTACACTGCTCATGATTTTGCAAAAAGTTCCGAACAATTTATTGCATATCTTGCCAAGCCATACAAGGAAATCTGGAGGGAACTGCGGGGAGAAAAAGTTTTTGATCTGGACACCGATCCTAAAAATACGTATAAGAGCATGCTTTCATCCCGCACTTTTTCCAAGCCGACCAATAAGAAAGAGTTCTTATGGTCTCGCATACTTGCCCACGCCGAATATGTATTTTTGAGAGCGCGGAAATTTGGCTATTCGGTGGGAAAGATCCATATTTTTCTCAAGAATCAACGATTTAAATACTTCACCTATCAGGTCGTTCCTTTTGAAAAAATCACGTATCCTATTGAAGCGCGGGATGAATTACGAAAAGGATTTGAAGCGATTTATAAAAAAGAAGATCTTTATAGAACTGCAGGATGCACTGTCTCTGATCTTGTCCAGGTAAAAAATTCACAGATCCCGCTTTTTAAAAACACTAATCCTGTACGGGAGAAGTTGAAAAAAATTTATCCGCTTTACGAAAACAGAAAAATAAACTTCGGGGGTTCTCTTTTTGAAGCTTAGAGAAGATCAAGAAGTAAAGTCGACCATCCGAAGTTTACACGGCGATATCCCTCACCTGTTTCCGGATTATAATATTCACGAAATCCATGTTGAGTGATCATCTCATTCATCGTAATGATGATTTTTTCTGCAATATCATGATATCCGTGTTTTTGAAGACCTTTGACTACAAACCAATTGGTTGCAATCCAGGTGGGACCGCGCCATAAAAGTTTTACTTTATGTATCGGAGTATCAGCGGGATTATAGTAAGGTTCGCTTCTAGCGACAGTCGGAACTGGGTATCGAGTCCAAAATTCCGATTTATTTAGCAGATGTTTATTAATTAACTTTTCAAGTTTTTCTCCTTTTAAATTTTCAAGGAAAAGGGGTATGAGACTCGCTACGGTCTTCACCCGTGCAAACTTTTCTTCATGGGTGAATAGTGAGTAGAAAATCTCATCTTCTTTATGCCAGCATTTTTTAATAATTGCTTCCTCTGTCTTATCAGATACCATTTTGAAATACGAAGACTCTTCTTTGTTTCCGATCTCGCTGAATAAACGAGAAAGTGAACGCGAGGCTTCAGCAAAAACACAGTTAAAAAGTAGTTCTTCAACATTGAAATAGTCTTTTTCAAGAATGGTTTTGTTGTCGTAATTGTGATAGTAGTTCCGTAGATCTGTTTTACGATAAGTCCAATGAAGCCGTACGACATCCTCTCCTAAAAAACCCGTGACATATTGAAAAACAGGAAGCTCGTCCATTCCTGATTCGTTTGGTGAAATAATCGAGATTAGTTTGTCTCCATCTTCATCACGGTTTGCAAGAAGCCAGCGGTGATGATTTGCGATTTTTGGGAGAGTTTCTTCCAAAAATTTTTTATCTTTGCTTTTTTTATATATTGACTCTATTGCTAAAGCCAGTACCGGTGGTTGACTTATCGCTGTAGTGTGAGGTCTCACTGAAGGTTTGCTTTCTATATAAGCCCAGTGGGAGAGAACCTTTTTCTCACCCCAGAATATAACGTGAGGAAGAAATCCGTCATTCCATTGTCCAAGTAAAAAAGTTCTAATCTCTTCTTTTGCTTTTGGAATGTCAAAATGCGAAAGTACTATTGCATGAAAGCCAGTATCCCACAAAAATTGATATATATATTCACGGTCTGACGGTGCAATGAAACTATACTCCGCGTTTTTCCATTTAGAAAATCCTTGAAAAGTATTATTATCAAAAACTGTTTGTGCTTTTTTAGTAAGATCCTTTCGTAGCTCTTCATTTCCTATTTTCTTTCCGCCCATTGTTATATTGTAACAATTAGACGTTTAAGAAAGCTGAAGGCAACGAGCTTGAAGATTTTTTTATTGAGGATTACGCATACCCGCGCCTTCGAGTGCAGTAGAAGCTGAATATCTCATTCGGTTAAGTAATCTGTGGTCTGTAGGTTTCACTAGTGGATGAATTCCATTGTTATTTTTATACTCCTCTATCCATTTGACTTCTCTTTCTAATCTTGTTTGGTTGTCGTCAAGTTCTACACAATCGATAGAATCTCTATTTAGATCTATGACGATAGTGTCTCCGTCTTCAACGAGAGCGATTGGTCCGCCATCATATGCTTCGGGAGTTACATGTCCTACGACCAAGCCAACTGAGCCACCAGAAAACCGAGCGTCAGTCATCAAAGCGATGGTAATATTTTTATCGCGGCAAAGAGTACTGATTCGAGAGGTCGGATCCAGCATCTCCGGCATTCCCGGTGCACCTTTTGGACCTTCGTAACGTATGACGACAATGTCTTTATCCTGAAATATTTCAGGTGTCTCGCTCAAAGCTGTCAACAGGCTTTGTTCGCTGTCGAACGTTCTCGCTTTTCCTTCAAAAATACCGTCTTTAACTCCACCTTCTATTCCGGCAACTTTAATTACTGCTCCTCCTTCGGGTGCAAGATTTCCCTTAAGATCTCTCAAGCCTCCACTTTTCTTAAAAGGATTCTCAACCGAGTAAATAACCTTGCCATCCGGTTTGGGCGGATTGAGTCTTTCTATTTGTTTGGCAAGCGTTTCACCGGTGCATGTTAAAGTTTCTCCCTCAAGAAATCCTGCTTCGAGTAATTCTTTTACAACAACCTGTAGACCGCCATTCTCGTCAATATCAACCATGGAAAATTCCCCATAGGGCCGCGCATTTGTTAAAACTGGAACTTTGCGAGACAATGCATTAAATTCCTCTCGTGACAATACATCTTCTCTCCAATCTAGCCCTGCAGCCCGCGCTAATTCGGGTCCGTGAAGCAATACATTTGTCGAGCCGCCTATTGCCATTGCAACAATCATTGCGTTGCGAAGTGAAGCAGGGGTAACAATATCTCGGGGCTTAATGTCTTTTTCCGTCATAACCTGAAGGTAATCGACCAGTTCACCTGGAAACTCATTTCTTCTTCTGGGATCTTCTGAAGCAGGGGATACCATGTGTAATGGCTCCATTCCTAAAGTCGCGATGAAAGATTGCATGGTGTTATAGGTAAACATACCACCGCAACTCCCATAGCCAGGACAAGCATGTAATGCAATTTTTGCTTTTTTATCTTCATCAGTATCACCGGCCACTAGAAAGCCAGATACGATGTCGATACGCTCCTTTGTATCTGGATCTATTCCTGGTCTAATTGATCCGTCTGACATTACTATTGAGGGTTCGTTATGTTCAAGTATGGCTGCTAATGTCCCTACAGGTGGCTTGTCACATGCAACAACCGCAATTGTTCCTTTTACGTCGCTCCCACTTAAGTGTAAACAAACCGCATCATTAGTTGTTTCCCTTCCGACAAGTGAAAAACGCATTCTTTCAGTCCCGTTTAATTGACCGTCAGAAACTCCACCCATAAAATTCACATCTAAAAGTCTGACTGGAAGTTGTCCTAGTTTTACTCTATGACTTAACACCCGTTGAATTGCGTCTACTTTATCTTTTACTCCAAGATAACATTGACTGTCTCCTCTATTTCCGATTACCGCCCAAGTGTCAGCGTGAATACTGTCCGGATTTTCATCGAGACCTAAGAAGCGAGCCGTGCCGATAGCTTGACAATCTCTTCCTGGATTTTGAGAGCGAAACTGTGACTCAGGTGCCATATAAGATGAATCGGATTATACTCCCTCTCAATTAGCCTGTCAATGAGGGAAATTCCAATATGGTGAGCCTGGTGAGACTCGAACTCACAACAATCTCCTTAAGAGGGAGGTGCTCTACCAGTTGAGCTACAGGCCCGGTAATGGCGCGCCTGGAGGGAGTCGAACCCCCAACCTTGTGGTCCGAAGCCACACGCTCTATCCATTAAGCTACAGGCGCTTGATAAAACCTCCTATATTATACTATAGTGGTAACTTATGCTCGAAGTCGTACTCTATTTTTCCTTCCTTCTTTTAGAGCTTTTGTTTGCGTTTGGAATTTTTATCTACATCCTTTCATTGCTGTTTTCCTCATTTATGGGCGCCCCCTATGTTCCTACGAAAAAAAAGAGCGTACTGGAAATCTTGAAGGGTGCGGGACTAAGAAAGGGTTCTGCTTTGCTTGAACTCGGATGCGGAGACGGCAGAGTGGTAAGAACCGCAGTAGAAAATTTTCAGGTAAAGGGACTGGGTCTGGATATAAACCCTCTTCTTATTTTCATCGCACGGTTGAAAGCGTTGCGCCTTAAAAAGCTGATTGTTTTTAAGACACAGAATCTTTATAATGCTGACTTTTCAAACTTTGACTTTATTTATGTATTCCTCATGCCGGAGATGCTTGCAAAATTGAAAAAAAAATTTAGTAAAGAATGTAAAAAAAGCGCGACAATTATTTCTCATGGATTTAAAATAGCAGGATGGGACAATAAAATTAAAAAAGTTTTACAACGAGAGCCTTTTCCGACGTACTATTATAAAGTTTGACAAGATTTTAAAGTTTTTTTATAGTTAAGAAAGTATGCAAAAGAAAAAGTTTTTATGGCTTGTCGCTTTTCTCATTCTCTTCATACTAAATGTCTATACCGTTACCTCTTACGTCCACAAAGTCCGAAGAGTTGAAGCGGCAAATCTTATTTTGGAAGAAATTTCTCAATATCAAGAATTTTCCGACTCGGCACAAATGCAAAAAAAAGGGTATCAGGCAGACGTTCAACTATCCGACGGGAGAGCTGCAAATCTTAAACTTTTTTTCAGAAAATATAACTCGCCTTTGTATGATCATGCCGATTTTATTGTAAAAACAGCTGATAAATATCAGTTTGATTACCGACTGCTTCCTGCAATCGCAATGATAGAATCAGGACTATGCCGTGCTATTCCAACTAATTCTCACAACTGTTGGGGATGGGGAATCTACGGAAATACGGTCACTCGTTTTGAGTCGTATGAAGAAGCGATTGAAACAGTGTCAAAGGGACTTCGTAAAAACTATCTGGATAAAGGTATGACTACAGCAAGTCAGATTATGGCAAGTTATGCACCTTCTTCAACTAGTTGGGCGAATAACGTAAACAACTTCTTGAATGTGTTGGAGTGATTACTGGACCGATCGAGCAGATTGAAGCTCCTGCGAAAGTGAGTATTGAGTTCCCTTGCTCTTGGAGCGGACAACAAAAGCTGATCCTCTTTTTTTCTTTCTTGAGACCATCGCCTCAAGCCATGTTTTAGACTCTCCTATTTTGAGCCGGATCGTTCTCACAAGCTTAATGAGAACCTCTAAGAAACGTACGTGGTAAATTCCGGCTTTTTCCGGCAGGGGATTAAGTAGGGTTTTATCTATATCATCTGCTTCATGCATTAAGCCTGCTCCTGCTTTTTTCAAGTCCTCTACCTCTTTTTTGAGTTGAGAAGTCAGTTGCGCAATCTCCTCCTTGACGATCTTTCCTTCGTGATACTCGTTATATCTGAAAAGCGAAAATCCTTCTTTTTGACTTCCTCGGGGAGATTTTTTTTCTCTCTCTTCAAGATATTGCTCTCTGGCATCCATCTCGTCATCCTTGTAGGAGCCCATCATCCGGTCAAAAATACCTCCGGATGACGTGTTTTTAAGCGTCTCGTAGGGATTCTTTTGAATTGTTTGTTTGCTCTTTTGTGAAGTGTTTTTCTGAGACATGTCTTTATGTTACTACAGGCCTAAAAGAAAATCAAGTGTCTTTTGTTTTCGAAGCAAGGCTGCGTAAAAATAGGCGTTTTGTTGAGCCATAGCTCTCTCTTTTTCGTCTTTTATAGCGGTGAAAAGCTTTTCTAGTTCGCTGTTTTCCACACGTATTTCTTCCTTATCTGCGATCTCGTTGAGAAGAAACTCCATCTTGTGAATACCCTCTATCTCATTCCGGTATTGCTGTCTAAGCGCTTCAATTGTTGTATTTTTTGATTGAAGGTATGTATCGACTGTCATACCAAGCTTTTCCACATCATCGACTAATCGTGCAAGTCGTGTATTTAACTCCTCGTCAAGAATAAGATCTGAGATATCAACCTTGGTTTTCTTAAGAAGTTGATCGAGAACTGCATTTAAAAATTCTTGATTTTGCTTTGCCTTTTCTGGTTCTGATTCTTCACTTTTGTCTTTTCCCGGAATCCAGATCTTGTCTTTTTTTCTTTCCTGCTTCACTTCGTTAATGGTTTTTTTATAGTCGCCAAGCGTAACTATAGGACGCTCTGCGACCATGATTTTGATCTTCCAGTCTTCGCTTTCTTTTGCGTTGACAAGCTCTACTTTGGGTGCCATAACTGGCTTCAGATCTTCTTTTTTAACTATATCTTCGTAGATTTTAGGAAGAAGCATGTGAATAAGCTCTTGGTAGACTGATTCTTTTTTGAGATTCTTTTCTGCAATTTCCTGAGGAACCTTTCCTTTTCGGAAGCCCTCGACTTCAAGGTTTTCCTGCAGCTTTTTAAATGCTTCTTTGTAAGAAGACTCTATAACGCTTTTTGGAATATCAACCTCTATCTCAATTGTAGATTTAGGAAGGCGTTTAATTTTATGTGTGACCATATCGTATTGAATAAGAACAAACAGGCGAAATCAGTACTCTTGAGAAGCACCTTATAATTGTAATTCAGAATCGGCAAAATACAACCTGTTTTTTTCTTCCTCCTGCTGAAACTCACCCATAAAACGTCTTACACGGATAGCCCACGTAGGACTTTCAGCATATTTTGCACCAATCTGCTCAATAGTTATTGCGCCGTAACTAATGTACCGTTCCTGTATACCCGCACCTACAGATTCAATAGCGTTTTCCCAGTCATTAAAAAGCGCATATCCACCGTTCCATCCAAATGGATTGTAAGAACCGGGGAGGATGTAATGACCAAAGCTGGACTCAAGTCCTGTGATGGCAGGCAAAAGATAACAGTCAAGAGAGTACTGTTCACATGTTCTCAGGAATACATCGGTTGACCCGGCCATGGGGGAATTTCTCTGCTCGAGAATAGATTTAATAGCTCTCTTTTTACTATTTGTTTTAAAGATCATATCCTTATAGGATACCTTCTGAGCAACGGGACCGTTTGCTATAACCCTCATTGAGGCAGAGTCTCCGGCTGTGTAATCGGAGGCTGATGCCGAGGTTGCTGAGAATAACAGAAACAAAACAATAAGAACCTTTCTTACCATAAAGTTTCCGTCTTCAAAAAAGATCCCAAAGCTTTTTCACAAATTGGGAAAAACCTTAGGATCTAAAAAGTATTATAGCATAGTATTATAGGTCTGTCAAGCCCCATATGAATACGTCCTTATAGTGTAATATTAGCTTCAGTTTGAGTTATTTTAACCTACAAAGGTCCATCTTTCCTCAACCGAACCGTAGTATGAGGACGATGAGTTTTTCCTCTTCTTTTTAGATCCACATTCTGTACGTCTATTGCAGCCTCTATATCGTCTAAAACCTGCTCACGCCAAACTTTTGCTTGCCTCATCTGTTCTTCGGCTTCATCTCTAAAATCTTTTTCTGGTTTACCCATACTTTTTTATTGATTATATCTTGCTTTTAATATTTTCTGAGCACGCTCGAAAAAGGTGTGTTTCGTGCAATGATTTTTAAGTTGAATCCTGTCATCTTCTGAAGGTTGAGTAATCTCTGAGGATCGTGAATACATGATAGCATTTGGATTATTTATATGCTCCAAGCCAAGAACGTGACCAAATTCATGTTCTAATGTGTGAATAAGCTCGGCCTTGCTAACATTAAAGTAAATATCAATCTTATTCTCTTTCGGATCATAAATACCGGCTTCAGGCTTGGTCAAAAGCACGTTTGAAAGGTTGCTTGACGCTTGATTTAACTGACCAATCTGCCCATTATAGTCTTCCACGTTTATATTGAGCCCTGCAGCCATAGCATTGAGCTCGTTAGCCTCTTTTTTTAATGCTTCGGTTTCTTCCTGTAGTCTCTTATATTCCTCCTCAGGAGCTCCACCCCGCTTATTCCATCCTTCAATTTGACTGTTTAATACGTTCAAATGTTCATCAAAAGCGGCTGAGCGCTGCTTGTATTCTTCCAGCTCTGCTTCAAGTTTTTGTTTATTTTCCAATGTCATTTTCTCGGTGCTTTGAACAACCTCCGATAATGACTGTCTTTCATCAAATACCAGATTAACTTTAAGTTCAGCGTTGGAATCGTGGGCAAATAATTTTTTTCCGGCTACCGAATCCCAAACAGTTGTGGCCTGTATTATATCTGTTAAAAACTCGTCTTCCGAGAGGTGAAACCTGTTGTCTATCGTCCCGACTCTGTAAGTAATTGTACTGTCACAAACTGTTGGAAGGGGAATTGCGAAAAGATAATAGCCCAAGCCAAAAAGAAATAATATGGTAAAGATAAATTTAGGGATCTTCATGGTTGACTATTACGAAGCTCTTTTTCTGTTTTTGGAGCGATCGATCAATGCCTGATGATTGACAAAACTAACCAGTTCGGTAAGTGCATAGGAAATAAACGCATACACCAAGAGAGCAAATAATGCAGAAAACTCTATGACAAAACCACCCGTCAGGCGGGGAGTCGGAAATAGACCTTGAAACGGTATGAGAAGTGGCGCGCTGGTTTCGTAAACCCAGTTGGCAAAGGGCGCTGCGGCATTTGCACCAAATAATTTGAGAATCACCCGTAGTCCGATTACAAACTCTATAAAGGCGAAGATCGCGTTAGCAAGAAGCAAGAATGATTCTAGCGTAACCATAACCATGATTGTAATAAATTCTTTATAAAAGTCAACTCACCTCTGATATACTGAACTCATATGCTTAAGGCTCCTATCTGGTGGAAATGGTTTCCATGGATCCTCGCGCTTTTGATGCTTGAAGCAGGAAAACTTGTTTGGTATCAAAACTCTGGAAAGAATTTTCCTCCATCTGATTTATATGGATGGTTTCCAATTTTGGGAATATGGGCTTTCAGCTTGATGTGGACCCATTATGCTATAGGTGAATTTCGAAGAATTAATCCCAAACTTCCTAAAAACGAGCTCTATAGTAAAGTTACAGGCATCTTAGTCCTTGCTCTCATATTACTGCATCCTGGTTTACTAGTGATTGCGCAATATCAAAACGGCTTTGGCTTGCCTCCAGCAAGCACACTTGCATATGTAAGCGCTCCCAATGCATCGGCTCTTGTTCTTGCATCAATTGCACTTATATTCTTTTTAAGTTATGAAATATTTGATAGGCTAAAAAATAATCCCGTTGTCAAGAAATATTGGTGGCTGGTAAATATAACTCAATCCATCGCAATGCTTTTTATTCTCAAGCACTCTTTTACAATTGGGAGTCATATACTACAACCCGGGTGGTTCCGCACGTACTGGATAGTTCTAGGAACGTTACTTCTTCCTATGCTCATCCATGTCCATTGGGACGACTTCAAAAATAGAGGCAAATAACGCTCTTTCTTCATAATCCTATAGTATAATAGAGGGATGGATATTAGCTTGTTACAAAGGCGAGTTATTCGCTATACTCCGATTGTTTTTCTTATTTTTTCCTACCTAGCCGTTGGGGTTGATTCTATTGTATATCCTGGTTTTTTTGGAAAACATTTCTTTATTGATTCGCGGATCCTTACTGCGTTATCTCTTATTCTTTTATATGGAATCTTTGCGAGTAGGAAGTGGAGGATGCCTTCTCGTCTCATTAGTCTAAACGCTCTTGTTCTTTTTCCTTTCTCGATTATAAGTGTTGGAATACTTACACTGCTCGAGTACATAAAGTATCCTAACTTCGTCTTTGCCACACTACACATTCACTATGATCAACTATTCTATATTCTTATTTTAAGCGCTTTTACATATGTAGCGTTTTTAGATAAAAAAACTATTAGAAAACACCGACAAGTGCTCCTTGTTTGGTTTGCTGTCTTCCTGTTATATGCAGGAATCTTAGTCCGAATGTGGCCTCAAGATGCGTTTCTCATCTTTAGTGGGGAAGACGATCTCTTTGAATGGCTTCAATTCTTCTTTTACCTCTTATCTTCAGTTTCTTCATTTTATCTTATGATTCAGTCTTATAAGAAAAAAAAGTATTTTAGCGTATTTGTATATGAGATGCTCGGACTATTTGCTTTTTTTGTCGCCGGTGAAGAAATCTCATGGGGTCAACGGTTGTTCCATATTCCTTCTCCCTCATTTCTTCTTAAGAACAATTATCAAAGAGAGATTTCAGTACACAATCTGAACTCTCTGCAGCAATTTCAATATTTATTTTATATGGCGTTTTCCTTATTTTTCCTTGTCGGAAGGGTAACGACAAGATTTATTTCAAAAAAACTTTCGAAAATAATTCAGCGATTTATTTCTCCGTGGTATCTTTTCCTATATTTTCTCCCAATTTTTGTTTTTTACTTATATATGAATTTCTTAGGGGGAACACATCGAGAATGGCAGGAATTCTCAGAACTACTTCTTGCAATAGGAATACTTTTATACGTCTGGGAAACAAGAAGAAAACAAGAAAAAACTTCGTTGAGTAAGTAATTACGCTTCTGGAAATCGAAACTCGGATTCGGGGCGCGTGGCGTCGAATAACAAATCATCTCTTCCGTCTTTAATGAATCTTATGGAAACTCCCATTCTTTTCAAAAACCGTCCTGAAGTAACCTCAAACCTGAGTCTTGAAATAGAACTTAGTGGAACACCGCATCGCTCATACATCTCCAGAAGATCTCGTTTCGTCAATACCTGGCCTTCTTTCAGTGCATTGGCTATTTCTTCATGAACAGCCTGAGAAGCAGGACTCAATCTGGTTATTTTTATAGGTACTATTTGTTGATCCGTCAAATGTGCAACGAGACTCTGTCTACCGACGAAGCTTTCAACTTTTGTATAAACACCGGGTTTATAACTACCTCTTTCACTCATTGAAGGACATTATATCAGAAAGACTTTCAAAACAATCTAAAGCAGAAGGCGGGATCGACTAAGTTCAGTTATGACATTTCTTGAAATTGGATATATATCTCAGAGAATTTAATTTTTGCTCAATATTTTTGCATTGAGTCAAAAATATCTTATCCATGAAGAATCCTCCTTGATAGGTTGATGCTTTGGGAAACAAATCGCTAAATGCTTTAACTTCTTCTGGTGAAACGCTTTCTTTAAAGCTTCCATCTATCTTTAAGTTTTCTTCGGGGCAAAGTTGAAATTCACACGTAGGAGGAATTCTACCGACAAAACCTCCATCTGCAGAACAACGTTTATAATCGAGAGGGCAAGAACCAGCGGGCGGAAATAAAACATAAAAGGGAAGAGAAATTAATGGTCCAAATAAGAACCATCCTAAAGCCACTATTAAAAATAGTACGAGAGGACGGTTTATTTTCGACTTAGTTATCAATAACCCTATTAGCGCAACCAGCCAGAATAACACTGCTACCATCATTACCATGCCAAATCCTATATTTGCTCCCTGGGCGCCATTAACGATTCCAAGAATCATTACGACAATGGCTAAACCGAAAAAAAACAGTCCAAGGATAAAAAGAAGCTTTGGAATGGAGAATTTACTTGCTTTCACTACTAATAAGGTAGTAAAAAAGGAGATCATTGTCAATTCTTGCGCGAACGACGGGGCTCGAACCCGCGACCTTCTCCGTGACAGGGAGACGCTCTAACCAAACTGAGCTACGTCCGCTCTTCATCGCTTCACTCTTCAGAGCAAGCTTGCCCTGAACGAAGTGAAGGGTGGACCCGACAGGACTTGAACCTGTGACCTTTGCAATGTCAATGCAACGCTCTAGCCAACTGAGCTACGAGTCCTTGTCATACTATTTTATCATGAGACTGCTCCAACTGGTAGTCTATCTCATGGACTTTTATAGTGATTTCATGGTACAATAAGTGCTTTTCCAAAAAGCATTTTTATGGCTAACGCAGTGGAAAATCGAAGAACGGCAGAATTATTGAGAGGAAGAGCGGAAAAGATTATTGATAACCGTGACCGCAAGGGTCCGCGAAATTACTATTGGGAAAATCCAGCAATCGCAGCTAAATTTAAGATATTCCCTTTTTTATTTTTAATTGATGAAAATACGAGAAAGCTTCCCGGACAAGGTATACAAACGAACCCTTGGACGGGCACCCTTATAATGCCATCATGGAGACAACAGCAATCAAAGCTTTCTGAAGGATCTGAACCATTTCACGTCAATCCATCAGGTGAAGGTGACATTTGTGTAAGGCTCTCTCAATATAGAACGATCGAACAAGCAATGCGAGGAGTCATTCATGCCTCTCAAAAATATCGGCCAGGTGGAGAAATTAAAGCAAATGCAGAACACTTTATGGAACTTACCGAAGAGGTAGAGGAAAGATTCGCAAGAGGTTTGATAACTGCCGATAACGTAAGGGAAGTCTCTTACGATACTTTCGCGCAACTTGAACGAGTTGGTTTTGGTGAGAGAATAAGAAAAAGCAATAAAAAAGCGGCTAGAAATCAAGTAATTTCTGCGGTTGGACCGGATCGCCTTCGTCGATTTAATCCTGAAAGATCTTCTATTATGCTAGCGGCTGCATATATTAAGGGTTTTCATGAATTCTTATCAGCAAGTAAGGTTGTTACTAAGTACGATGCTCTTTTTGATGCTCTGGCCTCTCAAAGAATGTTTGAAAGAATGATTACAGCTAGGGTTCTTTTTGATGCTGAAAATGTAGTTACATACGACGGTGATGAAAATGGAAGGTGGGACGAATCCGAGTTTAGAAGAAGGATTTCAGACCTTAAACGAACCGTTGAAGAGTTTTGCAGAGTTGATACGATAAGAACTGCTCCTTACCGAGTACCGGCGCTTGCTTTTGCATCTTCCACCTTTGGCTTTGACGAAAATGTTATCGGTTTCAATGAATGGCCAGGTGAAGAACTTCTAGATCTCCCTCCAGACTACAGAGAGTTAACTCAAAGTCCTGCAGATTTTATGAGACGAGCTATAGGCGATGCCGGCTATGATGGAAACTTCTACACTACAATAACTCAAGGAGTTGGATCCATTGAGGATTTTTTAAATATCGACGGACTTACAGAAGAGCAAATCAGAGAATTTATACAAAGAAGAGTTTCCACTAGTTTGGCTCCTTTATGGCATGTTTATCATCTTGCCTCTGATTGGACTAATTCTAGTGTATTTGTCAGCCCTCCTGGCATTCGAAACGAAAAGCTTGAAGAAACTTCTGTATAATTACCCTAATGAGTAAACTTAAAGACCAACCCGCTAAGCGGGATAAAAATCACGCTCAGCGTGATCACCGTGAGATCGGGCGCGAGCTCGATCTATTTTCTTTTCATGACGTAGCACCCGGTGCTGTCTTTTGGCATCACAAAGGACTAATTATCTATAAGACGTTGGTGGGAACTATCCAAACGCTTTTAGCACGTAATGGATATCAAGAGGTATTAACTCCAGTTATGGTTAAGAACTCTCTATTTAAGAGATCAGGCCATTGGGATTATTATCACGAAAACATGTTTAACCTTCTCGTTGATGATGAGGAATATTCTCTTAAACCAATGAATTGCCCCGAAGCAAGTTTGATTTATTCAAGTGGCATAAGGAGCTATCAAGATCTTCCCTTACGCCTGTCCGAGATTGGAACCCTCCATAGAAATGAATTATCAGGTGTACTTGGAGGTCTTTTTAGAGTTAGACAGTTTACAATTGATGACGCTCATCACTTTATACGCCCCGATCAAATACAGGAAGAGATCAAGGAGCTTACTCTTCTCGTTATTAATTTTTACAGGCAATTTGGCTTTAAAACCGAATTCTACCTCTCTACTAAACCAGATAAAGCAATGGGAGATCCAAAACTCTGGATTAAGGCAGAAGAGGATCTTAAAACGGCGCTTGAAAAGCTAAAGATAAAATATGACATAAAAGAAAAGGATGGAGCCTTTTATGGACCAAAAATTGATATTCATATAAGAGACTCTCAAGGTCGAGACTGGCAACTAACCACAATTCAACTCGATTTCCAAATTCCAGATAAAATGAAACTTGAATATATCGATGAAAAAGGAAAACCCCAACGGCCTGTTATAATTCACCGGGCAATTTTAGGATCGGTTGAACGTTTTATTGGAATCATTACGGAACATTATCAAGGAGCGTTTCCTCTGTGGCTTTCACCGATTCAAGTTGAGGTTTTATCTGTCTCGGATAAACACAATACTTCGGCAAAAAAGGTACACGATGAGCTTCTTAAAGAAGGAATTCGGTCTGAGTTGAATGATGATAATAAACAATTGGGAGCGAAAATCAGGGAGTCTACCTTGCAAAAGGTGCCCTATATGGTTATAATTGGAGATAAAGAGACTGCAGTAAAGCCCTTAAGCGTATCAATTCGAACCCGTGAAGGAAAAGACTTGGGTCTGCAGAAATTATCAGAGTTTGTTCAATTAATAAAGAGCAATATTGAGACGTACCAATAAAAGATTTCCTCCAAAGAAATTTTATACCACTAATCACAATATCACAGCTGACAAGCTTCGAGTGATTGATGCAGAGGGAAAACAAATCGGTATTTTGTCAAAAGATGAAGCTCTCAAAAAAGCGCAAGAACAAGAAGTAGATCTGATACTTATCGCAACTCAGGCAGTTCCGCCGGTTGCAAAAATAATAGATCTTAAAAAATTTCTCTACCAAGAAGAAAAAAAACAAAAAGAAGCGAAAAAAGGTGTTAAGAAAAGCACCACGAAAGATATCAAACTATCTCTTTTTATAGCAACTGCAGATTATGAGCGGTTGAGTCATAAAGGGCAAGAGTTTTTAGCAAGCGGAAATCAATTAAGAGTTAATCTAACACTAAAAGGACGGGAGATGGGGAAGCGCGACATGGGAATAAGCTTGGTAAATAAGTTTATTGCAAGCTTGGGCGACGTCACGGTTTCGAAAGAACCACGGTTAGAGGGAAGAGTTATACGAACAGTTGTATCGAGAAAAAAATGACGCTCTGCGTCATCCTGAATTTATTTCAGGATCTAGGAGATGCTGAATCAAGTTCAGCATGACAATTATGGGAAAACAAAGAACCAGAAAATCAGCAAAAAAGCGTTTCAAGCTTACAAAAAAAGGCAAGGTGTTACACCGGTCTCATTATCTGAGACACCTCAGATCAAGTAAGAGCAAGAGACGGATCCGTCGTTTGAAACAGGTAAAACAAACGGTTGGAAAACACGCTACTAAAATTAAAAAGATGTTAGGAAAAGCATAATATGACACGGGTAAAAGCAGGAAGTACTACTAAAAATAGACATAAAAAGGTTTTAAAGCTGGCCAAGGGTTATTGGATGAGCAGGGGCAAGCAATTTAAAAAGGCAAAGGAAGCGGTCCTTCATGCCGGAGAATATGCGTTTCACGGAAGAAAAAAGAATAAAAGAGATTTTAGAAAATTATGGATCGTAAGAATCAACGCCGAAGTCCGAAATCATGGGCTTACCTATAGTCAGTTTGTCAATCAATTAAAAAAGAAAAAGGTTGAGGTCGACCGAAAGATTCTTTCCCAACTTGCAGTAGAACATCCTGAAGTATTTCAGAAAATTGTTGAAAAGGTAAAGTAAACCCCATATAATGTCTTTCATGTCAAATCTTCCTCAGAAAGACTTTGAAAAGGATCTAGAATCAGTTAAAGATCTCAAACAACTCGAAGAGCTTCGTATTAAATACCTCGGTAGAAATGGTGTAATCAACAACCTTCTTAAGGGACTTGGAAAACTTTCACAGGAACAAAGAAAAGAACAAGGAAAAGCGATTAATGTATTTAAAAACAAGATTGAAACCGAATTAAATAAGAAGAGATCTATGGTCTCAAAAAAAACGGTGATCAATTTTGACACCTCACTTCCTGGTACAAAACCAGCAGTGGGAGATCTTCACCCTACCACCCAGGTCATCAGAAAGATTAATGAGTTTTTCCGATATTTAGGTTATAGCGTCTATGACGGTCCTGAAATAGAGACTAATGAGTATAACTTTGAAAAACTAAATCTTCCGCTTGACCATCCTGCACGTGAACTTGCAGACACCCTTTATATAAAAGAGCCAGAGCTGCTTCTTCGTACCCATACTTCTTCCGTGGAAGCACGAGCGCTTTCACACGAAAAGATGCCGATTAGAATTGTTGTACCAGGAAAGGTATATAGAAACGAAACCGCCAATCCTACCAACAACTCCATGTTTTATCAGTACCAAGGAGTTCTCGTTGATAAAAATGTGAGTATGGCAAACCTAAAAGGAACTCTTATTGAGTTTGTAAAATTTCTCTATGGCCCAGATACAAAAACTAGATTTAGATGTAAATACTATCCTGAAGTTGAGCCTGGTGCCGGACTTGATATTGAATGCACCTTTTGCAAAGGCAGGGGTTGCTCGGTATGCAAGTATCGAGGTTATATCGAAGCGCTTGGTTGCGGAATGATTCATCCTAATCTTCTCAAGATGTGCAAAATTGACACCTCAAAATGGTCGGGATTTGCTTTCGGAATGGGACTTGATCGATTAGTAATGCTACAGTATGGAATTTCAGATATCAGAAGATTATACGATGGCAGTTTAACATTTTTAGATTAACATGAAAGTTCCAATAACGTGGCTTAAAGACTATATAGATTTTACAAATGAAACTGAACTTATGGATAAACTTACATTTGCAGGTCATATGCAAGACGGTCCACCTCAAGAAATCGCAGGAACTCATGTTTACGACCTTGAAATTAGACAAAATAGACCGGACTGTTTATCTCTTCTTGGAATAGCACGAGAAGCGGGCGCTGTTTTGAATAAAAAAGTAAAGTATCCTCAAATTAAACCTTATAAGAGCCAAGTTGGACCGACAAGGATAGAAATAGCAGATCCTAAACTCTGCTATCGGTTTAATACAGTGACAATAGAAGGTTTAAAAGTTTCTGAATCGCCCCAATGGCTTAAGGACAAATTAAAAAAGTACGGCATCAAAAGCGTCAATAACCTTGTGGATATCACCAACTTTGTTATGGTTGAAGTAGGACAACCCCTCCATGCATTTGACCGCGCAAAGATAAAAGATGATGTGCTCATAATGAGACCTGCGAAAAAGGGGGAGACCCTAACTCTGCTTGGAGCCAAAAAAATCTCGCTAACTCAAGATGATCTTGTAATTACTGACTCGCAAAAACCTGTAGGGCTCGGAGGAGTAATGGGTGGAAAAGACACATCTGTTAATCGAGAAACAGACTCTATAATCCTAGAGTGCGCTACTTACAACCAAGCGGTTGTACGACGTACCTCCCTAAGACATCAGATTCGAACAGAAGCTTCTACTCGATTGGAGAAATTCCTACATCCAAAACTTACCGAATTGGCTCTGCAAAGAGCTGTAGGTTTAATTCTTGAGGTATGTGGTGGCGTTATTGTCGCGACCACGGATGCTTATCCGAAAAAATTTGCCGAGGTGTCGATTAAGTTAACGCTCGATCGCCTTAATAATCTTGGAGGAGTGAAATTTACACAAAAACAAGTCGAAGAAATATTAAAAAAGCTTGAACTGGAAGTGGGACCGAGCCTTAATATAAAAATTCCATATTTTAGAACTGATCTCGAGATTCAGGAAGATCTGATCGAAGAGGTTTTACGCATTCATGGATATGACGATATTCCCTCACAATTACCGGTGAATCCACCTCCGAGAAGTATTGACTCTATGGATTTTATACGAGAAGAGCAAATACGGGATCTCTATGCAAAAGCTGGATTAGATGAACAGATCACCGAGCCTTTAACAAATGAAAAAAAATCTATATTAAAGCCTGTTCTTTTGGAAAATTCTTTAAATGCCGACAAGACAATGCTACGTACTACTCTGAGAGACGGCCTGCTTGGCGCGCTTACGAGCCAATTAAAGTTTAGAAAAAATACTGTGAAACTGTTTGAGATTGGAAAAGTCTATTTTCTAGACAGCAAAGGACCTCAAGAAAAAGTCATGCTTGGAGTTGTAACTTCTGGAGTAGAATATTTTTTTATCAAAGGTCTTGTCGATCTTTTAAATGATCACTTTGAAAGCAAATTTGAATCGTCAGATTACTCAATCGAGGTCATCGAAGAGAATGTATACTTTTTTGAAATTTCTCTTGAAAAAATTGGAAATGTAAAAATAAAAAAGCCTTTAAGTAACCCTCCCCAAGTAATTTTTCAAGATATTTCATTATACGTTCCTACTAAAACTGAAGTTGGGAAACTGATTCAGGAAGTATTAAAAACCTCATCACTGGTTTCGAAAGTTGAACTTGGAGAAAAACCTCAAGTTAGTGGAGATAAAAAGACCGTATTTCTTCACGTTCAATTTGAATCGCCGGATAAAAACCTCACTAAGGATTTAACAGACAAAGAAAAGAAAAAAATAGTGACCGTCTTGGAAGCTAAATTCAAAGCAAAGGTGCGATAAGAATGGGCAAGCTCCAAGAACTTCAAAAACTCCAGAATATAATCGTATCCTGTTCTGCTTGTAAAAAAGTAGGAAGCGGAAAACTGGTTTTTGGAGAGGGGAGTCCGAATGCTAAAGTAATATTTGTCGGAGAGGCGCCTGGCAAGAAGGAGGCTGAATCGGGAAGACCGTTTATAGGTAGATCTGGACAATTATTGCGCTCCATCATTCGGTCTATCGGGTTGAAAGAAAAAGACGTATATATTACGAGCCCTGTTAAATATCTACCGCGCAAGGGAACCCCGTCAAGACAGGAGATCATTCATTCTCACACTCATTTCGTAAAGCAACTTGAAATAATACAACCTAAAATAATAGTGCTGCTGGGAAAAACAGCCGTTTACGCCATCCTAGGAGTAGATATTCCGGTCTTAAAAGATCACGGAAAAACTTATGAGAAAAATGGATGGAAAATATTTGTCACACTTCACCCCGCAGCAGTCTTACGATTTCCAAAGTATAAGAGTTTATTTGAAAGTGATTTTAAGAAAATAAAAAAAATTTCAAAGAATTAAGATTTACTCCCAGTCTGCCCTTACTCCAATCTTTACAGTTGAGTCGCCTTTTTTATCCTTCTCGTTAGTAGCCTCGACTTTAATCTCATGCTTACCGTCTGTCATATTGATTGTTTCATTGATCTCGTCACGATCTCCATCTAGACTTTTAACTTCCTTTCCGTCTATGAATATTTTTACATTTTTGACATTTGAGTTTGAAGTGAGTCGAGCTACTATCTTTACATCGTTTGATTCAACTCTTGATTTGTCAGACGGCTCCTTTATATTGACAACCATATCTTCTTGAGAAGCATCCGAGTTTTCTGAGGGATATTTATATTTCTCATCACCTTGTCCGTTTCTCCATGCGTCAATTGCCTCCTGCCACCTGTTTTTTCCGTCTGTAGAAACCGGATCATTTTCCGTGATAACGATAAAGTCTTTTTCTTCATAGTCTCCTTTTCGTATTTCTACATCATTGGCTAGTTTTCCTGTGGATTTTGAAATCTTTAGTTTTTTGTAGAAAGAGGATATATCTTTTGGTTCGGTTCCTTTTTTAAAGTATTCGGAACGTGTCGGACTTCCCTCTTTCGGCAATCCTCCCAAGTATGCGTCTATATTAAGCGCGACCACATCACCGGTTTTATCAGGAATTCCGTCTTTGTATGTTTTCAGTAGATCTCGCATAATCGCATGCCAAATCGGAGACGCTCCGGTGATACCGGAAGCAATCCTTGGATCCATTGGAGAATTGTCATTGTTACCTACCCAAACTCCGACCGTGACGTCGTTCGTATAGCCAAGAGTCCAGTTGTCTCTTTTATCATTGGTCGTACCTGTTTTTACGGCCACTGTTTTTCCGGGAACCTTAAGAAATGAACTAGGTCCAAATGCAATGACGCGGGCGTTGTCATCTGATAAGATGTGGGAAATTAAAAATGCTACCTCTCGGCTTAAGACACGCCTTTCAGATGATTTTTTCTGTTTAAGAATGGTCTTTCCTTTGTAATCCTTGATCTCGATAATAGACTGAGGTTCTTTTTGTATTCCTCCTCGTGCAAATACAGAATATGCTGTAGTCAAATCCAAAAGCGTCACCTCGCCACCTCCTAAAGTAATTGCAAGACCAAAACGGTCTAAGTTCTTTTGAGTGGGTGCGAGGGTGGTAAGACCCATATCATTGGCCTTCTGTAAGAAATCCCGTAGGCCAACCATGGCAAGTAGTTTTACCGCAACTACATTGATCGAATTACCAAGGGCAAACCGCAGTTGCATTGGACCTCTAAATTTGTCATCGTAATTTTCAGGGACATAATCCTGTCCGCCTTGTGCAGGAAAGACGGTTTTTAGATCCATAAGTACGGTCGCCGGTGTATATCCTTTTTCAAAAGCAGCCGCATATGTGATAGGCTTTATCGCAGATCCAGGTTGTCTCAAGCCCAATGCCGCGTTGAAATTTCCATATTTTTCGTCATTGTAATCGTAGGCTCCAACCATTGACAGAACCTCTCCACTTTGAGAATCAAGCACTACAGCTGCTCCATTACCCACCCTTGCTCCTTTTAATTTTTTTACTTCTTCTCGTACAATTTTTTCAGTGCTTTTTTGTACATCCGAAGAAAGGGTAGTCTTTACTCGTAAACCTTCGGCAAGCACTTTTGGACCAAACTCTTTTTCAATTTGATCACGTACATAAAAAACATAATGTGGCGCATTAAGACTTTCTCGTGTTTGAGAAAATTTCACTTTATCTACTTGCGCCAATGCCTCGAGCTCTTGTTTTTTTGTTATGTAGCGGTCTTCCCTCATCCTTCTTAATACGTCTTTCGTTCTTTGTTTCCACGCGTCCTTTTCTCCGATATAAGGGGAGTAGTACGTTGGTCTTTGAGGAAGTCCAGCGAGAAACGCAGACTCTACAATATTCAAATCCTTTGCTGATTTTCCAAAGTATCCTTGAGCGGCAGAACCAATACCCCAAAAGCTTCCTCCGTAAGGTGCCTCATTAAGATATAGTTCTAAAATCTGATCTTTTGTGTAACGCTTTTCCACGACAACGGCAAGAATAACTTCTTTTAATTTACGGGTTACACTTCTTCGTGGATCAAGAATTACGTTTTTAATTAACTGTTGAGTGATAGTAGAACCTCCCTGTACTGATCCACCAAAAACCGTACTAAAAAAAGCGCGCGCAATTCCTGTCTGAGAAATTCCCTGATGCTTGTAAAAATTCTTATCTTCTATCGCAATTGTGGCCTGCTTCATCGAATCCGCAGTCTCATTCAACCCTACCGGAACTCTGTTTCTATCTTTATATAATTCGAATAGTACCTTACCGTCCCTATCGTAAAAAACGGTAGAGGATTGACTTGTCTGAGAAAGTTTACCGGGTGAAGGGAGATCTTTTGCGATCCATGCAAACGTAGTAAAAATAATGATCAGCCCCGCAAGAACAACCCCTGCTATTATAAAAAGGGTTTTGTTGGTTAATTTTTCCCGTGAACGAAGACGAGCAACTCTTAGCCTGCGAGAGACCATAGAAAAATTATATCAGATTGTTCCTGCATAGCAAAAACCAAATCTTTCGGTATAATAATTACATGGGAAAACTCAAAATTTTCAAGAAAGAAAACGTGTTGAAAGTCCTTATTATTATCTCGACTATTATTCTTGTAATCTCTTCTTTTCTGCCTTTTTTTCTGAGCTAATCAAAAATCCTGTGTAGGTATAATAGGATATGTTTTTGCCTCAAAAAATAGAGTCGCTCCCTGCAACAAGTGTCTTAACAATAAAACGATTAAAAAGTCTTGGAATACAAACATACTGGGATCTTTTGAATTACTTTCCCAGTCGACATGAAGACTACAGTGCTATTTCTCCTATTGGTAAAGTACAGGAGGGGGAAAAAGTTACAATCAAAGGACGCATCCTGACGGTAAAAAACAACTATGTCAGAAAGCGTTTGACTATTCAACATATCACTGTTTCGGATGGCACCGGAACCATTACGGTAACATGGTTCAATCAACCCTTTCTCTTGCGATTATTTAATCCCGAAGCACATATCAGCATTAGCGGCATCATAAAGAAGCATGGAAAGTTAATAATAGAACCAAAGGAGTACGAAATTCTCAAAAATGCAGATCAAGATACGGTTCACACCGGGAAAATTATTCCTATTTATCCAGCTAAAAGAGGTCTTTCCTCCCGTACCATACGGGACAAGATTTTTTCTGTTTCATCGGTTCTAAAAGAAAAAAGGGGAAACGATTTTGAAATCTTGCCCGAGACGATTGTTAAAAAACACCGATTGATAGATGAGTCGCTCGCATATAAAAACATTCACTTTCCCAAGTCTAACGTAGAACTGGAACAGGCGAAAAAAAGACTCGCTTTTGATGAACTGTTTATAATCCAGCTCTCTGCAAAACTGGTTCGACTTCATTGGGAAAAAGAAAAGGTAGGAAATTTACTTTCAGTTAAAAAATACCAAAAAAAAATTGACGAGTTTGTATCAAGCCTTTCTTTTACTCTTACCGCTGGACAGAAAAAAGTAATAAAAGAAATCTTAACCGATCTTGGAAAAAAACACCCGATGAACCGCTTTCTTCAGGGAGATGTGGGATCCGGAAAAACAGTGGTTGCCGCGATCGGAAGCTTAGTCTCATATCTGAATGGTTTTCAAACTCTCTTTATGGCGCCAACCGAAATTCTTGCCGGACAACATTATAAAACTCTTCTTTCTCTTTTTAAAAACACACCGGTTAAAATCGGGCTCCAAACTGCAAGTAAGAAATTCCGTAAGGATGCGGATATCGTGATAGGAACACATGCGCTTCTCACAAAATCAGTCAACTTCAAAAAAGTAGGATTTGTAGTAATCGATGAACAACACCGCTTTGGAGTAAGACAGCGTGCAATTCTTAAAGAAAAGGGATCAAACCCGCACCTTTTAAGTATGACGGCAACTCCGATTCCCCGAACGGTTGCGCTTACGCTATATGGCGAACTTGACCTTTCACATCTTGATGAAATGCCTCAGGGAAGAGTTCCGATAAAAACATATCTTGTCCCCAATCAAAAAAGGTTTGATGGGTATAAATGGATCCTTGAAAAAGTAAAAAAAGAACGAGCCCAGGTGTTTGTCATATGTCCTTTAATTGAAGAGTCAATCGTTGAAACTCTGCAGTCGGTAAGAGCGGCGACAAAAGAGTATGAACATCTCAAAAAAAACGTTTTTCCTGCGCTTCGGTTGGGGCTTATTCATGGGAGAATGAAAAGCAAAGAAAAGGATGAGGCGATGAATAAGTTTAAGGAACACCAATACGATATTCTTGTAGCAACCTCTGTTGTGGAGGTAGGAATAGATATCCCGGGAGCTACTATTATGCTCATCGAAGGCGCCGAGCGTTACGGCCTCGCACAGCTCCATCAATTAAGAGGGAGAGTTGGAAGAAGTGATAAGCAATCATATTGTCTGGTTTTTACAGATAGCAATGATCCTGCAAGATTAGACCGTCTTTCTTTTTTTGCAAAAAATATCAATGGGCAAAAACTTGCAGAATACGATTTTAAAAGACGAGGTCCTGGAAATCTATATGGGGTCGAGCAACACGGATACGATTCGCTCAGTGTCGCTTCATTTGCAGATTACGCATTAATTAATGAAACAAAAGAAGCTGTAACTGGTTTTATGAAAACCTATTCTCTTGAAAAGCTTCCGGCATTAAAAGACAGAGTAGATTTATTTCAGGTTCATCGAATCGCACAAGATTAGATCTATTTAAATGAAGAGGTTAGATTGTATATTGGCGTGATGACAGAGATTACGATAAACCCTACTCCCAATCCCAAAACAACAAGAATCAGTGGCTCGATAAGAGTAGTCATTGCTTTAATGGCAAGTTCCGACTCCATTTCAAAATACTTGGATAAACGAAGCAGTGTGTCGTCAAGATGACCGGTGTTTTCACCGACGATCGCCATTTGCACAAGTATTGGAGGAAAAATTCTTTCCTGCGCCAACGCAATTCCCAGAGATTGACCCTTTTCAATAGCCTTATAGATATTCTCAAAGGAGCGCTGATATACCGAATTATTAGTTGTCTGGATAATGATTTTTAGGGCGTCGAGTATCGAAACACCAGAACCGACCAATATCGAAAGAATCCGTGTACTGTCAACGAGAGCAGCCATTTTAATTACACCGTTAACTACGGGGAGTCTCAAAATCATCGAGTCAAAGGCGTATTTACCCTGCTTGGTTTTTAGATAGCCTCGGACAAGCACCACGACTCCTGCTACTCCCAGAAGGATAAAAGGCCAAAATTGACTACTAAAAGATGACAAACCGATGAGTATCTGCGTCGTAATAGGTAACTCAATATCAAAGTCTTTATATAAATTCAAAAGTTTTGGCACCACGAAAGTTATCATGATAAACATGACTGAAAGCATTGCGATAATAACAATCACAGGATAAATCAAAGCTCCTTTTAATTTTCCTTTGAATTCCCGTTGCTTTTCAAGCGTCTCTGAAAGCTTTAAAAGAATCTCACTGAGTTTTCCTGACGCCTCACCGGATTTAACAAGGGAAATGTATAGATTTGGAAAATATTGGGGATATGCACTCAATGCAGATGACAGCGGAGTTCCTGCTTTAACCCGCTTATCTAAATCGGCGATAACTTTCTGTAGTGACTCCTTTTCTATCTGTTTTTCCAGGATTTCAAACGAATCAACGATCGTCAATCCGGCATTTAACATGATCGCAAGTTGACGAGTAAGATTTACCACATCATTAAATGTGACTTTGTTTAAAAATGATAGAAAAACCGAATTACCTGGCTTTTTTTCCTGCTTAATTTCAATAGGAAAATATCCGTTATCTTTTAGATATTTCACTACTCCTTCTTCTTTATCTGCCTCGATTTTTTTGACTATTATCTTGCCGTCCTTGATAGCTTTGTATGTATAGAACATGCTATTTTATATACTTCTCAAGTTCTTTTGGTCTTATAGCAAAAGCGTATGCGGTTTCTTTAGAAATATGACCCTGTTGAACGAGTTGCGATAGATATCGTTCAAAATAAATAAAACCTTCCTTGTCCGATGTTTGCAGAAGATTTTCAAGAAGAAAGGGTTTTCCATCACGGATAATTGATGCGACCGCAGATGTATTATGCATAACCTCCAAAGCGGCAACTCTTCCTTTCATATCTGATCGAGGGAGAAGTCGTTGAGCAACTATTGTTCGTAGTGCGCCGGCAAGTTGTGTTTTTATCTGATTTTGTTGGTGCGATGGAAACATGTCGATAAGACGATTTACGGTTTCCGGTACGGACGTCGTGTGAAGCGTAGAAAATACCAAATGTCCTGTTTCGGCAATGGTTAAAACAAGTTGCGCCGATTCATAGTCTCTGATCTCACCAACTAATACCACATCCGGATCTTCTCGGAGTACCGATCGCAAGGCGATATTCCATGAATGAGTATCCTGATGAAGCTCACGCTGTGAGATAATCGACTTTCCGTTAGAATATACAAACTCTATGGGGTCTTCAATTGTGATGATATGTTTTGCATGCTTTAAGTTGATCTCGTTTATGATCGCAGAAAGAGTCGTGCTTTTTCCTTCTCCGGTGGGTCCAGTTACTAAAACCAATCCGTTTGTGTGTTCTGTAAGATTGTGAAAAGACTCCGGAAGAGCTAGTTGTTCTATCGTCCGTATTTTCGAAGGAATTAAACGAAAGGAACCGCTCCATCCACCCCGCGTGTGATAAATATTCACGCGGAATCTGTTTCCCGAATATTCATACCCCAGATCGATCTCCTTATTTGCGATAAGATTTTCTTTCTGTTCTTCGTTAAGAATAGAAAAAAGCATTTTTTCTGATATTTCCGGCGTGAGAAGTGATAGCGTGCTTAATTGATACAAAACTCCATCCACCCTAACAGACGGGAATGTACCGGCTACAAGATGAAGATCCGAAGCGGCTCTCTCAATCGTCAACTCAAACAACTTAGTGATTTCCATACGGTATTCCTTTAATTAAATTTCAGCAACACGAAGAACTTCTTCTATGGTCGTTATCCCATCAAGTACTTTTAGATAGCCATCTTGCTTCATATTAATGGTTCCTTCTTTTGTCGCCTGTTCTTCGATCTCTTTAGCAGTGCTTTGATTCAAAATCATTTTATTAATTGACGATGTGATCTTTATTACCTCAAAAATTGCGATTCTTCCCAGATATCCGGTTTTCGCACACTCATTACATCCTTTACCTCTTACTAATTTCATTTGCCCGCCGTCTTTAATTGCTTTTGGAAGAAGATCACCTAAAACATCTTTAATATTTTGTTGAACTGAAGGATCGGGTACGTAATATTCTTTACAGGTCGAACAGACCCTTCGGGAAATACGCTGGGCGAGTGACGCATTAAAAACAGATGCGATAAGAAACGGCTCTCCACCCAAATCGATAAGACGGGGGATTGCGGTTGCCGCATCATTAGTATGAAGCGTAGAAAAAACCAGATGTCCTGTCAGGGCAGCCTGAATTGCAAGTTGCGTAGTTTCCTTATCGCGGATTTCTCCTACCAGAATTATATTCGGATCCTGTCGCAAGAAAGATCGAAGCCCTGTTGCAAAATTAAGACCTGCCTGTGGATTTATCTGAACTTGATTTATACCGCTTAATCGATATTCGACAGGATCTTCAAGAGTAAGTATATTGATATTCGGTTTATTAAGACGTGAAAGTATTGAATACAGGGTTGTTGTTTTACCTGAACCTGTCGGACCAGTAACAAGAATTATTCCGTAAGGCTTGAGAATCGCATCTTCCAGATCTTTATATTGGGGACCCCGAAGTCCAAGCTCCGATAAGGCGGGAATACCTCCTGTTTTTTTTAGAAGCCTCATGACGACTTTTTCGCCATGGACTGTCGGCAGCGTCGATACGCGGAGATCAACTTCTTCATTTCCCAGTTTCAAACTGAATCTTCCATCCTGAGGGATGCGTCGCTCGTCAATCTTCATGTCGGATAAGATCTTTATACGGGAAACAAGAGCTTCGTGAATCGATTTAGGAAGAGAAAGTTTTTCATTGAGAATTCCGTCAACCCGATATCTTACTCTGGTTTTTACTTCTTCCGGTTCGATGTGAATATCTGAAGTCCTGCTTTTTATTGCAAATTCCAGAATCGTGGAAACTATTTTTGCAATAGGAGCTTCTTTAATAATGCTCCCTATATCTTCTATCGGCTTCTTCGCAATATCGGGTTGATATTCTTTCAGCGCCTCACTTACCTCTGGTGAGAGACCTTGAGTGTATGAAAGATTTATTCCCTTTGAGATTTCCTGTGCATCAGCGAGAGTAAGAACGACTTTTTTACCGATCTTCTTTTCGATAAATTCTGTGAGATTAGTATTGAAAGGATCGGACGAAGCAAGATGTAATATTTGCGCTTTTGGATCAAAACGGTAGGGAAGTACCATATAGCGCCGTGCGATTGACTCAGAAAGAAGACTTACTGCCTGTGGATCGACTGGAGAAGTAGTAAGATCTACAAAAGAAACCTGCATTACTTCAGCCGTAGCTTTTAAAAGAGCGGCTTTATCGATTGGTGTTTTTGAGGTAAGATAATCAACTATCGGAATATTTTTCTGAAGACTGGTGAGTTCATAAGTGTCTGCGGTATTTTGATCGATGATACCATTATGAACAAGCTGTGTTAAAAGCTTTTTCGGAGACACGTTCATACTTTCACTATAAAAACATTTCTGCTAAAATGCAATACGATTATGACTCCAATCCTTCTTGTCGTACAGGATGAAAGAAAGGCGAAAACATTTCTGAAGCAGTTTTGTAAAACTCACTCGATTGAGCCGACATATTTTTTTGAAATTGAGCCTCAGAACAAGGAGATCTCAATCGATCAGGTTCGGGATATAAAAAAGCAGGTTGCGTATAGTTTTACTCAAACTCGCCTTTTTGCCCTGTATCAGTTTGACAGCGCCTCCTATCAGGCGCAAAACGCGTTACTCAAAACACTGGAAGAACATGATCCTAATATTCAATTCGCATTGGTTGTTACCACATTGCATAATGTCCTACCTACTATCCGGTCCCGCTGTCTAACCGTTGATCTTAAAAAAGATCCAGCTTCCGAAATAGATCTTAAAGTCAAAAACTCCATGGAAAAATTAATCGAACAAAAATCAGCAGTCTTTATGTCTCTACCGGAATTTCAAGTAAAAAACGCCTCTGACGCTGTTAAACTGCTTGATGAAATTACTCTTTTTTTTAGAAATCGATTAGAAAAAGATTCGCTTGTTACTGTAGCCTTAAGACAAATTCTTTCCAGCCGTTCTTCAGTAATTCACCACAGTATAACTCCTCAATACGCGATTGACCACGCGCTCATTTTTATCCACAAGCTCTACAGTCGGAAACTAGCTTGACACCAATGAGGCTTTTGGTGTAATCTGAATTGAAGATGAAGAAACGCTTTGGCTTTACTCTTATCGAACTCTTGGTAGTCATCGCGATTATTGGAGGGCTTTCTGCAATAGCCCTACCTAATTTCATGGACGCAAGACAACGCGTAAGAGATGCAAACCGGAAGTCAGACTTAAAACAGATCCAAAAAGCGTTTGAATTGTACAAGCAAGATCAAAATCCACCGGTGTATCCTTTAGCTTCACCCCCGCCGATTACGCCATTTACCAATCCTACAACTGCCGCAACCTACATGAACAAGTTTCCTGCTGATCCTCAGTCTCCTACAAATCCCACTCCTTATTTTTACCAGCGCGACGGAACAGATTCTCTCAAATACACCCTTTGTGCATGTCTTGAAAATAAGGCTGATACGGATGGAGTAAGTGCGGCTACATGTGGAACCAATTACACCTGCACCTCAGGTAAAAAGTTTGTCGTTACGGAACCGTAAATATGGTACAAATAAATAGATGAGAAAAGCTTTTACATTACTCGAATTACTCGTGGTTATAGGAATAATTGCTGTTTTGGTAAGTCTTGGAACTTTTTCATATACCACGGCACAGAAAAAGGCGCGAGATACCAAAAGAAAAGGAGATCTTCATGCTATACAAAACAGCCTTGAACAGTACTATTCTATCTGTGGATTTGTATATCCGGTCCCTGGAGGATCAAGCTATACCTCTATCGTATGTACTTCGCCTTCAATGGCAATCATGCCCACAGTTCCTTCAGACCCAAGAGCTACTCCTTATATTTGCAGCGGCTGCACTAATTCCGAGTATTCTCTATGTGGAACTATGGAATCCGAATCTCCAACTTCGTATTGCGTAACTAATCAGCAATGATATGAAAAAATTTGTTTTAGGATTTACACTTGTTGAAATTCTCGTTGTTACCACAATTATTGGAATGCTTGCGGCAGTAGGATCGGTTTCATACACTGCTTTTACAAAAAATGCACGGGATGCAAGACGAAAAGCAGATTTAGAAGAAGTCCGCGGCGCTATGGAGCTTTACAGAAGTAATAACTCGACCGGCTATCCTTCAGAAGGTGGCGGAGCTGCTGATCAGATTCAGTTTGATTGTAACGCAACCACAGGAAAATTAGAAGATTCAAACAGCAATAAATATCTGTCCAAAATTCCTGAAGATCCAAAATGTCCCACTTCTACATATGACATCATAAGTATATCTGCATCCGATTACGTTCTCGGCGCACGACTTGAAGGTGGAGGAACTGACTGTGGAGGAAGTTGTGGGGGAGGAAATCAGTGCAATTACTGTCTTGGCCCGTATGGACAACAATAACAAAGGCTTCACGTTTATTGAGCTCATTATCGTAGTATTTGTTCTATTGCTTTTTACCGGTCTGACCATAGCAAACTATGGCAACTTCAATGAGGAAAAAAAACTTGAAGATGAGTTAAAAAGACTCTCTTCGGTACTTCACCTTGCACGTACCAAAGCAGTTGCCGCAGACGCGGACCCTAATCTTCCCGCATGTGCCGACTTTAAAGGATATTATGCAACAATCTCCGCTGCAAGTTACAAGCTCGAGAGAAGTTGCGCCGGAACGCCTGATGAGGTACAAACATATTCGCTTCCGGCCAATATTATTTCGAAAACAACCCTTCAGATTTTATTCAAACCGCTAAATGCTGGAACCGATCTTCCATCGGTGACAACCGTTACGTTAAGAAATAACATACTGGATAAATGTATCGATATACAAATTTCTCCTTCCGGAACTATCAAGGAAGGTACCAAATACACCTCAGGTTGCTGATATGAAAAAAGTGAGTAGGGGCTTCTCATTGGTTGAAGTCCTCGTTTTTGTGAGCGTATTAGCGGTTTTTTTTGTGGTTGCTGCGGCAATCAGCTCTGTGTCTCTACGGGTTTCAAAATCAAACGAAAATAAACTACGCGCAACTCACTACGCAGAGGAATTGACCGAGTGGCTAAGGGGAAGAAAAGAGGAAGATTGGGATGCGTTCTTGAAAAACAGGCAGGGAACATGGTGCTTTAATAATACGCCGCTTACTAATTGGCCATCATCGGGGACATGTCTTTCCTCATCATATCTAGATACTATTTTTAAACGGGAGGCCGTCATATCAGATCCGGTTCCAAACGACGATCAACTAAACGTCTCAGTAACGGTTTCATGGAGTGAAGCAGCAAATACATTTAACGTTCCTTTAAAAACCGTATTTTCCCGTTTTGAATAACTATGAAAAAAGCATTTACCTTGATAGAAATGCTTGTCGTGGTCGGAGTAATAGCGTTTATTTTGCCCGTGGTATTTACTATTGTGTTTGCGATTTTAAGACAACAGGCAAAGATTTATGCTCTTCAAGAAGTAAAACGTCAGGGAGACTTTATATTGAGCAATATCCGGACAAATCTTAAAAACAGTGCGGCAACAGTCCATAGCGGTCCTCCCGATGAGTCTAATCTCGTATGCAACACCGCCAACTCATCAAATAGTGGACCGTTATACTTTAGAGATAGATTTAACAATAACTTTTGGTATTCTACAAATAGCGATATTGTCGCATCTAATTCTTCTATTCTTGAGGCGACATTGAATCTTACGAATGACAAAGTGAGAGTAGAGTCTATTTCAATCAGCTGTGAGCGTCAGGCAACATTTTCTTCGCCGGTTATATCCATATCTTACACTGTTGACTACGATACATCTTCAACCCGCGCGGAAGATAAAGCATCATTTAATTACCAAACGAAAATCCAGCTTCGTAGCTACTAACAGAGTTTATTGATATTTGAGTTTATATCTTTTATAGTGATTATATGGCCAATGATTTTTTTTGTATCGATCTTGGAGAATCTTTTATACGCATTTCGGATATAAAAAAGGCAGGAAATCTTTTCGAAGCAAAAAGCCTCGGCATGATTGATGTAGATCCTGTTTTTTTTAGAGCAGAAGCAGAAGGGGTAACGGAAAAACAAGCAGCGGTTTTAAGCAAGGCGATTGCACAACTAAAAATCACAAAGAAAAATGTCAACATTGTCATTCCTGATAGCTACAGTTATAACCAGTTTATAGAAACTCCCAAGCTGAATGAAAAGGAACTTTTGAGTGCTATTAAATATCAAGCTGACCAATTTATCCCTATGCCACTTGAGGAAATTAATCTTGATATCGAAATCTTAAAAGATGATGAAAAAAATAAAAAAATTCTGACATTAATTGCGGCTGCACCAAAAAAAATAGTCAGTAAGGTAGAAAATCTTGCTGAATACGCAGGTCTGGCGCCACAAACAATCGAGACCGAAATAAGTGCGATAGGAAGACTTATCGGAGACGTATTCAAACCGCAAGCTAAAACCGAAACGCCACAAGGATTTCTTTTTATTAACCTGAATTTTTCTTCAACCTCGGTTTATTTTTTTGATAAATCTCTAGGTATTCTTGTCTTCAGCTACAATTTCTCAATCGGATACAATTTATTCTTAAAGGAAATACAGATAAATCTCAACGTCGATCAGAAAAAAGCTATCGAGCTTTTGAAAACACTGGGGATGAGTAAAAACGCAAGCTACAACCTGCAAGCGATTCTTACCCCTGTAGTTAAAGATTTTTTAGGAGAAATTCAAAAAGCTATTACTCTTTTGAAACAAAAATACAATACGCAGGTAACCAACATTTATACCTTTAATGAAACCTCCCGATTCCATGCATTGGAAGAAATTATAGGAAAATATTTTGCTATTCCTACGTCAAATTTTAATCTCTATTCAATGTTTGCAAAAAATAGCACTGTGGACGCTTTAAAAAACGACCTGGGATTTTTCGTCCCGTCAATTGGCGCCAACTTGAGATGAAGAAAACAAAAATAAATCTTTTGTCTGACAGGCAGGATTATGCGCGCTTGGAGCGCTACTTTCTTTTTTTGCGGATTGGTGTACTTCTATATGCCTTTGTCCTTTTTGGAATTATTGCGATATTTGCATATTTTTTATTCCAGCAAAACAATCAAGTTCAATCACTTCTTGAGAAGAAAAAAACTTACCTTACGACACTTAATGTGCAAAAAGAAGATGAGGCAAAACTTATCTACATTTCAAAAAAGGTTAATGCATATCAAACGTTTTTGAAAGATGATGCGCGTTTTTTGCCGTATTTCACTCTTCTCAATAATACATTGAAAACCAGTAGTCAGGCAGGAACTTTGTCAGGATTCGTAATCGATAAAAACCGCGATGTGGAATTCAAACTCTCTTTTGCACGTCTCGAAGACATGCTTGCGTCTTTTAAATTTGTGGAATCTGATCAATTCTTGCAAAATTTTGAAGAATTGTCTCTCGTTAAATTTTTAAGTCAAAGCACTACTTCACAGAAAAATTATGAAATCTCGTTTGAAGGAAAGTTTATGGAGCTCAATGAAAAAAACGAAAAAAATTAATCCCTATTTAAAACATCTCCTTCGGGAGAATGCAGGATACATTGCAGTTCTTGTAGCGCTTTTTATATCAACGATCGTCTTTTTTTCCTTCTTAAACAGTAAACTTTCAGAAAATCAGACTCAAATTTCAACCTTAGAGAACGACATTAAAGAACTACAGGATAAACAAAGTCTTTTAGCTGCCGCTACAGGCCAAGATGCAGGGTCTCTGGATAATGATGTCAAAATCATGCAAAATCTGATCCCCGACTTTGAAGATTATTTTTCGATTCTTTATGCTTTGGATACCCTTTCCCAAAAAACAGGTTTCTTGGTAAATTCTTATACTATTAATCTAGGATCATCTTCGACCGATAAATTATCTGTTGTTGTTTCAGGTGTAGGTAATCCTGATTCCTTCCTCAAATTCCTTAATGAGTATAATTTTGGCGGGGGAAGATTGATAACTTCAGAAAAAATTGAACTTGAAACGAAAGAGTCGGACGCATTCAAATTAAACTTGACGTTTTATAGTAAAAAAGTTTCAGCCACAAACGAAAAAAGCTTGAACTACCGTACAGCTCTTCAGGAATTCCAGAAATTAAAAAGTAAAGTTAGTTTCTCGCTCCGCGATAGTGAAGTTGTCGCAACAAGCGAATCTTATCCGATAAAATCTAATCCTTTTTAAGCTTTCTTAGCGGAAGATGAAGAATTTCTTTTTTTATATTTAAGTATTTTTTGTAATCCCTCGGAAACAATTGCACCTTTACTTACCCAGTGATTAAACCGCTCGGAATCGTATGATATTTCCGCAGGATCAGCTAGGGGATTATATGTGCCGATATTCTCTATGTATGAACCGGTTCTTTTTTTTCGTTTATCGACGACGATAATACGATAGAAAGCCTTTCCGCGTCTTCCTAATCGCATAAGTCGTAATGTTGCAGCCATATGTTATTATAGCACAAAAAATAACATTAAAAATTTATTGCGCGCAAAGCATGAACAGCAGCTTTCTCCTCGGCTTCTTTTTTTGAAAGACCTTTTCCTGTACCAAGTTTTTTCTTATGCAAGAATACAGCAACCGTAAAGATCCGCTTATGCTCTGGCCCTTCAGAAGCAAGTACTTTATACTGGGGGATTGTTTTATATTTTGCCTGAAAGATTTCCTGCAATCTGCTTTTTGCAGATAAATAGTCCTCTTTCTCTATTAACTGATCGAGTACTCCCTTGAATAAGTAGGTTGTGACGAATTGATTGGCTTTTTGAAATCCTTGGTCGAGAAAAATAGCAGCAATAAGCGCTTCAAATGTATCGGCTAAAATATTTCTATTGCGTCTTCCGTCTCCCAACTCCTCTCCTTTCGATAAATAAAGGTAGTTTCCCAGTTGCAACTGTTCTGCGGCTTCCGCAAGACTTCCGGTTTTCACAATAGCTGATTTAATCTCCGTATAGTCGCCTTCTTCGAACTTGGGATATTTTTCGTAAAGAAATACTGAGGTTATGAGTGAAAGAACGCTGTCTCCAAGAAATTCCAGTTTTTCGTTTGAAGTAAAAGCTGAGTCCTTATTTTCGTTTAAGTACGATCGGTGAATAAAAGCGTTTTGAAGTAGTTTTTTATTCTTAAATACGATGCCTATTTGTTTTTCAAGCTGGCTAAGAGGTTTCATTTTGTGGAGACTCCTTTAAAGCGCTTCCCAGAACGCCATTTATAAAAGAATACGATTTCTCATTGCCAAATTCACGGGCAAGTATAACTGCTTCATCGATGATGACCTTTGGCGGCTGCTTCTTCTCAAAAAGAAGCTCGTACATACTGAGTCGTAATATGGCTAAATCTACTTTGGCGATTTTTTTAAGAGGGTAGCGGGGAGCGTATTTCTGAATCACGAGATCTATTTTTTTAAGATTTCTGACGACACTATTAAAGGTCGGATCGGTGTCATTGGTGGCCGGATTTATTCCCTCGAATCCCAAAGGAAATAGTTTTTGAACCGTCTGCATACGATGAGTGTGACGCTTGTCCATAGGTTACTTTCCACAGTGCTTGCAAATCCTGTGAGACAGTTTCATCTTTTTACAGTTGGCACAGACTACCAAAGTGGGCATGTCAGTGGCTCGTGAAAGAAGCCTCATGCCTTTTCTTTTTTTTGAATGTTTTCGTTTCGGTAATGGAGCCATAAGGCAAATTATATCACATTTAAAATACTCTTTTTTTTACCCCCGATCAATCCCGATTAAATCGGAATTAAATCGGGGTTGACAAAGTGAGAAAAAAGCAGTTAGAATGGGTATATACATGAAAAAAGGTTCTTTCGGTTTTACACTAATTGAACTTCTTATCGTTATCGCACTTCTTGGAGCCTTAGCTATCGGTCTTCTAGCTGCTCTTGACCCTTTCGAACAGCTTAAGAAGGGAACAGATACAGGTACAAGAAATACGGCTAATGAATTTCATGGCTCAGTTATTCGTTACTATGCCATAAAAAGTCAGATGCCCTGGTGTGCAGACGCAACGTGTACGACAGTTCTTAATAGCGTAAGTGATACCACGCCTGTTACATTAACAAGTGCAACCTCCGGAACTCCAAATACTATCCAAAATGTTGTAGACACAGGAGAACTGAAAAAAGATTTTGTAAACCTGGCCGGGGGACAACTTGCCAATATTTGGATTACCGGCGACAACAACACTCAGACAATTAGAGTTTGTTTCAAACCTACAGCTAAGTCCTTTCGAGCAGATCCAAACACAAAATATGATAAAAACGGAGTTTTGGCAAGTGCTGGAACCGGTATAACTTGTCCAGATGCCGCAAACGCTGCTGCTGAATGTTATTACTGCATTCAATAGCCACTCTCTTGACAGTTTCCTCTTCTTTAGTGATACTTAATTAACATGAGCCTTTTTAAAGATAAAAGAGCGGGTTTTACTCTCTTGGAGTTAATGATCGTAATAATCATACTTGGCGTACTCACTACTCTTATTTCAGGAAATTTCCTAAACTCATTAAAAAAAGGAAGGGATGCGAGACGAAAAGAAGAACTTCAAAGTATCCAAAAAGCACTTGAGCTGTACTATGAAGATAAAAGAGCGTATCCGCTTACCGCTCAAGTTGTATTTGGAAGTTCTCTGTGTGAAACAGCAGCGTGTGTAAGTGGAGAAAAGATTTACATGCTACCCATTCCTCAGGACACCAACCCTGCCTGTAATTATTACTATACATCTACTGACGGAACTCAGTATCAACTGTACTCTTCATTAGAAAACACTAACGATATTGGGCCGGGAGTAAAGCAGAGTGGATATGGAAACAACTGCGGAGCATCATCAGCTTGTCTTTGTAGATTTGGATTATCGAGTCCAAACGTTACTCCTTAAGATCTTTTTCCAGATTTAAGTATTCTTCTTTTACTTCGCGGTCATCCGGATCTTTTTTTAAGATTTCCTGGAAAATAGCTTCTGCCTCTTTTCCATTACCATACTTTTTGTAGAGTTGACCTTGAAGAAAATATGCGTCACGAAAATCGGGTTTTAGTTGCGTGGCTTGGATTGCGTAAAATAAAGCTTTGTTTTGAAAATCCTGCTTCTGAATTGGATCTTTGGCTTCATCTTCAAGTAAGGAATTAAATACTGCAATAGTGTATGGGACTTTGGGATCGGTAGGGGAAAGTCTTTGATCTTGTTCTAGCGCTTCAATTCCTTTTTTTAGATGTTTACCATCAAGCGTAATCTGGTAAAAAAGATAGTAGTTCTTTCCCCTTGTTTTCCAATAGAGGGGATTTTGAGGTGAGGCGTTCAAAGTACGAATGTTATGAGCATCCGCAAGTTTCATAAGTTCATTTGCCGTTTTTTGTTCTTTTTGATATGCGGCAAGAAAAGCCATATTGGCAAAAGAGTATGATAATTTGTCCTCATATACGTGTTCGTAATGAAGTTGGACAGCATGATTGTACAACTCTGTCGATTTTTGATAGTCTCCGGATTGTGCGTAAGCGCCTGCAGAGGCATATTGAATGTCGGCAATATAATAGAGAAGCAGCCATCCCAAACTGAAGACGGAAATTAAACCAAGAACAATATGTGAAACTCTGGGGTTTAAATCGACTTTTTTTTCTCTGAAAAAAGCGGGCTGCGTCTTATCTTGAATAGAAACTAAAAGAAATAGTCCAGGTATGAGATAGAAAAAAACGTTTATCGTAGTTGTTGAAAAACCAAAAAAATTAGTAACAAGAATGGTACACCATGCGGCAAAGAGAGCTTTTTGAAGTCCATATGTCTCATCCTCGCTCTTATACTTGTTGAAAGTAATTGATTTTGAGCGGGAAAAAACCACCATTCCTGCGTTTTTGAAAAATGAAAAAAGAAGAAAGAAGTACGCAACTAGTCCAATAAAACCAGTTGTTGCAAAATAATTAAGATATTCATTATGAGCTTTGTTATAGAGATAATCCCACTCTGAAGTAAGATTGTGCTCTTTGGGTCTTACCAAGTAATAACTGTATGCAAATGTTTCTACCCCCGTACCAAAAAGAGGATTCTTTAATCCAAGATCCACCGCTCCTTTCCAGACTATTTTTCTTATATCTAAGGATTCAGTAACGTCTTCTGACGTTGTTATCGATTTTTGTTTTGTATTTTGCTGAGAAGAATTAGGCCAACTAAAGAGATTGTCAATTTTGGGGATTCCTGTTTTAAATAAAAGTAAAAAAATTAAAGAGGGTACGATTACTATCAACACAGCTTTTTTTGTTTTCTTTTTCAGATCAGCGGAGAATTTTAAAAAAACAGGAGCGCTCAGGATAAAAAAGACAAGCACTCCAACTCCGAGTCCCAGATAAGAGGATCTTGATCGGGTAAAAAGAAGGGAAGCAACCACCAACAAAAGATATGCATTGTAAAAAATCTGTTTTCGGGTAAACTCCTTTTTTGCTTCAAACCAAGATTCAATGTAAAAAAATAGTCCGAAAAAGAAATTAATTGCAAGATGTGCGCCCAGCCAATTCGGTTGTCCAAGAGTGGAAAACATTCGCTCATGTGGTCTGAATTGGTCAGTCCAACAGGAATTATTAAACTGCCCCGTAAATACCAGACAGGAGAGATCGTATCCTAATTTTCCCGGAAGTCCCCACAAGATAACAAGGATTGAGGAAATTATAGAAATTTTTAAAAACTTCTTTACGTCTTTAAAGGAAAAAAAAGTTACCAAGCCATAAAAAAGTACTATGTAGGCTACAAGCGATAAGAGTCCGCCGTTAAAACGTCCGTAATATCCTAAAAAAGAGGTCTGCCTGTCAATTGAAGTAATTGTAGAAATAAGTTGAGAAAGAAAAAAAAGCGCGAGGGGTAGATCGAGATAGGTCTTTCGTAGTATAATTTTCTTTTCACGAAGAGATTTCAGCGCCCACAGTATGAGAACCACAACCGCTGCAAGATAAATAAACATCATCTTGTTAAATTCGAAGAGTTCGGACGTTGCAGAACTGACAAGAAGAGGTACGCTGAAAAAAAGACTATAATATACAAACCGTATAAATCTACTCAGCATGCTTAATTTTATCCAAAATTTATCAAAAATCCAGTTTCCCTTTATCTCCAGTCTTTCATTATACGTAGATCTTGGCACAACCAACACGCGAATCGCAATAAAAGATAAGGGAGTAGTCCTTCAGGAACCAACATTCTTAGGATACAACAAAAGATCAAGAGAGTTTATTTTCTTTGGCAATGAAGCGAAACGAATCGTAGGAAAGGTTCCGGAGTTTATTCAGATAATCCGCCCTATGGTTAACGGAATCATTTCTGAGTTTGATGCGGAAGTAGCCTTAGTAAGAAAATTTATTGAAAGAGGTGTCTCTCCCTATGTCGCAAGCTACCCCTTGTTAAAACCGGGATTTGAAGTCGTCGTCGCTGTTCCTTCAATCGCAACCGAGATCGAACAAAAAGCAGTTGAAGAAGTATTTTATAAATTGGGCGTATCGAGAGTACATCTGGTAGAAAAAGCAATTGCAACGGCAATTGGATGTGGTTTTAATATTTTTCTTCATAAGCCGGTACTGGTAGTAGATCTTGGTGGAGGAATCATTGATATTGCAGTTCTTAGTGGTGGAGGTGTAGTGATGCAAAAAACGCTTAGGAGCGCCGGAGAACATATGAATAAACTAATTTATAATTACATTCACCTGAAACATGGAATGATACTCGGGGAAACGACCTGTGAAGATTTAAAAATAAATCTTTTTAGATTTGATAGTGAAGAAAAAACAAGTATTGTCCGTGGCAAATCACTTGAAACCGGACTTCCGAAATCTGTAAAAATACGCAGTTCCGATATTAAAGAGGCTCTTTTATCAGCGATAAACCAGATCACCGATGCGATTAAGGAGATCATTGAGCTTTCTCCGCCGGAGGTGATTGATGAAATCTATAACAACGGATTCGTGCTTGCGGGGGGCCTCGCAAATGTTCAGGGGATAGAGAATTTCTTTGCAGAAGAATTGAAACTGAAGTCTACCGTAGTCACAAATAAAGAACACGCTACGTTAAGCGGATTGGTGAGGATTGGAAGAAGAAAAGATACGCTCCAACGACTTAAAATAGAACTCCCTTGATCTTCCTATAAGGAACTTGTTTGACAAAATCTCCCCTATGAACTAAAATTGACATACTTCGTTTGTATTTTGATACTTCGAAAGCGCACTTTGACAAGTAGTTTTTTAGTGTGTTAATCGGGTTAGGACCCTGGATTATTTGTTTTTTAAGCAAATCGTCAGGGAACTTTTTTTAAGAGTTTGATCCTAGCTCAGGATGAACGCTAGCGGCGTGCCTGAGATATGCAAGTCGAACGTCTTTTTGCAGCAATGCAAAAAGTAGTGGCGGACGGCTGAGTAACACGTAGGGACCTGCCCCTAGGTAAAGAATAGCCCATCGAAAGGTGGGGTAATGCTTTATAGTCTCTTTTGAGTAAAGGGCGTAACTGCCCGCCAAGGGATGGACCTGCGATCTATCAGATAGTTGGTAAGGTAACGGCTTACCAAGTCTACGACGGATAGCTGGCTTTAGAGAGTGGCCAGCCAGAGGGGTACTGAGACACGGACCCCACTCCTACGGGAGGCAGCAATCAGGAATAGTCGGCAATGGGCGAAAGCCTGACCGTGCGACGTCGCGTGTGGGATGAAGTTCTAACGAGCGTAAACCACTGTGGTAAGTGAAGAAGAAACAGCTTAGCTGTTTTTGACGGTAACTTACAAGAAAGGGGCCGCTAACTGCGTGCCAGAAGCGTCGGTAAGACGTGGGCCCCGAGCGTTATCCGGTGTTATTGGGCGTAAAGAGTCGTGTAGGCGGTCTTACAAGTTGTCTTTTAAAGCTTCCTGCTCAACGGGAAAGAAGGAGATGAAACTGTAAGACTAGAATTTTCTTTAGGGAGATTGGAACTTATCGAGGAGCAGTGAAATGCGTTGATACGTTAAGGAACACCAGTGGCGAAGGCGAATCTCTGGAAGATAATTGACGCTGAGACACGAAAGCTAGGGGAGCGAAGCAGATTAGAGACCTGCGTAGTCCTAGCCCTAAACTATGCTTACTAGCTGCATTCTTCGGCCTTGTGCCGCAAGGGTGTGGCGAAGGTAACCCGTTAAGTAAGCCGCCTGGGGAGTACGGTCGCAAGGCTGAAACTCAAAGGAATTGGCGGGGAGGCACACAACCAGTGGAACATGTTGTTCAATTCGAAACGAACCGAAGAACCTCACCAAGACTTGACATCCAAGAGTTCTAGTTTCTATGAAAGTAGAGACGATCCGCAAGGAGACTTGGACAGGTGTTGCATGGCTGTCGTCAGCTCGTTCCGTGAGGAGTACCCTTAAGTGGGACAACGAGCGCAACCCTCGTTCTGTGTTATATCTGTCACAGAAGACTGCCCCTGAGTTTTCAGGGGAGGAAGGAGAGGCAGACGTCAAGTCAGCATGACCCTTATGTCTTGGGCTACAAACATGTTACAATGGACCACAACAACGGGCTTTGCCACTTGGTAACAAGGAGCGAATCCCATAAATTGGTCCTCAGTGGGGATTGAGGTCTGCAACTCGACCTCATGAACGCGGAATTGGTAGTAATCGCGAATCAGCTATGTCGCGGTGAATACGTTCTTGCCTCTTGCACACACCGCCCGTCAAGCCAACAAAGTTGGGAAAATTTGAATCCCGTCGTAAGGCGAGAGAGGATTTTTTCGGCGATGGGGGTTAAGTCGTAACAAGGTATCCGTTCTGGAAGGAGCGGATGGATCACCTCCTTTCTTATTTTTTTATTTTGGATGACAGTTTTTTAGGAAAAAAAACGAAAGTCTTTTTTCCTAACCCGAATTACACACTAAAAACTACTTTAAGTATAGAAGGCTATAAGCCACTATGCTCAAACCTACAATAGTGCCTACTATCGCAAGGGTTTGATAAAGAATATATATAGCGTGATTATCGAGTTTTTTAAAACCCATATCATCGGGCCTGTACGTTCTTGCATTAAACTGGTGTGAAAACCAGTAAATCATCTCTCCTAAGTGCCGTATCGTAATATAGACTCCCAGCGTTACAAACATAAATTTTAAGGAGATGAAACCGATCAGAAGTATTGCTATAAGAAGTGGCAACAGTATGATAAGGTCACCTTTTACAAAAAAACCGGGAATTTTAAAAAGAGGAGAAAGCTCTGTAAAAAACCATTTATTGTCTATATCTTTCAAACCCATGAAGCTATTATACTCGGTATTAACCTAAACGAAAGATTTTCCCAACGAGAGAAACCACTACTGCAATTGTTACAACTACCGCTGAAAGACGCAGGAAAAATCTTGAAAATCCTTTTAATATGTATTTGCCCATTAGCTCCTTGTCTTCTGAAAACTTAATAAGGAAGAAGAAAATCAGTGGAAGAATCGCGCCGTTTAAATAATCTACAAAAAGTGTGAGGGCAAACAGAGAAACTGAAGGAATAAGCGCAATAATCAAAGCGATAATTATCTGCATGCTGAAAAAGGTGTAGAATAACCTTCCCTTTTTAAAATTAGTGTCAAGACTGCCTTCATATCCGAAAAGTTCAGAAAAGACATAGGCGGTAGCCAGGGGAACTATCGTCAGTCCGAGTAATGAAGCTCCGAAAAGTCCTGAGGCAAAGAGAGCAGATGCAAGATCACCTGCAAGAGGTCGTAGTGCAAGCGCAGCCTGCTCTCCGCTAGTTACAACAACATTACTTTTAAAAAGCGTGTTTGAGACCGCAACCGCTATCATAAGAGAGAAAAAGTTAGTCACCAAGGCGCCAAGATATATCTCTGCACGTTCATATCGAAGTTGTTCTATAGAAAGCTTTTTATCATTTACATAGCTATTAACAAAAAACTGCCCCCAGGCAGTTATTGTAGTTCCAAGAACAGCAATGAGTGTAAACCAATAGTCCAAACCTAGTCGTTGAGGAATTAGTGTTTCTTTGGCAATTGCAATCCAATCAGGATTTGTAAGTTTTGCAGCAAGAACGTAAGAAAAGTAGAAAAAAATAAGAATCAGAAAGATTCTTTGAATACGTTTGTAACTGAAGTTGATAACCAAAAGTATCAGCAAAAAACACGTTCCAATAAGCATGGCCGGCCAGGGAAGATCAAAGAGTTGATAGGCTGCTTTTAGACCGCTTATGTTCTGAAGTACAACTCCCTGGTTGACGACAAAATAAATAAAAAAGACAAGGACTGAAATTTTAATCCCAAACTGCTCACGGATAAGATCCCCAAGTCCCTTCCTTGTTACGACAGCTATTCTAGCGCCAACATCCTGAGTGATTGCAAGAAGTATTGTCGTTGGAATGATGAGAAGTTGTGAAGCCATTCCAAAGGTCGCTGCTGCAACTGTATAAGTTGCCACGCCTCCGGCGTCATTATCAGCTACTGCTGTTATAAGCCCCGGTCCAAGGACAAGTAAAAAGACAAACAGGCGGTGTTTCCACCTTTGCAAAAATAATTGAATTTTATTCATTACCTCTTAAGTGCAAATCAACAATATCATCATAAATAACAATACCCAACATACGTTTTTCGCGGTCGACGACAGGCAGCGCGTATAATTTGTATTTCACTATTTTCCGGAATGCAACAACCATAGGTGTTGTTAATTGAATGGTTACCAATCGCTGCGTCATAAACTTATATACCTGTGTGTTGGAACCCTGCATGAGTAATTCGTGAAGATCAAAAACTCCCACTAACTGCATATCTTTATTAACTACATATACGTAAGAAAGATTGTAAAAATCGTTCGTCTCTTTTCTAATTGTATCTATGACCTCTTTAACGGTTTGGTCCGGTTGAACAGAGATAAATTCGGTTGTTAAAATTTTTGCAACCGGTGTGTCAGGAAGATTGAGAAGATACATAATCTCCTTGTAAGACGAATCGGTAAGCTGATCGAGAATTTTTTCCCGTTTTTTCTTGGAAAGAGAAAGCAACACATCTACGGCTTCTTCAGGATCCATATGTGAAATAATTTTTGCAGCCTGATCGGATTCAAACTGTTTAAAAAGAGCTGTCTGATAATTGAGCCTTAAATTGTTTATAACCTCAACTGATTTTTTTTCACCTAAGACTCTCAGTATCCCTTTTACATTGGCTACATTGGTTTCCTCAAGATAATCTGCAAGATCTTCAGGACGAATTTTTTCTAATTTTGTCTGTTCTTTTTTAATTTTTACGTGACCCCGACTGAGTTCTAGTGTCTGGATGTCTGCCCATGACAAAAATTGGGATCGTAATTTGATCCCAATTTTTCCTAAAAGCTTGTTTATAAAGTCTATTAGACCAAGCCATCGGAGAATCCCGACAAGCCCGATGTCGACTCCGGCGATACTATAGCCGGGTTTATCCTGAATCGCTACATCATTTACCCGTACGATCTTATCACCTGATATATCTATGATTTGGTTATCAAGTAAATTTTTTGTTAAAAAAAGTTCGTTTTCTTTTAATTTAGATAGTACGTAGCTTTTCTCCAATATGACGCCGCCGTTTATTTTTCTTACATCTTCTATCGGGATAATAGCTTCGGGATTTTTGTCGGTTTTAACCACGAGTTTGGTAACAACCGGATTATCTGACGCTCTAAAAATCACATCTTTCAGTTTTCCGATATAAATTCCGTCTTTTGTAAGCACTCTATTGTTTTGAAGTTCTGAAAAGTAAAGCATGGATCTATTATAAACCCAAAACTAAAAAAGCAAAACCCAAATTTGATATAATTAGACCTATTAGGGCGCGTAGTTTCCCGACGCCTATAAAAAAGGGTCGGGATTCCGACAGAATCGTCGGAATAATGGTTAGGGCGCGTAGTTTAATGGTAAAACACATCTCTGATAAAGATGAGAGCGATAGTTCGATTCTATCCGCGCCCACCGAGCTTAGCTCGGTGATTGGTCAGCTTAGCTGACCCACCCTGCAAGTCATGATGGTCGCTTAGCTCAGTTGGTAGAGCGCTCGGCTTACATCCGAAAGGTCAGAGGTTCGAGTCCTCTAGCGACCACCAAGCTCAGCTTGGTGACCGGTCAGCTCAGCTGACCCACCGCTATTTCTTTAATTTAAGAAGGGGACGGGAAGAAAAGTATCGGTGTTTCCAATTATTATCTTCTTGAAGGGCATTGATTTCCTCAAAGCCATTTTTGATCGCGTCCTCAAACTCCAGATAGCATATAAAATTACCCAGACCTGAATAATTTCCAAGATCGCTTGCGCCCTGTAGTAAATAATAACCTTTGTCGTACATTGCAATCATATCAATAGCAACTATTTTTCCTTGTATTTTTACAACCAGCATTTTTGTTTTATATTTGCCTTGATTTTTTACAATATTAATGAAGCTCTCCAGATATTTTTCATGTCTAAACATAGATGAATTTTTATCCTCGGCCTCGCCAAATCGTTTGATCGAAAGATCTTTAATAGTAAAAAGGCTTCTAACTTGTCCCGCTGGACTAGTGATCCACTCGACCTGCGGTTTTTGTTCTAAAATATGCATGTAATCTCTCCTAAAGTTATAACGGTGCTTTTTGCTAAATGTTGAAAAAAGTTCGTTCACATTCTTTAGGTTGGTTATATCTATATAAAACTGCGGATCGTCAGGAATAAATTCTTGAGAGTAGTCTTCGTCAATACTTGAAGGAATTATTGAATTGCATTTTATCTGCGCGGGCATAACGGTAAATAAAAGAGGAAACAGATTTTTTCCTCGCTGATAAAATTTATTTTCTTCCTGCCATTCTGTTCCGTACCATTCATATACTTTTTCCTTCTCGTCATACGCTAGTGGAAGCAAGCCGATTGGTTCTGAATTGTTATAGATTGTTAAAAAATATCTTTTTTCATCCCAAGCGTCATGAAAGGCCGTACGAAAATCCCATAAGGCGAAGAGTGATTTATCGGTATTAAATTTATTCCATAACGCAAAACATTCTCTGGCGTCTGTATGAATTCGGAACTTGAGACGGGGGATTAATTTTGACAATCCATTTTCTCCATAAAGAAAACGTTGCTGAGTCGTTTTGCTGAGGATTTCTAGTACGGGGATTACTTCTGAAGTTTGCAGAAATTTTTTATATTTTTGTTGTTTATCTAGTAAAGCCACTTGATTTTTTTATACAAACTAATTGCTTATTTTATAGTAAACAATCACAAGAATTTGTCAAGTATTAAAGTGCAAAAACTTGTGGAATTGGTTTAATAAAGTTTTGTGCATACGTATAAGTATACGCCCCTTGATTTGGAATCACCAGAATATCTTTTTCGATTATTTTTTTGCCATGATAAAAATATCCCCAAATATCATGGGGCGTACAAAGTGATCCATATATCACGACTTCTTTCTCTTGTAGAGATGGCTGTGTAATATTCACAACGGGAAAATATTCTTCTTCGAAGCGCTCCCAGCCAATCATGTTTGTGCCGCCATCTGCAATTACTGCGTGTGGGTTTTTAACATCCTCGACGCGGAGAACAATATGCATTGCGTTATTGCAGATTATTCTTCCTGGCTCAAAGTAATACGTGCAACCGAGGTCGCTTAAGTGTTTTTTAATTGCAGATCCTATCTCACTTGCGTATTTAGAAAGAGGAATCGCCTTACTTAAGAAATGTTTTCTGGTAAGAGTAGATGTTTCTCCAACTTCTTCTGCTGCAATTTTTGCAATTTGCCCCTTTACTAAACTCCAGGAATGAAGCCCTTCAATTTTTTGTGGAAGGAAGCCTCCTCCTAAGTCAATAAACTTGATTTCTCTTTTAAGTTCCTTGTGATCGTCAAGATATCTTGCAATTGTAGAAATGATGTTCTTGTAAGGCTCAGCTGTCTCATTCCAACTCATATGAGCTTGAATTCCTTCTGGTTGTAAAAAGTCGTCTTTTTTTAAATCCTTCCAAATGGAAGACAGCTCGTGGAGAGGAATGCCAAACTTAGTCCATTTGCCATGATCTGACGTAGAAATTCTTATTCCAACCTGTAATTTTTTTTTGATTTTTTTGATAAGACTTTTCAACTTCCGGATTTCTCCCGTGCTGTCTATATTCAGAACAACTTTCCTATTGTGTTTTAACGCAATCATCAACTCATCTATTGTTTTTCCTGGTCCGGTAAAAAGAATCCTTTCGGCTCCAATTTTTAAAGCTTTTTGTAATTCGTGCCCGCTCGAAGCATCGATCCCCAAACCATTTCTCACAACATCCTTCAGAATAAACTCATGGGGATTTGCTTTCATTGCGTAATAGATTTCAGAAGAAGGAACATGCTTCTTAAATATTTCTCTAAAGTCGTCAATGCTTTTTATGAGTTCTGTTTTGTCGTATAAAAAAAATGGTGTTTTGTGTTTTTTCACAGTCTTAAGAATTCTTGCTCTTTTTTTAAGAACATTTCGCACCAACGGTCTGGGATTAAAAACAGGGATTTTCTTTTTTGAATTAAGAATCGCTGCGATGTTTCTCTCGACCTTTTGTAAATCCTTTGCAAGCATCTAACGTAAACGAAGCCCCTTTAATTCGTCTTCATATATTTTTATAATCTTGTTTTTAAAAGCAGGAGGAATATTTTTAGTCGGGTGAATTCCCATGAATTCTTTATCCCATTCTTTTTTATTTTTCATAAATTTTAACAACATTTCTTTTTTAAACCTGTCGATGCTGTAACCGGTTTTACCATTTTTCATAGATAAATAAAAAGCTATAGCCAGCTCGCCTTGTGAACCGTAAGAAGCAGTACCTTTTTTGCGCGTAAAAAAAACCTCATAAAGTTTGGCGTGTTTTTTATCAAAGAGATTTTCTGTAAATCCAAGCTTTTTTGTATCGATATTGAAGGCCGTAAATAAAGGGAAAAAATAAGAACACTTAGAACAATTTTGGCACCACCTTGCATTTTTTGAATCCTCGTCAACTGCAAAACATGACATCTGATATTTTCCAACTTCAGGGTATCTCTCGTGAAGAATTTTTGTTTCTGTTATTTCATATAAAGGCTCCACAAGACTCATCACCTCGATTTTGCGTCCCAATAAGAGGGAACAGAGTAGCGCTTGCTGTTGAGTCCAATCTTTATATTGATCGTAGCCTGCGCGATAAATAAAGACTCCTTCTTTATCTATATAGGTATCTTTGCATGATTGCTCGTTGCCAACGATGACGTAGTCCGCGTCAAAATAAGATATGAAAGGCAACGTAAGTATTTCGTACTCGGTAACGTGTAAACCCCACCCTAACTCGGTAAAAATATTCCAGTATCTTCCTTCCCAAAACCAACCCGGATTATATTCAATAATATGGACATCTACACCTGTTTTTTTCTTGAAAGCGTCGACGAGTGGCTTTTTATGAAAATATTCATATTTATGTGAGGGGTCAACAATACTCACTAAAATTGGTTCGAGGCCTAGTTCTTTAGCTAAAGAGTAAGAAAGTATGCTTTCCTTGCCAAATGAGAAGGGGATAACGGCTCTTTTCTTTTTCTTCTTTTTTTCTTTTTTGAATAAAATCTCCTTTGGTGTTTTTATTTGATCATCTGCAAATAAATATTGAGTTTTGAAGAAAAATTTCAGATATTCTGTTGAAGATTTTTTATCTACATTTGCGCAATAGGGAATATCGTAAATTCCGTTTTTGTAAAAAAAACTTTCCGCCAGTGGTCTTGAGGTTTTATACGAAATTTCGGAAATTCCTAAGATCTGGGGCACGTAGAATGTTGAGCTATGAGCTAATGTATCTTTTAGTATTTCTTTTTTTTCTTTGGGATATGCATTCCAGATTTTTTTTGGATATCTGATGGGAAAACGATCTTTGTTTAAGTAGATATCGATTCCTGAAGATGTAATTTTTGCATCAACAAGAAGTTTCTTCGGGCGTTTTCCTCTCTGTGACATCTTTCTAAAAATTGAGGTTGTAATTTAGATTTTTAAATTGTGAAAACTTGGTTTTATATCTTCTCACTGAAAGGCGGATTATTTCCTCTATCAGATCTCCATAATTCATCCGGACCAATCGTGCAGCACGGGTTACAAAACCATCTTCTGACAGGGAAGGATTGGGATTAAGCTCTAAAACATGAGGATTTCCATTTTTATCAATTTTAATCTCAACTCTTCCGTAATCTTGACATTCGAGAATATTGTATGTGTCCAGCGCGATCTCTGTGATCAATGCTTCAAGTCTTTTACTGATGTTTTTCGGTGGCCGTTGGGTCACGATCCTACTGTATGCTTTTGATTCTCCGTTCCACTTTGCCTCATAAGGATAGATGTGCCAATACCCTTCGGGTAAGTTGTTGAAAATTGTTCTTGCCAGGGGAAGAACTTTAAAGTCATCTTCACTGCTTCCTAAAATTGTGACGTCATATTCGTCCCCTTCAATATACTCTTCGATAAGAGCAGGACTTCCCAAATTCTCAATAACATGCTTTAGTTGTTTCTCCAGTTCTCGTTTGCTCGTTGCCACTGAAGCCTGAGTTATACCAATAGAATGATCTTTATTGGCCGGTTTGACAATTAAAGGATATTCCAACGTATCATCTATCTCATCATCCAGACTATATGCGTAGTCCCATTTTGGAGTAGGGATATCATGATGTCTGAGAATTTTTTTAACTTTGATCTTATCTATACATGTTCCAAGCGTTAAATAATTTGAGCCAGTATGAGGAATCTGTAAGATCTCAAGAAGCGCTGCGGCATGGGGCTCAAGCAGACTTGCGTTATTAATCCTTTCACACACATTAAATACAAGGTCTATGTCGCTTTCTTTTAGTTCTCGGAAGGCTTTACTTGCGTCATTAAAATCAAAGACTTTGACATTGTATCCACGCTCGATTAGAGCTTTTTTTATGTCTGATCCTATTTTTGTAAGCTCTATTTCTACATCGCTTGAAGAGTCTTTATCGTAGACGTTGCACGCAATCCCTACATGAAGATTCCGTAAATTTTCACTGTTTGCGCGCCGCAGATGTTCTATTTTTGCCGCCCTAAGAAGGAGGTCCTTATTAAGGACGGCAGATGAGAAGCGGCTTTTTCGTGATGTTTTACCCATTGCCGATTCCGAATTGAATTTCACAACTTCAAAATCGAAATATTTTTTCGCGTCCTTGAGATTATCTTGCGCATCGATCAGATTGTCTCCAGAAACAGTAATCTCTCCTATGTAGTCGAATCCTTCAGGAGGCACCAATACAGGCTCTCCAACCTGTTTGAAAAAATGAAACTCAACAAGATATGATTTTCTTTTGATTTCTTGATCTACAAATTGTTTTGAAAGAATTCCCGAAGAATCCGTTAAAAAATACAATCCCGCAATATACCGTTTGGGTAGCGCGGGCTTGTCATTCTTTAAATAAACTCCTAAAGCTATTTTTGCCGCACCTTCCACGAGATCCGCACCCCAAACTCCTTTTACCGATGACCAAACCTCATCTCCACCCATCCTTAAGTTCACCTCGAGAGGAACAGGACCATTCTTCGTAATCTTTGCCTCGTAATGGATACAGCCGTTGAAAATTCCTAATTTCTCTAAGGTCTCTTCTGCCATACTTACGAGCTCTAGTTGATTAAGATCAGGGAGACTCGATGGAATTGATTGTCCTGTTTCTATAAAAAATGGGCCTGTTGTTATGTAATTGTCTGAAAGAGAATAAAACTTTATTTTGCCATTTTGAATTAAGATATCTATATCAACCTCATCGCCATCGATATATTCCTCAACAAAAACATCAAGTCCGTCTGACAACGCGCTCTCGGTGTTTGTCGAAATGTTTTTCCGGATATAATTATACGTGTCAGTTAGATCTTCTGGAGTCTCAACCTTTACCACGAACGCACTATTTGCCCCATATGCAGGCTTCACAACAAGCGGGAATTCAAATTCATCAATTATTTCTTTTACATCTCGCAGGGTGCGAATTAATCTGTGTTTGGGGGCACGTATTCCGTTTTTTTTGCAAAACTCTCTGAAAAGATATTTATTGCGCGCTTGTTTTGCAACATGAAAGGGGATGCCGATTAAATTAAACTTATCAACAATTTTTGCAGTTAAAAGCACGTCGTCTTCCCAGAATGTAACAACGCCGTCGATTTTTACTTTTGGGTTATTGGTTAGAAAAGATTCAAACGCACGTATTGATTCACTGTGATTTGCTGTGTCAACTAAAATCCACTCGTCTACGTATGGCTGCGCCCAATTCTTTTCTTTATTGAGAACGAGGATGGTTAAACCAAGCTTCCTTAATCTTTGAAATATAAATTTCTTTTTTATATAACCAGTGTTTACTACAAGAATTGTCTTGCCGGAAAGTTCGTTTTGATTTTTTGTTTCAATCGGTGTTTTATTCTTTACGAAAGGGGTTCCTTTCTTTTTCTTTTTCATCTAAAAAATAGTAAAAACAATCGCATGTTTTTTTATACTCATTTATTTTCAAAAGTCAAGGGGTATTTCTTTAAAAAATTGTTTGATTTTATAAACATACAGGTATATGTATAATGAAATTAAATGAAGAAAGAAAGCGATCTTCAAAAACTTATACATAACTTCTTCGAAGGACTGGTAAATGTATTCTTATTTTTGCCGTATTTTTTTTCTGTTCCAGCTTTGGCTACCACTTTATTTAAACCATGGAAGAATTTAACCGGAAGAAAAACCAGTATGGGGTTTTCATTTGAGGAATGGTCAAACCGGCTTGCCTTTAATTTGATTTCGCGATTTTTAGGTTTTTTTATGAGGATTTCCATACTTATTTTTTTTCTTTTAATCGAAACGGCGTACCTTGTATTTGTCCCTGTTAATGTTCTTATATTTGTTCTTCTTCTTCCCTTTCTTCTCGTTGCAGGTAGATTCGTGAAATCGGAAGAAGAACGAAAAGAGTTATTCAAAATTCGCTTTCTCCAAGACCATAGCTTGCTTCCACCTTCAAGAATCGGAACCACGAATTGGTTTGATTCTTATTATGAAAAAAGTTTAAAACAAACAAAATGGTGGAAATTGGAGAATCTTTTTAGCGTTCCTCCTTTGGCAAGAGATTGGGCGTTTGGATACACTCCCATACTTGATCAGTACACAGACGACCTAACTGAACCTTCACATCAAATAACAATACATAGCGCCGTAGACAGAGCGAAAGAAATAGAGGCGATCGAAAGCGTGTTAATTAAAAATACTGAAAGCAATGTCGTACTTGTTGGTGAAGAAGGAGTGGGAAAACGTGCGATTATTGACAGCCTCTCAAAAAGAATTTACGAGGGTAAAAGCAATAATCTTCTTGCATACAAACGCATTCTTAAACTCAATGCGGAACGGGTCTTAAGTGAACAAACGGATCAAAAGAAACGTGAATTATTTTTAGAGGAATTGTTTAAAGAAGCATCTGAGGCGACAAACATTATTTTACTGATAGAAAATCTCGATCGTTTTGTTTCGTCCACCCAAGATAGAGTAGACCTTTCTATTCCGCTTGAAAAATTTGCGAAAACGTCAAAACTGCACGTCGTAGGCATCACAACTCCTTTTTTATATCAAAAATTTATTTTTCCCAACGAGAAGATTAGTCGAATATTTACGAAAATTGACATTGAGGAAATTGCGAAAATTCATGCTATGGAAATTCTTCTCAATCTCGTCGTCGATCTGGAAAAAAAGAACAATGTAATTATTCCTTATGAGACTGTCGCAAATACCATAGAAAGAAGTGACTATTACATAACCCATATACCGTTTCCTGAAAAAGCAATTAATTTACTCGAAGAGGCCTGTGTGTATGCACTCCAACATAAATACCAAAAGAGTGGAGAAAAAGTCATTGTGCTCCCTCAAATTGTTGACGCGGTTATATCGGAAAAAACTCATATTCCCACCCAACTTGACGGTGCATTGAAAAATAAACTTCTCCGTCTTAAGGAAGACCTTTCGGTTTCCATTCTTCATCAGCCGTATGCTATTGACAGTATTGAAAAAACTCTTCAAAGTTCTTTTGTGCAACTAGGTAAACGGAAAAAACCTCTTGCCTCTTTTTTATTTCTAGGACCAACCGGAGTAGGGAAAACGGAAACCGCAAAAGTTCTTTCCAAGATTTTTTTTGGAGACGACAATCATTTAATCCGTTTTGATATGTCTTCATATCAGAGCAAGGAAGACATTCCCCAACTGATAGGATCGCTCGATAAACAAATCCCGGGCCTCCTTACGGAAAAGATTCGGGAACTTCCTTATGGAGTACTTTTACTTGATGAGATTGAAAAAGCGCATAAAGATCTCGCTAATATTTTTCTTACTATATTGGACGAGGGATATTTTGCCGACGGATATGGGAAACATGTTGATTGTAAAAACCTCATTATTGTCGCAACCTCCAACGCCGCTTCTACTGAATTATTTAAGAATAAAATTTCGCAAGAACAACTTACAGACTTTCTTATTGAAAACAAACTTTTTTCCCCGGAGTTTTTAAACAGATTTGATGGAGTTATCGGATATCAGGCGTTTGATCAAACCGCTTTATTTGATCTCGGTAAGAAGATCATAAGGGAAAATTCGGATAGACTCTACAAACTTCATAAAATAAAGGTTGAGGTGTCGGATCAAACCCTTAAAAACCTTATTACTAACGCGTATAAGCCTGAATTCGGTGCACGCAACCTGCAACGCGTTATAAGCGAAGAGATCGATTCCCAAATTGCCAAACTCATCCTTGAAGAAAAAGTTAAGGAAAACAGTGCGGTTTCGCTATAAATTTCGGGCTTGCGCCGTTTCTAGTTAGGTTTGACATTAAGATCTTACAATTCGTATAATAACTATTGTTATTTATAAAAACCTATGGATAAAAAGCTTATCGCGCTAATGAGCCTATTTTTTGTCGCGTTTCTTTTTTTTACCACGATGGTCGTTTTCAAAAACCCCTTAAGTACCGTCACCAGAGCTGAAAAGGCAAATCAGCCATCCGGCACTAACTCTCTTATATTTGCGTGGCCGTTAAATACGACGGCAGGAGCAGGAAGCGAAGTCAAAATCGACGTCTTTGTGAGGAGTGAGGCAAACGGGCCTCTTGAAAATAAAACGGTAACTCTAAATTCTACGCTTGGATCGGTAAGAACAGTAAACGCCACCTCAGATAAGGGAGGAAAAACTACCTTCAATTTATCTTCCGATACTGCAGGTATAGCAGAACTTACAGCAACTATAGATAATTCAATTCCTCTTTCTCAAAAGCTGACCGTAAAATTTGAATAATATGAAAATTACCAAAGCGGTTATTCCGGCTGCAGGTTTTGGCACGCGTTTTCTCCCGCAAACCAAGGCAATGCCCAAGGAAATGCTTCCTATAGTCGATAAGCCTGTGATTCAATATGTAGTAGAGGAAGCAGTTGAAGCAGGGGTTCAAGATATTATTATCGTTACCGGCTCTAATAAACGTGCGATCGAAGATCACTTCGATGCGCCCGATGAAGACCTCCTGAAAAATCTACAAGAGGGAAAAAAGGAAGATAGAATTACTGAAGTAAAAAAAATATCTGAACTTGCTAATTTTGTCTATGTCCGTCAAAAGGGGCCTTATGGTAACGCAACGCCGATTAAATGCGCGGAGCATGTTGTGGAGAATGAACCTTTTTTGGTTTTATGGGGAGACGACTTTGTAGTTGCAAAACCTTCACGAGCCCAACAGTTGATAGACGCTTACGATAAATATCAGGCTACCATTCTTTGCGGTATCAAAACCGATGATCCGGAAGATGCAAATCGATATGGATTCGTCGAGGGTGAGGAGGTAGAAAAGGGTATATGGAAAGTCAGAAGGCTGATCGAAAAACCAGGTCCAGGAAAAGCTCCTTCAAATTTAGCTATAGTTTCGGGATACGTACTTACTCCGGACATATTTCCCATTCTTAATTCTCAAAAGCCAGGAAAAGGTGGAGAATATTATCTTCCTGAAGCGATTGATCTTTTAGCTCAGCATAAACCTGTGTATGCTGTAGAAATACAAAACGGGAAATATTATGACACCGGAAATAAACTAGCGTATCTCAAAACAGTGGTAGAAATGGCTTTACAACACCCTAACATAAACGGCGAATTTAAAAAATTTCTAAAAAAACTACCCCTGTAACTCTTGCTAATTAGCCTTCTCCCTGATATACTTTTTCAATGAATAAAACGCTCGTTGATGCTTCAGAGGTCCAAAAGCTTTTTGAAGTAGGACTTCATCTTGGACACAAAAAAAATCGTCTTCACCCAAAAGCACGTAAATTCGTTTATAGGATAGAAAAAGGAGTCTCGATTATTGATCTTACTATTACCGTAAATCAGCTTAAAGAAGCAGAAAAATTTTTACAGCAGGCGGGAAAAGATAAAAAAACATTACTTATCGTCGCGACAAAAAAAATCGCTGTACAGATCGCCACAAAACTTGCACGTGAACACAATCTTTCCTTTGTAACCAACAAGTGGCTCCCTGGGTTGCTTACTAATTTTGAAACGATTATAAAAAACGTTAAGAAGCTTGAGGAGCTAAAAGAACAAAAGGGAGACGAGTCATGGGAGAAACTTACAAAACATGAAAAGGGACAGGTGTCAAAACATATTGCCCGACTTGAACGGTTTTACGGCGGTCTTACTGGACTGACAAAAAAACCTGACGTAATTTTCGTAGTTGACGTTAAGAAGGAATTTAATGCCGTTATTGAAGCAAGAAGAAGCAATATTCCAGTCGTGGGAATCGCTGACACAAATGCCGATCCTGAAGGAATCGACTTTCCTATAGTCGCAAATGACGATTCTCCAACAGCTGTAGAATTTCTCATCCAAAAACTAATATCAGCCTATGTCAAAGGTTGACTTTGCAAAACTAAAAAAACTTCGGGAAGAAACCGGTATTTCGTTTTCTCTCTGTAAAAAAGCTCTTGAAGAGTCTGATAATAATATCGAAGAGGCGAAGAAGAAATTAACTAAATGGGGTGCGGGCAAAGTAAAAGAGAAATCGGGAAAATCTACATCTGAAGGAGCGCTTTTTTCCTACGTACATCACAATAAAAAAGTAATGGCCGTGGTGGAGATACAATGCGAGACTGATTTTGTATCAGGCAATAAAGAGTTCCAGCAAGTCGGACAGGAGTTGGCAATGCAAATCGCCTCTACAAATCCTTCTGACATGGATGACTTACTATCTCAAGATTATAATCGCGACCCTTCAAAAAAAGTTAAAGATCTTTTGAATGAACTCGTACTGAAAATCGGAGAAAATATAAAAATTGCGCGCTTTATGCGATGGGAACTTGGACAAAAATAGTCGTATGGATGACATAATCTTTTCCTTTAAACAACATGTAGATAAAATTGTTCAGCAACTGCAGGAAGACCTTAAAACGCTACGATCAGGACGGGCAGCTCCTGCATTTATTGAGTCTTTGCAAATTAAGACCTACGGAGGACAAACCACACTTAAACTTTTAGAATTGGCGACAATCACGACAGACGGACCTACAACACTTGCTATTTCTCCTTTTGATCAATCAACGGTAGCAGATATTGAAAAAGCTATCCTAAGCTCACCACTTGGACTTAATCCACAAACTCAGGGAACTACAATACGGGTTAAGATTCCTCCGTTATCTGAAGAACAAAGAGAGAAAATCATTAAAACAATCGGACAAAAAATTGAAGAGAAAAAAGTACATATACGGAATCTTCGGGATGACCAAAGAAAAAAAATCAAATCGTCTCTTGAAAAAAAAGAGATCGCTGAAGATATGAAATTCAGATTAGAAAAAGAGATCGACATCGTAACTCAAAAAATAATGGAATTTATTCAAGAAATAAAAGAAAAGAAAGAAGAAGAGATCATGCAAGTGTAACTATGGGAATATTGGTTTTTATAATAATCTTAGCTGTCTTGGTTCTTATTCATGAACTCGGCCATTTTTTGGCAGCTAAAAGAAACGGAGTATTGGTGGAGGAATTCGGATTTGGCTTTCCACCAAGGCTCTTTGGCATTAAAAAGGGTGAAACGATTTATAGTATAAACCTTATCCCTTTTGGAGGTTTTGTGAAGTTGTATGGCGAAGAATATCATGAAGAAAAAGATCCCGGTAAAACACTGAGAGACCGTGCTTTTATTTACAAAAAGCCATGGCAGAAAGCCGAGATAATTGTCGCCGGCATAGTTGGTAATTTCTTGCTCGCGTGGGTACTTATTTCATTTCTATTCACTCAGGGCGTTCCAACTCCTACTAATAAAGTAATCATTGATAATGTACAACGCGGTTCGCCTGCGTATGTTGCAGGGATACAAGTAGGCGATCAGATTACAAAAGTAAAAACTACAAACGACTCTTTCACTATTTCATCTTCCGAACAACTGATTAAAATAAGTAAAGAGTTTGGTGGAAAACCAATCGACTTGGCCGTAATACGTAATGGTAAAGGAAAACTCGTTACCGTCGTGCCAAGAAAAGATCCTCCAAAGGGCCAAGGACCGCTGGGCGTGATGATTACTTCATTTGTTGAAAAAAAGTATCCATGGTACGAGGCACCATTTTTCGGCCTCGCTCATTCTTTTGATATAAGTATTAAGATTCTCACGGAGCTTTCTAAAACAATCTTCCAACTTGTTAGTTTCAAACAACCAAGTGTAGATGTCGCAGGACCGATCGGAATAGCTCAGTTCACCGGACAGGCGATAAAATTTGGAAAAAATGCAGTGCTTGAACTATTGGCGCTTCTTTCACTGAATCTTGCCGTGATAAACATCCTTCCGTTTCCTGCACTTGACGGGGGAAGATTGGCGTTTGTAGTATATGAATGGACAACTAAAAAAAGAGTAAACAAAACCGTTGAGCGATATGTTAATCTGTTTGGTATTATTGTTCTCTTGTCACTGGCTCTTGTTATTTCGATCCGTGACGTTACCCGCCTCTTAAATTAATCACTATGCAACAGGATCTTAAATACAATGCCATAACGATATCCGGCAAAGTAGCAGTGGGGACTTCTACATTGGCTAAAAACCTTCATGAAGTTCTTGGATGGAAATATATCAATGTAGGCGACATTCAACGCCAATACGATAGAGAACATAAAGCGAATGAAAATCAACGCGGAGCTTTAAATAGACCGGATACTCACGAACAAGGAATGGATGATATGACCAAGAAAATTTTAAGCACCGAAAAGAAAATCATCTACGAAGCCTGGCTTGCCGGCTTTATGGCAAAAGACATCGAGGGAGTATTAAAAGTACTCCTGTATTGTAGCGAAGATGCAGTCCGTGTTGATAGAGTCGTTAATAGAGATAGCGTATCAATCGAAGATGCAAAGGAATGGTTAAAGCAGAGAGAGGAAGAAAATCTGATTAAATGGCAAAAACTCTATGGAAAGCATGATTTTTGGGATCCAAAATCGAAAATTTACGATCTCGTTATTGACACTTACTCTTCGGGCCCTCTGGAAACCATGGGAAATGTGCTCGACAAACTTGGTTTTAGACACGGCCGCGACATCCTCCCTAAAAACTCCTAACGCCCTCCTTCCTTATGTTATAATCGTAAATAGTTTTTAAATTATGAAATACTCCAAACTTTTCGGAAAAACGTTACGTCAACCACCTAAAGATGCAACTACAGTAAACCATCGACTTCTCACACAAGCGGGGTATGTGGAACAACTTATGGCAGGGGTTTACACCTATCTCCCTTTAGGATTGCGAGTTCTTACAAATATTGCACGGGTGGTGAGAGAAGAAATGAACTTAATCGATGCCCAGGAAATTCTCATGCCGACATTGCATCCAAAGGCAAATTGGGAAATAACCAAGGGATGGAGTAACATTGACGTCCTCTTCAAACTAAAATCAAGAACTGATAAAGAATATGCTCTTGGACAAAGTGAGGAAGAAGTAGTTACCCCGTTAGTAAAAGGTAGGATTTCTACATATAAAGATCTTCCACTATGTCTTTACCAGATTCACTGGAAATATAGGGACGAACTCCGTGCAAAATCCGGAATATTAAGAGGACGAGAGTTTTTTATGAAAGACTTATATAGTTTTCACGACACTCAAGAAGATTTTCAACGATTTTACGAAATTGCAAAAAAAACATACCTTAAAATTTTCAAGCGTCTTGGGTTAACTGCAAAAGTTACAGAAGCTTCTGGCGGAGGATTTTCTGAAAAAATTTCTTATGAATTTATTGTTCTCACAGATGCAGGAGAAGACACCATTTTATACTGCGATTCGTGCGATTTCTGCGTGAACGTGGATATTGCAAAATTAAAGCTGGGTGACTTATGTGCTTCGTGCAAGAAAAGCAAGTTAAAACAAGCCAAGGGTTCGGAAGTAGGAAATGTATTTGATCTTGGCCAAAAATACTGTAAGGACTTTGACATAACAATAACAGGTCGTGATGGAGAAAAAATTCATCCGATAATGGGCTGCTATGGAATCGGCATCTCTAGAATTATGGGAGTGATTGTAGAAAAATATAATGATAAAAATGGCATCTTGTGGCCTAAAGAAGCAACTCCATATCAGATGCATCTGGTAGGAATAGGTTTGGACAATAAGGATATATTAAGCAAGACTCACGAAACATATAGAAAGCTACAAAATAAGAACGTTGAGATTCTGTACGATGACAGAGTCGATGTCTCACCTGGTGAGAAGTTTGCGGATGCGGATTTGATTGGGATTCCGGTTCGACTTGTTGTCTCAAAAAAAACAGGGGATAAGATTGAATATAAAGAAAGAGATAAGGAAAAAACTGAAATGTTGAGTTTGGAAGAAGTTGTAAAGAAAGTTCATGTATGAAGACCATAGTTCCTCACGTTTCGGTCGACTTGGATGCGGTGACCAGCTCGTGGCTCGTAGTAAGATACATGCCCGGTTGGACTGAGGCTGGCTTTAATTTCGTCCCCGCAGGAACAACTCTAAACGGCGCAGATCCTGATGAAGATCTGAATATTATCCATGTTGACACCGGACTTGGAAAATTTGACCATCATCAGTTTGCGGATAATAAACTATCTGCTACAAAACGCGTGTTTGATTATCTTCAGGAAAAGTCATACGTCAAAAAAACCGATCTTCCTGCGCTTTCTCGCATTGTCGAGTTCGTAACGCTTATCGATAACTTTGGAGAAGTTTACTTTCCCGACCCGACTTCTGATATTTATGACTTTTCTTTATATCAGTTAACCGAAGGGTTAAAACAACTCGGAAAAAAAGATGAAGAAGTTGTCCGTATAATGTTTACCTTGTTAGATGCCACGCTTGAGCTTTTTAAGAAAAAAATAAATGCGGAAGACGAAGTCAAAAAGGGTTATATTTTTAAAACAAAATGGGGTAAGTCTTTAGCGCTTGAGACGCAAAATGAAGAAGCGTTGAAATACGCCCTCAAACAGGGTTATAAAATAGTTGCCAGAAGAAATCCGAAAAAAGGATTTGTCCGCATTAAATCAGCACCTGAAAAGGAAATTGATCTGACTCCTGTACACGAAGAGATCGTAAAAAAAGATCCATCGGCAACATGGTTTTTACATTCTTCAAAACACATGCTTTTAAACGGCTCTTCCAAAAATCCAACAGCGGTCGCATCCAACCTGCCTCTAAAAAAAGTCGTTGAAATACTTCAATCAATAGCCTAGAATATATATACCCAACTTTACGTACGCGAAGAATGGGTCTTCAACGCTCACTATTCGTTTATAGCGTAATAACAGTTAGTTGGACCATGAAAGAGAGGTGTAAGTATGATTATTACGAAAAAACAAGGCGAAAGTAAAGATGTACTTCTGCGCAAATTCAGCCGCATGTTTGTGGAGGAAAATGTCGTTGACGAAGTAAGAAAAAAGTTGTTCTATAAAAAACCTTCTCTGCTTAAGAAAGAGCGGGAAAAAGAAAGAATAAAAAACAAAGCTAGAATTTATTCTCGTTCTAGGGCATGATTCAAATCGTTTCTACCTCACGATATACATTGAATCGCAAGCAACTAAGAACCTCTGTAGCAAATCTCCTTCTTGGCAAAGGTGTGAATCTCAGCAATTCCATCAATATAGTTTTCGTGGGGAAAAAAAAGATGAAGCGGGTGAGCGCAACCTATAAAAAGGAAGATGTCGCCCTGCCGGTCTTGGCTTTTCCCTATAAAGAGGAGATTGAAGAAAAAAAACTTTTAGGCGAAATATTCATCTGCTATCCACAGGCAGTCCTTCTTGCCGCACAGAAAAACAAAAAAGTTGATGTAACCATTCTCCAACTCATCGAACATGGTATAAATAACCTGCTGAAGTAATATGTTTTATCTTACATACCGTCCAAACAAATTAGAAGAAATTGATAATTCCAATGTCCAAAAGACAATAGAGTCAATCCTGAAATCCAAAAAGCTTCCTCATGCATTCCTTTTTGTCGGACAAAAAGGAACCGGAAAAACTTCTGCCGCACGAATTTTTGCAAAATCCATTAATTGTCTGGAAAATTCATTTGCCGGGAAAGGAACATCGGTTGAGCCGTGCAATACATGTAAAAACTGCCACAGCATTGATAAAAGCTCCTCCTCTGATGTCGTGGAAATGGATGCAGCTTCACATAGGGGTATCGATGAAGTCCGAGCCCTCATAAAAGAATCCTCTCTGCTTCCTATGCACTGCGATTACCGTGTGTTTATCATAGACGAGGCTCATATGATTACAAACGACGCCTTTAATGCTCTTCTGAAGACGCTCGAAGAACCACCCGAGACCGTTATTTTTATCCTCGCGACAACGAACATGGAAAAAGTGCCAAAAACAATTCAATCACGTTGCGTGATTATCAACTTTAAAAAAGCAAAAAAAGACGACGTTGTAAAAATGCTTAAGCGGGTATCGAAAGCAGAAAACCTTGAGATTGAACCAAAGCTTTTGGAACTCATTGCAAATAATTCCGAGGAGTCATTTCGGGATGCGGCAAAATTACTCGAAGAGTTGGTCATACAAAAAAAGCTAACCTTTAAGGAAGGGGAAACATATCTTGGAATTTTAGGAAAAGAGCATCTTTTGGAGGTACTTCACAAAAAAGACTTGAAGGAAACACTCACGTGGATAGAGGAATTTTCAACTGCAGGAGGCAACGTAAAATATCTGATCGAACAAATTCTTGAAGAACTTCGTATACTTTTACTTGCAAAAAACGGCATCCGCAAAGAGGAGAGGGAACCGTTGAATGTAAACTTTTCGTTGATTGAGCTTTCACGGCTAATAAAATTATTTCAGGAAGCATATAATAATCTCAAGAATACGCCGGTTGAAATTATCCCGCTTGAGATTGCGGTAGTTGATTTTTATAATAGTAGGAAGAATTAAAAGTTACGCAAACTATATGTTTAATCCATTTAAGAACTTTGGTGATATCCAACGCCTACAACGGATGCAGAAAGAACTGCAAAAAGAAGAGGTCGTTGTTGAAAAAAATGGAGTGAGAGTTGTCGTCCAAGGAGATCAGCAGATCAAAGAAATCACGGTAGACGATATTCTTGAGCCACGTATAACCGAAGCGATAAACGAAGCTGTTAAAAAGACACAAGAACTCGCAGCGAAAAAACTGATAGAGATGTCTCGTGAACAGGAATAAATTTAAAAACTGAATGAAGCTCTTTTCTGGAACTTCTAATCCATCATTAACCAAAAAGGTTTCGGATCTTCTTAAAATTCCTTTGAGTAAAACAGAGGTGAAAAACTTTGATAATTCAGAAGTGAGAGTGCGCATCCTCGATGATGTGACAGATCAGGCCTGTGTGATAATTCAGACCACTTCGAATCCTACCAATTCGAGTTTAATGGAACTTTTCTTTTATTGTGATGGTTTGAAACGTGGAGAGGCGAAAAAAATAATAGGCGTTATCCCGTATTTTGGCTATGCACGTCAAAATATTCAACATAGGGAGGGAGAAGCGGTGTCGGTCAACGTAGTTATCCGATTTCTTGAAACAGTAGGCTTTGATGAAATTTGTGCCTTTGATATTCACGATGAGGGAACCGGTGGAATTTTTTCTATTCCCTTTCATAATCTGTCAGCTCTTCCGTCTCTTGCAACCAGCGTAAAAGATTACCTTACTAAAAGGAAAGTGCACAAAGAGAATATAGTGGTAGCATCACCGGATCAGGGAGGAGTAGAACGGGCGAGAATTTTTGGAGAAGCTTTTTTTGGAAATGATAATTTCTCGCTAGTGGTAGTTGAAAAAAAAAGAGATCTTGAAAATATACATAAAAGCCATACTGTTGACCTACACGGAGAGGTTTTGGGGAAAACAGTAATACTTGTTGATGACATAGTAACATCAGGAGGAACTCTTTTGAATGCAGCTAGCCTTTGCTTGAAAAAAGGAGCGAAAAGCGTTTTGGCTGTGATCGTTCATCCTGATTTTTCTAAGAAAGCTCCAAAAAAAATTCAACAGTCTGCTCTTCAAGCTTTCTTTACTACTGACACTATTAATCTCGATCCATCTAAAAAGTTTGATAAATTGAAAGTAGTGTCTATTGCGCCACTGATCGCGGGAGAATTAAAAGAACTTAAATAAAAAGTTTAGTATTCGTTTCTTCCTTCTATTGCTCTTTTCAACGTCATGTAGTCGGCATACTCCAGATTTGCTCCCATGGGTAATCCATATGCAAGCCTTGTAACTTTAAAGCTTTTTTTTGTCTTTTCGTGCACGTCGTGAATCCTGTTCTTTATATACATTGCCGTTGCCTCTCCTTCCATATCGAGGTTTGTCGCAAGAATAACCTCTTTTACCTTGCTTTCGTTCTCTAAGCGCCGCAGGAGTTCTTTTACGTGTATGTCTTCGGGTCCTACATGATTAAGAGGGTCGATCTTTCCATGGAGTACGTGATATACCCCTGTGTAAATATTTCCTGTTTCAAAGGATAATAAATCCAATACGTCTTCTACTACCGTGATTGTTGTTTTTTCACGGTTATCATTGTCGCATACAGCGCAGATTTCCTCTTCTGTCAGATTCAAGCAAATTTTGCACATTTTTGTTTTTTCTTTTAGTTCTTGTACGTTTTGTGCAAATTCTTCAAGATCGTCCTGAGGAATTCTCAGGAAATAAAAAGCCAACCGATTTGCAGTCTTCTCGCCGATTCCCGGAAGACGCTGTAAGAAAAACGCTATTTGTTTGAGATTATTAGGCAATGAGCTCATATCTGTAGGATTTCAACCATTATTAATGGTTTTCGTCCTTTTTCCTGAAAAAAGAATGCTTCAAGTCGATCGGCAACTTCTTTTTTAATGCTGTTTGGATTAATAGTCTTTCCGGATTTTGGTTTCAAAACAGAAGCAATAAGGTTTTCCGCTCCCTTGAAGAGAACTTCTTCTCCTTTTTCAAACACAAACCCACGCGTTGCAAATTTTGTCGGCATAATCATCTGAACCTTGGAGTCTAAGATCAAAGTGGCAAAGACAATTCCATCGGTTGACAATGTCTTTCTATCGCGAAGAACAACATTCCCAACGTCCCCGATACCATAAGCGTCGACATATACATTTTTAGTTTCAACAGTTGTACCAATCCGCGCGGTATTTTTTTCAAATATTACTGTGTTGCCTTCATCTAAAAGATAAACCGACTCCTTCGGATGTCCGAGTTCTACCGCAAGCCGCTGATATCCTTGTTGGTGCCGTATGGTCCCTCCTATAGGGATAAAATATTTTGGATTAGTAAACCGTATGAGAAGTTTTATGTCTTCTTGGTTACCATGTCCTGAAGCATGAAGTTGGTCTTGAAGATCGGGATATACTACTTCTGCTCCTGTTCTGATTATCTCTTCTATGACGCTGTATACTTCGTTCTCATTTCCCGGCACAGGATCCGAGGAAAATATAATTTTATCACCCTGTTTGATTTTGATGTTTTTATTTTGATTGGTTGCAAGTTTCGCAAGGGCTGAGTTATATTGTCCTTGAGATCCGGCGACAATAAGACATACTTTATTGGGTGGAATCCTCATCACTTGCTCCTCCTTCACCATTAGAGGTTGAGGGATAGGAAGGTAGCCGATTTGCTGGGCAAGTTTGGTGTTGTCTCTCATGGAACGACCCATAAAAACAATCTTGCGGTTAAACTTAACAGCAGCCTCTACACATTGACGGATACGGGAGATATTTGAGGAGAACGTACTCATGATGAATTTTCCTTTTGTAGTACGCATAACGTCTTCAAATGTCTGTCCTACAATGCTTTCGGACGGGGTTGCTCCGGGTCGATCTACTCCGAGACAATCTGACATGAGACAAAGAACTCCTTCATGGGAAAGATTGAGAATTTTATAGAAATCAGGGGGCTTACCGTATGGTGGAGTGAGATCAAATTTAAAGTCAGGTCCGTGATAAATATTTCCTACCGGCGTCTTTATGAAAATATGCATGGTATCCGGTATTGAATGTGTAAGGTGAATAAACTGAACCTTGAATTGTCCAAATTGATATTCGTGGTCATAATCAACCTGATTTACCTGAACCCTTCTTTCAGTTTCCTTGAATTTATTATTAACAAAGGCAGCGGTTAACTTGCTTGTATAGATCGCAGGCTTTCCAAGCGCGTCGTAATGATAGGGCAGTGCTGAGATATGATCCTCATGACCATGACTAAGGAGTACGGCACGGATTTTGTCTTTTTTATCCTGAAGATATGAGATATCAGGAATAACAAAATCTACCCCAAGCGCTTTATCCTGAGGAAACCCTATTCCGCAATCAACGATGAGTATGTCGAGAAGCTTTTGATCTTCATAGAGTTCGTAGAGATACATGTTTTTTGTAACTCCCACAACTCCACCAAGTGGAACAAACCGAAGTCTAAAAGAGGCCATATACTATAGTGTAAATCTTGATGTGTGTTATGTAAAGTCCAGAGGACCTGTATTGAGGTATACTATAGAGATGCCAAAGTTAAACGAAAAAAACGTCCGAGAAAAGCTTTTGGAAGTATATGATCCTGAAATGAACATCTCCATAGTGGATCTTGGACTGGTATATGACGTCACGATTCAAGAAAAAAAAGTAAACATAAAAATGACGTTGACGACGTTGGGATGTCCTCTTTTTCCCGTAATTGAAAAGGATATTCTAAGCAAACTAAAACCGCTCGGACCAACAGACGTTACTATCAAGCTCACATTTGATCCTCCCTGGAGTTTTGAAAAAATGTCTGAAAAAGCAAAGGCCATGCTTGGACTATGAAAACAAAGGTTAAGAAAAAAACTTTCATCGGCGATACATTCGAGCAAGTCTCAGATACCGGTACTTCAACGGTAAAACAAGTAGGAAAAGCAGTGCAAACAACGTTTGACCCGCTTCAAGCACTCGATCAGGAGAATGATATAGCGCTTGATAATAAAACAGATGAGAATGTTAAAAGCGAAGTTGAGAATAATAAAAACCACACACCTGTCGATCTTGAGCAATTAAAAAATAATTATAATGATCAGGACAAACTACAAGAGGAAGCAGCGAGACAACGATTGTTCAAAATGGTTAAAGAAGGAGAACGAGAAGCGTACGATTTAAAAAAGAAGAAAGAGGAAAAGCGGAAAAATAAAGAGGAAGAAGAAAAAGATCAAAAAAAGAAAAAAAAGGAGGAAGAACGAAAGAAACAAGACGAAACATCACTTCCTAAAGGAAAGCAGCGAAGAAGTATCTTTTCCCCCAAGAAGAAGGCGCGGCTGCAACACGCCGAATATAAGCCACAGAGCGGACAGGGATGACGGGGTGTAGTTCATCGGTAGAATGCACGGTTCGGGACCGTGTGGCAGGGGGTTCAATTCCCCCCACCCCGACAGATTTATAAGTACAATGTATGAAATATGAAGCTATATAATTCTCTTTCGCGAAAGATAGAGGAACTAAAACCTCTTAAGCCTCCTTTAGTAACCTTGTATGCGTGTGGACCGACAGTCTACGACTATACTCATATCGGACACCTGCGTACATACACTAACATTGACCTTCTAAGAAGGAGTTTTGAGTATCAAAATTTCAATGTCAAGCATGTCATGAACATTACCGATGTTGGTCATCTTACGGGAGATGATGACAGTGGGGAAGATAAGCTTGAAAAAAAAGCAAAAGGAAGTGGTAAAACAGTATGGGAAGTTGCCAAATTCTATGCCGATTTCTTTGAAAAAAGTTTAAAGGCTCTCAATGTGCTTCTTCCGAAACAATTAGTGAAAGCCACAGATCATATTAAAGACATGATCGCGCTCATTCAGCAACTTCAAGAAAAAGGATTTACGTATGAGACAAAGGAAGCAGTGTATTTTGATACCAGTAAATTTTCTTCGTATGGAAAACTCTCAGGACAAAAACTTACAGAAAAACTACAACAGGCGAGAAAAGAAGTCCATATAGATGCAGAAAAAAAGAGTCCTTCAGACTTTGCCTTATGGTTTAAGAAGCAAGGACGTTTTGCTGATCATGAGATGTCATGGGAATCGCCATGGGGAGAAGGATTTCCCGGCTGGCATATCGAATGTTCGGCAATGAGTATGAAATATCTTGGAGAAACGATTGATATTCATGCGGGAGGAATTGATCATTTACCCGTTCACCATGAAAATGAAATTGCGCAATCAGAAGCAGCAACTGGGAAACCGTTTGTCAAGATATGGTTTCACAATGAATTTTTACTGGTTGACGGACAAAAGATGAGCAAGTCTTTAAATAATTTCTATACGATTGACGACGTTGCAAAGAAAAAAATCGAGTCAATGGCTCTTCGACTGCTCTTTTTGCAAACACATTATCGAAAACAAATGAACTTTACGTGGGAAGCTGTACAAGCAGCGCAGCTTGCTTATCGAAATCTTCAAGATCAAATCACCGCGCTTCGCCAACAAAAAGAACGTACGAGTCTTTCAGAAGATAAGCTTTCAAAAGTTGACGATTTTAGAAAGCGATTTGTTGACGCGACATCTTCCGACCTTCAGATACCTCAGGCGCTTGCAATTATGTGGGAACTTCTTAAGTCGAACGTTCCATCCCCGGATAAATTAGATCTCGTTTTAGATTTCGATCAAGTATTAGGACTTGAATTAGTAAACGTTAAAAAAGAACAATTACCTCAAAACATTCTAGAATTACAAGAAAAGATTAATGAGGCGCGGAAAGAAAAAAACTTTGAGATGTCGGATAAATATAGGAAAGAGCTCGAAGATCAAGGCTTTATAGTAGAAGACACATCTTCAGGAACTATAGTTAAGAAAAAATAACTACTTCTTCTCGAAGAAAAGCGTAACGGTAGAAGAAACCGTTTGGGTTCCGGGTTCGACTTGTGGACCGCCTCCACCCATCCCCCCGACTCCGTCTGCCGCGTATCTTTCCATAAATGGTTGTGGACCTTGACCTGCTGTCACTTCGACGATATTGACCACTTTCCCCAGTCGTATACCCAAAGTCTTTGCAAGACGCTTGGCTTGTTCTTTAGCGTTCTGAATTGCTTTGTTTCTCGCTTCCTCTCTTAACTTATCGGGATTTGCTATTTCAAATCGCACTCCCTGTACCTGATTTGCTCCTGCTTTGGTAACAGCCTCGAGTACTTTTGATACTTGCTGAGTATCACGCACTTTAACGGTGATTGTTACGTTTCCGTTATAGCCTGAGATTCGATCGACACCGCCCTCAAACGCAAAGCTTGGATTAATCGAATAATTGGATGTAGAAATGTCCTGCTTTTTAATTCCAAGTTTTTGGACGGCTTGTAGAACTGCGTTATTTACCTTGTCGAGATTGTTTTGAACTTCATTGACGCTTGCGGCATTATTTACGTTTATACCTGTATCTATATAGGCAAGGTTGGGCGTTGCTTCGATCTTTCCTTCACCCACGACGGACAGTTCAGAAGAACGCGTTGATGTTATGATTGAAAGAGGATAGGAGAGATTTAAAACCTTTATAAGAAAAAGGGTGATTAAAACTAAAAGAAGTATCTTACCGGTATTTTTAATGCTTCTGTCTTCATGCATATAATTATTGTAGCGATAAAAATCACTTTTTCCACTTTATCGAGCATCCCATTGAAGGCTTTTGATCTTTTGGCGGTTCTTTATCACCGACAAGATCGGCTAGAACATCTTCAAGGTTTTTTTCTTGAACCGCTGTAGGATCTTGCCAATTATCATTAATTCTTCCATGATAAAAAAGTTTCCAAGCTCCATCAGTATTTTTTAACAGATACAGATCGGGGGTACATTGTGCTTTATACGCTTTCGCGATTTCTTGACTTGCATCATGAAGATAATCAAAAGGAATATTCCATTCGATCTTTTTCTCTTTCATTATTTCATAGGAGTCTTCGGGATGTGTTATAGCATCGTTTGGATTAACTGCGAGAAATCCCACATCTTTAGAAAACTTATGAAAGAGGTCGATTACAAGAGGCCAAGACGCCTTAGCGTAGGGGCAGTGATTACAGGTAAAAACCACGAGGAGTCCTTTTTTTTCTTGAAAATTGTTTGGAGAAATTACATTTCCTTCTGTATTTGGTAGTTTAAAATCCGGAGCGTCCCAACCAATAGGAAGATCGTAAGAGTTCAAAAGAGCCATGAAACAGTTTATAAAATCCGGACTGCAAAATCAACCGGTTTTGGTTTTTTTTATATATCCGTATTACTGGATGATCGAAAACAGTCCACGTCTCCTCAGCGCTCTCATCGGGAAATATAAAAATAGTTTTATCAAATAGTTCTATTTTCGGATAAGATGAAAATTCAGCTACTTTTCTAAAGCCGAATTTTTGTGAGAATAATTTTTCGTAGTATTCGTTTAAAAAAGGATATTTTGTCTTGAGGTCTTTGCAGATCTTTCCTGTAGTGTTATTAAAATTATCAGGGGTCTCGCAGGTATGATTTTTATATATTCTCCTTGAGGGGACGAAAATATAGTCTGCTTTTTTAAGCGCTTCTTGTAAATGATTTTGTATCGCAACGTCTTCGTCAAGATTGTAAAAGTCAAAAGAATTTACTATATATTTTTTAGAATTTACCTGTGGAATGGGAATGTCGACAACATTTGCGGTTTCCGAAAGAAGATATGAATTTTCCGGAATATTCTGATAAATCCATTTCGTAGCCTGCAATCTTGTATCAAGATTCGTGTAAATCGAGAGATATGCGAGTCCGGGAATTATTGTAGTAATAAGGAGAAGATAAATGAATAGTTTTGCTCTGCGGAATTTTTCAAATAACTCTATAAGAAAAAGTGAGGAAATAAGAATCATGACGGGAAAAGCCGGAGCCATAAATCTCGTCCACTTTGCATATAAAAACGAGGTGGGCAAAAAATATATCAGAAAACTCGCTCTTAAAAAATTGAATTCTTTTTTCCAGGGAAGAAGAAAAAATCCCAAAAGAAAAAAAATAAATATCGGCAATCCCAGCGCGTACGGGAAGATGTGTTTGAATTGGAAAAGCACCGGAATAGTTTCTTCAAAAGATCTAGTATAAAAAACGAAGAGTCCGCGCGCGACATCGACTTCGTACTTAATCGAGCTCAAAAATTCTTTAACAGAAATTACATTATGCGGAGAAAATAAAACGCTTATTAGGCCGGCTAAAACAAGCAGCTTTCCTATATATAGCATATGTAAATGCAATTGCTTTACATTTCTCGCGTGAAATAAAATTGCAGAAATAGGCAATAAAACAAAAAGGGTTGCGGAAACTTTAGTAGCAATGCTTAACCCAATAATCGTAGCGGTGCTGAAGAGAAATATTTTTTTCGAAATTTTGTTTTTAATAAGAAGAACCGACAAAAGCATGAGAACGCTGTAGTAGAAAGCAAGAAGACTTTCGGTAGTTCCAAAATGGGCAAACTGGATCAGGACCGGTGAAAAAATACCAAAAAGTCCTGTAAAAATGACGACGAGAAGCGCATTCTTTTTCTCAACGACAACTTCCCCTATCTTTAGCAATATCAAGGCTGTCCCCAAAGAAGAAACTGCTGAAATGATTCTTAACGCCAGCACTGCTTCAGAATAGGAAATCTGAGCTCCGATCCTACCTGTTAAGAGCTTCACCAATGAGATCAGGAAGAATGCTGTATAGAGTGGAAACTGCCCGTAGGCGAAAAAATGAGGGTTTAGGCAATTTTTAAGATCGAAAAGATTAGGACAACTGAGCTGTTGGAGAGCAACGGCAATGTTGCGTTCGTCAGGGTGAAACGGATTCGGAAGACCCCATGAGAGATTTATAAAACGTGTGGAAAAAAGCAATAGGACAATACAAACTAGAAAAAAAGTGGCATAAGTACGCTTGATTTTCTGCATGTCAAATACTATTATATAGAGAAGTCGCAATTATATGAATGAATACGAACTTGTTTTTCTTCTCAACGAAAAGGAAGAACTAAAAAAACTTAAAGAATTGGTCGTCTCTCTTTCAGGAAAAGTACTTGAGGAAAAAACACTGGGAAAAAAGAGCCTTGCGTATCCAATTAAAAAACAGGCCTCAGCTGAATTTTTTGAATGGCGCGTCCAGCTCGAAAGAGGGAAACTTGATGAATTTAAAAAGAAAATGACTGTAAACGAAAAGCTCTTACGGTATCTCCTTTTAAAAGTAGAGTAATAAGTATGGCAAGTAGATCTTTAAATAAAGTAATGTTGGTCGGAAATTTAACTCGCGATCCCGAATTGAAATACACTCCGTCAGGAGCGCCAGTATGCAGTATCGGTCTTGCTACTAATAGATCATGGACTACAGCAGAGGGCCAAACAAAAGAAGAAGTTCAGTATCATCGCATAACGGCATGGCATAAACTTGCCGAACTTTGTGCAAAGCTTCTCACCAAAGGAAGTAAAGTGTACGTCGAAGGAAGAATTGCCTACCGATCTTATACTGGAAAAGATGGACAACAGCGAAGTCTGACAGAGATCATTCTTGATGACTTTATTGTTTTTGGAACAGCAAAAAAAGCGACTTCGTCAACCACAGGAGAAGAAACACCTGAAGAAGTAAGCGCTCCCGCAGCTAATACAGTAGAATCCGGTATCGAAGAAGCCGAAGAAGAACCAAAGAAGAGTGGCAAGAAAAAAAAGAAAGACGAGTCTGAAACTATTGACCCCGACGACATTCCGTTTTAATTCTTATGAATAAATGCTTCTTTTGCCAATACCAGGTCTTACCAAGTTTTAAAGATATAGAAAATCTACAACGATTTATTTCACCACGAAAAAAACTTCTAGGTCGTGATAAAACAGGTACCTGCGCAAAACATCAACGGCAATTGACCAAACAGATAAAATATGCCCGCTATCTCGGCCTTCTTCCCTATGTCTCTTATCAGGGATCTCGGTAATTCTGATATAATCAAATAATGACCATCACGTTCTCTATTCCTGTTGAGGGAAAGGTTCTTATCAAACAGGGACAGGAAGTTGATTTCACGACGCCTCTTTCAAAAAAAGGAAATCAAGAGCAGAAAATTATACCTCTATCTGAACTTCTTAAAATCTCTCCACAAAAAATTTTCTTATATCTGAAAAAGTTTGTGGGCGAAGAGATTGCGCGGGGAGAACTTTTGGCGGAAAAAAAGACACTTTTGGATAACAAGCAGTATTTTAGTGAATATGACGGCGTTATTAATGAGATAGATCACGAAAAAGGCAATCTTATTTTAAGCACTCAGAAAGAAACGAAAGAAACTCTTTATGTGTATTTTAAAGGCAAAATCGAAGAGGCCAAAAAAGGCGAAGTTACTCTGGAAGTGAAAGATATGAAAAAAGTCGAGGTGAAAGATGTATCGCGGGACTTTGGCGGAGAAGTGTTGTTCGTAGAAGAATCAGAAATGACTTCGCTTACTCCAGAAAAAGTAAAGGGAAGAGTAGTGTTAGCGGAAACTCTTAAGCCATACGATCAATCAAAATTGGAAGTAATGGGAGCTGTAGGTTTTGTAAGCGTTCACGGACTCAACGATACGACACCCCCTCCATTTGCAAAAGTAAAGACCAACGAATCTTGGGACCAAGTAAAAAAAATCAAGCTCCCTTATTGTCTCGTCGATAAAAAAACAAGTACATTATACTTTTATCAATCCTCATGAATAAAGGCAAAGTCACCAACTGGTTATTGGTATTATCTCTTGCAGTCCTGCTCTTTGGATCCGGATTCAAGCTTGGAGAGTTTAAGGCACTAGAAAATTCACGCAGTGGCTCTTCGTATTCCCTGCGCAATGCTACACCACCTCCAAATATCAAAAGTAAAGAAGTTGATTTTGGTCTTTTTTGGGAAACGTGGGATAAAGTCGAGCAGAAGTTTATAGATAAGAAAAAAGTAGATCCGCAGAAAATGTTTTATGGAGCGATTAAAGGACTTGTTTCTTCCCTCGAAGATCCATATACCTTTTTCTTAACTCCCGATGAAAATAAAGACTCAAAAGCAGATCTTGAAGGAAAATTTGAGGGAATCGGGGCACAACTCGGTCTTAAAAGCGGAAGAGTTGTGGTGATCGCCCCCTTAAAAAATTCTCCGGCAGTTCAAGCCGGCATACAGGCAGGAGACTATATCGTTAAAGTAGACGGACAATCCACAAAAAACTGGACGCTTCCACAGACAGTTTCAAAAATAAGAGGAAAAAAAGGAACTACGGTAAAACTAACTCTATTAAGAGGCGAGAAGGAGTTTGATGTCACGATCACAAGAGAACAAATTCTTGTTGACTCTATAGATCTTTCGTTTGAAGGAAAGAAAGGATGCAAATCTAACTGTGAACAGGTTGCGGTTCTTAAAATTAATCAGTTTGGAGAAAACACCAATAACGAATGGGATCGTGCTGTGGACCAGGTTAAATTACGTTGGGGAGAAGGGAAAATAAAAGGACTGGTTGTGGACCTCCGTGACAACCCGGGTGGGTTTTTAGAAAGTTCTGTGCATGTAGCCTCTGAGTTTTTGCCAGAGGGAAAACTAGTAGTCAAACAAGAATCATCGGTATCCGAAAACAGAGAATACGTCGCAACCAGACAAGGAAAGCTTCTCGACATACCGGTAGTAGTTATCATTAACAAAGGCTCTGCGTCAGCGTCTGAAATTCTTGCCGGCGCTCTTCGGGATCAGAAACGAGCTCAATTAGTGGGGGAGAAATCTTTCGGAAAGGGATCGGTGCAAGAAGCTCTTGACCTCAGCCGTGGTGCGGGACTTCACGTGACTATTGCCAAATGGATTCTTCCAGGCGGCGCGTGGATCAATGGAAAAGGAATAGAACCAGAAACCAAAGTCGAAAATAAACTGAAAGAAGGAAATACGATAACACGGGAAGATGATCTCCAGCTTGAAACCGCAATCGGGAAACTGATAAAATAATAAGGTATGAAAAGACTCCTTATGCTCCTTGCTCTTCTTATTTTGATCTATGGTTTCGGACAATCTCTTAATATACTTCCTAAATTTCCTACCGATAAATTTTTACCTAACACCGAAAAAAAGGAAGATAGAACTGTGGTATATGAAGAATCTACGATTACTACGGTTGTAGAAGAAACGCTTCCTGCAGTGGTGACTATCGGAATACTAAAAAACGATTCTGGATCGACTTTTCAAGTTAACCCTTCCGACCCTTTTTCTCTTTTTCGCAGAGTTCCCCAACAAACAAATGTGGAACGTAATATCGGAAGCGGTTTCATTGTCTCTTCAGACGGACTGATTATTACCGGAAAACATGTCGTCGCCGACACTAATGCTAAATATAAAGTTCTTACCAATGACAAAAAAACGTACAATGTCGAAAAAATTTACAGAGATCCACTCAATGATCTTGCAATCCTCAAAATTAATGCTAAAAATTTGAAAGCGCTTTCCCTTGGTGATTCAAAAGCATTAAAACTGGGCCAACTCGCAATTGCAGTGGGAACTCCACTCGGAGAGTTTACTAATACGGTAACCACTGGAATCGTATCTGGATTGGGACGGGGGATAACTGCCGGCTCACCGTTTGAGGGATATGTGGAAAAACTCGATAATGTAATTCAGACCGATGCTGCCGTTAATCCGGGAAACTCAGGCGGGCCTCTTCTTAATTCGAAAGGGCAGGTGATCGGTGTAAATGTGGCGATTGCCGAGGGGGGACAAAATATCGGTTTCGCTATTCCGGTAAATGTGGTCAAAGACCTGATTGATAATTTTCAGAAAAATGGCAGTAGTTTTGAACGACCGTATCTGGGAATCCGCTATAAATTTATAGATGGGCAAACCGCAGTTTTAAATGATCTTGTCCAAGGAGCCTACATTATTCAAGTGATAGCTAGTTCTCCTGCAGACAAGGCCGGCATTCGAGATGAAGATGTCATTACAACTTTTGACGGCAAGAAAGTACAGGATGATGTAAATGACAGCCTTATAAAAATGACTGCGCAAAAAAAGGTAGGAGACCGCGTTGCGCTTAACGTCTGGAGATCGGGACAATCGAGAACCGTCACTGTCACACTGGAATCGGCTCCATAACGATTCTTCCTGTGTTATAATTAGTTTTATGAGCAATACCATTACGTCTCAAGGTTGGAGTCATCATTATTCCCCGTCAAGGGCGGATGGTATTTGTATGAATAGATAATCTTAAATAGTTATTAAAAACCACCCGCCCGGAAGGCGGGTTTTTTTGTACCTGAAAATATGAAAAACAAACCAATATGCATAATCGGAGGTATGGGGCCTCAAGCCTCAAACGAGCTTTATCGCCTTCTCATTGAGAAGTCTATCTCCCAATATGGCGCAAAAGCCGACCAAGATTTTCCTGAGATCTTAATCTACTCATTGGCTGCGCCGGATATAATTTCCAATGGAACAAATTTTGGAAAAACTGTTGATTTATTGCGGTCAATTATTCAAAAAGTGCAAGTATTCGAGCCCGGCTCCATATCTATTGCCTGCAACACTGCTCACCTATTTGTAAAAGATTTGAAATCAAAATTAGGGAACGAGTTCGTTTCACTTATCGAAACCGTTATAGACTCGGTAAAAGATAAAAACTTATCAAAAGTCGGAGTCATCGCAACGCCTGTGACGTTAGATACCGGTTTGTACCAGCGGGAGTTAATAAGGGCGGGAATTATTCCCATAACGCCTGATGTGAATCAGAGAAAAATGATTGATGGCGTTATTAGAGCTGTTTTAGCGGGGAAAGTAAAAAAGTCAGATATAAGAACTTTAAAAAAAACGGCCGAGCTTCTAAAGAATAAGGGCGCAGAAGGAATTATTCTTGGTTGCACCGAACTTCCCCTCGTATTTCCAAAGCGTTTCAATGTCCCTGTATTTAATTCTCTCGAAATACTGGCAGATCGATTACTTAAAGATTATTTTAACAATATAAATTGATATAATTTGACCATGTCTAAAATAAAACCCCAAACGCTAAAAGGATTTCGAGATTTTCTTCCTGAAGAGATGAAAATCAGAAACGCAGTTATCAATGCCTGTCGAGAGGTCTTTGAATCTTTTGGCTTTGATCCTTTGGAAACGCCCACGCTCGAATATGCTTCGACTCTTCTTGAAAAATATGGAGACGAGGCTGATCGGCTAGTTTACACATTTAAGGATAAAGGTGACCGTAACGTAGGTCTTATTTATGACCTTACTGTTCCAACGGCAAAAGTCCTCGCGATGTATCCGGGAAAAATTCAGCTTCCGTTCAAAAGATATCAAATGCAAAGGGTCTGGAGAGCAGATAAACCTCAAAAGGGCAGATACCGTGAGTTTGCTCAGTGTGACATTGATATTTTCGGAGTCAAGTCGCCACTTGCCGACGCGGAAATTCTTGCAGTAACCTACACTCTTCTTACGACGCTTGGTTTTAAAAACTTTACGATAAAATTAAACTCCCGCACAATTCTTTTTAATCTTTTGAAGAAAGCGGGGATAGCTGATAAAAAACAACAGCTTTCGGTTTTGCAAACAATCGACAAGTTGGATAAAAAATCAAAACAGGAAGTTTCTGCGGAACTTGGAAAAAAAGGGCTGGAAAATTCAAAGATAAAGAAAGTCTTTTCCCTTCTTGAGACTGCAAAGATTGAAGACGACAGTGGATTAAACAGTATGAAGCAGGCGGTTGAGTTTATGGGAGTATTGCCAAAAACAAAAAAACAGTCCGGTTATGAATTTGTTCCGTATATGGTAAGAGGGTTAAATTATTATACCGGTCCTGTATTTGAGACAGTTATCGACAATTTGTCACTCGGAAGTGTGGCGGCAGGTGGCAGATACGATAACTTGGTTTCTCTTCTGGGCGGACCGGATGTTACTGGTACTGGAACAACGTTTGGTTTTGATAGGATCTGCGATGCGCTCACAGAATTGAAAATAAAGGAAGTCGATGCAAACAAAACAAGGGTCTTGGTAACCACATGGCCCGGTTTGGAAAGTAAAAGCATGGAACTTGCGGCAAACATACGAGCGCTGGGAATAAGCTGTGAATTATTTCTTGAGGAAAAACCCTATGAAAAACAACTAAAATATGCAGACAAGAAAGGATTTCCTTTTGTGATACTTTTAGGGCCTGAAGAAATTAATAACAACAAGGTTGTTTTGCGCAATATGAAAACCCGGGAACAAAAAGAACTTTCACAGGGTGAACTTTTACAAACTCTGAATCCTTCAATCTAAATAGTTTGAACATACCTTATGCAGATTAATTCAAACGTTGTAATTATAGAGGCGCTTCCCGGTGTCGGCGGCGACGAGTCTAAACTATGGGCGAAAGAACTTCTTCTTTCTTATATTAAATTTGCACAAAGAAAAAACTTTAAGTACGTCTACCTTGACGAAACTATTGTAAAAATAACAGGAGAAAACGCATTTCCTTTTTTTAAAAACGAGACTGGAGTTCATAGAGTACAAAGAATTCCCGATACGGAAAGAAAAGGAAGGATTCATACTTCAACATGTGTTATCGTGGTTCTTCCTCAAATTCTCCAGTCAGATGTACGCATTAATCAGAACGATCTGGAATGGCAGTTTTTCCGTGCAGGAGGCCATGGCGGCCAAAACGTAAACAAAGTCTCAACAGCAGTACGGCTTACCCATAAACCAACAGGGGTTGTTGTAACCGCAAGCCAGGAGCGATACCAAGATGCAAATCGAAAAATCGCGCTCGATTTACTTATGGGAAAACTGTATCAACTTGAGGAAGAGAAAAAAAGAGGGATGATGTTTTCATACGTGCAAAATATTGGGACAGGAGAGCGCGCAGATAAAATCCGTACCTACAATTTTCCGCAGAACCGGTTAACGGATCACCGGATCGGAAAAAGCTTTCACAATCTTGACGATGTAATATCACAAGGGAAATGGGACAAAATCTTTCAGAGTAATATGGTATAATATTATTTCCAGCAAACGCTAAAGTTTTTGCTTCTTTATGGATATGAAACAAGACATTCACCCGACATATTTTGATGATGCGCAGGTTGTATGTGCGTGCGGCAATATGTTCACAACCCGTTCGACGAAAAAGACTATCACGGTCGACGTGTGTTCCCGATGTCATCCGTATTTTACCGGTGAACATCGATTTATTGACGTCAAAGGACGCGTTGAAAACTTCCAAAGCAGACAAAAAATTGCAGCGCAGATGAAAGAGAAACTTGCAAGCAAAAAATCAGGCAAACTGGGAAAAGAAGGAGAACGACAGACCAAATCTCTCAAGGAATTGCTTGGAGAGGCTTAATCTGTTATAATCAAAAGCTCACGAAGACCTTGGGTTTCTTTTTAGAGTAAAAGTCAGTTTCCCCAAGTAGTGAACCTATGCCAAGTCAAAAGAAAAAAACATACGTAGAGGATCTTTCTACTTTTCTCACAACCACCAAACACTTCGTATTGGTAAAATTCGACAACACTTCACACCAAACTCTTGAAAAGCTTAGAAAAGAGCTGAAAAAAGATGATGCTGTTTTCAAAGTATTAAAAAATACTCTTTTTGAAAAAACAGTGGAGAATCTCAGTAAAACAAAAAAAGATTTCAAAGAACTCGCCAAAAGCGTCCTGCCGCTTAAGGAAAACTCAGCGTTACTTTCAATGAATGAGAATTATCATAACACGCTTTCTGCTTTTTTTAAATTTGCGAAAGCTGAAAAAACACTCTCGTTCAAATTTGGGATACTTGACGCAAAGCTTTATCCAGGCATCGAGCTCGAACAACTTGCCCAACTTCCAAGTAAAGAAGTTATTGTGGAAAGGATTGCAGGATTTTTAAAATCGCCTCAAAGCATGTTGGTTTATTCATTGAAGTTTAATATTTCAAAATTAGTTCACGTACTTCAAGCACGAAGTAAACAAAGTAATTAAGTTAGGGAGGTGATTAGAAATGGCAGATAAAAAAATTTCAGATAAAGTAGAAAAAATCGCAAAGGAAATCGAAGGACTTACGGTCGTTGAAGCAGCTGAACTTTCATCTTACTTAGAAGAAAAATTCGGAGTTTCCGCAATGCCTGTCGCAGCAGCCGCACCACAAGGAGCAGCGCAAGGTGGGGAAGCAGCAGAAGAGAAAACCAGCTTCACAGTCGTCCTTGCAGCAGCAGGAGACAACAAGCTTGGTGTTATTAAGGCGATCCGAGAAATTGATTCTAATCTAGGGCTTATGGAAGCTAAAAAAATCGCGGAATCAGCTCCTCAAGAGATCTTAAAAGATGTCAAAAAGGAACCAGCTGAAGAAGCAAAGAAAAAGCTGGAAGCCGCTGGAGCTAAGGTAGAATTGAAATAATTTTTTCAGTATAATTGATAAATGGCGAAAAAATCTTCAGGGTATGACGCTGAGTCGATTGTTGTTCTAGAAGGACTAGAACCGGTACGAAAACGGCCGGGAATGTACATAGGCTCAACTTCGCAGGTTGGTGTTAATCACTGTCTCAACGAAATAGTCGATAACGCCATCGATGAAGCTCTTGCAGGCTACTGTCACAATATTCACGTACGAATCGAGAAAAACGATTACCTTACTGTCTTCGATGACGGTCGGGGTATTCCTGTTGAAAAAAATCCTAAACACAAGACATCTGCGCTTGAGTTGGTTATGACGAAACTTCATGCCGGCGGTAAATTTACCACCTCAGCCTATAAAGTTTCCGGTGGTCTACACGGCGTTGGTGCGTCTGTCGTAAACGCTTTGGCAGAACATCTTATTGTTGAGGTGCGGCGCGACGGACAGCTTTATAGACAAGAGTATAAAAGAGGAAAAGCGCTGTACCCAGTAAAAAAAGTGTCTGATTCTATTCTCAAATTTCCTTTTAAGAACGGCACAGCAATTTCATTCCTTCCGGATAAAGAAATCTTTAAAGAAACGATAGAGATAAATTATGGAAACTTTAAAAAACAGGTAAAAGAACGTGCGTACCTTATCAGTAGCACTCTTTTTAAAATCGTAAACGTAAAGACGTCTGACAGAACAGCATATTTCTTTGATGGTGGAATTCTCTCACTCATTAGAGATATCAACCGAGGAAAGAAAGTGATCCATGAAGCAATCTATATTAAAAAACAGTTAGAAGACAAGGAAGTTGAAGTAGCTATCCAGTTTAATGATTCTATCAATGAACACGTAATGTCCTTTGTGAACGTCATAAACACTGTCGAAGGAGGAACACATCTCACTGGTTTTCGAATTGCACTTACCAAATCGATAAACAGCTACGCAAGAAGCATCCTCTCTGAAAAAGATATTAAAGAGGCGCTTACGGGAGACGATGTAAAAGAAGGTCTTTCCGCGATAGTGTATGTGAAAATGTCTTCGACGAATCTTCAGTTTGAAGGACAAACAAAAAGCAAACTTGGAAATTCAGAGGTCCAAACCTTTGTACAACAGGCGGTATCTGAGTACTTAGATGTATTTTTTGAAGAAAATCCACGAGTAGGACGAGATATTTTAGGAAAAATCATTCTTGCACAAAGAGCACGACTTGCGGCAAAAGCAGCTAAAGAAGCGGTCTTAAGAAAAGGCGCTCTTGAGGGAGCAACTCTTCCCGGAAAACTTGCCGACTGCAGTGAAAAAGATCCAGTACTCTCGGAGATTTTTTTGGTCGAGGGTAACTCGGCGGGTGGAACGGCAAAACAGGGAAGAAACCGCCGCTTCCAGGCAATTCTTCCATTGCGAGGAAAGGTTTTAAATACAGAACGAGCTTATCTTGATAAGGTTCTTGCATTTAAGGAACTCAAAGATCTTGTCATTGCCCTTGGAATGGGAATCGGTGAAAATATTGATTACTCAAAACTACGATATCACAAAGTAGCCATTATGACAGACGCAGACGTAGATGGAGAACACATCCGAACCCTTCTTCTTACGTTTTTCTTCAGACATTTACCCGACATTATCTCAAACGGTCATCTTTATATCGCCCAACCGCCACTCTTCAAACTTCAGATGGGAAAAAAGATTGCATATGCATTCTCGGATGAAGAGCGAGAGCTAGAGATGAAAAAGATGGTCGGAGGCGGTGAGGGAAACGTCTCTGTACAAAGATATAAAGGTTTGGGAGAAATGAATCCAGAACAACTTTGGGAAACGACTATGGATCCTGAGGCGAGAGTTCTAAAGCGTGTTACTATGGATGATGCCACTGAAACAGATCGAGTCTTTAGCATGCTTATGGGTGAGGAAGTCCCACCACGAAAGAAATTTATTATCACTCATGCTAAAATGGCAACATTGGATATATAAAGGTATACTTATTTTTCTATGAACATCTCAAAACTACCAGCAGGCAAAAATCCAGAAACAGGAGAAGTGAATGTATTTATTGAGATTCCAGAAGGATCTTTTATAAAGTACGAACTTGATAAGGATTCTGGAGTTATGATGGTAGATCGCTTTGCGTTTACTTCAATGGCGTTCCCCGCAAACTACGGGTTTATCCCGCAGACATTAGGTGAGGATGGAGATCCGCTTGACGCACTTGTCGTTGCAACCTATCCACTTGCACCGGGGACTGCGATTTCTTCGCGCGTCATTGGGATGCTTGAGATGGAAGATGAAGCAGGAATCGACACAAAGATTATTACTGTTCCTAGCGAAAAAGTAGATCCATTTATGGCGCATATTAAAGACATCGCGGATCTTGACGAAACCTTAAAAAAGAAAATTCAACACTACTTTAACCATTACAAGGAGTTGGAAGCGGGAAAATGGGTAAAAACCAAGAATTTCCTTTCTAAAAAAGACGCACTTGAAGCCATTAAAAAGGCTCTTAAAAAGTAGCTCCTCCTTCACATATATCATATGGCAGATGAAGATAAAAAGATAATTCACCAGAACGTACAGAACACCGAGATTACAACTGAGATGAAGCGAGCGTATCTTGATTACGCGATGTCTGTCATCGTCTCACGAGCACTTCCTGATGTACGCGATGGACTAAAACCAGTACACCGTCGCGTACTTTATGCAATGCACAAGTTGGGACTTTCCTCAAGCGCCAAATTCTCAAAATCCGCAACGGTCGTGGGAGAAGTGCTTGGCAAGTATCACCCACACGGAGATTCGCCAGTATACGAAGCTGTTGCCCGTATGGCTCAGGAATTTTCACTTCGTTATCCACTGGTCCGCGGACAGGGGAACTTCGGGTCTATTGATGGAGATCCACCTGCTGCTATGCGATATACAGAAGTAAAGCTTGCCAAGATTGCAGAAGAACTGCTTGTTGATATTGACAAAGAAACCGTCGCATGGACCGACAACTTTGACGGAAGACTCAAAGAGCCAGTGTATCTTCCTGCAAAACTTCCCAATCTTCTTCTGATGGGCGCAGAAGGTATCGCAGTCGGTATGGCAACTAAAATTCCTCCTCATAACTTAAGCGAAATTGTAGATGGGATATGCTACATGATTGACAAAGCAAAAAAAGATAAAAAAGGAAATCTTGAGTATGAAATAACGGTTGATGAGCTTCTTGAGTTCGTTAAAGGACCTGACTTTCCAACCGCAGGTGTCATATACGGAGCGAAGGAGATAAAAGAGATGTATGAGACCGGAAAAGGAAAGATCCTCATCCGCGCGGTCGTCGAAGAAGAAGAGGTTACAAAAGGACGAGAGGCGATCATCGTTACCCAACTTCCATATCAGGTAAATAAATCCAATCTTGTGGAAAAGATTGCGTACCTTGCAACCGAAAAAAAAGTTGTCGGAATCTCTGACCTGCGCGATGAGTCGGATCGGGATGGAATCCGCATCGTAATTGAGCTTAAAAAAGACGCCTCATATAAAAAAGTGCTAAACAATCTCTTTAAGTTCACTGAACTTCAAACCTCTTTTCCGGTAAATATCGTCGCGCTTCTTGACGGAGTTCCCCAAACGCTTTCTCTGACTACAATCTTGAGAGAGTATATTAAGCACCGCGTGGTTGTCGTCACCAAAAGAAGTGAATACGAACTTGCCCAAGCCAAAGCCAGAGCGCATATTTTGGAAGGATTTTTAATCGCGCTCGACAATATTGATAAAGTGGTAGATACGATTAAAAAAGCTAAAGACGAACCCGATGCAAAAGCCAAGTTGGTAAAGCGGTTCAAGCTCTCGGAAATTCAGGCCCAAGCAATTCTTGACATGCAATTAAAACGACTCACAGGACTTGAGAGGTCGAAGATTGAAGAGGAGTTAAAAGAGCTTAAAAAGATAATCAACTATCTTGAAAGCCTTCTCAAGGATGTCATGAAAATCCTTAAGGTTATTAAAGACGAGATTCTCTATCTTAAAGAAAAGTACGGAGATGAGAGACGTACTAAAGTCATCAAATCAAGACCGGGAGAGATCACAGACGAACAGCTTATTGAAAATAAAGAGGTTATCGTCGTTATGACTCAGGAAGGCTACATTAAACAGGTTCCACGTGAGACTTTTAGAGTGCAAAACCGGGGAGGTAAAGGTGTCTCGGGAATCGAAACCAAGGAGACCGATAACGTTACCTATATTCAATCAGCTATGGCTCATGACTATATGCTCTTTTTCACCAATCAAGGACGTATTTTCCAAACGAGGGTATGGGACGTCCCTCTGGGAACACGCACCTCAAAAGGGAAAGCGATTGTAAATCTCCTCACGCTCCGTCCTGAGGAAAACGTAACTTCAATCCTCACCTTTGGAACCGCAGAGACTGAGGAAAAAGAACTTTATATTCTCATGGCAACTAAAAAAGGAACGGTTAAGAAAACAGCGTTTACGCAGTTTGCAAATATCCGAAACAATGGAATAGTCGCGATAAAATTAGATAAAGGAGATGAGCTTTTATGGGTAAAGCTTACGAATGGAAAAAAGAACGTGATCTTAACGACACGTGACGGAAAAGCAATCGTCTTTAAGGAGCAGGAAATTCGGCCAACCGGAAGAGCTTCAATGGGAGTTCGGGGTATAAATATCGAAAAAGACAATGAAGTGACCTCAGCAGATGCGTTTGGAGATAGTGAGTTTACGAAAGACCTCATGGTTGCCGGAGAAAGAGGAGTAGGAAAGAAAACAAAACTCTCTCTGTTTAGAGGACAACATCGAGGAGGTAAGGGTGTTAAGGTAGCTTCGGTCGACGATAAAATGGGAAAAATCGCTTTTGCAGAGATCATTCAGCCGGGAAAAACCACGGTCATTATAACCAGCACCCATGGTCAAGTCGTAAAGATTCCAGTTCAGTCAATCCCTTCGCGTTCACGCTCGGCAAAAGGGGTCATATTGATGCGGTTTTCAAAGGCAAATGACCGGATTGTAGGAGCCGCACTAGTCTGATTTAATGTTCAAGTTGATTGAACGATACCTCACCTTTTCTCCATAGAAACGCTCCAACTATATCAAATCTGAGGCGAATATGGTATAATATGAAGACCAATTTTTATATGTATGAAAGTCCCTTGCATTGAGATTGCCCGTCTTCTTAAGAAAAATCTTAAAAAAAAGGCTTCACAGCTTAAAAAAAAGAAGATCCGCCCAAAACTGATAACCATTTTGGTCGGGGAATCACCCGAACAACTTTCTTTTGTGAAAATAAAGCAAAAGGTAGCTAAAGAAATAGGAGTCGGGTTTGAGTTTATTCATTTAAAAAAAACTCCTACGTTCTTCGAGTTCATTAATCTTCTCAAAGAAAAGTCAGGAGAAAGGGAAACTACCGGTGTCATCGTCCAACAACCACTTCCTTCACATTTGCACACAAATACGATTTACAACTTTGTTCCACCAGTCAAGGAAATCGAAAGACACAGAGAGAAGTCTCCACATTTTCCACCGTTAGGACTCGCAGTACTTACCGTGCTCAAGTATATTTTTCAAAAAAACAAACTCTCAAAGAATCTGGTGATAGAAAACAATTCTGACGCTGCGTTTTTCAAACAGGCTTTTAAACATAAAAAAATCGTTCTTGTAGGAAGAGGTGCAACCGGAGGACAACCAATAGGTAAAACGCTCAGCGAGTTTAAAATAAACTACATTAATATTAATTCTCAAACTCACAATCCTGAACAATATTACAAAGAGGCTGATGTTATTATTACAGCCGTCGGAAGAAAAGTGCTATCTAATGAGATGCTAAAACATGGAGTTGTGTTAGTAAATGTAGGACTCCGACGTGAAGGAAAAAAACTCAAGGGAGACTATGACGAAAAAGAAGTAAAAAAAGTTGCAAGCTACTATACCGAAACTCCAAAGGGAACCGGACCGATAGACGTCCTATACCTTTACAAAAATCTTCTTGATGCGGCTGACATGCAAAAAAATTCGTAATGCAGAATTGCTGTGAAGAATTTACTTGTCATAACAGGCCAAACAGCAACCGGAAAAACTTCACTTGCGGTTTCCTTTGCAAAAAAGATAAACGGGGAACTCATTAACTCCGATTCCCGTCAGATATATAAACATCTAGATATAGTGACCGGAAAAGATCTTGATATTTTACAGACATCAACGGTACATCTATATGATATCGTTGATCCAAAAAAACGTTTTTCATCATACGATTTTACAGTCTTCGCAAAAAAAGCAATCAAAACAATTGAAGACAAAGGGGAAACCCCGATCATCGTCGGAGGAACATATTTCTATTTAAAACACCTTATCTATGGAATCGCAACAACTCAAGAGGCTGATTGGAAATTAAGAAATAAACTAAATAAAAAATCCATAAAAGAACTTCAAGTAATGCTCCGTTTAAAAAATCCCGATAAATTAAAACAGATGAATCAAAGCGATAGAGCTAATCCTCACCGTTTAATCCGACAGATTGAACTCTCACAAATTCCAACTGCAAAAAAAATGTTACAAAACTCACTGATAAAAAAGTACAAAGTCCGATTCATAGGACTTCGTTTCAAAAGAAAAGAGGATTTGATAAAGAAGATCAGAGAAAGAGTAGAAAAAAGAATGAAGAATGGAGCTATAGAAGAAGTAAGGAGTCTTTTTAAAAAAGGCTATTCTGAAAAAGACCCCGGTCTTCAGACGATCGGCTATAAGCAGCTTATTGCTTTGGTAAAGGGAAGATTGACAAAAGATGAGGCGATCAAAGAATGGATTAGTAAAGAAGTCCGGTATGCTAAGCGTCAATACACGTTTATGAAAAAAGATAAAAACATTAAATGGAAAATGGTAGATTAGCTATTTTGGACCGTAGGAATAGGCTAATCTGTAGTATAATAAGATCGTTCCGTCATCCTATGCTTAGAGAAATTGAAGCGCGAAAAACTCACATTGAAATTCCTGTCGTAGATCCTTTTAGAAAAATCATTCTTCCGACCGCTATCCCGAAGATAAAAGCCAGTTTTCCAGAACAAACAAGAGTAGTAGTATCCGAAGGTATATTTGATCTCCTTCATGATGGACATCGTACAAGTCTCGAACATGCAAAAGCTCAAGGCGACGTTTTGTGTGTACTTGTCGGTACAGATGCTTATGCAAGGACAAAGGGGGGAAGGAAGACCCTGTCAAATACAAACCCAAAGGTTAAGTGCAATCGCAAGACTAGATTGTGTAAATTACGCTATCGCTTTGACTGAAACGCTTAGAGCAGATAGTATTCTACAAGCTCTTCAACCCGATTTATTTGTTAAAGGAATAGATAAGACATGGGACGACTTGACAAAATATACAAGGCAAACGCTATCAGAGCTCGGAATTAATGTGGCTTTTCTCGGCGACACAGTAGATATTCATACCACCGATTTCATTGAAAGGGGTCAAGTAATACAGAGCTAATCTGATCTTTTAAAAAGTTTCAGGAAGGCTTCTTTGGGGATTTCGACACGACCAACCAGCTTCATTTTCTTCTTACCTGCTTTTTGCTTCTTTAATAATTTGTCTTTTCTGGTTCTATCACCTCCGTACAACTTTTGCGTGACATCTTTCCGGAAGGGGGAGAGACGCTCTGACGCAATTATCTTTCCTTTATAGCGAGCTTGAATCTTTACTTCGTATTGCTGTCTTGGGATGATCTCTCTTAGTTTTTTCACGAGTTTGCTTGCTGTTTCATATGCGCGTTCGGCAACAACAACCTCTGAGAATTCTTCAATCGGCTCTTCGTTAAGGAGAATTGTCATTTTATCTGCGGATACGTTTCGGTATTCAAGAAACTCCCAGTCAAGGGAGGCAAATCCCGAACTTACGCTTTTCAAATCGTCAAAAAAATCCGTGATCATCTCCGACAAGGGCATTTCATATGTAAGCGTTATCTGATTTTTGTTATCCATGGTTATAAAAACACCCCGATGCTGTTCAGATAATCTCATTACGTCTGCCATATACTCTCGCGGAGTAACTATGAGAAGTTTGACATATGGCTCCATGATCTCGCCCTGCTTTTCTGCTTTTCTATATTCAACCTTTGGAGGAGTCAAAACTAAACTAAGATCATGCTCTCGCTCCAACCGTTCTCTTACTACATCTGCATGCAGAAGACCAAGAAATCCTACGCGAAAACCTGCTCCAAGTGCCTTACTGTGTATGCCGGTAAACTCTAAAGAAGAATCGTTTAAATACAGTTTTTCAAGAGCTTTTTTTAAGTTTAGGTAATCATTTGTGTCTGTCGTAAATATAGATGCATATACCATTGACTGTGCTTTTTTATAACCTGGAAGCGGAGGCAAATCACTTTTTTTCACAGTGATCGTATCTCCAACCCGTACTTTGTGAATATCTTTGAGATTGGTCACGATATATCCAATTTCACCAGCACCCAGGCTCTCATTAGCTTTTAATTCCGGCGCAAAGATACCTGTTTCTAAGACGTCGAAGGAAACGCCTTGTTGAAGAAGCAGTAGCGAATCTCCTCTCTTAACCTTTCCGGTAAAAATTCTAACAAACGCGATGACTCCTCTGTGCGGGTCATAATAAGAGTCAAAAATTAAAGCCTGTAATGGCTCTTCTGTTTTTTGAGGAGGACTTAAAATCTTTTTTGAGATACTTTCAAGGAGTTCTGGAACATGCAAGCCGGTTTTTGCAGATATTTCAAAAATAGTGTCTTTTTTCACTCCTAAAAAATCTACCATCTGGCTTTTTGTTTTTTCCACATCCGCATGAGGAAGATCAATCTTGTTCACGATTGGAATAATTGTGAGGTTTTTTTCCAGTGCTTTGTATGCGTTTGATATAGTTTGAGCCTGAATCCCTTTTGTAGCATCGACCAAAAGAATTACTCCTTCTACGCATGAAAGAGTGCGGTCAACTTCATAAGAAAAATCTACATGACCTGGTGTATCAATAAGATTCAGTATGAACTCTTTATATGCCATTTGAACGGGTGCTAATTTAATAGTGATGCCGCGTTCTCGAGATATAGGATTTCTGTCTAATAGCTGCTCCTCATGTTTACCTGGTGAAACAACGTCGGTAAGCTCTAGAAAACGGTCGGCGAGCGTAGATTTTCCATGATCAACATGCGCTATGATTGCAAAATTCCGAAGATTCTTCATAAGGTATCTCAAATTATATCATTTTATACCTAGCTCCAAAACACACTTGACAACCCCCACAAGAAGTGTCTAGAATGAAATTAAGGGCTATATATGACCAAAATCGAGCATCGTCCAGGTGTTGGATTTAGAGAACCACTCGACATGAATAGTTTGCAACCTGTACCAAATACCTTCGTTGGAAGAACAGAATCGACCCTCCTCTTGCCGCAATCACCTGAAGTAGAGCGATACGCTTCGGTCATAGAACGTGGGATTCCCTTAATGGATAGATTGATCGTGAAAGAGGGAATATTTGCCTCTTTAGATCCACTCTTCAAGCATTTTTTTTCACGAGATCAAGTCTTTGAGATAGACGCAATTCGTCGTACAAATGAATTATTGAATCTTACCAAATCTTTACCAGGACTTAGAAACGTTTTTGAACCGTTATACGAGAAGTCCAAAGCATCGTTCTTTTCATTCGTGATGCGCACGGTAATCGATTATGGAGATTTCGTACATGAAGAAGATCCTTTTACCGACTCTCCGAACATTGATAAAACGAGTGATTTTTTTGCGCGTGTGAACGGGCGCTATATAAATCGCGACTCCGTTGATGCAGCTCCTCTCATTCTTGGTCAGGTCCCGCGGCTATTTCATCGTGATTCTCCAGAATTCCAAGAATTTTTACCTCACGCTGACAAAGCTCTCAAGCGGATGATTGCAAAAATGGATAGTAATAATGGTTGGCTCAGCTTTAACTATGGAAAACTCACAATCCAAGGCTGGATGGACAGCTGGGATTCCACCCTCCATGGTGACAGAAATCTAGATACACACCCTGTCTATGATAAAAACAATAATTTAATAGGTCATGTTCCGCCCGATCCAATTGCCTTGGTAGAGGTCCAAGCTGAAGCGTGGCAGACGTTGCGGGAATGGGCTGAAATACATCCTGATTCTCAATTTAGAAGAGAGTTACGAATGCACGCCGATCGATTGAAACGTGCGTTTAATAGTGCATTCCTTACAAGAGATGAAAAAGGGTTCTTTTTTGCCCAAGGGATAGACGGGAAAGGGAGACAGATAAAAAACCAAACGATTAACGTAGGATTGTGTCTTTGGGCTGATTTTAATGAAGAATCAATTATTGATGATAAATTTATTCCGGATGTTATTTCACGATTGCTCGATCCTGCTTTTTTTGATGAACATGCAGGAATAAGAACATTTGAGAGAGGTCAGTTTGAAGGATATACCGGCGCTTATCATCGAGAAAACGATGATCAATGGCCTTATGCAACGAGCGCAACTGGAGTAGGAATTGCAACTTTTGGTCAAGTTGAAGGGGCAAATAACGTAAGAAAAGGAAATGTCTTGTTGCTTGAGTACTTGAAAAATTTTTCTGAGACAGGCGTCCATGACACAGAAGAGCACAAAAGATATAACGGTGGAAATGGTGGTGCGAAACATAACGGCTGCTATAGACCTTATTCAGAAGACGGTAAAGTCCGAGCCTGTCAATGGCAAGGATGGAATATCGCGTGGGGAGTCCACGACGCAGTCGTCTTGGCGGACGAATCTTTAAAACAAGCTGCGTAAATAAGATTAAACTCTGATGCGGAATCTCTTGATAGATTTTTTTCCGTTCTTTAAAAAGGTAGTGACCTCCAGCCTGGCATTTTTTATGCCAGTGTGGTACCGACACACCCCCGCAGAACATGTTCCAAAAAGAAGTTCTCTTGTTGCGCTATTTCCTACCGAAGAATCAATAGAGCCGGATGCACCTTCTTGACTACTGTCGGTCTGATAGATCAGTGCGTAGCTTACACTTCGAACGCTCTTTAGATTTCCAAATGCAACGACTATTGCTCGTCTATCCGCTCGCATACGTGGTGAAACAAAAGCTCCGGTTGCAACCCCGCGACCTTTAACCGATAGATTTCTAAATTGAGGAAGTATACCTTTTGCTTCAACGGGGTTATTAAACACTCCAACAGCCAAAAGAAAAAGGGAAATAGCTATGACTCTTTTCATACTCTTAGAGTACTCAAAATTATGATTGAAATCAAGTCTTTGATATACTTGTTATAATAAATCCGATGACGAAAAAAAAAGTAGTAGTAATCCTTATTATTCTTGCGGTGATCGGTGCATTTGTATTTATTTTCAAAAGTCTGGGAAATAGACCCGCTCCTTCCCCAGAACAGGATCTTACCCAAGACAAGCCGACACTTTCAAAAAAGCTGAAGACGTTTACTGATTCTTCCGGATTTAAATTCAGCTATGCGGACAACCTTCAACTTACTACCATAGAAACAAAAGATCCGGATATTTATTCAAAACTGGAGATCGTCTCAGAAGACCTTGAAGGTTCAATTAATATTACTGTTTCGCAAACCGACCTCAAAACCTTTGAACAATGGAAAAAGGCAAGCGAGATAACATTAAAAGATTCCGAAGTCAAAAAGATAAAACTCGGAGATCTTACTGCTCAACAATTTGTTTCTGATGGTAAGACCGTAACCGTATCCCTCGACCAAGGAGTGTTGTTCACAATTAGTGTCACCCCTGAAGATGATAAGAATTTTTGGAAGGAAGCATATGAGGCCGTCGTGAAGACTTTTTCACTTACTCCTCCACCTGCAAATGCTGTTCCTGAAGACTCATCGGGAGGAAGCGCTGGAGACAGTGATATAATCTTTGAAGGAGAAGAGGTGATAGAATGAGCTCTCATGAAGAAAACCTTATCGAAATACTGGAAAAATGAATTCGTACAAGGAGGTTTTGTTTTTACAGTTTTTTCGTTTATTTCAAGCTTCCTGAATTATCTTTTCAATTTTTTCGCAGCGCGTGCTTTAGGTCCTGCAGGATTTGGTGAAATTACCGCGCTATTCTCATATATAACAATTTTTTCTGTTCCAACTATAGTAATGACTCTTGTAGTAATTCAAAAAGTTGGATCAAAAGGTCACGAGTCAGAACGATTTGCTCTCTCTCTTCAGACTTGGTTTTTTGCTCTTGTAAAACGCTGGTGGTTTTTAATAATACTTTCCTTAATACTTTCTCCAATTATTCCGCGGGTGACAAACCTCTCTCCTATAAGTAGCTATACGCTCATACCTCTTGCAATCCTTACTTTTATCGGAGCATTTTACGGAGCCATTTTCCAGGGGTTACGATTGTTTCTTTCATTTTCACTTATAAGTATAACTGCAATTGTGTTAAAACTCCTCGGACCGATATTTGTCCTCGTAGGAGTTGATGGACTTTTAACAATGGTGGTTTTTCTGGTAATTTCAGGCGTTGCAGGAATACTCCTACTTCATACCTTTATGAAAAAATACGTAGTTTCTTCGATATCTCCAAAAAAAACGGCAATCCAGAAAAGATTGAAAGATGCTTTATTCAACAAGCAGGTGATCGTGACATTTTTTTCCGTTCTTGCAATTACTTCATTTAATAATCTCGATGTAATTTTTGTAAAAAAGTTCTTCAGCGCGGGCAGCACTGGTATTTACGGATCGTGGAGCTTGATGGCAAAGATTATTACGTATGTCGTCGGTCCGGCTGTTACGGTGAGTTACATATTCTTTTCCGGTAAAAGACGGCATGAAGGCAGTGAAAAAGTGCTTTTGTTATCTCTCGGAGCTCTTTTTCTCGTTGCCCTTGGAAGCTTTATTGCGTATAAGTATTTCCCCACACTCCTTATTCAGATGTTTTTCGGCAAAAGATTCCTTTCTGTTTCTCCTTATCTTCCGCAAGCGAGTATCTTTGGCTCGTTATACTCTGTGATTACATTTATTAATAGTTACTTTCTTGCAAAAAAAAGCAATTTTTCATTACTTTTACCACTTACTATACCTATATACGCAACTTTACTTTTCCTCATACCAAAGGAGATCAGTAGTATCATGACTCTTAATATTTACTTTTCTTTATGTGTGGCCTGTCTCTATCTTATTGCGGCAAGCTCAAGATTTCTCTATAATATGCCCCAATGGAAGTAAAGCAACCAAACCACTTCTTAAGTCTTATTATTCCGGTTTATAAACAGGAGAGAACGATCGTAAAAAATATTAAGAGACTCAAGTCGGTTCTCGACAACATTCGTTATGATTACGAAATCATTGCGGTTATTGACGGACTTGTCGACAAATCTTTAAGGAAGATTAAGGACGCAGCGCTGGCAAAAGTTTTAACACTTGCTTACATAAAAAACCAAGGAAAGTCCTACGCTATTCGCCTCGGCATGACCAAAGCAAAAGGGGACTATGTGATGTTCATTGATTCAGGAATGGAGATCGACCCGAATGGAATCTCCATGCTGCTTGAGCATATGGAATGGTATGATGCTGACATTATCGTGGGGTCAAAAAGACATCTTGCATCCCGGGTAAAGTATCCCTTATTAAGAAAAGTTCTGAGTTATGGATACTACTATATGGTCAAAATGTTGTTTGGTATTAAGGTACGCGACACACAGGCTGGAATAAAGGTGTTTAAGAAAAGAGCTCTTGAAAAGATCCTTCCACGTCTAATTGAACGTCAGTTTGCAGGAGACCTTGAGTTTCTAGTTGCAGCAGACACGCTGGGATTTAACCGGATATACGAGGCTCCGATAAAACTTGATTACAGTATGTCGCCGGTAACTTCAGCTGCGACGCTAAAAGCGATCGTTGGCATTCTTGTTGACACTCTCTCTATTTATTATCGTAAAAATTTTATCTCTCACTATCGTAAACAGCCTAAGAAACTTGCAAAACCCAAAGGATTAAAGGTTGTACGTACATAAAAATCATGGCAAAAAATCTCTTTGTTTCTGTTGTCGTTCCTGTTAAAGCGCTTTCATACTACCTTCTTCATGAAAATCTTCCGGAATTATTCCGTCAAACATATAAAAATTATGAAGTACTAGTCCTTCCCAATAACCCCTCTTTGTATGACATCACGCTATTAAAGAGATATAAAAAATTGCGCATAATCCCAACGGGAAAGATTACGCGGCCTGCGCAAAAAAGAGATATCGGAGTTAAAGAATCAAAAGGAAAAATAATCGCCTTTTTGGATGACGATGCATATCCTGATCCACATTGGCTGGAAAACGCCGCAAAATCGTTCAAAGGAAAAAAAACATTGGCGGTATGTGGACCCGGGGCAATCCCAAAAGAAGTCAATCTGTGGGAAAAAATCTTTGATGAAGTTTTGAAAACGTGGATTGGATCAGGTGGATTTACATATAGATTTACACCCGGGAAAAAGCGGTATGTCGACGATTATCCTTCCATGAATTTCATAATTCTTAAAAAAACCTTTTTGAAGCTTGGAGGATTTAATAGCGATTACTGGCCTGGTGAAGATAGTAAGCTTTGCAATGATCTTATCGTAAAAGAAAAGGGAAGGATTCTTTACGATCCTTCAATTCTTGTTTACCACCATAGGAGAAATAAACTAAAGGGTTTTCTCAAACAACATGCGAATTACGGATTCCATCGGGGCGCCTTTTTCGCACATGGAGACAAAAACTCTAGGGATGTTGCGTATCTTGCTCCCACTTTCTTTATTCTATATTTAATTGCACTAGTACTATATTATTTTGCTATAAGTTTATTAAAACTTCCTAACTCTAAAGTTTTTCTCCTTCCATTCGCTCCTGCGGTCGCTTACGGTTTACTAATGAGCCATCTTTTTGTAAAATCAATTTTTAACACCCGCAACCCAATTATAGGTTTGGGAGCCATGGGAGTTCTTATTTTAACTCATGTAACATATGGCATAATGTTTATAAAAGGATACCGAAAAGGAATAGATAAAACGCAAAGCATATATGACTGACCCAAACATACAAACGGTTAAAAAAGACGATATCGAAATCAAGATCATCCGGGATAAGTGCATCAGTGCGGCGACATGTGTCGTATATGCTCCAAGCACCTTTGACCTCGACAAAGAAAATATAGCAATCATAAAAGGAGGAAATTGGGATAGACTCGAGAAGATTATAGCTGCGGCTCAATCCTGTCCTACTATCGCTATAGAGGTATACCAAAAGGGAAAGAGAATTTACCCTAAGTAAATTGTTGGTATACTAAGAATATATGCTACCGGCTTTTCTCATTACATTCCGCGAAGTAATCGAAGCAGCGCTTATTGTCGTAACAATATTGGGAATCCTCGTGAAGCTTCATCAAGGGAAGGGGATAAAAACAGTGATGTATGCGACGACGGCAGCCGCTGTAGCGAGTATTGCTCTGGTTGGGATTGGGAGTCTTTTGGGATTCCAGATGCAAAAACTCTATTCCGGAAGGACAGAGGAACTTATCGAGGGTGTATTGATGATTCTTTCTGCCGTATTTATTACATGGGCAGTCTTTTTCTTACATAAGTCGTTTTCCCGGTATAAAATTCATTTGCTCAAAAGCGTTAAGGAAAAAATTGAGACAGAGGAACAGAAAGGCTTGTTTTTCCTTGTCTTTACGGCTGTTTTTCGGGAGGGATTCGAAATCGCATTATTTCTTTCGACCATATATTTTTCTTCTAATCCAACGAGTATTTTTATAGGATTTACTAGCGGAGCTCTAGTTGCGCTGGTTGTTTCTTTTGCTCTCTTTACCTCACTCGTAAAACTTCCGCTACACTATGCCTTTAGAACGACAAGTATTCTCCTTGTTTTGTTTGCCGCGGGCTTACTGGGACGGGGTGCACATGAATTCACCGAGGTGGGCTTTTTCCCGGAAATGGGTAAAATTACGCTCGCGTTTATTCCACACACGTCTTCTTTTATGGGCAGTCTGATACAGATAGTGTTTGGACTGACTAAAACAATGGATGCCATGCAGCTTGTTTTTTACTCTGCTTATACACTCTTCATGATTCGATTTTTATTCTTTAAAAGAAAAAAGAATAGCCTCCCAGCTTGACATTGACTTAAAGAAGCGCCTATACTATAGATGATGACGAAGTCTCAAAAAAGATCAGTCAATGGTCTTCTGAAAACTGCCAACACGCGCGGAGAAAAGATCAAGCGTCTTAAGGATATTGTAGTAGTTGTCGGATATCCTCCAATCAAGTCTGCTAAAGGAGTACCTCTTCTTTCTCAAAACCGACAATTTCAGTACTTCAATGCAGCCACGTATATCTACCCCATGGTTCCTGCCTACGCAGCCTCAAATCTTCAGCATAAAGGATACAAAGTTTACTGGATGGATGGTATTTCTGAGCGAAAAGAATACGACGTATGGATTGAGGAGCTGAAAAAAAGCAAGGCTGACTATCTTCTGGTAGAAACCAAGTCCCCGATCGTGAAGACCCACTGGAAACAAATCAATGATCTCAAGGAAAAACTACCTAACCTTAAGCTGATTTGGGTGGGGGATCATGTTACGTACATTCCGCTTGAGCTTTTTGAAAACAGTAATGTTGATTACGCAATTACAGGCGGAGATTATGACTTTGTCATCGTAAATCTGCTCAATCATATATATAAGGGAGAGGAACTTGAAGGCGGCGTATATTGGAGATCAACAAATAAAGATGTAAAGGCAAAGCCAACAGCAAGTAACACATTAAAAAACGGTACTACCGTACATAATAGCGGGTCTACATCGCTACGTCACAACCTTGACGATCTGCCGTTTGTTGATCGCGATCTTACCAGATGGGAACTCTACGCCTATGAAAACGGCAATTATAAATATACACCGGCAACCTACATGTATTCGGGACGCGACTGTTGGTGGAACCGTTGCACGTTCTGTGTCTGGGATCACACCATAAATCCGCTCGGATCATATCGAAGCTTTTCTCCAGAGCGATTATTTGCCGAAGTAAAACACGTAGTGGATAAATACGGTGTTAAAGAGATTTTTGATGATGCAGGAACCATGTTTATCGGACCCAAATTAAAGAGATTTTGCGAGCTCCTAATCGAGAGCGGCTACAATAAAAAAGTGCGTTATGGCTGCAATATGAGGTTTAACGCCCTCAACCAAGAGTATTACGACCTTTTAGGTAAAGCCCGCTTTAGATTTATTCTGTACGGCATGGAATCGGGAAACCAAAGAACCCTTGATAAGCTTGATAAGGGAACCAAAGAAGTTGACGCCATTAACGGTCCCCGCATGGCAAGAAAAGCCGGTCTAGATCCGCATATAACCATCATGCTTGGGTATCCATGGGAAACCTACAAGGAAGCACAAAGAACCATTGCTATTGCAAAATATGCCTTTAAAAAAGGCTATTACGAGACGATGCAAGCGACAATAGTTATCCCGTATCCAGGAACGCCTCTTTATCAGGAATGTAAAGAAAAAGGTTGGCTTCTGACAGACGACTACGATAAATTTGACATGAGACAGTCCGTCATGAAAACACCGTTTCCTGTTAAAAAGATTTATGAACTCGAACAGGATCTTTATTCGGCTTTTATGACTCCGCAGTATATTTTTAGAAAATTAGCGGGAATACGGAGTTTTCATGACTTTAAGTATCTTTTTTACATGGGATGGAAGCTTATTGGTCATCTTTTAGATTTTGACCCAAACCAAACTAAAGTAAGTTGGAGATCTCCTAAATTTTGGAAAAACGCTTACAAGAAACTCAGTAAGCACTTTTTCTCTCCCAAAACTTCAGTTGATGCAGAGAAATCAGCAATACGTCTAGCCGACAGTGCAGTAAATCTTTAGGAAATTTCTACTGACTCCAAAGCGCGGAATCATGTAAAAGCTTCTGTGTTCGTTCATTAGTAGGTTCAAACTCCAAGACTTTGGTAAAAAATTTTCTGGCTTTAACTCTATCTCCTTCTTGGTAATAAATAGCTCCTAAATTAAAATAGAGCTCAGAGCTTGCCTTAATATAGCGATCTGAATTTTTTGGCAGTCTTTCTATCGCTTTTTTCGTATACGCTTCAGCCTTATCGTAAGCGCCTCGTATGTAATAAATTACCCCGATATTTTGATACGGCTCCCACGCCCATGGATTAAGTTTTACCGCCTTTTCTGACATTTCAAGAGCTTTTGAAGTATTATTAGTTTTTAAATATACCGATCCAAGATTTGCATATGCTCTTGGTTCTTGCGAATTTAACCTGATAGCGATTTCATATTCTCTTTGAGCCTCCTTAAGCCTCCCTGTTTCTTCGTATTCAACTCCTAAACTATAATGTCCTTGGTAGTAGTTCGGGTAGGAGTTTACAGTTGCAAGCCACAATGTTTCTGAATTTTTCCAATCCGTATTTCTCACCATGGTCCGCGCCATTAAAGCAATCATAATAATGATAAAAAGCGCCCACCCGAGATTTCTCGCTTTTTCCTTTTCAATTAATTTGACTAGTAAATATCCTGCTAAAAAAATAATTCCCAAGCTTCCCAGATAGACATATCTCTCTGCCACTATCCAATTGATACCAAACGGTGAGAGTGTAGGAGATAAACTGATGAGGAAAAAAAATAACCAGAAAAATAAATGTTTATTTTTTTTGAAGGCGATAGCGATAGCAGCTAGAAATCCTATAAAAATACTTAGTCTTAAGATATAATCCAGCACGCTTATTTTGATTTGGGAGTGATAGATCGATAATTTATCCGGCCATATGATTAACTCTAAATAGGAACTAATCGAGTAGGGAATAAGTATCAAGGAATTGTTAATGATTGGTTTTCTATCATATTTGGTCTGAATCTCTAATAAACGGCTATCTAGTGCCGGAAAAGCGACCAGGAAAAAAAAGAAAAAGGCCAGGAAAAAAAAGGGTATAATTTTTTTCCAATGTCTTTGGATACTGCCAAAAGCTATTTCATAGACCATTAGTATAAAGGGGAACACTATTGCTTTTTCTGACGTAAATAAAGCGAGAAAAAAAAATAAGACTGACAGCAAATAAACATTTCTTTTTTTAATGGATAAAACATAACAGAGAAGAGAAGCAAGTATGAAAAAACTGTGCTTTACATATGGGCCCCCTGATATCCACGTTACTGACTCTGTTAAAATTGGATGTACGGCAAAAAGAGAGGCTGTAACGAAAGCGATTGTAGAAGTTGTCAAAATCGACAAAAGTAAAAAGACTAAATATACTGATCCCAGATGAAACAAAATATTAGCCAACCTAAACACTGAGGAGTTGGGACCAAAAATATTGATCACTGTAAAGTATTGAACCAGCTGGGTAGATCGAAGGTCCTTATTTGCTAACGATTTAAATGACTCAGTTTGCGACTTTTCGACTATAGAGGTGATGTCGTCTACTACAAAATTATTTCCTAAAGAATTTACGTAGACAATAAAAACGAGGATTGTCAGAGTAAGAAAAACTATTTTTTTATTTTTTAATAGATTATTAGCGTATTCCACCTTTATAAATATTGAGTAATTATATACTATGATAAGATCTCTAATTTCGTCATTTCAACTGGTACTATTTTGTTAAAATATCTAGCATGGTAAATTACCTCTCTGTAGACTTAGAATCCTGGGCATCGCCAAATCTTCCGGAATTTGTAAATCTCCCCAGCAAAAAGAAAAAAGCGCTAGATAAGGGACATATAAAAAAATCAGCCCTGGCGATTCTAGAAATTTTGAAAAAAAGTAATATTAAAATTACATTCTTTGTAGTAGGACAACTCTACGAATGGTATCCGGAAGTAGTAGAAAAAATAGCGACAGATGGTCATGAAATCGCGTATCATACTCACGCTCATGATGTACTTGAGGACAAAACTACTTTAGTAAGAAGCATTAATCTTTCAAAAAAATTCTTGCAAAGATACAAACCTATTGGATTTAGGGCACCCAGAATTTACATGGATACTTCTCATTTACATGTGTTAAAAAAGTATGGTTTCAAATATGATTCTTCTACATATGGACCTTTCTCTGAAAAAAGGAAGATTGACGGCGTTTATGAATTTCCTGTAAGCGCGATAGGTAAAATTCCTATCGGCTCTGGATATTTTATTGGCTTGCTAGGCAAGAACGTAAACCTTTTGTATAGAACCGTTAATAAAAAAAATGTACCGGTTATTTCCTTTATACATAATTGGCAGGTTGTAAGAGCCCATAAACCAACCTTTCCTACGACTTTGCATATTATCACTCATCCTTATTATCTCCCTTATTTGACTGATTGCTTTCGGAGTTTTGAGTATTTGCTAAAAAAGCTCAGTATTGCTCCTATGAAAAATTTGTTAAAATAGTCATTTATGACTTCTCAAAAGGATTACTGGGATAAGAAAATAACTGAATGGTCTTCAGCTTCCTACGGCAGAAAATCTAGCATAAGTTTCTTGGAGAAAGTAGCTACTTACTTCCGCTCTGTTGATAAAAGAAAAGATGCAGCCATTAAAATTATTTCACCTTTGATAAAAAATAAAGTTATTTTAGACCTGGGTTGCGGACTGGGTGAATTTGCTTTTGGGATTCTTCGTTACAAACCAAAAAAAGTAATCGCACTTGATATCTCACCAAACGCAGTTAAGCAAGCGAGACTTTTTGCAAAAAAAAAGAAGATACATGGAAAAGTTAGGTTTGAAGTATCTGATGTAGTCAAGACAAAAAAACTTCCCGAAAGCGACATCGTCATTGGACTTGGTTTCATTGATTATCTTACCCTCCCGCAATTAAAAAATTTGTTTAGAATGATAGGAAAAAAACCATATTTGTTTTCTTGCTTTGAAAAGAAATTCTCACTCTTCAATTTGCTTCATAACATTTATCTTATTTCGCAAAATTGTCCAGGGGCATATAAGCATACCCGCAGCGAAATTAGGAACATTGTTCCAAAAGGCATGAAACTATCATTTATCACAAAAGATGGCCTTTTGTTTATAACCAACCTACATGAGTCGTAAAGATTTCCCTCTGGTTTCCGTAATAATAACTACTAAAAATGAGGAGAAAAATATCGAAAATTGTCTCCTGTCAATTCAAGGACAAAAATTTCCAAAAAGCCAGATTGAAATAATTGTCGTTGACAATCATTCTACGGACGATACAACTACTATTACTCGTAAGTATACTCATCAGATTTATCAAAAAGGACCGGAACGATCAGCACAAAGAAATTACGGAGCTAGAAAAGCAAAAGGTAAGTATTATTTATATCTTGATGCAGATATGGCGCTCTCTCCAAGCGTAATTGAAGAATGTGTGAAAAAAATGGAAAAAAATAAAGAATTTGTTGCGCTATACATTCCTGAGATTATAATAGGAGAAGGATTTTGGTTAAAAGCTAGAAGATTTGAGAGATCTTTTTATAATTCAACGGTCATTGATTGCGTTCGTTTTATAAGAATAAGTAAGTTTAGAGTTATTGGTGGATTTGATGACGCAATGTCTGGCCCCGAAGATTGGGATTTTGATAAAAGAATTAGATTAATTGGTAAAACCAGTATTATTAAGGCTCCTCTTTATCATAACGAAACAGGGTTCAGTTTAAGTGAATACCTTAGTAAAAAAAGTTACTACTCGAAAAGCCTTAAAAAATACATAAAGAAATGGGGCCGTGATGACCCAGATATAAGAAAGCAGCTTGGACTGTGGTATAGATATATCGGCGTTTTTACAGAACGAGGTAAGTGGCAAAGATCCCTCCGACACCCTTTTCTTACAATAAAAATGCTCATACTTCGTGTTCTTGTCGGAATACAATATATTATTTCCAAAATAAAATAAAAACTGTCCGACTTGATATTAGTCATGGTTGAAACTCTTTACGAAGTCCTGTAGTAATATTTGATTTTACTTACTCTATTTAGTATTCTAAGAGGATCAATATGGTTAAAAAGAATACCAAATGTAGAATTTGCTCAAGGCGAAAATTTACAAAATTTCTCATTCTCGGTCCACAACCTCCGGCAAATGCATTCCTGAGAAAAAAGGATTTAAAAAAACGCGAAAAATTTTATCCTTTGGATGTATATTTCTGTCATACGTGTAATCTTGCCCAACTTCTTGACATAGTAAGTAAAGAAGAACTTTTCAGAAATTATATTTATTTTACTTCCGGTATGCCGAAAATTTCAGATCACTTTAAAAACTATGCACTTCATGTAATAAAAAAATTTCTTAAGCCAAATGACTTCGTAGTAGAAATAGCAAGTAATGACGGTGTGCTTTTGGAGTTTTTTAAAAAAAGAAGGTTCAAAACATTAGGTATCGAACCAGCATTAAATATCGTAAAAGTGGCAGGAAAATTGGGAATTGAAACGATTCCAAAGTTCTTTAGTGAGCGATTAGCAAAGCAAATAGCGAAAAAGTATGGAAAAGCCAAGATTATTATGGCAAACAACGTTGTGGCGCACATAGACGATCATCAAGATCTGTGCAGGGGACTTAATGCACTTCTGTCCGAAGATGGAGTCTTTATTCTTGAGGCGCCGTATCTTATCGATATGTTCGAAAATCTAACTTTTGATACAGTCTACCACGAACACCTCTCTTTTTTAGCAATTCGTCCGTTAAGTTATTTATTCAACCTCCATGGTTTAGAAATTTTTGATGTACAAGTAGTTCCAGTGCAGGGTATGTCTATACGCGTTTTTGCCGGAAAAAAGGGAAGACATAACATAAAACCTATTGTAAAAAAACTTATAAAAAAAGAGTTGAGCTGTAAATTGGATAAACTGGGTACCTATAAAAAACTTGCTTTAAGAGTCTCAGAATCCAAAAGTAAACTCATGGCGCTTTTAAAGAAATTTAAAAAGCAAGGGAGAACAATAGCCGGATACGGAGCTCCCGCCAAGGGCAATACTATATTAAACTACTATAAAATTGGGACTGACATCCTGGACTTTGCCATTGAACACTTACCTTCGAAGCAGGGCCTTTACACACCTGGAACACATATTCCAGTCGTTCCTCCTGATTACGCCAAACAACACGAACCTGATTATTATCTTATGCTTGCATGGAATTATAAAAAAGCGATTTTAGAAAAAGAGAAAAAGTTCAGGAAAAAGGGTGGAAAGTTTATCATACCCGTGGGGGATGAAATAGAGGTGCTATGAAGAAGAATTCAAAAAAAATTCTAATTTGCGGAGGTGCAGGTTTTATGGGCTCACACTTCACCCGGCATATTTATACAAAATATCCGAAATATAAAATCTACAATTACGACCTTTTGACATATGCCGGGAATTTAGACAATTTAAGAGATATTGTAGAAAAAGAAAAAAAACTTCTAAAGAAAAATCGGCGATATAAGTTTATAAAAGGCGACATCAATGACAAGGTGCTTCTTGAATCTCTGATAAAAAAAGAGCAGTTCGATGTAGTGATAAATTTTGCTGCCGAATCACATGTGGACAGATCTATCCTCAACGCAATCGAATTTATACGGACAAATATTCAAGGAGCATATATTTTGTTGGATCTCGTATACAGACTGAATGTACCTCGGTACATCTACATCTCTACGGATGAAATCTACGGAGATATCCCAATGGGGAGGAAAGCCACTGAATTGTCCCCCTTGCAGCCAACAAATCCCTATTCCGCGTCAAAGGCAAGTGCCGATCTGATGGTACAATCCTATATTAAGACCCATAAGGTTCCGGCAATCATTCTAAGAAGCTCAAATAACTATGGTACTCATCAAAACCCGGAAAAACTTCACTCGCTGGTCATCACTAATCTTCTTGAGGGAAAGCAAATTCCAATTCATGGTAAAGGGAATCATGAAAGAAGCTGGCTCAATGTCAAGGACTTTTGCACTGCATTGGACCTCATTCTTCATAAAGGGAAAAGTTTTGAGATTTACAATGTTTCGGGCGAAGAAAAAAATAATCTTGAGGTTATCCGCACTATAGCTCGTATTTTAAAAGTTAACTATAAAAAATTTATATATCATGTACACGACCGCCCCGGACCAGATTTTCGATATGCGCAAAGTCATAAAAAAATTACAAGAGAGCTTGGCTGGAAACCATTGAATTCCTACAAAGAAAGCATCGGGGATATAATTTCATGGTACGAAACGAATGTGAAGTGGTGGAAAAAAATTAAGAAAAATCCCGATTTTTCAAAACATTACGATAAGCAAGCAAAAGGCTACTATACCTTCGAAGAAGCAAAGAATTATCACCGACATTGGGTACAGGAAGATAATCCCGATGAAATCTAGACAAAATTAATATACAATAGCACCTTACCGATGAAACACATAAGAAAAGTTAAAGCATTTCACAAAGACAAAAGAGGAAAGCTCAGCTACCTTACCCACGAGAAAATGAGGATAAAGGATGTACTTGCAATCTCTTCAAAAAAAGGCGCTGTCAGAGCCAATCACTATCATAAAAAGGATACCCACCTCATTTATCTTATAAAAGGAAAGTTTAAGTACATCACCAGAGTCCTGGGAAAAAAGAAATCCAAATCAAAGACCATTGTCATTAAAGCCGGTGAAATCGTTGTTACGCCTCCTAAACTCGCTCATAAAGTTGTCTTTCTTGAAGACTCCTTTATGGTAGTGGTAACAACTGAATCTAGAGTTCAGTCTAAATACGAGGCAGATACGATCAGGCTAGAAGTAGAGAAATAGTATGATAGTGGAGTTTGTAGATCTGAAACGGCAATACGCCACTATCAATAAAGAAGTTAGTAAGGCGATTTCGAATGTTTTGTCCCGCCAGACTTTCGTACTGGGAAACGTACTGGAAAAATTCGAGTCTTCATTTGCATCTTACTTGGGAATCTCTTATGTGGTAGGGGTAGATAATGGCACAGACGGACTTAATTTAGCACTAGAGGCTCTTGGTATTGGGAAGGGTGATGAAGTAATAACCCCTGTCAATAGTTTTATATCAACTACTTTCTGCATAACCAACGCCGGAGCTACACCGGTTTTTGTAGATGTAGATCCCGACACTCACCAGCTGAACATTAATCAAGTCAAAAAAAAGATTTCCAAAAAAACACGTGCTATCTTACCAGTCCATTTATATGGCGCTGCGTGCGATATCGAATCCCTCGTCAAAATTTGTAAAAAACACAGAATTTTTCTCGTTGAAGATGCCTGTCAAGCGCAGGGATCGAGTTATAAAAGGAAAAAGCTTGGCACGTTTGGCGTCGCTGGTGTATTTAGTTTTTACCCAGGAAAAAATCTTGGAGCATACGGCAATGGTGGAGCAATCGTGACAAAAAGTAAAAGTCTCTATATGAAGCTCCTTAAACTTAGAAATTTTGGTCAGCAAAAGAGGTATTATCATGACTCAGTTGGCCACAACTCAAAACTGGATGACATTCAGGCAGCAGTACTTTCTGTTAAATTAAGACATCTTGATGATTGGAATAAAAAAAGGAACAAACTCGCAGAAATCTATAAAAAAATGCTTAAGGATTTAAAGTTTCCAAAAATATTAAAGGACTCCAAATCCAATTTCCATCTTTTAATAATTGAGTGTAAACATCGTAGCAAACTACAAGCATATCTTCTAAAGAAAGGAATAAAAGCGCAGATACATTATCCTGTGCCGATTCACCTTCAAAAGTGCTATAAACGTCTAGGATACAAAAAGGGAGACTTTCCGGTAGCTGAAAAACTGGCAAGTACTATTTTGTCTCTTCCTATTTATCCCGAACTCCGTAAAAAAGAGGTAGAATATATTGCCCGAGAGGTAAATAATTTCTATGGCACGTAATTTTAACTTCGATTTCGACATTCATAAGAAAAACAGTTATATGTATTTTTGGACACAGGAGTACATGATTGCGACGTATGAAGCGGCTTATATGACCGCCTTTAATTTTAAAGGAAAAACAATTTTAGATGTAGGAGTAGGAAGGGGAAGAACTTTTGAGATATATAAAGCTCTCGGCATAAAAGATGTCGTGGGAATTGACGTTGAAAGGAAAGAAGTAAAATATACGCCGAAACAAGCAAGAAAAGTGGGACTTAATTTAAAACTCGTTTTGGATTCTCCGAGCAATATAGGACTTCAAAAAATTCCGGACAAAAGTTACGAAGTCATAGCTCTTATGAACATTCTATTCTGTTTGCCTGATGATGAAAGTAGGTTTCGAATCATTAATGAAGTCAAGCGGATATTAAAACCTCGAGGAGTACTTATCGTACTTGACATGCAAAGACCTTCACTTATGTGGCTTATAAGCACAATGTTTTGGAAAAATTGGAAGTTCAGATCAAAGAAGGAGCTAATTGAAATGTTTAAGCCTCTTCGGCTTATATCGTACAAGCCTTCAAATCATTTTTACAGTATAAATATAATCGCAGATGCTGTCGGAAAATTATTTGGCCCAAAAGTTTTTTACAAGTTAGAAAGTTTATTCCGCTTTTTACGCATTCCCGGCTCAACTAGATCTTTTGTCTTTAAAAAATAAACCCTACTCATGACTCATATCAAGCGGGTACTTCTCATAACTCCATTTGCTCCACCACAACTGGGTGGAGCCGAAACTCATCTCGAAGATCTGTATGAATATCTCCGTCATGAAAATTACAATGTCACCCTGCTGACCTATAAACCGCTCGTAGGAAGAGTGGATACCAAATCAATTGAAAAGAAAAAAAACTTAACGATCTACCGATATCAGTGGTTTGGAGAGAATCTATTTGCGAAGTTTGAGTCATATCCTCCTATTTTTAATTTCCTATATATTACTCCGTATCTTTTAGTCAGATCTTTTATACATATGCTTTTAAACAAAAACAAATATGACTTAATTCATGTTTTTGGACTTAACGCCTCCTTTATAGGACGTTTTCTTAAGCTTGTATTCAATCAAAAAATAGTCATGTCCTCGGAGGCTTTATATGATTTTGTACCCGGAAGTTTTTTTGCTAAAGTTGCCCGCTGGGTATTGAAGGATCTTGATGCGATCCTCGTTGGATCTGAAGAATCACGCGATGAGTTTGTTAAATTAGGTCTTCCAAAAAAAAAGATTATTGTCTATATTCACTGGATACGACTTAAAAATTTCAAGCCTGCAAATAAAGATCTGCTTAAGAGAAAACTCGGTTGGAAAAACAAATTCACCGTGCTTTACGTCGGCAGGTTGATCCGGATTAAAGGAATTAGAGTTTTTATCGATGTTGCAAAACAAGTGGGTCCTTCCATTCAGTTTAAAATAATTGGTGACGGGGGACCTGAGTTGGATTATGTTAAGAGTACCGTGGCAAAACTTTCAAACACAGAATATTTAGGAAAAATTCCAAATACAAAGATCGGTAAATATTTTGCGGCATCTGATGTTTATATATATCCTGCACTTTACAATGAGGATTTGGCACGTGTCCTCCTTGAGTCTATGGCAGCAGGAACTCCTGTAATAAACAGCAATCAGGGCTCTGGAGTATACCGCTTGACTAAAGACGTAGGATACGTTTTAAAACCGAATCCAAAAGAGATAAGACAAAAGATTATTTACCTTAGTAAGAATCCTGAAATTGCGAAACAGATGTCTTCTTCATCGATAAAATTTGCTCGTCAATTCGGCCCAAAGCTTGGTAGAATAATAACTCAAACGTATGAAAAAATCCTCAAGAAAAACAACTGACCCTACATTAATAATTCAAAAAAAATTAGCTAACCCGATCATAACATTCCTTAGCGATACTCCCATAACAGCAAATCAAGTTACAATTTGCAACTTCCTCATTTTTGCTCCTCTCTCTGCATATTTTTTCTTTAGGGGCGGTTTTTCAAATAATATCTTAGGGCTAACTGCAATCGTAATCTATTCTTTTTTTGATTTGGTAGATGGAGGACTAGCTAGAAAGAAAAATATCCAGTCATCTTTAGGTCGTTGGCTTGACATGAGCCTTGACACAATGCTCCAAACCACTATCATGTTTGTCATTACACTCAACATTCTCATGAGTGGAAATGAAATGTGGCGATTAATGGCGCTTTTGCCATTATTCGGACAAGGAATAGCGAATGTTTTAGGAATGAGACTTACTCTTGAATTTGATATAGATGCGTACATTGGTAATGTCACACTTGAAAAACTCTTTAAAAAAAATAGGTCATTATTTGACCGTTTTATGAAGAATATGATTGCGCCAACAGATATTTTTTTTCTTAGTTTATTTACTCTACGACTCTATATGCTTGTTGGAATTTTTCTTAATATTCTCGAATATACATTTATTCTTTTCGGAATAGCTATTATTGTTAGATCTTTAAGTATGTATCTTATATTGTCTTTTCATTACGCTAAACCTGCTCTCTCAAAAAAATACGCAACTTTTTCATATCTTGATCATTTTCAAAAATAGCATATGTCTCTTCGTCATATTATCGACAACAAAACGCGGATACGTCTTTTGAGAAGGCTGATTAAAAAAAATAAATTTATAAGAGTAATAGAGGCACATAATGGTTTAAGTGCCCTCCTTGCCAATGATACAAAAATTAAGTTAGAGACTGGTAGAGAAAAGGAGTTCGATGCTATTTGGGAAAGTAGTCTGACAGACTCAGCTTCAAAGGGATTCCCCGATATTGAGGTCGTAAGTTTTGATTCAAGACTACATACCATAAACGAGATTTTAGAAGTTACCAGTAAGCCTTTAATAGTGGATGGAGACACAGGAGGAGATTTCAACCAGTTTGAATATGCTGTAAAGCGATTGGAAAGAGCTGGTGTCTCAATGGTTATTATAGAGGATAAAACTTTTCCTAAGCGCAATAGTCTGGAAGCAGGAACAAAGCAGGATTTAGAAAAAATCGAGGTGTTTGCTGAAAAAATTAAAAGAGGTCAGAAAATTAAAATACATAAGGATTTTATGATAGTCGCTCGTATGGAAAGTCTTATCGTAGGGCACGGAATTAAAGAAGCTCTTAGAAGAGCCAGAATATGTCTTAAGGCCGGTGCCGATGGTATTATGATACATTCTAAACGAACAGAACCTACAGAAATTTTAGAATTTGCAAAAGAATATTATAGAAAATTTCCTAAAAAACTACTCAAAGATAAAGTTTTGATTGCTGTTCCTACTACTTACAATACGATAACTGATTCTGAGCTTAATAAAAACGGCTTTCATATAGTAATTCACGCAAACCATCTTCTCAGATCCTCCTTTATAGCTATAGAAAATACTGCAAAAAAAATCCTTCTTAATGACAGATCTTTTGAGGTTGAAGGCGAATTAGCAACGATTCGAAAAATATTTCATAAAGTTGGATTTATGACGGTCAAGGAAAAAGATAAAAAAGCAGCTGACAAACTTAAATCGAAAATAAAAGTTATAATTCCTGCCGCTGGAATAACAGACTTAACAAAGAAGCTAAAATCTTCAATATCTCTAATCGACATAAACGGGAAAAAAGTGCTCCAACGACAGATAGAAGTGCTTGCCAAGGTTGGAATAGATAATATTATCGTTGTAACTGGATTTGAAAAAGATAAGTTCGGTTTAGAAAACCTTAGATACTATGTAAATAAGGACTACGGCACAACTGGAGTTCTTGCCACTTTATTTAAAGCAGAACGAGAGATGAATGGACCATTTGTAACCTTATTTTCAGATGTGCTCTTTAATCAAAGCATAATAAATAATTTAGTTGTTCAATCAGCTCAAGCAGAAGCAGATATTGTCCTTGTAGTTGATGAATCGTATAAAAATCATCGACATTCAAAGTACAAAAAACTTGATCTTGTAAGAACTAATAAAACCAATGCTATGGAACCTATACGAAAATTAACTGATAGTTTAGATGAACAAGTTGTTTATATAGGAAAAAACCTAACAGATAAAATGGTTCATTATGAATTCATTGGAATTGCCTACTTTTCTAAAAAGGGAGCTACTGTCTTAAAAGAAGTATATCATTCACTTACGAAAAAAAGGGCCCGTTTGTCTTCATTCACTGATGTCGTCCAAGAAATTGTTGACCGAGGATATCAAGTAAAAATTCTAAAAACATACAAGGGGTGGATGGAAATTCACAACGAAGATGATATTAAACTTGCGGGTAAATTTTACCGCAACAGTTAATACATATGATTAATCCTAAAATCTTTTTTAAAATCCTTGGAGAAAAAGATATTCAATTTTATACTGGAGTTCCGGATTCAGTATTGAAAGAGTTTTGCGCGTATGTAGTCGATCACATAGATACCTCAAGGCATGTAATAGCCGCTAATGAAGGAAATGCTGTAGCTATCGCCACAGGCTACTATCTCTCAACCGGAAAACCTGCTCTGGTATACCTACAAAATTCGGGTTTGGGAAATGCCGTAAACCCTTTGACCTCCCTGACATCATCACAGGTCTATGGAATTCCAATTCTGCTTCTTATCGGATGGCGGGGGGAACCTGGCAAGCAAGATGAACCGCAGCATAAACCGATGGGAAAAGTTCAAAACAAACTCTTAAAAATTCTGGATATTCCGTATGCAAAACTCGGAAATACAAAACGAAGTGCTTCATCTGCCGTAAGAAAGGCGCAAGCGCATTTCAAAAAGAAAAATTCTCCATTTGCAATTATTGTAAGTACTCATTCATTTTCGAAATACAAGAGTAAGGACAGGAAACAAAAAAAGTATCCAATGACTCGGGAAGCTGCACTTATTACGATCCTCTCTTTATTGGGAAAAAATGACATAGTGGTTTCGACAACCGGTAAAACATCGCGAGAACTCTATAAATTAAGAATTTCGAACAAAGAAGATCCTAAGATAGACTTCCTTTGCGTAGGCAATATGGGACATGCCTCTTCTATAGCGTTGGGACTTGCAAAAACACAGCCAAAAAAAACGATCTGGTGTCTAGATGGAGATGGTTCGATGATAATGCATATGGGATCGATGGCGGTGATAGGTCAACAAAAACCTAAGCACTTTGTACATGTGCTTTTTAATAACTTCGTACACGACTCTGTAGGAGGACAGCCCACCGCGGCTGATTCAATTGATTTTACTACAATCGCAAAGGGGAACGGCTATATCTCAACAGCGTCGGTCAAGACGGGAAGAGAACTGAAAAAAGAATTGCAGCGTGCAAAAAGAAGACAAGGTCCTGTATTTGTCGAGGTGCTGTGTCAAAAAGGATCCCGCAAAAATCTTGGTAGACCTCTTACGACTCCTCAGGAAAATAAAGCTTCGTTCATGCAATACATCAAACAAATAAAGAAATGAGGAAAATAATAATCGAAACAAGAAAAAGTGGATATCAAATGCCGACGGAAATCTACTTTGGTCGGGGAACTCTCGGTAAACTATCGAATATTATAAGGAAACAAAAACAGAAAAAGTTTTTATTAGTGACAGGATCTCACCTTGCAAATCATAAGATAAAGAACGGATTGCATAAAACAAAAAAAGTTTTTAATTACCCCTTCAAAATAACAACATCTGATTTTGCTACGATAAACCAGCTTAGTACATATGCCCGAAAAGGATATGATGGAATCATAGCCGTTGGTGGAGGAGCGATTCTTGACAGTGCAAAATCGGCGGCAATCCTTGCTACCAATAACGGTCAAGTCGAGGACTATACAAAAAAGGGCGAAACATTAAAAAACAAAGGAATTTTATATATCGCAGTACCAACTACAGCGGGTACCGGTAGCGAAGTTACACCTTGGGCTGTGGTATGGAGCAAGAATAAAAAATTTTCTTTATCTTCAACAAAATTAATGTTTCCAACAATAGCACTCGTAGACCCCGAGCTTACCGACAGTATGCCGCCAAAAATCACAGCTACTTCAGGTATTGATGCGCTGTGTCAAGCTATAGAAGCCTACTGGAATATACACTCCAACCCGACAACTGATAAATATGCTCTTCAAGCAATCGCTTTACTTACGACAAATCTAAAAAACGTAGTTAGAAAACCTACAAAAAAAACACGGGATCTGATTGCAAAAGGGTCGCTTCTCGGAGGACTTGCTTTCTCAAATACCCAAACCACGATCTGTCATTCAATTTCATATCCGATGACAATTCATTGGAAAATTGCCCATGGCCAGGCTACATCTATAACACTTCCTCTTTTTATTGAATATACATTCCCCATTTTAAGCATCAAAAGGAAAAAAAGGATCCTAGATGCGATAGGAGTAAAAAATACGAAACAGGCATCGGAAAAGATAAGAAGCCTTATAAGTTCTGTTGGATTAAAAACTCGACTATCTGAACTCGGTATTCCCAGAAAGGGGATTAAAACAATTGTAAAGGAGGGCTACGATCCTGAACGCGCTTTAAACGCTCCTCGTATACCAAGTCATAATGAGCTAGAAGAAATGTTAGCGAAAATTTACTAGTATGCTATAATCCTAAACATGCCTCTACTAGAACGAGAACCAAAACATAGGAAAGAAAAAGATGCAACTTTTTCAAAAAGACAAGGTACTCAGATAGCGCGTATAACTGCAGATATAAAACGTGGACCAACCGTTCTTGCAGACGAACTTGATCTAGACCCCTCTGTAGTAAATAATGTTTTAACAGGCGGGGCGCCCACGGATCAGGTAGAGGAAGTAATAGGTGGGATTACCGGTGCATATCCTGTTTCACGTCTCAGTCTTGAGGTAGTACGCGATGATACGGATGAGGGAATTATTATCATGGACCCGATCAATGCAGAGCGAACTAAGCGTACCTTTGAAAGAATCAACGGCAGAGGGGAAAAGGTTAAGTACTATGATTATTTTGATTCCGCAATGAGCGCAATGGGGCCTTTCAGACCTGAACGTATTCATCCTTTAAGAACCGTAAAAGATAGCGATCCTTTAAATCCTGAGGCTGTTTATAACAATGGTCACTTTCTTCATCAGGTTACATTATATGTAGGACCTGTTAATCTGTATTGGAAAGATAGTGAAGGAGCTCATGTTGTCGAGCTTTCCACCGGAGATTCAAGCTATAAGACTCCATATATTCCTCACACGTTTACAAATCGTGATCCACATGACGAGGCATATATTATGGCTGTAACCTTTGGCTCAAAGCTTGACATTGCCGTTCAGCAAGAGTTATCGACACTGCATCCCGACCAAGTGTCGCGAGCGCTCATAGATTTAACCGATTCTCGAAAGTCTTTTGGAGATCTCCTTGCTCAAAAATTAAACGAGTCCCTCCTCTCCCCGTTGCATTTCCCCGAAGAAGAGACATACCTCGATCAAAGACGGGTAGAGGAAATTATAAAAGGAGAAACTATTCCCAACGATACGGAACTCAAAATATTAGCCAGAGAACTTGGAATTAATGTCAGAGATCTTTTACCGCCTGACGTCGTAATTTCTGAGGAGGTTGTAGTCAAAAAATACAATGAGAGCCAACCAAGATTTTTTCCTGATCATAACAATAGAAGTTATGAAATCTTAGAGCTTGCTGGATCAACGAAAACAGCCGCAACAAAAAGCTTTTCAATTAAGCCACTACGGGCAGCAGAATCTAAACAATCGGATTTGGTGTCTACCTCTCACACCTTTGGCTTTAATTATGGGAATAAACCGACGATATTGTTCTGGGAAGGAAAATGTGGAAGAATCAAAGAAAACCTTATAGAACCCAAGGCCTCATTTTATATTAAACCGCTTGTAAATCATGCATTACGATATGAACGGGAACCAAGTAAGTTAATGATCGTTCGGGTCGGTGGGAACCTGTCGGGAGATACGTTATTTGAGCTTTCCTCCTTACCTCCAAAAACACTTCAGAGAATTTCTGAAGAATCGGGGCTTTGGTATTAAATCTATTCGTGTTCTAGAAGTTTTCTTACGGTGATTAAATCTTCCTGATCGTCAATATCCATTCCCAGCTCGGTCTCAAAATAGAGAGGATAAAGGTCCATTTTGGCGGATACTTTGTTAAAGGCGTCTTCCGCGTAGCAATCGGTGACACCTTTCCTTATAAAGCTATCAATTTCGGACATCCAGCAATCCATATCTTTTTTATACAACTTGAATATAGAGGAACAAAGAAAAGTATTGGAACCCTTAGGGCTTAAACCTATATAGATAACCTTTCCATTGGAAACTTCGGCCTTCAGATCTTTAGATCTGATATTTTTTTTTCTGGATACAGTAACATGGCTCTTTTTTGTATTTACAATACGCTTAAACAAGGAAAAATCATATATCACATCTGAGTGAGCGAGGATTATATCATCGTTTTTTATGTACTTTTTAGCAAGCCACAAAGAGTAAATATAATTAGTCTTGTCATACTGTTGATTAAATACATAATTAATATGAAGATCTTTGTATTTTGATTTGCCCCGAATAAACGATCTTAATTCATCTGCCTTAAATCCTGTAGTGATGATGACATCGTGTATTTTATTCTCAAGAAATGAATCAAGCTGTCTTTCGATCAAGGTTTTACCGCTAACAGTAAGAAGAGCTTTAGGAAGATCTCCCAAAGATTCCAATCTTGTACCTTTTCCTGACGCAAGTATGATAGCTTTCATTTAAAATTAAGTTAAGAATCGTTGATCTTTCTATTATAGTTAAAAAAGAAACCAAATCAATTGCCTGCAATGACTCCACCAACTTATACAACGGGCGCCTTGTAAAGAAACCGCTTCAAGACTATAATCTATCATGTGAAAAAAAATTTAGTAATCGTATATTTGGCAGCTGCAGGTGATGGAATAAGCGGCGGAACACGGATACACATTGAGTGTACAAAACGGTGGTTTAAAAATAAAGATTTTAAAAGTATTGCTATTTTAGCCTCAGATGATGGTTATAAAGTCTGCCTAAAAAATGGCGTGGATAAGAAATGTCTTATGTTAGTGAGTACATCCTTTACGAGGAATATTAATTTTTGGGTTGACTATATAGCTCGCATCATAAAAGGAACAATGCTTTCGTTCAAGCATGAACTAAAAAAAAATGAGAGTTATTTCGTATACGCCGCTTCTGATTTTTGGGCTGATTTTTTTCCAGCGCTAATATTAAAACTTAGGTATAAGAAAAATGTGACATTGCTTGCCTCATTGTATCTTTTTGCTCCAGCACCATGGGCAAAAGATAATCCATACAAAGGTCGCTTCGTAATTAATGGCTTTTTGTACTGGTTAACACAAATTCCAGTATATCTATTGATAAAATCAGTGGCTGATTATGTCTTTGTTACAAGCAAACCTGACGTACAAAAATTTATCACAAGAAGAAGGGGGGAGTCAAAAATTATAGTGGCTCAGGGAGGAGTTAATATCACAGAATCTGAGAGATATTTTAAAAGTGGCAAAGTGATTCCTGCCCGTAAAAGAAAGTATGATGCTTGTTTTGTCGGTAGGTTTCATCATCAAAAAGGCGTCTCGGAATTGATAGATATCTGGAATCATGTTTGTAAAAAACTTAGTACTGCGAAATTAGCCATGGTTGGAACAGGATCGGGGCCATTAGAAAACATCGTTAAGGATAAAATTAAAAAATATCATTTAGAAGATAACGTAGAACTATTTGGTTTCTTAGATGGTGAACGGAAATACGCAATCTTTAAAAACTCTAAAATTGTGATTCATCCTGCTACTTATGATAGCGGAGGAATGGCGGCTGCGGAAGCCATGGCATGGGGATTACCGGGAGTCTCATTTGATCTTAAAGCGCTTAAAACATATTATCCAAAAGGAATGATAAAAACCAGGCCAGGTGATATCAGACAATTTGCTGATAATATCTTAAGATTATTAGATAATGCACGACTCTATAAAAACATGTCTGAAGACGCCCGCAGCCTGATAATTGAGACTTGGGATTGGAATAAAAGGGCCCGTTTTATATTAGATAAGTTTATATAAAAAATGAAATGTAAAATATGCCAATCAAATAAAATAAACGGTCTTTTCTATTCTGTGAATCAGCATGGAAGACATGTTATTAATAGGCATGAAAGATTTTTAGTTTCACAATGTCAAATGTGTGAAACTATTTTTTTACCCAATGTTAAAGTTAACAAAGAATATTACAAAAAATATTACAGGCTTGACTACTATGATCAATCCGGCGTAAATAAAAACAGCGTATTAGAAAAAATTTTAGCCTATATTTCTAAACTATCAAACTTAAAAAAGGAAAGTTTAATTTACAACACTTTCAACAGTAATAAAAAAATGTCTATTTTAGATGTGGGTTGTGGAAGAGGCAATTTTTTATCTGCTCTTAATCCTTTGCGGTTTAAAAAATATGGTGTAGAGATAAACCGAGAAGCATACGAAGTAAGCAGAAAGAAAGGATTAAATGTATTCTATGGAGATATCACAAAAGTAAATTTTGGTTCTAAAAAATTCGACGCTGTTTCACTTTGGCATGTACTTGAACATCTTGATAAGCCAAATACCTTATTCATGATAATTAATAAAATTCTTATTAGAAAAGGTGTCTTGATTTTTCAAGTTCCCAACCCAAAAAGTTTAGGCTTTAAATTTGGAAGAGAGTATTGGTTTCACTTAGACTCTCCAAGACACTTAACACTGTGCGGAGTGAGAGCTATTAAACAACTCTGTAAGCAAAATAACTTTAAGTTAGTCTCTATAGTAAATGAGTTTTATGACTACCCGCTGGATCTTTTTTGGTCAATTAGAAAATCACCTATAAGATTTTTATTTTATCCACTATACCCAGTAGTAAAGTTTCTAGATAGGGAAACATTAACCTTCGTATGTATAAAAAAGGAGATGTAGGGAATGTTCTAACCAACAGGTAATTCTACTACACAATAGACTCTTCCGTATAAAAGAGTTACTTTCATTACCGCATTATATAATGTTACGCTAAATCCTAAGCCTCCTACTAAAGTAGTTCAAGTATGGTTTTTTCCATCACCTCAATAGGCGTCTTTTGACCAGTATATAGTTCGAACTGCATTTTTGCGGCATAAAGCGTCATTCGGTACCCGGGCCTACATACAATATTTTTTCTTTTTGCCTCAGATATGAGAAGCGTCTCTGTAGGTGATATAACTACGTCAAATATGTAGCTATATTTTGGGACACTCTTAAGCTTGATGGGAGAACGATCACTATTTGGATTCATTCCAATCGAAGTAGCATTAATTAAAAAGTCAAAATTAGACTTTTCTCGATCTCCCCAGTTTATTGAGGTAAAATTATATGACTTTGCCAATTCTTCCGCACGACTCCTATTTCTATTTGCTATACTTACGGAGTTAAATTTATTCTTTTTAAGAATATATAATATTGCCTTCGCGACGCCACCACCTCCCAATACCAATACAGATGAACCGGGAGAAATCTGTAGATCATGGAGAACCGATTCAAATCCGTGAGCGTCACTGTTATAACCTTTCAATTTTCCGTGCGTGTTTACGATAGTATTTACTGCTCCGATTTCTTTTGCCACGGGATCAAGCTCATCTAGATACTCTATGACCTTCTCCTTATGAGGCATTGAAACACTACATCCTCTTATCCCTAAGGCACGGACTCCTTGAATAGCGGCTTTGGCGTCAGTCACAGCACATGCTTTATATATAAAATTTAGACCAAGGTGTTTGTATGCTTGATTATGAATCGCAGTTCCCAAATTACTAGGTTTTGAGGCGATAGAGATGCACAGAATCGTGTCTTTATTTATTTTCACCATGATCTTGTAAAGTTGAAAACAGTACTTGTCTTCCAAGTGAGTAAAGCATTTTATCAAAGGGAGAATGATGAAGGGGAGACATGTTTAAGTAAATGAGTCCTACCAACATCTTAACTTTATGAACACTGAGATCTTTTTTTTTAATGAAAGCCTCTAGTATTTGTAAATAATTCTTCGTAAGATGTCTTTGTGCAAAGTCGAAATAAATCCCGTCGTTTTCCTCTTCATACTTGAGCAGATTTAGCTTAATAAGGTCATAGTTGAGAATTATCCCTCCCCACATTTTTGCAAGATCATAGTACATATCGCCGTACTCAACGACTCCACCAAAATCTTGCCGCCAATCTAATAAGACAAACGAGTCTTTTTGATGATTGTACAGGATGTTGTCAAACTGAAGATCTCCGTGTATAAAACTTGGAATGCCTTCGTACATAGAATTCCAAGGTATTTGCTTCAAAAGCTCTCTAGTTTTCGGAGTTTTTATACCGTTAATCGTAGTTTTTGCGTCTACATATGAATACTTTCTATAATACAAGTCGAGTCGCTCGAGCGTTTTGTCGTAATAGAATTTTTTACATATTGCTTGAAATGCCTGTCTGTCGACACTCGCTACTTTCTTCCATAATTTTTTATCAAGCCATGTAAGTAACTTATGAAAAGTGGGGAACGTGCTTGATTGATAGAGTGTCTTACCAGCAATAAAAGGGTAGGAAAAAAAATTATTTATATATTTATCGATATGAGGAAAAACTGATGGATTTAAAGAAGCTTTTCTAACGCGCTTTTCAGCAAAACTTTTTTCAGCAAAAAATTTAACCACACGCTTGTTTAAAATATACAGTACCTCATTGGATTTACTAAAATCATAGTTTTCATACTTGCTGACCTCTCTTTTATACTTATCCTCATCTCCAACATCAATCCAATCAATATGCCTTGCTTCCACTGTTGACCTGTCAATAAGCGCCTGAATACCGTCAGACACCTGAACTTCTCCTGTTTTTAAAGATGGATTCTCCAGTCCCTGAAAAAAAATGTCGGTGTCTTTTACGAAGCATAAGCCAACAAATGCCTCGTGAGTGAGTGGATCAACCTTTTGTTTGTCTTTTATGGAAACTATTCTTCCTGCATCTATTTTAAAATTACAATAATTTTGCGTGTCCTTAGTACTTACCTGTGCCGTACCCATCCAGTTATTTTGTGCATTAAGATCGATCTTATTTGACCATAACGTATCGCAAGAAACAAAGTAAAAGGGGTTTTTAAGCTTATCTTTACATTGCAGAAGAGAGTATCCTGGACCGCTTCCTCGACCTTCATATTTATCGATTTTAATAAAGTGAAACCGTATATCGGCGTGAGCTATTTCTAGATAATCCCGTACTTGATCTCCCAAGAATCCCAGGCCAATTATAAATTCGGTTTTTTTCGGAAATTTTTCAATGATGTGCGAAATAATAGCTTTCTTTTTAATAGGAAGGGTTGCCTTGTTAAGGTAAGACGCATAAGGTCCCATTCTCGTTCCTTTTCCAGCAGTTAATATGCATACGAGGCGATTCATATTATTTTTTTATGTTCTTCGTCAATCCTCCCATCTGGTCGTTTAGCGTCATCCTGAACACGTATTACGTCATCGAGATATGGGGTAGATGTTTCATATAACATGATATCGGTAATTGCCTCTAGTCGATGTAAAGTTTGTGGGACTATATCAATTACAGATATTGGTTTTAATTCGGTTGTGCCAATATCATCAGATTTGACATTGTCATTACTGACCTCATCATTTTTCTTAAAATGTAAATAACATCTTCCCTCTACGAGCACATTTGTTTCACGCTTTACATTGTGATACTGAAGACTTGTTTTTGTTCCTTTTTTAACAAAAATCTGTTTAAAAGCATAGCTTGGATGATTGTCGCCGCTAATCCATAGTTCGTGACCCCACGGTTTTTCAACTTTATATATTGCGTTATGCTGTTTAACTGTAAGTCCTGTTTTATCGGTCTTTTTTTCATATACTCCTGATACAAAAATTCCCATATCCCTTGTAGCCGAGAATTTGAGGGAAACACCCTCAACCTGCAGAGCATCGCCCTGGGAAATTTCGTATTTTTCTCCGTTAATGGTTATTTCTGTATCTGTCGGGAGAGAAAAAAAGTAAACAGAGAACGATCGAAGATCGATGACTTTATATATTTCGCCTGCTTTAATATTGACATATAAGTAATCATAAGCGCCTTGAGCGAAAATTTGTTTCCCCGACTTTGACAGATCATACGTCAAAAGTTTGTTTCCACCGTACATAATACTACATCAGTTAATAATGGTTATGAATGCTTTTATTGAGATAATTTTATCGTTTTCCTCAAGAAAAATATCAACTCCATGAATTTCTTGAGTATACCCAGTCTTATTTTTTATGGTTAATATAAACTCAACCGCGCTTCTTTCATTATCTCTGATACGACTTCTAATTTTAAGTCGGATGTCCCCTAAATTAAAAATGTTTTGAGTCGCTTGCAAAACTTTTTTCTTCCCACGAATAATTCCGAGTGATGGATCGTGAAGAACAATGTTATCAGCCAATAGACTTTCGATGGTTAAAATATCTTTGTTCCCAAAAGCAACGAAATATTTATCTATAATCATACTTTGTACTTTGAAAGTTCGGGGTAATACTCGAAAAACTGATCGTAAAAGAATTTCGAATACAAGTTTATAGTCCACCTGCTATTGAATCCGTATTTCGTCCGCAACCACTTTTTTCCTTCTTTGAGTACTTTTCTCAGGTTCTCGTCATAAGGATCAGTTTTCATAAGATCTGCTCTTGTTTTCAAATACGTTTCGTTTTCATTTATGAGCACCTTGGTAGTAATTGCAGTTGCCCAATCATTCGCATACCCTTTTATAATAAGTTCTATGTCCGCCTCATATCCCCGGAAATTTTCCCCATCAAAAAGAAAGTCCATATAGGTGGGTTTTTCTAGCGCCATAACATCCTCCATATATTCTCTTCTTACAAACCAGCTTATAAATTGGGCGTACCAAAAATACTTTGTTTCGTTCTTGCTAAGCAGTATTTTTTCGCCCCATAAAGGCGAACAGGGGGAGAGAATACCAACTCTTGGATGTTTGATCATCTCGTTAACTAACGTCTTAATTATAGGTTTTTGTTCAAATTCTACATCATTGCATACCAGAAAGTAATAGTCATAACTTTTAAACTTTTTTTCTTCTAATAACTTACTCAAAGCATAGTTGAATCCTCGGGGATATCGAAGTCCATGTTCTAGTGAGTCTTCCCAGTTTGCCCACCATGTATAATGCTTTGACAAATTTTTCTTAGATGAACCGCTTTCAACTATGAAAATGTCTGTCTCCTTCGCATCGTTGTTCTGAAATTTCTCATAGAGACGATTTGCTACATCAGGTAAATTTCTGTTTAAAATGATCGTTGCTACTTTTTTCATACGAGATTTAATAATCGAAAATTTCGAAGATATCTCATAATTGAATCGCTTATTTTTGCCTTTAAATATTCATCGATGCTAATATTTTTGAGTCGAATTTGCGCTTTTTTCTTTATTTCTATAACTTCCGGTTTTGAAAAAACATAATGACCTGCGATAAGTGCCCTCTCCCTGTCCGTTGCTTTAGTATTTGGCAACATCCATTTCTCCCATTTTTTTGAGTCGAATGAAATCTTTAAAAATTTCTCCACAAGTTTTTTCATATTATTCGCCTCAAGCAGCTCAACCAATCCCTGAGTTTCTGCAAGTCCATACTCTGGAGCTACATTCGCAGAGTGAATACCAAACTTAGGATGCCATTTAAGCGCCTCATCAGAGAGATAATCGGTATTGTGCTCTTTCATAAAGATGTTGTATTTATTGCATAACTCTATTACCTTGGGTATTTGTATTTCGGCTGGGAGTTCATTTACTATTCTGAATGGAGAATTAAATGAACCAATATTACGCATCTCCATGACCTTAGTTCCTGTTTGGACAACGATAAAACTTGGGTTTTGAATCTTATTTTTTTTGCAAAACTTGAATACTTCATTTAGCGAATACTCAAACTCTTCCATGGTATTAGTTCCGCCACTTTGCTCTTCGGTCCCAATTTCAAAAATAATTTCTTTTTTTTCTCGTTTTGCAATTTCGCAACAATAATCAAGAAGTTCACAAGCGCGCTCGAGAATATCATCTACAGTAAGCGATCCATGAATATCGATACTCGGATCAATGTGAATAATCTCAAATCCTGACTTTATATCATCCTCAAAAGATTTTTTGGCTGATGCCATTGCTTGGCGTAGGCTCATGTTTTGATCTTTTTCGTTTGTGTTTTGCCAAGGGCCTCCATGATCCCTGGCAAGAATTGTCATCCCTCTTTTATCACGATCAATGACGTATTTTGCATATTTTTCAGTTGTCCAGTTGTTTACATATCCTCCATCAAAACGCGCAGAATCAATCTGTCGACGACTGGCGATTAACATGAGGGGAATTTTGTAGTTATTTGCAAGCTCTATCGTCACGTCAACGCAGTTTTTGCTCATAGGCCCCACGCCAAGTAAAGTACAACGTCGTCTGGCCATGAATGATTCTAGCTTTCTTTGTATCACACAGTCCATTCTCCTGACAACTTAATCCGTGCGTCAGGTACTTTTTCCGGGTCATATGCCTGGAAAAACTTTTTCATAATATGGAAACATGCTTCCGCTACAGCCCTGTTTCCTCCGTTTCTCTCAGTAGTATAGTCTGCATGTTTTTTCGCATTTATGTCAGCATCTGCGGTGGCAATCGCGTATCCTACGTGCTTAAAAACATAGTGGTCAAAAATACCGTCTCCCATATAGATAACATCCTTTGGATCGTAATGTTCTCTGATCCAATCTATTCGCTTTATTGTGCTTACGAGGTCCAGAGGAAACTTCATATCGTCAACTATTCGTTTTTTTGTTATTTCAAATCCTTTTCGATCTCCTGTTGTAAAGCGTATCTCTATATATGCGCCTAGGAGCGACAACGCATCATTATCATCTGGCCCAAATACCTTCATAGCCTTTCCTTCGGCAGTATAATAGAAGTGTCCGCTCGTCATAACTCCGTCAACATCTATAAGAAAAGCTTTTGGTTTTCTTGAGTTGTTTTCCATACAATTTATCATCATATACTATTTTTCGGAATTTTGCCTATAAGTTTACCAAGGCGCTTCAGATCATATCAGTCTAATCCGTCTCTTTTCGGTAGATTCAAGTGGCGAGCAGGAAATTATAAGCCTTAAAAAATGCTCTGAATAGCTTATTCTGTCAGTTCAGTCAGTCGGCACTTACGAGCCACCGCATTTTTGCTATACTTAGTCCTATTAGTCCTATGAGACTTTGTTTTTATAATCCCCACGCAGTTTATAATTCTATTGGAATAACCTGTCTGTCAAGACTGGCGCAAATTTTTGGGACTAATAAGGAGAACCTACGGATTCATAATCTAAAATATGCATTTTTATTAAGTTTTTTACAAAAAAACGACCCCAATACGGCTATCGTTGTCGATGGAACAGGGGCGTCGCTTGGAGTAGTCTTGCAGGAAATCCCACTTTTAAGAAATAGCTACTTAATGAATAAAATAATCTCATATATCGAAATCTATGCCTGGTGTCTTATAAACAAAGTAAACCCTTTCAAACAAACTATCATCTTTGATGAAAACAAATTGAATAGTAAAAATGATATCTTATTTAGTTTTGCATTTAACTCGTACAGTTTTCGCAGTGAAAAACTCATTAAAAAAAGCATAATCAAATCTTTTACAGGAAAAAAAATACTTCATGCCTCTCATTTTTATAAATCTACAAAAGCTGTTGCCGAAAATATAAAAAAGGTCGGTATAAGACACATGGTGGCAGAAGCAGATCTGAAAAAATCACCTTATTTCAATAAGTTCTTCGGTTTCATTAAGCAGGTTTATATATTGCCTCACGTTTTACGCGATAAATATATAAATATAAAAAAATTCGAATCTAGGAAAAATAAGTGCTTGGCCCTGGGAACGTTAGTAATTGAAAGCGAGTCAGATAGTTCAAATAAAGATTATATTGATTTTTTCAAAACAAACACTCTGCACCCTGTGAGAAAAATACTATATGAAAATAAGGTAAAGCTTGCAGATATCGTCGATTGTTTTATTAACTTTCACAATAAGGAGCGTTTAGAAAAAATAACTAAGGGCGGGACCTACAGTAAAAACAGTCTATTCAGGATGGTCTACGATCTATTCTTTCTTTCTGAAGGCAAAGAGTATCACAAGATGGATATTGTAAAAAAATATAATGAGTATAAAATGTTTATAGCTCCGGAAGAAAATATCGGACTTTCGTCAGTTAACTCTGTTGAAGGAATGGCCTGTGGTTGCGCCTATATTGGTATAAAACATCCCATGTACAGTGATCTTGGAATGATTGACAAAAAACATTACATAGCCTACGATGGGTCACTTCTAGATTTACAAAAAAAAATAAAGTATTATCAAATTCACCAAAAAGAACTGACGCAAATTGCCACGAATGGATGCGAATTTGCAAGAAAAAATTTCTCTGAAAATAAAGTACGAAATGATTTTTGGAATTATTTAACAACACTTCTTAAGACTTCATGAAAATTAACTCGCTACGTCTTTTAACTATTTTCCTCACATGCCTTCTCTTTCTCATCTCGATACTTTTGTCTTCTAAAAACTATCTTCTCTTAGGAAGCGAGGGAAACTATTTTACGGATTTTAAGTTGATAAGAGCTGTCGGATCTTCCGCTTGGGTATCGATAAACGCCGGAACAGGTGCCCCAAACCCAACATTAAACGGTTTAACTGCGATCTTTGACTTCTTTTCTTTGTTGCAAACATTAGATGTTCCGTTGAAGTTAATCAATGCTACGCTGGCATTTTTAGTCTACTCTCTACCGTTTCTATGCATGATGTGGATGCTGTATAAAATTATGAAAGTTGATTTTTTTACTTCGTATATTCTTTCGTTGTTTTATGCTCTCAACCCTTTCTCCACTTATCACCTCCAGGGATTGATGTTCTGGAATACCGCACCGCTTTTTGTATTACCCATAATCTTTGGATGCCTCTATAAATTCTATTTTGAAAAATTCAAGTTATTTTTTGCTTTCGGTTTATTAACTGCGCTGTTTGCTTTTTCACTTTCAAATATTCCGTATCTGGGTATTTTTCACATTTTTTTGTTCATATCTATCATAATAATTCCCTACATCCACAATGTTAAGTGGGATTTAAAAATAGTTCTAAGAAACCTCTTCATAACCGAATTAAGTTTCGTTCTATTTAATGCATGGTGGTTTATAAACCTTCTAAGATTCCAGATGCAGGATCTAAAAAATTACTATACCACTGAGTTTGCGGTTTCTTGGGCCATATCGGCTGCCGGAAATAGTGGGATCATGGGGCGCATATTTTCCCTTAAGACTTTGGTTACAACTGAAAGAAATACTTTTTTTTCAGATTTTTACAATAGTTTTCCAATGAATATGATCCTTTTTATTCCATTCTGTCTTATTATCTGGAACCTCTTCAAAGAAACAGGCGAGAAAGAAAATAGGCGTACCATGGGCACCATCCTGCTTGTTGGCTTTATTCTGGCTGTTATATTTCTTAACAAAGGAGTCAATGAACCATTTACCGGTATTTATCTATGGATGTTAAACCATATACCATTTTTTATTATTTTTAAATCTCCGTTGGAGAAGTTTAGCGTTCTCCTTATATTTCTTCTTACGATTGGGTTGCTCCAGGTCTTTAAAAATACAAAGCATACCTGGCCCTACTACTTACTTATTGTATATGTAATGGCTAATAGTATCCCACATATCACCTTAAATTTATTTCCAGAATATAAATTCGAAGCGGATAGCAAATATATAACGAAATTGTATCGAGACAAAAAAGGCTACTTCCAGACAAGAGACCTGCTAAATAACAATAAACTTGACTATAGAGTTCTTAGTCTTCCTGGCTCTAATAATTATCAAGTGACCGTATTAAATCACGATGATAATAGATATTATAGAGGATTAGATCCTCTTATGTATTCTATAAACAAGCCCTTCATAGCCGCCTATACTTCTCCGACAAGCAACTTAGATCATATATTCACAAATTTTTCAAACCCACTGCTAGAGGAAAATTTATTAAATATTTATAACATCAAGCATATTGTTATAGATAATGACATGCATCCTGCTTTTGGCTTTAGAGAAGAAGAGAATGTAAAAAAGCTGATAAAAATATTTTCAGCAAAGAATGAAGAGTATCGCTTTAACCCTATATATCTGTTCGGAAGAACTGAGTTTTTACCTCATTTTTATGTACCCAAAAAAATTACTGTTTCCAGCGAGGATCCTAAAAACATAGTTAAGTGGGCTTCGGTAAAAAAAGAAATCCGGTCGGCTATATATTATAAGGCCCAAAATAAAGGTAAAAATCTTGAAACGCTTCGGGTAAAGCAAGATTCGAACAATCAAGTGCTAGAATTTAAAAAAATCAATCCTGCCAAGTATCGAATAGTCATTCACAACGCCTCGGGAGAATTTCCGCTTATTTTTAGCGAAAGCTTTCATCCCGGCTGGAAAATATATGTAAATCCGAGACCACCTCAAGTTATCAAAGATTATAACCTTACTAATTATCAAATTCTATACGGAAACAATAAAGAACAGGCAAATAGGGAAGAGGTGCAGAAGTTTCTCAAGCAAGGTTTCTTGTCAACTTTAGGAGATGGTACAGAAAAGAAAATCATTAAAAAAAAGTGGGTAGAGGGTCGTGAAGAGTACGACTTTGTGCAAAATTATATTATTGATTTCATATCGAAAAATTTTCAAGACACCATTCAAAACGACAATCTACTTCCTGGTCCCGATTATGAAACTTGGTTTGAGAAACCAATTGTGGATAATGAAAATCATATTATGACCAACGGTTATGCCAATAGCTGGGTTTTAAATACGGATAAAATCTGCAACGAGCATGGTCAAGCTGTCTGCATAAAAAACACTAACGGAACTTATGATTTTGAGATTGTGGTTGAGTTCTGGCCACAACGTTTATTCTATGGCGGCTTACTCATCTCGGGAGCGACACTTGCCATCTCTCTTGTCTACTTGGCTGGAAATTTGGTAAAACGAAGAAAAGGGAAGCAGAATTGAGGAAGTATGAGAAATGCAGGTCGATCTATAAATTTATAAATTCCATTTTATAGTATAATTTAGAATACTTATGTCCAACACGAAAAAAATGAGCTCGATAATTTTTTACATTTTCATAATTACCTTTATATTTTTAGCATATGTAAAAAAAAACGAGGGTTTAACTGCGTTTTTTCTAAAAAAAGCAACGATCGCTTCAAAAAATATTGTTGGAATTGGATATAATAAGAAAGAATATAAAGTAGACTACCCTAAAAAACTAGATAAGACGGCAAGCGAGCTGTCCGGCTTTGAGAAAGACGAGGAATGGAACGGGGATTACGTAACTGATGAAGAAAACTATTGGGAAGGCAAAACCAGTTATGTAGTTTCTTCAAAAAACAACAAACCAACTATCATATCTCTCCAGAAATATGTAGATTTATCAGGTTATACAAGTATTAAAATGCTTGTTTACTCCGATAAAGAAGATATCGAAAGCATAAAAAAATTTCAGTTACGATTAGGGAATAAAGATAATAGTTCCTCCTATGAATATGATATTCGTACTATAAAACCCGGTTGGAATATTATTCAGATTTCAAAAGACAAATTTACCTTTGTGAGTAAATTTAGTTCTGAAAATAAATCTTTCGATAATCAAATCCGTACTGGAAATCTTCTATTCTGGAATAAAATTGAAAAAATTTCTATCGAACTTGATTCTTTACCAAAAAGTCAGGTAGAAGTAACCGTAGATAGATTATGGGCAGAAAAAAGCGAAAATTATAAGACGGACTTTAATAGCGCAAACGATTCAATGATATCTGCTAAGACCTATGGTGAAAAAACTTATATAAATATCTGGGATATCGGTGGTAAGTCTAGTCTCTTCAGTGAGATCACCAGTGCTAAAGATTTTATATATACAGCTAAAATCATCCCGCAGAAACCAGGAGCTTTCGGTATTAGTGGCCGAGCGGATTTAGATACAAATTTCGGATATTATTTAGAAGTAGGGGGAATCGGACTAAGTTCATGGCAACTCTATAAAATAGGAAAAACGGTTGATAATAGCGCTATCACTCAACTAGATAATGGCTTGCTCTCTAATCTTCGAGTCAAAACCAATGAACCCATATGGTTACGCATCTCAACTTCGGGTAATAAAATCGCTGGATATTTGTCAACCAATGGTGTCAATTTTACAAAACTGTCTGAAAAAAGAGATGATGAAATTGAATCCGGCGGAATTGGCACCCATACAAGCAACGCTTCTTTTCTACTCGAGTCAATAGAATTTAGGCAATGATAAATTCGATATAATAAAATCATGAGTTCTCTTGGATTGGTACTGATTTTAAATGCTGTTTTTTTCTTAAGTGTTTTTTTTATACAAAACGTCTTTGTCGCGCTCATTATCACCACTGTTGCCCTTTTTACGATACTATTTATTCTACGACAGACTAAAATAATTTCTGCTCACCATTTTTTTAATATCGAGCGTTTCACTTCAAAACACTATAATTTTTTGATAGTCTGTTTGATTATTTTTCTTGTTTTGGAAAAACCCATTGGAGTAACTGCGTCATTATTTGCTTCCTTCTTTGTATTTGCGTATCTTAACAAACTGGAATATCGTATAAGTTTTTTTCTTGCTTTAATGGTTCTTATTATTACTTCTTTGCTTATTGCAGGGAAAAATTATGTTGCTGCTGAAATCAGCTCGAAAATAACTTATTTTTTCTTAATAGTGGGAGTAGTATGGTACTTTGTTGAATTTGTAATAAAGAAATTGGGGGAATTTAACAATTACTCTCTATCCAATGACTAGAAAAATCGACGGTCTTGTAATTTTTATTTGGGTGTATCTCGTCATTGTTCTTCCATCTCTTTTTATTCTTTATTTTATTAAGATTTCTTCACCTGAGCTTAACGCCTTCTCGAATCTTTTGAAAACCACTCCTGATTTTCCCGCGATTCTTATCTCTACTATAGCTCTTTCTACAATTGGGGTTTGCTTAAGTTTATTCCGACGAAAAATGAGTCTCATTGATATCTTGGAACTGCTTAAACAAGAAAAGGTGTATTTTGTTGCCCTTTCGCTATTTATATCTATAATATTATGGCGTTTCTTCTCAGTCTTCGATACTCTCGACTATTTTGGATTAATAATCATATTTGTATTTTTTTTCTTTTTTTTACCTATTTTAAATGGTTATCTCAATTCAGTGGACTTCAATAAAGTCAAGTTGTTCATAACTCCGTCAGTTAAAAAACCAGCTCTCTCGTTAATTGAAAATCTTCTTTTTGGACTTGCGTTGCTTCTATTATTACATACCTCGGTTTTTGCACTAGACGCTCAAATTCGAGCATATAACCATCGAAAAATTATTCTTTCTCGATATCCAACGATAACAAATCATGAACCTAAAATTGTATACTATGGCACAAAAGTCATCTTAACCGGGCGCCGATTCGGTTGGAAAGGAAATATTGACGCAAATCTAAGACACAGCGCGGGAAAAATTAATATAGATTTGTGGACCGATACAGAAATTATTTTTACCATTCCGCTTCATTGGAAAGAAGGCAAGATCGAGATATGGATCGAAAAGTCTGTCGAAGCGGAAAACAGCAAAATAAAAAAAGTAAAAAGCAATAAAGTGAGCTTGCAATTAATCTCTCGGGATAACGGTTGGGATGAGGGGGACGAAGCATATTTTAAACAATTAAAAAAACTCGATAAAAAAACCTTAAGAATTAACGGCTATGCTCCAGAGTAATTTACTCCATACACAGATGCAGAAATTATTTGCGAACTCCTAAACAAAGTACGCCAGGATTATGTAAAATGTATAATCTATGTCTCGTGCAAGACTCTTCGTAATTTTCATCCTACTTTTTACAATAAGCTTTACTTACCGTTTTTACGGACTCACGAGCAATCATCCTTTTTGGGTTGATGAATTCAGCACGGCAAATCAAGCGCGACTTGTGGTAGAAAATGGATTGACAGTTTTTACAAATCCAAATATTTTTTTTGAACCTCATAATACACTCTTTCACTTTCTCATAGGGGGCTTATATAAACTATTTGGTCAAAGCGAGTTTATTACCCGACTTCCAAGTGTACTCGCAGGTTCGATTGTTCCACCGCTTTTATTTCTCATAACTTATAGAATCTTTAATCTAAATACAGGTATTATCGCGGGTTTGCTTGCTACAACTTCGTACTTTCAGATAGTTTGGTCACGGCAGGCAAGAAGTTATGTGTTTGTACAATTGCTCATCTTATTAGGTCTTTACTTTTACATCAAGATACTTGAACGCAACAAAAAATCGACATTTAATGTTGTCGCTTTCGGAACAGTCATGGCTATCGGATTATTTATGCACTCACTTTTTTATATTTTTGTTTTCACCCTGGGAATTCACTATATGATTGCCAATTTCAATAAAGTTGCTTTCTGGATGAGGAAGCCTGCAGTATATATCACGATGATAATTATCCTCGCTTTTGTCTACTACAGTCGTCTGTTGTCTTCTACAATTGCGCTATATGCAAATGGAGATATCATAAAAGCAAACAATGTATGGTATTACCATTCCTTTCTGTGGAGAGAGTATGGATTGCTTAGCTACTTGTCGCTCATAGGTTTTCTTCTTGGATTTCTGAGACACCGAAAAATAATTTCACTTATTTTATTCTACGTAATGATACATTTGATATTCGTCAATTTCCTGTTTGCACCCTATACTTCACGGTACTTGCTTCCAATCTGGCCATTTATAATTATGGGGACAGCCTATGCACTTTCAACTTTTTCCGAAATTTTTGTAAAACGACTCAGGTTTTCTGCGCCTAATCTATCTCTTACATTTTCTTTGTTACTTGTTGGTATTATCATTGCTAATGGACATAAGTTTGTCATAAAACCAAATACCTTTTATTCAGTTAACCACGATTTTAGAGAAATAGCGCTCATTGATTACCATCAGGTATACAACTTTATAAAGAAAAAAGGTGAGCTTGAAAAGGGCCAAACTGCGGTTATTGACACATGGGCGGATCGCCAAAATTGGTATCTCGGGCACGATTTCCCTCATTCGTATTTATTCAGATGGATCAATCATCCAGGTCTCACTAATGGCATCCCAATGAAAACAGAATTTACTTTAAACAAAGAGGAGGAAAAGATTATACCACTCTCAAACCAACGCTTTATCGGAGAACTTACAGACCTTCTAAAAGCACAGAAAAGGTATCCCAATGGATTTATCTTCATAGACGACGCTACAATGCCCAAAGATGTGATCGATTATGCGGAGAAAAATCTAAAAAAAGAACTCTATCTGGATCATTATCCCTTAGACGATAACCCTTATTCAATCTGGCCGGCAACACTTTATTCGTGGGGAATAGAGTAAAAAGATTACTTTGATATTTTATAGATAGTCGTTTGATCTACTTTATATTTTTTTGCGTTCTTGAAATAGCTCCTTCCAAATTGATTGACTTCCCAGTTGTCCAACTTAGCTAAATTAAAAGTTGGCTCATCTGAAAAGATAAGAAGAATGTCAGATATATTATATTCAAATTCCGTTTTTGGTATGTAATTATTCCTTCTTAAAAAGAAACGGTATTCATGTCCTGTTGGAACATAAGCGCCGAAATCTCTTGAAACTTGAATCACATTAAAAGAGTCACCTTTCTGGATAATTTTCTTTTCAATTGTGTAATTAACTGCTTTTTCGTATTTTTCAGCTTTTCTAGTCGCGTCAGAGTAGATTCCCCGTGGAAAAGAGTATGCCTGCAGAAGCAAAATTACTATTAATAGCCAACTGTATTTTGTATTAAGTATCGTCAAAACAAGAGTAAAAACAAGAAAGACGGAGATTGGAAGAAGGTAATGGGCTCCGAATTGAAAACGCAAAAAGAACGTGAGAAATAAAAACAGCAGTAGTGAAGAAATAATAAGGAAATGCTCTTTCTTTTTACCTCTTTTCCAAAATACTGTAAATGCTCCAATGTAGAGTAGAAGACTTACTCCGAGCTGAGAGGATAATTGATTAAAAATAAATAGAGCGTTTTCTAAAATGTTTTTTTTGCCGGACACAGCGCCGGGGATATTCTTATTCTCGACAAATGTCATGTAAGATTTCGTGATGAAAGTATTTTTAAACATTATGAAGTCGTGCTTAAGTTCAAAAAGAACTAGAGGAGCAAACGCCAATATGCCGCCTATTAAGAAATAAAAAATATTCACCTTCTTTTTCATAAAATATAAAAGGTAAAGCGTAGCAAGGATAACTACCGGCATACTTACCAGATGGACCGTGACAATCGCTCCACCCAGTAAACCCAGAAGAAATAGTTTTATTTTTTTGTTCTCAAAAGTGTCAAAGTAGAGAAGCGTGAGAAAAACCAGCAAAAAGGGAAGATATGTAGCTCCATTCCAAGGACTTCTTGAATACAACACGTAAACAGGAATCAAACCAATAGTTAACGTTCCTAAAAGAGACGGGAGGATTGGATGTTTTTTAAGAGCGCTTTTGTAAAAAAACATTAAGGCAAAGACAAAAAGCAGAGTATTAAACATCAGGAGAGAATCAATATTGAGATTAGATAGATAAAAAATTGGCACAAAAAAATAGTAATAATATGGACCGGAGTATATTCCACCTAAGCTAAGTTTGGGACCAATAAGTGTTGGGTTGCCTTGTATTATCGCTAGCATATCGTAGATGTCTCGGGCAAAGTCAGGATGGAAGTTGAAAGAAGAAGTTAATTTGTAAGAAAGTCCTGCACTAACAATAAGAAACAACAAGATAAAAGTAGCGAATTTAGCATACTTACTCATCCTCAAATACTAGCATACAGTCGTTTGAACTAACATGTTAAAATAACCTAATTAATTACAATCATGCTTAGTGATTTATTCAAACATTCTGGAATATACTTCGGCGGGCTTACGATCAGTCGTCTCTTAAGCACTTTTGTTTTTATTCTGTTTGCCCGAACGCTCAATCCAAGCTCATTTGGAGATCTTGTACTTTTTCACACTCTTGTTTTAACAATTACATTCTTTTCAGATTTTGGCATGAATCAATGGTATCAGAAGATGGCTCACCAAGAAAATAAAGACAAACTTTTTGGAAAAATAATTCATGCAAGAATATTTACACTTATAAGTTCTCTATTTTTATCCTTTCTCTTTTTATATCTTACCCGTTCCTTCTCAACGTCTATATCATTAATCTTTCTCATCGTTCTTGTTTTTGAGGCATTTTCGTCAATCGTCGACGGATACTACCTCGAGAAAAAACAAGCCGGGAAGTTGTCTTTAAAAACCGCAGCGAGAATGATCGTGTATCTTGCAGGCTATATCCTCACCTTTCAAGTATTTACCTTTGAAGTTGCCGTATATCTCTATCTTATTTCTTCGTTTGTAACTGCCGCGTGGATCTTTCCCTGGGGGCAACTAAAACATTTACAATTTAGTCCTTTATCAAGAATCATGAAGACGCTCAAGGGATCCTCCTCATATGCATTTCTTATTGCGACATCGTTTGCGTACAGTAGAGGAGACTCTCTTGTGGTTCGCTATACCTTAAATAGCAGCGCTCTGGGAATCTATGGAGCAGCATATCGGTATCTTGAAGGATTAAGTCTTTTACCTACAGCGCTTTCTCATAATCTTTTTCCTCTTTCTGCAAAAGAATCTACAGTCACTTCACAGCATTTAAGAAAAATCACATTGTTTATGATGCTTATTGGACTCTTGACTTCAATAGTTCTTTACGTTTTTTCAGACTGGTTTATCGTGACCATTATTGGTCCAGCGTATATTCAGGCTGTACCGATACTCAAGATATTTTCTGGAGTCGTGTTTCTTTTTTTCCTCAATGCGCCTCTTGCAACTATTGTCCAAAGCTCAAAACTGCTTAAAAAATTCCTTCCATTTGGAATAGCCAATACTGTTTTAAATATTGCACTAAATATTTTATTGATACCTTTTTTTGGAGTCGTTGCAGCGGCGTGGGTAATGCTCACGACAGAAATCACCGGATTACTTGTCAATCTTTACTTTACTAGAAAACTATATAATCAGTAAATATTAATCTTCGAGCGAAGTCGAGAAGAAAGTTCTCGATAAAACTCGAACAGTGATTTGTTTTTATGAAAATTTTAGTATCTGTCGTAATTATCCACTGGAATACTCCCAACTCTCTTAAGAAATTACTCAGATCATTCCAATCTGATAAAAAGCTGCAGGTAACCGCAGTAGATAATAACTCCAATAAGTCAGTTTCCTGGATATCCAAAGAGTTTCCTCGGATAAGTCTAATCCAAAACAAAAAAAACCTCGGGTATGCTGCAGCATGTAATCAGGGACTACGCAATTCAGTAGGAGAGTGGCTGATCTTTTTAAATCCTGATGTCTTAGTTTCAGATAAAGAGATTCTCAATCTAATAGACCAAGCTAAAGAAAAAAAACTGGACGCATTTTCTCTCATAACCCAAGAGGATTATAGAAAACCACTTCCGTCAGGACTTTCTCTGCTTGCAGAATTCACTCCCTTAAAATATCTTATTCCACTTTCTTTGTTTCCGAGGAAAACATTGATAGGAGGATTGCTTTTTATTAAGAGAAGTGTTCTTGAGAAGCTTGATGGATGGGACGAAGAATTTTTCTTATGGTTTGAGGACTCCGACTTAACCAAAAGACTCTATGACGGCGGATACCATGTTGGCTGGATTAAGTCTGATGTGAAACACGCAGGCGGAAAATCTTTTCAATTACTTGACGAAAAGAAAAAACGCGAACTCTTTTTTTCCTCTATGAATAAATATGCAGAGAAACATTTGAGCACATTCGGAAAAACGATTGCCCAACTATTAAAACAACGATACGTTTCATAATTAGTCTTGTAAAAATCCTCCGTTTAATCTTGTAGAATAAGAAAAGGTATGAAAATTCTTGAAGTAAAGAAGTTGGCGTTCCCTGAAATTCAGGTAATCAGGTTCCGTCGATTTATGGATCATAGAGGCTACTACACTGAGGTTTTTAATAAAACCGAATTTAAACAGAATCCAGAAATTGCAGCTTTTAAAAAAGGCGGAATAGCTCAGTCAAATGAGGGATTTTCAAAAAATGGCGTTATACGTGGTCTCCATTTACAATGGGATCCCTTTCAAGCAAAATTAATTCGTACTTTGCAAGGTCATATGATCGATTTGTTTCTAGATATAAGAAAAGGTTCGCCTACCTACGGCAAAATAGGAGCCTACGATATGAGCTCCGATCCCACCCTTGACATAGGGGAATGGATATGGATTCCCGTGGGCTTTGCTCATGGAGTTGTTTTTCTAGAAGATACAAGCCTTGAATATATGTGCGATACGGAATGGAGCCCGGGTAATGAAGCAAGCATATCGCCCTTTGCATCTGATATCGACTGGTCGCTAGTCTCGCCATCTCTTTTGAGTAAAGTTGAAAACATTAAAAACAATAGTCTCTTGATAAAAGACAAAGATAAAGATGGATTTACCCTGGAGCAGTGGGGTAAAAGCGTTAATTCAAATGAATTCAAGTACGAACAGCCTTCCTAAATCCCACAACGAGTGTCAAACCGATAGGGGAGAAGCCGAATAGTTCTTCTATTCGTAATTCCAATTCGATTATTTTTCTTACCATACGGCTAACCAGAGATTGAGAGTGCCGGAGTGTTTCATTGATCGGCTTTTGTAAAATCTTTTCTGAAAAAAAATAAGGAAAATGGCCAAGCAAATTCCATTGCGTAGCAAACTCGACTGTTCCGTCTAATACTTTCAATTTATCCAAGAGATCTTTTTTATCATACCGCCTATGATGTCCCCAAGCTTTATCTCGCTTTCCAAAAAGATGAGAGTGTGCGGGAACAGTGAGAATCAGGAGTCCTCCCGGCTTCACAAATGAAAAAAGATTCTTAAGGGCCTTCCTATCGTCTTCAATATGTTCAATAACGTCAGACGCCAAGACATAGTCAAAATTTTCTTTTCCATTTTCTTCAACGATGTTGCCTTGACTAAGTTCTATCCCACGCATTGTAGGGTTTTTTTTCATCGCATCAACTAATTCCTGGGAAAGCTCCATTCCCGCGACTTTAAACCCTCGATCTCTAAAGAATCGCAGGACTAAACCATTGCCGGCGCCGATATCTATAAACGTTCCTTGTTTTTTTATTTTTCTTAAGATGAATCTGGCAAGATTCGTGATTCGGATGTCATATTGAGTCGCGGAGAGGTGTTCCTGCTGATTCTGGAGATCGGTTATCTGATAGTGACCCACGTATTAGTTATTTATTTTTATCTTGGTAGCGTTTAATGTCAGCCTCGACCATCATCTTGACCAAATCAGGAAAAGGTGTTTTTGGCTTCCAACCTAAAGCCTTTTGTGCTTTATCTGATTTTCCCTGAAGATGCGGTACTTCTGCCGGCCTTTTAAATCGAGGATCGCTTTTGACATAACTTTGCCAATTATCAATGCCTGCAGTTTTGAATGCCAACTCAACAAATTCTTTCACGGTGTGGGTTTCTCCAGTTGCAACCACAAAATCTTCAGGCTTTTCCTGCTGAAGCATCTTATACATTGCCTCCACATAGTCTCCGGCAAATCCCCAGTCCCGCTTTGGCTCAAGATCGCCGAGTAGAAGGTCTTTTGCAAGTCCTACTTTTATTTTCGCAACGCCATCTGAAATCTTTCGCGTTACAAACTGTATCCCACGGATGGGGGACTCATGGTTGAAAAGAATGCCGCTGCAGGCAAACATACCATAGGATTCCCTAAAATTGACCGTCATCCAATGAGCATAAACTTTTGAAATCCCGTAGGGACTTCTGGGATGGAATGGAGTGTTTTCATCCTGATAGCCGTTGTCGTTTCCCAAGCCAAACATCTCGGAGGTTGATGCCTGATAAAATTTACTGGTGGGAGAGAAGAGCTTGATTGCACTCAGTAGGTTCAATACGCCAACTGCATTTATTTCCGTGGTTAGCTTCGCCTGCTCCCAGGAAGAGCCTACAAATGACTGTGCGGCAAGGTTGTAAACCTCCTGAGGCCGTACATTCTTTATAATGTTAAGAAGAGAAGCGTCATCTGTAAGATCGCCTTCAATATATTCGATTTTATTAGTAATACCGAGGTAATCAAGATTGTCGAATTGGGGAGTAGAATAGCGCCTTATCATGCCATAAACCTTGTAGTTTTTCTCAAGAAGTAGCTTCGCAAGATACGGACCATCTTGGCCGAGAATTCCGGTGATGAGGGCATTTGCCATATAAAAATACATTATAGCAGACAAGTTTGCTACAATATACAAATGCGAGAACGGCTTCTCGGATTCCTCAGAAATGCGAATAGTAAAAACGTCATTATTAATACTATTGGCAATTATTTAAACGTAGGGTTTACTGCTTTTTTTGCCCTAGTGTTGGTCCGGATTATGTCGCCGGCACAGTATGGAGTCTTGAGTGTTCTTTTGGGAATTGCCTATGTTTTAGCTAACGTACTGGATTTTGGTGCAACAGCTGCAATCTACTCTACGCTTCCGCTCCTCTTAGAGAAAAAACGTGAGCGAGTATATCACTTTATTAAAACTACCTTCGCCTTTCAATCGCTTTCTTCATCAGCCGTTCTTCTTATCCTTTTTCTCACGTTTCCTTATTTAGATAAGGTTTTTTTTAAAACAGGGGCTCCTGAGATAGAACTCTACATCACCGCGCTTGCGGTGCTTTTTTTAATTTGGCAAAATTTTGTTTTAAATATTCTTTTTGCTGCGAAAAAGTTTCTGGTCGCAAATATACATAATAATCTCCAGAATGTGTTGAAAACCGGAATTCTTCTTCTTGTGATCTATTTTAAATCCGTAACCGTAGGATGGGTGCTTTTTATTTTTGGAGTAATCGGTCCGATTCTCTTTTTTATTACGTTGGCGCTTGATAGAAAAGACGCGGTGTTTGTATTTTTGAAGGCGCAAATCCGAAGGGATGAATTCCGTGCAGGATACACCCTTACATACTTTGCGGCAACGCAGCTTTTTAATCTTGGCGCCCGGATGGATCTTTTTCTTCTCTCCTTTTTTCTGTTGAAAAATGACGTTGGTTATTATGGCCTTTCCCAAAAAATAATCTTGAGTATTCTTACAACCGTTATTTCGGTGACACAGGTACTATCTCCCAACTTTGCGAAGGTCCATACGAAATCTCAGGCCCGCCACGAGCTTAAAAACGGCTTTCTTTATCTTCTTATCCCAACCGCCCTGTATATATTATTGTTTTTTACGCCTAACTGGGTATTCTACTTCTTTTTCACTGACCGGTTTGCTCCGGCTGCTATGATCACCAAAAGTCTGGTGCCTGCTTATATCATCTTTACCCTCGGCAGCCTTCCTCTCCAATTTGTGTTGTATACGATTCGTAAGCCTATATATGTACTGTATGGAAATATTCTTTATTTCTTAATCATGACCGTTGGGTGTTATATCCTTATTCCGCAAATGGGGGTTAAAGCACCTCCTCTCGTAAATCTTCTGGCAATACTTGCTCCTGTTGCAGTACTTACCATTACTACTTTCTATGCCTATAAAAAGCTCCCCACACGAGAATAAAGTTTTTATAATACCCACGTTTTCTAACCGGGAAGGTCTTTTGAGGGTATTAAAAGACATTAACGACGTCTATCCGCAATGCAGAACTGTGGTAATAAATAACGATCCGAAAGCTCCTTTGGAAGAAAGTTTCGAAAACTTTCTCAGTTTAAAGGTATCCTTCATCAACAATAAGCAAAATGATGGATTTGCAAAAGCAGTAAATGACGGCGCAAAAAAAGCAAAAGAATTTGATCCGGACTATCTGGTATTTCTCA